>Ga0209676_1000042_pt1 | contig 424130 bp, 341 predicted proteins | sample AraplaCvi_mLB_r2_FD_184282 | JGI IMG/M metagenome (GOLD analysis project Ga0209676, IMG submission 184282) | Arabidopsis root microbial communities from North Carolina, USA - plate scrape MF_Cvi_mLB_r2 (SPAdes) (version 2) | ecosystem: Host-associated > Plants > Roots > Endosphere | place... | reverse complement strand
GAAGAAATTTGAAAACCGTCGGCCTATATTTGTTCAGAGGGAAAGGAACTTTTATGCCAAAGCCCGGCAATCAAATTGGCGGCCAGTTTGGTCCGAAACGGAGGGGTCACTTTTGCCGAAATACGCAATCAATACTTACTTACACCCAATTATCGTGATTTATTGAGATTTTTGGAGAAAGATGATTTTCAGGTCTTTGTAATGGGCCATTCTTGTGGTTTATCAGATCGTACCATGTTTAAGGAAATTTTCGAACATGAAAAATGTAAATCTGTCCGTTTATTTCATTACAATGGCGACTTTCATGACAAAGCGATTAATGTGAGTAAGCATTTTAGCAATAAGGGGCATATGCGTAAACTCATAGTGGATCGTAAAGAATCAGATGCTTTTCCACAGCTTAATAAATCAACAGTTTGATTTCTCCGCTTCGCTGCGCTTCAGTCGAAATGACGATTTTTCTTAGTGGTGTTAGCGGTTAGTAGCTGTTAACTTCTTTTCACTATCTTCAAAAACACATACCAACAATCCCCGATAAAACCGATGCGGTTAAGATCGCAAACCTGGCTTCGGCGATATGCACGCGCTTGTTCCTGCCTTGGGCAGTGGTGGTATGAAAGTCAGTGCAAAGCCTTTCGTGCTTTTTCCTGCGAAAATCTCCTATGCCGGAGGGCAGGGTGCAGAAGATCCCCGGTGCAGAAAATCCTACGCGTCATGCTGAATTTATTTCAGCATCTCATTATAGCTCGTGTTGGTTAGGGAGAGACCCTGAAACAAGTCCGATAGCTATCGGACCAGGGTGACGATCGAGGAGTGAACCCTTAGCAGATCCGTCATTCCCGCGCAGGCGGGAATCTTAAAGCTATCGCTGCTTTCTTTCCCTTCACACAGTCTTGCCTCGGTTAGCCACCGAAGGACTTTTACCTTTTTCTTGATAAAAAGGTAACCAAAAATCAAGGCTTGGATCTTTTCTTGTAAAAAGCTACGAAAAGCTGAATGGCGGCAGTTTCTAGGCGCTTATCCACGCCCTGGCCAATGCACGCGCTTGTTCCTGCCTTGGGCAGTGGGGGTATGAAAGTCAGTGCAAATCTTTTCGTGCTTTTTCCTGCGAAAATCTCCTATGCCTGAGGGCAGGGTGCAGATAGCACGGTGCAGAGGTTTTATACATTAGCTTGTCATCCTGAGCGGAGTCGAAGGACGTTTGTTATTTCCTTTCACAATCCGTCATTCCCGCGCAGGCGGGAACCACGAAGTGCTCAGCGAAGCTAATCTTAAAGCTATCGCTGCTTTTTTTCCTTCACACAGTCTTGCCTCGGTTAGCCACCGAAGGGCTTTTACCTTTTTCTTGATAAAAAGGTAACCAAAAATCAAGGCTTGGATCAGTTTTTTATGCGTTAATGTTTGTTTTTATGGTATAAAAGATTGCTACGCAATTCTTGTAAAAAGCTACGAAAAGCTGAATGGCGGCAGTTTCTAGGCGCTTATCCACGCCCTGGCCAATGCACGCGCTTGTTCCTGCCTTGGGCAGTGGTGGTATGAAAGTCAGTGCAAAGCTATTCGTGCTTTTTCCTGCGAAAATCTCCTATGCCGGAGGGCAGGGTGCAGATAGCATGGTGCAGAAGATCCCGGGCGCATAAAACCCTACGCGTCATGCTGTCCCGATTCATCGGGATCAGCATCTCATTACAGCTCGTGTTGGTTAGGGAGAGACCCTGAATCGAGTCCGATAGCTATCGGACCAGGGTGACGGCGAGAGGAGATCCCTTCACACAGTCTCGCCTCGGTTAGCCACCGAACCGCTCTTACTTTTTTCAGCTGCGTTTATTTTTTTATCGGCCTTCAAGCTTGCTTCGCAGGTTGGCTTGATCCAAAAGTAACAAACTTGAGCGCAGCGAAAGCATGCCAGCCGATGAAAACAACAACAAAATGGCATAACTGAAAGGCTTGGATCTGATGTTGGATAAAATCGTCAAAGCTTTTATTGCGGCAGCGCAAGCCCCGACGAAGAGTCGGGAAGGAAGCGCTGCCTTGGGCAGTATTATTTGAACGTTTGTGCAAAAGCTTTAACGTTTTCTCCGGCCATCATCTCCTATGCCGGAGGGCAGGGTGCAGAGGATCCCCGGTGCAGAAAATCCTACGCGTCATGCTGAATTTATTTCAGCATCTCTTTACAGCTCGTGTTGGTTAGGGAGAGACCCTGAAACAAGTTCAGGGTGACGGTTGAGGGGGAGCGCTAAACATTTCTCTTGCATCCTTTCCCTTCCAGAGGAAAGGTGCCGTAGGCGGATAGGGGCCTGGTACGCTGGCTGTGAAGGTCCTTCGTCTCCGCTCAGGATGACAGGCTAAGTGGGATGTGCAAACGGGATGGACAATAGAGATCCTTCGCTGCGCTCAGGATGACAATAACAAAAAAGCCGTTCCGGGTTTTACATCGGAACGGCTTATCTTAGACATTGCTTTTCAGCGTGAAGTACTAGGGTTTCTTGCTGATGTTTACGCGTACATTTACTTCAAAATCGCCGCCGGTATAACCGCTGATGGCTGAAGTGGCCGTGTTGTAATAGGCCATGAAATACAGGGTAGATTTATAGTTCATGCCGAAACCTACGGTAGCATTCTGTGTATTGTGGTACATGGCCATCAGGTAGAGTTTATCGTTGGCAAAGTTGGCGTTTAAGCCCGCATCCCATAAATTCTGGTAGTTTTTAATGCCTCTGAATACACCCTTCGGCTCCAGGCTAATAGCATCCATACCCGAGCTGAGGTTAAACTTATAACTCACTGCCGAGTAAAAGGTGGGTTTATCGGCAAAGTTTAAATCGTCTTTCCTGAATACCGAACGCATGTTGGGTACGGCACCTTCGATGGTTAAGTTTTTCGAGGTGTAGGATACACCGAAATCACCATCGAGGTAATAACCCCTGTCGTTAAAGCGGGCAATAGAAGGGTCGTTAATGTCGCTGTTTCTTACACTGCTTAAATCGAGCCTGTCCTGACTGGCGCCGAAAGAGATACCAAAGTTTAATTGCTGCTCGTCATTGCTGAGGGGCAGGTGATAGGCAAAGGTACCTACGGCTTTGGTACGCTGGATACCGCCCGATTTTTCGTTGTAGAAATTTACACCCCAGCCCACTTTGTTTACCTGCTGATCGAGCGTAACGCTTTGGGTAAGTGGTGCACCGGGAATGTTTGACCACTGCTTGCGGAAACTGCCGTTGATGTTAAAGCCTTCGTTAATACCAGCCATAGATGGGTTAACCAGGTAACGGTTCTGGAAGTACTGGGCATTTAAAGGCAGCAGCTGTGCTTTTGCGCTTTGAAAAAAGGATAATCCTGCTGCAAATAGAAACGTTACACGACCTATTTGCTTTATGTTTTGTGTAATTGCTTTCATGTCTGTAATTAGTCTCTAATGATATTGATAAAACCTTTAAATGTGCCAACGCCTGTACCGAGGTCGATGATGTAGTAATAGGTGCCTTCAGAAAGCGGGCTACCGTTTATGGTGCCGTCCCAATCGTTGGCATAGGTGTGTTTGGTGTACAGGATCCGTCCGGTTTTATCAAAAATCTTGAGGGTATTGTTGGGGTAATAGTCGATGTTTTTGATGATGAACTTATCGTTGTACCCATCGCCATTTGGCGTAACAACGGTACTGGCTTCGAGTTTATAATCTTCAATTACGGTAATGGCAATGCTTTGCTCGCTTGTACAACCACTGGCATTGGTTACGGTTACCCTGTAGGTTCCGCTCTGTTTTGGCCTGATGGTTACCGAGGCGGTGTTTTGTCCGCCCATGATGTCGCTACCAGTCCAGTTGTACTGGGTGCCACCTGTTGCGGTTAAAATCAAAGCTTCGCCTTTAGAGATGGATGCACCTTTATTGCTGCTGATGGTAACAACTGGTAAAGCATTTACGATTACCGTTGCTGTTCCGGTTTGTGCCTGACTGGCATAAATATCGGCTACGCTAACCAAAGCATAGGTATAGGTACCTGTAGCACTGGTTGGCACGCTAACCGTTGCCGTGTTCGAACCTGAACCGGTGTTTACGGTACGGTTGCTTCCGCCATTAATGGTATAGGTAAAGGTATACGGACCAGTACCAACTGAGCCTGTAAAGGTAATGTTCGGCGAAGCGGCAAAGTTACAAACCGAAGTACTTCCTGAAATGTTGGCTACCGGTAAAGGACGGATTAATACCGTTGCCGAACCGGTTTGCGGCTGACTGCAATTTGCATCGGCCACGCTTACCAGGTTGTACACAAAAGTACCTGCCACATTGGTTGGCGCTGCTACTGTTACAGTGTTTCCTGTAGCGGTTACGGTGCGGTTGGTACCTCCGTTAATGTTATAGGTAAAGGTGTAAGGCGCTGTTCCGTTTGCACCGGTAAAGGTGATGTTAGGTGCTGTAGCTAAGTTAGGTACAGCGGTAGAACCGGAAATGGTTGCCGTAGCAAGCGCTCTAACGGTAATAACGGCAGTACCAGATTGGTTTTGACCTGCATTTACATCAGATACACTGATGAGGTTGTAGTTAAAAGTTCCGGCAAGGTTTGTTGGTGCAGTTACAGTAGCCGTGGTATTGGTGCCGGTGGTGCTAAGGGTTTGGTTTGCACCGCCGTTAATGTTGTAGGTAAATACATAAGGGCCGGTACCATTGCCACCGGTAAAGGTAACCGTTGGTGCGGTACTGTTTAAGCATAGAGCAGTAGTTCCCGAAATGCTGGCCACAGGGATCGGGTTAATTTTAACAGTTGTAGAAACGTTCTGCACCTGGGTACTGTATGCATCGGTAATGCTGGTAACGGTATACACAAATGTACCTACAGTATTGGTTGGTACGCTGAGTGTTGCGGTAGCGGTTGCCGAAGTTAAGGTTTGCGGTGCAGCCCCGTTAATGTTATAGGTAAAGGTAAATGGTGCGTTACCTGCTGTGGCGGTAAAAGTAATTACGGGTGCAGTGCTGTTAAGGGGCACGGAAATATTGCCACTTAAAGCTGCAACAGGTTTGGCATAAATGCGCAGGTTGGCAGTTTGGTAGTTTAAGGCATAATTACTGCTTAAAGCCAGTGTGCCCTGCTGTATGGCATAATCGCCGGCAGTTTCGCCTGCTGCACGTGTTAAAGTACCGGTAAAGGTATCGGTGCCGATAAGTGCAGGGGCAGCGGTATAAGTTAAAGCGGGATCTGCCGTTCCTGCTACCTTGGTTTTGGCATCGGCAGTTACCGTAATGGCTTTAGGGGCAATGGTTAATACCTGTTGCTTAGCTACTGCGGGATTAAAGAAAGTATCGCCAGGCTGTTCGGCGGTAATGGTTACGGTACCTGCTTTTACAATGTGGATATTGTTATTGCTGATGGTTGCAATATTGGTATCGCTGCTGGTGTAGGTAATGTTAATGCTGGTATTGTCGCTGGTGGCTCCGGCTGCAAGATCGGGGTCGCCATAGGTTGCGCTACGTGTTGGAGCAAAGGTAATGTTCTGGTCTTTCTTAACGGTTGCATCATCTCTGGTGTACCAAATGGGCGAGGTAATGATCCTGCTTCCATCGGCTTCAACAATATCGGCATAATAATAACCGGTAGCCAGGTTGGCCAAAGCATTATCGGTATAGGTTAAGCTGGCAGTTGTACTTGTGGTTAACTCAACGGGATTGGTACCGCTGCCAGGTGTTCCGTATAAAATCCTGATGCTGGTTACCGGATTGGTGGTAATTGAGCTTACGGAAAGCTGTGGCGCGCCGGCAGTTTTAAATATACTGCCCACAGGCTGCTTATTGATGGTGAAAATTACTTTGGCTGCGGAATCTTCTGAAGCATAAAAACGCATCTTTTTAATGGCATCCAATAAATCGTTTTCGGTAAGGGCAGGAGCTAGTACCACTAACCGGGCACGGGTGTGCTTACCAAAGGTCATGTTGTGGTTATCGTGATCGATGGAGGCACCGAGGTGGTATCCCTTGGCCAGCATGCGGTTGTAATAACTTAAATAGCTCATTGAGCTTGCCGGATCGGAATAGGTAACATTGGTAGAAAACGCCGGACCACTGGCTAAAGCGGTTCCCACAATGGCACTGTCAGCACTTAAATCGTAGGTGGCTGCCAGGTTGTTAAAATCGGTTGTATTGGGGTGGGCCAGGGTAGCTACAGCATTTAAGCCATGCCTGTTTATAATCCTGAATAAGCCATTGGGGCCAACATAGGTACTTTTAGGTACATAAATCTGGTTTTCGCCGGGTTCCCATCCAATCAGCGAATCGATACCGTACACAATTACGTGTCCGCCGCCGCTGATTACGCCCCACTCCATACCGTGCAGGGCAACGAAGTTAGCAGTAGTTGCTTTTTTAGCGGCATCGATACCGGGTTGCCAGTTGGCTAAAGACATGCCTGCCTGGGTGTGGTTATGCTCAGATATACCCAGGAAATCGAGGTTCATGGCCGTTTTGGCGAAAGCATAATCATCTTCAGGTTTTTTGGTTAAATCGTCTTTGTTACCATCAGAATAACTACTGTGGCTGTGTAAGTTGCCATAATAGAAATTCAGTTTATTTACATCGAGTATACCGGTTCTAAAATTGCCTAAAAGGGGTTGGGCAGTTAAGTACAAAGGCCCGCCGCTGCAGGCACTGTTTACAGCATAGGTAAAGAAATAGTAATTGGTGTTTTGGGTAAGGCCGTTTCTAATAAAAGAAGTACCTGTACCTCTTTTTACCACAATACCGCCACCCAGCATATCGCCAACGTTATAAACGGTTTGGTTTTGAGGTGCAGCGCTTAGCGTATTGCTGGTGCTCATTACCACCAGGTACTCATCGGCAGCTGCTGCTGGTGTAAATGAAGCCTGGATAAAGTTATAGTTGGATGAGGTAATGGTAAATGCAGTAGGCTGTGCCGTTGGAGTAGCACATGGCAACAGGGTTTTGGTGGTTTGTGCAGCCGTTAAGATGTTGCTGGTTAAATATTTTGGTCCGCCGGTACACGACAGGTTATTTAAAGGAACAATAAAATAGGTATAGGTGGTAGCACTGTTTAAGCCGTTATCGGTAAAAGTATTGCTAACAATTTTATTGATTACAGTGCCACCGCCCAAAGCAGCACCTACAGGATAAGCGGTACCATCGGCAGGCAGGGCGCTTAAGGTGTTGTTTAAGCTTCTGATAATGAGGTATTCGTTGGCATCAGCCGATTTGGTGAAGCTGGCCGTAATGCTGCCCGTAGTTACTGCGCTAAAGGTTAAAGCAGTTGCCGGACTTGTTGGGGCGGCACAGGCCGGTAAATTAGGCGGGAAATGAACACCCAAGCGGTCTGCATCGTCATCATCGATGGCATTTTGTACCGTAGCCAGTGGTGTTCTGGTCCAGTCGTTATCTACATAGGTTGGACTTGGAGCAGTTACGTTTAAGCTTCTTACATAAGAAACATCTTTAGCATTAACCCCTTGTCCGAAGGCATCGATAATGTTGTTATTGGCATCTAAGAGGGCCACACCATCATTACCGTTAAAGTTGATAACGGTATTGCTGTTTAAAATGGCACTGGCGGGGGTTAAATAAGGAACTTCGGTACCATTACCTGTATTGCCCAAAAGTACTGAGCCATGGGCAGGGATGGTAAAGTTTAAGTTTACAGTTTGTGAGGGTGCACCGGTGATGTTGATGTTACCCGCATCGCCAGAAATATTGTATAAGGCTAATTTTAACTGTGGCGATGCCGTATTAATGGGGGCATTGCTGAGGTTGGTTAATTCGATCCATTTGTTTACAGATGTACCTTCGTAATACTGACTGATGATTACGGGCGCGCTCACCAAAGGAGGATTAGCCGTTGTGGCATCAACAGTAGCCACAGTGGTTTGTAAATTGCCGGCAGCATCTTGTGCTACTACGTATAAGGTATAAGCGGTACCGATTGTTAAACCGGTGATAGATGCGCTGGCATCGGTATTGGCGGTATTGGCAAAAGAGCCCGATTTTAAGGCTGCAGTGCCGGTGCCGTCCTGTGCGGCTTTAACCTGCGCAGGGCTCGGGGCAGTGCCGCCCGTTAAGGCCAGTACGTAATAAGTGGTACCTGCTTCGTTGATGTTGTTCACAAAATCGACTGAAGTGGTGGTTACCGTTGTGGTTTTTGGGTAAGTAGCCGTTGTTACCGGAGGGGTAACGTCAGCCAAACCCAGTGTAGTTACATTAAGCTGGGCTACGCTTGTTTGTAAATTGGGTGTGGTAGCGGCATCTTCTGCCACTACATAAACCACGTAGTTTGTGCTTGCTGTTAAGCCCGTAATAGTAGTACTTACATCGGTATTGGCTGCATTGGTTAGGGTACCTGCCTTTAGTGCTGCGGTGCCTCCGGCGTTTAAGCCTGCTTTTACCTGGGCAGGTGTAGGTGCTGCCGAAGGAGCTGGCGTTACTACGTAATAGGTTTTGCCGGCTTCATCAATATTGTGGGTAAGGTTAAAAGTAGTTGATGTAATGCTGGCTGTTTTGGGGTATAACGCAGCGTTTACTGGCGGAGTATTATCGGTACCCGAAACTGCCGAGCCGGCAATGATCACATCATCTATACTAAATGTGCCACCACTTGCCTCGGCATTATAGCCGTAAAACCTGAAGGTGGTAGCTGTTGTTATGCCGGTAAAGCCGGTTAGTGTAATGGTACTACCGGTTTCGGCAGTTGTTGCAGCATCGGTAACCTGAAATACGTTGCTGGCTACTACCTGTAAATCTGCATTGGCGGGCGATATCGATGCAGGTAAGTTGCTCGCATAGCTATCTTTACTTGAGCGTACACTGTACTGCCTGATTCCGGTGCCGGAACGTTGCATGGTAAATTTAATGCTGGCGATGTTTAAGGTGTACCCTGCAGCTGGCGTAACCGTTACTTCGTAGTATTTGGTTAGGTCTATTGCGCCTGTAAAAACATCGCTGCCATTGGTTGCACCGGTAGACTGACTGGTGAAAGAGAACCTACCAGTTGCATTGGGATTGGCCGAAACGGCTCCATTTGCAGTAAACGATCCGAATGTTAGGCCTGTAGCAGTTGGAACTGCGGTTGGGTCGGTTTTTCCGGTGGTGGTAGAAACACTGCCAAAATTGTAGGTTCCTGAAAAGCTTTGAGCAAATAGCGAGGCTGCCAGGAACATGGTGAAACAAAACAGTAAAAGTTTTTTCATATAATTTTTTTAGGGATATGAAAGGATGAATAAGCTTATTTATGAATAGTTAAAGCGTGGTACCTTGTTGGTGTACTACGTCCAGGTGGTTTTCAGAATTATTCTGACAGGGATTAAGTTAATGGGCGTAAAGTTTTTACCATATTCGGGAGATAAGGGTGATTTAATGAAAAATGATATAGGTTTGTTAGTTGTAGCAAATGTATGTGCAAAAGCTTAATAGTCAGGTTAATTTAATGTTAATTAAAGCGATTGTGGAAAAATAAATGTAATGCAGGGTAATTTTTTGATGGTAAAGGCGTTGGGAAGGTTTTTTTTCAGGTGAAACGCTTAGGTAGTCTTCTTCTCGCCGTCATGCTGAACACTTGCCAGGCTGGTGGAAGGGGTGTTTCAGCATCTCTCTATTGCTTGTGACAGTTAAGGAAAGACCCTGAAACTAGTCCGATAGCTATCGGACCAGGGTAACGGCGATCCCTTCCCCGATCCGTCATTGCTAAGCCGGGTTGTGCGAGCTGAAGCAATCTGTCTAGAGGAGCAATCTCTTCCACAATCCGTCATTCCCGCGCAGGCGGGAATCCTAATGCTTTCGCTGTTTTTTCCTTCGCACTGTCTCGCCTCGGCTTGCTGCCGAACCGCTCTTACTTTTGGCTTGATCCAAAAGTAACAAAAGATCAAGGCTTGGAGCCTTTCTTGTAAAAACCTACGAAAAGCTGAATGGCGGCAGTTTCTAGGCGCTTGCCCGCATTTAGGCCAATGCACGCGCTTGATCCTGCCTTGGGCAGTGGGGGTATGAAAGTTAGTGCAAAGCTTTTCGTGCTTTTTCCTGCGAAAATCTCCTATGCCGGAGGGCAGAGTGCAGATAGCATGGTGCAGAGAAACGCCGCGCGTCATCCAGAACACTTGCCGGGCCGGGTGGAAGGGGGGCAGCATCTCTCTATTGCTCGTGACAGTTAGGGAGAAACCCTGAAACAAGTCCGATAGCTATCAGACCAGGGTGACTGCGAGAGGGGATCGCTTAGCAGATCCGTCATTCCCGCGCAGGCGGGAATCGTAATGCTTTGGCTGTTTTTCCCTTCGCACTGTCTCGCCTCGGTTAGCCACCGAAGGGCTCTTACCTTTTTCTTGATAAAAAGGTAACCAAACCTGAGCGCAGCGAAAGCATGCCAGCCGATAAAAACAACAGCAAAAGGGGCATAAATCAAGGCTTGGAGCCTTTCTTGTAAAAACCTACAAAAAGCTAAATGGCGGCAGTTTCTAGGCGCTTACCTTCGCCTTAGCCAATGCACGCACTTGTTCCTGCCTTGGGCTGTGGTGTTATGGAAGTCATTGCAAAGCTTTTTCGTGCTTTTTCCTGCGAAAATCTCCTATGCCGGAGGGCAGGGTGCAGGGAATCCTCATACGTCATGCTGAACTTGTTTCAGCACCTCTCTATTGCTCGTGGCGATTAGGGAGAAACCCTGAAACTAGTCGGATAGCTATCGGACCAAAGTGACGGAATAGGGGGATTGAAAGGCGCCGACAGGTGACCAGGTTTACAAAAACTCCGCAATATCTCCTTTACCTTCCCTGATTACTTCAAACTCTCCCAGTGTGCAATCAATAACGGTAGAGGCTTCGTTATCGCCGTAGCCGCCATCAATAACCAGATCGACCAGATCTTCGTATTTTTCGTGAATCAGTTCGGGGTCGGTAGAATATTCTATCACATCGTCATCATCTCTGATTGAGGTAGAAAGGATCGGGTTACCCAGTTCTTTAACAATGCAGCGGGCAATGTTGTTATCTGGCACACGAATACCGACTGTTTTTTTATTCGAACTTAATAGTTTGGGTACATTATTATTGGCATTAAAAATAAAAGTAAACGGACCCGGCAGCGCTTTTTTTAGCACCCTGAAAGTGGTATTATCAATCGGTTTAATGTAATCGGAAATGTGCTTTAAATCGTGGCAGATGAAAGAAAAATTAGCCTTTTCGGGTTTTATTCCACGGATACGGCAGATCTTTTCGATGGCCCTCTGGTTGGTAATATCGCAGCCCAAACCATAAATTGTATCGGTTGGATAAATGATGAGACCGCCTTTTTTCAGCACCTCTACAACCTGTTCAATGGCTTTTTCGTTGGGGTTTTCAGGATATATCTTAATAAGCATAGCGTAAAAATAACAATTTAATGGTGTCAGTTGTTTAATAATCCTAATCTTTGTAACAACAAAACATCCGCTAATCTGATTATATGAGAAAAGCTTTCGTCGCAATTGCCGCATTTTTAGTAGCCCTTACCATTATGCTGGGCCTTTATCACCCATTTTTATGGTGGACATTTATTTTTACCGGTCCCTTTGTTATCTTGGGTATTTACGATTTGTACCAACCCAAACACAGTATTGTACGTAACTACCCGGTTTTTGGTCGCTTACGTTATTTTATGGAAGAACTGCGACCGAAGGTTTACCAGTATTTTGTAGAGAGCGATACCAACGGAACACCTTATAACCGCTTAAACCGCTCGCTGATTTACCAGCGTGCCAAAACCGATAACGATACCATTCCATTCGGAACACAGTTAAATGTGTACGAAAATGGTTACGAGTGGTTAAGTCATAGCATTGCTGCTATTTCGCACCATGAATTGAATTTAGATCCGCGCGTGCTGGTAGGTGGTCCGGATTGTAAAAAACCTTATTCGGCCAGTATCTACAACATTTCGGCCATGAGCTTTGGTTCCTTAAGTCAGAATGCTATCCTGGCTTTAAACGGCGGTGCCAAAATGGGTAATTTTGCACACAATACCGGCGAAGGTGGTATCAGCGATTACCACAAGCAACCGGGAGGTGATTTAATCTGGCAAATTGGCACGGGTTATTTCGGTTGTCGCAATGCGGATGGTACCTTTAATTATGATGCTTATGCCGAGCGCGCGCAGCATGATCAGGTAAAAATGGTTGAGATTAAACTTTCGCAAGGGGCTAAACCCGGGCATGGTGGTATGCTGCCAGCTAAAAAGGTAACGCCAGAGGTGGCGCGCATCCGTTTGGTGCCCGAAGGTAAAGATGTATTGTCGCCACCAGCACACTCCGCTTTTAATACACCTATTGGTTTATTGGAATTTGTTAAAAAACTACGCGATTTATCGGGTGGTAAACCAGTTGGATTTAAATTGTGTATAGGTCGCAAAAGCGAGTTTTATGCCATTTGTAAAGCCATGGTAGAAACGAAGATTTACCCTGACTTTATTACTGTTGATGGGGGGGAAGGCGGTACCGGTGCAGCACCGCAAGAATTCTCGAACTCTGTAGGGATGCCTTTGCGCGAAGGGGTTGCATTTGTTTACGATGTATTAAATGGTTTCGACCTGAAAAAACATATTAAAATTATTGCCTCAGGTAAAGTGGCTACAGGATTTGATCTGGTTAAAAATATAGCGCTGGGAGCCGATATGTGTAATGCGGCCCGCGGAATGATGTTCGCGCTGGGTTGTATTCAGGCACTGGAGTGTAACAGCAATACCTGCCCAACAGGTGTAGCTACGCAAGATCCGAGTTTGATGAAAGGTTTGGTGGTAGAGGATAAGACCGTACGGGTTAAAAACTTCCATAACCTTACCGTGGCCAGTGCTGTAGAGTTGCTTGGTGCTGCGGGGCTAAGGGAAACGCATCAGTTAAGTCGCGCTTACATTAACCGCAGGGTAAGCCCGAGTTTAATGCAGAGCTACCTCGAAACTTTCCCTTATATCCCAACAGGTAGTTTGTTGCAAACGCCTTATCCAACGCGTTACGAGCTGGGCATGGCCTTAAGTACTTCGCAAAGTTTTGCACCTACGGATTATAAGGTTTCGGCGGTTGATTATGCACATGCCAATCCGTATGGGGATCATGTGCATGAATAACAAACACGATTAACGCCAATTTTACAATTGGCTACCCGGGAGTCGTCCCGATGGGACGATTGGTAGCTTTAAAATTATACATATAATCTAATTAGGAAGGTGGGCGCATAAAAAAAGAAGTCAAGTTTTTAAAACTTGACTTCTTTGATATTGAATATTTGTTTCTCCTAAACCCTAAACCCTAAACCCTAAACCCTAAACCCTAAACCCTAAACCCTTATTAGAATTCTGCATTTTTAGGGAACCTTGGGAAAGCGATTACATCACGGATGTTGGTCATACCGGTTACGAACAATACCAAGCGTTCAAAACCTAAACCGAAACCTGCATGTGGTGCGGTACCAAAACGACGGGTATCTAAATACCACCACAATTCATCCTGTGGAATATTTAAAGCTTCCATGCGTTGGGTTAAGCGGTCTAAGCGCTCTTCACGCTGCGATCCGCCAATCATTTCGCCAATACCCGGGAACAGGATATCCATAGCGGCAACAGTTTGTCTGCCTTCAGCATCCGGCTCGTTCTGGCGCATGTAGAACGATTTAATATCAGCAGGGTAATCGGTTAAGATTACCGGTTTTTTAAAGTGTTTTTCTACCAGGTAACGTTCGTGCTCGCTTTGTAAATCAGCTCCCCACTCGTCAATCAGGTACTTAAATTGTTTCTTCTGGTTAGGTTTAGAAGATTTTAAGATCCTGATGGCTTCTGTATAGGTTAAGCGCTCAAAATCGTTAGCTAAACAGAAATCCAGTTTCTCTAATAAACTTAATTCGCTGCGCTCGTTTTGTGGCTTTTGTTTGTCTTCTTCGGCCAGGCGGTTGTTTAAAAATTCTAATTCCTCTTTGCAGTTATCTAAAGCATATTTAATTACATACTTCATCATGTCTTCTGCAAGCTGCATGTTATCTTCCAGGTCGGCAAAAGCAAACTCAGGTTCAATCATCCAGAACTCGGCCAGGTGACGGGTTGTATTCGAGTTTTCGGCCCTGAATGTAGGTCCGAAGGTATAAATTTTACCAAAAGCCATGGCTGCCAGTTCGCCTTCCAGCTGACCAGATACAGTTAAGTTTGTCGCGCGGGCAAAGAAATCCTGCGAGAAATCAACTTTACCTTCTTCGGTACGCGGCGGGTTGTCGAAATCTAAAGTAGTTACTTTAAACATCTCGCCTGCACCTTCAGCATCACTGGCAGTAATTACCGGGGTGTGCATGTACACAAAGCCACGTTCGTTATAAAACTGGTGGATTGCGAAAGCCAATGCATGACGCACTTTAAAAACGGCGTTAAAGGTATTGGTACGGAAACGCAGGTGCGCAATTTCGCGTAAAAACTCCAGACTGTGTTTTTTAGGTTGCAAAGGGAATTTCTCCGGATCGCTATCGCCTAAAATTTCTACACTTATTGCTTTAATCTCAACAGTTTGACCTTTACCTAACGATTCGATCAGTTTACCAGTTGCAGCGATTGCTGCACCAGTGGTGATTCTTTTTAACAGCTCATCAGGTAAATTATTAAAATCGATCACAACCTGGATATTGCTCATGCAAGATCCGTCATTTAAGGCAATAAACTGATTATTACGGAAAGTTCTTACCCATCCCATAACCGTTACTTCTGTGTCAAATGCTGTCGACTTTAATAAATCTTTAATTTGCTGTCTCTTAATCATATTGTTATTTATAAAAGCCGCAAATTTAGAAAAAAAGTTGATCAGTTGGCAGTTTTCAGTATACAGTTTTCAGTTTTTTGCATAAGCCTGGTTTAAATAATTAATTGCGAATGGCAAGCTGCCAACTGAAAACCGCTTACTGTTGCTGTTGTTGCTGCATGGCTTCTATGTATTGCTGATAGCTGTTTTTTGCCCTTGAGGTAGTAATCGGAGCAGGTTTACTGTAGTTTACTTCTTTGGGCTGAAAATAGGTTTCATTATCGTTAAAATCGTCGTCGTTATAACCTACAGAAACATTTACTTCCATAACCTGCTCAAAACCGCCCTTGTAAACCCCTTTTACCGGAGAGCAATCGGCAAAATTCCTGCCTACAGCCAGGCGTACATGGTTTTCGTTGGCAATACAGTTGTTGGTAGGATCGAGGCCCAGCCAGCCGTATTCGGGTAGGTAGGCTTCTGCCCAGGCATGGGTTGCCCCTTCGCCACGCATGCCATCCCTGTTGGGGCAAATATAGCCACTTACATACCTTGCCGGGATGCCTGTTAAGCGTAACATGGCTGTGAGTATATGTGCAAAATCCTGGCAAACGCCTGCTTTTAGCTTTAAAATCTCATCTATGGTGGTGTCGACAGCTGTAACACCCTTAATGTATTCATAGTTGTTAAAAACATAGGCGCAGTATTTAATTGCGGTTTGGTAGGGGGTATCTTCATCGGTTTTAATACCCAAAGCTGTTTCTTTTAATTGAAGAATGCCTTCAAAACTCTCCTGTCTGAGGTAATCGATATAAGGTACTTCATACTTAAGCTTGCTTAAACTATTCCATTGGGCACCGCTAAATATATCGTCCTGTGGAAGTATTTTAGGGAAAGTTTCTACACATACTTTAGAGAAGATTTTAAGTTGGGTATGCGGTTCGTTCTGGGTAAATGTGCCTACTTCATTACCATAGTAATCGATAAAAATTTCAATTTCCGGACTTCCGGAAATATTAAGGTCGTGCTTAATTACTTTCTGGAAATCGTCTTTAATCGGGAAAAGGATAATCTGGTTGGCACTATCGCGCACCGGCGATTCGTATTTATAGTTGGTAATGTGTTTGATTTTGAAAATTGGCATATTGACTTTTGTTATTTAATATGATACCACAGATAAACACAGATTGGAAATTTGTAAAAATATCCGTGTTAATCTGTGTCTATCTGTGGTTAAAAATCACTTGTTTATGAGTTTGCGAAATAATACTCGTTAAGCAGGTTTCCGATACCGTATAGTTCCGACCTGATTTCGGTAAGGTAACTGTGGAGTTCTGCTTCATTCATCTTATTAACCGAGCTATAGGTAATCATGCTTTTTAACCTCCCGATTTTAAATGACAGGTTATTGTAATGCTCAATATTGCTTTCGCTCTTTAACCGGTTAAAATATCTTTCAATGTTGCCCATGGCATACAGTGCCGACCGTGGGAAATCGTTATTGAGCATGGCCAGCTCGATGATGTTTTTGGCATCAAAACCCTGCCGGTAGGTTTTTAGGTACAGTTCGTAACCACCTATCGATAGCAAAAGGTGTTTCCAGTAGGAAATATCGGTCAGTAAATCCGGATTGCTGCTAATCGAACTGAATTTAATATCGAGGATATCGATAGATTGGATACTCCGCTCGAGATGCTTGCCGATATTCATAAAACTTCTGCTTTCGCCACGTTCCATTACACTATCGGCTGTTCCGTTATACAGCATTACCTGTTTAATCAAAATATCTAATGCAGTAATCGGATCGTCTTTTTGTACATACCACAACAGTTTTTCGTCTTTAACGGTATGGTAATATTCATTCAGGCATTGCCATAAATCTTTAGGTATATGTTCCTGCACACTCCTTGCATTTTCGCGTGCCAGGGTAACGATGTTCAGAATCGAATTCGGATTTTCGCGATTTAGCAGGAGATATTCTATCACTGCACGGCTATCGTGCTGGATATTTAATAATTCCTTTTCATCATCGGATGAGAAAATCCTGATCACCGGTTTCCAGGTAAATTCCTGTATGGTATCCTGTGAAGAAGCGTAATTTATTTTCAACATGCGCAGCATCCCGTCGCTGCGCTCAACATATCTGCTTAACCAATATAAGCTTGATGCAACTCTACTTAACATAATGCCGTAATTTAAGAAGTTAAAACCCAGGTATCTTTACTGCCGCCGCCCTGCGAACTGTTTACCACCAGCGAGCCTTCTTTTAAGGCTACCCTCGTTAAACCTCCGGGAACAATCGAAACGCCATCCGGGCCATTGAGGGCAAAAGGACGTAAATCGATTCTGCGTGGTGCTAGTTTTCCGTTAATGAAACATGGTGCGGAGGACAGGCTGATAGTAGGCTGTGCAATAAAATTGCGCGGATCTTTCAGGATTTCGATTTTGTATGCTTCGGTTTCCTGTTCGCTGGCCGCATGGCCCATCAGCATACCGTAGCCACCGCTTCCGTTGGTTTTTTTGATTACCATGGTATTGATATTGGCAAAAACATGCTCCAGTTCATCCCGGTTGCTCAACTGATAGGTAGGTACATTTTTTAGAATAGGTTCTTCGTTCAGGTAATACCTGATCATGTCGGGTACATAGGTGTAAACCGCTTTATCGTCGGCCACACCATTACCCACGGCATTTACAATAGCTACATTGCCTTTGCGGTATGCGCCCATTAATCCGGCAACCCCCAGTACGCTATTGGGGTTAAATACCAGGGGATCGAGGTAATCGTCGTCTACACGGCGGTAAATCACATCAACCTGTTGCAGGCCCGTAGTGGTTTTCATAAATACTTTCTGGTCTTTTACCACCAGGTCTCTTCCTTCAACCAGTTCTACCCCCATCAGGCGGGCCAATGTAGTGTGTTCGTAGTAGGCCGAATTGTACATGCCGGGGCTTAACAATACAATTGTAGGGTTGGAAACTGCTCTTGGAGAGAGCGACATTAAGTTTTTGTACAGTAAGGCGGGGTATTCGGTTACACTCCTTACGCCACATTGCGGAATGAGATCAGGAAATAGCCTTTTGGTAATTTCGCGGTTCTCCAGCATGTAACTTACGCCCGAAGGGGTTCGGAGGTTATCTTCGAGTACATAAAAGGTTCCGTCGTGGTCTCTTATCAGATCGATACCTGCAATATGAATGTAAATATCATGCGGTACATTAACATTGTGCATCTCTCTTAAAAAATGCGGACATGAATAAATCACATCTATAGGTACTATCTGATCTTTTATGATAAACTGATTGCTGTAAACATCTTTTAAGAAAAGATTCAGCGCTTTTAAACGCTGTTTTATACCTTTTTCTATAAAAAGCCACTCGGTTGAGGTGATAATTCTCGGAATAATGTCGAAAGGAAAGATTTTTTCAATTCCTTCGCCACTATCATACACGGTAAAGGTAATTCCTTGGCTCATGAAGAGCTTTTTGGCAAGTTCTTCTTTCTTGTTTAAGTTTTCTAATGATTCTTTAGAGAAATTGTTGATAAAGTTTGTGTAGTGATTTCGATAATTATCACCATTTAAAAACATTTCGTCATAAGTTTTGGGATGATTTAAGTAGTTTTTAATAAAATTATCTATCATTTCTTTTAATTATTTCCTTAAATTATGATATTTTGTGTAAAAATTAGTGTTTTTTATCATAAAAATAACTAAAAAATGTTTTTTATGCGAATTTATGATGTTTATTTATCTATAATTTAGTGTTTTATGTGTTTTTGCGTGAAATAATTTGAAAAAATATGTTAAAAAGTTTGTAATTATTAATAAAGTGTCTATTTTTGTAATGCTCGTTAATTATTATTATATATTTGGTTTAAAAAGAGCGCTGGCAACGGCGCTTTTTTTATAAAAATTGAGACTTATTCATAAAATCAACATAAACTAAACAACCTAAACTAAGGAAGCTCCAATTAAATTGGGGCTTTTCTTTTTATGGAGATTATTTTTGCGGAATTTTGGTTAACAAGCTTGATGTTTTTTAAAGCTTACATTTTAGGTGTGTGTGGTTAAAGGCTTAAAGCTTTAAAATTTAAAATCGGTTTAATCTGTGTTTCTTATCTTTTAAATCAGCGGGGAAGATAGGTGCTAAATCTTAGGTTTCTGCAGATTACACAGAAAAGTAGCGCAGATTTAAAGGGAGGTATGATTTTTATTCTCCCGCTGATTAAAATGATTACCGCTGATCAAAGACAAGTGATTTATTTCATTGTAATGACGGGCATTGTTTTTGGGCTGCCAAAAATGAAAATCAATGCAAAAAAAAAGCTACCCAGTTAGGAGTAGCTTTAAACTATGTTTTGTTGTTGTTTATTCTTCAGAATAATTGATTTTGTTCACGTGTTTGTCGATTTCCCATCTTCCGGTACCTTCTTCTCCAATTACTTCGAACAATTCTAAAGCTCTGCGAGCTTTGTATTCTTCTTCGCGTTGCTCTTTCAGGAACCAGTTTAAGAATTCCATGGTTACGAAATCTTGTTCCTTGTGGCATTTAGCTGCAATGTTTTTGAAGCTCTGGGTAATGGCAATTTCTGCTTCCAGTGCATCTTCGAAAACTTCCCTGAAGCTGGCAAATTCTGTTTTGATGCTGCTAACCTCCGGAGAGATTGCATTTCCGCCCATATCCAAAACATATTTGAATAGTTTAAGCTGGTGTACTCTTTCTTCTTCAGATTGCTTTAAGAAATAATCTGCCGAATAGTCGTAGCCATTTTGATCGCACCAAGATGACATAGATAAATATAGTGATGAAGAGTGAGCTTCTTTTTTGATCTGCTGATTTAATAATGTTTCAATATCCTGTGATATTAAACATTGAATGCGCATTAAGTCTTTCATAATTCTGTGCTTTAATAACAATACAAATGTAGATTGAATTTGTTCGGCTTTATAATTTATTTACAATATGAAATTAGTCTAAATTGCTGATAATTAGTTATTTGTAATCAGTTTAAATAAGATGGAAAAGGAAGGTGGAGGAGCGCGATAACGCGAAACGGATACTGCTTGAAAGTCAGGAAGTAATGGAGTACAAATAATCAATGACCAATAATCAAACACCAATTATCAGTTTTTAATTACCAATATGCAATAATGAATGTTCAATGGATCAGTTATTAGTTGGGTGTTTGGCTTAAATTAATGCCAATAGGTTAAGTGCGAGTTGTTGATACTAGTGGTGATCGACCTAATGAGTTTTAGGCAGATGCAGGTACCCATGAACTAATGACAACTGAATAATGCACTTTATGTGAGTGCAAGTACCAATGAACTAATGACTAATGAACTAATAAACCAACCTATAGAGGCAGTCGCTGATCATGTGATTTAGCTTAAACATGGTGAAAGTGCCTTGTAATAAATCTTTCAGAGCGATAATTTCTAAAGCATTTAAAAGATAAATGTGTTCGCAGCCATTAAAGGTAACCAATTCGAAATCGGCTTTATGGGTATTTAAAAGGAGTGCTTCGATATCGATATCTTCTACTACTTTCTTAAGTTTCTGAAGTGATAGGCAGTTGAAACGGGCAAACTTGCCGCCAAAATCTACGTAAAAGCAATTTAACTTATCAGACTGATAAATAGAACCTTGAGCATTTGAGAATACGTTAACCAGTTGGTTGATATCGATACACGCTTTTTCCATTGGGTACAAAAATTGTGATTATTTAGATTAAATACAAATAAAAGTGTAAATAAATTTTGCAGCGCGTTAGGCGGGTTGCGTTTGGCGTGGGAAGGAAGGAAGGAAGGAAGGAAGGAAGGAAGGAAGGAAGGAAGGAAGGAAGGAAGGAAGGAAGGAAGGAAGGAAGCGCGGTCGTCATTGCGAGAAGGCTTTTTCAGTCTTCGAAGCAATCTTAATGCAGTCGCTATAAACCTATAGTTGTAAGATTGCTTCCGTGAAAACGGGATTGGCAGTTCCTTAGCAATGGTGAATTTCTATGGAATTCGCTATTACGCTATTTAACTTTAAACACCATATGATGATACAATCCACCCATAAATTCCTTTTCATTTTGGATTACAAAACCCAGGTGCTGATAAAGCTTCAAGGCACGCGCGTTATGTTGTTCGACCAATAAGCCTATAATTTTATGTCCTTGTTGCTGCCCCCAGGCAATGCCGGCTTTGACCAGCTGCTTGCCTATACCTTTGCCCTGTGCATTAGGATTAACACTAATGCTGTCGAGGTAAAATTCGCCACTTTGCGTTTCGGCATCCGGGGCATTCCCAGCTGGGTTAGCTTCATTAATAGTAACTAAAAAAGGTTTTCGGAGTTCAATTAGCTTTCCTCCATCATAAGCGGTTAACGAACCCAGAATTTTGTCTGCATCTTCAAAAACCAGTGTATTTTCGTAGCTGTACTGATTGGCTGGCTGCTTAAAGAGCTGCTCAAAAATATGGTTAACGGCGGCTTCGTCTTGGCTATGCGTTAGTTTGTAAGCCAGCTCGCCCATGGCCTGGAGTAGCAAGGGCACAACTTGTGCTGCATCTTCTGGTTTGGCGGCTCTGATCATTAAATATCGCTTAAATTAAAGGTATCGGCCACTCTAATGCCTTTTTCTGTATGTTGTAAGGTGCAGCACTCGTTAACAGGGTCGTGCTCCAGGTAAAGGATATAATTGTTTTCTACCGCTTCTGCTAAAAAGGCTTGCTTTTCGGTTAGTGTTTTTAAAGGAAACATATCATAAGCCATTACGTAGGGCAGGGGAAGGTGACCAACAGATGGTAAAAGATCGGCCATGTACACAATGGTATGGCCTTTATAATTAATTTTTGGTAACATCATGGCATCGGTATGGCCATAAGCAAAGCTGATGTTGATGTCTTTTTGCCAGGCGATATTTTCCTGCTCGGCCACAAATTTAAGCCGACCGCTTTCCTGCAGAGGTAAAATATTCTCTTTTAAAAAGGATGCCTTTTCGCGTGCGTTGGGTTCTACTGCCCACTGCCAGTGCTTTTCGTTACTCCAATAGGTGGCATTGCTAAAAGCTGGTTTCAGCTGCTCTCCATCTCTTACTACAGCGCCGCCTACATGGTCGAAATGTAAGTGGGTTAAAAAAACATCGGTGATATCGCCGGTACTAAAGCCCAATTGTGCCAGTGATTTTTCCATGCTATCGTTGCCGTGCAGGTAATAATGACTAAAAAACTTTTCATCCTGTTTATTGCCAATTCCGGTATCGACTAAAATCAATTGATTACCTTCTTCAATTAATAAACAGCGCATAGCCCAGGTACACAGGTTATTGGCATCGGCCGGATTGGTTTTCTGCCAGATTACTTTGGGCACCACGCCAAACATAGCGCCGCCATCGAGTTTAAAAAAGCCTGTGTTTATGGTGTGGAGTTTCATTTAGGGTTTGGGGTTAAGTATCGAGTATTAAGTATTAGGTGTCAAGTATTTAGTATCGGGTATCGAGTTTCAGGTATCAAGTATTTAGTGTCAGGTATTTAGTATCAGGTATCAAGTATCAGGCGTTGGGATTGGTTAAAAATAAGAAAACCCTTTAGGAGTAACTAAAGGGTTTTTGCAATATTATTGGTTTTATGTGGTTTTAGGATCTTATGCCTTCCACCTTTAAACCTTCTACATTATAAGTGGATTACCTCTCCGTATGCATCAGCGGCAGCTTCCATGATGGCTTCGCTCATGGTTGGGTGAGGGTGAACCGATTTAATCATTTCGTGTCCGGTTGTTTCTAATTTACGGGCCACTACAATTTCGGCAATCATTTCGGTAACATTGGCACCAATCATGTGCGCACCTAATAATTCGCCGTATTTAGCATCGAAAATCAGTTTAATAAAACCATCTTTAGCACCTGCAGCACTTGCTTTACCTGAGGCTGAGAATGGGAATTTACCAATTTTTAATTCGTAACCTGCTGCCTTAGCTGCTTTTTCGGTATAACCTACTGATGCAATTTCTGGTGTGCAATAAGTACATCCCGGAATGTTGTTGTAATCTAAAGGCTCTGCATGCTGACCGGCAATTTTCTCTACACAGATAATACCTTCTGCAGAAGCTACGTGAGCCAGCGCTTGTCCGCCAACCACATCACCAATAGCATAGTAACCTTTTACTGATGTGTTGTAAAACTCGTCGGTAACGATTTTACCTTTTTCGGTTTTGATACCTACTTCTTCTAAACCAATGTTTTCGATGTTGGCAACAATACCTGCTGCAGAAAGTACGATGTCGGCTTCGATGGTTTGCATGCCTGAAGCAGTTTTAACCGAAACTTTGCAACCTGCACCGCTGGTATCAACAGCTTCAACACTAGCTGAAGTCATTACATCGATACCGGTTTTCTTTAAGCTGCGTAACAATTGTTTCGAAACGTCTTCGTCTTCAACCGGTACCACATTTTCCATAAATTCTACAATGGTTACTTTGGTGCCCATAGTAGCATAGAAATAAGCAAACTCAACACCAATAGCGCCCGAGCCTACTACCACCATACTTTTTGGTAACTCAGGAAGTACCATGGCCTGGCGGTAACCGATAATTTTTTTGCCATCTTGTTTCAGGTTAGGCAATTCTCTTGAACGTGCACCTGTAGCAATGATGATATTTTTAGCTGTAAGTTCTTTTTGCGAACCATCAGCACCTTTAACTTCTAATTTGTTGCCTGGTTTAACTTTACCAGTACCCATAATTACGTCAATTTTATTTTTTTTCATTAAAAATTGAACGCCTTTACTCATGCCATCGGCAACCCCGCGGCTGCGTTTTACTACAGCAGCGAAATCGGCTGTTGCACCAGCTGTTGTAATGCCATAATCGGCAGCATGGTTAATATATTCGAAAACCTGAGCACTTTTTAAAAGCGCTTTAGTAGGGATACAACCCCAGTTTAAACAAATACCGCCTAATGATTCGCGCTCAACAATTGCAACTTTTAGTCCCAGTTGTGAAGCTCTGATCGCAGCTACGTAACCACCTGGGCCGCTGCCTAAAACAATAACGTCGTAATTCATCTGTTTTTTCTAGTTTATTTTTAATCTGTCAGATGGAGCCTGCCTTAATTATGACTGGTTGATCTATGTAAACAGATTTGTTTTTTTAATCGCCTTGTGTTGCTGTAAGCTTTGGGTAAAGGAGTCTCTGTGTATACAGATTAATCTCGTGTTAATAGTTGCCTATGTTCACCTTACAAGAAGTTAAGGAAGCTAATCACTTAACAATCGCTCAAAACTAAAAAAAAAATGTCAATTGGCTAGACCAATGTTGAGATAGCAGTTAAAATTTACAATGGCTGAATATTACACCTTTAGATTTAACATCGCTTTTTGTTTGATTTCGTATTTGTAAATAGGCAAATCAGTTGCGGTACCTGCTTAGGGTAACTGTCTTATTTTTAGGGGTGTATTTCTGGTGAAAACTCATTATTTGCAGAATGTTATTATTGGTGCTTATTTTCTGCCTAAATATCAATCAATTATAGCTTTTGTTATTAAAAATTTAGTTAGCTAGTCAAACGATTGATAAAGTGAAACTTGTTGGTTTTGATGTATTTGTTAAATGTTGAAAAATTATGACCAACTTAACCATAATTTAACATTGGATGTTAAAATGTGTTAAATTTTATTGGGTACATTTGCGGCATTAATTATCCTTTAGATTATTATTCAACAACAAAAAAACATTTAAAAAAAGAAAGTATGAAGAAATCTTTACTTTTAAGATTAGTACTGGTTATTGTTGCTTTTGTAGGTATCACTTTCGGTGCGGATGCACAGATTACTACTTCAACAATGACCGGAACAGTTAAGGACGCCAAAGGTGCCTTACCAGGTGCAAGTTTAAAAGCTACGCACGTTCCAACAGGTACAGTTTATTCTGTATCGACAAACAACGACGGTCGTTTCACCATTACCAACATGCGTGTTGGCGGACCTTATACCGTTGAAGTTAGCTATATTGGTTATGAACCAGAGAAAATCACCGATTTGACTTTAAAGTTAGGTGATCCTTATGTTTTAAATGTAATACTTGCTGATAACAGCAAACAACTTAATGAAGTTGTAGTTGTTGGTAAAAACGATCCGGTTTTCAATAGTAAAAAAACTGGTGCTTCTACAAACATCAGTAAAGAACAGTTACAAAGCCTTCCTTCGTTATCACGTTCGTTAACTGATTTTACACGTTTAACACCACAAGCAAACGGAAACTCTTTTGCAGGTGCAAACAACAGATTTAACAATATCAGTATTGATGGTGCCGTAAATAACGATGTATTTGGTTTAGCAGGTAATGGTGCGCCAGGTGGCCAAGCTAATACTCAGCCTATTTCACTGGATGCGATTCAGGAATTACAGGTTGTTTTAGCTCCGTTTGATGTAACATTAGGAAACTTTGCGGGTGGTGGTATTAATGCTGTAACCCGTTCAGGTACAAATAAAGTTGAAGGTTCGGCTTATTTCTTTGGCAGAAATCAGAATACAATTGGTAAAAGTGTTGATGGTTTAAATACAAAGGCAGCTGAGTTTTACAATACTCAATTCGGTTTCCGTTTGGGAGCGCCAATTATTAAGAATAAATTGTTCTTCTTTGTGAATGGTGAGATGGGAAGAATTCAGCAACCAACAACTCTAAATGTTGGTGATCCTGGTTCAGTTCTTTCTGCTGCTGATGCTCAAACTATTACCAGTACACTACAATCAAGATATGGTTATGATGCCGGTACTTCAGGTGCAATTGATTCTAAAACTCAAAACAATAAGCTTTTTGCCCGTTTAGACTGGAATATCAATGCTAAAAACCAATTGACTTTACGTCACAACTACATTAAAGCATTTGATGATAACATCAGCAGAAGTACTACTCAATTCCGTTTCGGTAATAACGCTTACAGGTTCAATAATAACCAAAACGTATCTGTATTAGAGTTAAGAAGTTCTATTTCTCCAAGTGTATCGAACAACTTAATTGTTGGTTACCAACGAATCCGCGATTTCAGATCTACTTCTGGAGCTTTATTCCCTCAAATCCAAATCAATAACATCAATGGTATTTCTGGTAATTCTGTACTTGTAGGTTCTGAGAGAAGCTCGACTGCCAACGAATTAGATCAGGATATTATTGAGTTTACTGATAACTTAAAAATATTTGCCAATAAGCATACATTTACTATTGGTACGCATAATGAGTTCTTCAAATTCAGAAACTTATTTATGAACAATTTTGCAGGAAGTTATACTTACAGCAATTTGAACGATTTCGTTACCAATGCAAAACCAAACGTTGCAGCAGCAACTTACTCTGTAGTGCCGGGAGATCCTACTCCTGCGGCGAAGTTCAGTGCAGCACAGTTAGGTTTCTACTTCCAGGATGAAATTGAAGCATTCAAAGGTTTTAAATTAGTAGCTGGTTTACGTGTTGATGTTCCATTGTTCTTCGATGATCCGGCGGCGAATCCTTTGGTAGCATCTACATTCTTAAACCAAAGAACTGATCAAACTCCTAGCGGACAAATTTTAGTATCTCCACGTATGAGTTTCAACTGGGACTTAACAGGTGATAGAGCGTTACAATTAAGAGGTGGTGCGGGATTATTAACCAGCCGTGCGCCTTTCGTTTGGTTATCTAATCAATTTACCAACAGCGGTATGTTATATGGTGCTGTTAATGCTACTAATGGTACAGGTACTTTTATTGCTGATCCAGCTAACCAAAAGGCTGCTGGTGGTTCAGTATCAACTTACGAAGTAAACCTTGCTAATAATAATTTTAAATTACCTCAGGTTTTCAGAACAAACATTGCTGCTGATTTTAAATTACCTGGTGGAATTACCGGTACTTTGGAGGCGTTATACAGCAAGACAGTTAACAATGTATTGTATAAAAACATTAACATGAAACCAGCAATTGGTACCATCCCAGCAAGTATCACTGGTGGTGCTGATCGTCGTCCATTATATAATTATCCAGCATCTGCCGGAAAAGTAAATACAACTTTCACTAACGTATATTATTTAGATAATACTGATAAAGGAAGTACTTATAACTTAACAGCACAATTACAAAAGTCGTTTAACTTTGGATTGTTCTTGTCGGGATCATATACTTATGGTAAATCTAAAGATATTAACTCTGGTGCAAGTAGTACCGCTTCTTCTAACTTCGGTTTCGTTCAAATTGTTAACGATCCAAACAATCCGGATTTAGCATATTCTAACTTTGATATCAGACACAGAGTTACAGGCGCGTTGAACTATTCTGTAAAATACGGTAAAAATAAAGCCTTCGGAACTACCTTCTCGTTATTCTATGTTGGTAAATCTGGTTCTCCATTTACATACTTGTATTTTGGTGATCTTAACCAGGATGGAAATAACCAAAATGATTTACTTTATGTGCCAAGAACACAAAGCGAAATCAACTTAGGTACATTAACTGTTGGAACACAAACTTTCACTCCTGCACAACAGTGGGCTGCACTTGATGCATTCATCAATAGCGATCCTTATTTAAGTTCAAGAAGAGGTCAGTACACTGAACGTAATGGCGCAAGAATGCCTTGGGAACATCAGTTTGATACCCGTATTATGCAAGACTTAGGTTTTGTAGGTGGTAAAGGCACTAAAAATAGCTTACAGTTATCTCTTGATATCATTAACGTAGGTAATCTGATCAATAAAGATTGGGGTAAATTATATTCATTATCTAATAATGCCTCTACTTTGATCAATTATAACTACAATGCTACTACTGGTGGTAACTATACTTTCCGTGCACCAACTAATGGTACAGCCTATCAGGTAGCTCCATTTGCTTCAAGATGGCAAGCTCAAATAGGTGTTCGTTACAATTTTAACTAATACTTGAAGAAATAAATATTAAAGCCCTGATCAATTCGATCAGGGCTTTTTTTGTTGCTATAGTTGGTTTGGATAGACGATTATCCGTTTAAACAATTGCCTTTTTCACTCTTGCCGGAACCCCTGCCACCATTACATTTTCGGGTACATTTTGGGTAACCGATGCACCTGCAGCAATGTATGCACCTTTACCAAGGGTTAGCCCGGGTATAATGGTTGCGCCTGCACCTATAAACACACCTTCCTGAACATGAACATTACCCGCAATGGTAACGCCTGGCGAAATGGTTACATAATCATCAATCACGCAATCGTGGCTAACGTTGCACAGTGTGTTAATGATACAGTGATTACCAATATGCACCTGTGCATTAATTACCCCTCCGGGGGCAATACAATTGCCTGTGCCCATTTTTAGCGTCGGACTTAAGTAATTGTGCGGATGAATGATATTAATGAAGGTATAGCCGTTATTTGCCAATAGTTCAATAATAGATTTTCGTTGGTAGTTACCTATGGCCCCAATGAGTGCTAGCTTTGATGAGGGCGGATATTGTTTAATGAATTCCTGCAGCTGGATAACCGGTTTACGAATACTGGAATGCAAATCGTGATGATCGACATTGATGACGTAGCCTGCTAAGTTATATTCCTGGAAACCGATTAAATATTCGCTCACTTCTGTAGCGTGTTTACCTGCACCCAAGACATATACGTCGATCATAAATTTATTCCAATTAGGTGTAATTTGTTAACGTTGAATATACGTTTCTAGATGTTGGTTTAGACAATGTGTCGGTAAAAAGGTTTAATGTATCGATAAAGATAAAATTGCTTTAATGGGAATTTTATTTTTTGTAAGTGTTAAATGGGTGTTGGTGTAATAAACTAACTACTTGATGTAATAAAATGGCAGTTAACATAGATGTTGAGAACTTTGGCGCTGAAAAACAATACATTACCTATATGAAAACGCTCTCTCTTTGGAAAATAAACTTCTTCCTCGATTAGAAAATTAACTTTAGCTACTCAGCCCCTCCTGATTTCTAATTCAACTTCATCCCATTTATGCGCTTTTATGATGTGTGTAATGTTATTAATTAACATACTTTAAACATTTAAAAACATTTAACATGAAAAAAATTTTTTGTATTGTCCTTCTACTAACGATGATTTTTAGTGCCTGTAAAAAAGATCAAACAATTCTTGATAATAAATCTCAAATAGCGGAAGATATTATTCAAAAACTTAAAACGGCAGGTTTTGATACTACTGAAGGGTTAAGTAAATATAAAAATGGTTTTTTGGTAGAAGGCGATATTTTCATGACTATAGAAGATATAAATAAACTTAGCGAAAGGTCAAAAATCAATATCCCAATATCTTTAAGTCTCAAAAATTTAAAAACTCAAAGTAAAGACCCTATAAGTCATTACAGAACCAATGATCTGATAAGTTTAAACTCAAGCCGTAGAACAATAAACATATTTATGAGTTCTGCTCTAGGTACTTATATGCAAGATTGTTTGGATGCAGCAATTTCGAGGTATAATAGTTTAGATTTCGGTTTGGTGTTTAATAGGACTTCGAGTAGTTCCAGTGCTGATATTATTATTTCAACAACGTATATAAGCCCAGTAACAAATCCAAATGATGCATATCTGATGGCTGCAGGATTTCCAACTTCAGGTAATCCATATAATGAAATTACCGTTAATACATATTACTATAATAGTTCTTATAATAGGCTCGATGCAACCAGTACTTTGGTTCATGAGATTGGTCATACTGTTGGTCTGCGACATACAGATTACATGAATCGTGCATTTAGTTGTGGAGCAGTAAAACCTGGAAATAATGAAGGAGCTGGAACTATCGGTGCAAATCATATTGGTGGAACTCCAACTGGTCCAGAATATGGCTCAGTGATGTTGGCATGTGCTGATGGAAGTGATCGCTCGTTTACACTTGCTGATATTTTGTCTTTGAAAGCACTTTATCCTTATAGGAAAAATATTTATATTAAAGAGATTCATGAACTGATCTATGATGATTCATATAATTGGGGAGCTAGTGATTATGATAAAAGATCTTACGATATAACTTTAGAATTTTATCAGGATGCATCGGGAACAATCCCTTACGTAACATCGAATTACTTTATGTTAACGGTATTTAGTTTTGTTGGTGGTGTAGATTCTAAAGTTAATTTGCTTATTGATAATGGAGTGTCTTCTTATCATTTAGGTGAATATACTGTAGATAGGGCATGGGAATTTGGAAATCAAGTATATGATAATACCAGTGGTTTTCAAGTTGCTTACTCGCCCTTTTCTTATTATGATCGAGTAATCTGGTAGTTGATATTTTATAGGAGCAGTTCGAAACAAACGCATAACCATGCAACAATTAAAGCATGGGCAGAGGAGCACGGTGGTGTGCCGGCAATCGTTGCTGATACAGCCAAAAGTAACAATGGAGGAATATTACGGATACATTTTCCCAAACACAGCGATCATTCATCCGATTTGAAAGAGATAGACTGGGATACCTTTTTTAAAACTTTTGATGAAGAAAAACTTGATTTTTTATATCAGGAAAAAAAAGCAGATGGAGAAGAAAGTACCTTCCATAAATTTGTAGCCAGAGATTAAAAATACGAAAGCCTGATCAAAGGATCAGGCTTCTTGCTTTTCGTAATTTTTTAACGGAAGCTTCTTACTTAGCCGGCTCTGTTTTACCATTGTGGCAGGTTACACAGGCAATTTGGGTAATGGTTTTGCCTTCTGCTAAAGCCTTGTGGAAATATTTTTTGTTGATCTTAGCTGTCATGCGCATCATATCGCGTGCAATTTCCTTCTCTGGTTTTTCATCACTGGCGAAATCCATTTTGCGTGGGTTATCTTTCATAGAGGCATGACAATGGCTGCAGCGTACACCTAAGGCGAGCTTAAAATCGTCCATTACCTTATCCAATTCTTCTTTACTGATATTTTTAGGCAATACCTTTAAGTTTTTTGCCTTTGGCTCGGCTTTTGGCATAAAGGCACTCAGGCTTATGGTAAGGCAAGCCAGTAAGCCCAATACGATGGTCTTTTTATAGTTCATGTTTTGTTAATTGGTATAACTAAGATAATCCCTTTTTATGATACGAATATGACTTTTATAGATTGTAATGGATTTATTGCAATATTGAAGGTTGGCGATCGTCATTCCCGCGCAGGTGCGAATCTTAATGCTTAGATTGGTTTAGATAGCGTCTCTTATTGATTTTATAGCGCTTTAGGATCCCCATCCGATAGCTATCGGATCAAGTTGGGGATGACGGGATAAATCTATGGAAATGAAATCTTGCAAGCTGAGGATGAGATCGTAAAAAAAAAGCCCTAAACGATGTGTTTAGGGCTATGGCTGATGGAATAATTTAAAGTTTAATTGTAAACAAATGTTCCTTTTTCGCTTGTTATAGTTACTTGTTTTTGATCGCCTTTTTCTACATGGCCAATAATTTTGGCGTCGATATTAAAGCTTTTAGAAATTTCGATGATGCTGGCAGCAATTTCCTGCGGTACATACAGCTCCATACGGTGCCCCATATTAAACACTTTGTACATTTCTTTCCAATCGGTACCCGACTCTTCCTGGATCAGTTTAAACAATGGCGGAACCGGAAATAAATCGTTTTTAATTACATGGATATCGTCGTTAACAAAGTGTAATACCTTGGTTTGCGCACCGCCACTGCAATGTACAATGCCATTAATCTGGCCGCTGTGTTTCTCCAGAATTTGTTTAATTACCGGGGCATAGGTACGGGTAGGAGAGAGTACCAGTTTACCTACGGTTATTTTACCATGACCTTCGATGTCGATTTCGTCCGTTAATTTTTTACCGCCTGAGAAAACCAGATCAAAAGGCACTGCCGGATCGAAGCTTTCAGGGTAGGCATTGGCAACTGATTTATCAAACACATCATGACGGGCAGAAGTTAATCCGTTTGAGCCCATGCCGCCATTATATTCGGTTTCGTATGTAGCTTGTCCGGATGAAGCCAGTGCTACAATTACATCGCCAGGCTTAATGTTGTCGTTACTGATGATCTCTTCGCGCTTTAAGCGGCAGGTAACGGTAGAATCGACAATAATGGTACGTACCAAATCGCCCACATCGGCTGTTTCGCCACCGGTTGAGTAAATGGTAATGCCTTGCTCACGCAAATCGGCCAGGATTTCTTCTGTACCGTTAATTACAGCAGCAATTACTTCGCCCGGAATGAGGTTTTTATTGCGGCCAATGGTCGATGACAGGAGGATGTTATCGGTAGCACCTACGCAGATCAGATCATCAATATTCATGATAATGGCATCTTGTGCAATACCTTTCCAAACCGAAATATCGCCGGTTTCTTTCCAGTACACATAGGCCAATGATGATTTGGTGCCTGCGCCATCGGCATGCATAATATTGCAATAGGTTTCATCTCCACCTAAAATATCCGGGATGATTTTGCAAAATGCTTTTGGGAAAATTCCTTTATCGATGTTTTTGATGGCATTGTGCACATCTTCTTTTGAGGCAGAAACGCCGCGTTGATTGTACCTGTTATCACTCATGTTGCGCAAAGATAGCTTTTTAAGGTAAAAGGTGGAAGGCACATCTAAGTTTTTTACCACAAAGCACTAAGGAATAATAAGCAGTTTACAGTTTTCAGTTGGCAATTTTCAGTTTGCTGTTTCAACTTAATAACCAAAATTCCATAACCAATGATCAATATTACAATTTAGGTGTTTGTCATAAGAAATAGATAAGTAGATTTCTCCATTCAGCTGCGCTCCAGTCGAAATGACGATTGGGACAGTTTGCATTACTAATGAACCAATGACCAATGAACGAATGACTAGTTTGCAGTACCAGGAGATTTTTACCACCTAAGACACCTGAGAACACCTAAGTTTTACCACAAAGGCACTTGCGTATGCTGCCTATTGCCTGTTAACCGATTTGTACAATTAACCGATTAACCAGTTGTCATTACTAATGAACTAATGACCAATGAACTATTAATAAACGAAAAGAAAAGGGCGTAAAGTTTAAACCTTACGCCCTATACCTTAAACCTTACGGCTTAAAATCTATTTCATGAATAACAATTCTCTGAATTTTGGTAACGGCCAAACGCTGTCGTCAACAATTTGCTCTAGTTTATCAGCGTGGTAGCGGATGGTGTCGAAGTAAGATTTAACTTTCTCATCGTAAGCAATCGCTTTTTCGCGGGTATCTTCCAATTTGTTGGTCGTTTTACGTTCTTCTAACATCGCATCGATATTGGTTTTAACGATATCTAAGTGCTCAGAAACTTTTTTAACAATTTCTAAAGAAGATTTGCTATCCACACCAAGTTCTTTTAATCCTTTAACGTTTTCGATTAATGAATTTTGGTAAGCAATTACAGCAGGGATAATGGCAGTGTTAGCAACTTCGCCCATTACACGTGCTTCGATCTGTAATTTTTTGTAGAAGTTTTCTAACATGATTTCATGACGGGCATGAATTTCACGTGCACTGTAAATACCTGTTGTTGCAAATAACTCAGCCGATTTTTCAGTTAAGTAAGCATCTAAAGCTTTAGGTGTGGTTTTGATGTTTGATAAACCGCGTGCTGCAGCTTCATCTTCCCACTCCTGGCTGTAACCATTACCTTCGAAACGGATGGCTTTAGATTCTTTGATGTATTTTTTGATTACAGTTAATAAAGCGATGTCTTTTTTGTCACCTTTCTTAATTAACTTATCAACTTCACCTTTAAATTTAACCAATTGCTCAGCCATAATCGCGTTTAAGATCGTCATTGGAGCAGAAGAGTTTGCAGACGAACCTACAGCTCTTAACTCAAATTTGTTACCTGTAAAAGCGAAAGGAGAAGTACGGTTACGGTCGGTGTTATCTAATAAAATCTGAGGGATTTTAGGGATACCTAACCAAAGTGCATTATCTTCTTTAATTTTTTTGCTGATACGTGAGTGCTCGATCTCATCTAATACATCGTTCAATTGTGAACCTAAGAAGATAGAGATAATTGCAGGTGGCGCTTCGTTAGCACCTAAACGGTGATCGTTGCTTACCGATGCAATACTTGCACGTAATAAATCTGCATGCTCGCTAACAGCTTTAATGGTATTAACAAAGAAAGCAAGGAACATTAAGTTATTTTTTGGCGTTTTACCTGGAGCCAATAAGTTTTTACCAGTATCGGTAATTAACGACCAGTTGTTGTGTTTACCTGATCCGTTGATACCTGCGTATGGTTTTTCGTGTAATAAAACACGGAAGTGGTGACGACGGGCAACTTTTTCCATCAAATCCATCAACAATTGGTTGTGGTCGATAGCTAAGTTGATTTCTTCATAAATTGGCGCACACTCAAATTGAGATGGTGCAACCTCATTGTGACGGGTTTTTAAAGGAATACCTAATTTTAAAGCTTCGTTTTCGAAATCTACCATGTAAGTGAATACACGCTCAGGAATAGAACCGAAATAGTGATCTTCTAATTGCTGACCTTTAGCAGACATGTGTCCGAATAATGCACGACCAGTTAACAATAAATCCGGACGGGCGTTAAATAACGACTCATCAACAAGGAAATATTCTTGCTCAATACCTAAAGAAGCATTTACTTTAGTGATGCTTTTATCAAAATACTGGCAAACATCAACAGCAGCTTTATCTAATGCAGCTAATGCTTTTAATAAAGGTGCTTTATAATCTAAAGCTTCGCCAGTGTAAGAAACGAAAACAGTTGGGATACAAAGTGTTTTACCAGCTTTGCTTTCCATAATGAAGGCTGGAGATGAAGGATCCCAGGCAGTATAACCACGCGCTTCGAAAGTATTACGGATACCACCGTTAGGGAAACTCGATGCATCTGGCTCTTGCTGAACTAAAGCACTACCTGCAAATTTTTCGATTGCACCTTCACCGCTAGGCTCAAAAAACGAATCGTGTTTCTCGGCTGTAGTACCGGTTAAAGGCTGGAACCAGTGTGTATAGTGGGTTGCACCAGCAGCCATAGCCCATGATTTCATGGCAGTAGCAATCTGGTTTGCGTCTTCTGCGTTAATTAACTCACCTTGGTTGATAGATGAAATTAATTTCTCATACACGTCTTTAGATAAGAAATCTCTCATTTTTTTCTTATCAAATACATTAGCGCCAAAAAAGTCAGAGATTTTTGCTGAAGGAGATTTAACTTCTGGTGAAATTCTGTTTTGAGCCTCTTTTAATGCGATGGTTCTTAAGCTTTTCATTAATTTGTTATGTTTTTTGTCAAAAATACTATATTTTATTAATTCTCGTAAAAAAATCGTATTTTTTGTATCAATTTTATTGAAAACGAAATAAAAAAATGATTTTCAGGCGTGAAATTTCATTTTTTGTAAAGAAAACAGATTTTTTGAATGTTTTATGGAATCTATGATTTTGTTGCATCATGGTATAAAACTATAAACTATGTTCAACTCATCTATTAACGTATACAAAACCGAGTGGCTCGATCTTGTATTTGCAGACCGCAACAAAAATTATGGCGCTTATGATTTAAGGTCTAAATCATCGTCGATTATGACCCGGGCGCTTTTCATAGCCGGAGGCTTGTTTTTACTGCTGGCCTTTTCGCCTTTAATTTATGCGAAAATCTTTCCGAAGGAAATTGTTGCAGAAACACCTCCAACGGTAGTGGTAGTGGATAATGTGATTCATCAAATGAAAAAAGAGGAACCTAAGCCAGAGAAGAAACCAGAGCCTGCAAAGGCCGATCCGGTGAAAGTTAAAACCATAGCGCTCCCTTCTAAAATAGTAGTAGTAGATAAAGTTGATATCCCTGAGCCACCAAGCTTAAAAGAAATAGAAAAAGCAGTAATTAGTAATGTTACGCAAGATGGTGTTGAAAAGCCTAATGCAGTAATTACTCCAGATAGCAAAGGTACGGGTGATGGTACTGGTGTTGCCAAAGATGGTGCTGGTACTGGTGAGGATAAGGAAATACATTTGGGCGCTGATGAATATCCTGAATTTGCCGGTGGCGCCAAAGCATGGTCTAAATATATGGAGCGTAATTTAAGGTATCCTTCGAGGGCACAGGATGAAGGTGCATCGGGCAAGGTGTATGTGAGTTTTGTAGTAGAAAAAGATGGTTCGATTACTGATGTGTCGGTAATTAAAGGGATTGGTTTTGGTTGCGATGAAGAAGCCATGAAAGTAATTAAAAAATCGCCGCTTTGGAAACCTGGAAAAAATAAAGGTGTACCAGTTCGCGTACGATACAATATGGCCATTAATTTCCAGATGTCTAATTAAGATTTAATTGTCCCTGTCATGAAAAAATACACTTTATTCTTGTTTTTCTTTTGCCTTGTTGCTGTTCAGTTAAATGCTAAATCTGTGTTGAGGGTTGATAGTATCCATGCAAAAAGCATTAAACAGGCCAATGCCGACATTAAAAAAGGTACGCTAAAGTTCATGATTCAGGGCGGTATTGCACCAACGCGTGTTAAAGGTCAGGAAATATTTGAGCAAAAATATGATGTAGCATATTATGATCTGGGCTGTGTAGGGCCTTCTGATATCAGGATTGATGCTTATAATAAGGTAGTAGGTAATTTTATGGATCGCAAATATGGCAAGGGCTGGAGAAAAGAGGTGAGGAAGGATGTAAGGGGGATTTGAGTCTTGAGATGTGAGTATCAAGTATCAAGTATCAAGTATCGAGATTTGAGACGGGAGATGTGAGACTTGAGATATGAGATGGAGAGGGAAGGATAAACTGATTGGTTGTACTTCCATCTTACATTTACCATTTTACACCTTATTATATTAACGCACTTGTTTTTGGAAAACGTAGGGTTGGGTAAATTGAAACGGTTTGGGCAATGCTCAGGCCGTTTTTTATTTCGGATCTTCATTTCCCCCGGAGTCTAGCGGAATGCTGCACATTACATGTGTTTCGTGGTAACACATCTTGCAATTCCCTTTTGCACTATCCGTCATTGCCAGCTTGACTGGCAATCTTAATGCAACAAAAAGGTCAGTAAGCCATGCTTAAGGCTTTATTTAGCTCCGTTTAGTAATCCCCCTCGTTGCACTCCGAAATGACGGTACTGTTTCCAAAGCAAAAAAAATGGATGAAGGTTTTTATACCCTCATCCATTTTACATCTTCCATCAATTAATTACCCGTGGTTTTCGATCCACTTGCGGGCGTTTACAAAAGCTTCCATCCATGGCGAAACTTCGTCTTTTCTGCCAGCCGGATAATTTGCCCAGTGCCATTGGAACAATGAACGTTCAATGTGCGGCATCATTACCAGGTGACGGCCGGTTTCATCGCACAACATTGCGGTGTTGTAATCAGAACCGTTCGGACTGGCTGGATAAGTTTCGTAAGCATATTTAGCTACAATTTTGTATTGATCTTCTGCGTATGGTAACGAGAATCTACCCTCACCATGCGATACCCAAACACCTAAAGTGCTGCCTGCAAGGCTTGATAACATTACCGAGTTGTTTTCCTGTAAGGTTAATGAGGTGAAAATACTTTCGTGTTTACCACTTTTGTTATGCAACATCTTAGGTTTATCGGCGTGGTCTTTATTAATTAAGCCCAGTTCAACAAACAACTGACAGCCGTTACAAATACCTACAGATAAAGTATCAGGGCGGGCAAAGAATTTTTCTAAAGCAATTCTAGCTTTCTCGTTGTATAAAAATGCACCAGCCCAGCCTTTTGCTGATCCTAAAACATCAGAGTTAGAGAAACCACCTACGGCACCAATAAATTGGATGTCTTCTAAGGTTTCTCTGCCGGTAATTAAATCGGTCATGTGTACATCTTTCACATCAAAACCTGCTAAATACATGGCATTTGCCAGCTCGCGCTCAGAATTACTTCCTTTTTCGCGGATAATGGCTGCTTTTGGTCTAGGTTTGGTTTCGTCTATTACCGGTTTTTTACCATCAAAAGTAAGCGGGAAACTATAATTTAAAACGTGGTTTTTATAATTATCGTAACGCTCTTTGGCTAAACCATTACCGGTTTGTCTGCTATCTAATAAGTATGAAGTTTTGAACCAAACATCGCGCAGGTGATCGATATCGAAACTAAAGCTGTCGGCAGCATTTTTAACTTCAAGCGTAGCCGAAGTGCTTACGGTACCAATTTTGTGGAAAGTAACGCCGTTTTGGGTCAATGTGGCTTCTACAGCGGCATCGGCCTGGAAAACTACGGCAATATTTTCTGCAAAAAGCAATTTAATGCTATCCTGCTCTGCTAAAGCCGATAAATTGATTTGAGCACCTAATCCACGGTCGGCAAAACACATCTCCAACAGGGTAGTAATTAAACCACCGCTACCAATATCGTGTCCGGCCTGGATCTGGCCAGCTTTAATTAATTGTTGTAAGGTGTTAAATGCATTTTTAAACTGATCTGCATTTTTAACATCAGGGGTTTCGGTACCAACCTTGTTTAAAATCTGCGCGAATGATGAACCGCCCAGTTTATAACTATCGTTTGATAGGTTGATGTAATAAATAGCACCACCATCTTTTTGCAATACTGGTTCAACTACTTTGGTAATATCATCGCAGTTGGCACCAGCCGAAATAATTACGGTACCAGGTGCAATCACATCTCCATTGGCATATTTCTGTTTCATCGATAAAGAATCTTTCCCGGTTGGGATATTGATTCCTAAACCAATTGCGAAATCAGAACAAGCTTTTACGGCTGAATATAATCTGGCGTCTTCGCCTTCATTTTTACAGGCCCACATCCAGTTGGCAGAAAGTGAAACGCTTTTTAAACCATCTTTTAAAGGAGCCCAAACCATGTTTGAAAGTGATTCGGCAATGGCGTTGCGGCTACCTGCAGCCGGATCAATCAGTGCAGAAATAGGCGAGTGACCAACTGAAGTGGCAATACCTTCTTTACCCTGAAAATCTAAAGCCATTACGCCACAGTTGTTTAGCGGCAATTGTAACGGACCTGCACATTGTTGTTTGGCTACACGGCCACCCACACAGCGGTCAACTTTGTTGGTTAACCAATCTTTCGAAGCAACAGCTTCTAATTGAAGCACTTGCTCCAAATAGGTGTTTAATTGGCTGGCATCGTAATTCAGTTCGCTGTATTTACGATCTACGGTGCTATCTTCCATTACAATTTTCGGCGAGCTGCCAAACATGGCTGCAAGTTCTAAATCCATTGGTTTTAAACCGGTGGTAGCCGATTTAAAGGTGAAACGGTGATCGCCGGTAACCTTACCTACGGTATACATTGGTGAACGCTCGCGGTCGGCAATTTTTTGTAAGGTTTCGATATGCTCGTTACCAATTACCAATCCCATTCTTTCCTGCGATTCGTTACCGATAATTTCTTTTGCCGAAAGGGTGGGGTCGCCTACCGGAAGTTTATCGAGGTTAATTAAACCACCAGTTTCTTCAACCAGTTCTGATAAACAGTTTAAGTGACCACCTGCTCCGTGATCGTGGATAGAGATAATCGGATTATGATCGCTCTCCACCAAACCGCGAACAGCATTAGCAGCACGTTTCTGCATTTCAGGGTTCGATCTTTGGATGGCATTTAATTCAATGCCACTTCCGTGCTGACCGGTATCAGCAGATGAAACTGCTGCACCACCCATTCCGATTCTATAATTTTCGCCACCCAGGATTACGATATTATCGCCCTCTTGTGGTTTAAGTTTTTGTGCCTGGCTGGCCTTACCATAACCAATACCACCGGCAAGCATAATTACTTTATCAAAACCAAGGGTACGGTTATCTTCTTCGTGTTCGAAAGTTAAAACCGAACCTGTAATTAGCGGCTGACCGAATTTATTTCCGAAATCGGTAGCACCGTTCGATGCTTTGATCAGGATATCCATTGGCGTTTGGTATAACCATTGTCTCTCTTCAACACCTTGTTCCCATGGGCGGTTATCTTCTAGGCGAGAAAGAGCAGTCATGTAAACTGCTGTTCCGGCTAAAGGCAAAGAACCCTGTCCACCAGCTAAACGGTCTCTGATTTCACCACCAGAACCCGTTGCAGCACCATTAAAAGGCTCTACAGTAGTTGGGAAATTGTGTGTTTCTGCTTTTAAAGAGATTACTGAATCGAAATCGCTTAAGGTGTAAAAATCAGGCTGATCGGCACGTTTAGGTGCAAACTGCTGTACTTTAGGACCTTTAATAAAAGCAACGTTATCTTTATAGGCCGAAACAATATCGTTCGGGTTTTCTTCAGAAGTTTTACGGATGAGCTTAAATAAAGAGGTAGGTTGCTCTACACCATCAATCACAAATTTTCCGTTAAAGATTTTGTGGCGGCAGTGTTCTGAGTTTACCTGCGAGAAACCGAAAACTTCCGAATCGGTTAGCGGTCTTTCTAATTTTTGTGCTAAAGAATTTAAATAATCTACTTCTTCATCACTTAAAGAAAGTCCTTCCTGTTTATTGTACGCTGCAATATCAGTAATTTCTAAAATTGGCTCAGGCTTAATGTTAATGGTGTAAACCTCTTGGTCAATCTTGTCGTATTTTTGAGCAAGCATCGGGTCGTAATCTGAAAAGGCTTCGTCAACCTGTTTAAATTCTTCGATCCTGATAATGCCCTGCATGTCCATGTTCTGGGTAATTTCTACCGCGTTGGTACTCCATGGAGTAATCATAGCTGCCCGTGGTCCAACGAAAAAGCCCTTCAGAGCTGTTTCTTGCGAGATTTTGGCGCCGCCAAATAACCATTCGAGTTTAGTAATATCAGTTGTAGAAAGCGCTTTGTCTGTTTGTAAAACAAAAACCGCCTGCGATTGACTAAGGAAGAAATGAATCATGCTTTTTTTTTGAAGTCGCAAATTTAGCGTTTTTAATTAAGAATAGCTGTCTTTTGGTAGATTGAATGAGAGAATTTTGAACGATTTTAAAATAATGACCGAATGATTGAATTTTGAATTAGAGAATGCAGAACTTTGCAAATCATTCAAGCCTATAATCATTCTTCAATTTACTCCTTACTTATGTTGCGTATCCATCACATTGCTATTATTTGTTCTGATTATGAAAAATCGAAAGATTTTTACGTGAATAAACTCGGTTTTACGGTGCTGGCCGAAGTTTACCGGGCAGAACGGAAATCGTATAAGCTAGATCTGGCAGTAAATGGTATTTATCAGATCGAACTTTTTTCTTTCGAGAATCCACCTGCAAGACCATCGCGACCTGAAGCACAGGGTTTACGTCATCTGGCCTTTGAGGTAGCAGATATTGAAAAGGAAATTAAACGATTAAATGATCAGGGGATTGTTACCGAGCCTATTCGTATTGATGAATTTACGGATAAGCGCTTTACTTTCTTTGCTGACCCTGATGGTTTGCCTTTAGAATTGTACGAACAATAGATTTTTATCAAAATATATAACGCTCAAAAATGAAAAAAACGCTCTTGGTTTGTGGATTGATTTATTGTTTTGTCAATTCACAGGCACAATCTCCAATTAAATATACGGCTAAAGTTGAAGCAGGCTATCATTTGTTCCTGTCCAGACCACTAAAAATTGATGCCGTTGATGGAGGCATAGGTTACCAGTTAGGAGGAAAACCTAATGGATTGGATTTAAGTTTAGTTAATGGTATAAGCTTAAAGCGTAATGTTCGGTTGGGTTTAGGTATTTCTTATTTAAATTATGAAGGAATTAATGGTTTTTCAGTGTTTGGCGACTTTGATTATGTAATTATAAAGGCTAGCCTTGCACCGGTATTTAATCTGAAGTTAGGAAGTAGTCATATTAATAATCAATATGTTAATGGTTCTACTGTTGCCTTTGTTGATTTTAGTGGAGGTGTTGAGCACAAAGTAGGTGAAAAATTAAGTATACAATATAAAGCAGGCTTCAGGTTTGTACATCAATCCATTTTTTTACCCATAAGGATAGGAGCAAGATTTTAATAGTAGATGAGTATCTTTAAATTCAAGCAGTTTGAGGTCGATCAGGCCGGTTGCGCCATGAAGATTAATACGGATGGCGTTTTAATTGGGGCGATGGCCAATTACAACATGCCTAAAAACATATTGGATATAGGAACAGGCACCGGTGTAATTGCCCTGATGCTGGCACAGCGTTTTCCTGATGCGAACGTACATGCGGTAGAAATCGATGAGCAAGCTGCGAAAACTGCTGAACGGAATTTTCAAGAATCGTCGTTCAATCATCGTTTAACCATCAGCAATATAGCAATTGAACAGTATAATTCTGCTGAAAGATTTGATCTTATTGTATCCAATCCACCTTTTTTTGTAAATGATTTGAAGAATGAGGAGGTGCGGAAAGGGATTGCCAGGCATGCCGCGGAGGGTTTTTTTAGCATGCTGGTGAAAAAGATAAATGAATTGTTGACAGCCGATGGGGAAGCATGGCTGATCCTTCCGGTAAAGCAAGCCGATGCGGTGGTGTTTCATGCCAGGCAATATGGAATTGGACTTGTAGAAAGGGTTCATATCCATTCTGACCGATCTAAAACTGCGTTCAGGCAAATCATTTGTTTAGGGAAAAATAATGCGGCACTACAGGAAAGCGATTTCTATCTTTATGAAGATTTAAAAGTGCATACCGCCGAATATAAAGTGCTACTTAAAGATTTCTTTTTGGCTTACTGATCTGATCTTGCAATTGATGTCAAGATTGTACAATTAAAGCGGCATGTTTTTGTACGTAATTATAGTCTTTTTGCAATTGTTTTGACGTTTGTATGGAGTGATTTTTGATTGAATTTTATGCTTTGCAGCTGCCATCTCCTGTAAATTAAGCACACAATTAAGTTTACATAATGAAAAAAATAGGATTAATTTCTGATACACATGGTTTTTTAGATGATGCGGTTTTTAAACACTTTGAAAGTGTAGATGAGATTTGGCATGCTGGCGATTTTGGTCCGGATGTAGCTGAGCCCTTGGCTGCTTTTAAACCTTTACGCGGTGTGTTCGGAAATATAGATGATGCAGCGATCAGAAATGAATTTCCTGAGAAAAATCGATTTAGCTGCGAAAGGGTAGATGTGTGGATGACGCATATTGGCGGATATCCGGGGAAATATTCAGCTTTGGTTAAGCCAGAAATATACACTAACCCTCCAAAATTATTTATCACCGGGCACTCGCATATTTTAAAAGTAATGTTCGATGAAAAGCTAAAATGTTTGCATATAAACCCCGGTGCAGCGGGAAAACACGGTTGGCACAAAGTGAGAACCCTGATCAGGTTTTGCATAACTGACGAAAATATTCATACCTTAGAGGTCATAGAATTATCGGGTAGATAATGTAAAATATACACTAAGTATGGTTTGTGGCGTTAAAACACTAGGACAATTTATTATAGAAAAACAGGCAGATTTTCCTTATGCCAAAGGCGAGCTTTCGAGGCTGCTGCGGGATATAGGGATTGCTGCAAAAATCGTTAACCGCGAAATTAACAAGGCAGGTTTGGTTGATATTCTCGGCGATATGGGAACCACCAATATTCAGGGCGAAGAGCAGAAGAAACTTGATGTGTATGCAGATGAACAGTTTATTGCTGCTTTAACCAGTGGTGGCGAATGTTGTATTGTAGCTACCGAGGAGGAAGATGAGATTATCCATATTGATTCGCCTGTTTCTCAAAATGCAAAATACATTGTGTGCATCGATCCTTTAGATGGTTCGTCGAATACGGATGTGAATGTTGCGGTAGGGACTATTTTTTCTATTTACAGACGAAAATCGGTTGAAGGCCGCGCCAGTTTAGCCGATGTGCTGCAAAAAGGTACTGAGCAGGTTGCTGCGGGCTACGTTATTTATGGTTCTTCTACCATGCTGGTTTACACTACAGGCAAAGGGGTTAACGGTTTTACGCTCGATCCGTCCATTGGTGAGTTTTGTCTTTCGCATCCGCAGATGAAAATCCCTGAAAACGGTTATATGTATTCGGTAAACGAGGGTAATTACGTGCATTTTCCGGATGGGGTGAAAAAGTACATCAAATATTGCCAGGTAGAGGATGAGGCTACAAAACGACCTTACACCTCGCGTTATATTGGCTCTATGGTGGGCGATATCCACCGCAACTTAATTAAAGGTGGTATTTACATTTATCCAACTACTGCGCGCTCGCCTAAGGGAAAACTGCGCTTATTGTATGAATGCAATCCCATGGCTTTTATTATTGAGCAGGCAGGGGGCAAGGCCAGTACCGGTTTTGATCGTATACTGGATATTCAGCCAACAGAACTGCACCAACGGGTACCGGTATTTATCGGATCGAAAAATATGGTAAATAAAGCAGAAGAAATGATGCTTTTGTATACTGCAAAATCAATTTCGATTGAAGCAAAGGTAGAAAACACCTTGCAGGATTTGGGAGTAGTAGGGGGAATTGATTAGATTCCCTTAGCTCTTTCTACTTCAAATACGGTGTCGATAGCAAGATTTGCTTTGTCTTGTGAGGCAAAAACCGCTAAACGGTCGCAACGCTCATTCTCCGGGTGGTCGTTGTGGCCTTTTATCCATACGAATTTCACTTTATGGAGTTTATAGAGTTCGAGAAAACGTAACCAGAGATCTTTGTTTTTCTTGTCTTTGAAATTTTTGGTTACCCAGCCAAATACCCATTTTTTTTCTACGGCATCGACCACATATTTAGAATCGGAGAAAACAGTAACCTGCTGGTTTAAACTTTTTAATGCCTCTAAACCTTTAATTACGGCTAGCAGTTCCATGCGGTTATTGGTAGTCATCCTGAAACCGCCGCTTAACTCTTTATAGTGTTGCCCTGCCCTTAAAATCGTGCCCCAACCACCTGGTCCGGGGTTTCCGCTTGCTGCTCCGTCTGTGTAAATTTCGATCATAAACGCCGTAAAGTTATGTTTTTAGCATTAAAATAGCTTGTTTTATCTTTAGCTGAATTTTTTTTTCAAATTCAAATAATTGAATGTTAAGGAATTAAAAATTTGTTGTAAAAACTTTAGCAAAAATATTTGCAGGGAATGTTAAAAGTCGTACTTTTGTGACATCAAAAAAAACACGGTGGCTGTAGCTCAGTTGGTTAGAGTATTGGTTTGTGGTGCCGAGGGTCGTGGGTTCGAGCCCCATCAGCCACCCTTTATGGGGCAAAGACTTTTCAAGAAGTTTTTGCCCCATTTTTTTTGCTCGTAAATGCTTGTTTTCCAGGTAGATTAGCTCAGCGGCCTTGTTGAGTTTCGGAGTTCGACATACCCCCATATCATAAACGAGTTTTTCAGGGAAAAGTAGCCCTACTAGGTACCTTTTTGCCTCAATATTAGCAGCTTCAAACAGTTTGTCAACCTCACAAAGTAGCTCTACGGCCATCTGAGCAAGCTTTTTGATGTTTACTGGCGTCGACTTCTGCACGTTTACCTCGTTTAAGCGTACCTCTAACTTGGCAATTGTCGAACCCATCTCTTCTTTTACCTTGCGATACTCTGCAGGTTCGATGTCTCCGGAGAGCATCAACTCCCTCGCATTATCTGTTTTTCTGTTGGCATCGCCAATTTTCTTGAGCAATTCATCTGTCTCTTCTTTAATAGCATTATGCTCATTATTATAAGCCTCAGTAATGCTGTTGGTAAAGATCTCAATATAGCCTGGTCTGGGGATCAATTTGGTGAGTTCATCAACAAAAGCATCGTTTACCTCCTCGGCCCGGTACCTCACCCCACAGGACGATCTGCAATGGTAATATACCCGGTAAGTGGTTTTGCCCTTAGAAGCACTTCCTGTGAGCATCCTTGGACACTTGTTGCATTTGATGAAATTTCTGAGCGGCAGATCCTTCGGGGTAGCGATCGCAGCACCTTTCAAAATTCTGGACCTTCCGTCCATGATGTCCTGTACCCGGAAAAACAAAGATTCACTGATTATCGGCTCATGCAGGCCCTGAACTAAATGCGCCGGCTCTTCACTGGTTGCCGCCACACGTATCTTACCACAATAAACCGGATTTCGCAGATTGAGCAGAAAAGTATTTTTATCGATTTTCATCCCCCTCTTATTCAGCTCCTTCAAAATCGATTCTGCTGAATACAGCCCTTCGCCCATCTGTTCAAACGCCCAGCGCATGAAGGTAGCATCTCTTTCATGAATAGCAATATACCTACGGCCATTTTCATGGGACTTATTTACATATCCGCGGGGAGCCTTGTTGGTATACCGTCCTTCTTTTCTTGCCTGGTGAATTCCTGATTTGGTATTAAGCCCCCGCCGGTCGTTCTCGATCTCAGGCGTGGTAAGATAGATTGCCAGCATCATTTTATTCTCAGGTACAGATAGATCCAAAGGCTGCTCTATAGCCTGAGGTTCAACCCCGAGCTTCTTGAGTTCATCGATCATCCGGTAGGCATCTGAAGTGTTCCTGCTAAACCTGTCCCATTTGGTGAAGAGCAACAAATTACTTTGTCGACGCTGACGCTTCAACACCACCATCAGCCTTCGCCACTCCGGCCGGTTAAAGTGTTTAGCGGTATAATCCTCATAAAATACATTTCTTACCTGGATATTTTTTGCAAGGCAATATTCCCGCAAAACAGACTCCTGGTATCTGGGCGAATAGCCCTTGGTCTGCTCGTCCGTACTCACACGGACATACAAGTCTGCAACTGGCATATACAATAAATTAAGGTTTGACAATTTCCCGATATGGGAATTAAATATTAGCACCGGCTCGGTCAAGCAACGCGCGAACAGCTAATTTACTTAATTTTTGAAGAAAGTTCAACATCAGTTCGGTTTCTTCGATGGAAATATGCGTGCCATGCCTGGCCAATATGCGCTGCGCCTGATTTTGACTCATCTTAGGCTGTAGCTTTTCTAAACTCTTTCTCATGTGGTTCAATATAACACCACAAAAATCTTCCACAAATGCTGATGCACTTATCTACTAGAGAAAAATAGCTTTGCCCGAAATATTCTTTGATCACCACTAGAGATAAGTAGAAAGGCGACAAAACTAATTTGAGCCGGTTTGCTATTGTTGTCATCAGTTAGAAGTAAATCAATACCTATGAAACTCAAAAATCAAGAGCAACTGCTCAGCCAGATCATTAACATCCGCGTTTCGGCCATTACACTTGAATCGCTCGAAAAACTCAGGAGCCTCAGAGGCATCAAAACAATGGGCGGTCTATGTAGGTTGCTCATCGAGGAATCAATTGAATCAGGTACCGACAGCGCTACACCATCAAAACAGACACCATCGGAGTTTACCGCCCTCAATGAAGATAGCTATAGCAGTGGACATCAAGCATTAAATCGACACCGACTTACAGACAGCTCATTAAATACTGCTTACAAATTTTGGCGCAAAGCGCTCAGAGCAAAGATCGAAGACTGTTTTAGAGAATTCTATACCATTAACCATAAAAGGTTTCAACAAGAAATGCTACAACGGGGCATAAGGGCCTCGTTTCTGCTGACCGGACAGCAGGAGCTGCATTCGGTTTACTTCTTTGATATAAACAGCGCTTTCTCCGTAAACGGGGCTGACCTGGGAAATCTTTACGGACCAAAAGGAATGGGCAGGCGGTTTAGTGACCGAAGTCGAAAAAAGGCTGAACTCAGTTTATTTTCTAAAAGACCAGCAAAAAAAATCAATATATTTTAGGTAACTTTTACTTTGAACTCCGCCAGTCAATTCCGTGGTTTTTTCATCGTCAGATCCAGATAGTCGAAATGTCGTGATCGGGAGTGGAGCACCGAAATATCGCGGGCGTATCGCCCACTTCTAAGTGTCATCTGCTTGTTAGACAGCGTTCTGTGCTTTCGGTTTCCAATTTGCTATCATCAGATAACAATTTACCCAGATAGGTGGAAGGGAAATAGGTGCTAATTTTTGACCTTCATCCTTGTGACATGGCAGTGACCTGTTATCCGCTTAGCTGCTTTACATTTGAATTTAAACATTGACTCATGAAAAAAATAGGATTCTTATCATTTGGGCATTGGGCAGACCATCCTTCCTATCAAACCCGCACTGCAGCAGATACCCTGCTGCAGTCGATTGACCTGGCCGTTGCAGCAGAAGAAATCGGTATAGACGGAGCTTATTTCCGGGTCCACCATTTCGCGCGGCAACTCGCCTCACCATTTCCGCTCTTATCAGCAATTGGTGCGAAAACCCAAAACATAGAGATTGGTACGGGCGTGATAGACATGCGCTATGAAAACCCCTTGTATATGGTCGAAGATGCCGGCGCTGCCGATTTAATATCCGCAGGACGATTGCAGCTTGGTATCAGCAGGGGATCGCCAGAGCAGGTGATCGATGGATGGCGCCACTTCGGATATCAGTTGGAAGAAGGAGAGACTGATGCTGAAATGGGAAGGAAAAAGGCGCTGGAGTTTTTAGAGAAACTCAAAGGCAAAGGCTTTGGACAGCCCAACCCCAATCCAATGTTTCCCAACCCGCCCGGACTGCTTAGACTGGAACCTTATTCCGAAGGACTAAAAGACCGGATATGGTGGGGAGCCGCATCGAATGCTACGGCCATCTGGGCAGCAGAAAATGGGATGAACTTACAGAGTTCCACGCTTAAATATGATGAAAATGGCAAACCTTTCCACATCCAGCAGGCTGAACAGATCAGGCTTTACCGTCAGGTATGGGAGAAAGCCGGACATAGCCGTGAACCCAGAGTTTCTGTCAGCCGTTCTATTTTTGCAATCACAAACGATCAGGACAGGCAGTATTTCGGACAACAGGGAAAATCCGCCGATAGCTTTGGGTACATAGAAGCCGATAAAGTTGCCGTTTTCGGTAGAGGCTATGCTGCGGAACCAGATCAGCTCATCAAACAGCTCTCTGAGGATCAAGCGCTGAAAGAGGCGGACACGATATTGCTCACCATACCCAACACCCTTGGCGTGGATTACAATATCCATATATTAGACTCCATTTTAAAACAGGTGGCTCCTGGGCTGGGCTGGAGATAAACAAATCATTTTGCATCATACTCTGACGAATTAATTTGGCTTTATAGTGATTTAGCAGACTAAATAAGGTTATCTTTAGTCTGCTAAATTTCAATACGCGCCTTAAAAACCTCTTTATGTCAGATTTTTTTTTCGACCCGGCTCAGGCTGTACTGTTCAATAAGTATGATTCACCGGAATATACAGTTACCGGAGCTGTCGATTCCTTCCTATACAAAAGATGGGACAGGCTACCGGACAAGAGCGATGGCAATAAGTTTTTTTCTGTTCCAGATACACAATATCATTTCAAGCTTAACGGACAAGGAAAACCCCACACCATGCTGGTACACAAAGACCATCGAATGGTGAGGCAATGGCTTGGAGAAAAAAGGTATGGAGAAGAGGGAAGGGAACAACCGATATCCTACTACAAGGCGTTTTATTCAGGCTCAAAAACTTTTGATTATGATGATGCCGGAAGAATTACCAGCTATCTTGATGCGACAAAGTTTGACCATCAGGAAAGAAAACCGTTTGGCGAAAAATTTTCTTATGACAAGAGCGGGAGTATTTATAGAGTCTTTGGAGATGACCGTTATATTTTTGATGATTCCGCTAAGCTTGTTGCCATCATAAAAGGAGAGGAGTCCGATGGTTATTACGAAAAGCAGAATTTCAAATATGATGAACAGGGAAGAATTATTTACTGGGAAGAATTTGGCTATGATTCCGAGCATGATGCTGAAGAAAATTTAATTTATCATTTTGAAAAAGGCATTCTGCTGATGTTTAGTGCCACCTACTGCTACAAAGAGATTTCACCCGGCATCACCCAATGCCAGCAGGACTTCACCGTAGAATACGAAAATCCCAAGCAGTATCGAAAAACCATCATTGTCTACGACAGCCAGGGCTATAAAACCAGTCATGAATACTATGAATTTGATGGAAGTCTTTATGAAAGAGATGAATACCATTTTGAGTTTGATGATCGAGGAAATTGGATAAAAATGATCAAGAATATACGCTTTGGCAACGGGCAGCAGAACAGATCGCAGCCGCGCATTGAACGGGAAATATACTATAGCGACGGTACTATCAGCGGAACTTACCAGAATCCCCTGCCAGAAACTGAGTCTGTAGATAGGGTGACGAAATCGCTGGTTGGAAAGATTAAAAGTTTGTTTGAAAGATTCCTCAGGATTGGATAGCAAAGAAGATGCAAGACTTCTAAAGCAAATTCCAATAGGTTTCGCCGGATATAATTCGCCACATTAAAAGAGCCAGCGATGCGACGATTCAATCTTCTTGAGTGAAACGCCGTCCAAGAAAACCATTAGCTCAAATGTTTGTTTACTATCTGTTCTAAAAACAAAAGCTCATGTCAGTTAAATGCAATCTAAAAAACTCAGCCACTACGTTTCTTATTTTACTGCTCACCGGAACAAGCATCATCTCCTGTAAAAAGAAGCCCCAGGCGGAAGAGCCTGTGCCCACTGCCACAATCAACGGAACCAGCTACCGCACAGTAAAAATCGGCACACAACTCTGGACAGCAGTAAACTATAACGGCCCGGGAGGCATAAATTATAATAACGGAACGAATGATCCGACATACGGTAAACTCTACACCAGGATAGAAGCCCAGAATCTTTCCTTGCCTGATGGGTGGAGATTGCCCAGCAAAGCCGATTTTGAAAAACTAATTGCCAGTTTCCCCCATAAACAGCAAAACGGCTATCTGCAGCTGCAAACAGATGCGCTGGTTCAGCTCATGTCCACTACTTCATGGCGCGACAAAAACGGGAACAATTCTTCTGGATTCAACGCTACAGGAGCAGGTATTGCCTATGTAGATTCCGGAAATGAGAATACTTTCCGTTTCCGCGGTCTTGAAACCCAGTTTATATCCTCGACCAGTGAAAACATCACTAATGGTGGGATCACCAGGCCGATGACATGGACGCTGATTATCCACAGTGAAGTTACGACAGACCCCCAGCCTTTCACCGATTTTTATGGTGCGGTAGGAGATGTGGTCAATAGTGATTTTTATCGTTACAGCATCAGATTGGTAAAGGACGTAAACTAGCGGACAAATGCTGAATTCGAAGTAGATAAAACCATCTTCCAGAAGCACTGTTGTTTCTAAAACAACGAACACATGGAAAGAATCAAAGACCAACAGCAGGAAAAGCCGAATGGCGGTGAACAGAAAATATTGCTCGATCCTGCATTAACTGCCGAAACCGACGAGCTTGATCCAAGTTTTCAGAGACAGAACGACCCGGAACTATCAAACAGTAACAGCATGCAGCAGTTCCGAATAGAAGTCGCGATAGAAGGCCATGGCAGGTTTTACGATATCATGCCACTGGGAAATGCCCGTTATCAGATTTCTGAAAACGGAGAGCTGATCGGTAGCATCCAGCTCGATGAAAAAGACCACGCCCGCTGCGAAAGCCAGGGATGCGAGTTCGACCTTTCTGCTTTGCATGCCATTCGAGAGGGAATACAGTTTCAGCAGAACTGGAAGGGCTCCTTGGGACAGTCTTAAAAGTAGGTACGTATAGATAACATAACGCACTGCCCTGAGGTATCAATCTTCCAGGTTTACGCGCTTGAACAATTCTTTGCTAATCCGCTTGACATTTTCGCCCAGCTGGTCCAAGGAACAGTGCTTTAGCGCCAGAGGATAGGGGATGCTCTTCTCCCTTTTGATCAGATCTATGGTCATTACCGAACCGGCTGATATCTGCCCTGCTCCATCCAGCCCATTAAAGAGGTCTACTGCGAATTTACTGTCGGTGCCTAAAGAAAAGCAGCCATAGCTCTCGATCCCTTTGCAGGTTTTCATATTTAATGAGATTTCGAAATAGGTTTCCATATCGATAAGTGAAAAAAAGAGCCGCAAAAGCTGCGGCCCTAAATCATTACTTAAAAAATTATTGGATTTCGATCTGACGGCTCACCAGCTTGGCCTCCTCACGCTTAGGGATATCTATCATTAGGACACCATCAGTATACCGGGCCTGGATGCCCTCAACATCCGCACTGTCTGGCAGCGTAAAAGCCCTTACAAATGAACTATAACTGAATTCTCGTTTTGCATAACTACGGTCGGCCTGCTCATTTTGATCCTCCTGCTCCACGGCAACAGTCAAAACATCCCGCTCCAGCTTCAATTTGAAATCTTCTTTTTTAAGCCCCGGGGCTGCAAGTTCCACCTGAAAATGATCAGTGGTTTCGCTGATATTGGCCGCAGGGACCCTGCTCATCATGCGGTCTGAAAAAAAGGTGTCATTGAAAATAGAATCAAAAACGTTGTTAAATCTTGGTACTGCTCCGTTTTTCTTGTTCTCTGAATTAAATTTAACCAGTGTCATAGGTCTTTCCTCCTTAAAGTAAATTAGTGATTAAAACTTATAATTAATTAAACTCTTGAACTCATGCGTTCAGGTAACTTACTTCAAGGAAAATGCCAATGCAGGGAAGACACTGAAAGGATGAAAAAATTTCAGAAAAAATGAAAAAAAATCAGTTCCGAGGTGTCAAAAATTCAGAATGACACAAAAAGGTACAGACCATGCATCTCTCCGGCGCGCCCATCGCATGCCCGTCCTGCTTCACATCAGTATCTGATCGCCGCCCTGATCATCGGATCAAAGCTCACCATAAACTCCCTGGTGTAGGGGCTTAAACCACTGCGGAACTTTTCCCGGTAATAACCCATATCATAGGGCACTTCAACCTCCATCTCATCATGCATCAGATCGGAGAGTTTATTTACCCGGCTCACCTCAATTGAGGGTGCAATGCGGTACTGAAGCCCGGAGTAAGGAAGCTTAAAAAGGCCAGGGGCAAATCCGATTCCCATAAAATACCCAGTGCTGCGGCCCATCGCTATAATATTATCAGTGCTGCTGCTGGCCGCGACTGCAACCATACTGCCTGCTGAAGAATAGTGCCGCTCAGCGAGAACGATGATTTTGCCAGTGAAATGCAATGAAGATGAATCCACCTCAATACTTTCCTTTTTATTGACCACCTGGTAAAGCCCAAAGTCCTTTAACAGCGTGCTACTGTCTTGTTTCCAGCCCATCGAATCAGTTTGCGCTGCAATAACAGCCTTGCCGAGCGGATCTGCTGAGGCATCGATCTGCAAAGAATAGGAGATAGGTCGGTCAATTAACCTGGAATATAAGTCCTGCCATACATTGTCATTTCCTCCACCATTTCCACGGATGTCAATGATGATTTTGCTGAACTGATCCGTACGGCCTATATACCCCGTTAAGGCAGCAAAGAGCGCCGGCTTGAGGGCTTCATCCATTTTCATCAGACGGATATACAATACCCGCTCAGTCTGCCAGTATTCCACTCGGGAGCTATCTTTAAAACCCTTCATCGGCAGGTATTTGGTGAACTGATCGGTAGCCATCGAGTGGGTTACGCTTTTCCCATCTTGCCTGCGGAAAGTGAACTTTAGCTCAGGCTGAAAGATGCTCTCCATATTCTTGAAAAAACCACCCGTATAAAATGTTTTTCGTTTCAGATCATAACTGCAACCCTCTCTCGCCCACAGGCGGCTGCGGAGGTAATCTGAAATTTTCTGGTCCTCGATATGGGTAACCTCAGTGCCGATGTTAACCGTGTCCCCGTCCACTACAAAAGGATCAGTGATCAGGTAACGGCCATCGCTATATACATTGGGGACCGAAAGTTTAAAGCCATTGCGCAGCTTCCAGTATTTATCTTCCTGAACCTTTGCCCAGCCGCTCTGCTCACCCCATAAACTGGTATGCAGATCCTGCACGGAAGCAATTGCCTCCTGCAAGAGCACAAAATAACCCAGATCAGTACTTATGGTATCGATTTTAGCGCGAAGGGATGCTATTTCCTTCATCGCATCATATTTCCAAACGGCCTTTTTCAAAGCAATATGGGGAGACACCCGTTTTAAAGTCGAGCTCAGCGTATCAAAATCCGCATACATCTGCACGCGGGAAAGACTTAGGTTCTGCTGGCAGAACCCAGTAGAAAAGTAAAAAAACAATAAAATGGAAAGCGTAAAAGATTTCATGAATAATGATGGGTTAGTGTTTCAAATAAATCCGCTCTAAAGCATTAATGATAGGATCCAGGGCCAGGCCTTCATCCTGATTGGCAAATACGATAATCGAAAATTTCTTTTCAGGATAACGTACATAATAAGAAGAAAAGCCGGTCGTGCCGCCACTATGCGATATTCGCCTGGTCCCATAGCGCTGCTCGATATACCAGCCGTATCCGTAATCCAGACCTGGAGCCTCCGTTGAACTGGGAGAAAAGATTTCTTCCATGGTCTTGCTGTTTAAAATTCTATCCGAATAAAGCGCCTGGTCCCAGCGGTAAAAGTCACTGGTGGAAGAATAAATGCCCCCATCTCCCTGCAGATAACTCGCATCACTCTGATCCTCCAGCAAAAGCTTCCCGTCCCTTAAGTTATAACCATAAGCACGGTTGGAAATTTTTCCCTCCAGGTTATTGAAAGTAGATCCCGACATCTTTAGCGGTACAAAGATATTCCTTCGCACAAATTCATCCAGCATCAGTCCCGATATTTTTTCTACCACCAGTCCAAGCAGCACATATGCCGTGTTGCTGTAGGAAAACCGGCTGCCGGGAGCAAACTTCAGGCTGTCCTGTTTTTCCACCACATGCAGTACATCGATATCTTTAAAAGTCGTGCCGGCCGGCGCATCTCCATAACTTTTAAGCCCAGAGGTATGGTTGATCATCTGCAAAAGGGTAATCTCACCCATAAAGGCAGGAAGGCCCGGAAAAAAAGAAACCAGTTTATCTTCCAGTTTCAGTTTTCCCCGGTCTCTGAGCATTAAAACGGCCATCGCTGTAAAAGATTTGCTCACCGATGCGATGCGGTAATTGGTGGCATTTGTAGCTTTTCGCTTTGCTGCAATCTCTGCATAGCCGAAAGAGCGGTCATAGATCTTTTTGCCATCACGGATCACCAGCACGCTGATCCCAGGATTCTCCCCGGTTCTGTAACGGGCAAAAAGGCTATCGGCAGCTTTAGCTTCGCCGGATAAATCCTGGGCAAAGCCCAAAGTGGTAAAAAAGGAAAGCGTAAAGGAAAACAGTATTTTTTTCACGGATTTAGTATTTGGTATCTGAATAAAAGACAGCATTGAAAGGGAAACGTTGCGCAAAAAAGAACCGAAACAGGATAAATTATTCGGCCCTGGCAATTTCCAAGGTTCCCTTATACATATAAAGGTTGATGAGTTTCTCTGCTTTGATTGCTGCACTGATTGTATTCAAACTCGGATTGACCTGTGGGTTATCTTTATGTAAAAAGTAAGGTTTTTCCTGGAGCTTAAAATAAACCTGGAAATGCTGCTGCGCATCGAGCTCCATTTTTACGGGGATGAGCTGTGCGGCCAGTACAGCGGTTCTGTTACCATCAAAGGCAGTCACTTCAGTCCCGGCGGGTGTTTTTTTCTTACAGGCATTAAGCCCTGCTACTGCCACAAGGAGGCAGAAAAATAAAATTAGATTTTTCATGGTTTAATTATTTGGTCAGGTGCTAAAACGCATTTCAAACTCGATATGCTACCAGAAAGGATAATTTATTTAAAGTAATCAAAAGGATATCTGGCATATAATCCGGAACTAATGCTATCCACTGCCTGCTTAAAAGCTAAAACCTCAGCCTTTTCCAAATCGCGCTGATCGAGCAGTTGCTCCAGCTCGGCGTAAAGCCCCGCCATTTTCAAAAACTCCGCAAAACCAATCTCCAGACTAACAAACTGTTCGGGCCTTTCCTGCTCGCCCTGGTCATGATCAAAAAATAGCACCATGCCACCTTTACGGTGCAAAAACCAACCATCTCCCTGCCCCGTAGCCCCAATTACCCATAACGCCTCAGCTGTCCTGGGATAGTGCTCCAGCAGATACTTGTTTTCAGTTATCGACTCCTGATAGCCATAAAGGCCAATGTCAGGCGTAATTTCAGTGCCTTCAAAACGGCTTAAAAAATCCAAATAAACCGGATCCAGATCCGGAATTTTTTCACGGGTTTTGATCAACGTTATTCTTGGTTTAAAGGTTTTTAGTATTTCCTGCTCTGTTTTGATCTCAAACATCTTAAAATGATATTGCGCGTTTTAGTAATAAATATATGATATAACTTTCTGATTTAGTTGGCCCTGTTGTTTTCGCTCATCGAGGGTTTCCTGCGTTCAGCAGGCTTCTGATCCCCGCCAAAACTATAACTGGCCGTTAGCCTGTAGTATTTGAACCCATAAGTCCGGTTATAATAGATTTGCGTCTGGCCTACGTTATAATCTCCCGCCGCGATATACTTATCGAAGATATCATTGGCGGTAAATCCGATTTTCAGTTTATTTTGGAGCAGAGATTTTTCTACACCAAGCGTGACCATGCTCCGCTTGTCATCATGGCGGAGGCTATAGTAGCGGTCCCCCATAAACCAGGCTAAAAGCTGAAGCTTAATCCCGTAACCGAGGCTGAAAGTATTGCTGGAATATAAATATAGCTGCGGCCTGGTCAGCGTTGTGGCAAAGCCATACCGATCGTCCCTTGATTTTCCATAACTCAACGAAGTGGTATTCACCGATTGCCACCACCTGGAAACTGAAAACGGCTTGGTGAGCGACACCAGGAAAGCATAGTCAGCAGAAATATTGATCGACTTGAGCACATAGCTCTCGGGCGTTCTCCCGCGAAGGGCAGAACCGGTCAGCTGATCGGCGGTATAAGTATAACCAAGCTTTAACACCGTGCCCTTATAATCAGCTGAAAGCTCGACCGATTGGGATTTCTCTGGTTTTAATTCCGGGTTTCCTTCAATGGTGGTAAAAGGATCCTGATAAACCACGAAAGGATTCAGGGCCTGATAACGTGGCCTGGTAATCCTGGAAGCATAGCTTGCAGCTAGTTTCACCTCGCCGGCAGACATAGTGGCCGACAGGTTGGGGAAAATGTTGAAATAATCCTTTCTGATCTGCTTTTCCCCAAGCGCAGAAGAATTCATTTTATATCCCGTCCATTCCCCCCGAAGGCCTGCAGAGAGCTGTAACTTGCCAATGCTCAGTGCGTAACTTGCATATCCAGCCCCGATCGTCTCGCGGTAGGTAAATTCGCTCGAGAGCTCATCGCTAGGCGCAAAAGGCCCGCTAGGGGCGGAGCTGGTCAAAAACGCATTGTCAGAGACGTTCTTTACCGCAGAAAACCTGAACCCGAATTCCAGCTTTCCCCCTTTGGTAAATACCTTGGTCCGGTCCAGCTGAAGGCTTGCGATATGCAGCCGGTGCATCGCATCATTAAAAAGAAAACGGGGAGGGGATCCCTCGGCTGAAACGCTGCTTTCACTAATATAATCTTCATTGCCCGTCGAGTAACCCGCATACTGTCCACCCAGAAAAACACCTGAACCTAAAGTATCGGTATCCAGGTTATAATCCAGTAAAACAATGTAGTTACTGCGCAGTTCATCTTTATCGATACTGCTGCTAAATAGCTTGCTGCCCGATGTGGTGCTAATCACGTTCTGGCTGTTCACGCTTCCGCCGAGCTGATCGCGGTTACCGCTAAAGCTCAGCGAAAACACCGATCTTCTATTTACTGCATACCGGGCAGATAAACCATAGACCCCAAAAGGCGAAAACTTCCTTTTCCAGTCGGTACTTAGCGCTGAATATAGCGAGTCAGCCGATCTGGGCCGCTGCCTTACCGTGTATAGCAGTTCCCTTCCTTTGCCAAGTTGAACGCCCAGGTTGGCAGATAAAGAAAGTTTTCCCATAGCGTAGCCCAGATCAACCATACTGTTGTGCATTGTGCCGGCAAAAGAAGAATAAGTCGCGTATTGATTAAACTTGCCATTAAACCCTGCTCCCCCGGGCGATTTAGTAGTCACCTGGATCACCGCCCTTCCAGATGCATCATAACGCGCGGAGGGATTGGTAATGATTTCGATTTTGGTAATCTGTGAAGTAGGAATGCTCGCCATGCGTTCCGCGGTAATCAGCGAACCATTGAGGTAAATGATCGCCTCACCCTTTCCCTGCACCGACACGATTCCTTCAGAAACATTAACCCCCGGAGTCCGCGAAAGAATCTCGTTCACCGAGCTGCTTGTGGCAAGGATAGTACCCGCCACATTGACCTGCAGGTTTCCGCTTTCACTGTAGCGTATCATGGCTGGAGAGGAGCGGACTTCTACCTGGGCCAGGCTGTTCTGGTTTTCCAGTGGAACAATTTTTCCAAGATCATGACTCGGGCTTCCCATATAACGTAGCACAAAAACGGTATCGCGGAATAAAAGCGAGCGCAGCACCAGTTTCAAACGGTGGTGCTTCAGCCCGGTAATATTTATTTGGCCGGAGAAGCTGCCCCGTGAAATTTCACTTCCAGTGCTGTCATAAGTTAGATAAACCCCATCATAGGGATTGCCGGCGGCATCCTGCACCCGCCCGGCCACGGAATTGATCTGGGCATGGGCCGTCCCAGCGAAAAAGAGCATAAATAAAACGGGCAAAATGCCCCGGAAGAGGATCATAAAAACTTGCGTTTGTTAAGCTGCAAATTTCCGGTCTCCAAGGTTTATAAAAGTCCTGAATCATCAATTCTGGAGTACGGAATTATAAATCCGTACCCAGCGAAAGCGCAGGCTGCTGCTGATAGGCTAGTGGAGTCATGCCCATCTGCTTTTTAAAAGCGGCGAAAAAAGTCGATTTGGAATTAAAGCCCACTTCGTAGCCGATCGACTCCAAAGTCAGGCGGTTATCCTTACGGATTATCCTGCAGGCTTCTTCAATTCGCAGGCCGTTTACATAGCTGGTAAAGCTCAAGCCCAGGTGATCATTGATCAGCTGGGAAAGCTGGTGAGCGGGAGCGCCAATTTTTTTGCCAAGCGAGGATAACTTCAGCTCGGGATTTTTATAAGCCAGCTCAATATCCATCACCCGTTCCAGCTTAGCCAGCAGCTGCCCAGCTACAGCTGCATCCATCTTCCGGCCACTGGTTTTCTCGGGAGAAAACTGAAAAAGGTCATCCGTTTTTTTGCGGTAAGCGAGAATAGTGATTCCCAGATAAAGCATAAAAGAAAAAACGATCGAACCGTTCAGACAGGTCGTAAAAGGGGCATGGATCAGCGAGAGAAAATAAAACAGCCAGATCACCAGGTTTCCCCCATAGATACTCAACAGCCACTTGTCCTGGCCGGAAAGCTGGTCCTTATCCGAAAACAGCAGATTGATACGCTCCCGCACCGCTCTTGCTGCAATCACCAGAAAAAAACACCACTGGGTAAATATTGCCCTCACCAGATACACGCACCATAAATTTTCATGATTAGCATAGGGAAAAACAAAACCCAGCCCCAAAATCAACACCAAGTGTGCCAGGAGTATATATTTCCAGCTGGCAGGCATTTTCTGCCGGGATTCTACCGCCGCCCTTAAAAAGAAATATAACAACGGCCCGATAAAAAAGCAGGCCGAAAAGCCGATCTGGGAAAACATGCGGGGAACATCAAGCTTGAAATATTCAAATACAGATTTACTCACGCAGAGGCTGATGGCCAATACCAGTCCGCCCAAAAGATAATTGGTGAGATATTTCCGGCGGGTGAGGAAGAAAAAATAAGCACTCAGCAGATAGCCATTAAAAGCACCGATTGCGCTGAATAAAAACAAAAGTTCTTTTCCGGGATTCATAATATTTGGTAAACACTAAATTAAATATTTTTATCTGCCCGTGAAAGTTATCCTGATAAATAGCATTTTACTGCCCAATAAAATTATCAAAAGCCTCTAAAAGATCGTTGCGGATTTCATCGGGCAGATCCGAATCTGACTGGAAGCGAAGATGGGCACCGTCCGCATTAGAAAAAATATAATAGTGGGCATGGATGCTTTTGAATCTGGAATCCGCAGGCAGGTCAAGAAAGTACCAATAGTGCCGGTTCTCGATGAGTTCCGCTGATTTTTTAAACTGTTCCTGAACGCTCATATCACAAGTTAGCAAAAAAAAACCAACAGGCTAATCTTAAGGAAATAATTCTCTAAAAGAAACTAAAGCAGGTTATTGAAGAAAAAAATGATCTGGACTACGCATATTTTTTTCAGCACGTGTCAATAGGTATGAAAGTCAGCAATGACTGTTTATTATAGGTAGAGTAGAAAAGGGGCACTGGGATGGTGTCCCCTTTATTAAAATCTAAATTGACAAGAAGAATATGAAATACTTTTATAATCAAGCGTCCCGTTGGGCCCAGGCAGCAGCAATACTGTCTGTGCCCTTAATGTTTGGCGCATGTAACAACAATAACGCAAATACCATTAAGGGCAAAGCCAGATCACTCGATACCGTATCGATCACAAATGGCAAGGGCATGAAGGCCATGTTCTGTCCCAATGGAGCCAGGCTGATGAGCCTGACCGTTCCCGGCCAAGCAGGAAAGCCAACAGATGTGGTGATCGGCTTTGCTGATCCCAAAGATTACGAAAGGGCTACAGAACCCTATTTTGGGGCCACAATCGGCCGTTATGGTAACCGCATTGCCCGCGGAAAATTCTCACTTGAAGGCAAAACCTACCAGATACCCGTGAACAACGGCCCCAATGCACTGCACGGCGGAAAACAGGGCTTCCAATATAAAAAATGGACCTTGAAAAAACTATCAGATTCAGTGCTGCACTGCACCCTGGTATCCCCCGATGGCGATATGGGCTTTCCGGGTAAGCTCTCTGTATTTGTCAAATACACGCTCTCTTCAAAAGGCAGTCTAATTATAGATTATTCGGCCTATACCGATAAACCTACAGTGATCAACCTGACCAACCACGCTTTTTTTAATCTCAACGGGTCGGGAACAATTCTCGATCACCAGCTAAAAATCAATGCCAACCGCTTTACCCCGGTTGACAGCACACTCATCCCTACAGGTGAACTAAAAGAGGTAAGCGGTACACCATTTGATTTCAGGCCAGCCAAAACAATCGGTAAAGAAATAAGCCAGAACAATGCCCAGCTAAAATATGGCAAAGGTTACGACCACAATTACGTGCTCAATAAACCAAACGGGAAACCCGCCGCTGAGGTCAGGGGAGATCAGTCGGGAATAATCATGCAGATTTTCACAACTGAACCTGGGCTACAGTTTTATTCGGGTAATTTTATGCAGGGCAAGAACAAGCTGCGCAACGGGCCGGATAATTTCCGAACCGCATTTTGCCTGGAAACCCAGCATTTTCCGGACAGCCCCAACCACCCTGAATTTCCCTATTCGGTACTCTTGCCGGGCCAGCGGTATAAATCGCATTCAGAGTACCGGTTTTTAACCAAGAATGATTAGTTAGTGATTATAGTTTAGGATGCGAAAGCCAAGGGGTCGCGAGGATCCCGGCTTTTTCAAGTTTTAGTCTTAAGACCGGGCATATGCCCGGCTTTTGTGTTTTGTTGGGACTTGTACCCTCTAGTAAACTCTGATCTCCACCCACTGTTTTTGAGTATCCTTAAAGTGTTTGCCTGTTTTACCTCAATTCAAACTTGCCGGTAAGTCATGGCAAATACCAGATGCCCGTTAGGGCCGCGCTCGAAAAACGCGACTATAGCCACTTTAAAATCAAGATACCAAGTCCTGTTATGATCATCAAAAGACCAATAGCACGCACAACCCATTCCAGACAGGTTGTGATCAAGGCAACATTGAAGTTTTTAAAACGCTGCAAACCGGCCATATTCCTGCGCTTAAACCTTCGCTTTCCGATCAGGTAGCGAATAAGCGCGCCCAATATCAAAGCTGCAGCTCCATCAGAAAACATAACATAGAAGTTAAAGGGGGACGGGCGTCCCCCAGGTTCAGACAGTTTAATTTTCGTATTCTCGGGAACGATCCGTCTCGTTCCTGCTTTTAAGGATATTCATTTTGATAAAGATATCCCTGAAGTAAGCATGTCTTTTCTCATCGCATCTTTCCTCTTCGGTAGCATCGCCGCTATGCATGTACTGCATATACATCGCGACCTGATAAATCGCTTCAACGAGATTTTCGATCTCGATCAGATTCCCTTCATTATCTTTGATGTAGTCTTTCATTAGGATCATATTTAGGTGAACAAAAGCTGAGCAGCCAATCTGAACTTTTCATTATCACACTTATCCGCATATTTCAAAATGCGGTCAGTTACAAAAAGCGAGGTGTAAGTGAAATAGAGCTGATCTGAAAACACCCTGCTGCTTTTCATGCCGTGCTTATGCTTTTTTAAGATCCCGGCAGTTTCCTCTGCCAGGCCCTGCCAATAATCAAAAGACATAAAACCGTTCTTCCAAAGCGGACGGTAAACCGCTTTATTTGCTTTAAAGTCCTCGCAGAACGCCGCTATATCTTCAATCAACAGCGGGATTTCCTCCGGAAAGAGCTCATGCAAAAGCCTTGCTTTTTCTGAGCCCATGAGCTGGTTCAGCGCTTTCATAACTGCTCCAGATATTTTTGGTCGCGGATATTGCCCAGCCAGACATCGGCAAATTCAGTATGCTGGAACTGCATATTTTCATGTATCTGCATCACTCCGGGAAAAATAAAAATCAGACTCTCCTCATAAATACCCATATCGGACTGAGCAAACGAGCGGGGATAAATACAGATTTCCTCACCCGCGTTTTCCGGTTCAAGCAGCAAAAAAGTCATTTCCGGATCACTCATCAGATCCCCGTTCAAGGTATAGTAATGGGCAAGGCTGTATAAACTGGTCTTGGCCTGTCCCCTTAGCCCGTTTTTTTCGTCCAGTTTTTCAATCGTCAGCGGCATAAACGGCTCGTTCTCTATTTTTAAATGGTCTCTGCCCTGCATCTTTTCGATCAGCTGGCAAAATAACCTGGTGCTATTTGGATTCAATGTTTTCATGGTTTTTGGTTTAAAAGTGAATGAATAGAATTCTTGGGCCGCCTTTGTGCGCCACCCAGACGTGGTTATGGCCTTTGCCCGTCTCAAACAAATCTGCATGGGCTTCAAGCAGAACCCTGCAATCCGCTGCTATGCACTTTAGGATGAAATCATCATAGCTCTCCTGCTTTTCAGCGTTCATCATATAACAGTCCGCACCTTCCTGGTTCCAAAAGGTCAGGCAGTGCACGATTTCGTTCAAAGCCTCGGGCAGTGTACCCCTTTCCAGTACCCCGACCAATACCCTGGAATAAATGACCTGCCGGGTATGTCCCCGCAGGTAATAAAAGCCCTTGATATGCCCTGAAGAATAATTCTGCCGCTGGAAGAAGGAAACCGCGCAATCTGCCGTGGTTTTTTCGCTATCGCTACTATCCAGATATATTTTTATCCCCGAGTGCTCAAAAACATGATAAACCTCCAGGGGATCTTTTCCGATAAAACCCATATCTATATACGCCCTTGCGGGCGCCTCCTTCATTTATTGGTTAAATAATTCCTGTTAGCTGCTCTGTTTCTGATCACTTCGCTGCCATACTTCTCTTTGATCTCTTCCAGGCTTTTCTTACTTCCCTTGTTCACCCGATGCTCACCGGTTCGGAAATACCAGGCAACCTTTTTTGAAGCGAAAAAGAACCCCGCACTTTTCAGCTCTGCCCTGACCGCCATCGTGTTCCCTGTCACCCAGATCCAGTAACCCACCAGCTCAATGGTAATCCCCTGCAGGTGAATGATCATTTCCAGCGCCTGCCGGTAAGCTTCAGAAAAACGGATCTCGCTTTCTGTTTGCTCTTCGCTGAGCTTTTTGCCCCTGATCGCCCTGGCCGAAGCGAAAGCATATTCCTTATTGATCCCCTGCATCACCTCGGTATTACCTCCCAGATCGGGATGGTGCTGCTTGGCCAGTTTCTTATACAGCGCCTTGATCTCATCCAGACTGCCGCATCCACCAAACCACCTCATAACCCGGCCGCTTTAAATTCCCCAGCGCAGCCCGCGCTGATTAAACTGTATTCTACAGGTCTTTTAACATTTGTTTCCATAATTTCTAAGTTTAAATTCTGCACCCTGCGTACTACATTTCGGCAGGAACCATTTCTGGCTTTTTGTTAAGCAACCTCACCTGTTGGGCAGAGATTACGGGCAAGGCTTTTTGAAAAAAAATACTACCCGAAGGCCCAGGGCCGAGGTGTGGAGATTTTTTTTCAAAAACAAGCGCAGCGAAGCGGAGCCGACTTGACCAGGTAAGAGCTGCCAATCAGAAATTTGCTTCCACAAACAGCCTAATTGGTCCCGATCAATCCAATAAAAACTCCCAGAACAGTAACCCGATAAAGCCAGGGCGCTAGAAAGACCGCCCTGGCTGGAAAAAGAGAAATAAAAAAAAGAAGCTAATTGCCAAAGCTGAAGCGCTGATCGCCGGGACCCTCCTCAGGCCTTCTGTATAGATAAACGGTCTTGATCTCCGGTTGCACGCTCTGATTGATCCTTCTGGAGAGTTCCACAGCCGCCAAAACCGAACAGGCCTTCGCTATACCCATACCCTTGTAGCGGCACAGTGAAGAGATATCCAGCGAACCCAGCCCATCGATCCTTCCGCCAGCACCCTTTAAAATCCTGCCCGCCAGTTTCACAGCAGTCTCCCCCGGGGTACCCGATCCAAGCAAAATCGCCAGCAGCTCTTCATCGGTAAGCACCGCCGCCCCGCCAGTCAATAATTTCTCCCGCGGCCTGGCTTGCTCCGGCATCGCTTTGATTCCCTTAGCGGCCTTATTATCCTCAGCGATATCCATCAGGGTCTGAAAGCCCGCACCCTGATAAGCCGCCGCCTGGAAGAGCGAAGAAAACGCAGTAATAAAATTTTCAAAATCCTGCTCAAATACCACCATGCACCAGTACTTGAATTTCCCGTCATCCTGCTGCTCGCTGCGGGTCATGCGGATATAGCGGCGATTATTCCTCGCCAGCATCATGTCCACAAAATAGTGTCGTTTACCTCCCGAGGAAAAGAATTCCGAGGCCAGTGTTTGCTTTTTTTTCATAACGATAACGAATTGATTTCCAGCAAACCTCGCTACAGCCAGCCCTTAGAGTAGGTACAAAATCAACTTACCAGGTAAGCACAATGCTTATCCGATCACTGCTCAAATTATCCGGTCACCTTATTCATTACCCGATCCGGGGAATACCAATCGGATAAATGCTTATCTTGCATCAGTTCAACCAGATAAGCTATGGACCATAACCAATCGGCAGCAAACAAGACTTGTCAGTACTGCCACAAAGCACTTCATGGCCGAAGCGACATGCGCTTCTGCAACGATAGCTGTCGTAATACTTTCAACCGAGAGAAAAAAGCAGCACAAAAAGTTACCTTACATGAAAATGCCCCACAGATCATCCGGATCATTAAAACCAATTATGAGATTTTAAAAAGTGGTAACAGAAATCCCATGGCAGATAACGAAAGCGTGTTTGCCCAAACCAAAGATCTGATCCAAAGGGGATTCAACCCCAGGTTTTTCACCAGCAGGACAACCGATGAAAGCGGGGAGGAGTGGTGCTGCATTTTTGAAATGTGTTTTTCAATGGGAGAGAAATACACTTTTATCAAGGACTTTCCCGGGCAAGCTGAGCTTTAAACGCGATGTTTTCGATTAGGGGCCTGCCCGCCCCATAGTTCAGCCTTTAGCGATAAATTGATTAACTTTACTATCAAGCCTTTTTCAGCTTGCAGCAGGACATTCGTTAAACTAAATTAAACGGCATGGAAAAATATCGCAGATCTGACCAGTACTATTACGATGAGTATGACAGGCAGACCATCGAAGCGCTGAAAGAAAAAGAAGCTGCAATACTTGCCGCTGAAAAATCATATCTCGCAGCTGAAGAAAATGACAGGGAAGAACTCTTTTCCATATATCAAACCCTGCAGCTCTCCTACAGCTCCCATGGCGCGGACCTGGCCAGGGAAAAAGAACGAGAGGTAAAATCAAGGATTGCCGCCGATGAGCGCAAAGACGAGATCCTAAGGAAAACCCCCGCCCCAGAAAACGTGCAATGCAGGACCTGCGGCGGGCAAATGGAACTGGAACTCACCGATTTTACCAACGAAGGTTACGAGCTGCTTTTCTTTTTTGGCTGCCCATTGGACCACGCCCCCAGAAGGGCATTTTATGCCAGTGGTCGAGAGTACCTCCCCCCAAAGCGCACATGTAGCTACTGCAACGGTGAGCTGCGTTCAAAAAAGAAAAAAACTAAGTACAAGCTTATCTTTACCGACACCTGTAAAGAATGCGGCAAGGTCGAAACCATTGAATTTGAAATAGCGAAACTAAAAGACAGCCCGATCGATGAAAACGACCGCAAAAAATACTGCATCGATTTCATCGGGCGCAGAAATTTTTTCCGGGACCTCAAAGCCCTGGCCGATTTGGAACTTCCCGACATGCCCGCGGAAGAAGAACAGAGCAGCAACATTAAAGTGCAGAAACTCAACATCGCCGCCGTTGAAAAACTCCTTGGCGAAGCAACCGAAAAAAGCGGATTTATAAAGCTACAGTTCGGCGCGGTCAAAACTGGAAGCTTCCTTACCGTAGATTTTTCCCTGCAGGACCCTATAGACCGGGAAGAAGCAAAAAGCATCAAAAGCTTAAAAGGGCTCATCGAGCACACCCTTTTTTCCACCAACTGGCGCCTCGTGCCACCCGGGATAGCCTGCACCCTGGGACACCTTAGCGGTCAGCTCAACGGATACGCAGACCAACAAGACATCAAAAAAATCGAAAAAGAAATCCGTAGCAAAAAACAACAGAAAAAGAAAGCCTAAAGGCCAAACTAATCCAGCATCCGATTATCCTTATCTTTCAAAAGACAAAAAAGCCATCCCTGTATAAGATGGCTTCTTTGGTCAAATCCTAAAGTGCAGCAAGCACTAATGCACATAGCTAAAAGTAACACTGCCTACAGTTTTCAGTCCGCTGATTCCGCCCGAATTATAAGAAACGGTATATTTTTTTCCAGCTACCAGCTCGTAGGCCTTTACAAGATCAACTTCACCGGTAAGCTTATCCTGAGCTTTGACCATCACATAGCTATCAGCAGGTGGGGGCATGATCCGTTTGGCCATAGCACCTTTGTAAGGCGCCTCATTACCCTGCTCATCCACCACATCCAGATACCTGCTCATCAAAGGCTCAAAAGGGGTATGCCACTTGCAGAACGACTTGGCCACAGCCCCGTCATTATGGACGGTAAACTTTAATTCCACCTTTTCCCCGGCTTTGATCACCGCTTTGATACCCATCTCCACATAAAGCGAATCCCCCTGGTTTTTAGCAGTGCCAACCCCAGCCTGTGTCCGGATTTTCTGGCTACAGCCCGCAAGCACGATCAGCAGCGCAGGCACAATAAATTTTAGTTTCAGCATATACTTTCTTTTTTTCAATCAGAAACGGTTAAGACAGCCCAAATGTTACACCACGCCGTTAAAGCCAAGATTTACAGCGGAATTAAATTATCACCTGCAAAATGACCATAGCCACTTTTTAGCTGAAGTTTCCAGCAGCCCTGCAAACATTCAGCCAGCTGTTGAAACGCAAGATGCAATTTCAGCTTTAAGCAACCGCTGTCAGGCCCAGCCCATGATCCTTTCTAAAATCCTCTGGCTGCACACCCGCATGTTTTACAAAAAAGCCGATAAAACGCGAACAATCCTCATAACCCAGCGCCCGGGCAATCTCCTGGATATCCATTTCAGACTGCACCAGCATCCTTTTAGCCTCTAAGATTATCCTGTTGTAAATAAGATCGCTCGGAGATTTCTTGCAGTACTTAAAGATCTTCTTGTTGAGCGTCATGGTAGTCACCTTACACAGCCTGGCATAATCCACGGCAGCGTGCAAGGTTCTGAAATGCTCATCCACCAGCCCATGAAAATGCCTGAACAGCTCACAGCCCGGTCCATAACAAATTTCCAGTCCCGAGCGCGGACTTTCCGACAGCCTCATCGAGGTAACAATGAGCTGCCTGATCAAAAGTCCCGCCATCGCCTGCCCGCCAGACCAGGGGTTTTCGATCTCCTTTCTGATCTCCCCAAAGTAAGAAACAATGGTCCTTCTGGCATCTTCCCAAAGCGCAATACAGGGCCGCTCCAGCTCACCATTGAACAAAATCCCCTTCCAGCTGCGGTAGTTCTCCGACACCTGGGAAAGATACCGCCCGTCATCATAATAAAGCATCACAGCCCTGCTCTGGGACCCAAGCTGCAGATGCTGCCCCGCGCGGATAAAAAAAAGCTCATCCCCCGCACAGCTGAACTCCATAAAATCCAGCCTCAGACTACCGCCCGAATCCACCAGCAGCATCCTGCTATGATCGGCATATAAAGCCAGCAGCTTATCCGAACACGCTCCGGGCACAATATCCACTATACCCAGGCCAATGGGCTTTCTAAACAAATCCATGGTCATATAAATCTTAAAGTCAAAAAATCCGATTGAAAAACAGTTGCCCGGCAGCAATTAAACCGCCAGCAGTGAACCCATCTTATAAGCAGAAGGAGAGAGGCCGGTCTGCTTTTTGAAGTATTTCCCGAAAAAGGAAGCATCGCTGAAATACAGTTTTCCCGCAACCTGCGAGACATTTAGATCATGACCGGTCAAAAGCTGCTTTGCTTCCCTGATCACCATCTCATCCACCAGCGCCCCCGCGGTTTTCCCCGTCACCTCTTTCAGCACCCAGGAGAGATGCCTTGGGGTAACAAATAACTCACCGGCATAATACCCCACACTTTTCTCCCTGCGGAAATTCTTGGCCAGCAGCTTAAAAAAGCGGCCCGTGAGTTCAACCTTCGAATCCTTCCTCAGCGGCCGGGAACCCTCCCTGACATGATTGATCAAAAACAGATCATACACCACCCCGATAAAACTGTTGCGGATAATATCAGCGGCATAGGGAACCCCTTTGGAAAGCTTCAGCTTCTGCCGAAGCGCCAACATATCGCGGTAAAGCTCCGAGAACTCCTCATCGCTCAAAGCAAAGCGCTGCAGCGGACTTCCCCTAAAAATCCCATAAGCCTGCGCCGCGGCCAGAAACACCCCCTGTCTTTTCAGATAATCCCGGTCGAAATCCACCCGGATAAATTCCACACCCTTAAAGCTACCAATCAGGTGGACCGCATCAGGGAAAAAAAATACCGCATCCTTTTCCTTCAAAGACACCACCGTTTCCCCATCCCGCAGATCAAGCCCACCTTTAATGAGCAGTACCAGCGAATAACGGCCCGCGCCCATCCGGCATGAGCAGTCAGCAAAACGCTCACCGCCACCGCAGACATTCACCCCCCAGTCATAAAAAGCCGCAGGCATACCCTGCGGCTCATTCAACATACTATTTGTACCAAAGCTTCTTTGCATCTCTTTGTCTTACTTAAATTAATCCAGGCCAAACCCAGCCACCATAGGCCCAGAAAAAATAAACTCCGGCTTTCCCTCTGGGCCAGCACCACCAATCAAAAGCAAAGCCATTTTTGTTAACTACCTGTTAATGAGTATTAAGGAGTTAAATAACAGAAGTTCAGCTGGCGCTATAAAGTCATTTATTGTCCCCTTGCCGATATATAGTCACTCACCCAACCGCTCAGCAGCCCTGGAAAAATCCTCAGCCAAAACCAAATAGGAAAAAGCAGTACCTAAAAAAGTTATAAATCCAGTCAATAGAAAACCATACGGATAAAAACACAGTTATGTAGCTATTGATCTTTAAGCTAAGGGATTGATTTTTTAGGGAAACGGTAACCGGTCTTACGGTTGCCGTGATATTCATTCTATTCCCTGCAAGCCCGATTGAAAGATCAATGAAAGGATAGGCCAGAAGCCTGTCCTTTTTTGTATCTGCCAGATTAGTTTGCCGGCTGAACCGTTTCACAAGCAGGAAAGCCACTACAGGCTTTATTGTACAGCAGAAAACAGAAGTTAAATCGGAACTTTTCTTAGATTTATGGCAGCTTTACCTCCAGGAGCGCTAACGATATTATGATGATTGTCCCGACATTGCCCTTTGCTACACTCATATCCATTGACAGAGCGTCATCAGTCCCGATATTCAGGCAGCTCGCCGAGTGTCTGATCAGCCTGATCAAACAGGACAAAATCAGGCCCGGTCACCGGTTGCCCTCCAGCCGGGAGATGGCAGCCTGTTTGAAACTTAACCGTACTACGGTAGTCTCGGCCTATGGGGAACTGGAAGCTCAGGGCTGGTTGGAAGCGATCGGGCGAAAAGGCAACTTTGTCGCCCAAAACCTGCCGATCGCAATACCTTCGGTATTTGCCGATTCAGCCCGGGAACAGCCCACCGTATCCGGCCAGCCCAGCTATTACAAACAGGTCACCGCTGGTGGCCAGCAAAGAACACCCTTAAAACCCTACCAGCTAATGGTCAACGACGGCTATCCCGACGCCAGGATCGCACCGATTGACCAGATACTGGATCAGTACAGGTTTTTATCCAAAAAAACAGATCACCATGCCAGACTACTGACAGGCAGCCCCTGCGGCAGTGAGCTGCTCAGAAACCAGCTTTCTACGTTCTTATCCAACACCAGGGCAATGCACATCAGCCCGGCGCAGATCCTGTTGACCCAGGGCGCACAGTCCGCCATCCATATAGCAGCAAGCATGGTCCTGCGTCCGGGCAGCAAGGTTATCCTCGCCAATGTGAACTACATACTTGCCGACCGGCTTTTCGAGCAGCTGGGCGCCGAGCTTATCAAGGTCAGGGTAGACCAGGACGGCATTGATGTGGCGGAGATCGAGGAGATCTGTAAATACTCGGTCCCAGACCTGATCTACATCATTCCCCATCACCACCATCCAACTACAGTCACCCTGAGTTCCCACAGACGGGCCAAACTGCTTGAAATCATCAACCGCTACCACATTCCGGTAATAGAGGATGATTACGACTATGACTTTCATTACCAGAATGCCCCGATACTGCCCCTGGCAAGTTCAGGGCACAATGGACAGGTGCTTTACATCGGATCGATTTCCAAAACCTTGGCCCCGACAACCCGGCTGGGATACCTTATCGGCGCAGAAGATTTTATATCGCATGCCTCAAGGCTCAAACAGGTACTTGACATCCGCGGAGACGTCCTGCTTGAAGAATCCGTGGGCCATCTGTTCAGCACGGGCGAGATGCAGCGGCACCTAAGAAAATCCGTGGAGCTTTACCGAAAAAGAAGGGACGACTTCTGTGAGGTGCTTCAAACTGCCCTTTCCGGCCTTGCCGAATTTACACCTCCCAGCGGGGGAATGGCCGTCTGGACACTTTTTGACCCGGCCTATTCCATCCCGACATTGTCGCAGCGGCTGGCTGCCAACGGTATCTACCTAAACCAGGGAAGCACCCATAGCTACCATCCCCATGTAAATGGCATCAGGTTCGGCTTTGCCTCGCTCAACGCCAGAGAGCTTCAGCTGTTCGCCAAAGCACTTCAAAAGGCCCGCTGAGCCCATAGATGCCCAACAGCAGGCGAAGTCCTATGCCCGTTCTTGTTTTTTCCAGTCCTCAAATTTGATCCTGCCGGCAAAAAACTCGCCAGATGGAACAAGGGCAGATCTTGGAACCGCATAAAACATATACATCTCTTCCTCCTTCTCAACAACAGTCTGACCTTCACCTTTCTCCTCAAGATACCCTTTGACAAAATCGGTCATCAGTCCCCGATCGGGTCCCGCTATCTCAACGATGCCATTTCTGGGCGTTTCCAAGGCAAACCTGACCACATACTCCGCCACATCCTCCAGCGCAATGGGCTGATAGTCCAACCTGGACACCTCAACTTTCTTTCCATCACCCTGGACACCGATGATCGTTGGGGTATGTTCATGGAACTGTGTTGAACGGATGATCGTATAGGGGATACCTGATCCAACCACTGCATCTTCCTGAAGCTTTTTGGCCTGCATGTATTCAATATGCTGCAGGCGCTCGGTTCCCACGATAGAGAGCACCAGGTGATGTTTGATCTTAGCGAGCTTTTCAGCTCCGATTAGATTTTTGGCGGCAGTACCGAAAAAGTCCAAAGCCACCTGCCCCTGCGGAGACTGTGAATTGGACAGATCAATAACAATATCACAGCCCTCGAGTGCCTCTTTCAGACCCTCGCCGCTCAGGATGTTCACCCCGGCCGAGGGCGATCCAACAATGACCAAATGTCCATTTTCGCTTAATTTTTTGCACACCAGGTTGCCCACCAGGCCGGTTCCACCGATTACCAAAATTTTCATGATTTACTTTTTTAAAATTAACTGACCAATACCAGCGCCGCCCATAATCGCAGGTCCGCTGGAAAACCATCAACAAAATACGGCATAAAATTGCCTGAGCAGGCCATCCACAATTTCGATTGTCACCAGTCCAGCCCATCAGCCTGTCCACCCGTTATGGAAAAAAACAAGCACTTGAAAAGTGATTGTAATGTCGTATTAGACACAGAGAAAAAACGGCAGTAAGAGCGCTTATACATCTAACTGCAAAATAGAATTTAGGAGTTTGCGAATACTCCAACCAAAAGGGCTTATGGAATAAAAAACTTGTAAGCCCTTTTTGAATGGATAATTTTTAAGTTCCTGCCAGATCACCTCGGACGCACCACCCGCACGACAATCCGATGCAGTGGACTAACTACATTGAAAATTTCCACCGAGATAAAAAGTAAATTCGTGATGGATAATGTCCTACATCAGCCGCCCGTTTTCAGCTATTTTAGTCACCATAGCCACGTTACGGCCACTGGAAGCAGTTTCATCGGCGATGAACACCGAGCCTCCTTTTTGCAATGGCCGGGTCTTGATGCCCTGGCTATTGTTGCAGCACCGGTAACCCCCGGTAAAGAATTCGCTGCCGTCAACCGTGTAGCCCCATTTGCGCGCGCCGTTTAAATCAAGTCCGGTATAGGTGGCCCTGAATCCGTTGGTATACTCCCTTTGCAGCAGCAGGATATCTCCACCCGCACTCATGCCCATGTGGGCAATCTCGTAAATGACATTCGTTTGCAACTGCGGAGCAAGGCTGCTGGAATAAGTCAAAAGCGATCTGGTAGCGGATATTGCAACCGCTATCGCTTTGCCTTCCACAAAAGAAAGATATGCCCTGCTAATAGGAACGGTTGTAGCGTTCAGCAGTGTATTTGTACGCCGGATGACTGCACCACTACGGTCGATTCTCATAATTGAGAGGGAATCACAGCTATTGCAGTTGAGGTTTGCGGATTTTTTCACTCCGGCTGCGAGAAAAGTGTCCCCATCAGCCGTCACATTACCACATGCCTCCATTCCCTCATATTCTTTGCTCCAGATCACCGCCCCGGAAAGATCCGTCTTAACCAGGATTGTCAGGTTCTCACCGTTCCCACCTTTGCTCGTTCCATTGATCAGGTAACCATCAGCGGTTGAAAGCACAGCTTCAAAGTTAATGCCGGAGCTGATTTCCCTTGTCCATATTACCGCTCCGGCCGGTCCGATCTTGATGAGCTCATTGTTTATCGTTTTCCCCACACTGCTTCCCAGCACGATAAAATTTCCAGCATCTGCGGCCAATGCGGCGCTGATGCGAAACCCTGCCGGAAAGTCTACGCGCCGGACCTGCCGCAGATCCCTGTCCAAAGTGACCATACCAGCGTTCTTAGGTCCGGAAAAATCACCAGCTCTTCTTGACCAGCAGAACAGGGCCAAAGATCCACCTTCGCCTTCGACGATATCGTAAGTCCCGGTATCATAGTTCCCGTTCAGTTCGATCCTTTTTTGGCCTGCGATCACCGAAAGTTCTTTTTCGCTGATGGCATAAGCACCTGAGGGCAGCGTCACGGTAAGTCTAACCCTATAATTCCCTGAGGTTGCAAAAATATGTTTCGGACTGAATAGACTGGATTCACTGCCATCACCAAAGTCCCAATGATAGACAACCCCTTTACCCCCGCTGGAGAGGTTACGGAAATAGAAGGCAGAATCGACCTGGCAGACCAAAGATAAACTGTTTTTCTGAAAACGGCGGTCAAATACCTCGGTTTCAAATCCGCTGACGGCTTCTTTCGGTTCGTTTTTATCCTCTTTGGTGCAGCTCAAAAAAATATAGCAAAATACAAAAAACCAAAAATAAGGCCTCAGCAGGCGGTTGATCGGATGCGTCATTAGATATTAAGCTGATAGTTCAGCGATGCGGCAAAGGTAGCGAATCCCGATGATACCAAAAAGTCAAGTATTTTACCTTTGTTCCGGTCATTCACCGCCCGGGCCCCGGTGAATTGTTTCAAAGGGTCAGAACTGAAATAGCCCACGCGAGAGAAGCGCACCACAACCCAAAAAACCTCAAGCAGAAAGTAGCAGCTCAATACATAACGCAAATGAAAGGAAACAAAAAACCAAGCACACAAAAGAAAAACCAACCGCAAACATCAGCATAAATCAGATCATCACCTTATCGGTATACTCATCCAAAATCGCTTTAAAACCCGCCAGATCCGCAAACTCGGTAGTTTCAAGACCACTATAGAGCCGGTAACAGACAAGCTCAGTGCTGCCGGAAAGCTTTAGTTCGAGAAAATGCTGATCAAACTCAGCAAAAAGCCTCAGATAAGCAATATCATCCCAGGCCCAGAGCTTATCCTCAAAAAACCGTATACCAGTAGCATCCAAACGGACCAAAGGCCGCTCCATTGCCCCATCTACCAGGCGCTTTACCTTCACAAACAAAACCCATCCCAACAGCACGCCCACAACCAGCAGACAGATCAGAAAAACCCCGTCCTCCACAGACCTGAAATTCACCGTCTCCAGATAAAGAAAAACCAGCCAGGTCACCACCCCTAAAAAAAGCGCCAAAAAAACAAACGCACCCAGATAATGATAATCCCGGACCGGCTTATCAGCATAAATCACCGTAGTACCTTCAGCTTTCCTGTTCATTGCAAAAAAATCAGCTTACAATATACAAAAATCCCCCGGGTAGCTCACCTGATATGACCATAAAAAAACGCCTGGAGCTAAGCCCATGTCCCAAAAAGCAACCCTCGTCCAGCTGCCCTATACCTGAGCCAAAAAACAAAACCTTAGAAAAAGCCCAAACCAATTGAAAAGAAAAATGTTTTATAAAGCAGGCTAAGAAAAAAGAAAAACACTCACCCTTAGCAACGCTCCAGTAAACCCAACCAAAGCCCCAAGACCATGATCACCCTACACCCCGAAAGACGAAACATCACCCCGGAAAAAGCGGTCAGGATCCTGAAGAAACACGGACAAAAAGTTACCCTCAAAGAAGCCCGCATGATGTTAGACTTCATGTACAACTTCGCCTTTTTATCCCTCACCCAGGTCCTCAATGATGCAAACATGGAAGCCCTGGCCAAAGAAAACCATTACCGGCCACCACAAAATACGCCCGGAGATAAAGCACAACAGCCAGCGCCACATAACGAACACCCCGCCACGCCGCCCAGAACAGAAAACAACCCAAAACATCAACTCTAAAAAACAAGACCATGCCATGGCAGAACAAGGCCGACCTTAGCGTGTTTGCAGACACCCTTAACAAAAAGTTTAAAGGCGAGATCCTGAAAACCCTGAAAATCAAAGAAGCCAAAAAAGTCAATACCTCGAAATCCCGGGCTCAAAAAAGCGCTTGAATCCCAGACACTCATACAGGTCAATAGAGTAGGGAAGACCCTGCAGTTCCACTTTGGTAACAATGAAATCCTGGGCGCTTATCCATCATTGATGGACATAACTTAAATATAATCAGTATACTTTTCATTTGTTTTGGAACACAGTTTCATAGCACACCTCTATTGGCAGACCCGAAAACTCTTTGTACATTGGGACATGAAAAAAATAATCTCTTTTTGCGTTCTTCTCTTTATTGCTTTTACCCTTAAAGCACAATCAGCAGAAGAAACCTTAGAGTGGCTCAGGACCAAACAGCCAACGATCAGAAGCATATCTGCAGATATCCCTGCACTTAAAAACGGCAAATTAACAATCGATGATACAGGCATAAAGCTATCCAATGAAGCAACATCCCTCACCATTCCCTGGAACAAGGTCAAAGACGTAACCGAACACCTTAGGGAGATAACCATAGTAAGCAATGAGCTCGTCGATGGCAAAAATGCCTTTATCCGTTTTTTTATCGAGTCTGATATCTCCGGCAAATATGTCAAAGCGCTAAAACATATGGCTGGCCTTAAAGGCGCCAAACTTATTAAAGACGACCTGTTTTAAACCAAGCCCATGAAGCTATCCTCTATCTGGAGCAGAAACAAAAAACAGCATGCCTACCAATGTTCTTGCTGCGGAAACACGTACGATGAACTGCCATTATGCTTTGGGGCTGAATACCCGGATTATTATTACTCGGTACCGCCCGAAGAAAGAGCAGAAAGAATCGAGCTCAGCGAAAGCTGGTGCGTAGTCGACAAAGCAAACTTCTTCCACCGTGGCCGTTTGACCATTCCCATAAACGATTTTGATCATAACCTCATCTTCAATGTGTGGACTTCAATCAGTGAAGAAAACTTCTATAAAAGAATGGAATTATGGGAAGACCCTGGCAGAACCGACCAGGATCCCTACTTTGGCTGGCTGCAAACCATCGTTCCAACCTACGGCGAAACCCTGAACATCAAAACAATTGCAATCGAGCAGTCCGCTGGACTCATCCCCGAGATCAAATCCATCCAGGAAGGACACAGGCTCACCACAGATCAGCAAAAAGGTATCAGCTATAAAACAGCAGTAAAAATTGTTGATGAAATAATGAAAAACCAACACCATACAGAAGACACTCCATAAATACATTAAATAGCAATGAAACAATGACTGAGGCAAAAATCTCCAATAGTCCATGTTGAGGGGCCTTTAGGACAGAAAACAAAAACATAAAAACAATTTGTTTTGTACGGAAATTTTACGTACATTTGTAATGCTAATGTGAACTAGATTAACCGCAGGCAGTTTGCCTGTGACTATCTAACCCCAAAAGGGACTAAATAAGATCGACTAAGAGAGATCGAAAAATTGCAAATAATACTGAATTGACTTAAGTATTGAAATCCTGAGAAAAGGTTGAATAAGGTTGAATAAGATTGAAGTAAAAGGTAAAGACTGAATAAGAATTGAATAACAAGAAAAGATTGAATAATCATTGAGAATAATAGGAAAATTAGCATAAGATTGAAATAATAGCATAGATTAGCATAAGAATTAAAATAGTAAAAAGATCGAAATAAGAATTGAAAAAACGGATAACACGGATAAAGCATATAATCACAGAAGAATTAAGAAAAGAAAAAACGAAGAATAGAAAAGCAAAACAAAGATGGCAATAGTAGCAAATGATAGGATTGATGTTCGCATTAGCAGAGAACAGAAAGAGCTTATTAAGCACGCTTCAGAATTGAGCGGATTTAAGAGCCTGTCAGAATTTATTGTGTTTTGTGTGCAGTCAGAGGCCAAGAAAATCATCCACGATGACCGAAGCTTTTTGACGACTATGAATGATAAAAAAAAGTTTCTGGAGGCAATCATGAATCCACCGGCTCCGAATGCTGCGCTTAAAAAAGCTCAATTAAATTACTTAAAATTTATGGAAGCTAATGGCACTGCAAATAGTGAACCTAGAAAAAAGACATAACAGGAGTGCATTTACTTGCAAGCATTCCTCTTTAGAAGATTATATCAAGAAAAATGCTTCTCAGGATGTAAAAAGAAACCTCTCCGCTTGCTTTGTTTTAGAAGATGGAGATACCGTACTGGGATACTACACCCTTTCCAGTAATGGAGATACCAGGGAAGATTTCCCCGAAGAGATGCTCAAGGGTTTGCCCACCGCATACCGTACGCTGCCCACCGTATTATTGGGAAGGCTGGCGATAACAGACAGCCAGCAAGGAAAAGGATATGGCGAAGTACTACTTCTGCATGCGCTGAACCGGATCCTGCTCACCTCACAGACCATCGGCGTGGTTGCGGTCGTTGTAGATCCGATAGATAAATCAGCAGAGGACTTTTACCTCAAATACGGTTTTATCAAAACAGACGGTAAAAGGATGTATATGCCAAAAGGCGTTATTTCAGGCCTCCTCAACAATTAAGTATAAGAAACACGAAATGCCCCTTGCAAAACCGCATGGGGCATTTCTTTTTTAAAAAAACTATTCAGGTGTATTGCTCTGCTGAAGAGGCCTGCGCGCCAATCGCCTGTTTTCAAAGCGGTCAATCCAGATAGCTGCCAGCAGAATTGCTGGCCTCGCAGATCCCGATAGCACCCTTTGCATTGCTGAGAGAATATTCCACCTGAGCAACAACACCCCGCCCCCGCTAAGTACAAATAAAGTCAGCACAATTCCTGCTAAAACCGTTTGGGAGAAAAATGGATTAGCAGTCACGGCAGCCCAGCTCATCTTTTCACCCCTGGGATATAAAAGCAGTGTACCCATCGCAATAATCACCAACAAAATAGGAGAGGAGATCGCCGAAGCCAGCAAAGTTAGCTTAGCCACTTCCAGATTTCCAAACAGCACCGGATCATAATGAAAAATCAGATAAGAACAGATCTGTCAGATACAAAACACCATCGCAAACAGCGAAAGCTTCCAGCCAATGGTAATTTCTTTAAAGTAAGTAATGAAAGACATAGTAGTAGATCGATATTTGGTTGCGGAAAATTATAAAATAAATCCCAAAAGAATTAGCGCGAAATTACCCAACTCATAAATAGAACTCAGAAGTACCCCCATCAACACACCTCATACAAATCCTGCAGCACATCAAAAGGCCCCACATAACTAAAAGCCGCATGCTCCAGCACCTTCCTCGCCGCAATATTATTCCTATGCACCACCGCCCCAATCCTGGAAACCCCACTCACCAAAAAACACTCCACCACAGGTGGCAATACCTCAGTCATGATATAACAGCCACTCATAAAACTGCTCAAATAAAACTCAATAAAAAAAGGATACTCCTCCATCCGGTAATGCGCTCTCACAACACCCGGAGAAATCAGATCAATCAACCCAATCACCCTACCCGAAGCCTTATCGGTAATAAAATGCAGATAATTCAGCCCCGCATGATAATTCATCAGCATCGTCTGCAGAAACAGCTCCGCCTCAGCCACACTGCCCAGCCTCTTCCCAGGCACAAACCTCAAAGTCCGCTCATCAGACAAAATCGAAAACACCTCCAAAGCCAGCTCCCCAAACCGCTCCATATCCACCGCCCTAAAAGGATGGATCAACAGCCGCTCAGTCTCATACAATAGGGGATAGCTCATAGACAGTGGTAAAGATATAAAAACCAATAAAGTAATACCCTCATCTCATTTCACAAGCCCGCTGAAAACAAAGGAAAAATGAAATCAGGAAAAAATATAAAACAAGAAAAATATAAAACAAGGAAACTACAAAATAAGAAAAAGATAAAAAAAGGATATAGCCAGAACACCATATCCCTTCAAAAGACTCAAAAAAACTAACGTTTTCCAAGCCGGTACTCATGCACCTTCTTAATGGTTACCTTATCAACTACCTGCTCATATTGTACATATTCCAAACGAAGTTCAGTTTTACCCAACGACTTAATATCCATCACAATCTTACTATTCGCATTTTTAACATCCGTAAGCGTTAAAACCGATTCCGCGACCACCCAATTGAACTGCTGCGCTTCATTATTCACAGTTACCGTAGCACTGCCATCTTCCCTAAACTCCCAGTTCATATTAAGATTTGATTTCTCCTTGCGCTCAACCTCTACACCGTTCTCATACCTAAGCTCAGCTATCGATTCCAGTACCCATTGTCCCGAAAGACGGTCAGCGTTTTTCTCAGGCGCATCCTTCTTGCAGGAAACAAAAATTGCCGTAAAGGCAAATAAAGACAGTAAAACAATTTTTCTCATAAGTTTAAAATGCGTTAAACCAGGCACATGCCCGATAAGCCCCTGCCTTTCAATAATTGTTCCAACCTTATCCCCGCAGAAATCACATCCAGAAAAACAGAGACAATTGGATCACCCGCCCATCACACTTCTGGTACCCCCTTGGCGCAGTCCGCAACTTCGACATCCGCAAAAAACAAAACCACAGCGAAAAATACACCATCCGCCTAGAACATGGCTCACTACTGATTATGAAAGGAGACCTCCAATCCAAATGGGAACACCGCATCGCCAAAACCACACAAAAAACAGGACCAATAATCAACCTGACCTTCAGGAAGATCATCGGACAATGACAGCCCACAAGCACTCAAGAACCAAAAAAACTACAACAATATCAGTCACGCACCACCTGGCTCATAATATAACACCCACTTATAAAACTGCTCAAATAAAACTCAAGAATATAATACTTAAAGCAGATTATATCCATACGATACGGGAACCCTTATTTTTCCTGAAAAAATATTTTTACATTTATATTTTAACGATCTCAAATGAAAATAACCATCCCGCCCGTAATCTCCAGACAAAGTACAAAATCTAATTACATATTAAATGAACTAGTTCGTAAAGAATTTCATGAAGGAGATTTTAGCAAAATAACCGGAGTAAAAGAACATGCGCTGACATTTCGATATAAAGGGCATGATGTTTTGGTCTTGAATATCCGAAACTCCACATTGATAAAAAAATATGAGTACGTTATACTGACCGAAGAAGGAATTTGTTTCTTGGGAAATGAACCCGATATAAGCAGCTTTCAATGGATTAAACACCCCTTGTTAAAAGAACACTATTTAAACAACCATACAGTAATTTATGTCAGGGAATCATGGAATGACGCCTTTCGTTACAAGTCCTCAACAGAGACGGAACCGGGGTTAAGAATTCCCCAAATCGGTGCACTGCATGCTTTGGAGGCACATTGGTGCATTTCAGAAAAAACAGCAATAGTTGTTTTACCTACAGGGACGGGAAAAACAGAAACAATGCTTTCTTGTCTTATAGCTAATAAGTGTGAACGCCTTCTTGTTATCGTACCAACTGATGCACTAAGATCGCAGCTCGCTAAAAAGTTTTCCAACCTTGGTGTGTTGCCAGAATTTGGAGTTGTTTCTTCAGAATGTGAAAATCCTATCGTCGGTGTGATGAGAAATGGATTCTCCAGCGAGCTGGAGGTCGATAGTTTTTTTGATCAAGTGAATGTGGTTGTTGCCACTATGAGCGTACTTTCAGCATGTTCACCAGAAATCCAATTTTACATCGGACAAAAGATTTCCCATTTATTTATCGATGAAGCACACCATACAGCCGCCAAGACATGGAAACGCTTTAAATCACAACTAGAACACTGCCGGAGCGTAATGTTCACTGCAACTCCCTTTCGCAATGACGGTAAGCGGTTAGAAGGCAAAATCATATTTAATTTCCCTTTAGCATTAGCTCAAAAACAGGGATACTTTAGACCGATCCACTTTAAACCAGTGTCGGAGTATGACAGGAAGAATGCAGACGAGAAGATTGCTGAATTGGCTGTTGAGACATTAAGTGAAGACTTAAATAACGGATATGATCATATTCTGATGGTCAGGGTTAACAATATATCCCGTGCAGAAAGTATCAAAAAATATTACGACAAATATCCGCAGTTTGAGCCGGTACTAGTGCATTCCCAGATCAAGCCGGAGTCAGAGTTAAAACGAATAATGAGTGCGGTTATCGATAAAAAGCACAGGATAATCATCTGCGTGGACATGCTTGGTGAGGGATTTGATTTACCAGAGCTGAAAATAGCAGCCTTTCATGACACAAAGAAAAGTTTAGCTATTACCTTACAGCTAGCAGGTCGGTTTACCAGAGTCAGACAGGATTTGGGACCTGCTACTTTTATTGCAAACATTGCAGAACCAGATGTTACAGAAGATCTGGAAAATCTATATTTTAAGGATTCTGATTGGAACGAACTTCTACCTGACTTAGCTTTTAACATGAGTCTGGAACAAGAAGATTTTCGTTCATTTCTTGAGGGGTTTAAAGGATTTCCTGATAAATTCCCGATCCAGTCCATAAAACATCCTTTAAGCACGGTCATATACCAGACTAAAGAAAAGAGCTGGAAACCACTGCAGTATCGAAAAGGAATCAACAAAGCAGATAACTATGAGTATAACTATAGTGACTACAATGAAGAACAGGAAATTTTATTGCTCATTTTAGGGCAAAGATCCTACGTCAAATGGGCAAAGATAGAGGACTTTACAAGTATGAATTTCGATATCATTATCTGTCATTTTCATAAAAAGAAAAAGCTGTTGTACATCCATGCTTCAAATACTAACTCGTATTATGAAAAACTTGCCAGTGCTATAGCCCCAGATTCCTTTATGTTAAAAGGAGAAATTATGTTCAGATGCTTTTCTGGAATTAATCGGTTAAGGTTACATAATTTAGGTGTCAGGGAGCCAATGGGCAGGGCAACGAATTATATTATGAGGGTTGGAAGCGATATTAAGAAAACCTTAAGGCAGACCGAAATCAACAAGGCAATTAAAAGCAATATTTTCGGCGCTGGATTTGAAAACGCAAATAGAACGAATATTGGTTGTAGCGCGAACGGAAGGGTTTGGGCAATGAGAAGCAATAGTATCCCAACGTGGATGAAATGGTGTAAGTTAGTCGCTGCGAAAATCACCGATGAAACTATTGATCCAAGCATGGTTTTAAAAGGAACACTCATCCCAACAGACCGGGAAACCGTTCCTGATGCAACTCTATTTAGTATCGAATGGCCTGATTACATCTACAGGGAATTGATTGGCGTAGCTGATATTGTTTTTGCCAACAATGAGCAATACGGTTTATGGCAATGCGAGCTGGCATTTGTTTCCAAATCCCTAAATGAAATCCAATTTAATATTGAGACACCTGGAGGAAATATCCTTGTTAAATTGATTTTATTTAAGAAGGATGACCACATGGACTATCGTTTTGAATCTGATAAAAGTGTACGCATCGAAGGGGCTGACCTCTCAATATTAACCGAATTTCTATATAAACACCCACCTTTAATCTATTTTACGGATGGTTCTTTTTTGGAAGGAAACCTCTATACTGAAATCAATAACATAAATCCTATTTTTAGTTCTTCTCAGGTAGTAGGACTTAATTGGACTGGGATTAATATTCGAAAAGAATCTCAAACTTATCTGAAAGAGCCCACCAGTATCCAATATTTCATGTTGGAAAAGCTGAAAAAAGAGCAGGCTTACGATATCTTAATGGATGATGATGACAAAGGAGAGGTTGCAGATATCGTTGGTTTCAAAGTTGACAGTTTAAACAAGACGCTCAATGTTGACTTGTATCACTGCAAGTTTGCAAATGAGGGAACTGTTGGATTACGGATAGACAACTTTTATGCAGTATGTAGCCAGGCACAGAAAAGTATCAAATGGATGGAAAATACTGACATGTTATTTAAACAGCTACTTAAGCGTAGTGATAAACGCAAGCGATTGAAATCCGTAGATAGATTTGAGCATGGCAACGAGGAACTGCTCGATATATTGAGAAGGAGGGCAAAAAAGGACTTAAAAATACACATGAACATCTTTATTGTTCAACCAGGCCTATCAGTACCTAAATACTCTGAAAGAAGCGATATTTCAAGCTTATTGGCTTCAGTTGAAAATTACTTAAGAGAAACATGGAATGCTTCTTTAAAAGTTTATGGCAATGCGCTTTAATTTTTGTAGGATGAAAAAAGATTTTAATAAGTTTCTTGGTATATTCTAAAAAAAGGTCAAATCCAGAGATAAATAATAGTTATTACATTGACGGAAGTTATGCACTTTAAAACCGAAATTAAATAAAAATAATAGTGAATCAAATGAATGAAGCTCCTAAATCAACGAATATAAAAGACGTAGCGGACGCGGTAAAAGCGATCACCGAAAATGTTCCTGTATACAACGACCTAGTACAACCCGCCGCAAACGAAATTGGGAAAGGCTTGCAGACGGTCGCAAAATTAATTCACGTTGCTTTAAGTCCAATCCAGGCAGTAGTTTGGAGTTATGGGCAGATCGAACAATACCTGACAACAACTCTGGAAGAGAAACTGAAACGAGTTCCCAAAGAAAACATTCAAACACCCGATGCCCACGTCGTAGGACCTGCAATAGAGGCTTTGAGGTTTACAGCAAAAAACGAAGAGTTAAAGAGGATGTATATGAATCTCATTGCAAATTCAATGGATTCCGAAACCGCAAATGCCGCTCACCCCGCATTTGTAGATATCATTAAAAACATGAATTCAGATGAGGCCAAGCTTTTGAAATACTTATATGAGAACGGCACACAGGCGCTAGTTAATTTCTATTATGATAATAAAGACAGGAGTCAAAGACACTTGAGACTTACCAATATGACCAACATGGGAATAGAAGATAAATTGTCCAGTCCAAATTTTTCAGGAATCTACATTGAAAACTTGAAAAGACTTGGTCTGTTAGAAGTGCCAGCGGGCCAGTCATTATTTGATGAAAGCACATACGAACAAATTTTCGAAACAGAACTCTTCAAGAAATTAGTTGCCGAAGCGCAAGAAGATGGAAACCTTGTACGGCCAGAAAAACTATCAGTCAATCTTACATCTTTCGGAGACCTATTTTGCTACGCTTGTATCTCTGATAAGGAAAATCAAGAGGATCAAGAGAACACTGAGTAGTTACCGCCAGTTGAAAAAACTCCAAAGCCAATTCCCAAATAACTCGATATCCTCCGCCCTAAAAGGATGTATCAATAGCCGTTCAGTATAATACAATAGGGAAGACAAGCATAAAAAGTATTAATTTTAGCTGGAGCGTCCCCTATGGACACGCTAACCTTTAACAAATTCGCTACATCTGCATACTCACTCAATATGCCCCACAAATCCTCCAAATTTCCAAACTCAGTAGTTTCAGTAGGTTCGGAATGAAAAACGCGAGATAAGATCCAAATTCTCCTTCACTTCCGCGACTACAAGATTTTGAACTTCAGGCGAATCGATCTTGGAAAAGAATTCCGTTAGAGAATTATCCTGACAGGTTTTAATAAAATCTGATAGAAGAGTAGAAATATTTTCATCACGTAAACGAACAATGAAATTTTGTGTCGAATCAGGACATCCTACAATTACCGAAAGTAAAACCATGGTGGGGACAAAATCCATTTTTTGAGTTCCCTCTATAAATTTATAGCTCCGGTGAGCTTTTATGAGCCTATAAATATTAACGAACCTTTTTATTGTTCTAGGCGTGTTGAAATTTACGACAATAGATTGCATAAACGAAATTTCCTCGCTGCTCAAGACAATCCTGTTTCCCTGCATAAAATCTACAATCGGAACGCCAGGTACAACCGAAGGTAAGTTTTCGTTGCTGCTGAATACAAGATCTGACTGATCTTTTCCAGTATCGCTGCCAGAAGAGTTTACCCGCAAAATCTTCTGAGGCTCTGTACTACCAGTATCCTTGTTGCCTTCGAGATCTCCCTTGGTCAAAAAACTGATCAATTTACTTCTACCAGCATTCGTCATCGGCTTCAAAGCAAAAGGAATCTGAAAGATCTTTTCGAGATAATCATACGAGGTCACGCTATTGGCTGGCTTGCCACCATCGCTACCATTAGAATTACCAAAAAAGCTTCCAAACTGTGAATCAAGCGCATTGTTCAACCATCTTGGGTCAACGCCAACTACCACCACAAAAAGCTTGAATGCAAGCAACAAATGGATTGCTTCAAGCATCTTTACCACCGTCTCCCCGCTACAACGGTCCAGATCATCGATAAAGAGTACAATTCTGTCCACCTGTATTCTGCCTTCCTCAGACTGACCTTCACTATTACCTTTCGTCTCGTTAACAGCAGCTTGTTGTGCAAGTAAGTCACTAAGTTCAGAGAAATCTTTGCGAATCCAGGATACAATACTTAAATGTTTTGCGTAATTTTCATCGGCTGACTTTTCTGTAAAAAAGCTCGATAACATCTTCCCACTGCTGATATCGTGCAACTGGTTTTCCAGCACCTGCTTTTCCGAAGTCTTCTGTGTTTTCTCTAGCTCCAAAGCCTGTTTTTGGAGCTCCAGTTCAGAAAGATGAATTTCTAATTTTTCTTTGTCGTGTTCCTCGCCCAGCTTAATAGCATTCTGCTTGGCGATAGCCGCATCTTTGAACCTGCTTACCCGCTTATAAAATAGCTTAACATCCTCATAATAAGGCTTAAGCTGCTTTCTGGCACCAGCGCAAAAAACCGCAAACGAAGCAATCCATCCAAATAGCGGCCCGATTTTCTCAGTAAACCAGTTGAAAACTGAGGTCAGGTTTAGCAAAGCCAAGAATACTGTTACCACCGCTATGCATACCCAAAACACAGGCCATCGCCAACCTTTATTCGATTGAAACAGCTCTATTGTCTTTGTAATTTGGTTGAAAAAACCCTGATACTCTTCGGCAGTTTCAATGATTTGATTGGTGTCGGTAAAAACCTGGTCCGGTATATATTGGGTTTTAAGCCGGGACAGCTCACTCGAAATCTCAGGGTCCTTTAAAGCGATAGAAAAGTAATCCTTCATCGTTAGTGAATCCAACCTGCTTTTTTTAACCTGAATTGTATCCTCAACCTGTTTTATACGTAATTCTAGGTTAGCAACCTGAGTTTGTTTAGCTTCAATCTTTAGTTGGGTCTCGGATAATTGAACATTGGTAATATCAAGTTGAGAATAAATTTCGCTGATCAGTTCCTTACCGAATTTCTTTTTAGTTGCGTAATCATTCAAACTCTCAAAAATTTGGCTGATCAGACTCGCCCAAAGGTTACCATCCGAATAATGCCAGGAATTGAACTTCACCTGTACAACATTCTTCAAAAACTTATTCTCTTTTTTTTGCGAATTGAAACTGATCCTTTCCGACAACTTATCCATAAAAAAACTCTTTCCGGAACCCCAATGACCAAATAAGCCAATTGCTAAGGGAGGATCAACCTTTCGAAGACTTATGATATTGGCAAAGGCTTCTACATCATGGAGAAAATCCAATTGGTCAGGAGTCTCCTTAAAATTCAAGTCAGAAGCGTAGGAAGTTTCATTATCCAGAGTCTGCTGAGGTCTTTCCAGAAAGGTCGAAATTAACTTGGCAAGATCAATTTGACTATAGTCACCAGCAATAAACAGCTTAGCCGTATTTGTAGAGATTAGGTTGGCTGCCAATTCTGGATGTACCCTTAGTACTTTAAGTGGAATCTGTTTAGGATAAATCTCTTCGACCGTCAAAATAATATCATTCGGGCTAAATCTATATTGCGTGAAACGAGCTTCAATAGCAGCAGTAGATAAGTTGTAACCCCAAATCAGGTCATCCAAGGAAAGTTGATTGGCCTTAATCCTTTCTTTATCAGGAAAATCTGGGCCATAAGGTAGGGTGATAACTGCACCTTTTTTAAGGTTTTCCAACGCCAATTCTTTGGATGTATACTTCAAAATCCACTGGTTAGTTTTTTGCCTATCCCTGTTTTCATTGCCTTGTTTTTCAGCAACATCTATCTCGAGGGCCTCCAGAGTCTGCCGATCAAGCATTTGAGGTGAAGAAAGGTTCTTGCTTTTTTTGTAAGCCATAACCTCCTTTATAAAATGGTCATCAACCTCGCCTGTAAAATCGCCAGAATGATATCCCAATTGAGCCAACAACTTTTTTGCAGGCTCTACCAACTCTGGTATAAAACCATTTTCAATTAATTTGCTATGACTATATTCAATTGCCTCGCACAATGTATCGACAATGTCACTTACATCATTTATAGGGTATTTAAATAGATGGATCGTTCCTGGCACATCCAGTAGTGTCGGCTCCTTGTCAGTTACAATTCCAACATATAGAAACTTGTGCTGAGGTCTGGTAACTTCGGCAGCGCTTTTATAAAATCTATCATATTCGTATGATCTATTCTCTCCATCATGAAGTAAAAACACAAATCCATCAAACCTTTCCTTCTGCTCATGTAAAGTCTTAACAAAGTCATGGGGTGCAGCGAAAGAAAACGAAGAATAAGCGAACGTAAAATAAGGATATTCTTTTTCAACCTCGGAAATTACCTCCGATGCAAAATCGGAATAGGTTGGTGATGTAAATACAAGTAGTCTCAAGAGTCAGTAATTTAAATAACTTTCGAATATAGATAATTTCGATAACAGATGACTGCTGATTAAATCAGCGCGAATTTTATTATACCTTAAATCAACAAGACCAACGCAAAGCTATGCGTCAGTCTTGAGAGCCAACTTTTTTAAAAACACCTCGGTTGATATAGGCGGCATATCTTAAAGGGAATGTTAGATATGTTCCTTCATCCAACCAGGCATTGGTTTACCTTTCAAATAATATTCAAGAAAGCTAAAGGTCCGCCTAGCAAAATCCAACCTGTTTTTTTCTCCGGTAATAGCATGCCTTTCCCCGCGGTAGTTAACCCACCAGCAAGGCTTTCCAAGACTGCGCAAAACAATAAATAGCCCTTTTGTATGCTCAGGGAGGACATTGGTATCACCATCATTATGCATAAAAAGTACGGGTGTAGTCACTTCCCTGGCTTTCATAATCGGTGAGTTTGCTACATATGCGCCTGGATCGACTACCTTAAATCAACAAGACCAACGCAAAGCTATGCGTCAGTCTTGAGAGCCAACTTTTTTAAAAACACCTCGGTTGATATAGGCGGCATATCTTAAAGGGAATGTTAGATATGTTCCTTCATCCAACCAGGCATTGGTTTACCTTTCAAATAATATTCAAGAAAGCTAAAGGTCCGCCTAGCAAAATCCAACCTGTTTTTTTCTCCGGTAATAGCATGCCTTTCCCCGCGGTAGTTAACCCACCAGCAAGGCTTTCCAAGACTGCGCAAAACAATAAATAGCCCTTTTGTATGCTCAGGGAGGACATTGGTATCACCATCATTATGCATAAAAAGTACGGGTGTAGTCACTTCCCTGGCTTTCATAATCGGTGAGTTTGCTACATATGCGCCTGGATCGACGCCAAATGTTTCTTGCATTATGGGCAAATCATTCAACATATATGTTTCCCTGCTGCTGCCATCTGCCCAGGTCCCAGTGCCATCATATGTCCAATTGCTTACCCCAGCAGAAACGATCGCGGCCTTGAAGCAATGCAAGCGGGATAAGATATAATTTACTTCAAACCCTCCATAACTGTGGCCAGTTATGGCCATGTTTGCTGTGTCCACAAAACTCACCCCGCTCAAATGTCTGACAGCTGCTTCAATCGAATTAACAGCCGCCTCACCCGGTTTTTTGATTTCACCTTTAACATCTGGCAGGAAGACCAGATACCCGTTGCTTACCAGATAGGGGATATTGACGTCTGCCCCGACCGGATCTGGCGACTGAAAGGCATTCAGGAGCGAACTCTTTGTTTCATAAACATTAAATACAAGTGGATACTTTAGCAGCGGATCAAAGTTTTCTGGCTTATACAATACCCCCTGAAGGGTATCCCCATGTTTATCGGTATAAGTATGCAGTTCAGCCTTGATCCAGTTGTATTTTCGCTGAGGGCTTAATTCAGATAATGCTGAAAAAGTAATCAAATCTTTTGTATAAAAGTAGTTTGGTGCCTGGTTATATTTTTCCCGCCGCACTAGATATCCGCTATCCTTAGTGCCAAGGAAAAAGGGTGCCTGAATTCGAGCATAAACATCTTTAAGCCCAAAATAGTAATGATTGCTTTCAGAAAGTCTTTTGATAAGGGGTTTGCTTCTCAAACTGAGTTCGTAAAATCCAACATTTTTATCTCTGGTTTTTATCCCACTTAAAATCAGCTTCCCATATTCGCCGATCAAAGATCCCAGTTTTTCTCCGACTAATGAGAATACAACGTTGTCCTTTTTACCTATTCCCAAGGTCAAATTGCTTGATTTTTTCTTTCCTTTTGGGTCAAGGCTCCATAAATCGTAACTGCCATTTAAAACCAGCGCCGAATCACCCGGTAACCAGCCGGTTAGTGTATTACCTTTGAGCCCCGGGGTAGGAAAATGTGCTCTGGTATAGAAAATAAAAGAATCAGTTACATCTGCGCCAACCAGCCGGCATTTTCTTTCAGACACATCATAACATTTATATTGCTCTTTTAACGGATCGAAATACGCAATGTATTTCCCGGTGGGAGAGACATTGAACCCTCCGATATGACGATTGGCCTGCTCTTCAATCGGAACCCGCAATCCGGTCTTGGTAAACAACACTTCGAAATTTGACTTCACCGCTTGGTTCCAATTTTCACCCATATCCCCAAAGCGAGATGCCACCACGAGTATACTGTCGGTGCCCGGAGAAAATGTGCCGTCAACGATTGTATCATCACCCTTGAGTAATTGCACAAACTTCCCATCTTTAACCGAAACCCAGGAAAGATACTCCCTTGGAGCTATCTGGCCAGACTTTCCATCTGGGCCATACCAGTAACTGCCCAAAACAGCATCCTGATAACTCCAAATTTCAAAATCCGGATTAAAAGGTTTGATTCTGCCATTTTTCTTTTCCTTCAAACCGAAAAATACCCTCGTGCCATCCTGACTGAACCGCCAGTTTGAGCCGGCCTCGATAACCAGATTTGTATCTATGTTTTCACTCCCCGATACGATCAATGGCTCAGCTTTGCTGCGGCCCAGGCGGTAATAATAAATAGAATTGCGCTCATCCTGGTTGACCATAAAACAGAGCTGCTGCTCAGCGCTGTCAAATATTATATTATCTATCGAAAGCCCCTGGTAAAGCTGCCTTTTTGCAAAAGTTTTACCATCTACCCAGACCAGCCGATCACCATCAACGTTGGCTAATTGGATTGCCATAGCTCGTCCTGAGCTACCTAACACAAACTGTTTCACCTCATCTGCACTAAAAATCAATCTGCCTTCAAGATTGTTGACCATGAGTGTTTTCTTTGGGCTTAAGGTAATGATCCGTTCTGCTTCACCGATCACTTTCAGCTCAAACCGGTCAACCTGTGCATAGGTAGTTTTCAGACGTCTACCCAGATCGTATTTCATCAAAATTCCGCCTTCCAGCATTCCAAACAGGTAGCGGCTGTCTTTAGAAAACTGGCATTGCCTCAGACCTGAAACAGCAGTTAGCATTTTTCCTTTAGTATCCATGATATTGACCGTTTGTCCGCCCAATGGGATATTATCCACCGAGTAAAAGGCATAACGGCCATTCTTGCTTAAGCCCCCAATACCCACGCTTGGCCAGCTTTTGTAGCTTTCCAGATCTAAATTTGGTTTTTGTGCAAATGCATTGCAAGCCATTAAAGCAATCAAAAAAGCATATACACAGTACCCGCTAATCAATCTGACTACTAGTCTAAGTCCATTTTCCATATTTCTTCTCCTTTTAGCATCAACTCGATCATCTGCATATAGTATTTGATATTTTTCTCATCCTTCTTACTTTTGGCCAGCTCCAGCGCACGCTGTTCAACCTGAATGGCCTTTTTGCGCTGTCCGGATTTATAAAGCAAGCAAGCATAAGTATCCAAATGCCCACTGCTTTTTGGCGACTCGGTTTCGGTCATGTTCTTCATCAGCTCTGCCGCTTTTTTTAAAAGACCGGTATCGTTGACCTTTTTGAATACAATTTCATAAAGCATGTTATTCAAACCCAAACGGCCAAATCCGGTAGTATCGGCCCCATATAATTCTATTCTTTGAAATTCCAGCTTGGTAAATTCCTGGAAGTCCTTATTTTTTTCAAAAGCCCACCGAATCCGTTGCCCAAGGATCAGGCGTTGCGCGAGCCCCTTGTCGTAACGGTGCGCTATAACTTTCTCCAAAGTTTTCCAGTCCGGCGTTGCGGTGTTTTCTTTAGGAAGTTTACTTGTAATGTAGTCCCGCTCAATGAGCAAATCCGTTACTGCCTGAGAATAGTTCTTTCTTTCAAAAAGCGAATCTGCCCGCTTAGGATTTTTATACAGATATTGGATAATTTCATCTTCGACAGTAAAAGCCTCCATAAAAAACTCACTGATGAATTTATTGGCCTCTGGATTTAACAGCGAATCCAAAGGCTGGCCATCGATATATTTTTTTTTATAGAAACGCGCGATAGTATCTACAACAGCATCCTTGTTTGCCCTTGCCAAATTCGCCAGCATCAGTACCTGACCCTTGCTGAGCTTCCCTTCCCGAAATAAACGGATCTGCGCTGCATAGCTACTTTGGGGATCGATAGACCGCTTTAAAAGCGCTAAAAATTCCTCGCTATTATGAAACCCCTGTTCCAGACCGCTATAGTTACCTTCGGGGGTAAAAAACAGAAAAGAGGGAAAAGCTGTCACATAAGCTTTTAACTTGTTGGCATCATTGCGCCACAGTTTAACCTGCAATCCATCTCCCTTGGTACTATCCATTTGAACGCGTATGGAAACAAAATTTTCATTTAAAAAATCTGCGACTCTTTTATCCGTAAAAACCTCCTGGTCCATCAGCTTACATGGCCCGCACCAGGTTGCAAAGGCATCGATGAATATAGGCTTGTTGCTTTTCTGAGCTTCCTCCTTTAACTCATCCCAGTTTTTGGCTGTACTAAATTTCACGGTTTCCAGCTCCTGTGCGCCCGCCAGAAAAGGCAATATCCAGCACAACATGACAAACATTTTTTTCATGGCAAATTATTTAAGGGCTGGCCGCAAACGGCCAGCCACATGTTTTTAAAAAAATCAATTAATTTTAATACCCCTCATTCTGTTTCAAACTCAGGTTGCGCGTGATATCCTCGATAGGGATAGGGTATAGCGACTTATATGGCATCCAGGTGCTGCCTTTGGCCCTGGTCACCGGTGTCATCACCTCATTGATCTGTCCGGATCTTTTCAGATCAAACCAGCGATGGGCATTTTCGGAAAAAAGCTCCATTCTCCGCTCATATGCCAATGCCACCAAAGCATCCTCTTTTGACAGGCTGCTGGATAGCAGTTTAAGACGCAGATCCTGATCCCGCTCATTCTGATCAATGGCACGACTGCGGACTACATTCAAATCCGCAATGCCATCCACAGTTTTGTTCTGCTCGATTTTAGCTTCCGCTCTGATCAGGTACTGCTCAGCCAGCCTGAAAAAAATTGAATACTCGGTCACAGCGTTATTTGGAATAGCTTTATATTTTGCCGGATATGGGTAGGAGATACCATCTGTGATGATGGTGTTTATCCAGGCTTTTTTCCTCTGGTCCCCGGTTTGGAAGCTGCGCATAAATCCTTCGGAGAGATAATTGGAGCGTCCTGCACTTGGATTTGGCTCGCCGTCCTGCAACGTAAAAAAATCGGCCTCACTGGTACTGACCATAGCCTGTACAGATTGAAGCGCCCAAATGGTTTCTTTACTATTTTTCAGGAAGACCTGGTCAAGGGGAATATCCAGGGAATAAAGATCCGTTTTTGCAATCACCCTGGAGGCCGCAAGCTCTGCATTGGCCCAATCTTTCTGATACAGGTAGACCCTAGCCAATAGTGCGGTGGCGCTATAACGGTTAGCCAGTATTTTTTCTTCTTCACCGGCACCATAGGTACTAACCATGCTACCTTTAAGATACCTCTCGGGCAGCAGGCTCTCAGCAATTTTCAAATCAGCAATAATCTGGGCATATACACTGGAAGCGGGTGATTTGGGCAATGAGCTGTTTGCAACATAATCCGTTGACAGGACAAGCGGTACATCGCCATAAAAGTTGGTGAGATAAAAGTAGAAGAACGCCCGAAGGAAATGTGCCTGTCCTAGCAAGTGGGATTTGACCGCAGGGGTGAGAGAGCTACTTGCAGTCAGCCCCTCAATCGCATCATTGCATGCATATATCTTCGGATAGATCAAAATCCAGGGTTTAGTCGCCTCATCAGAAGCTTTTAGATCATTTTGGTAGTACCCGCGCTGAAACTGTTCATTCAGGTTCATCAAAGTCAGATTGTCAGCCGACAGCTCCGGAAAAAAGGACAACTGGCCGGAGAACTGACTGTTGGCCATTGAAGTGTAAATTCCTATTACGGCAGCAATCGAGGTATTGTCTGCCTGATAGACATTCCCGCCATTGATACTGGTGAAGGGCGGGTCAATTTCAATAAATTTTCTACATCCGAGAAAACAAGTACTTAACACCGCCATAGCTAGCACCACTTTTGCATATTTTATTTTTGATTGTTTCATGGAAAAGGGATTTGGGATTAAAAAGTAAACTGCGCTCCGATCGTATACCTTCTGATCAGGCCGATCCATCTGGTATCCTGTATTTCAGGATCACCATTTTCGAAGTTGGAAATGGTAAACAGATTTTGTCCCTGTAAGAACAGCCGCAGATTTGAAAGCTTTAACCGCTGGGCGACTTCCGGGCTCAGCGTGTAAGCCAGCGTCAGGTTCTGTAGCCGTGCATACCGGATGCGGCTATACGCACCGTCACTATTGGTAGCCCTGCGCCACGGCGTTCCGATCTTACCAAAATCCATGGAAACCATTTGTAGCGGAGCATTATCACCAGGCTTACGCCAATGGTCCAGAACATTGACCATGCTATTGTAGTTAAAGTTTATTCCAGGAACAGTATTGAATTTCTGGTTCGGTCCCATTTGGCTGACAAAACTGAAAAAAGCGCTCAGCGATATGTTTTTGTAACTAAAAGTATTACTGAATCCTCCGTACCAGGTTGGGTCAGTTGAAACCCAGGCAATTTTATCGGCAGGATCCGAAGGATCAGAAGTCAGTTCGCCTTTTGAATTCCTGAACTGATACAGGCCGGTTTCCGGATTCACACCAGCATAAGAAAATACTTTGGTCAAGGATACCGGTTGCCCTATTATAAAGCGGTTCGCATCACTTGTTTTTTCCAGCCGTCATATTTCAGCAGCTTATTTTTAGGCAAGGTAATATTAAATGATCCCTGCCATTTAAAATCCTTACCCTTAACTGCTGTATAATCCAGCATAATTTCCAGACCGGTATTCTGTACCGTCGCCGGAAGGTTCCTGGAAATGATACCAAATCCGGTGGTGTAAGGCAAGTCCTGTTGCAGCAACTGGTTGGAAGACCGGTTCAAGAAATAATTTATACCTAAAAGTATACGGCCGCTATAAAACCCCAGATCTATCCCCATGTTAAATTTCCTGGTCTGTTCCCACTGCAGATATGGATTGGACAGTCCACCCGGTGTCAGTGCCGGAACCCCTGCATAGGGCACTTCGGGGTTTTCAGAATTATATAAGCTGTAAAAAGAATAGTCACCAATCTGATCATTACCGGTAGTTCCATAAGAAACTTTCAGTTTGCCATAATTGAGCACTGATCTGGTACTGCTCAGGAAATCTTCTTCGCTGAACAGCCAGGCACCTCCTGCCGAATAAAAAGTCTGGAACAGGTTCTCAGAACCAAATCTGCTGCTCCCGTCACGTCTTGCCGTAAAGTTCAGCACATATTTATCCCGCAGGCGGAGATTTATCCGACCAAACAGCGCGGCATAATTGTAAATAGCCACAAGGGAACCATTGCTTGTTTTTCTACCGGCTGAGCTGAAATCTTCAAGCTGGGCATCATTGCTATAATCATCTCCCCGGAAGAAAAGCGCCTTATTGCGGTTGCTCTGGAAAGTTGCTCCCAACAATCCCTCAATATTCAGCCCGTTAAAATCTTTGGTATAAGTGAGCTGCGGCTCAACGATCCAGGAACTGATCTTCTTTTGGGAAAAACTCGCTGAGGGTTTAGCGCCATCGGATCTGTCCTGCGGAGAGATCGTTGAAAAAGGAAATAAAGCAGACTCATCATTCTGCAGATCACTGAAACCCAGAGACGATTTGATATTCAAACCAGGCACAATCTCATAAGAAAGGTTAGAATTGGCAGAGAGGTTCCCTGCCTGATTTCTATACCGCGCCGTTAACTTGGATGCGGGCTGAACCCTGGCGGATTGAAAAGGATAAATGTCCGCAACAGGCGCCCAGTTGATAGACCCGTCCGCATTATAAAGCCCGGGATAGTTTGGTGCTAAGTTGATAACATCCAACGTGATATCCTCAACAGGCAAGGTATTGTCTCCCTTCAGGTAACTTCCCGATAAAAAGAACCTGAATTTCTTATTGGTTGAAAGGTGATTGACATTGAAATTCACACTCGTTCTAACGTTCGAAAAATCCCCCTTAAAAACCGGTGTTTCCCTATTGTAACCCACCCCGGCAAGAAACTGGGTATTTTCACTTCCACCTGATACCGAAGCCTGGATATTTTGATAAAGCGACTGCTCGTTCAATAATTCTTTTTGCCAATCAAAGCTCTTACCTGCATCCCAGATGCCATTGATGTCAACCGCAGAAGAAGGAATATCCATGCCTGCATTGGTATAAGCCTCTTTCCGGATCGTGATATACTGATCGGTATTCAGCAGCTTAACCGGGTTTGCAATTTTGCCCCAGCCATTTTGCAGGCCGAGTTCCACTTTGGTCTGCCCGGCTTTACCTTTTTTGGTGGTAATCAAAATAGCCCCATTTGCCGCCCTGGAACCATAAATCGCCGTCGCATCCGCATCTTTTAAAACCGTTATACTTTCGATTTCACTGGGGTTCAAATAATTCAGATTGCTGATACTGCCCTGGGTAATCGTGCTGGCAACATTACCACCAATAGCATTGGGAACAAGCGGGATACCGTCAATCACAAAAAATGGCTGATTACCATTATTCAGACTATTCCTTCCCTGAACGGTAACATTGATCCCCCCGGTACTCAGCCCATTGGTCTGGTTGATAAACAAACCCGGAACCATACCCTGCAAAGCAACCAGCGGGTTGCTAACCGGTTGATCCTTTATGGCTTGGCCGCTGACAGCGCTCACATTGCCGGTATTGAATTTTTCCTTAACCGTACCGTACGCGATAACCTTAACCTGCTCGAGTGAATTTTCTTCCAGCTCCAATACCAAAATCCCCACGTCTTCCTTTACGGCAAACTCCAGCGCTTTATAACCGATAAAAGAAACCACAAGGATTGACCTGCTATTTATGCCAGTAAGCATGAAGCGACCATCACTACCAGTCTTGGTTGCCTTTTCACTGCCTTTCACCAAAACCGTCGCCCCAGCCAGCGGCTGACCCTTCTCATCCACCACCTTTCCCCGCACATCGATCAAAGCCAGCCCCGCGCTCACCTCCGGCAAACTAGCACCCGCCACCTTTCTAATCGTCACCCCATTTTCCTGGATCTCAAAACTAAAAGGAAGCCCTTTGAGCGCCACGCGCAAAGTCTCCTCAATAGTGGCATCCTTCACAGCAACGCTCACCCTATAATCAGGCGTCACCGCCTTCCCATCATAAAAAAAATTATATCCGCTCTGCTTTCTGATCTCCTTAAAAATCGTCTCCAGCTGCGCATTTTTCTCGCGCAAAGTAATCCGCTGAGCAAAGCTCGCTGCACTCACCTGCAAAAGAGATGCTAACAATATCACGGTGGTTAATCGCATAATCAGCAAAATTTTATGGTAGAGCCCTATAGGCACACCAAGTTTGTTGGTATAAAATCTGTACATTCGTATTTAGTTTGGTTATGGCAGCATGCCCCTAGTTTCGACCCTTAAGGCAGCTGCACAGTTGATCATTCAATAATTTCCAAGCTTTAAGGCCAGAGGTGAAACCCACCTTTGGTCCTTATTTCCTCCCTATAAAACCTTTCTCATTTTCCTCCTTATTTTAGTGAACATATATATCTTAACTTTTTCTCAGCGATTCCTCATTTACGCACATAAACCGTCCTTCCCGCAATCCTGAATTTAGCCAGTCCCGAAGACTCAATCATTTTCAAAACCACCGAGAGCTTTGTTGACCGAGAAATCCAGCCACCAGTTTCCATATCCGAAGGCACAGTACCCTCATATACCACATCCACATCATACCAGCGCGAAAGCTTACGCATCGCCACCCTGAAATCCACATGGTTCAAATAAAAATCACCATCCTTCCAGTCCACCACATTTTCAGCCTCCACCTTCACTACCTTAATACCCTCTGCACCATTCAAAGCCTGTTCACCCGGAACAAGCCTGCGCTCCCCAGCAGCACCCAGCACCCTCACCGAACCATCAAGCAAAGTAGTCGCCACAGCAGGCTCATCCGAATAACTATTCACATTAAAATGTGTACCTAAAACCTCAACAGACTGCGAAGCCGTTTTCACTACAAAAGGGCGCAATCTATCCTTTGCTACCTCAAAATAGCCTTCACCCACAAGCGAAACCAAACGACGTCCAGCTCTTCCCAAATCCGAAGAATAGCTCAAGGATGATGCTGAATTCAGCCACACCATCGATCCATCCGGTAAACGCACCTGATAAGTTTCCCCAAAAGCGGTAGAAAGCGTATTCATCCTCCCAGTACCCTCATAAGAACCCGAAAGCTCATACACCAGCTTACCATCAGCAGATTTAGAAATCACCACACCAGCCTCTTTAGCCAGTTCCCCGGCTCCGGTATCCGCCAGCCTGATCTTTTTACCGCTCGATAGGGTAAGGGTAGCACCAAGGTTACCCGGCAATACTTCATTAGCTGCTACCACTACCGAAGCCGCATCCCGCTCAGCACGCTGATACATCCACAGCCCAGCGCTAAAGACCGCAATCACAATCGCTGCAACAGCAGCAATCCGAAGCCACAATCGCCTCACCATAGCAGTACCCGCAGGCTCTTTATCAGAAACCTCAACAGAAAGCCTATCCCATATCAATCCCTTCACCTCCAGCCACTCCCGGTCAGAAAGTTCCACCTCAGTATCCTGGTTCACCTGATGGATCCAGTACTTGGCCAAAAGCTCATCCGAAGGCGAATATTCACCCGAACGAACCCTCTCCAATACCTCCCTGATATCTAGTTTTTGCATAAAAAAGGCCTATAAAGTCATTGACACCCCTAAAGTCGTCCAGGCATAGCCGATCGGGTACAGCTAAATGAAATAAAGCTGTAAAATACTGAAAAACAGGAAGATAAAATTTAATTAATTATCAAGACCTCAAAACAAACAACATAAAAATGAGCACGCCAAGACCCGCTTTCAAATGCTTCATCGCCCGCTTGAGCTGCGTAGCAACCGTATGCTCAGAAATCCCCAAACGCAAAGCAATCTCCTTCACCGACAAGCCGCCCAAAGCCTTCAGCTCATAAACCTCCCGCATCCTGGGCGGCATCAAAGCAATCTCCCGATCGATCATTGCCGCAATATCCTTCTCCCGGATCAGAAAATCCGTCTCTGCGCTATCCACATCAATATAATAATTGCCAGCATCGATATACTGCTTAATCACATCCTTATGCCTGTAAATATCAAAAACCTTATTCAGCACCGACTTATACAGAAAACCCGAAAGAGTAGTGCTCAGCTTAAAATCAGCCCGCCTGGAAAGCAGTGAGGCAAAAACATCATGCACCACATCCATCGCCTCCTCCTTATTATCAAGCCGCTTCAGTGCATAGAGATAAAGCAACTGACTAAACCGCTCATAAATCTCCTTAAAGGCCGCCTCATCACCATCCCCAAAAAGGCTGGTCAACTCCGGTTCACTAAATTCACTATAGTTTGGCAAAGCGCTTAAAGGGTAATGGTTAGATAAACTTGCTGATTAGAAGCCCAATGTTAGTGAAAAAATAGCGATTTGTCATAATCTCATTCCAATTCAGCCAAAACTCATTACGCAGGGATTATTTCTTTGCGATATAAATTTAATGGGCTATGTTTGTTTTTAACTTTTCTAGAAAAAGTAATCAAAGTCTAAAAATATGAATCTCCACGAAGCAATCCAGTCTGTTCTTAATGTTAAAGGGCCATCTCTTAAGCCTCGTGATATTGCTCTAGAGATCAATCGATTTGAACTTTATACGACTGGCGATGGGAAAGCCGTCTCTACAAATCAGATTTTGTCCAGAGCAAAGAGGTATCCTGATCTATTCCACATCGATTCGGCGAATCAAATTTCGCTGTTATCGGGATTGTCTCCTGATTTAACATACTTTTCTGATTGGTTAAGAAATTTTTTAGCACACCGGTATTCTCCTGAGGTAGATATCGTAATTCCATTCATAATTTTAACGTATGCGATTAATTCTGAGGTGTTCAACACATACGGATATCTGAGCTCAAAATATATACTTGAGCGAAATTTTCATAAAGGAGATATTATATCAAGATGCCGACAACGATTAAACGAATTGGGACTCGAGCTTCAGCATGATTTTTTTTCCGTTCTAGAAAACGCCGTTTATGATATAGAGGAAGATGATTATATTATTTTAACTAGCGAGATCTTCAATTTTTTAAACCGAATTCCAGAAGACAAAAATTTAATCCAGCAAATCTTCGTTCGGGCCATCTCGCAGCTGGGTAATTCAAAATTTAAAAGTGCGGAGTTCAATACACCTCAATCCGTATCGAAATTTGTAAGACTTATCACTCACATACGTGCTGGACAAAGTGTGTACGACCCTTTCGCTGGTATGGCTATTTTATTGACTGAAGTCACCAAACAAAGTTCTTCTATTAAAATATCCGCGAATGATATTAATCGTAGAATAGGTGCCGTTGGTATCATGAATCTGATCATCAATGGTAAGACAAATTTTGACTATAGCTTCAGCAACGCAACCGACGCTCGGTATGAAGAAAGTTACGACTGGATCATAGCAAATCCGCCTTTTAATATATTCAATTTTTCCTCAAGACTTCAAAGGTCTTATGATATCGATAAAGTTTTAGATTGCCTTAAACCTACAGGGAAAGCGATCCTTATAGTCAATAATTCATTACTAACCTCCGAGGATCGGAAAAATATTTTGTTTAGAGAGCAGATACTGCAGGGAAATGTATTGAAGGCGGTAATTGGACTTCCGAAAAATATATTTCTACCATTAGCCAATTATCCAACAAGCATAATTTTCCTTGATAAGGAAAATCGCGATGACAAAGTCTATTTTTTGGACTTGAGCGAGATCAGCCGGGAAGAGTTTGAATATAAGCTCGAGGATTTTGCGAAGGTTTATATTGAGTCGGAAGAACGGGGGGAGTTGTCATACAGTGTATCAACACAAGCAATATTAGCAAGCAGAGGTTTAAATCTGAACGCAAGGAAAAATATACTATCCAATACCTTGTTTACAGATATTCCTAATTCGCGGACATTAGGTTCTCTGGTTTTAAAAAGGATGCCCGGTAAAGTTATACCTAGCAATCAACTAAATGATAGCTCAGATGGGATACCCTATGTAAGGGTCTCAGATTTATCGAAAAGAAATTCTGAATTTATGTTGGAGGCAGCCCCTGAGAAGTATACAAATGATTTTGACCGAGTCGGCAATAAGAGTAATCGGGTCGAAGCCGGTGATATTCTGTTGGCAAAGGTTGGGAACTCTTTATATCCAGTTATTTATAATTATTTTGAGTATGCAGTAGTAAGCCCAAATGTGATTGGGTTATCATTGAGGCAGAATTTAGTCATTCCAGAATATTTGGTAATGGAATTGGAATCCGACTACGTAAAGCGTCAATTGGACGCAATCCAAAGAAGGGGAGCAGGGCCAAACTACTATAATACGAAAGAGCTATTAGATATACAAATCAATGTTCCAAGCCTTGAAGAGCAGGAAAAGGAAATCATAAAATACTATTCTAATGCAAAAGCCACAAATATCAACAATTCAATTCCCAGAAAAGGTTTTGAGGATAAACAAACAAAGGAAAAACCGACCTTCATAGGCGAAAAAGAAATCATTTCAAGCATCAAACACCGAATTTCCCAATATATCAGTCCAATAAATAATGATTTACTGAGCGTTAGAAATTTTTTAGCACGAAAAGAGCAGGATGGAAATGCTGTGTCGTTAACTGAGCCTGTAGTACCGGTACCCGGCGGAACAACTGTCTCAAATGTGTTCAACCGGTTAGATGAAAATATAGAAGGTATTTCACGAACCTTCGGACTTATGCACAGTATTCTATATTATTCAGCTGAATCACTTGAACTGGAATATTCGGACATACTAGTCGCTTTTAACAAGGTCAAAACATCCCTCCAGCCTGAGTTAGGTAACATAGAGTTTCAGATAGGAGTGGATGAAGGTATACGGAAGGATGATCTTTCAATTGGCTTCGATCACAACCAAATGGAGGAATTGCTGCGGAATTTTATACTTAACTCCAAGTTACATGGTTTTGATGACACAATTAATCCGAAGATTATTTACATATTCTTCTCGAAAAGCTCCGATAGTAATTATTTAGAGATCAATCTTATTAACAATGGAAAACCATTTCCGACTGGCTTTACGCTGGATGATTTTACCAGTTTCGGTACACGGGGTACCAATTCATCAGGTACTGGAATCGGGGGGTATTTAATGAAAAAAATAGTTGAAAACCACGATGGTCAAATCCAGTGGTACGGAGACGAAAGATTCCGACTTGAAATAAAGGTAGACAACAAGCCAACCGTATTTATAGCAACAGTATTTTTTAAAATTTTATTACCATATACAACCACCTAATTTTAACGCGTATCATGACAATCAAAGTACTTTTTATTGACGACAATGATGATCCCAAATTCAGACAGCCCTTTATTGAAGCAGCATATTCTACCGCTGGTCTGGAAGTAGTCTGGGTACAGACTTGGGAAGAAGCTAAAGCATTAATTAATGCAAACCGAACCGAGTTCAAGGGATTGATTTTGGATGGGAAGGGGCAGAAAGATCGTAATTCAAAAACCGAAGATGATTCCTATCTGAATGATGTGACCAAATGGCTTAGCGCTGAAGCCCAAAGGGGATTTTATATGCCTTATGTCGTTTACACCGGTTTCGCGGAAGAACTAAAGAAGTTTTTTAGTAATGAAGACATATTTTGGAAAGACAAAAACCAAGAAAAAGAGTTATTTGAAAAGTTAACTGAAAAGATTAGCAGTACCGATCTTCACCGTTTTCAGAAGTTATACAGCGAACCCTTCAATAGTATTGGTGGCAAATATCTGCCTGAGAGTTGCTTGAATACGTTTAAAGATATTTTAAAATGGAGTGAAGAACCAACATTAACTAAAAATTGGTTCAACGCCATCAGAGATCTGCTTGAAGAAATGATGAAAAGGGCGAATGTCATAGACAATCAAAATTTTCTTCCAGATGTATTTATCAACGCGGGACAAGGGGGACGCCCAAATATTACACGAAGTAAAAAGTATTGGTGCGGGGAATTAACCAATGGACGACAGCGCCCAAGTGTCTTCAATGATCATATGAAAGCACTCTTCATTTACCTCGTAGACATTGCAAACATTACCTCTCATTCCATTCTTACCGGCAGTATTGTAACTACTTTGACCATATTTACCTTCAGAAGTTGCGTAAATGCGATGTTAGAGCTACTTACCTGGTACAAAGACTTCATTGACACAAATTATCCTGCTCTGCTTTAGTGAGTATTAGTAAACGATAAGCCATGAAACCATACCTATTAGATCACCCAGTGGATATCCGAAGTATTCATCGAAATCGAGAAAGCCGATATCAACGATCTATACGCTTAGCAGAAAAATAAATAAACAAGCACGCTCTGAAACCTCTTGTAATACCCGTTTTTTGTTTTTATATTGAATTAACCAAACAATAAATTAACAACCGGCCTTGTAATTCTGCAGCCGAGAACCTGATTAGTGCCATTGATGCTGCTAAGTACTTAAACGCCGATCAAAGTTCTCACCCATGAGCGAATCAGCACAACTAAAAACATTTTTGGAGACATTGTCCCTGCCCGAGCATTTAGCAGAGATTTCCACCACGGAGCCTATTTTAGAACAGCACAAATCGTTCGAAAACCTCTCAACTTCCTGCTGTGATTATATCAACTACATGCTGCCCGGTGACCCGCCTGAATCCCTGCTGAGTGAACTGCTCACCTGGACTAAAGAGAAACATGGCACCGAATTCACAGACACTTTCTGTTTCCATCTGATCAACGAAATATTCACCGTAAAAGCAAAAGCGGTGTTCGCTCATACCTGCACGATGGTTTTCGATGGCGGATTTGACCGCTCGAAAAGAAAACTGCTGAACATTTTTCCAGACCTTACCATCCCCGAAGAAGGCTACGCTGATTTTAGAAAAATCATCTTTGAAAACGCCCAAAGAGAAGACAGCATGAAAGCCCTTGAAATGCTGCTGGATTATTACAGCTCAGACGGCGGGTACAAAGACGTGCTCTGGAACAGTTTAGAGATCAAAGAAATCATTGAAAAGGCCACAAGCGAACACGGAGAAAATACGGTATACAAAAAAATAGCAGACAGCATCTCAAGGCCCTTCTTTTTCGGACCCCACCAGGATCCATCCTTTATCACCGGACAACTGGAACGCTATCTGATCAATTACGAAAGCGCACACGGGCAGAATGACTTCAACACCATCAGGTCTCCCCAGCGCTACCAGCCCGCAAAAACAGTTTTCGCAGATCCCCAGCCGATCAAAAATGGCAACAGGTACCTCACAACCGGAGCTTTTTTTGCCTACCGCGATCTATTAGGAACCCCGCTCTCAGATCGCGAAAACCTCAATAAGTGCTATAACCGATTAAACCGCGACATCAGCTATATTCTGGCTAGCAAAATGGGCATAGCAGACTTTGAGCTTACATCGGACTTCTTCAACATCAGACCAGGAGAGGAGATGATCGAAGAGCTCACCCTTAGGCTCTCCTATAGAAAAATCCGCCAGAACCTCGCCGATAAACTCAACGAATCCTTTGAAAGATCCCTATCAGAGCAGCTCTGCGAGACCTGCCTCGATTATCTCAGCCTGGCTTATTACCGCATACACTGCCTAAACCAAAATGGATTCAATATTGCCCAAACAGCAGAAAATAAAGCTCATTTGTTAGAAAAGCTCGATGAGTTCAATCTCACCGGTCCCGCATTCTCCAGTAGAACTGCAACAATAGACCTCGCAGATAACGATCCACAACTCATCACCGACCTGATCGAAAAATATCCTCAGATTACGCAGGTTACCCTTCTTGAGCGCAGTTATGATTTAAGATCCTTGAAATTGACCGAAAAAATCAAAATCAGCTTCAGCGAGCAGGAACAAATCTTGGCTTACACCGCTAGCGTCCCTTTAAGATACTACAATCTGCTCTGCATAGATATCCACATATTCGACCACACAGGATTTACTTTTCTCTGGCGTGAACTAGACTTCCAGCTAGGCAATTTATCTAAAAACACCACAGATCTGCTGTTAAGACACGCACTGGAGGGCCTGGGACTAATCTCAGAAATCATTTTCGATGGGACTGGGGAAGCAAGCTTTGAAAAAGCACTTTTCCTATACGACCCACCAGCATCGCTAATACCGCCTAACTTCCAGCTGCAACAGTCACCCACCAGCGAAGCCTACAGCTATTTCCGTTTCCTGCAAGAGCGGGCTTCCATCCCGGCTGAAACCAAAAGAGCCTTATCCGATACTTTTGAAACCATTGGCCAATCCAACGAAGTGTTCACCTCAGATCCCAGCCTGGCCGATCTGCTCGACAAAGTATACCAGCAATCCTCAAATGACCTTTACCAAGCAATGGTTGAAGCCGCTGGCTCAGCTAATGCCTACTACCAGGCCCAGCGCCTCAACGAAATACCAACTCCCGGAGACCTCGCGCTATGGGTTAGCAAAGAGGAACGGGAAGCAATCAGTGAGAAAAACGACCGAAGATCCGGACTGATCAACCACTACCTGAGGCTCAACCAATCAGCCAAAGATAAAACAATAGACCTGATCGAATTTCTTCCGGTATTCCCAGGCATTAGCGGAGTGCTTTTGCCCTGCTTTAGCATCTGCGACTTTAAGGCCAATAAGATTACCTCCATATGCAGAGTGTTCTCCAGTCTGGAACCCCGCCCATGGTACATGCAGAATATCATAAACGTCGATGAAAACCTCATCCAGGCGCTTTACCTTTTAAAACACAGCCGGGTAAATGCCTATCAAAAATATGGCGTAGACCTCAGCGATCTCAGTGACAACGGACTCCAATATTCGCTAGACCTTTACAACTATTTGGAGGATCCCTCACAGCTGGAAAACAAATTCCGCTACCACTGCCTGCTGCCCACATTTACGCCGCCCTCCATTGGAAAGGAAGTAGTAACCCCAAGCGAAAAGAAAGCCAAAATTACCAATCCCGATATAGAAAAATGCGTCCTACTGAGTAAATACATCCTTTCTAAGGAAAAGGAATTTATTGCCAAACTCCTGGGACCGAAATTCAGGTTGACCAAAAAAACGGCAATCGAACTGGGTACTTACAAAGCCGAATCAGCCAACTCGCTTTCCAAAGCCCAGAACGATGCGGTAGATACCTTCAATGCTTCATTTTTTCCGGTCATTGACCGCTGGAACGATGAAGAGTATTATTCAATCACCGTAGGCATGGGCAGTAGCACTTATCTGGTGTTTACCTATAGCAGTACAGCCTATAACATCTTTGTGCCCATGGCTTCCATACAGAATTCCCATCCACGTTTCCATAACCCATAGCTAACAACCATCATCCAAACCGAAAGAGATAAACCATGATAGAATACAACTACGACCTGATCTACAATCCTATATATTCACCCAGCACACCATTGTTCTTCGCCCTGGCCAGTGTAGGACCCACCAGTCCCGCCATCGGCATAATCGGCGGAGAAAACACCAACCTCGCCGCCACATACGACCTGCAGTCCCTGGGCCAGGTCGGCATCCTGAATATCGAAAATTACCAGCTCGGCACAAAAAGCGATACCAGCCTCGATATCAAAGTCTATCAAAGCCTTGGAAAAATAACCGGGACCGACTTCGACCTGATGATCGCCAACCACAACGCGGTCAACGAAAGCCTCCAAAACGTCATCGGTGATCCCACCGCAAACAGCTGCAAAGCTGTAGCCAGGATTGGAACCAAAGAATTCAAGGCATGGGCCGAAAACGCCTGCAAAACCACTCCCGGAAAAGCTCGCGGCGCATTCTGTAGTCTTTCGGTAGCCCTTCAAACCCAAATTGGAACCAAATCTACCGAAGCGATAATTTACGCCGGTTGCAAAATCACCGTAAAACTCGTAAAAGAAGGCTCCAAGGAACTCGTCGATATCTACCTAGACTGGCAGAAAGAACTCGACAAGAGCATAGAAGAAATCAAATTCTGGCTAAGCTTCATCAACTCCACCGAGGGCATGATGTGGCTGTACAATGAAGTTGGCAGGTTATAACCGCGGCCCGATCATGTTCTGCTTTTATCATGCTCAGAATACTTATCAATTAACTTCCGGCTAAACCGGACAATGCAGTCAAATACTAAAAATGCCCTGCTCTCGCAGAAATGCAAAGCAGAGCATAATTTCCCAAACAGCTTTAGCTGTTATGTTTCATTTACTTTGAGGTTGTTAACAATTAAGTTTAATAATTTATTGAACTAAAATATATAAATTATAATATAACTAGCTCCTACGAATAAATCATCTAGTGTGCGTAGGGATCTTTGGCTGGAGGAGTTTTTAATGCGGTTTATTCGATTTTTCTGAACCTTTCAATCAATTCTACCATACGCTGGATGAGTTTTGTGAAGGGTTTTGAATCTCCATAGATCATGCTTTCCTGCATGGCCTTATAATCATTTTCCCAGGCGGCAATAACTGCTTGGGGCGGGATGAAGTTAATCTGTTTTGGACCATGTTTTTCGTAGCTGATTCCCCGGATGCTATTGAATTTGGCACGGTGGTCGACAATGGAATGGTATAGTTCCTGGTCTTCCAGGGCTTGTTGCCCGTGCGGGGTGTCCATGATCCTGTCCAGGTCGTACAGGTGGCGAGACATACGCTCTGTCCTGATTTTATCGGGCTCTTTGCTGAATTCTTCGTGCAGCAGGAATATTTTTTCCAGGAAGGTACGTGCAGGTAGAACAGTCAATACACTGAAAGCCTTTCCGGTGATCCCCGGGTTTTTTAAGGCCTGGGTAATGATGGAACTGATTGGTCTTTGCTCCGAAGGTTCCCGGAGTGATCTGGCGCCGATTTCGATCAAAACGGCTTCTTTCAGGTAATTCCCTTTTTCCAGGGTCGATTCATAATACAGTTCCAGTACCTGAGGATCTCTGTCCGATTCGGTTGTGGGAGCAACCTTTAGAGAAAATAATGCAGAGGGTATGCCTAAATCAAGCAGCTGTTTTTCTAATGCATCCCTAAATTCGCCCGAGATGAATGCGCAGGAGGCTTTGCGCAGCTCTTTGACTTTGGTTTTACTTAAGTCTTCGCCGAATCCCAAAACCGAACGGTCAATGACCAGGTCAATATCTTCGGAGAATCTCTCGATCAGGTCCCATGATTTGCTTAGTGAAGTACCGCCTTTAAATACCAGGTGTTCTGCCCATTTGGTCTGGAACACGGCATAAAGAGCGAGGGTAACCCACCAGTCTTTTTCAATGGCATAGGCGGGAAGACCTGTTCTGCTGCTGGCCAGTCCCAGTAATTCTTTCTGGCGTTCTGCCGATAATTTAAGCCAGTCTATCATCTTCTATTGATTTTGAGAGTTTATGTAATAGCACTGCAATCCATGCAGGTGCAAGTTTAGCGTCATGTTCAATGTTCGTGGCATTCTCATCCTTTAGTGCAGATTTTAAGCGCTCAAGTGTACCGGTATCCACATTGTTTTGTCCCAGTTCGGAAAGTGCCTGTATGACCAGTGTGCTGATCTTTCCCTTTGTGGCCAGTTTCTTTGCAGTTGTTGGTTTAAAGGTAATGCGCTGCTTTCCGATTTTGATTTTTCTCGGGGCGCCGTCGGTCAGATAAGTAATGTTCATGGGTACCTGTGTGGTTAGCCTTAGTTTATGTAGGGCAGCTGATCCGGCCAGGATTATTTTTGCATGATCACGCCTGGCAATACTTTCCGCTATTTCTTCTGTAGAAGGGTAGAGGTTACCAAAAACAGGATCTTTTTTGGGATACAGATATATCCCTTGTGCCAGTCGTTCCAACACACCTTCTTTTTCAAGTCTGGATAGACTGCTCCTAATGGCATCTGTACTGCCCATATCTGAAAAGTCGGTTGGGAAAAATAGCTTTCCGCGTTTGTTTTTTGTTATCTTATTAACTATTTGATTGTGTGTCGAATACTTCATTTATAAATGAATTATTTTGCCACAAATTTATAAAATATTTGTGGCAATTTTTACCACCTTTTACCACCTTTTTTAAAGCTTGAGTATGATGTGTGTATGTATTGCCGCCAAGTCATGGCCGTCAAAGATGGCCATAACTATAACCGATTCTTTTTATACTGTCCAAAGTATATAGGAATTCCATTAAAAAAATGGACTATTTTTTAAAAACGTGTGGATTTCTTCGAAGGAGACCAATATACACCTAAATCTGGAATAGGCAAAAACCATGCTGCTTGTAATCAGTGAGTATAATTGATAGCGCTTTTTATCTTCTTACTGTGAGCCATTATCTAAACTTTACTTTACAGAGCGATCAAAATGTTAAAGATTTTCCTAGTTGATCGAGAAACCGATATCAATGATTTATACGCTTAGCTTTTTGCATACCTCATGAATACAGCTTAGGCATTGCAGTAAAAGAATTCTCTATGCATCCTTCTTTTTTTTATTTTCGGAGAAATTAAACTATTAACGCTCATGAAATATGATTTAAATAGACTTCAATCCTACGACTTTGAGCATTTGGTTCAGTCGATTTGTAAAAGGTATATCGGTGCAGGCTGCACTTCTTTTGGAGAGGGACCCGATGGTGGGAGAGAAGCCACCTTTCAGGGAAGTTCGGCTTTTCCATCGGAAAAAGAAAATTGGACAGGCTACTGGGTAATACAGGCCAAAGCAAGGACCATCACCATTGAGGCACAAGGTAGGGATCATAAGTGGCTAAAATTGGAGATAGAAAAGGAACTCAAAAAATATCACAGTAGAAAGCAGTCTGTAACGCACCCTGATAACCTTATTTTTTTTACTAATATCATATTGACATCGGTTGCCAAGACGGGCGGCCGGGATAAAATCAGTGAGCTATGCAAGGAACTCGAAGCTCAATATAATATTAAACATATCCACGTTATTTCCAACCATGACATACAAGATTTCTTAGACTTAAACAGAAGCCTCGCTATATCATATGCACCTTTTATTTTACCAGGAGACGTCCTTGGGAAAATGTTAGAACTTCTGGATAATGATAAGGAGCGTCATAATTACGTCCACGAAGCGATGTGCAGATTTCTGGAAACGGAATTCATGGAGGATATTCAGACAAAACTTGATCAGGCAGGCAAACTCGTTACAGATAAAATTAATCTTGAAAAAGTATTCATCGATTTGGATGTTGTATCAGAAAGAAACCGTTATTTTGGATTCAAGTTCATAGAAGAAATTATCAAGCTTGGAGGTACCATACAAAAATGGAGGTCGAATGAGGAATTAAATAAATTTGTGCTAAAAGCTGGTCCTGGTCAAGGTAAATCTACTTTAACTCAATTCCTTGCACAAGCTTATCGGGCATATTTTTTACGCGAGCTGGACGAAAACGTTTACCCTTCTGAATATGTACTTGCTTTTATAGATGATTATGAATCGTTGATTTCTGAAAGACCAAAATGGGTAAGGATACCTTTCAAAATAGTTCTAAAAGATTATGCTGGATGGATCACAGAAACCAGAAAAAATGACAATACGGGTTCAATTTCCATTCAAAACTACCTATCGCGATTGATTTACAAGAAAATCGGTATGGAGGTAAAGTCTTTTGAGCTTGAAATACTTATAAGAAATATCTCAAGCCTCTTTATTTTTGACGGGCTTGATGAGGTTCCTGCGTCCAGCAATCGGGACATCGTACTGCATGAACTCAATTTATTTACGGAGATGATTCTTCGTAAAATGGATGCAGATGTTATCATTGTTGCCACTACAAGACCTCAGGGTTATTCAAAAGAGTTTGATGCAACTAAATATAATCACCTAAATATCCAAGACCTGACTGAGGAAAACTGCAAAATCTATTTGAAACGGCTCTTACAGAATACTGTTGATAATGTGCTCGCAAGGGAAGCAAAGATGACCATATTAAACCGTGCCCTTGAAGATCCAAATGTATCCAGGATAATGAAGTCACCTCTCCAAGCATCTATAATGGCCATTTTGGTCAACAGTGGAGGCGAACCACCAACTAACCGGTATGACCTTTTTAAACAATATTTTACTACAATTCTAAATAGGGAGAAACAGCGCGGCATTTCTGAAATCCTCCAATCCGATACCGCATCGGTAACCGAAATTCATTACCGGCTGGGAGTCTACCTTCAGGCAATTTCAGAAAAAAGTACTAATCCTTCAGCGACAATTGAACTTGCACAGTTTGATGAAATTTTAAATGAATATCTTTTAGAAAAAGAGTTTGATAGCTGTAAAATTGAACTTTACACCAGGGACATTCAGAAAGCGGCAATTGATAGGCTTGTTTTCATTTCTCAATTGGAAGATCAAAGAATTGGTTTCGCTATAAGATCCTTGCAAGAATACTTTGCAGCCAGCGGTTATGTTGACAATATCGATGATGAACTCGTGCGGGAGCGGATATTCAAAATTTCAAGAAATTCATATTGGAGCAATACACTGATCTTTATCACTGGATATATTGCCGAAAACAAAAAATATCTGACTGATTACATTCTCTCGCTCTGTGGGCAATTAAATGGGGAAGAACTAAACCCTGGAGAATCAAATTTGACTTCCATTGCAAAATTAGGCTCGTGGTTAGCATTAGATATACTAAATGAAGGGATCTTTAGAAATAATCCAAAACTGGAGAACCGATTCTGTAAATTTCTAGAGCCACTTTTTTCACTGTCGCCCATAGATAAACATGAAGATTTTGGTATGCTTTCGGATAATATTATTAACAAATGGGTTGTGGATTTTTTAGCAAAAGAATTAGAAGAAAACCCCTATAACAAAACCTGTTTGAATATCATTTCTTCCCTCTATTTAAAAAAGAAAATAGAAGCGAGCAAAATCATAGGGTTAATACCGAAGAATATCGAATTGGAGCTTGCTTATATTTTACAGATTTTAGAACATGGCGATTATAATCCAGTTATTTTAGGATTATTTGATCAACACTTTGCGGAGTACCCGCCCCATAAGCTGTATGAGCTTTTTTCGGAGGAGGATAACTATGAATTTTTGAGTGTCTATTTGAAAATCATAAGCGCGGACAATATTCCGAGAGCCTTGGAATTACTATTGTTTGGATGCTTTTATTCGTATCATAGAAGCTCGAATTATACAGAATTGTTTAGCTTTTTGGGCGTGAAATTAACGGAATGGGAACTTGAGATTCCATACTTTTTTCAAAATGACACAGAGATACTGAATGTTGAGGTTGTAAATGGCTTTTCGTTTGAAATAAAAGCGTACATTCCGGAAGAAAACAGTATTCTAGATAAAGTTATGGCATTTACTGAAAAGGAGGGTACAAAATTGAGCAAGCTGCTTTGCGACTATATAAAATGCCAGACTTTTGATGCATATCAGCGTTTGATTGATGAGATCGATATACAACAACCCGAATATTCAGTTTTATTAAGGTCTTCTTTAGACTCTTTTGACTCATTACTTCATATTCTTGCCAATGAGAAGTCATTGGATGAAGCTTTTTTTAGCAATGCTAAAAAAGAGATTTTACAAATTTATTGGGTTGCTGAACCAGTGACTCCTGAAAGGATTATCATTTATCAAAAATATGGGTTTGACACTGGCTATGGGAGAGGCGTTCAAAATCATGCCATAGATTTTTACAGAAAATTCAAAAATGTTGATTACAATGATGTAGCGAAACTTTTTAGAGCTTTTATGTTTTACAGCATATTTAAATTAACTATAGAGCAGCTGGAACAATTGAAGGAAGATGATGATTTCATGGCTTTCTACCGAAAAGTGTCTTCGTCTACAAATTACATTGAACCCTATTATTCTGCTTATAGAATATTAGACGTATTATTTTTATTAAATGTGCCCGAAATAATGCGATTTATTAAAATACAAAATCTTTTAGTAACTCCAGAACTTGAATATGTAGTTTTTTATGACCGGAAACAACTTGAACCGATGTTGGTGAAAATTTGCCTAGAAAAATGCATAAAAGTAGTCCAAATGCAATTCATTACAGAGGAGCCTGTTTCATACAAATATCTTTTTCAAAGTGTGATTTATTATACCAATTCATTTGATAGCCTGATAGATATCAGCCTTCCATTTGCAGATATCGCAGATGATGATAATGTAGATAAGTATGGTGCATTACTGTTACTTTTTGATGTGAACATTTCAAAAGGAGCCCTAAACAAAGTCAAGAATTTTTTAAAAACCAACTTAGAAGATCTGAAAGATTCTGATCTTCCTTCCGCTCTGAGATTTATTTTGAGGAATATGCCGTACGGACCTCAAAAAGAATCTATATTGCTAATGCTCAATGAAGTTTTCACCAAGAATAGTTATATAAAAAGCTTATTGTTAGAAAGCACCAGGCATTGGGTTCAAAATCAGCCAAGTTTGGTTGAAATCAGCGGATACAATGTCTATTAATGAGTTTAAACAAAAAAGCCCTGTCCCGCGCAAGCAGGACAGGACCATAATTTCCCAAAACAGCGTTAGCTGTTATTTTTATTTACTCTCTGAATTCTTCAGTTCAGAAACCTCATTACGACCGGCAGAAGCCAAGTTCTTGATTTCCATATACGCCTTACGTAAACGCGTTCCGGCAGCCTTGTTGCCTTTAACATAAAAAGCAGTCGCATCAGCTTCAGTAGCCGCTATTAACTCTTTTAATTTTTCAAATGAATTCATATTAATTTTTTGTTTTAAATATTTGCAAATATAAACGAAAGAAAGTCATCCTGATTACATGCTCAGCTCATTTTCAGCAGATTTCCCCTTTTCTTTCTCTTTAGATAAAGCCTTTTCCTTGCCTACACTCTGATCCAGTTCCTGCTCTTTTTTGAGCTCCTCACGCTTCACAGGTCTTCCTTTCTCCTCAAAGAAATTCAGGTTTGTATAACGGGGCACCGCTTCCACATGCAGCCTTTGTTCCTTCCCGTCAGCTCCCGTCACTGTCACCAGTGGCCTGTTACCGTTCTCCAGCTTTTCAGCAAGCGATTTTAACACCTCCGGTTTATCAATATCCTTGATATTGTAAGAAAGCAGCTCTTTTCGCACATCAAAGCCATAGTTCTGCCCATACTGCTTTAAAGTATAATTTCCATACTTATCTTTCTCCTGATCAAACTGGTAGGTGCTCCAGGCCTTATAAGGTTCACCCGCACGGCTAACCAGATCATCACGGAATACAGCGCGTCCCTGCAGCATATTGGTCGCCTGCTCCACCGTAAACCCTTTACCACGGTCCAAATAATGCGCATTCTGTAATACCGGCGAATAATAAACCTTTCCAAATTCCTTCTGCACATAATCTACTTTACCCTCCTTCATCGTAGCAACCGTTTCCCGCAGATCAAAATCCCCTTTGGTATGCTTCCCAATCGCCAGCTCCACGTTCCCCGACTGCGCTTTGAAATACTCCATCGCCTGCACTGCGCTGTCAAGCTTTTTTACCGGAGCCTCAGCCATCCCAGCAAGCTTCTCACTGATGATCATATACTGATGCCCATCCTTTAAAGGCAAAGCCTTACTCTGCGCAATTTCAAACTTATTCAGGTAATAATAATCGCTGACCCCGGACTTTTTCAAATGGATCTCCAGATCAATCACACCCTTATCAGCTGCAAGCTGACCCTGCACACTGAACTTTTCAATGCCCTTTTCCATCATCTGCTCAGCAGCAGTAACCATTTCTTGCGGAATTTTTAGCCTCTCAGCTTCCGCCCTAAAATTTTCTAACGAATTTCTATTCATAACGTAATGATTTGTTGTTGTTTTATTTTCTTTTTCTACCGCTACATCAGCGATACCAGAACCAATCTCCGGTCCACTAATCTCTGCGCCGATCTTACCAGATCTCAGCTCCCGGCCAGCCAAAAGCTCCGTCTGCAGATAATGTGCCGGCAGAATCTCGACTGCAGTAATATGTCCCGTTATCCATTTATCCTTTGGGAAAGCCTGTCCCAGCTCCACAGCCCGGCTAGCCACATACTCAGGTTTAAGCAGCGACATCGACATTTTCTCCAGCTCATAAGCACCACCAGCGATCTTAAAATCAAGGCTCGCATAAAACTGCTCGCCTTCATTTTTCATCATCCCGCTGATTGTAAAACCGGTAGTAGAAGCTACGATGCTTTGCATCAGTTCCAGCGTAACCCAGTGTTCCGGATAGCCAAAGTCCACCAGTTCATCCGAGAGCTCATTAAAACTGCGCACCCTCATCGACCTACCCGCCTAGTATTATCGCGAAGCAATAGGGGATAACCAGCCCTCAAACTCTGACGAACCCTGCCCATCTTTTTAGCCAGCAGCCCTTTCGCAGCATCAATCCCAGCTCCAGCTAACTGCGTGGTCAGATCAAAGCCCGTAATTCCCAGACTGCCCGAAGCATCCATCACGCCGCCCTTGGCCGCATCCAAAATCAAAGCCTCCGGCGCATTGATCCCTGCCATGCCATCACGAGAATCAAACACAGTAATATTTACCGGAATAATAGAAGTGCCCAGCTTGATATTTTTAATCTCCAGGTTTAGCCGCTGGTTGGAAAACCCCGCCAGCCCGTACACCAGATGCCCCTTGGGGATCACCTGTCCAGACACCACCAAAGAATCCAGCAAACGCAGTTCGACAACCGATCCTTGCCTTGCTTTCTGCGAGACGTTGATCACCGCCGGAACCGCTCGAAAGGCACTATCCGGCACCACCACAGCACTTTCTTTTTTCACCAGCTGACTAGCCAACTCCGGATTCTGTAAAGCTAAAAGCTTATCCATCATTCCTCCCAGCTGCTCCATCTCCGGATCCGTTCCCGATCCCTGCTGCATGGATTTCATCAGCAGTTCCAATCTGTCAACATCTTTACTCACCACAGCTGGACCAGTACTACCAGAGCCAACCGCACCGCCCGAACCAGAAGGAAAAACCGAAGGCTGAACAATAGGCGAGGAGAGCTGCTGATTGATAGCCGATATCTTTTCATTGATTTTTTTGGTCTGCTCATCTTCTCTTGATCCAAATCCGAGTTTTTCTGCTGCGGTAGATAGATAGGCCGTATCTGAATGCGCAGAATCCTGACGGGCTTTATCATAGTAAGCCATTTTATCTGCCAATTCCTCGCCGGGGAGTTTAGCATCGGGCAGCGAAGTATTCAGCCCGGCCTTAGGCAGCTTCTTTGCCTTCTCTTTTTGATCCCAGTAATAATAGCCGTAGCTGATCAGCCCTAAAAGCAATAACAGCAAAGGGATCAGTACCATCTTTTGCGCTGAGGTCAGCGTCACGCGTAAGCGTTTGTTGTTTTTTTGTTCACTCATAAATTTTAAATGTTTTTTAATGTTTAAAAAATGGAATAATTTCCAGCACCAGCCTGATGCAATAGCCTCCAAAGCCGGCACAAAGCAGCGAAAGCAGCAGTATCCAAAGCTTTGGATCAAAATCTCTGGTCTTACTATTCAACCAGTCTGCAGCCCGCCGCTGAAAACGCAAAATCCGCCCCGCCACACGAGAGGCAAACCTATCCTGCCTCTCGCTTAAATTAACCTTAGCCTTCTTCATCACCTGACTACGTTATTTCCAGAATCCGCATTCACCAGCGTTTCCCAGCCTTCAATCAAAAAGCCATGCGGATTGGCATCGCTCCGCGTAGCCAGTACCCGCACGCTTCCCCGGGTTACCAGCTTTCTAATTACAGTTGAACTCGAGCGGATCAGCGTCTGGGTTGCATAGCAGGTAAAAGCGTAAGGCGGCTCAGTACCCAAAGCAATGCTGTCCACCTGAACCGTTTGCGAAATGTTCGCTGAAATCAGGTTATTGTAATAACCCGCTTCCTTTAAATTATCATACGCCCGCTTAGCTGAATTGTCCGCCAGGTAAAGCGCCTTAGTCACTCCGGCCGCAATCGCCTTTTCATCGGGGTCCAAGGTAAAAAAGTACTGGTGAAAGGTGCGGATATGATCGCGAAGCTCTACCGGCAGGTTCTCGCGGCGCGAAGAAGCAAAAGCCTCCATCACCTTACCGTTGTAAAGTACCATCACCTGGCCCGATGCCCGGGACATCTCTCTAAAACATAAGAAAATCACCGATCCCGATAGCAGCACGCAGGCAATCAGAAATGCGATACTGAAACGCTTAATGTGCTGAAAAGCACTGTCTATATTCTTTAATTGACTCAGCATATCCTAACTCTTTTTATCCCCCTGAATCCTGTCTTTGAAATAATCATTATTATCGCCACCCGATTTATCCGCAGTCATCTTGCGGTATTGATCTCCCATCACGTCCGCCGCCATTCCTCCGGCATTCATTCCGCCTCTGGCCACCGAAGAACTACCGCTAACCACCAGCGAATTCACTTTCTGCACGATCGCATTACCGCCGCCCGCATGAACGATGTAATTGGCTACACTAGGTACGGTGAAATAACCCACGATCCCAATCACCAAAAACACGAGATATGCACTATCCGAAGCAGAAAAGAAGGTGTCGCCTTGCTCGCCGATCTGGGAAATATCGATCTTTAACATATTCTCCTGGATCTTTCCTAAGATGCTTCCAAAGATGTTGGATACCGGCAGCCACATGAATATGTTGATGTACCGCGATAAATAAACCGTCAAAGTATGCTGAAAGCCGTCATAGACCGCAAAACCGAATACCAGTGGCCCCAGGATAGCCAGTACGATGAGATAAAAAGTGCGGATGGTATTGATGCAGAGCGAAGCTGCTGCAAAAAGCACCTGTAGCACTTCACTCATCCACTGCTTGATATTGTTGCGAAAGTTGTAGCTCATCCGATCCATCTGGAATTTGATATCATTGCCCAGCCCGTCCAGCATTCCCTCATCAGATCTCTCAGGATCGCCGGGGTGCGTATACTTATACCAGCGTTCCGCATCACCCGAGCCTGATTCCCCGACGTACATCTGCCAGTACTTACTCTTTTTTACCGCAACTTCCTTTTGCTTTAATAGCGCCGCGATCGCCTTATCCGAATTTCGCATCATCGCCCCGGTAGCTGATACCACCGGTTGCAATACCCCGTTCATTACCGAGATCACCATCGGAAAAAGCGCAATCGCCAGCCCCAATGCAAAAGGGCGCAATAAGGGATAAAAGTCCACCGGTTCCGCCGCCGCCAGATGTCTCCACACCCGCGAACAGATATACCACAGCGCCCCAAACCCCGCAAGTCCTCTAGCTACGCCTATCAGATTCCCGCACAGCGGAATCATCTCCCTATACACCTGATCCAGCACCGGCTGAAGCCCGGTAATCGATCCCGCCAAGCCACCGCTCTGCCCAAAGGAAATTCCAGGCAAAAGGCATCCCAGGACTGCAAAAAATGCAGCCCAAATCATCATTTTTCTATTCATAAAATAAATTGTTTTTTTATCCTAAAAATCAAGACCCCAGAGCCTATTCCCGCAGGTTAAACAGCCCACCCAAACCCGAAGCATCTGCACTTTCCCGTCTGCGCTGCACTTCCAGCACCGAGGCTTTGCGGTTAAAGTCCCGAAGGAAAATCAGCTTATCCTCAGTATCCGCGAAAATCCTATCAATTGCCGTAAGCCGCTCACTATCACTCATCCTAAGCTGCTTAGCTGTTATCACCATCGCCAGCTGATCCAAGTTATCCAGGCTCTGCGAAAAAAGCCTCGAATAAACACTAGACAAATACTCCAGCTCTGACAGGCTAAACTTTCCCCCAGCTGAAAAGCGCTTATAAGCCCTTTTATACTCGGAGATAATATCCGCCTGCAAACCAATCACCCCCGCAATTTTGGGATACTTTCTCACCTCTGGGCTCACCAGATACAACCCATCCAAAAACAGCTCATGCAAAGAGAAATTCCCCTGGGCAATGTTCTTCACCGAATTATAACCGGTGGAGATAATCTGATACCCTTTTTTCATGTCCGAGAGGATATTCTTTAACTGCGAGAGTTTTTCCACATTCAAAATCAGCTGCTGCACTTCGGTGCTCTGCGCAAATCCAACCTCCAGTCCAGAAACCCAAAAAAGCAGCAACACAAAACCTTTCCTAATCAATCCCATAGTACCTCCTTAAATTTTCCACTGCATTTTGTTCCGTCCGCTTCTGCCGAAGTAGCAAAGCAGCCTTCCCGCAAAAATCCCTGCTAAAATCCGACCTGTCCCGCATACGCATATAAATCTGATCCAGCCGCGATAACCGCTCTGCATCACTCAATTCCAGCTTACCCGAAGTAATCACCAGCAGCAGCTCAGCCAGATCCGCGTAACAGGAGTTGATCACCCCAGAAGCCACTTCCGCCACATAAAGCAGATCCTCCGCGCTAAATAACCCGTCTCCTCTTACCGTACTAAACGATCGGATAATCCCCGCCTGCAGCAGCACAATTTCGGCTACCCGGAAATCATCCCGCACGACCGGATTCACCTTTGCCAGTCCAGAAAAAAACGCCTCATGCAGATTAAACTCACCGCGCGAAATATCCCGAACCAGACCAATCCCATCACCTACAACCGAGTAGCCTTTGCGCGCAAACTCCAAATACACCTGTAAAGCTGCAATCTGTTCCAGCAGATGCTTTTTCTGGGTTTTCTTCTGCGAAAACCACTCTGACCAGGTCTGCGCCGTAGCAGTAAGACCCGAACCAAATCCCAGCACCAAAATCAAACAAAGTCCAAGCAACCTTTTTCTAATTGATCCCATACACCTCCTTTAATCTTTTGGTTTCTAAAGCCGACCCTGCGCGCTGAATAGACAGCACCACCTGCTGGTCGTTAAAAGCTTTCAGATCCGAGTAATTCCCCTCAATTTTCTCAGCCACCCCAGAAATCAGCTCCAGCCTCGCCGCATCGCTCATCTGCGTTTTAAAAGAAGACACCACCAAAAACACCTGGTCTAAGTTCTCCACGCTCGCTTTTAATATCCCCTGGTACACTTCTCCCATATGCAGCAGCTCTTCCGGCGAAAAATGTTTGTCCTTAGCAAATAGGGCAGAAGCCCATTTGTACTCCTGCACAATCGCATTCTGCGTAGAAACCAGCTCCCGGATCCGCTTATAAGTACTGATCGCAGACTTGATCCGCACCAGCTCATCATAATAGCCAGAATACAGCTTCCGCTGCCTTTCCGTCCAATCTGAAATCTCGCCCAGCTTTAACTTCGACAAAGCATTCTCCACCACCTTCTGCGCATTCTGCAGCCAAATCGTCTCATTCTGCAAACGCTGAACTTTCAGGTCCACCGCCTTCACCACCTTTTTTACCCCCGCTTTGATCACTTCCGCTATCGCCAGCTGCGCACTCGCACCCGAAGGCAAAGCCACCAGCACCAGCGCACCGCTCAAAGGCAGCACCACCATATAGGTTTTTAACCGCTCCTTCATCATCTTGATTCCTTTTTTAATTCCCTGGCAGCAGGCGCCCACGGCGCCCAGTCTGCCACCAACTCTTTTTTTTCTCATCACTTGATCTTTTTATACCTCCTTGAGCTCACCCGCATTTCCCCCGACTCCACATCAAAAGAAATCCGCTTCCCATACCGCCTTTCCACCAGCAATCCCGAAGTGGCATCCAAGTCAGCCGTCCAGGACTCCCGCTGCAGCTTCCATTCCCTCGCGCCCTTATCTTCATCAGAAATCTGGAACCTGGTGCTGCGGTATAGCAAAAACACGTTCCCCGCAGACCGGGATACCAGGATCGTATCATACACTTCTTTCGCCCCGCCCGTACGCTCAGCGACATAAGTCCCCGCGTAACTCGCCTGCGAGCCGCCGCAACCCGCGAAACACAACACTCCAAAAATCAGGGCAAATCCCGACCATAGCAGCCTAAAAACAGGCTGCTGAAAACCAATTACTCCCATAAAATTTTAATTAAAATGAAACCTTAAACCATCATTAATACACTAGAACACTTTCTTTCCGGAACTGATCTCAGCCGCCAGTACCGCAATCCCGCGCTCCAGCGAACCATACCTCTTGGCATATTCCTGCACTGCCATCTTTTCCGATTCTTCTGTCGTAAAACATAAATACTCAGGTAAACTCACCTCTGTCCGGTACACCTTGGAATGCCCGCCCAGCGAAATAAAGACCTCCTTATAGCGGTATCTCGAATCATTTGCCCTATTCATCGACATGATCAAGGCCTTATCCTGATCCGTTAAGCCTAAAAGCTCCTGGATCTGGTCAAACTTATTTTGATACTTCGCCTGATCGAGCAGAATCTTACAGTCTGAATTATTGATGATCGCCTGCTTTACGATGGGAGAAGAGATAATATCCTCTACTTCCTGCGTCACTACAATCGCCTCCCCAAAAAACTTTCTAACCGTTTTAAACAAGAACTGCAGGTAGGATGCCATACCCGCCGTTGCTATCGCTTTCCAGCTCTCTTCAATTAAAATCACCTTCCGGATCCCTTTTAACTTTCTCATTTTAGAGATAAAAAGTTCCATAATGATCAGCGTCGTCACCGCAAACAGAATAGGATGAGATTTAATTGAATCGATCTCAAAGACAATAAAACGCTCATGCAACAGATCCAGATTCTCCCTTGCATTCAGCAGAAAATCAAATTCCCCGCCCTTATAATAGGGATTGAGCACATAGAGGAAATTATCGATATTAAACTCATTCGGACTCACCTTACCATCTTTCAAAACCGTCAGGTACTCCGACATCAGATACTCATAAAACGAATCAAAGCAGGGGAAAATCTCCGACCTAAGCGCAAGAAAAGCATAATAGCCAGACAGCGCATTAGACACCGCCACATACTCCGATCGCTTATAACTTTCATCCTCCCGCTTCCACAGCGCCAAAAGCAAAGTCTTAATGCTCTCTTTCTTCTCGGTATCCATCTCATCACCCGGACTTAAATAAAAAGGATTAAAGCAGATAGGAGAGTCCTGCGAATAAGTAAAGTAATAGCCGTTCGCCATCTCGCAAAGCCCCTTATAACTGTGCCCGATATCCACGATCACTACATGCGCCCCTTGCTCAAAGTAAGCCCTTGAAAGGTGATTGGTAAAAAACGATTTCCCAGATCCCGAAGGCCCGATGAGAAACTTATTGCGGGCCGTTATCCACCCCCGACGCATCGGCTCATCGGAGATATCCACATGCAGCGGCACCCCGGACAGCCTGTCGCACAAGCGCAGCCCGAAGGGCGAAGCCGAGGAGCGGTAAGCGGTCTCCATATTTAAAAAACAGCAGGCCTGCTCAATAAAAGTATCAAAAGTATCATTCATCGGAAAGTCTCCCGCGTTTCCCGGCATACACCCAAACCACACCTGCGCCGCACCGTCAGTCTCCTGCTTACACACCGCATCCATCCTGGCCATTGCTGATCCCACCTTATTCTTCAACGAAGCCAGCTCCGAGCGATCATCGCTCCAGCACAGCACATTAAAATGCGCCTTTACCGGCTGCTTCTGCGTCGCTACCGCCTCATTTAAAAAGTCATTGCAGGCATCACGCGAAACCGCATTTTCCCTGGAATACGCCGACAAGCTCTGCAAGCGAAGCTTCTTCGCTTCCAATCCCTTAATCGTTAAAGCAGGATCCCCCACAAAAATCAGCTGGTTATAAATGTGGTTACAATCCAGATGCAGCCCCAAGGGTGAAGCAAACCCGATCGAATACTTACTGCGCTCAGTAGAATAAGCCTCATCATTTACCCTAGAACCGCAAAAGGCTGGAAGTTCCGTTACATCCGAAAGCGTATACAGCTGGCAATGCTGATCGCCAACACGTATCCCATCCCGAAGGCCAATATCCCTAAGCATCGGCTGCTGACCAGCACCCAATAAAAACAGGTACTTCTCGATCACACCAGCAGAATTGGCATCTCCCGACAATTCAGCAGAAGTCATCCGAGATAAACTGAACAGCCCCGAATCCCGCAAAATCGATTCAAAAGATCCCGCGGCAGATAAAAATGATCGCAGCGCAATCTCATCCCTAACCGAAACCGGCGCAATACGCTTGCGCAAAATATTGCAGTACGCAGAGCTCGAGAGTTTTCTGCCGGCCGGCACCAGCGTTAAAAACACAAAACACTCATGCTCTAAAAACACCCTTTCGTTAAAATGCAGCTCCGATGCACGCGATAAAAAACTGTCCGAACCAGCGCCCGAACCTAAACCAGCCCCCAAACCCGAATTAAAATTCGCTTTTACTCGCGATCTCACAAAATAATCCGCCTTATGAAAAATCGAGCCGTTAGGCAATACCCTGATCGCACGCACAAACGCCTGCTGCGCCGCATCAAATTGCGCAGAAGCCAGCGTCCCGGTCTCCGGCAGCACCAAGCGAAAACCAATCGTTAGATCACCGGAAGTCGAGATCATCGCATCATCTTCTACCTTCCACACCGGAAAAATCTTTTCAATCTCCATCATCAGCGCACCTGCCTTTCCCTATTTCCTTCCATTACCCGTAGCGAAGTAAATACCCTGCGCGAACGAAACACCAGGCAAGTCGGGATTCCCCGCCGAGCCAAGAGCTTCGCCAAACCATGCACCCCAAAGCGCTTAGAAAGCCATCCCACCGAAAAAAACAATCCCCCGCCCAATCCCAGCACCAAAGGAAGCAGCACATACAGCGTCAGCCCCGACACATAACCCACTACAAAGCCAATCAGCAGCAAAACCAGTCCAATCGCCAGATAACCAATATACTGCCCCTGAAAACCCTTAAAACTTATCGGGCGTCCAACGCCCTTATTGATCTGATAAACCAAACTCATAACACAAAAACAAAAAATAAGATGATAAACTATCGGAGCGGAACGCTCCGATAGCAAAAGAAAACTTAAATCCCAAAGAAGCTCTGCAGCACCGTTGCCACCACCACCAGGAAAATACACGACCCAAACCAGGCCGCCGCCACCTTAGAAGTATCCGGTTCCCCGGCATTCCACTTCTGAAACACCTTTACCGCGCCGATCACCCCCAGCACCGCCCCAATCGCATACATCAGGTTACAGCCCGCATCAAAGTAACTCCTGACCTTATTGGTCGCCTCATTGATCCCCGCCACGCCATCCTGACACATCCCCACAGCACAAAACAGCAGGTTCAAACACATCGCGACAAACAAGCAAAGCAAAGCCTTCCCCAGAACCCTCCGCCCGGAACTCAAAGCCCCAAAACGGCTATATAAAAATTGATTTTTACGCATTAAATAAATTGGATTAAAATAGATTGATAAACCACAGTCAAACGAAAAGACAAACAGCAAAAAGCCAAGCCAACCCTAAAGCCACATCTCCTCCAGCTCGGAATCCGAAACCGCAAAAGGCACATGCTCCCTGATAAAACCAGATAAAGAAGCCCTCAAAGGATGCGAAACAATAGCTGGAAACTCCGCCTTCACCAGCTCCATCATCGAAAAGAAATCTGACTTGTTACCATCCTGCTCCGAGAGCACCCTGCAAACCTCCTTGATCTCCTGCTGCACATCAGCCAGCAGACCCAGCTGATCATCCCGGCCGGAAACCTGATCAGCACTACCATCCCCACCAGATCCCTTCCCTGCAAAACCAAAATCAGAAGCCTGCACTTCCACCACACCCTCATCCGGAACAGACCTGCCCATCAGGCCGCTGTCATCAGAACCACCATCACCTTTCCGAGCCGCATCCAGCGAAACCCCATCCAGCTCATCCACCCCGGACTCCCAGCGGTGGGGAAGCGGAGGCAAACCCTTGCGGGATCTCTTTCCCAGATACCACCACAAACCCAAAAACAAAACCAATCCCAACAGCCAAATGCCCAGCAATACCCATGGCGGGAAAACATTAAAAATCAGCATAACACCTCTTTTGCTTTAGCCCCCTGGCACCATGCCAAGGGGAACAAAAGCAAAGGTTCAAAGGATGCAGGTCCCTATTTCACTACTAGAGCAAAATAGTAACCATGGACCCTGGCTTACACCTTCGAACCTGAACCAAACCAAAACCAATATTTTTAAGCAAGAAGCATTCAAACCCATCCACACCAATCCAAATCCATCCAACCATTCAAAGAACAAAAAACAAAAAAATCAACCAAAGTAGCAGGAGCGAAGCTCCTGCAAAACACTACCTGCCCGGCACAAACGCATCATCCTCATCCATATAACTCAATAGCACCGATTTACACAGGTCCATAAAATGCGTTCTCGAAAGCCGCTTACGCCGCTTAATCTCCCGAAACCGGTTTGCCGGAATTCCGATATCAATACCGAAGCTCTCTTCCAGCCAGCGAAAAATCTCCTGCAAACCTGCCTTCCCGCCACCGATCTGACCTGACAGCCACAAAGCATAACCCAGCTCCACCACATTGATCACCTCCCCGGTCCAGTCAAACCACTTCTTTCCGGAACCTGAGGCCGTACTACCCACTCCCAAAGCCAACCCACCATCCATCTTGGCCAGTTCCGAGAGTATATAATCCCTCAGCTGCTCATAAGCCATAAACTTCCCAAAGAGATAATCCGCAGTAGTGGTATACCTTGCATCCAGCGCCGGAGAACCCATCAAAAACGGATGCGTACTGTCCGCACCCCGCACAAACAAAACCTCATCGAGTTCAGTAAAACCACTCCTGTAATACTCATATAAAAAAGCATGCTGCCTAAAAAAACGCGAAATAAAACGCAGCTCCTCCAGATAATACTCCCGAAGCAACTCCGGCACATCAACCGGCCGCTCTTTCTCCAGGTTAAAAAGCGCCACCTGAAACACCTGTAACGAGAGATACTCACTCATCTCAAACTTAAAAAAATACACCTCGTCCGACACTTCCCGAAAAGGAACCACCGAAACATGCTCCCGAACTCTGGATAAAAAACTTCCAATCTCACTGAGCGAAGAATTAAACCGCTCCACCAAACTCAAATTCCTGCCAGCAATCGCCTTCAGCCTATCACGCAGCTCAGCCAGCATCACCTTAAATGTGTTTTTACGGATCAGAACCAAAAGCTGTGGACTAAGCAAATAACTTAGTTAGTCTGAATAGGAAAAAGTTGATATCTCCGACCCCTCTGAACTGTGCTCTGAACGCTTTGATTTTAGCGTTGAATGATTCTGCCGAGGCATTAGTACTTTTGTTATCAAAGTAGTTAAGGATTTTCCTGTGGTGCAGGATTATAGTTCTTGATACTGTATTAAAGGATTTAAAGCCTGATTGTTCGACCTTTTCATTCCACTTTGCCAATCTGGCAAAAGCATATAACTTATCGGTCGTGGAATTGAATATCCAAGAAAGCTGTTGGCTGAGGCTATATGCTTTTTCAATATCAGGATATCTTTCGAACAACAAAGCGGCCCTGTGCCTCTGATCCGCTGACCAATTATCCTGCTTAGTGTAGAGTAGATAACGACTTCTGGCTAATAGCTGTTTGACCGTGTCTCCATTGGGCAATACTTCTGGCATATAGGTTGATTTGTGTGCTTTAGACTGTTCCATTGCTGTATTTTCATCATCTATTGCCTTCCATCGGTATTTGATCCTTATCTCTTGTAAGGCTTCGGTAGCGAGCTGCTGCACATGAAAGCGGTCGATGACCTGCACAGCATTTGGAAAGCATTTTTTGGAGATCAGTGCCATATTGCCTGCCAGGTCCAGCGTGATTTCCTGTACCTTATTGCGTATGCGGGCAGGGATTTTCTGTAGTACAGGAATAATATCTTCAGACTTGGTGCCGTTCAAAATGGCTACGATAGTGCCTTTTTTACCACGGGCCTGTTTGTTAGTGACCACTGTATAGAGTTCACCATGGGAGAGACTGGTCTCGTCAATAGAAAGATGGGTAGTCACATTGTCTGCAAAAACGAGCCCTTCCCGAGCGTTCTTCCTGTGTTCCCAAGCCTGGAAGCCACTTAGCTTTTCCCTGTAATACCTTCTTAACTTTCTGGGGTTTACACCGTAAAATGAACCGATAGTCTGGATACTATGCGCCTGGGTATCGGCTGATCGCTTTTAAAAAATCCGCGAAATCATCAGTGATACGCGTCCCCTTGGCTACAAGGCTCCAATTGCGAAAAACAACAAGTCCTGTATCCTGGTTGAGCCATCTTCGACGTTTCACATGCAGATAAACTTCTTGTCCACGGATGGGGAAGTCCTGTAGTATCACCTCCTCGAAGAAACCCTTGGAAAGAAGCTTATTGCTTTCATATTCAGATGGGACGGAGTTTAATTCTTCAAGATGGATATGAATACCGGTTTCATCTTTATGATGACCAGAAAGTGCAAAATAATCTGATACGCCATCAGGTATGATCATCGGAAGTAGGGCTTTGAAAGAATCGTGCATCTGAAAAAAATAATGCACGAAGATCTAAAATTTATGCTCAAGTCCACAACTTTTGTACATGATCCGTTTTTACGCATAAATAAAAATTTAGTAAACAATTATTTTATAGATAATTAAGGATCAAAAGGATAAAAACAAGACATAGCAATCCCCTTAAGGCCAAAAAAGCCAACAAATCAGGAATCAAAATATCAGTAAAAAACTATTCTGGACCAGAAAGATCCAACTCAGCTAGAATGCTCTTTAAGATTGCCGTCCTGCGACAGCGCGAGCATTGACATTGAACTGAGATGAAAGGTACTGGTATACCCGAACAACAGAACAAGCAAGCCCGCACTGTCGCAGGCATTGCACTTGTCCCCGTTGTTTTTAAAATTACCAGTTTTATCATCTCGGGAAGCGTAAGTGACGCAATCAAAAAAATCTATATGTTATCTAAACGTATTGCTGTTTTGTACAATCAAAATTTAATAGCGCAAAGATAAACAAAATAATAGGGTAGGGCTCCGCCCGGTCTCCCAAAAATTTAAAAAATCCTAAAAAGGGAAGGATCAGACCCGTGTTGCAAATTGTTTTCATTAGATATTTGTAGGTAAAATTCATATTACCAGCAAGATCAATAAAACCTGCGGGAGTAGCCGTATAAAAAAGTGACTTTGGAGCAAAAAGTTAGTAATATTTTAACTTCTCTACTAGCTACGGTAAAAAGGAGTCCCATCAGCATACCCAATGGTCGATAAAATCATTGATTATCTCCTGATAATCAGTTCGCTTACGCAGATCACCATGACCACCGCCACGCAAAATATACTTTTGCTTTACTCCAGATGCCAAACTCTCAAAAATTCGTTCCGCATGATCCGGCGTAATAACTTCATCCAACTCACCATGTATGACCAGCGCCGGAATAAAAATCCGCTTTGCTTTCTCTATGTTATCAAGCTTATAGCCTGGACAAAGCCCAGCAGCAAAGCTCATCTCATCCACCGAAGAATAACCACTCTCCATAATCACCGCCCTGGCTTCTCTAATCGCCGCGAGATAAGCCACCATCGCTACGCCCATCGAATAGCCATATAAAATAATCTTATCCGGAGTATAACCCAAGCCAAGCGCATATTCAAACACCGCATTCGCATCCGCATAAAGCTGCTCCTGTCCATTAAGGGAACCGCCAGACTTTCCAAAACTTCGGTAATCGGTAACCAGCACATTATAACCCCAATTTAATACCATCGCATGGTTATCTAAAAAGTTCTGCAAGTTCTTCGCATTACCCTGAAAATAAACCATTAGATAATCCTGATCAGACCTTTCATAAAGCAAGCCGCTTAGTTCCACACCCGCATCCACCGGAACAAATACTTCTCTTACATTTTCCGGCAGCGAAAACCGATAATCCAAAGCCAGTTTCACCGGCTCAAAGATCACAGCCGTCTGCCGAACCATGTCATCCTTTAATAACTTATTCTCCATTTATTTACCATTTAAAGTGTCATCAAAGAAATAACGAATCACAGCTTTCCTTCCCTGATCAACCTCGCCCTCACATTTCTAAGCGTACTCTCAGAAATCAATAAGTATGAGGCCACCTCGCTATCGGTCATCATACTCTCTTTTAAAAACGTCGGATACTCCTCATAGAAAGCCAAAACCAAACTCTCAGAATCCTGCTTAATCTGCCGAAGCCTGATCAGCTCTTTTTCAGCCACATCAACCATAACCAATCTCGCCAATTCCTCAGTAGATTCAAAACGCTCATAAAACTCCATCAGGTCAGCAGCCGAAATCCGCATAAGATAAGCCCCCGGCAGCGCCACCAGCGAAAATTCAACCGAAGGCTTCTGCTCGGTAAAACTCTTACCTGCAATAATACTGTCCGCCCCAAACAAATTCACCACCAGCGGATCACGCCCTTCATCACAAAGCAACTGCACCACGTAACCATCTGAGACAAAAATTGCATCTGTAACCACTTCTCCTCGTTCAAAGAGCACCTGCCGCGAAGCAAAGAACTCGCCCCTCATCACCTCAAGCAAACGCCCATAAAATTCTTCCGGCTGAGGCTTATAACTACACAAAATCTTAAATAGCCGCCGCACAATTTCATTGTTGTTTTTCATAATATTAATTTAAATTATAGATGTAATAGATTATTTTTATTCATTAAAATCTCACATAGGCAAAAAAATAGAAATTAAACCATTGCTGGAAATACGCGCCCAAACCATTATTACATTACTGACACACGAGCCAGCCCAAACAGGAAAGTAATTCGAATAAAAAATACAAATACTTAACTTTAAGTATACAAAAAAGGCAGGCACCCTCGCGGTGACCTGCCCGATCATTCAACTAACATTAAAAAAGAATCTTATCAATATCCACATGCCACCTTCGCCTGCGCGCTACAACTTCCATAGATTTGTAACACGCGATCACCTCGGTCAGCTTCCTGTGTTCTGCATACTGTTCACTCATCTCTAAAACCAACAGTTCCGCTTTTTCAATTTCGAAACTTTTTAGCCGGGTGAGCAGGTGGACATGCTCAGTATGCGATATCCCTTTTAATGCCATGTATTATTTAGATCCCTCCAAAACCATCTCTTCATCTTTAAAAAGCAAAAATCGCTGCCCTTTGTCATCCACTCGGTAAAATGCGTTTCCTTCGATGAGTAGCGCCTCCGATTTATTCTTTGCGTGAGGAACATCCGTATTAATTACTTTGTTGTCGTAAAGAACACTAATGGTATCAGCGATAATCGTATGACCTGTTATGATATGTGTAGCCGCATAGCCTTTCAATATCGCATTCAATTGCGCTTGGGTCGGATGATGAACGATGAGTTTTTGAGTGGTGTCTTTTGTACTTACAAACGCTTTGTTTCCACTTTCGTAATATCGTCTATACCACAATGGCCCCAGAATTTGATGAAAGATCATTCGCACGTTTTTATCTGCTGATTCAGATGCATGCTCATCGGAGTAGAATCTTCGCGCCAGGGAGTTGATCTCGTCAATTCCCAATGAGACGGCTTCATTGAATTCTATTCCAATTCCTCCATGCACAAATAAATGGCTCCCAATCCTCTCAATAATATTTTTGGTACGAAGCCATCTCCCAAGTTCAGTATTTTCTCCATAAAGTTCCTTTAATGAAACTTTAGAGTTTACAGCGTTTATCTTATATTTTGGTTGGACATAATTGTGATCGCCTTTTAAGTTCATGAGCTCATGATTGCCCAATATAAAATGTACATATCCACCTGAACTTTTTGCTTTTTCCTCAAGACTATATAATAGCCACAGACACTGCGTAACCTGATCACCGCGATCGAACATGTCACCAGCAAAAACTAAGTGCCCTGTTCCAAATGTCCAGTTGTATTGGTTGTCTATAACTTTGTTGGCCATCAATAGCTTACTTAGTGCCTCAAAGTTCCCTTCGATATCTGAAAGGACCAGCAACTTTTCACAGGGCTGGTAAATACTTTGTTCAGGCTTCAAAGACTTCTTTAGTCCAATTTTGATCTTTTTTCCGTACCTATCCGTCTGCACATTCATCGAGTCAGGTTTGTCAACTGATGAACTTTGGTTGACTGTAAGTGCTGATATGTTCAATAGATCTATTTTAGTATTTCCACCTTTGTAGATAATATAAGGTCCATCTTCTAACTTGGTAAGCTGTGTTTTGATCTCATTGCTCATTAATTGATATCCCTTTGGAGTTCTCGGATCTAATTTCGGTACTACGCTTATCGTACTGCCGTATGCATCAATTAGAATCAAAGAGGGGTATCCAGTAATGCCATAATAACTGATCATATCATGCGCTGTGCCCTTGCCACCAGTATATAGATTGATTGCGCTGCCTGTTGTATATTTTTTTTCACTAATGCCCTTAAGCCAGGTGGTTCTGTCTTTGTCAACAGATACACTTAAAAAAACGACATTTGTGTCGTTTTTAAATTCTTGTTCCAGTTTTTTAAGTGCTGGCGTCATTTGAAGGCAACCTACACAACCTGTGAACCAGAAATCTAAGATCGCCAGTTTGCCTTTCAAACTTGATTTAGTGTATTTATTGCCATTGCGATCGACGAGTTCAAAGTCAGGGGCTGATTTTGCATTTGCCCGCTCGCGTAATTTCAAGATCGCCTCCCTTAAAGTGCGTTTATGCTCAGGATAGGTTTTTTCCTTAAGGTAATCTTGCAGTCTTTCCTCGACCGCGGGAAGGAAACCAAAATCTCTGATGATTTCTTTGTACAACACCTTATATACAAACTCTTCCCTTGCTTTATTGCTAAAGAAGCGCTTACCAACGTCGTAATATTCCAACCACCTTATCAGCGCAGTATCTCTATTTTCACTATAATTTTCAAAGTCATGTTTCCTATCTACCATCCACCATACAGGTTTCCAGCTTTTGCAGTGAATTGCAGCGGTATAGGGTAGGTATCTATCTACCGAGGGTTTATACTTCGTATCAAATAGTTCTATCGCCTGATCTTTCGTTAAGTTTATTCCCTCATAGCCCCATCGTATTTGCGCAAACTTATCGGAATGATCGTCAATAATCTGGTTGATAAAGCTTGCCCTTGTGTAAGTGTAGGCGGTAGGAGAAAGTTTATTCCTAAAACTATCTATCAAGGGAACGATGACATCCAATTGTTTATTGAAATAATCGTACCATTCTAGGTAATCTTCCTTGGATTTTGTTAGATAATCCTTAGGGTTTGACGGCTTTTTTATCTTCGCCTGAGCTTGCCTGATTTTGTCGGCTAGCTGGTACTTTTTTGCGCCATTTCCAGAAACAACCAAAGAATCTGAATTAAAGTTCAGCACCACCTTATCACCTGGCTCGGCAAAGTAGGTCTTTCCCAAAATCGAAACAGATATTGGACTTAATTCCTCGAAGATAAAAAGCGTTGAACTGCCAGTTGTTTTCCCTATAATTTTTCTTGCTGGATTTTGTCCGATTTCCTCTGCCGAACTGTAACTGAGCTCTTTTAAAGGTAATTGCTCATCCGCTAGTTTTATCGTGATCTGAATTTGGCTTTTTGATTGTGCGTATGCACAGTTGAAGAGAAGGTTTGTGTACACTAAGAGTGTACACAAAATTGAAGATCTTAAAATTGAACGCATAGTTAGTAGCCTTTATTTTGGGAAATACCCATTAACGTTACATCAGATACTGGAATGGGGGCGATAGCCTTATCACTGGGGTAAAGAAGGGTTTTGGATTCACTAAAAACAGCATCAGATCTAACGATATCTAATTTCCAGCGTTGTAAGTCAAACATTCTCAGGCCCTCGAAGCATAATTCTTTTCTGCGTTCTCTTTGGATTAACTGCATTAGGCTTTGTCCACTGGCATCTGTGTCTTCAATTGCCGGGTTCGAGCGTTTCCTGATTAGATTGAGATATTGCCTCGCCAAAGCCTCTTCACCTAACTTTGCCGCGGATTCGGCTACTGTTAAAAACATTTCTGTGGAACGAATAAATGCAGGATAGTAGGCGTTTGATGGCACAGTAATCTCAGGAACCACTTCGGGAGCTGAGTTTTGGGGAAATTTACCAACCTCCCAAATTCCCGAGGTTTCTCTTACCCACTTGCTCCTTACGTCAGCGCCGTCTTCTGTGAGTAGGTTAGCCAAATCGTTCGTTGATACAAAACGTTTCGATGTCCCAGAAAGGCGAACACCTAAAAATGTTGTGGATAGCGCTGGTGAACCAGTTGGTGTAATTTGAAAAAGGCTCTCGTTGCTTTTAGTATTGGAATACTTGAAAATCGCATCGGGGTATCCATCTGCAATGCTTAGTAGTGGCACATCCTTGGTAACTTCGAGTGCGATTTTTTTTGCGTTTGGATAATCTTCCATGAAAAGAAAAACCCGCGCTAAAAGTGCTTTCGCGGCGAGTTTATTCATTAACCTAGAATCATAAGCGCCAGTGGGCATAAGTTCTATTGCACGGTTTAAATCTTCTACAATATGCCTATATACCTCTGCTACCGATTCGCGTGAATAAGATTTGGTGACATCGGAGAAAGTAATGTAAGGTATGCCAGGATGTTGTCCATTCACAGTATATCCGAACTGCTGGGCAAAGGTATTTACAAGTATGAAATGAAAGGCCGCCCGCAAGGCTAGGGCCTGGCCCTCAATATAGTTGGCTCTGGCGTTATTTTCTGGCCTATATTTACCAATATCTTCAATTACAAAATTGCAGCCCCTGATCCCACGATATCCCAATTGCCATAGCGGGTTCATAGCAGTTGCCTGTGGATGGACGCCAACAAGTTCCTGTTTATCTATATTGTCTGCAAGCTGCATCCATTTGTAATGCGGCTGAAGATTTGCTGTTGTAGCCGAAACAGGCTTTAAATTGTCTGCTATGAGCTCTGGATAGGCAGCAGCATAGCCATAATTTATATTCACAGCGTTAATGACATACAGCCCATTCAGAAAGTCGTTCATTGTACTGAGATCTTTGACATAGCTCTGTTTAAATACGCCACTCACGTCTTTGACATCTAAAAAGGATTTTCCACATGAAAATGATATTGATGCTATTAATAAAATGCAAATTTTTGCAATTGATGTTTTTGGAATTTTCATCTTTAGAAATTTAAGTTGATACCGGTTGAAAAAGATCTCTGGATCGGATATAACGACCCCCCGCTGCCGGCCGCACTGGCATTTTCGGGATCCTGACCGCTGTATTTTGTCCAGGTCTTTATATTATTTCCTTGAACAAATATTTTTAGAGAATTTACCTTAAATCGTTGTAACAGTTTGTGGTCAAAACTATAAGCTATCGAGAGGTTGGAAAGTCGAATGAAATCCCCATCGAAAAGATTTCTGGTCGAAATCCCCGAGCTTCCCGAACGGAAAAGCAACCTCTTCGGATTTGCCGCTACATCCCCTGGTTTCTGCCAGCGGTCTAACGCAGCTATTGATTGGTTAACAAATGGATTTGCTCCGTCATTAACGACATCAGACGCACTGCTGTTATAAATTTTGAATCCATATTGGTAATAGAGTATTGCGGATAATTCAAATCCTTTAAATGCAAAAGTATTGGTCAGGGAACCAAAGCCATCTGGCTGGGGTTTCCCGACAAAATCGAGTTTGGCATTCCGGAAATTAGATGTTGGATTTCCATTGTTATCCAGCCATTGAGGCGAGCCGTCCTGAGGGTTAACTCCTGCCCAGGTTGCCATGTAATACGAATTATAGTTTTGCCCGATTCCATTAGCTAACAAACTTGCTGTAACTTTCTCCAATGGAAAAAAAGAACGCAACAGTTTATTTGAATTCTTACTCCAGTTTCCGTTTATCGACCAACGAAACGTATTGGACCTAACAGCGTCCGCTGAGACAGATAATTCAAGACCGCGATTTTGTAAATCACCTATATTGTCTCTTAAGCTGAAAAAACCAGTACCCTGTGCGATATTGATTTTACCTATCACCTCTGAGGTTTTTTTATTGTAAAAATCAGCAGTTATTCCGATCCTTTCTTTAAACAATCTCAATTCCAGCCCTGCATTCCAGACAAGGGTTTTTTCCCATTGTATATCCGGATTCCCGGGTTCCCCACTAGCAGCATTAGGAATTATTGCAGGCCGGTTCATATAATTCACCAAGGAATATGGATCAAACTTTATAAGTCTGTCAATTGCACTGGAGTTCCCTGCTGAGCCGACACTTCCCCTGATCTTAAAGAGATTAACCCAGTTGGATGCACCTTCCATGAATTTTTCAGATGAAAGCAGCCATGCCAGACCAGTAGACCAATGCGAACCAAATCTCTTATTATCGCCAAAAAGTGAAGAGCCATCTGATCGAAGACTTGCTGTTAGGAAATATTTTTTCAAAAAGCTGTAATTGGCCTGCCCGAAATAAGATAATAAAGTTTGTCTTGTTGCCAGACCGTAAGCTTCTCTAATGGTTCCATAGCCAAGGTCTAATTGATCATCATTGGGGTTGTCTGCAATATTGTCCTTAATAAGTAGTTTGAAATCGTTATTTAAAACCTGTGCTTCATGACCGGCAAGGAGATCGAGATGGTGATCACCTCTAAAGCTGTGATTGTAACGCAGCAGGTTCGTCATAATAAGGTTATTAGTTCGCAGGTCGTTTCCCAGGATACTTCCAATTCCAGGAAGCATGCCATCATTACCCGCCAAAAGAGGATGCGTTTTCTGCTTTGTATCAGTCAACATGAAATTTACGCCAAGATTTGTAGAAATTGTGAAATCCTGTAGAAATTTAATCTCGGCAGAAAGATTACTCAGCCCTCGGTATGAAGTATTTTTATTGATGTTCAGCTCAGCGGCAGCAACTAGATTAGGCCTAGGATCGCCGGATGCATCAAGACCTCCTGATGAGGCTAATCCCCAGGTGTAATTGTAAATGTAATTTCCAAGATTGTCTTTTAGAGCATTCAAGGGAGAGGTCAAGGCGAGAGCTTGTTCACTCGCACCTGACCCAAAATCCTGAACGTTGTAAGAGAACATTGAATTGAGCCCGAGCTTGAACCAAGTGTTGGGCTGATGAGTATAATTAAACCTAAGTGAAGTTCTATTGTAGCCGGTACCCATTTCAACACCGTTTTGATCGGTATTTTCTAGGTTAAGATAAAATGTATTTTTCTCTGTCCCTCCTGAAATTGACAGTTCGTTTGCAACTGTGACAGCATTCTTTTTGTATAGTTGCTTTGTCCAGTCCGTCGCTGGGTAAAAGCTGGTGTCTCTAGGAGCGGTTAAATAGTAAGGAAATTTCATTCTCAGATCTGACAGTATTGACGCATCGGTCCATGCCGGATCGGTATTTTTGTAGGTTTCAAACAAAAGATCCAAATACTGTTGCTGGTTCAAAGGCGTTTGGGTGCCAGATAACCTCGATGCCAGATCTGTCTGATGGCGGATATTGAAAATAGTTTTTCCCGCCTTTCCATGTTTTGTCGTTACTAAAATGACACCATTGCTGGCTTTAGAGCCATATAATGATACTGCGGACGCATCTTTCAAGACAGAAATCGACTCAACATCGGAAGGATTAAGTTGCGCCATCGGATTATTGAATGACACGCTGCTTGTTGTCGCTTGGGCAGGATCCTGCTGTACGGGCACGCCATCAATAACAAATAATGGGTTTCGAACTGTCTGCCCGATACTGACATCGCCACCGGATGAGATACCCCGTAATACAAAATTGCCAGTGCCACCACCCGGTTGCCCTGTCCCTTGTGTAACAAGCAAGCCGGGAACCAATCCTTGAAGACTTTTATCTATGGATCTATTAGGCAAGTTTTGTATCTGTTCGCCCTTGATTACGGCAATAGCCCCGGTAATCGCCCGTTGCTCCTGTCGTCCGTAAGCGACCACAACTTCATCCAGTTCAGCGGTTTCAAATTCCATCTGAATAGTGCCCATATCTTTTTCTGCAGCCCTGTAGATCGTTTTATAACCGATCATTCGAAATTCAATAATCGCATCTTTATTAATTCCGGAAAGGTTGAATCTACCTTTGTTATCAGTACTGGTTGTACCTCTCATACCTTTAACACCCACCGTCACTCCCGGTAAAGGCATTTGTTTTTCATCCACAACACTGCCAACAATCCTGATATCATCAAACACATCCACCACCTTATCCAGAAAGGAGGGCACCTTCTTTTTAGTAATCACTACCGAATTTTCTTCTATCACATAATCCAGATCCTTCCCCTTGAGCGCCTCCTTCAACACCCGATCTAGCGGTACATTCCTAAAATCCACATCCACCGTACCCTTGCCCCGCAAAACCTCCGAGCCATACAGCACCGTAAAACCCGTCTGCTTCTTAATCTGCACAAAAAGCTCCTTTAGCTCCATATCCCGCTTCTTCAAAGTCACGCTTTGCGCAGCAGATGAAGCATACACCTGCATCAAGCAGACAAAAATCATAAAAGCCAAAAGCCTCATAATCCTAAAAAATTGTCCCAGGCCGGCAAAAAGAAAACACCGGCCCGAAAGTCCATAAAAATTCATAAATTCGTTTGTTTTGGTCCATAAGCCAGTCTGCCCCCAGATCCTCGAAAAATCAAAGGCAGACCGCTAAAAAATAAATTACTTCCATAAAGGTTAAGTGATAATCAAAACATCCAACCGGGCGCTGCGCTAACAGCACCCGGTTCTTTTGATCCCACCAGGATCAAAAGGATGGTTAAACAGGACGAATTGAAACTCCAAAATAAAATGTCCTACTTCATCGCAATAATCTTCCTCCCTTCAATCTTAAAGTGAACACCCCCGGCCATCTCCAGCCGCTTTAATATCTTCGAGACATGATCAAACCTCGACACACTGCCCCCATACAAATACCCTTTATCCGCCCCAGCATACTCAACCTCCACATTATACCACCGCGCAACCCTTCGCATCACGCTTTCCAGCGGCTCATCATCAAACACAAACAGCCCATCCTTCCAGTCCACTGCATTCTCCGCGCTCACTTTTACCACCCGCAAACTCGCTGCAGAAGAAATCCCTTGCTCCCCAGGAGCCAAAACCCGCTTCTCACTTCCAGATGAAACCCTTACATGACCCTCCAGCAAAGTCACCCTACTCAGCGGCTCATCAGCATACCCGTTCACATTAAAATGCGTACCCAGTACTTCAACCACCTGCCTTTCCGTACGTACTACAAAAGGCCTTAAAGCATCCTTTGCTACCTCAAAATAGCCCTCTCCAGACAGCGAAACCATCCGCTTTCCTTGACCAGCAAACACCGCCGGATACGAAAGCGAAGACCCCGCATTCAGCCAAACCTTAGATCCATCGGGAAGCACTACACTAAATTGCTGCCCCAAAGCTGTAGTTAACACATGATCTCCCGATCCAGCAGAAACAGCAGCAGAAGCCTTATACACCAATTCCCCATCCACTCCTTTACTAACCTCCATTCCCGTAGCCCTTAAAAGCTCTCTAGAGGAAACCGTATCGAGGCCAATCCTTCTTCCCCCAGCAAGGGTTAAAGTAGCCCCGGATTTCCCTGGTGCCACATCCGCTAAAACAGCAGCACCAGTGGCACCCTTTTTCCCAAAATAACCCGCATCATAAAAATAAAACAGCCCTCCGCCCAAAACCAGCAGCACAGCCGCGGCTGATGCAATACGTTTCCAAAGCGGGTAGGAGTGGACTTTCACCTCAGCATCCAATCTCGACCAGATCCGGTGCACTGCACCATCAGCATCAGATCCCTCAACATCCAGCTCCTCATCCACCCTCCAGGACATATACCAGCTTTCCAGCCTTGCCAGCTCCTGTTCACTGCACAAACCCTGATCGTATTTTTCCAGTAAAAGTTTAATTTCCTTTTTATCCATAATAGAGACATTGAGCCCAACTAAATACATTGACCCCTAGCTCCACCCGAACAAGTAGACAAAAAAGAAAAAAAGTGAAAAAAAATTAAACCATTATCAAATGACGAGAAATACCCACATATTGTCCCGAACACACCTGCCCAGATTAACCGATCCAAATTAAATTTGAATATCCATGCTTAGCAGGATCTTTAAATGAATAAAAACCATGAGAAAAATCATTGCAGCCATCAACATGACCCTCGACGGGGTCTTTGACCATACCGCAGTCAATCCCGACAAAGCAATACACCAGCACTACGCAGACCTGATCGGAAATTCCGGGGTGCTTTTATACGGTAGAATCACCTACGGACTGATGGAATACTGGAAAGAACTGGCTAGAAATCCAAGTGGAGAAAAAATGATGGACGACTTTGCCCTGGTGATAGACCAAGCCCCAAAACTCATTTTCTCCCGTATACTAAAAATACTCGACTGGGAAAGCGCAAGCCTGGCAGCACGTTCCCTGGAAGATGAAGTGCGGTCACTTCAACAACAGCCCGGCAAAGATATCCTGATCGGTAGCAGAAGCCTGATCATAGCCCTGTTACAACTCGGTCTGATCGATCAGCTACAGCTCTGCATACACCCAGTATTAGCAGGAGAGGGGCACCCCTTATTTGAAAGCCTAAAAGAAAGAACCAGTTTAAAACTCGTTAACACCAAAACCTTTGACTCCGGTGCCGTAATCCTGTACTACGAACCGGAAAATCCGGCGCAAAGGCATTAATTAACCGCCAGCTTAATGACTAAACAGCCCATCAAAAAAACCAAAAAAACAACAATTAAAACCTGATCAGAAAAATCAGGTACAAGAAAAGTCCCAGTTTGGTACGCAGGATCTTCAGCGCATTGGACACCTGTTTTGTTACCGTGAGCTCCGAAATCCCCAAACGCTCCGCAATCTCCGCATGCGATAAATGTTCCCTGCGGGACAGCAAAAAGACCTCCTTCATTTTCTCCGGCAAGGCCTCAATCTCCCGATCAATAATCGCCTTAAACTGATTCTCCCTCACCTTATGATCGGTCAGTTCAACCGAGCGCTCAGCAGCCAAAGCAAAAGAAGACACATACTCACTCTCCACCGACTGGCGCGCCAAAAACTTAAAAATCCTGTTGCGTACCGCCGTAAACAAATAACCCGAAAGTGAAGTCTTCACCTCCAATTCCTCCCGGTTAGTCCACAGCACGGCAAAAAGATCATGCACGGTATCCTCCGCCACTGAAACATCCCGGAGCCTCTTAAAGGCATGCAGATACAGCAAATACTTATACCGCGAATAAATCTCCGCAAAAGCATCCTTGCTCCCCGCCTTAAGCAGCACAGTAAGTTCCTGATCAGAAAAAGAAGCGTAAGCGGTCATCGATAAAAATTCCTAGAATTCATTTGGTTCCTATTCACAAAGGTGGTTAAATTCCGGGGAATTGCAAGATAGGGTGGAAGTTAAGTTTTTGTTAACTGGATTCACCCAGAAAACTCAATAAGTATCATGCTTTCCAAAAGAACTTTAAAGCTATAGTGGGTATCTTGGGTTTAATGCAACTAATTTCAGTATCAGATAGCTCGTACTCTTTTTAAGAATATACTCACTTTTAGGTATTGTGCGGTTTTACCATTGTAAGTAAGTTTATATAGGACTTCCAGTAAGGCCTGTAACCAGACAAGACTTTTTATGCACTTCACTTTTTCTATCCCCAAAGGGGTTATTATGGACTGTTTTTTAATCTAGAGATGAGACACAGATTTACTATATCGATTTTACCACTCATTTTCCTTGCCTGTTCCTGTTCTCCGGATAGAAGAGAAGAGGCAGCAACCTCCTCTGAAAAAAGTGGGAATGGCTCCAAAATAACAGAAAGAAATATTGGCTATTTTGGACAGTCCGATATCATTAAAAACCGCATACGGTTTCTTGATACTACGCAGATCGTAATTGACTCTGCAAACAAAGCATTCGAGGCATATAAGAAGACTGTTCCCAGCATATTAATCGATGGTGAGAAAATGTATATTGTTCAAGGTGATGAGTTATTGACCGATTCAAGTCTTTATGACCATTGGTTAACTTTCCGTTACAGCAAACTTGCAAAATTAAAGGAAATTACGCTTCAGCTGGACCGGTTGGACAATAAATATATTATCATTGCTAACGATAAAAGTGGAGATCCGCTTCTCTGGACACCCGGAACAACGCTGAAATTCTGTATAGATAAAAAATCCTTTACCCAGAACGATGGGGAAACCAAATACAAACTGGTCAGGGATAACTTCGTTGCAGCTACTAAAGACTGGCAGGGGCTTTGCAAAATAAACTTTTCATACCTTTCCCAGCTGGATAACTCGAAGCCTGCAAACGGCATTCCGCCGGGTGTAGACTTTATGGTAAGCTATACCGATCTGCTCGAAATAGATTCACCAAAACTCGTTGCGAGCGCATTCTATAAAAACCAGGTCAAACCAAAAATCCTTAGGGTCTATCCAAAATACTTCACGACCAAGCTCTTCGATGGCGTGGGCATATTCAGACATGAAATCGGACACATTATGGGCTTTAGGCATGAACATATTTCCAGGGATGCCCCAGCCGACTGCCCGGACGAATCCCTTGCCAATACAACAACCCAGGGCAAATATGATTTCAATTCAGTTATGCACTACCCTTGCGGAAAATTCAACAATTATCAACAGGTTTTCTCTAAAAATGACACCTCGACGATAAGATCTAAATATTAAAAAAACCTAATCCGAAAAAATAATGAGAAAATATCTATTTCTAATGCTCTTACTACAGGCCTCATTTTGCATGGCCCAGGATCCAACAGATGAATTATTGGGTTCCAAAGTTGTAAGGAATTATGTCCATTTTACCCTAAGCGATAAAAAACTCTTGTACCAATTAGATGGCAACAAAGACAAAAAGACACATAAGCAAATGAACGAGACGCTTTCTGTTACCGTACCACTAAATGAGAACCAGGTCGCCTTGTCCTTCGACTTTTTAAATCCTTTTGTACAAAAAATCATCGTGTCTGAAAGTACAGAACCTGATGGGACCTATGCTAGCCTCAATAAATTCTTTGAATCAATCGCGGGGCTAGGGTCGCAGCTTTCGGCAGCCGGAGCAGCAGCAGTGAAAAAAGACGAAAGTGGTACAGTTGATTTTCAGGAAGGGGACAAACCCACAGCTACAAGCAAGGCAAAAACCATTGTAGCCAAACTAAACGCACCATCACTGGTAAGCTGGAAATACAATTTTCTGGAAAAAAAGGAGCAATGCGTACTCAAAGAAAAACTTTTCGAAATCTTATTTGCCACTGATACCTCATTTTATCGCGCTGCGGAGGATGATGATATCAAGGATTTCTTCCCAAACCAAATTTCAACATTGCTTTCCGGCCTTTCAAAGACCGCCAGTGTCAAAGAATTTGTCGCCTTTAGTGCACTTATGAACTCCCAGTATATCACTCCACTTGAAAAAAGCGTTTCGCGATCAGAGGACAACATCAAGTCTTTAGCGAAATGGGATTATACGGACACCTTCGACAAAGATTGCGACAATCTTAAAAACCATACTAAGAGCGTTATAGACAACTTTATAACGGATGTAAACATTTTACAGGGAAAGCGGAAAGAGGTCATTGCCAAGCTCAAAGAACTCAAGGCCGCAATGGATAAATTTCTGACCCAATGCGATTCTGATGATAACACGATGATTGTTGCAAGGGTGAATGTCGATGTTGAACAGGTCAAGATCCAGACCATCAAACTTCGGTCGATCGCGCTTAAGTTCGAGGATAACCTCATCAGCCATACCGAAGATGCAAGTAAAGACGAATTGCTGGGAAAGGTCCGGGTACGTAGTTACCACCTGATCATACCTGAATTTGCCGTTGGGGGATTTTACACTGATTTAAGTTATCCGAAGTACGGGACAAAGACAGTAGATGGAAAAACCGCAGTATCTGCACCGGTTTATGACAAATATGCTATCGTTGCCGCTGCCCACCTGAATCTCATCTTAAATCTGCACAGTTTGATTAATCCCATGTTGCAATTAGGTGTCGGTACAGCAAAGGAACTTCCTTCATTTCTCGCAGGGGGCGGTATCAGGTTTTCAAAACCTAAGCACATGTCGATAAGCGGCGGTTTCCTTTGGACCTGGAGGAAAGAGCTCGACAAACTGAAAGTCGATGATGTCATTGAAAATACAGCGGTACTGGATAATGACCTCAAATATCGGCTCACCACTAAACCTGCCTTTTACATTGGCATCAATTACGGTTTCTAAACCTAAAAAAAAAATACCGATCGTAATTGATAGATTATCGTTACCGATCGCATCGCTTGGCTTACATCGAAACCGCACGGTCCTGATCATTTTTCAGGACCTTTGTGTTTTTAGAAGATGGAACAGACTTTCTAGTTGCCCTCGGTTTAACCTCCCTGGACTTAGTAGTCCCATTACTTTCCGTTTTCGCTGACCTCGCTTTCCTGGCCTCCTCTAACGCCGATAATTTTCCCAGCTCTACTTTCACAATTTCAGCCACCTGTTTTTTCACCCGCTCATAATTCTGCTGCACATCATCCGCGCTGAGACTTTTCACCACCGGTAAATCCACATAAGCAGCATCCTCTTTTGCCAGCGCCCCATGGTCATTCTGAATCTCCCCATGAAACATCTTCTGCGGAATTTTCTCCCCCGGAGAATCCGCCACCAGTCCCACAAACTCTCCCGAAGATAAAGTAGCAATCTTGGAAGCCGGTACCGCATAATCCAGCTGGGTAGATCTCGACACCGAAGTATCACTGCTATTGATACTCAAAGATTCCCTATCCTGCATGATCTTCCCAAAAGTCTCTGATAACTTCTTGGCACTATCGCCCGATACCTGCCCACAGATAATATTTGCGCAGATCCCCGCAATAATCTCCGCCTGCTCTGCACCATATTCCTTTTTCACCTGCTCAATACTCTGTATTCCCAGCGTACAGGAAATCAAATTACTCCGCCCGGTAGAAATCGTAGTAATCAAATTCGCCACCAGCGTCGGATACTCATCAAAAATCAAAGTGGATTTCAGCTTCCCTTTCTGATTGATCAGCTTTAGCATCCGGTTCACATACAGCGACAACACCGCCCCATAAGTTTCGATCTTCTGTGGATTATTGCCCATACACACAATCTTAGGCTCCTTAGGGTTATTGATATCCAAAGTAAAATCATTCCCGGTCAGCACATAATACAGGCTAGGGGAGGCCAGCCTAGCAAGGCCAATCTTGGCCGAAGCAATCTGACCCTCCAGCTGCGCCTTCGCCCCGTTCTGCCATGCCGAAATAAAAGGATTGATCAACACCCTGATCTCTGCGCAAGTTTCCAGTATCGCAAACAGCTGATCATAATCCACCTGCATCAGCTCAATCACATGCGGCAACGTACAATACTTCCCTTGCTCATACCGCCTCAAATACCAGATCACCGCCGTTAAAAAGTTGATCGGACTCTCTACAAAAAAGTCCCCTTGCTTTTTCAGCCAATCCCGGTTCAATCCCATCATGATGGTCCTGCTGGCCTCAGTCGCATCGGTGATATCTTCCATCCCGGAAGGCGCCAGTGGGTTACACCTGTGCGTCCTGGACAGATCCTCAAAATTGATGATATAAAACTTAGGCCTGACTTTATAATTCCCCTTGTATTTCAATAGCTTATTATAAGCCATTCGCGTTAAATCGTCGAACTTAAAATCGTACAAGAATACACTAAACCCCTTTTTAATCTGCTGATCCAAGATATGCCGGATCACAAAATAGGTCTTACCAGCTCCACCCGAACCCGCCACCAAAATCGAGCGGAAAGGATTGATCACATTGATCCAGCCCGAGCGCACCTGACCCTTTAACCTATAGCTCGTCGGCAGGTTCACCGAATACTCATTCTCCAGTAGCCGCTCTTCCTGCGGAAAAGTCTCATTCTCCAGGTTAAACACATCTTTATTCATGCGGACCTTTAACAGCCTGGATAACCGAGTCCCACCAGTTAGCACCAGTAAATATCCTAGAACAGTCAAACCCATATACCAGCCAGCCACAACACCAAAACCGCTCCGGATATAAAGCGATAAAAAGGAAAGCCAGTACACCAGCATCCCGCAAACCAGATAGACCATAATCCCATTCAACTCCGCCTTCTCATCCTTTTTACCCTTAGCCCCCAGTAGCGAAACCAGTAAAAATAGCAGTACCGCAAGTTTAGGCTTAAGTATTCCATTCAGCCAATCCAGCCGCGCCAGATTGCCAATGATCCTGTCAGTAATCCCGGCAGTCAAGCCCCAATATTCAAAAGCCCGGTAACAGATCAGATAAAAATGGACCGCCAGCAGAAACACACTGATCAGCCTTGAAAAATCTATAATCTTGCGCAGCCCCTGCGCATCTTCGCCCGTATTCATATCTTATTCAATTAATTTTTTACATAGTCAACTGCTGATCCTGACTGATCTGCTTCCCTTTACGCCGTTTCTTCCTGCGCTTTGGAATCTTGATACCGGTCTCATCCTGAGTCTGAGCTAACGCTATCTCCAGAAATGAAATAGGAGCGGGGGCTTTAGGTATATGCTGTTGAAAGTGCTCCGGGGCCATCGCAGATCTCTGTTTGACAACTTGCGACTCTTGGCCAACTGTTCGCTTTTGAACGACGCTTTCCGATTTTCCAAACCTTTCTTCCAGAGCTTTCGCGCTATATGCCTTGCCTAAATCGCTACCGTTAAACACTGTTTTAGTGCGGTGATCAATATAAGTTACCCCATACACCTGACCATCTTCACTTCTTCTAAAAACAACATCAATTCCGATCTTCGATAATTGCCAGCTGAACAGATCCCTACTCGTAGCCGATCCCTGGGCAAGGCACTGATCAAGTACCTTTTTTACAGCTTCTTTATACCCCAGCTTCTTATGTTTGTTCTTTTCAAAACGTTTTTCCAGTTCCTTCAGGGTCGGTCTGCAATAAATTGAGCTGGCCTTGATTGGAACGCCAACAGGCTTTCCATACTCATCTAAAATCGAATATTGCAAGCCGCCTTTCTGGAACATCTGCGTATCCTGACCACCGCGGTCAGCATAAATATTAAACCGGGAAAGAACAGCCGAATATTCAGCAAATGAACCATAACAATACTGCCGCATTACCCCAGCCACCGTATTAGAGATCAATTTTTTGGTTGGCTTTTCTCCATAGACCGCGGACCTAATTTTTTCACCCATACTGTTTTCTCTTCCCTCAGCTTTGACCAGACCAAAACTTACTTCCAGCTCTTTTCTTGCAGGCTCAGATAACCGGTAGCCAATCCCGTGGATATTAATCGGCACACCGCTCCGCGTTACATTTGTGGTCAAAATATGCAGATGAGGATGATGGGCATCCAGATGCCGGTAAACCAAAAAAGGCTGGTCTGCAAAACCGATCTTTTCCATATAACTTGCCGCGATCTGTTGCAGCTTGGCGTTATCGAGCTTATCCGAAGCATCAAAGTTCAAACTGATGTGTACCGTGTTGGTCTTTACCCTCAGATTCAAGGAAGTGAGCCGCTTAAACCGGTTAATTTTTTGACCAAAACCCATCCGATCAATCTCTCCAGCGAAGCCACTAGCCATTAATAGTTTCGCTTCACCCAGCGACACCTTATCTTCATTGTACAGAAGCGCCCCCCGGATGCTTTTACCGCTTTCTATTTTTGCAACCATTGCTCCGCAAGCCTTCCCACAATTATCAGTAGCTTATTCACTTTTGTCTCCACATCCTTATATAGCGCAGCTGTCTTCTGAACATAAAAAGCCCGCTCAGCCGCACTTTGGGAAACATGGAAATGATGTGTCTGCTGATTGATATTGATCCCGATCGATTTCAGTTCCTTTCTGATCAGCGCCAATTCCTCCATCGGACCATCCATCGACGTATCCTTATGGAAAACTACCATACGTTTTCCCAGGATGATATTCCTCACCACCTCGGCAACCGTGCGGCAACCACTGTTCTCCGCCAGCTTTTCCAGACGCTCAAATGTTGCCCCGTTCACCCGGACAATGATCGAGTGGCTCAGTTTTTCTTCCTCTTTTATCATCGGTCTAGCCATACACTAATCCAAACTTATAAGGCATTACGAGTTCCGAGTAATGCCCAAACCTCAAGGTTTGCAAGATGTTTTTGCATGCAAAAATCCATCTTGCTGCACGCCCGCGCGGGCCATACCTCACCCAATAAACCGCACAATAAAACAGTTAACAACCATATCAAATCAAAGTAGGATAGCCAGCTATTCTCCAGAAGATTCCTTCAAAGCTTTTATAGATTTTAATTCCTGCGGAGAGATGGCAGACCTAAGTAACTGCCGCATCTTTTGCCTAGGCTCGGTCTTTACTTTTTTTAACTTCATGTAGGGATTGCCCCGGTATTTGCCGCCCTTCACATTCGGTGTTTTAACCTTCCTGGTATTTAGCTTATCTTCTTCCAGAGCTTCCAAGTTTTGCAGTGTTTTTTTCATTTCTGTTTCGGACTTTATAGAAATCAAAAATCACTAGCCTAAAAAGCTGATGTACTCTAGTAGAGAACTATTTTTATAGGAATTTGTGAAACGTTTATTTGTAACTGATAATTGGTTTATAGAACTTAGCAAAGTTTATTAGTAACGCTCGCAATGAAAAAAGAAGAAGAAATTGAATTACTAGCCAGTAAAATCGTCAAACAGCTAGCACAACTGGAAACATACTTTTTGGATGTTCACGTTGAGCAAGCGTACCTAGGTAGAGACTATGAAAGTCCGGATTGGGACGATAAGAAGACCTATCTTTTCTATGGAACCAGAGAACTGTTTTACAAAATTTCACTATTCCTTGAGCTTAAGAATCTACCACTTTATCTTAATTTCTTTCAATCCAAATTTCAAAGCATAATAGATGATAAAAAGGAAGTTACCAAAAGTAGAGGGCCACTCTATGAGGAGTCCGAACCGTCAATGATCATCTTAGATGATTTTCGAGACTATTTATCTGGATTTAAAGAATTTAATATTGATGGTTTCCAAAAACATTATCGCGACCGGTTAAAAGGTATTTTGGAAAACACGAATTCAATTCTATCCAAAACAAACACAGCCGTCATTAGTGAAAAGTCTATCTATGATATTGTGCATTGGGTTGTCGAAATGACCTATCCTGAAGCTAGGAGACGAAATAACTCGCGGTTTGTAAGAAAAATTAAAAGTTATAAGCCCGATATTTTAGTACCAGAGGTTAGCGCTGCTATAGAATATAAAATGATCCGAAAAGGAAAAAACGCTGCAGATTTCTTGGATCAGATAAAAACTGATGCCGATAACTACACCGGCGATCCGGAATACAACTATTTCTATGCCGTAGTATATTTTCAGGATAAATCGACTTTGAACCAAGCAGCTTTCAGAGCTGCTGTTAACGAGAAATCCTTCGCGGAAAACTGGACTATAATAGCACTATAGTGTAAGGACTTGCTATTTAGCCTATTTCCTTTGGCAGTAAAACTAAGCTAATCGAAATTTAAAATCCCCAAAATTATCCAATAAAATTTCTTTTATGATAACAATCGATACCGACCAGCCGAAATCTGAATTAGAAGAAGATAGGTTCCAACGTTACGACTTTGCAGGCAGGATTGCAAAGATCATAGCCGAAGGGAATCCCATCAAATCCCTTGTTATAGGTATCTATGGTAAATGGGGTGAGGGAAAGACCTCGGTTATGAACTTCATTAAAAAGCAACTGCCTGACGGAACTGTAATCGTAAATTTTAATCCTTGGTTATTCAGTAATGAAGAACAATTAATGCGATCATTTTTTTCCAGCTTAGCATACGAACTGGATAGCTCCTTAGAAAGCAAAAAAGAAAAGGTCGGAAAGGTTCTCAGCGATTATAGCGAAGCCATCGGATCGGTTACCAGTGTTCTTGGATTTTCGTTCAAAGGTTTTAAAGAAATTGGTAATAGGCTTCAAAAAACCTCCATTGAAAAATTAAAAACCAGGGTTGATGATATTATCCAAAAGAGTGGGAAAAAGATTGTGGTTTGCATTGATGATATCGATCGGCTTGACGTTAATGAAATACAACACATATTTAAGTTAATCAAGCTTGTAGGAGATTTTCCGGCAACGAGTTATATTTTGGCTTTTGATGATGAAATGGTTGCCAGCGCCCTGGCACCACGCTACGGAGATAAACAACATGCCAACGGGTATACGTTTCTCGAAAAAATCATTCAATTGCCGCTTAAAATCCCTAAGGCCTCTCGACGGGCGTTAAAAAAGTATATACTGGATATGGTTTCACAAGTTGTCCAGGGACTAGGGATTGTTGTTACCCAGGAAGAGGTTGACAAGTTTCGTTCGGTTTTCGATGAATGTTACGTGCCACATATAGATAATCCAAGACTGGCAAGCCGCTTTGCAAATGCAATACATTTTGCCCTTCCCCTTCTTCATGGTGAAGTTAACACCAATGAACTGATTTTGCTGGAAGGATTAAAAGTATTGTTTCCGACTGCCTACGACTTCACCCGCAATAATTCTATTTTATTTCTGACCGACACCTCATCGGACCTAGGTACAAAAAAGCTTAACCGCGATGAACTGCTGAAACAAGTCAACACATTTTTGCAAAATCTCACTGAGGCTGACAACAAGGCCATAAAAGAAATATGGAAGCAACTCTTCCCACAATACAAGCTGGCAACCGGGGGCATGAGGTACAGGGATGATAAATGGAAGGACTGGTATAAGCAAAAGAGGGTATGCTCTGGAGCTTACTTCGAAAGATATTTTAGTTATGTCGTTCAAACGGGGGATATATCAGATGTTCTTTTTCAAGGACTGCTAACAGATCTTGAAAACCTTTCCATGGAACAGTGTCAGGAGAAACTCGATGTTTTGTTTTCTCAATACTCGGTATCGGATATTGTTTTCAAACTGAGGCTCTGGGAAGATGGATTAAACGAAACGCAATCCAAAAATCTGGCCATGCTGTTGGCGGTTAAAGGAGAGGAACTTCCTATGGAAGCAGGAGAGTTTGCCTCATTCACCACTAATGCAGAAGGAGCAAAAACCATAGCCAGTCTAATGTTGAACATCCCCTTAGACCAAAGGAAAGAGCAGATTGATAAACTTTTTGAGGCTGCAAAAAATCTTGAATTCGCTATGGAGATATTTTACTGGTTTATATACAAAAAACAAAAATCAAGTGAGGTCATCTTAGAAGATCATGATCAGCACGATCTGGAACTGAAACTAGTTGAATACTTCAAAGAGGAACTTAAAACCAAACCGTTCTTTGACATTATCACAGACGGGGAAACTGCAAGATTGCTTGCTTGGTGGAACCAAATCAACCCCGCAGAGCTACAGACGGCTCTCGAACTTGCAATTGATGGTAAAGCCGAAAAAGTAATCAGATTGATACAAGTATTTACTCCAACTATCATGAGTTTTGGTGGATCCGAACCTAAAAAGTTCAAATCAGGATTTGATTTCAAACGCTATCAGGCAATGAAAGAAATCATTGATGTCACATTTGCTTATACCATTCTTTACGAATCAAATATAGAGAGAGAAACGTTCGACCTGACTAAGATCCCGGATAGAGACGCACTATCGGATTCTCAACTGATAAATATTTTTATGCAGTTTTTTGAACAGGACTTAGCAAATAACTAATTAACTCATTACAACCATCCAAAAACTGAAATTCATTAAATTTGGATATGAGCCACAACATCATTCCTATATTAAAAGCACTCAATACCGATCCAGCGATCATCAAACTCGCAGAAGGAAAAAACATACCCTATATAGGCGGTCTGTATAAACTCGTCTATGATTGCTTTTATCCCTACCCACCAGCATTCATCCCCATCTTTGTAGATGACGGAAACTCCTCGATGATGGGACTGCTCAAACACTGGTTTTTGGAGCGGGATGCAGTAATCGTCAACTACGATCTGGAAACCGCGATGATCTATGAAAAGGCCAGAAACGGACAACAGTTTATTGCTAAACTGTTATTACAAATGAATATGCTTGAAGATGGCCTGACACCAGAAATTAGGGAATTCGCCCACATTATGGATTTCAAAAACCTACAGGCTATTGACGACCATGCAGAAGAATATGGGGACATTCCAAACGAGTTTTACAAGCTGGAAATAATAGGAGAGGATCCACCACTCGAATATGCTCCAACCTTAAATCACTATAAAGGAGATTTTCCTGCCTCTGACGAACTGCTTAATCCAGACCAGCTAACAAAAGCCTGCTCTTTTGAAATACCAGGCGAATGGGCAAAAGAACACGAACTTCCTACCTGGATGGATAAAAACCAAGATAAAAAACTGCTGTTTGAAGATTACCTGAATTCTGGCCAGCTCGATAAAGCCTGGCTAACGCTAAACAGCAGGGGCTGGATGATCAGCGATGCCATCCAGGCACTCGGTGAACTCAGGAAACATAATCGGGATCCGCTTTTCTGCGTCATTGCAGATCAATACACCAAAGGCTGGCAAGCTACAGACCGAATGCACCTAAATTATTAAAATAGGAGGGCCGGCACATCCGTGCCAGCCCGTTCCCTGCATTATAACAGGTTTAGTTAATATTTTATGTGCTCTAAAACAAAAGGTTAGCGACAAGTTTAAATGACCGGAGCACATCCATGCTCCGGATCAGTCGAACTTAGATTAAAAACTAACACTTATTCAAAGTATTTTACTGTTCAAAAGCCAAAGATCAGTGATCTTCAATCGCCTTTTGAAACATCGCTTTTTCATTATCAGGCACATTGGTTCCATACTTCTCCAAATACTCAGCTGCCGCAACCTTGTACTGTTCCCAGTCCTGCTGGTTGTAAGTGTGGATCGTCATCGCTCGCAGATAAATCTCTTCACCAGAATTCCCATAAGCCTTAACCGCTTTTTCCACAGCGCTCCAGTCCGGCTTTGCATTACCATCGGGAACAAAAGGAGCTATCACATCTGTAAACACAATGTTCATGGCCTTTATCTGGGCGGCACGATCGGTCTTTGCTCTTTCCAGCAACTGAGCAAAGCCTTTATCCGAAACTTTATTGGTCATCCCATCAATAAAAGCCAAATCTTCAGCTGAGTAAGGCGCAGAAAGCTTGGCAACATACTCCTGACCAAACCTTGCTTTACCCGCCAAATCATTCACCTGCCCAGCCATCATGACCAGCTTCTTCAAAAACACCGCGTCCCGTTTTCCGGACACATAAGAACTCACCGCATCAGCGTAACGCTGCGCAGGTTCAGTCAGATCTGCATCTTCGGCTGAAACGTCTGATATATCCTTCATCCAGAATGGAGATAAAACATCCGGATTTAGCGGAGCATGGATTTTGCGCAGCTGCGCAAAAGGAATCTTGACCACCGCCCGGTCATAAGTCATGATCCCGTTCTGTTCTCCTTCCACATCAAAGGGCTGGGTATAAATCGATCCCGAGATGCCTTCTTTTTCAAACAGCTTCAAATGCTGGTTCATCACCGAATACTTCGCCTTAAAAGCGGCAGGAGTGGAGTTGATATATCCCCAGGCAGAAGAAGTGTTCCACTGGTGATCCGGTATGAACACCCCGATTCCTCCAAACTCTCCGCAAACCCGCGCCTTGCCAGCCATCGCCAAGCTATTCATCGGATCCGGATAAGCATGCACATCGGTCATATCCGCATTCACATAAGCATCAGGAGAAGGTGAGCGAAGTTTCTCATTCACGTACAGCAGCTCTCCGGAATGCCCGTTCACAATCCTTGATGGATCAGTCTTTTTCACCCAGGAAGTCAGTCTCGCTTGGTCATATTGTCCCCATTTCTCATTGAACAGCACCCAGGTTACAATGGAAGGCGAATTATGCAGCTGCGATAAAATTTCCGCAGACTCCCGCTCGAACTCAGCCTTGGATCCCTCAGGCAGACCCTGGTTCGGGTTCACCATATCCTGCCACACCAGCATCCCCAGCTTATCAGCCCAGTAATACCATCTTGCAGGCTCCACCTTGATATGCTTTCTGATCGTATTAAATCCCATCGCCTTAATCGCCGCGATATCATAACGCAAAGCCTCATCACTTGGCGCGGTATACAGCCCGTCCGGCCAGAAACCCTGATCCAGCGTACCCAAGTTATAATAAGGCTTATTGTTCAGCATAATCCGCTCCACCCCGGCATCATCCTTCGCTACCGAAACTTTACGCATTCCGAAATAAGATTTCACTTCATCGCTTCCCATATGGACAGTCAGATCATACAGATATGGACTCCCGGGAGACCAAAGACGAGCATTTTTAACCGGAATCGCAATATCCGTATTGCTCTTTGCCTTAATTGTCCTCCCATCCACATCTATCGTCAAGGCACTATTCTCAGCCGCATTCACCCGTACATTCACCACCGATTTATCAACGTCCGGCGTAATTACCAGCCCCGAAATAAAGGAAGCCGGTACCGTCTCCATCCATACCGTCTGCCAAATCCCAGAAGAAGGCGTATAATAAATATTCTCTGGTTTAGACACCTGCTTGCCATGCGGACCAATACCCTGATCCGTCGGATCACATACCTTAACCACCAGCTCATTATCGCCAGTCTTTAGCGCAGAGGTAATATCAAAGCTAAAACCGGTATAACCACCCGTGTGACTGCCAACCTGCTTACCGTTCACGAAAACAGTCGCCTGCCAGTCTACCGCACCAAAATGCAAAATCGTCCGCTCACCAGCCTTGGCCGAAACATTAATTTTCCGCTTATACCATAAATTCTCCTCTGGCTTCAACATCTTTTTCACTCCAGACAAAGCGGACTCAATAGGATAGGGAACTAAAATCTGTCCGACAAACCCAGAAGGCTGATCAGCATCTTTCGCAGTAATCGCATAACTCCACAGGCCATTCAAATTCGTCCAATTCTTCCGAACCAGCTGAGGCCTGGGATATTCCTTCAATGCATTAGCTGGTGAAACTTCTTTTGCCCATCTCGTTTGAATCTGAACGGGTTGCACTTTATATTCCTGCTGTGCCTTGGCGTATCTAAGTCCCATAAATGATAAGACAGTAGCAAGAATAAATATTCTTATATTGCTAATTTTCATATATATAGTGTTTTATTTTTTGTTTAGTGTAAAAGTTCGGTGGCTGTTTGAATTAGTTCTTCAGATTTTACCTCGCCAATAATTTTTTTGATGACGTTCCCTTTCGAATCTAAAAATACAATGGTCGGAAATCCTGTGATATCATATTTTTTAACAAGGCGTTCTGCGTCGAGGTGCCATTTTTTTACATAATCTGAATCTGAACTGGTTTTATCTGTTTGAATTCTAACATTGATGAAATTTTCATTTAGGACAGCGCCAACTTCCGGATTCGAGTAAACGTACTTGTCCATTTCTTTGCACGGACCGCACCAAGTAGCCATAAAATCAAGCATAACATTTTTATTTTTTGTTTTGGCTAAATCAAGTATTTGTTTTAAATCGTGTAGCCCATCAAAATTAACAGCTGATATGCCCGGCCAGGTAGGGATGGATTTTTTCATTTTATCCATATTTTGTTTAATATCCTGGTTGTCAGGAGCGAGACCAACCGCCCTGTTTTCCCATTCAAGCGCTTCTGTTCTCCTTCCTAATTTGTAGAGGATATTCGCGTAAGTATCCATCACATTCGGATGATTCTCAATCTCCAATGCTTTAGCGGTCATCATTAACGCTATTTCTAACTGCTCTTTTCTTGTACTATTCTCAAAAATAGCCCAGGCCATCCTGTTTAAAATACCAAATCCGATCCAGGGTCGTTTAATGCCGTATTTAGGAAACCAAACTGTGACCAGTTGATTGAATTTGTCCCATTCACTATTATTGGCATAATTGAATACGGCTGCCTGCCAAGCACTCTCTTCACCAACATCCCCAAATCTAGATGTCAAATCCATCCCAACTTTTTCCCAGTCAGGATTATTGTTTTTTGTCGCGGGCTTAATCAAGAAATCCGTAATAACACCGGTAAGCTTAGCTTCAGCCTCGTTTGAACCTAATATTTCGTTTATCTTTGATTTATTTTTCAAGAAAAAGTTAAAACCGAAGTCATCGGTCGTTAGAGTAATATGCCGCAGAAAAACGAGGTTTTCGTGTCTGAATGGCTCATTCAAACCGGCTCCATAGGCTTCAGAGATTTTGGTAATAGCAGTTGTATCTTTTTTTCTTATAGCCATCAAAATCAGACGCCTGAGAAAAGTACTATCGCGCTTTCCCTGATCGAATTTTGCTATCCAAGTAACATAGCGATCATCATTATCTTCTAGGTCGACCTCTTTTGCAATTTTATCCAGTGGGCTAGACTGCGTGCGGATTAGTTGACTATTAATTGACCTGAGCCGCGATGCTGGTATCTTGATGACTTCCCTGTCGTAAGTCATAAGCCCATTTTCTTCACCTTCAACATCAAATGGTTGGGTATAAATACTTGCAGATAGCCCCTGCATTTCAAGAACCTTCAATTGTTTAACCATGCTGTCGTACCTGTTCTCCAGTTGATCAGGCTTCACACGAACATATCCCCAACCCGTAATGTCGTTCCACTGATGTCCGGAAACAGGAACTCCGACACCGCCGAATTCTCCGCACACCCATGCTTTGCCCAATTGTTTCTCTGGTAGAGCAGGATCTGGGTAGCTATGTACATCAGTAAAATCTGAACCGATGTATGCATTTGGGCTCGGGCTCCTAAGTTCACCGTTGACATATAATAACTCGCCACTGTGTCCGTTAACCAGTCGGGTCGGGTCGAGCAACTTGAGCCATTTGGTTAGCCTCTGCTGATCATATTGTCCCCATTTTTCGTTAAATAGAACCCAGGTAGTGATACACGGGAAGGTTTGCAACTGTGTTACAATTTCTTCACTTTCCCTTTCGAACTGTTGTTTCGCTCCCTCTGGTAAACTTTGATTTGGGTTGACCATATCTTGCCATACGATCAATCCGATCTTATCAGCATAATGATACCATCTGGCGGGCTCAACCTTAATGTGTTTTCTTATGGTATTGAAACCCATTGATTTGATTGCCTTGATGTCATAACATAGTGCGTCATCTGTCGGTGCAGTATAAAGCCCGTCTGGCCAAAACCCCTGGTCTAATGTGCCAAGGTTGAAAACATATCTGTTATTCAGCATTAGACGGTCGAAACCCGAAGAGTCCTTCGCGATGCTGATTTTCCTCATACCGAAATAGCTTTTAACTTTATCTTTCCCCATTGTCGCCGTAAAATAATATAGATATGGATTTTCCGGACTCCATAATTTCATATTTTTTATAGGTATTTTAATTGTAGAATTGGTTTTTCCTTCCACTGTTTTTCCTGCAATAACAAGCTTTACTTGATGGTCTAAAGGCGTGTTTACAATGATATTTACTTCTGATCTGTCAATGTCTGTGGTGATTTTAAAACTTTGAATAAAATTTGTAGGGACCTTTTCCAGCCACACAGTTTGCCAAATGCCAGAGCTAGCAGTGTAGTAAATATTTGCCGGATCAAGATCTTGTTTTCCATGCGGCCCAAATCCTTTATTAGTTGGATCAAAAACCTTAACTATGATTTCATTTTTTCCGTCCCTTATTGCATCTGAAATGTCAAAACTAAATGATGTGTACCCGCCTGAATGCTGACCTACAATTGTGCCGTTGATAAAGACTGTAGCCTGCCAGTCAACAGCACCAAAATGGAGCATCAATCTTTCTCCAGGTTGTCGTTTTACGTCGATAGTACGTCTATACCACAGATATTGATCAGGTTTGAGGTTTTTTTTAACACCAGAAAGTCCAGATTCTAAAGGAAATGGTACAAGTATTGTTCCATCGCTCTTTGTAAATTTGGTAACCAGATTGTCAGTTATCGAATATTCCCATAAACCATTTAGGTTTACCCAGTTTGCGCGAACGAGTTGAGGTCGCGGGTACACATCATGAGGCTTGTCTGCGCGAACATCTTTTGACCAACGGGTTGTTATAGGCGTATTTCTTTTTAGCCAATCCTGTTGTGCCATGGACTTTTTTGTCTGAGCTACAGTCAAAAAAAATATCAGGATTATTAAATAATTTTTCATTTATTTTCGGTTTATTATATTTAATTTTCTATCGCAATGTTTTCTTTTAAGTGAGAAAGATCTGGAGTTTTTCGCTTTCTCGGCCAAACCTCATCCAATGTGTCAGCATTATACAATACACCATCTTTCATTACCCATTTAATTTCTTTCGTATGATGGATATCTTCAAGAGGGTTTTTGTTTAGGATAATTAAGTCGGCAATTTTTCCTACCTCTAGAGATCCCAAATCACTTTGTAGACCTAATGCTTTTGCGCCCGTCAAAGTCGCCGCTTCCAATGCCTCCATATTTGAAAATCCACCCATCTGCAGAGTCCAAATTTCATTATGAGCTCCAATGCCTTGGTTGTTTCCGTGACTGCCCAAACCTATTGAGCCGCCCTTTCTCATGATTTTAGTGTCCCAAGTTGCAGGAATCAAAAACGATGACTTTGTGGTATCTGCTGGAGATGAGCGTAAAATAGTCTCCAAGGATTCTGCTCCATTATCAGTTTTTCCTTCAAAGTAGGTTTTTGCTGGAATGAACCTTTTTATTTTTTCGTCAGGAAAGCGCCAGAATTTGGACTTCATATATTCTTTGGCCTGATCAGTTCCATTAGAAACTTGCAGTGTTGGAGTTAGAAAGACCCCTGAAAAAGCATACAGACTAAGTATGTCATCGTATATCTCAACCCATAAGGGATTGTGCTCGATCCCTGTGCTTCCGTCTTTGATCATTGCAATTTGGTCTAACGGATTAAAAGCACCTTCGTTAGTCATATTCAACTGGTTTTCCTCACAAGCTTTAAGCAACCATTGCTTCTGTTGTCTAGTCTTCAGCATATATTGTTTAACTACCAAAGCACCCAAAGCTTTTCTTTTGTTGACGATTGCTTTCGCGTCCTCAAGATTTTCAATGCTGTAATCATCCCGAATCGGTCTGCCAACTGAAAACAATCTTGGACCAACCATTTGATGTGTTCTTAAGAGCTCTGAAAGTCCGAAAGAATCGTAACTAGAAGATGGATCTCTAGCTGTTGTTACACCGTAGGCTAGGTTTGCTAGGAACATCCAGGATTGCTGGGGAAATATGTCTGGAGCTAAGCGCATGTGCAAATGAAGATCTATCAAACCTGGAATAATAGTTTTGCCGGATAAATCAAAACGGGTGGCTTGCTCGGGAATTTTAATTTGTGATTTTTCTCCGACTGAGAGAATTCTGCCATCTTCAATTATGATTACTCCATTTTCAATGACTTGATTTTTGTTTATTGTGATAATTCGTGCATTTAAGAAGGCTGTCATACCTTTTCCAAAGCCAGCCTCTGCTTTTATTTCAATCGGAAACTGTTTCAGTTCAGGAACAAATGGACCAACCCGCTTCGTAAGTATTTCCAAAGAATCAGCAGAAAGGCTAAAAAACTTATTTGCATAAGTCCAACTCAATTCCTTCGCATCAGCAGACCAGATGGGATCGATTCCTTCAGCGATGATTTTGGAATCCTCCCTATTTAACGTTAGTGGAATGCCGACTTTTTTCGAATAGAGTGGCATAACATGAATATTTTCAAAAGCTGAATAAATTAAAAATCGTCCATCAGGCGAAATACAATATTGTAAGTTTTTCGGCTCCATATTTCCCTTTAGTAACGAGTCGACTTCGCCTGTTACGAGATCTTTAGATACTAGAAGCAAATCCTCTGACCCAGGTGACGAATTGTTAGGCCGATAAATGATTTTTTTCCCATCAAAGGAAAACGAAAGTTGATTCAATAATGGAATATTCTCTTCTATTTTTTCAATTTTTTCGCCGTTTGCTGAAACGTTTTCAAGGTTACCGTTACCTGGTGAATCTCTATCTCCCCAAGTAGGGCGAGCGTGAATAACAGCTATTGACTTTCCATCAGGTGACCATATCGGATGTTGATATTGGCCGGGTATTTGAGTTAATTTTTGAGGAGAACCTCCAGTTATGGGAACTTTCCAAAGACTTCCACCAATTGAGTCTTTCCAGCTCACGTATGAAATCCAATTGCCATCAGGCGAGATACTTGGCTGAAATTGATTCTCGTCTCGATTCAACAACTTAATAGATGCTCCACTAGCTACATCTATGATATAGATCTTCCCTAAAGCGGAACATACAATTGTTTTTTTGTCTGGGCTAATATTGGCTGATCTGGCATAGTGGATATTGAATGGTTGGTATGAGAGTTTGTATTTGTTATAGACGAAGTTGCCTAAATCAATTTTTACATCAGCTTGGAAAGGCACAATCGAATCCTTGCCGGTCAGGGTATTTATCTTGTGGATTTTACCTCCGTAAGCAATAAAAACATACTTTGAATCAGGGGAAAACGAGAAATCGCTTTCAGGCACGTAAACCTTATATATATCTGAAACACTTGGTATTGACGGTACCAGAATACGCTCCTTTTTATTTTTTCGATTTTTAATTATTAGGGACCTTTTGTCAATTGTATCTCTAAAAAATACGACCCATTTTGAGTCCGGAGAGCAACGCTCTTTTTTTATTTCTGGCATTAATGCCGGGTCAACTTGAGTAGTAGTTTTTGTTAAATAGTTAACCTCAAAAAATTTTTTGTCATCTTCAAAATAGCCAAATTTCATGTCTGATGAGATACTTAAAGGAAAAATAGTGACACCATTTTTGTTTTTGGTTTCAAATCCCCAAAATGCTTTGGAATATGTCGTCGCCGAGTTACCGACAGATGTGCTGCCAGAGAAAATATCCCTTACGCAATAACGGAAACTACCGAGTGTATCAGATAAATACGCGAAACGCTTTTTATCTAAAGACCAGGTTGGACGTAAATGAAGTGATATCCCACGTGTGAGTTGCTTGGCTTTTCCGCCTTCTGAAGGAACTGAATAAATATCGCCGAGAAGATCAAACAATAGTGTCTTTCCATCACTAGAAACGTCAACCGACATATAGCTGCCTTCGGTCACGGTAAACGAAAGTGTACGGTGGGGCTCTGAGGGTAGAAATTGGGAAAAGCATTGCCCTGCATTGAGGATAACCCCCAATAACCAGAATAGTTTTTTAAGCATAATTTTAAGCTTCTACATTGATTTAGTTGCTGCGTGGTTACATATCTTTAATTCTCTGTGTAACCAGGGTTTTGGTGTCCGCGCAAGCTTGGGTTTCTAACAAATTCAAAAGATGGAATTGGGAGCAAAGACTTATATGGTGACCAAACTACTGCTGACCCTTTCATTGGAGCTACAGTTGTCATAAGCGCGTTTAACCGCTCCGTCCGCTTCAAATCTAGCCACCTATGTCCACCCTCAGTAAACAACTCAAGATTACGTTCATTCAGGATTTTGTCAATACCTGTCGATTGGCTTGTTATGGTAATGTCTTGTAATCCCGCTCGGTTATGAAGCACATTAACGTCTGATTCAGCCGAATTATTTCCTGAAAATTTACCTAGCATAACCCTTGATTCAGCCCTAATCAAAAATAGTTCTGCTAAGCGTATCATCATATAATATTCTGTTCTCTCCAGTCCCCTTTGAGCAATTTTGTATTTGTTAGCGTATGGATAAACTCCAAGTAAATTGCCACTATTTGGCTCAACGACCATGCTTGTATCGGTCCAGTTTAATTTTCGGAGATCTGCATCATCAAATTTCTGATATAATTGATCACTTAAATATAGCGGCCTCGAATCTGCTGAGGGACCACTCGGGGAGAAGTCTAAAGCCTTCAAAACCAGTAAAGGAGCAGTCAGTGTGTTGAAGCCAGGATAGGTAGGTTGCAACTGCCAAATAGCTTCCTTGCTATCGCTTAGAAAGACACGTTCAAGAGATTCAAGCTGGTAGTTTGAATGCTGATTAATAACGTTCGTAGCTTCAACTTCAGCTAAATCCCATTTCTTCTCATGCAAGTATACCCTCGCCAATAATGCAGATGCCGCGTAAGCGTTTGGTCGAACCCTTTCACCAGATGCTATTAATCCATTAGCTCCTACATATTTCGAATTCAGCTCGTTTTTTGCTTCTGATAAATCCAGTTCAATTTGCTTCCATACTTCTAAAGAGTTTGCCCGCGGAGCAACACTATTTGTTTTTACATCTGTTGAAGTGATTAAAGGTACATCGCCATAGAGAGAAACTAAATAAAAGTAAGTATAAGCTCTAAGGAATTTCAATTCAGCTAAAAGTTGTTTCTTTAGATCTGCAGTAATTCCTTTAGAATTACTACACCCCTCAATCGCCGAATTGATACGAAATATTAATGAATATCCCTGATTCCAGAATAATGAAATGCGATCTTTACTATTTAAGGCATTAGAATAATAAGACGAATAAGAACTTTCGTTATTTGCTACAGAAGCAAGTTCATCAGCAGATAAAGACATTAAAATATCAACTGATTCTGCGCCTGCAAATAATGATCCCGATGCCAGTTCAGAATAGATGCCCACTACGACTCCATTTGCCGTAGCATTGTTTTTATAGGCCTCAGAACCAACGATCTCATTAATCGGCGGTTCAACTTCTATCAATTTTTTACATCCACAAACAGTCACGAACACAATAAGTGCGAAAACTGTTATAATTATTTGTTTAATATTTTTCATGTTTAAATAATTTAAAGCCCGACTTGTATACCTGCTGTCACAGTTCTCAAGGGAGGAAGGGAATATAGGCTCTGCGTTTCTGGATCAAACCCTTTATACGGCGTTATTGTAAAAACATTTTGTGCCTGCATAAAAACCGTTAGGTTATGTATTTTCATCGATTGTTGCCATTTATCAGGAATTTTATAGGACAAGGAGACATTCTTTAGTCGAAAAAATGACGCGTCCACAAATGCGGCATCACTAATTTGTCTCCAGCCTGCAGCATCTCGAATTCCGGGATCCTCAGTGTTGAATCTTCCAAAGACCTTTTGGATGTCGGTAATGTCGCCCGGCTTCCGCCACCTTCTTAAATATTCAACAGGAAGGTTACCGAGATTTCCAGCGTTTAGCTGATTAACATTTAAAGGATTTATCCCTAATTGCTTAGTAAACTGAAAAAAGAAATCAAGAGTTAATCCTTTATATTTCACAATATTTCCTATTCCACCATAGAATTTTGGATTAGTATTTGATCTAATATATGCGCCGTTATCCAGTTCAGAAAAATCGGTTGGATCGTAAGAAGTCTCTCCATTTTTCAATATAAACTCATATCGACCAGTTTCCGGATTTACACCAGAAAATTTATAAGTGTTAGAAACGCCAAAAAATGGTTTTCCCACGGTATTCGTAAATTTGTAAGAGGTGTTTTCAATATCAGGGAATGAAACTAATTTATTCCTGTTTATTGATATATTTAAGGTGGTGTTCCACGAAAAAAAATGGGACTCTATGTTTTTGCTGTTTAAAGTAAATTCATATCCTGTGTTTTGTATCGTGGCGGGAAAATTGACAAGTACCTCACCTGGACCGACTGTAGAGGCATAAGGGTAGTTGATAAGTTGATTCCCTGACCTATTCTTGAAGTAAGATGTACTGAGCAAAAATCTATCTTTTAGAAAGCCTAATTCTAACGCTAATTCAAATTTTCGTGTTGTTTCCCATCCATAATAGGGATTGAAAACACCACGAGTTTTAATGCCTTTAATACCAAGATACGGGTCAATACCCTCGATTGCCTGGTACCTTTCAAGATACGCGTAGTCGCCTATGCCATCGTTTCCCGAAGATCCGTAACTGGATCTCAGCTTTCCAAAACTCAAGAAGTTCAGGTGCTTTTTTGCAAAATTCTCTTCAGAAAAAACCCAAGCTCCTCCTATTGAAGCAAAATCACCAAACTGATTGCCTGGGCCAAATCTACTACTACCATCTCTTCTCAAAGATGCACGTACCAAATACTTGTTTGCTAGATTGTAATCAAGCTTTGCAAACGCAGCGGAATATTTATATTGTGAAGAAGAGTTGGTGAGGCTTGTATAAAGATTGTTTGCCGCGGAGTAGTTCCTCAGTAAGGCATCGCTCGTAAAACCAGCAGCGAATATTTGACTATTTTCGGTCGTTGTACTTTGGTAAGAAGCTCCGGCAAGCAAATCGATTTTGCCATCAAGCAGGTTGAAATGGAAAGAAGCCTGTGGTTCTATGCTTAGATTTTTTATATTATTTGAACCGTAAGTTGCGGAGCCGATAACATCTACTTCATCCGGGCCAGCTGAAGCGATTGGAAAAGCTTTAAATGAGTCACCATCAATAATATTGTATCCAAATTGCGTTTTTAAATTTAGTCCTGGTATGATCTCATATTGTACAGATCCACTGCTTGTTAAATTTCGGATTTTAGATTCATAGATTTTTACTAATTCGCTATAGGGATTTGCCCAGCTTTTAGTCCCGGTTGGAAAGAGTTCCCAGTTCAGCTCACCATCTGTGTTATATAAAGATGGCGCGTTTGGTGCAAGCGTTATTGCTGTTTGTGTAAGGTCAACTCCGGGAAGAGTGTTAACATCGTTCATGTAACTTATGTTTACGCTCGTCCGGAATTTTTGATTTTGGGATTGACCCTTTAAACTTAAGTGGGCATTGGCACGTTCATCGGCACTATTTCCCGCAAATACCGTACCTTCTCGATGGAAATTTCCACTAAGAAGATATTGGACAAATTGATTGCCGCCTGAAATGGAGCCTTGAAAATCAGAATATTTTGCGTTTCGTCCAATGATCTCATCCTGCCAGTCTGTGAACCGATTTTGATCCCAAAATTTAACATCGGCGGATGACATCGAATAATTAGCAGATGCAAGATCAATGTTACTGTTTCTGTAGGCCTCTTTTCTTAAATCTAGGTATTGTTCAGTGTTTAATAGTTTGATTTTTTTTGGCACTTGTGACATACCATGCTGTGCACTTAAATCAATTGTAGTTTTTCCAATTTTTCCGCTTTTGGTTGTTATCAATATCACACCGTTCGCTCCACGACTACCATATATTGAGGTAGCATCAGCATCCTTGAGTACTTCAATAGACTCGATATCTTTAGGATTAATGAAACTAATTCCAGACATCTGACTGAGTGCATTGTGTCCTAGTCCTTGGACATTGTTCATTACAGGTAAACCGTCAATAACAATTAGGGGGTCTGCTGAGTTTGTTACCGAAAGTGTATTTAAGCCACGTATCCTGATATTTACTGCTCCTCCTGATAAACCTGTTGTTGGTGTAATCTGTAAGCCAGTAACCCTCCCTTGCAGCGCGTAGAGAGGATTATTCACTGGTTGTTTTTCTATGTCAGCAGCTTTTATTGAGATAACGCTTCCCGTATTTAAACGTTGAGTGGTAGTGCCATAGGCTACAATCTGTACCTCATCTAGTTTACTCTCGCTCAGCTTTAATTGTATATAATTAAACTCTTTGTTTGTTGCAAGCTCTCTGGTCAAATACCCCAAATAATTTACAACCAAAGTCACACCTTCCTCGACGTTCTTCAACACAAAATTTCCCCCAGCATCAGTTGAAGTTGACCCTTTTCCATTCTTCACCCTCACCGTCGCTCCAGGCAGTCCATTTCCCAAAGAATCCACCACTTTACCCTTAACATCAATCAATCCAGATCTGCTCGTTAGATTATCTGGCAGGGCAAGAGACTCCAACTTTTTAATCGTAACTCCATTCTCATTGATCTCAAAACTCAATGGAAGCCCTTTCAATGTCTCCCGCATCGTCTCCTCCACGGTCGCATTCTTCACCGACACACTCACCCTATAGCCAGGGGTAAGCGCCTTCCCGTCATAATAAAAATTATAACCCGTCTGTTTCCTGATCTCTTTAAAAATGCTTTCCAGCTGCGCATTCTTCTGGTTCAAAGTAATGCGCTGGCCAAATGATGCTGCACTGACCTGCAAAAGGGATGCTATTAATATAACGGTGGTTAATCGCATAACTAGCAATATTTTATGGTATAGCCCGATAGGCACACCAAAATTGTTGGTATAAAATCTGTACATTAGTATTCTGGTTTGGTTCAGCAGCTTGCCTGTAGCTTCGAATCTTAGGGCATCTGCATAGTTGATTTTAACAAAATGTTCCAAGCTTTGACCAGGAGTGTTAGTCGCACTCTTGGTCCTCTTTCTTCTTTATAACTATCTAATCATCTTCCTCCGCCTTTAGTGAATAACCTTGATTTGAATTTTTCATAGAAAGATGATTACTGTTTGCTCACATAGATCGTACGCCCCTCAACCCTAAACTTCACCGTTCCCGACGACTCGATCATTTTCAATACCAGCGATAACTTGGTAGAGCGGGAAATCCAGCCTCCAGCTTCTAAATCCTCTGGCACTGATTTCTCATACATAATATCCACATCATACCAGCGCGAAATCTTCCGCATCGCCGTTCTGAAATCCAAATGATTCAAATAAAAATCCCCATCCTTCCAGTCCACCATATTCTCCGCATCGACCTTAGCCACTTTAATGCCGTTCGAATCATTCAGCGCCTGTTGCCCTGGTTTCAACACTTTCTCTCCACTAGCTCCCGACACTTTCACCGACCCTTCCAGTAGGGTAGTGGCCACGCTCGGCTCATCCTTGTAACTGTTGATATTGAAATGCGTACCCAATACTTCCACTTCCTGAGAAGCCGTCTTTACCACAAAAGGATGTAACTTATCCTTGGCGACCTCAAAATAACCCTCTCCACTCAAGCTGACCACACGCTTCCCGCTCTCATTCAAAGAAGCAGTGTAGCTCAGACTTGATGCAGAATTTAGCCAAACTTGAGATCCATCCGGCAAACGGACCCGATAAGTTTCCCCATTGGCAGTCGACAAAATATTGTTTTGATCCTTAACTCCAGATCGTTCTTTAACCTCATAAACCAGCTGCCCATCAGCAGACTTGGTAATCATAACGCCAGCCTGCTTCGCCAATTCCCCATTCTTCGCTCCAGTGAGCTTAATCTTCTTACCATCAGCTAAAGTCAGCGTAGCCCCCAATCTTCCTGGATCCACATCAACGATCCCATCAACCATGTTTTCGACTTTGATCTCCTGCTGCTGTTTATAGATAAACAGGCCAACCCCGAACATCACCACTGCAACAGCCGCCGCAACAGCAATTCTAGACCATAGCCTTACCCGTTTAGGCTCATAAACGCCGGCCTGACCCGATTCATAACCAAAAATAACCTTTAGGATAGACGACCTGCGAGCTTCATCCAAGCCAGATACCGGCGTTATATTTTCCTTGAATGCATCGGGAAGCAGGCCCTCTGCTAAATCTCGGTATTCCTCTTCAGAGAGGTAGCTCCAAAGCTCCTGAATTTCCTCCTCTGTGGCGGACTCGTCAAAATACTTTTGCAGTAAAAGTTGAAATCTTTCATTTGATTTTTCCATCGTTTAGCTTTTAGAATTACTGGTTTATCAGTCCATTTAACATTATTGACACGGCTAACGAAAAATATGCGCAGTCAAACGTCAATTTTTTTATAATAGGTAATTGAGATTAAGCACCTGGATTAATAGAAAGGGTTCTCAGATTGACCCGAGAACCATGAAAAATAGTATGGAGAAAACTTATGCTATTTAGAAGAATCCGAAGCAGTTGAACCAGCTTGAGGCTTACTCATCCATGCTGGAGCGTCTGCGCCTTTTAAGTAATGGTCGAAAAACTGTTTTAAACGAATTGTATAATCCTTTGCATTGTCGTCCGCAAGTGTATGCCCGCCAAATTTATACTCTAACAACCACACTGGCTTTTTTTGCCTTCGAAGCAAATAGTACATTTCTACACTTTGATTATAGTGAACAAGGAAATCCTCATCTGCGCACTGTAATAACAATGGGGTTTCTATTTGTTTCGAGTGAAATATCGGCGAATTTTCCACATATAATGAGGGTTGCTCGTATAAGGGCGCGTTAATCCTACCCTGGTACGTTTCCCAATAGCTCATGTTGTTTGAATACTTTTCCGTTGTCAAACTCCCGTAGTTTGTTAAGACATTTGTAATACCCGCTGCTGAACTTGCTGCGGCAAATTTGCGCTGTGACCTAGAAATTATGTTATTTACTCCATATCCCGCATAGCTATGTCCCTGAATGGCTATGGCGTTAGTGTCAATGAACGATTTCTTCGATATCGCGGTTGTCGCCGCATCAACACTGTTGTAAAAGCTTTCAGCCGGATGCCCATCGCTAAAATTAATATCTACAGATAGCACTATATAGCCGCTGCTAACAAAATAAGGAATGTTGATCGGCCCTTCACTGTATTCTGGTTTATGAAAATAATGAAGTTCATTAGAAAGCCTTTCGTAAAAATAAACTATCAAAGGGTATTTTTTTGCTGGATTAAAATCCTCGGGTTTATATAATATACCCAGTCCCTTTTGTCCACCTTTTTCGTTCCACTCAAACTGTTCCGAAGTTAACCAGTTGTACTGTTTTTGTGGCTCATCAAATGTCAATTGGTCAAAATCCTTGAAATCAGTTGTGGCAAATAAATTAGGAAAATCTTTTTCACTCATCCTGGTTACCAAGAAACGGGAGAAACTTTTCGCTCTAATTGGCCTGTAACCTGTTCCTGAGAATTCCCCAGAATGCAGCGCTGAAAGATGGTTCATGGCAAAAAACAAATAATTACCGGTATAAAGTTTTACGGGTTCAATTTTTGCCTCAAGATTCACTTCATAGAAACCATTTTCTTTTGTTTGGATATTAAAGCTATTTATGAATGCTTTGCCATTTGCGGCGTATCTCTCAATATTTTCTGGCTCATCATTAAACCTAAATACAGTACCTGAGGATCTCCCTGTAGATTTAGTTATGCAAATTGGCTTTTCCATACCATTTACATCAAGCTTCCAGATATCATAAAGATCATATACAAATACCCATTTTGAGTTAGTCGAAAATCCAGCAATTCCCGGCGGTGATTTCGCAATTGTTTTTACAACCGAAACATCTGTAAAATCGAACTTTACCTCAAGCGCGGCTGTTAAATCTTTCCATTTGCCAGTCTCGGTATTTAAACTTTGGTAGCTGTGAGTTTTCGAGTTATAGACTATAATGTGTTTCTCGTCAGGCGAAATACATTGTTCATTGAGCCTCGAACTGAGCGACCTATGCTCATCATTGATTTTGATGGTTTCTCCAGTCCTGGTGTCAACTAATTTTACCCCAGCATCACCCCGCCAGAATTCCTCGCTTCCATTCGACTCAGATTTAACAATGATATGATCTTTTATCTTTTCGAGGTCTACCGTCGGCTTTTCAAATTCGTTACAAATTCGATGAAGTTGACCAGACGGAAGGTCGTAGCTATAAAGTTCTGTGTGATTCGATTCAGCATTTGAGCCTTCGAGGTAGTGAGGGTTACTTTGATCTGTAGGTCCCCATATCCAAAGCTTGGGTGGAGTTTTTTCGCTTGTTTTAACCAATGGATCCATTTTCAGATTGAAAAAGATCTGACTACCTGATTTGTTGAAAATCAACTGCGATTCATCAATTTTAGAGCCAATAGGAAATTTACTTATTGGGATGGTTTTGCTGACTCCGCTAAGCAAATTTATAATTTGAATGCCTACTTTTCCGTCATTTCGGTAAGCGACAGCGATATTTGAATTGGCACCTTTTAGATTAGTGTTAAGTATCTCTTTGGCCATGAAAACGAACTTTTTCTTAAGAGTTCTAAGATCTTGGTTATAGATGCTTTGAACTCCTTCATCCTTAATAATACTTAATATTTTGTCTCCTCTTTTTGAAAATTGATGCTCTGCATTTTTTTGCAGGGTTAATTTTTTACCTGTAAAGAGGTTTAGCAATAGAGGTGATGCTGAGGTGTCACTAACAGAAAGGTAAATCCATTGGTCAACACCACCTTCCGGATAATTATATGAGTTGACCCCTTGGATTTCCCGAATCTTAAAATTTTTTAGATCAACTAAATTAAGTTTGCGATCCGGCATTTGAAGTATTAAAAACGACGAGCTCTTGTCAAAGGTGGGCTTAGAGCCTTTTGGAAAACTAATCCATTTATTGTTATTAAAATCCTTAAGTGTTACAATCGTGTCTCCGTAAGTGACAAACCTTCCATTTTCACTGATTTTAACATTGTTGTAATGGTACCACCATTTATTAAACGGTTCAAGTGGAATCGTTTTTTTCTGCGCATATATCGCTGGCACAATAACAACCATCAATATTGCAATAAATCTTAACCTCACCATGTTTTCCTACCCTCCTTCATAGCACTTAAAACATCTTCCGCATCCTTGGCATGGTTACTTTTTTCAACAACTTTCTTCTGCCATTCAATTGCATCGGTTATTTTGCCAGCTTTATACAGAAGATTTGCATATGTGTCGAGATACTGATAGGGGGCTGTTTCTTTTGACACTATTTTAGTCATCCATGTTATAGCATTATTAATCAACAACTCGTCTTGGGAAAGTTGAAAGATTCCCCAGCAAAGTTCATTTACATCATTTTGGTGAATCACCAGATAGGACTTGGATAAATATTTGTCAACCCTTCTGGAAAAAGTCGAAGAGTCTTTTTTCTCGATTAGTTTTAAAAGGAAATATCTATTGGAGATTTCAGTCCCCGCTGGACCATATTTATTTCCCATCTTTTGGATAAAGCCATCCCATTCAGATTCTGACTTGTTTGAAATATTAAATAAGCTAATGTCTTGTTCGACAATTCGCCATTTGAGTGATTCAAGAAAATCGACTCCTTGATTTGCCATCAACAAATGATCATTTTTAATAAGAAAATTAAAAAGTTTGTCCTTTTCGGACAATACCAGTGGCATCACCAAACCTGTATTTTCTCTGAGGAATGGTTTTTTTACCCCTTTAAGATAGGCCAGTCCCACTTGATCATAACGTGAGGAATCTTTTTCCCCAAGGACCTTATTAACTGTAGTCCGTAGCTTTAATGAATCTTGGGCAGAAGCTATGCCAAAGTAAAGCAGGCTTATTAATACGATAGCAAATGTTTTTATTGAATTTTTCATCTTATTTTTATTGATAGCCAGGATTCTGACTAAGGTTTCTGTTTTTTTCTATTTCTGAAAATGGAACGTTGAAGAATTGCTTGTAACTCTGCCATACGCCTCCCTTAATTTTTTCAGCTTCATTCATAACCTGGTCCATTTGTCCGGTTCTTCTGATATCAAACCAGCGATGACCATTTTCACAGAACAATTCCAACCGACGCTGTTGAATAATCTCCTTTAGCAGACCATTTTGATCTGTAGAGTTCGTTTCATCCAGACCGGCACGAAGGAGCACTCTATCGAGGTCATCTTTGCTCCCATTTATATTTCCTAAATTGGCTCTTGCTTCTGCTCTGATCAAATACTGTTCTCCTAACCTTAACATAATCAAATCCTCATTGGCAGAAGTTTCAAAGGATTTTAGTTTATATTTGTATGGGAAGTAGTAGGTCTCGCCCTGATATTCTATTTTACCAATCCAGTTTTCCAATCTTTTGTCGTTGGTTGAAAACGCATCTAGTAAACTTTTACTGACCACTACGGGATTTTCGTCGTTAGGCTGTTCATTTATTACAAAAAAATCGGCATCGAACGTATTTCCATCACGATTGCTTTGCAATTGCCAAATGGTTTCTTCACTGTTATCTTTAAACACTTCAGGAGCATCTACCATTTTGTATCTGCTGTTATTGATCACTTTTGTGGAGTATTCCTCGGCCTTTTCCCAATTTCTCTGGTAAAGGTAAGTTCGAGCGAGTAATGCGTAAGCAGCTGCTTTTACCGGCCGTAGTCGATTTGAAACATTGCTTGTCAAAGTACCGTTCAGGTAGTCTTCGCTAAGAAGTGAAGATGACTCAAGCAGATCGGCAACAATCTGGCTGTAAACCTGTTCCATCGTTGCACTTTTGAGCGTCGAGTTGATTTTGTAGTCACCACTCAGCGGCATAGGAACTAGGTTATGCAAGTTTGTTAAATAGAATAGAAGGTAAGCTCTTACAAATTTAAGTTCCCCCAGTAGCTGAGTTTTTACCTTATAGCTTAAATTTTCAGACGACGAAACCCCGTCTAAGGCTGCGTTTACAGTAAAAAGCTTGGAATATGTTGTTAACCAAAAAGGTGCCGAATTCACAGTGATTGCATTCTGGTAGATATACCTTTGATATTCAGCAAACCCAGGGAGGAGATCAATCTCATCTGCTGATAACGCACACAAAACAGTAATGGATTGACCTCCCGTAAAAAGATTGTTGTCACGAAGTGAAGTATGTATTCCCGCTACCACAGCTATTGCTGCCAGATCGTCCTTAAAGATGTTGGTACTCGTTAACTTGTTTTCCGGCGGATCAATATCCAGAAATTTTTGACAAGAAGTTATGATGGTAATGCAGCCAATAAGCAGCAAAATGTAGCAATTTTTAATTCGATTAGTCTTCATAATAATTTCCATTTAAAGTGAAATTTTAACCCCTCCAGAAACTGTAAACAGGGGTGGGGTTGCATACATGCTCTGTGACTCGGGATCTCTGCCAGGAAAACTAGATAGTGTGAAAACATTTTCCATGTTCATGTAAATTGACAGCCCCTTTAATTTCAATTTTTTAATCAGAGTTTCGTTAAATTGATAGGATAGAGCAATATTTCTCAGCTTAGCATAACTGGCATCGGTATAACCGAAATCACTTAAGCCAGCATATTCCTGTGCTGTAAATGCCTCTCCAAATGTGGTAGTATAACGCTGAAACTTTGCCTGGTCGCCAGGTTTCTGCCAGCGGTCAAGCATTTCAATAGGAACATTGTTGTTTGCCCCACCCACTGTCCCGCTCATGTAGTCTGCTTTTTGTGAAACCAGGTCAATGGTAAATGAAAGATTGAAGTTTTTAAAGCTCATGGAGTTGGTTAACCCACCAAAAAAGCTTGGCTGATTATCAAAAACGGCTATCCTGTCTTTATCAAACGATGGAGTTTTAGTAATCTGGCCATCAGCTGTATAAAACTGATAAACTCCTGCTTGGTCATCTATTCCCGCATATTTGAATCTTTTTTGGATACTAATCGATTCACCAACAATGTACCGTGAGGCATAGGGAGAAGATTCTAAGCCAGGAAAAGCTATAAGCTTATTTTTTTGGAAAGAAATGTTAAAGCCGGTTTCCCACTTGAAATTTCCACTGACGAAATTTTTGCTGTTTAACGAAAACTCAGTTCCGGAATTTTGTATAACCGCATCCCAATTAGAAAGTATGCCCCCGAACCCTGTTATGAGAGGCAAAGAATATTCAATCAGTTGTTTTGATGGGCGATTGCGATAAACGCTGGCTGAAAGGAGTAGCCTGTCATTGATCAACCCCAACTCCAATGCAGCTTCCATCTTTTGATTACTTTCCCAGCTTAGGTTCGGATTGTACAAATTTCTAACCGTAAAGCCTTTTACGTCTTGGTAAGTATCTGAAGGTTCGTATAGATCTAGATATCTATAGTCTCTGATTTGATCATTTCCGGTTATGCCAATACTTCCTCTAAGTTTTGCAAAGCCAATAAAAGGGAACGCGGTTTTGAAGAAAGTCTCTTCCGACAGAATCCAAGCTGCGCCGACAGCTCCAAAATTCGAAAACCGATTCCCTGGACCAAATCTTGTTGTACCATCACGTCTTCCTGTCAGGTTTAGGATAAAACGATTATCATAATTGAGGTTTATGCGTCCAAATCCTGCCATAGTCCTATACTCTGAAATTTCATTATCATAACTTTCAGAAAACGGCGCAGCACTTAAGCTGTTTAGCAGCGCATCACTAGAATACCCTCTCGTGTCAGTCCTCTTTCCACGGCTAGAAGATGAGGTTAGTGTTGCTCCAAGGAGCGCATCAATATTGAATTTACCGAAAGCTTTATTATAAGTAAGCTGAGGCTCGGTATTCCACTTCCCGATGTGATTATCCGTAAAACTGGCTTCCCGCTGACCACTAGCCCAAAGAGCAGGATTAAGACGAGTCAATGGACGTTTGGTGATCTCATCGATATCTAAAGCTGTATATCCAAAGTTACCTTTTAAATCAAATCCATGACCGATATTATAGGAAAGACTCGTGTTAAGTATTAAGTTGTTTGCCTCGTGCTTAAAACGGATATTGTAGTTTGCGAGCGTATTGAAGCCTGTTTCCCAGTTTAAAGATCCGTCAGGATTAATCGGTGATGGATAATTCGGGGCTAATCGACTATAACTAATTGGGTCTGCCACCGGTAGTTCGTTAATGTCATGCTGGAAACTAACAGACGTATTGAACCGGAAACGAGCATTTCTTGACTTTCCAGACAAGGATAAATCTAACCCAAGTTTTCGATCCTTACCGTTGTCTAAAAATATAGTTTTTTGATTTCGATAGTAGGCCCCCGTACGAAACTGCAACAATTCCTGCCCACCAGATAAAGTCAAATTGTAGCTTTCATTACGGCCAGTATTACCTGAATAATATTTTTGCCAATTTGTATATCGGTTATTGTCCCAAAATAAATCTGGAGCATAAGCCATGAAATCAGAAGGATCATTGTTTGGGACAATATTATCATTTTTGAACGCTTCCTGTCGCATTTCCAGATATTGTTCAGTGTTTAGCATCGGGTAGAGTTTTGCTTGTTGAAATCCTTGCGCAATATTCACATCAATCCTTGTGTCTCCAATTGTGCCTTTTTTCGTCGTGATCAGGATTACCCCGTTCGCGGCCCTGGCGCCGTATATGGCCGTAGCATCTGCATCTTTTAGGACATCGATGCTTTCAATGTTATCTAGATTAATGTAGTTTAATGGGCTTCCCCCGGCCATCGTACCTCCATTCTGGCCTTCCAGGAGTGAATTCGCATATGGTACCCCATCAATAATGAAAAGTGGATCAGAACCATTTTCGAGACTGTTTTTTCCACGGATTCGAATCGTCACCCCACCGCCTGCTAGGCCTGTATTCTGCGCTATGATTAGTCCGGGTACTTTCCCTCTTAATGCCAGTAGCGGATTCTGAACGAGTTGTTTTTCCAAATCTGCCGCTTTAATGGAGACTACACTTCCAGTATTGAGCCTTTGAGTCGTTCTACCATAGGCAATCACTTGAACTTCATCTAATTTGGAAATACTCTGTTTTAGCTTAACGTAATTGAATTCGCTGTTGGATTTGATTTCCTGGGTAATGTATCCAAGAAAAGAGATCACCAGCACAGGGTTGTCGGGTACACCTTTAATGTAGAAATCCCCGTTTGCAGCGGTCGTTGTACCTAAGTTTGTTCCTTTAACGGAAACTGTCGCACCACTAATGCTATTCCCCAAAGTATCAACAACGCGCCCTCTAACGTCTATCGTTTGGACTTGAGAAGCACGGGCTACTGGCTCCTTCTTCCTAATCGTCACCCCATTCTCATTGATCTCAAAAGTCAACGGAAACCCCTTAAGCGCGGTCTTCAGCGTTTCCCCCACTGTCGCATTCCGCACCGAAACACTCACCCTATAATCTGGCGTCACCGCCTTCCCGTCATAATAAAAATTATATCCGCTCTGCTTTCTGATCTGCCTAAAGATCTGTTCCAGCTGGGCATTTTTCTCATTCAAAGTAATCAGCTGGCCAAAGCTCAAAGCACTGACCTGCATTAAAGATGCTATAAGTATTACGGTGGTTAATCGCATTATCAGCAATATTTTCTGGTATAGCCGAATCGGCCTACCGGTTTGGTTGGTATATCTATACATTCGTTTTTGGTTTGGTTCAGCGGATACCTGTAGCTTCGATCTTAAGGCAGCCGCATAGTTGATTTATTGGTTCCGTATTGCCCCCATGACGCCCACTGCACCACTAGAAGCTTTCTTAAACTTAAGTCTCTATAAACATCTCTCTTTCTTGATTTAAGTGAATACTATGGTTTGGTTCCAGGGATGATCAGGGCAAAAGCAGGAAATAAAAAGATATGGCGGGTTCATCCACCTAAAAAGTAGAATTTGCAGCCGCGGTTGTAAAATAGTTGCGATTACCATTTAGTTCCCTGTCTGTTGATTTGGTTAAAAGCTTTTAGAGGCCCTGTTAAACCAATTGACACGCAGCAAAAAAAAAACGCGTAGCCCTAACGAAAAAAAACTCGATTCCCTAGAATAGGCGTTGCAAGGTTTATGAATCCATGCTAAAAAGCAAACTCCTAATAGCTAAGACAATAAAAACTGGAATAAAAGAACACCCAGCACTATCAGTAAACACCAGTTAACCTGATATAAAGATCTAATGAATTTAATTCCTTCTACTTGAACAGCACCGCAAACAAAACCGGGTAAGCCAGCGCATGCTTTTTGAAATGTGCCCGGATATGCTTCAAAGCCTGACCCATATGCGTCTGTACCGTACGGCTGGAAATATTCATCTGCGCAGCAGCCTCTTCATACTTCATCCCCTGCACATGGCAAAGGGTATACACCATTCTTTGCTGCGCCGGTAGATCTTCAATCGCCTGGTTCAAAATCCTATTGCTCTCATTATAATCCAAAAGCTCCGCAGTAGAATCATCAGACTCTTTTGCTACCGCCTTTAGCGAAAGCGAACCCTTCGCCTCATTGGCCAGTTTACGGATTACATTCAGCGAATGGTTCCGTACCACCCGGTTCAGATAAGCCCCAAAGTTCTCTACCTCTGAGAGCTTCTCCCTGTTCAGCCATATCTTTAGGAAAACATCCTGCACAATCTCTGCCGCCTCATCAGTCGAACGCGTCAGTTTCCTGCCATAATCGTAAACATAAGCCTCATAAAAATCAAACAATTCCGTAAACGCACGCTGATCCCCGCCAGCAATCCTGGACAGCAATTCACTCTCGTTCATGGTTAGTTTGGCTTTCATTATTAAGCTTTTAGCTATAGTAAATTTAATGAAATAAAGCGGCAATGATAAACAAATTTCTACACATTCACCAAAATGGCGTAAGCTAAAATGGACAAAATACAGCTAAAAAAGGCCAAATAAATATCTGACATTTTGTATGTAAATCTGATTTTCACGTGTGATGGAAGTAATATTTGGAACAAATACCCGTCTTGTCTCTCGAATAAATATGCTTTTTATTTTGGGTTATGTTAAGTAGATATTAAACCTTCATTCATATCAGTTATGGTGCCATAACTTTCGTGCTAAAATTTTTAATAAACTGGAATTTTTCTACTTTAGAAGAAGTTAACAAACTCGGCAATTATGGGAGATTTTTATGTTGATGACAGTATACATGATGATGCTGGATTCATAATTTGGGCATGTATCTACGATTGGCGGAAGCTGCACAAAGTACTTTTGGAACTATCTATCTGGGCTGTATTCACTAAGTAAGGATGAGTAGAACAAAATTTGATAGCATTCTCCGTACAGCATTATGGAATACACACAAGAACAATTGTTTTTATTGTGGTAACGATTTAGCATTCTCGGACATTAATATAGACCACATCATTCCCGAGCACTTAGCAAATAGGAAGGACGAATTTGAAAAAATTAAAGTAGAATATGCCCTGCCAAATGATTTTGACGTAAATAAGCCATATAATCTTGTGCCTACACATAGCCGTTGCAACAACAGGAAAAGCGGGCAGCTTTTTCAAAAAAAAACAGCGCTATTCTTTTTGGAATTGGCCAATGCCAAACTAAATACAGTTGAAAAAGAGATCAAGATTCTGCGCGCCAGAAAAAATAAAGGGCAGCTACTGGCCAGACTTCACGCTGCGCTGGAAAGTAATCTGCTCGACATTAAAGAACTCGAGAAATTAACCACCGAGGCAAAGCTTGCCCTATTCCATAATAAGGAGATCAAGCTTAACCGAGGCTTTGAATTTATGGACTCGGTTTACGATTCGTTCTATCTAGACGCCGATTTATCTTATCTATACGATAAGATATTGCTAATCAATAATGAAGAGGAAGGGTTGGAACTCATCAGTGACAATGGTGAAGAAACTGTTGTTTTTACTTTAAATCAATGGCAGCGAGCTATCGAGTCAGGCTTTTACCCCGGGAATACATACAGCATAAAAATGGCCGCCAACTTTACCTTTTTAGAAAACTTTCTGGATGCAGTAAAAATGGCACAAATGCCTAAATATTCCTTTATCAGCGAACCATGGGTATCGCTAACCGATCTGGAGACCCTGTCACCAATGATAATTCAGGATCCGGAAAGTCACCTAACAGCTTATATAAAAGCCGGAAAGTCTGTAGCCGATCTGATAAAACTTGGGGTAGTGAAGAAAAATCATAGTGACTATTTCGACCTGGTATTGGAATTTAACTATATGGAGACCTATTTGACCGAACAATTCAGAGCGGACTTTAATGGGGATGGCTTCGAAGGTATCTTTGTCAAGGGATGGGTCAGGGCTATCGGAGGAACGCTTGGCTATGGGTTTAATACAATTCTTTCGAAGCATTCCAAAGATGGGCTATTGGAAGTGTCCGAGAAAACAAACCAAAGTGAATTTAAAATTACGCTTTGGTGTGATATAAATGATGGAAGAACTGAGTACCATTTTCAAAACGATGGTGATGAGCCGCTCATGGATGCTGTGTTTTATATAGATAAAATTGGGAAAACCGAAGAAGAACGACTCAGGTCGAGACACACCATGGAAATCGTATTTGGAACAATCCCACCAAGAACGATATTGAGCCACCGCATGAATGATGAGATCGATCAGGAGTTATTTGGCTTTCCCCTTTTCAGTGGAGAGTTTACTTCTAAAACTGATCAATATTATCTTATCGATCACAATAATAATGTTGCTGAAATTCCGCATCGTAGCTCATTTGACTAAAATGCAGATTCGGTAATCGATATTCTTAAAACAAACTCAACTGCATCCTCGCAAACCTATACTGCCCGATCTCCTTCAAAGTCGCCAAAATCACAGCCTGGTTATAATTCCCCGTATCACCATCACCAAGCTTTCCATCCATCTCAGCCTTTAAAACCACCAAAGCTGCCTCTAGCGTCTCTTCCCTTGACGAAAAAACCTTACCATAGACAGAAATCCCATTAGACGAACCCGCAGTACCATAACAAATACTCAAACCATAAGTCCATTTCCCATTCGGACCTCGGCCAAGGGTAACCGAACTAAAATTTCCATAACCGCTTTTATCCGCCAGACCAAACTTTAGTTCCTCCAACTCCAAAAACACCGGTCTTTTAAACCACCCATACCGATCAAAATCGATATCACAAAACCCAAACTCAAGCCCTTTACGGTAAGCATACACATTCAGCAGGATGTGCCTGAGTTCAGAACCAAAAAGGGCAAACCAACTAATTTTTTCTACATCATTTTCAGTTACCGCTAACAATAACTCGTTAAAAGTTTCCCTTTCATGCCGGCAGAAATGATAACTGCCACCATCCTCAATCAGTTTATCCGTATTTAATTTTTGAATTTCATTTTCCATAACATCAAGATTTTGTTTTTTTAATGCAGGAAAAATAATAGCTGACTGCCTTAGCACTCAAGGGCCGAGCGCAGCGAGGTTTATATACCCTTGAACGCTAAAGGGCAGTTCAGCTATACCTTTGCATTCAAAAAAACAAAATCGGTTATGGAAGATATACTGATCGTTGAGCAAAAAATAGTATATTTAATAAAAAAAGTATGACAGCATTTTCCCTTCCTGAGAAATTTAAACAGCTATATATTCATCGTAAAAATAAAGATCTAATAGAAGCCGAAATAGCCATTGATAAAAGTTCGGGAACTGTGGTTCGTACCATTTTCAGAAATGCCGCTGGCCTGACTGGAGATATACTGAAAGATGGAATATTTTCTGGTAGCCAATTACCTGAAATAACTGGAGATGTGCTTCGGGATTACGTTAATCTATCAAAATACCTGAGCAAGAATGGCTATAAGGTTGTAAACAAAGTTAAACAGACTAAAAACGGTATTCAGTTTGGATAACAAGAGACAAGATTATTGCTTTAAGCCCCCAAATTGAAATATGACATTCTAAGCACTGGATCTCGCAACAAATGGGTTTAATTCTATAGACGAATCATTCCATTTATAACCTCATAAAAATCCTGCTCCAGATCAAAAGCGTGCTTCCACTGAAACCTCGCTTTTTTCAGCACTTTCCTGGCCGCAATATTCTCCCTATTCACCACAGCCCCAATACGCCCAATACCACCGGCTAACAACTGCTCCACCACAACAGGCAGCAGCTCGGTCATCAAATAACAGCCACTGGCAAAACTCCCCAAATAAAACTCCACAAAAAAAGGATAATCACTGATCTTATAATGCTCCCTGGCCAAATCTGGTGAAATCAAATCAATCATACCCACCACCTGATCAGAATCCTTATCCCTGATAAAATGCAGCAGATTTTTACCCGTATGAAAATTGATCACCATACCTTTCAGAAAAGCTTCGGTCTCTTCCAAACTTTCCATCCGTTTGGACGGGATATAACGTAAAGTATAATCATCCGATAAAATCCCGAATACCTGCTCACTGAGCTCCGAAAAGCAATCCAGATCCACCGGGCGAAAACCGTGGATCAAATAACGGGCGTTTTCAAAATGAATGGGATAAGACACTGGGCTGCAAAATAGCAAAACATTTCATATTACAGAAAACCATCATTTAAGCCTGTTTATCGCAGTCTACTACAAGAAAAATAATATTGATTTAGGTAAAACAAGTTATCTTTGGATCATTGACGCTCTTTTCAAATGCCGTTATTCAGTTTTTCAAAAAAATACAACTCCTTAACAAGATCAGCGGTAGCTTGAGTTATTAACCGAACTTCCATATGCCCAAAAAAGGAAAACAACTAGAACAGATCATGCTATTGATCCAGCAGGTTTTCAAAGATTCATCAAACACCAGTATTATTGCCAACCAAAAGCTGCTAACCGAGTCGGGCGAGGCAAGAGAATTTGACCTGGTTATCAGAACAGAGATCAATGGCTTTAAACTGTGTATCGTTATCGAATGCAAAGATCACCTCCGTCCGGTAGAAGCAGGGCTTGTAGAAGCTTTTTACGCCAAATGCAACCGGGTTAAAGAGATCAGTAAAATGGTTTTTATCTCTTCCAACGGATTTCAGTCCGGTGCGATTACTTCTGCTACCTATTATGGCATCGAACTTCATACCTTGCGCGAAATCAGCCCGGAGGATATCTCACGTTGGGTACCCATAAAGCAGCTCGATCTCGGACTTAATTTCTCCGTTCAAGCACTGATAACCTCCTCTGGAGAGCAAGGTGAGACAAGCATTGCATCAAACGAGATCCGTGAACTGTATCTCAAAAATTCAACATCTCCAATCCATATTGTTGATTTTTTGGGCCTTGTGTCAAGAGATCAAAAACCCCAGATCAGTGAACTGTCCATGAACCATTATGTGGCCTGCCTCAATAACCCAGCTTTAGACAAGGAACTGATCATCCCGTTCCGGGTCGATCTGGAAAATACATTTATTTTTAATGAAGCGAATCAAAGGGTTCCATTAATCGCTATTGAATGCCTGATTGATGCCAGGGTTCTGGAAGTTCCAGCCAATATTGAGCAAATAAAAACTTACCAACCCTTAGCAGGCGATGCCAACGCACATTACCTAAAAGCGAAGATGGCTGGTGATGATTATGCAGAATTTGTGCTGAGCAAGGATAAAGTTAAAGGATTTTATCACGGAAGCGGCGAACACGCCCCCTACATGATCCACATTGCCGGTCCAGAGGATACTAAGTAAACCTGAAAAGAATCATCCTTCGAGATATTTCCCTAACCAAAACACCACTATCCCGACCAAAAATAAACCTGGCAGCAGCGGCATCCCCGCACAGCGGGATATACCGGATGACAGGACTACCCGAACCGAAGAGCACAGGACACTGCTTTCCAAAAAAAAAACAAAAAATCTTCTCCCAACAAAACCAATTCAAACATTCCTAATAAAGTCCCCTGATACCCCCGAAAAAAAAAATAAAACCGATCCAGAAATAAACTTATAAAGTTTCAGTTTTTCACAGTTATCACAACAAAAGCATCACTATCCCGACCAAAAATAAACCTGGCAGCAGCGGCATCCCCGCACAGCGGGATATAGCGGATGACAGGACTACCCGAACCGAAGAACACAGGACACTGCTTTCCACAAAAAAACAAAAAATCTTCCCGAACAAAACCACATTAGCCCTTGACAAACTTCACCACCCAGACCCGCCCCGATAAACCCACATCACCAAAACCTTCCCAAAAAGCTTATATCTTCGCCACAACCATTTCAAAGCAGCTCACCTATTACCAAACAAACCAAACACAAAACCATGTTAAGAGCCCTTCCAACAAAATCAGGCACCGGTATCCAGTTCTGGGGAAGTTACGAAGACCTGTCTGCCCTATACCTCGCCCTAATGAAACTCACCGGAGAAGAAGAGACCATTTACGATGACAGAGAAGCCCGCGACATCATCATCTACAGCTTCATGCACGAACTCCGCGCCGCCTACTCAGGCAAACTCGAAGAAAAACCCTCCGTCAATTTCCAGGGAGACCTCGAAGGATTTTACGGCTTCCGTTTCAGCTACATCGACCTGATCTTCCTCATCGCCTCCCTGCGCTACAACGCCAGCTTCGCTGTCCTGGACAGCTTAGACCAGGAAAACCTCGGCACACTGGAAAAACTCATCCAGCAGGCCATGACAGACTACGATCAAAAAGGAGCCAAAACCATACTTCCATTTTTAAAACCCGGCGCAATCGATGCCAGCCACCCTTATCTCATGCAGTTCAGCCAGCAGATCGCCCTGGATTTTTACCAAAAAAGTGCAGGAGTCACCCGCTTTAGAAAAATCCCCGAAATGCTCAGCCAGACCATCAAATTCCATCCCAGCTACCACGCTTTTCAGGTCCGCCTGGAAGCGATGGCCCAAGAGGCCAGATGCCCCGTCAATGAGCTGGACAGCGTAGAATACCCCAACATCAAATGGTAAGACTCAACCCAGATAAATGAAGAAAATGTATTCACCAGAAAACCGGAGAACAGTTTTATTTTAGTTAGACTGTTTTCTAATTCAAAAAAGCTGATTTGCCGACAGCGCTCAAAGCAAGCAACCCCTTAGGGTTATGTCCTAAACGCCAACAAGGCAGACCAGCTTAGCCTGTATTCCTAACACTGAACCCCGCTAGGGCAATGCCATTAAAAACTACATCCTCAAATAACCCTTTCTAAAGCTCCCTACCAAAAAACTCCGCCACTTTCTCCACAGCTTGACTCACATAAACCATATTATCATACAGATCCATATGGCTTGCCCCCTCGATCACCAGCAGCTCCTTAGGCTCCGCCGCCGCTCCGAAAGCCTCCCTGGTCATCCAGAGCGTCGCTGCCTTAGATCCCGAAACCATCAAAAGCGGCCTTGGCGAAAGCTGACCGATAAATCTAAAAGCATCAAAAGTCACAATCTTATCCACACTGCTCCAGGTCAAAGTCTTAGCAGACCTGGGATGCTGCCCACGTTCGGTATTGTAATACTCCCAGCCCTGGTACACATGGTCTCCCATGGCACGCGCCTGCTCAGCATCAGCTGGAAACAAAGCAAAAGAACCCGGCTCGGCACCTTTTGCCACCGCAGTACGGTCAGCCGCCGCGGCATCCAGCATATGGGCAATCACCGCAGGATCCTGGCTGCCATCACCGCCCATTCTGAACTGCCGGCTGATATCCGCCGCAATCACCGTTGCCACCGCCTTCACCCGGTGATCGGAAACCCCCGCCGGAATCACATAACCGCCCGAAGCGCACATCCCAAAAAGCCCGATCCGCTGCGCATCAACAAACGCCAGCGTACTCAAAAACGAAACCGCACCCTTAAAATCCTCCACCCGCTGCGCCGGATCTTCCAGGCCCCGTGGCAGCCCCTCACTTTCCCCCTGATAAGCAGCATCGAAGGTCAGCGCAATAAAACCCCTCTCCGCCAGCATCCCGGCATAAACACCCGCCGTCTGCTCTTTTACCCCACTTCCCGGATGGCCCACTACGATCGCAGCAGCGGGAAAAGCAATTCCTTCGGGCAGATAAAGCACCGCCGCTATACTCAGTCCACTGGATTTAAAACTTACACTTTCTGTCGAAACCGCATGGATATCTTTATCACCCAAGGCGGCATTTTCATTTAGACCTGTTTTCATGTTCTTTATTTTTTACTCCAATTTCAGCTCCCGGAAACTAAAAATGAAGCGGAAAACCGTTCAACCGGACAAAACAGATCCTGGAGCCGGCAATAGGGGAGCTAGAGAGAACCCTTCTTAAAAATCGCCGAATCCCCAATTACCACAGGCAATACTTTGCTAAATTATACAGATTTAAAGGGCAGCAGCGGCATCCCCGCACAGCGGGATATAGTTGATGGCGGAGTACCGTGTCCCAAGAACCACCTGGACCTGGATTCCAACCAAACAATTAAAAAATATGGCACTGAGTAATGAGATATTACGACTTTGGTTGTGCCGGATTTTAGCCAGTTGAAAAAGGATGATGGCGCGGAACAGTCAGAGGTAATCACGGGTTATTTTCGGTAATCTGATCAGCGGCCAGGTCACCGGTGAAACAGCCAGAAAGCGATCAGAAAGTTTCGGCAAGATTGCCAAGGACAAGCAAAGCAAAAGCCAAACTCCTGTGATATTTCTGTTTCAAGATCGACCCAGCTAGATTATGCAATACCGGCCAGTAAAATCGCCTCACTTTCTTCGGGTGAGTTTGTGGGATTTGTAGCGGACAATCCGGAGGAGAAAATTGCGCTGAAGATGTTCCATTGTGAAGTGCAGAATGATCACGAGGGGCATTGCCAGAGAAGAGAAAGCGGCTTGGGAAATCCCACTGTTCAAAAAAGTAGTCGAAGAAGATGTATATGAAAATTATTACCTGAACTAATGGCAGGTTGCAGATCTGATAACAGGTGAAATTGAAAAAACGCAAACTTTAAAAAGATCTCTACAATAAATTACAACAGAAAACAGCGGCCGAAGTAACAAAACGATAATTTCCTGCTGATAGCACGATAACAAGTCGCAATCGATACTGTTTGCTTACACCGGGATGCTTAATGAATACACACATTTGATTGATAGGTCTAAGGATTTGGCGATGTAAACAATATTTTGATATATTTACCCCCGAGAGCGTTAACTTTAGCGGGGATGATCAGCATGTTCATCTCCGCTTTCTTTTTTGCTTTTTCTAACCATTGTAAAAAAATTAGTAGATCTAATTTGTTGGTTTATAATTTATGTAGATACCGATGCATTTGAATATTTTTATATAAATGAATAGCGCACCTCATGGGGATGGTAACTGATATTAAGCAGGCAGACGAAAAAAGACTTTTGAATGACCTCCAGTCGGGAGACGAAGCGGCTTTTGTGGAATTGTACAATCGCTACAGGGACCGTATTTTCGGAAATCTGGTGAAACTGTTAAAGTCCCAGGATCTGGCTTTGGAGATTTCGCAGGAACTGTTTTTGAAGATATGGGATACGCGCAGTCAGCTTGATCCCGAAAAATCCTTCCGGTCCTACATTTTTCGCATATCTGAGAATATGGTTATGGATGTGTTCAGGAAAGCGGCTCGGGACAAAAAGTTGCAGGCCAAACTGATGACTTTGAATACGGAGCTTTATTCTCATATCGAAGAAAATATGATTGAAATGCAGCAGAACAAAGCTTTTAATGATGCTGTGGCGATGTTGCCTCCCCAGCGCAGGCAGGTGTTTACCTTATGCAAGCTGGAAGGAAAATCCTATAAAGAAGTTTCCGAAATCTTAGGAATTTCTACACATACGGTAAGTGATCATTTGACCAAGGCCACGCATTTCCTCAAAGAGCAGTTAAACCCTGCTTCGGGATTGGCTTTGGCTATTTTTGCAATGGCCGTTACCCGCGGTATTTAAGGTCTAAAGCCACTTTTTAAACTTTTTTTATTTTTTTTCAATTTAGAGCAGTGACTTTTTAGGCCTAGAGCGTAATAGCTGCAAAAATCAGAAATTGAAAATTCCAGATCACATCGAAGTCCTTTTTCAAAAGTATCTTTCAGGCGCTCAAAGCGAGGGTGAGCTTCAGGAGTTGTTGGATCATTTTGAGCGGTTTGGTGATCAAAGTCCCTTGAGGCCTTTGATCGGCAGGGAGCTGGAAAGAGAGGTTGCTGATATGGGTATTTATCAGCGTATGCTAAATGCATTGGATGTAAATATCCATCAGGAGCTGGAGAATAGACGCAAGCAGCATAACGCTGGTTTTAGGGTTGTCTGGTCCAAATGGATGACTGTTGCTGCTGCAGTTGTGCTGATCTTCTTTGCTGCAGGTTTATATTATTTTAGTCAACGCCATATTGAAGGAACTTCAATAACAGCATCTCAAAAGGATATCGCTCCGGGCAGGCAAGGTGCAACATTGACTTTGACCAGCGGTAAAAAAATCAGGCTTTCCGATGCCGCGAGTGGCGAGCTAGCGCGGGAGGCTGGCGTTGCAATCACTAAAACCGCCACCGGTGAATTAATCTACAGGATAAAAGATATATCAAAATCGTCCCAATCTACAAATACGCTGAGTACTGCAAAAGGAGAGACTTATCAGGTTGTCCTTCCCGATGGAAGTAAAGTATGGCTAAACGCCGCATCCTCACTAAAGTATCCTGCCAAATTTACTATAAGCGGTAAGCGGATGGTTCAGCTGGACGGCGAGGCCTACTTTGAAGTAGCTGAGGATAAGGCGCATCCTTTTGTGGTAGAAGTTCGGGGGCAAACCGTCGAGGTCTTGGGTACCGAGTTTAATATTAATGCCTACCGGGAAGATGCGCTGATGAGGACGACACTCGCGGAAGGGAGTGTAAGACTGGAAGCCTCAGGTAAGGCTGTGATGCTTAAACCCAACCAGCAGGCAATTTCCGGAAACGGGTCTATCACTGTGAAAGAAGTGGATGCCGAGCTTGCGCTGGCCTGGAAAACAGGTTTCTTTTTGTTTGACCGGGAAAGCCTGGAGCACATTATGACCAAGATATCCAGGTGGTATGATGTGGAAGTTGTTTTTAATGACCCGTCATTAAAAAGCAGGACTTTCACTGGCACAGTGAGCCGTTTTGATAAAATATCCCAGGTCTTTAAAATGCTGCAGCAGTCCGAAGCGGTGAAATTTACAGTGGAGGGAAAAAGAATTATAATCGAAAAAAAGAAATAGGGTTAACCACCCTTGGGAGATTGAGCTCCCACAATTATAAACCAATCAACTAACCAACCAAATCATGAAAGCAAAAGAAGAAAGTCCTTAAAAGTATTAGTTCATTCCGGATACAATAAAGGACTTCGAGTGGTGTCGAAGTCCTTATATCTGTATCTATGAAACATTGTAAACAATTATTTCCAATCAGTGAAATGCGCGTTCCCGCTAAAGAGCTGCATGACACTATCAACAGACAAGTAAACTTAGGCAATATTGCTGGTAAAAGCAATATTGAAGGCCTCATCATCGCCTGCTGGGTTTGCTGTCACTAAATGATGAAAATGTACAGAAACTATACTGAAAATTGGTGTAGCCCACCGGGCTATATCTATAAAATGATATTAATAATGAAGTTGACTACATTCATATTAATCATTTCCTTTATGCAGGTTACTGCGGCCTCTTTTGGCCAGAATGTGACCCTAAAGCAGCGCAATGTATCAATTGCAAAACTATTCTATGAAATCCGTAAACAGACGGGCTTTGATGTAATGGTCGAAGATGTAAATTTTAGGACAGATAAACGTATCGACGTGAGTTTTTCCGCTACGCCTTTAAATCAGGTGCTTGATGAGATTTTATCCGGGACACAACTGATGTATACCATTGAAGAAAAAAGGGTATTCATTAAAGAGAAACCGTTTGCTGATAGGGCGAAAGAACGGTTTGCGGAAATTGATGTGAAGGGTAGGGTGGTGGATTCCTTGGGGAATGGCCTGCCTGGAGCGACGGTGATGCTAAAAACCGGAAAGAATGCAACCTCTACCGATACCAAAGGAATGTTTACATTAAAACGCATACCAGAGAATGGAATTTTAGTCATTCACTTTATGGGCTTCATCTCACAAGAGGTAGCTGTAAGCAAAGACTTTCTAAATATTACATTGCAGCAAAGTGCGTCGAAACTCGACGAGGTAAAAGTAATTGCCTATGGAACAACCACTCAAAGGCTTTCTACAGGAAATAGCCAAAGTATTAAAGCTATCGATATCGAAAAGCAACCAGTTAACAATCCTTTATATGCTTTACAAGGTCGAGTAACAGGTCTGCAAATAACTCCATCCTCCGGGCTACCTGGTGGAGACGTAAGCGTTCAATTGCGAGGTAACAATTCGCTATCTTTTACAACAGCTCCGTTAATTGTTGTTGATGGTTTACCCATCGCTAATAACATTCCATCGTTAGGAGGTGTTTATTTTCAGCTTTCATCTTTAAATTTTATAAATCCAAATGATATCGAAAGCATGGATGTCTTAAAAGACGCGGATGCAACTTCAATTTATGGTAGCAGGGGTGCTAATGGAGTAATTCTAATCACCACAAAAAAGGGGAAAGCTGGTGAAACGAAAGTAGATCTGAACTATCAGAATGGTTTTGGCAGCATTGAGAAGAAGATCGATATGCTTTCTACCAATGATTACCTATTAATGCGGAAGGAAGCGTTCACAAATAGCGGTGTAGACTTTATCAATACATTTCCCTATGATACTCCTCCAGAATTAAAATCTTTATTTGCACCTGATCTTTTTGTCTGGGACCAGAACAGGTTTACGGACTGGCAAAAGCAGCTTATAGGAGGCACATCAAAATATCATGACATACAGGGGGCCATTTCTGGCGGAAATTCCGCAGTTCAATATATTTTAAGTGGTAACTTCCACAAGGAAACAACAGTTTTCCCAGGGACAAACTCTGATCAGAAAGGTAACTTTCATATTGGAATCAATGGTGCTTCTCCAGATCAGAAATTCAAAGTTATCTTAAGTGCAAGTTATAACATTGATAAAAATACCTTGCCAGGAATCGATTTTACACGCGAAGCATTTAGGTTATCTCCCAATGCTCCTTCTATATACAAACCTGATGGGACTTTAAATTGGGAAACATTACCAAACGGAGCGAGTAGTTGGAACAATCCCTATGCAGAACTGTATAGAATCTACGATGCGAAAACCAATAATTTAATCGCTAGTGCAGACTTGAATTACCAGATTTTACCCTCACTGAAAATCAAAACACAGGTGGGGTACAACAGATTGTCGGGCGATAGCTTTATCTCGGGTGGAACGTTAGAGTCAACTCCTCCCCAGGATTTATCTCCAAATCTTGTTTTTGGAGCGGCCTTCAACTCAAATGCGGTAACAAACCTCAGTGTAGAACCACAGATCCATTTCAAATCATTATTCGGGCCTGGTACAATCTCGGCACTATTAGGTTCATCCTTTCAGAACTCCAATTTGCAAAGTCAGCGCCTTGACGCAATCGGTTTTAAAAATCAAGCTGTAATGAGAAATTTAGGCGCAGCAACAAGTATAACAGGGACATCAACAAGTTCACAATATAAATACGCAGCAATTTTTGCTCGTTTGAACTATAATATATCAGATAAGTATATACTAAATACAACTATCAGAAGAGATGGTAGTAGCAGGTTTGGACCGGGTAATAAATATGGAACTTTCGGGTCGGTTGGGGCTGCGTGGATTTTCAGCGAAGAAGATTGGTTAAAAAATATCCCATCAGTTCTAAGCTTCGGAAAAATTCGTGCAAGTTATGGCTCTTCAGGGAATGACGGTATTTCTGACTATGCCTATTTCGAAAGATATGATCCAATTATTGGTCCTGACAACTATCAAGGAGCTGGTGGTTTAACTACAACAGGGATTTTCAATAGCAATTACCACTGGGAAACCACTAAGAAAATTGAAATTGGTTTGGAAACAGGCTTTTTTAACGACAGAATTATTTTAGCCTTAAATTACTTTAGAAATCGGTCTGACAACCAACTCCTTTCTGCGGTCTATCCTTCTACCGTAGGACCTGGTTCGGCTATAGTAAACCAACCGGCACTGATTCAAAATAATGGTTTTGAGTTTACACTTAACAGCACGAATGTTAAGACCAAGGATTTTACTTGGACATCTGCGGTAAATTTCACAAGAAATAGAAACAAACTTATCGATTTCCCTGATTTAGAAAATTCAAATTATTACAGTACACTAGAAATTGGCCAACCGTTTTTTGGGGTTAAACGGGCATACAATTCAGCTGGCGTAAACTCTAGCACTGGCCTCTATCAATTTATACGTCCTGATGGCTCTTATTCATCGGATCCAACAGTCCCTGGTGAACTTGATGGAGGTCAATATTTAAGAATAATGACTATCCCAAAATTTTATGGTGGATTGAGTAATACATTTTCATTTAAAAATTTCAGCCTGGATATTTTTATTCAGTTCGTTAGACAAACTGGGACTAATCCTTTGATCTCATATACAAGCAGCACAGGACTTGCGCCAAGCAATCTACCAATAGAGTTTATCGATAGATGGAGAGGAACGGGAGGCATATCAAGTTTTCAACGTCTAACCGGAACTTTTAATGAAGATGTGTCGAAGGCTTCGGATTACCTAGCGCTCAGTGATGCAGCTTATGTGGATGCATCATTTGTTCGGATAAAAAATCTTTCGCTATCATATAACATTCCCTTAGCCCTTAAACAAAAGCTTCACCTTAAAAATTTGCGTCTTTACGTCCAAGGTCAAAATCTATTGACGATTACACCTTACAAAGGACTAGACCCTGAAATACAATCCATTACAACGTTACCGCAGTTAAGAATGTTGACTACCGGTTTGCAACTTACTTTTTAAACCTTAATCAAAAAGCCATGAACCGTTATATATTCAATTTAAAGTCGCGGAGATTACATATTTTTTTGGTGAGTTTTATTCTGCTTATATTTTCTGCATGTAAAAAACTTATCGAAGTAGACCCTCCGATACAAAGCCTGACTTCTGTCGATGTTTACGATTCTAATGCATCGGCAGCATCTGTATTGACAGGCATCTATATAAACATGTCATCATCTGGTGTTTTTTCAGGAAAGCCCTCCATTGGAGTTCTGGGAGGATTGTCCTCAGACGAACTAACAACCGTGGTCGATCCTAGCAGTATTTTTTTTAGGTTCTATCAGAATTCGCTAGTTGGCGATAATGATTTATGGATTAATTTATATTCCTATATTTTCCGAGTGAATTCTGCGATAGAAGGACTTAGTAGTTCTAAAAATCTGGTTGAAAGCGTAAAAGGACAATTAACAGGTGAGGCGAAAGTACTGAGAGCATTTTACTATTTTTATTTGGTGAACCTTTATGGTGATGTTCCTCTTTTGACAAGTACGAATATCCAATTTAATAGTACAGCACCCAGAACTAATATCCAACAAGTATATCAGCAAATTATTCAGGATCTGAAAGATGCTCAGATGCTGTTGAAATCGGATTATGTAGCAGCAGATGCTGTTTCTACCGTTCAGGAAAGGCTTCGTCCAAACAAAGATGTAGCGACAGCATTGTTGGCAAGAGTTTATCTTTATCTGGGCCAGTGGAGCTTAGCCGAGGAAACTGCGACGGAGTTGATAGCAAAAAGTAGTCGGTTTAAGTTGGAAAATTTAGAAGATGTATTTCTAAATACAAGTAAAGAGGCTATTTGGCAGATCCAACCCGTAGAGAAATTCTTTGCAAATACCTTAGATGGTCAAATGTATATCCTCGCAACAAATAACAATCTAACTGGACCAGATTCGGATAACAGACCATACTTTCTCTCATCGAATTTAAAAAATAGTTTTGAAAAAGGTGACAAGAGAAAAAAAGTATGGACAGACAGTGTTGAGGTTTCGGGTGTATTTTATGCATATCCCTTCAAGTATAAACAATTTCTTCCGTCCACACCCAAAACAGAATATCAGATGGTTATTAGGTTGGGTGAAATGTATTTAATTAGGGCTGAAGCAAGGGCAAATTTAAACAAATTACAAGGCACAGGCTCGGCACTAGAAGATTTGAATTTCATCAGGCACAGGGCTGGGCTGGAAGATTTAGTATTGGCTAGTCAGAATGATATTCTGAATGCTATCTTTAAAGAAAGACAATCTGAACTTTTCACAGAATGGGGACATCGGTGGCTTGACCTAAAACGAGCTAAGAGAGTAGATGAGGTAATGCAAAAAATAACTCCTTCGAAAGGCGGTGTTTGGTCTCACTATAAAGCATTATTCCCAATTTCACAGCGAGATATCAAATATAACCCGTCTCTCAAAGGACATCAAAATCCTGGCTATCCCGAACAATAGGGAGTTTAATTTCTCAAATAATTTAAAAACCGATATGTATAAAATTTTGGTTAACGTAACCCTTTTGCTTGTTGTACAGATGATTTGGCTTCCTAAATCATCTGCACAGAAGCAGAAGCTTATCTGCGACAGTTCATATCGAAACTGGGATAGGCTCGGTGAAATGGACAACGAGGTAAGTAGCATTGTAAGTCCTGACGGTTTTTTCTTTGTGTACAGAAAAAACAATTTAACAAAAGGAGACAGTTTGATACTTCAATCAACAAAAGGTGCTAAACGGCTTTCATTTAGCCTATTATTTAGTCCGGCAATAGAGTGTCAGTTTACAACCAATAGTCAATACCTAGTTTTTAAACCTGCCTCAAATGACAGTTTAACTATTGTATCGCTAAAAAACCTCAAAGTCAGGCATATTGACAAAATCCAGGAATTCAAATTTTCAAGTTATGGGAACAAGTCTTTTTTAGCCTACCGTAAGACAAGCGCTAATGATTCGCTTTTTCTAGAGGATATTAATGGGAAGCTGATCACCTCATATAATGATGTGAAAGAGTATTTTTTCAATAAGGACGGCAGAAAACTAATTCAAAGGGGACAAAAATCAATAACTGTTTTTGATTTCTTGAGAAGAAATCAGGGAGTGATTCTCGAAAACGAAAATATTAAGACAGTAATATCTGATAAAAGTATTTCTAAACTAGCAATACTTTGTGAAACTGACAGTCAAACAAAGCTTTATGCAATTAGTCTATTTGATAATGTAAAGAAGCTACTTTGGGAAAGCGTCCTCCCTGACCGACAAAGCACTGAACTGTTAAACTTCAATTTAGATGGCAGTGTGTTATTTTTCAAAGTTTCCAACTCCGAAAAGATAAAAAACTCCCCACATTCGAACCCTATCATCTTTAGCTACAACGATCCTTTACCATTTGAGTCCGAAAGAACCGTTTTAGAATATTCACTTAATGCTGTTGAGGTTGCTTCGGGAAAAAGGATCAAATTATCAGATTCAAAAAATAGAGTCTTGTCTGATCTGGCTAAAGTTAAAAATACAATTTTAGTCGATAATTATCAGCAAACAGATCGCCCAGGGTCATCGATTGACGCATCCTTTATCTCTATCAATACCGGCGAGATCAAAAAAGTGGGAAGCTTTGAGAAAGCTAACTACCCCAACATGTTTCTATCTCCAAATGAAAAATATATCATCTTTTTTGACCCTTCCAACAATACTTATAAAAGCTACTCAACCGCTAACGGCAAAACAGTGGTGATTTCAAGCACTATTCCAGAACATCTCTATGATAATGAAGCGGAAATTATCTCTCGAAAAAGCCCTTATGGCTTCTGTTCATGGTTAGAAGAGGGAGAATCTTTACTCGTTTACGGCAAATATGATATATGGAAAATGTATAGCAATGGAGGCCAATCATCGGAGTGCGTGACTGGTGGCTATGGAAAAAAAAACGAAATAACATTAAGGTGTTCAAAGCTCGAAAAAGATGGGAACATCCATATCAATCAAAAGGATATCTTGTTGGTAGCTTTTAACAATAAGAATAAGGACAACGGTTTTTTCAAACTTGATTTGGGAACAAAGACCTGTTCCCTAACTAAGTTGACGATGGGGCCTTACGTCTACCAATTCGGCTACCCCGGCCCCGATATTTTAGTGCAACTTTCTACAGACATACCTCAAAAAGCAATTCACAAAGAACTGTATATAATTAAAAGACAAAGTGTAAATGATGCGCCTAATTTATTCTCAACTGTGGACTTCAAAACCTTCATAAAACTTACTGATATCAATCCTCAACGAGAATATAATTGGGTTCAATCAAAACTCATAAAATACGATCTTAAGGAAGGAAAAACAGGAGAAGGAATTTTGTTTGTACCCGAAAATTTTGATAACAAGAACAAATACCCGCTAATCTTTCATTTCTATGAGAAGCTTTCTAACTGTCTCAATCTTTTCCCAGGAGAACCCATATCTGAGTTAAATAGCGGGATTAGCCCTACCTGGGGAATCATCAATATACCTTGGTATGTTAGCAATGGTTATCTGGTATTTGTTCCAAATATTTATTATGAGAGAAACAATCTTTCATCGTCAATATCGGAAAGCATATTAGGTGCAATTAATTCACTTAGTAAAAACAAATGGATCGATACCCTTAGATTAGGAATACAAGGACATAGCTTTGGCGCATTCGAGACAGCGACGATTCTCACAAGAACAAACAAATTCGCTGCTGCTCAGCTATCTAATGGTTACTATAATTCTACATCTTATTACAATCACAAAATTGGTGGCACAACACGAGAAGATTATTTTCTCTTCGGACAGGGAAACATCCAATTTTCTCCATGGGCTCGACCTGATTTGTACCTGGAAAATTCTCCTATTTTCAAGGTATATAGGATCAAAACACCAACACTGATACTTCATAATGATCAAGACGAAAACGTTCCTTACTACGAAGGCAGAAATCTATTTTCAGCTTTGAGAAGTCTTAATAAGCCAACATGGATTCTGAACTACCCAGGCGAGAGTCATTCCATAGAAAACGAATTGAATAAAAAGGATTTCACGAAAAGACAGCAGCAATTTTTCGATTATTACTTGAAGAAATTGTCAAGGCCAACGTGGTTAAATTAAAAACAAATTACATCAAACACATGAAACCAATTAAAATTGCACTAATTACCACGTTTTTACTATCTGCTATTGTAGCTAATGCTCAGATTAAATTCGTTCAGGATTTATCATTTCATGCACTAAAGGAAAAAGCAAAAGTTGAAAATAAGCTTATCTTCATGGACATTATGGCAACTTGGTGCCTCCCCTGTAAGGAGATGGAACACGTGTTCAGTGCACCTGAAGCAGGTACGTTTTTCAATGAGCACTTTCTTTCGGTTAGAGTACAAATGGACAAGACTGCGAAAGATAATGAGGCAATAAAAGCCTGGTATGCTGACGCAGAAAAATTCACCAACATTTACAAAATAGCTGGTTATCCGACGTTCTTATTTTTATCTCCAGATGGGGCTGTACTGAATAAAGCAGTGGGATACATGTCATTGCAAGCTTTAACTGAAAGTGCCCGCAAATCCTTGGGAAATCCTAAAAAAATCTACGAATCACTGACAAGAAAATATGATAATGGTGATCGAGACACCACTCTGATAAAGAACCTGTTCCAGATGGCGTGGTTCGAATTTCAAGACAGCACCCGAGTTTCCAGGATAGCTAACGATTTCGCTGAATCTTTAGATGAGTCGAGCTTTAGCGAAACAACTAAAAGCGAATTGTTAGGTTTCATGATATCAGCAAGTAAATCAGCTGACAGAGGCTTCAGATTTGAAGGATGGAATAAGAAACTGCAAGTTTTTAAAAATAGCTATTACAGTAAATCCAATTCTCCTGAATTTATAATGAATTTAGCTAGGATCACGATATTATCGGGTGATACAACATTTTCCAATATCGTTGCAGATAAATATATCAAGTCACTAAGCCCTAGTAATATCTACAAAAAAAACAACTTAGAATTCATAAACGATTTTACAAGGAAATCGACAGATATGGGCTTCAATTTTTTTAGAGAAAATACAGATAAGGTCAATAAGTTAACAAGGCCACATTATGCACAAGAAAAAATAACGGATATCCTTTTTTTTGAAAACCTGGCCAGTGATTTTAACGATAAATCTAGAAAAAGTGTACCCAACTGGGAAGCAATGGAAGGAAAAGTTGCAAGCTATGGCAGATTTGGAAAAGAACTAGTAATGAAACTCAAAGTGTTGGAGTATTACAATAGGCAAGATAACAAAACCTTGTTTCCAATCGCCCTAGAGTATTTCAAAACCTATAAAGATTTCTCCAATCTGTTTGTTTTGAACAACATAGCATACGACATTTTTAAGTTTAGCGACGATCCTATTCTGTTGAAGGAAGCCCTAAAATGGAGTGAAATTGTGAAAAATGCAAAAGAAGTTCCTTATACTTCAAAAGCAAATCGAATCGATACATACGCGAATCTGTTGTATAAGTTAGGCAATAAGGAATCCGCCATCTTATGGCAATCACAAGCTGTAGAATTGGAGCCTGAAAATTTAGAATTTAAAGAAAATCTGGAAAAGATGAAGAAGGGGCTTAAAACTTGGCTATTAAAGACAAATCCATGATCACTTAAATAGTATTTACTTACTTAAATAAAATACGATTATCATTTAAAAACAATAACAAATAATGCAATGAAAAGAGCTAAAAAACTTTCATCCCTAGCCACCGCTTAGTCCTTTATGAACCAAGTACGCTAGAGCACAAGAAAATTATTAGCTGGAACAGGTTCAATTCAGACAAGGTGGGCGAAGGATTTGCCGCCAGCAAATGCGTTGACAGCGTATTCAAGGCCGCAGGTGGAGGGGAAGATTTTAGTTAAGATGAACAATAAAAATATGAACGAATTTATGGACGTCGCAATGCGTGAATCGGTGGAGTTGATCAATGACAGTATAGCAAAGTTAAACCTTGATGTAATTCCCTCGGAAGTGACCTTGCTATATAAATTGCAGGATTTGATTGCATTGCACTTTAAAACACAGCGGTTTGAAAGGTTTTATGCAGAGGCTCTTGGTGTGCCGGGTAAGAGACTGAATAGTTTATGTGTTTTATACTTCAACGCAACGGTTCATAGTTTAATTGATCAGCGTTTACTTCAGGAAGCGAAATTATTACTGAAGCTGTCTCATTTGCAATGTAAGGCAATTGCTTATGAGCTTGGATTTTGTGATCCAGGGCATTTTGCCAGGTGGTTTAAACGGGTCAACGGATGTGCGCCTGGGGAATATAGAGGTAGGAGTCTGGCAAGATGGTAAAGCTATCGCTGCCTCTATACACTACAGCAGGTGAGAGCCCTGCATCAGTCGCAACTGATTGAGCACGTTAATTTAGATAGGCTGCAATGGAAACGTTGCAGCTTTTTTTATGCTGATCGGTTGATATGCCGTGAAGTGGTTTGGGGGTAGGGAGGAACGCATTTTTTTAGCTTGAACAATTGTCAAAAAAAAAATATGCATTTTATTTATTATAAAACTTATTGTTTTGATTGTTCAATAACAAATATGCAGCGCTACAAACAGATAAATTTTAGTTTTAGCCCCAAACAGCATGGCTTACCGTCCAGCTAGATTCCTGATAGTGTTTTTTTAGCGACAATTCTGGTTGGAATTTAAAAGGTTAAATCACTGGATCTGACCTTGAAGGAGGACTACAGCCTATATAAATATTCAAGAAATATAAGTATCATTGCGACCGAATTTGTGTAGATTTATTTTTGATAATTCGTTAGAATGGCTGTTAGACCTCTTGAAAATGAAAGCGAACTGCTGGCTAAAATTGCCGGGGGTGATCAGCTTGCTTTTAAAGTGGTTTTTGAATATTACCATGATGCCATTTACAAATTTGCTTTCCGGCTGCTCCGTGAAAAAGAAGAAGCGCGGGAGATATTTCAGGAAAGTATGCTGCATATCTGGCAATTGGGCTATAAACTGACCGAGATCAAAAATCTGGAAGCTTACCTGAAAATCCTGGTCAAACGCAAAAGTATCGACCGCTTCCGCCATAAACTCACCGCAGATCAGGCAGAAGAGAAACTGGCGGCCGAGTACCGGGAAGGTCACAATGAAACCGAAGAACGCATATTAATGAATGAGGCGCGGGGGATATTGGAGGAAGGTATTAAGCAGCTCAGCCCACAGCAGCAACAGGTTTACCGGCTTTGTTACCAGCAGGGAATGAAATATGACCAGGTTGCCGAGCAATTACAGATTTCTCACGGAACGGTACAGACGCACATGAAAATTGCGCTAAAGCATTTGCGTCAATACATCAAAAACAATTCAGATATTGCAGCATTCCTGATCATCTTCAAGTTGCTGTAAAAAAAAATATTTTCTCTTACCCTACCTCGATTTTTTCTGTCATCCGACTTGTACTAAAGGGATGTTAAATTAATATAACCAAAACGCTAAGTTTTATTTGGGGATCATTAAGATGAATACAGAAAGATTGGCTTACTTACACAGGCAATATGCGGCAAATGTTTTAACCAGCGAGGAAAGGTTGGAACTTAAAGCTGTTTTCAATGATCCTGCCAGCGAAACAGCATTTCAGGATCTTGCTGAAAGGCTATGGCAAGTGGAAGACGACACTCCCTCCCTGAGCAAGTCAGAGCTGGATCAGATTTACGGTGATATTGTGGAACTGCCGCAAAGCCGGCGTCCGAAAAAACTCTGGCCACGGCTTGCAGGTGTCGCAGCTGCAATTGCGCTGATCTTTACTGGTCTTTATTTTTTCAAACAATCCACCAGGCCTGTTGCTGAAACTGCAAGTTTTGTGAATGACATCAAACCCGGCACCAATAGCGCAACGCTTACTTTATCGAATGGCAAACGGATCAGGCTTACCGATGCGGTGAATGGAGAACTGGCCCGCGAATCTGGAATTGTGGTTTCTAAGACTGCGGACGGGCAACTGGTGTATGAGGTCAAAAGCGGTGATGCTGACCCGGGCAAAATCAACACGCTTTCCACCGCTAAAGGTGAAACTTATATATTGACTTTGCCGGATAAATCCAAGGTCTGGCTGAACGCGGCCTCTAGCCTGAGATATGCGGCGGCTTTGACTAAAGGTGGAAAACGTGTGGTCAGACTGACTGGTGAGGCGTATTTTGAGGTTGCCAAGGACGCGGAACATCCTTTTGTGGTGGAAACCGACAGGCAACAAGTGCGGGTATTGGGCACGCATTTTAACATCAACAGTTATGCAGATGAGCCTGCTGTAAAAACAACTCTGCTGGAAGGAAGTGTGCGGGTGGAGGCTAAAAACCGGGATGCTGGTGTGGTAGTGCTGAAACCCGGTGAACAGGCTTCGCTGGCTTCCTCCGGGGGAATTGGGGTGCAAGAGGCGGAAGGTGATGATGTGATTGCCTGGACAAAAAGTAAATATATTTTTGAACAGGAGTCAATGGAGGCAATTATGCGAACGCTGAGCCGGTGGTATGATATAGAGGTAGTCTTTAAGGGCAATTCCCGAAATAAGCTTTTTATGGGTACGATCAGCCGTAAGGAGAACTTATCCAAGATATTGGAGAAAATTGCATTTACCGGGGGTGTTCACTTTAAAATCGAAGGAAGGAGGATCACTGTGGAAGAATAAGAATACTTAAACTTAAAACAGTGAAAAACATTAAGCGGAGGTGCTTCGACCTACCCCCGCCTGAGCGTTTGGAACTGTCATACATCGTCCTTGCAAGAATCAACAATCAACATGAACCAAACAATTAAAGGTAATGATTATTTATCAAATTAATGGAGTTGGCGGTTCTTTCCGCGTACCAATTCAACTATTGCGGATTATGAAACTGACCATACTCATAATGACTTTGTTTTTAGTCCAGGTGAGTGCCCTAACCAAAGCACAGATCACTTTGAACGAGAAGCATGCATCGCTGCAAAAAGTATTAAAATCAATCAGTAAACAGAGCGGTTATGATCTGATCTGTCAGGCAGAGGATCTGAAGAATGCAAATCCTGTTACTGTTAAGTTAAACAATGCGAGTGTCGAAACGGCGCTATCAGCGGTATTTTCGGGACAACCGCTAATTTACCAGGTATCTGAAAAGACGGTGATGGTGAAGAGAAAAGAAGAGGTCTCTTTTATTGAAAACATCATTGCCCGATTTCAAAGCATTGATGTCAAGGGTAGGGTAGTGGATGAAAAGGGCCAGGCTTTGGTCGGTGCGACGATCGCTGTAAAGGGTAAAAAGCAGGCGACTAAGACCGTTAGTGATGGGAATTTTGCTTTGAATGATGTGGAGGAAAAAGATGTGATTCTGGTTTCATTTATAGGTTATAAGGCGCTGGAGATAGCTGTGAGAGCGGATGTGGGAGTTGTGACTTTGAGGCTAGAAGATAATTCCTTGGAACAGGTGCAGGTGATTGCCTATGGGGAAGTTCAAAAGAAATTTAGTACAAGCAATTTAACTTCCATAAGTGGGAATGTTATAAAAGATCAACCAGTAAGCAATCCATTGATTGCGCTGCAAGGAAGAATTCCTGGCATAATGATTCGTCAACAAAATGGCTTAAATACCGGTTCGTTAGATGTATTAGTTCAGGGTAAAAACAGCATAGGAAATGGAAATGATCCCTTTTATGTAATTGACGGAATACCTTTGACCCCAAATTCGTTAATGAAGGATGGTTTAATATTTGGATCAATCGGCTCCGGGTTGGGAATTAACAATCTAAACTTTATCAATCCCAGTGAAATCGAAAGTATCACTGTATTGAAGGATGCTGATGCAACTGCAATTTACGGTTCAAGAGCCGCAAACGGGGCGATCTTGATCACCACCAAAAAAGGAAAAATTGGAAAGACAAAAGTAGATTTTAGTACGCAAGCAGGGTGGGGAAAACTTGCGAATACCATCAAAATGCTTAATACTGAACAATACATTGCATTTAAGAAAGAAGCTTTTTCTAATAATAATCAAATAGTTCCAGCGTCCGCGGCTGATATAAACGGAACTTGGGATCCAAACAGGAATATTGATTGGCAGAAAGAAATACTAGGTGGTACTGCACAATTTCAAAATATTCAAGCTACTCTTTCCGGAGGAAATGAAAATACGCAATTTCTTGCCGGTACAGGATACATTCGAGAAACTCCGATCTTTAAAGGGAATTTCTCCAACAAAAAAAACAGTGTAAATTTTAACATCAACCACAGGTCCAACGATCATAAATTTAAGTTTTTTCTTTCAGCTAGTTATTTATCGGCTAATAACAAACTTCCAATGGAAGATGTAACTATAGATGCGGTTCAAAGGTTGGCTCCCAATTTTCCTAATTTATACAATTCTGACGGAACAATTAACTGGGCTCCGGTTCCCAACATTCGTCCATTCCAGTCTACTACTGAACAACCTGCGGCTAAACTTACAACATTATATACAAACGAATCCAGTAACCTTTTGGCGAATTCAAATTTGTCATATGAAATAATTCCAGGACTAGTTATTAAGTCCAGCTTCGGCTTTAACAGCCTGCAAAGTAATGAAAAAGGAATATCGCCGACATCCTCAATTCCACCTGAAGATGTATTCTATGGCGGGAAGCCAAGTGCTAGATTTTCTGATAAAAGCATTAAATCCTGGATAATTGAACCGCAAGCCAGTTATATTCAAAGATTTTCCTTTGGCACAATTGATGCATTAATTGGAAGTACATTTCAGAAAACTGAGAACTATTTACTAAGTCTAGCTGGAGAACAATACAACAGCGATCAGCAGCTAACAGATTTAAATTCTGCCGGCGTCAAATCAACTATTGGTTCATTACAATCTATCTATAATTATGCGGGTGTTTTTGGTCGATTGAATTATAGAGTAAAAGATAGATATATTCTTAATGTGGCTATACGAAGAGATGGAAGCAGTCGGTTTGGTTCAGAAAACCGGTTCCATAGTTTTTACTCATTTGGTGGCGCTTGGATGTTTTCTGAAGAATACTTCATTAAAAGAGCCTTTCCCTTTATCGACTTCGGTAAGATACGAGCTTCATTTGGCACAACTGGAAACGATCAGATAGGAGACTATTCATTTTATAGTCTTTATAATACAAACAGTGTACCCGTACCATACCTAGGCGTGGTTGCGCTCTCGCCGAATAATCTATCTAACCCATATTTACAATGGGAAGAAACTAAAAAGCTAAATCTTGGTTTGGATCTGGGATTCTTTTCAAACAGGTTGCAGCTATCGGCAAACTATTACAGAAATAGATCCTCCAATCAACTTCTAGGTGAGAATTTATCTTTGGTTACGGGTTTTGGAAGCATTACAAGAAATCTCCCAGCCTTAGTTCAGAATAAGGGGTGGGAAATATCGTTGGATGCCACCATAGTTAAAGCAAAAAAATTCAAATGGCAAACGACATTTAATGCAACGCTTCCTGAAAACAAGTTAATTAGATATGATGGATTAGAAAATACGAGCGATAAAAGTCGGTTTTCAATCAACAAATCCATCAATCTGATCAGATTATACCCTTTTGCGGGCGTAAATTCTGAAACTGGTCTCTATCAAATTGTTAATAGCAATGGAGAATTAACATCTAAGCCAAATGAATTGACTGACAAAACTGTAGAAATTACAAGAGATGTAAAATGGCAGGCTGGCTACGGAAATACTTTTACTTACAAACGCTTGAGTCTTGATGTATTTTTCATAATCGTAAATCAGTACGCACCAAACCTGAAATATGTTCTTTATCCAAGTTCTCAGTTTAATAGAAACTATTTAATTGATGTTCTGGACCACTGGAAAAAACCTGGAGATATAGTAACATATCAAAGGATAAGCTCAAATCCGAATCAGATAAATGATGCCTGGTATGGCGCTCGGGACGGAGATGGTTCATTTAACAGGATTACTTATGCAAGATTAAACAACGCGACACTTTCTTACGACTTCAATACGCCAATTCTTAGCCGTATGCACATTGTTAGCGCACGTATGTTTATACAGGGTCAAAATCTATTCTCAATTTCCAATTATAAAAACGGAGATCCAGAAGTTCAATCTTTAAGTAATCTTGGGCTAATTAGAATGCTTAGCATTGGTGCCCAGTTTAGTTTCTAACATCCAATAACTTGAAAATGAAATCAATAATTAATACAGTAATATATACATTGGCAGTATTTGGTATGCTTTCTATAGTAGCATGTAAGAAATTTATAGAAGTAGAGCCCCCATCGACAAGTGTAAATGAGGGAAATGTCTTCGAAAACGACGGTACTGCGATCTCTGCGGTAATCTCTATATATACTTCCATGTCTGGAGGTGACCTGTCCAGTAATTTAAGCTTTTATCCAGAGTTATACGCCGATAACATGCGTTTGCTAAATATGAATTCAATAACTCAGATTCCGTTTTATCAAAACTCACTGCTTGCCGGAGGAGACCCAAGTGTCCAAAAACTGTGGCTTAAGATTTATCCGCAGGTATATCTTTGTAACTCTGCCATAAAGGGATTGACGGATAGCAAATCGACATCATTGTTAGTAAGAAAGCATTTGTTGGGTCAAGTGTATTTCCTTAGGGCGTTCTATTACTTTTACTTGACCAATTTTTACGGTGATGTGCCTCTGGCTCTGGGAACAGATTATAAAGTTAACAACTCGCTAAAGAAAACCTCGTCTAAAGAGGTTTATTCTCTAATTATAAACGATTTAAAGCAAGCTCAGATGTTATTGCCGGAAAACTATTTGATGGGCGATATGAAAACTGAATTTGCTAGCGGTGAGCAGGAAAGAGTTTCAGCAAATCGGTCAGCCGCTACGGCTCTTTTGGCCAGAGTCTATCTTTATCAAAAAGATTGGGTTAATGCTGAGGCATCTGCAAATGAGGTAATACAAAAATCGGATTTATATTCCTCTTTGGTTCCTTTGGAAAACGTGTTTTTGAAAAACAGTAAAGAAACAATTTGGGCGATTCAACCTGTTTATTCCGGAGCGAACGCTCCAGAGGCTGATTTATATACCTTAAGAATCGGAGAACCTGCTGAGACTTCTCCCCGTTCAGGGTATTTAAGTTCTGAATTTATGGGTAGTTTTCAAACTGGAGATCAACGTCGGAATGTCTGGATAGGAACAATTAACACAGATAACGTTGTTTATCATTATCCCGCAAAATACAAAGCTTTGGAAAACAGTGGGTCGGTATCTGAATATTCTATTTTCTTAAGACTGGCAGAACAATATCTTATACGAGCTGAAGCAAGAATTCAACAAAATAAAATTTCTGATGGGATTTCGGATCTCAACGTATTAAGAGACAGAGCTACAGATAAGCAGGAACAAGATATCAATAAACGTCTTTCACATTTGTCCAGTTCATTATCAAAGGATGAGGCATTGAATGCCGTAAATTATGAGAGACGCGCGGAATTGTTTTCAGAGGGAGCGCATCGCTTGCTGGATTTAAAAAGAACTGGTCAAATTGACAAAATTATGAGCCAGATAACTCCACAAAAGGGCGGCATATGGAGCCCTTATAAATCATTATATCCCATTCCGACTTCTGAGCTTCAAGTTAATCTAAATCTAACCCAAAACGCGGGATATTCCAACTAAGATCTTATTTATAATGATGGCGCAACACTTGTTTCGCCGTCCATCATCATTATCACACAACATGAAAAGAGTAATCATTTTGTTAAGTTGCCTTGTGCCATTATTTGCCAATTCGCAGGAAAAGATATCACTCAACTTTAGTCATGCGAAAACTTGGGAGGAGTTAAAACGAGAGGCAATAGAGGCTAACAGACCAATATTAATTGATGCATATGCTACCTGGTGTGGGCCATGTAAACAAATGGACGATCAGGTTTTTACAGATAAGGAAGTAATTAACTTCATTAACGAACATTTTATTCCTATCCGGATTCAAATGGACCGAACTGAAAGGGACAGTGAATACACAAAGAATTGGCTGAAAGAGTCAGAAAGCATTAAGCATTACATTACTGGGTATCCATGCTTTTTATTTTTTTCTCCAGACGGGGAATTTGGCGGACGTGAACTTGGCTATCATGAACCGGACGCCTTTATTTCGCTTCTGAAAAAAGCTATTGACCCTGAAAAAAGCTATTATGCATTATTGCAAAAATATCAAGCGGGAGCCCTCACCAGAGACAAATTATTAACACTTGCGTTTTTAGCAGAAAAAAACAAGGATAGTATTCAAACCAAACTTGCCCGAGAATATAAAACTAGATATTTAGATTCTCTACCGCTGGATTTGCAATTAAGGCCGTCTTCACGCTCTTTCATAGAGACCTTCTACTATAAAGTGTTTCGACCATCGGACCCAATTGTAAGAAAGATGTATGACGCACCGTCAAAAACAGACTCTTTAATTCAATTTTCGCCAGGTACATCCAAAAATATTGTAGACCAATTAATTGCCCAGCATTATATTGAGCCGTTTACGAGATCAAATAAAGGGCTGACCGAAATTGAACCGCATTGGAATAACATTCTCAGAAACATTACCAGTGACTTTGACATAAATATCGCTAAAAGGTTAATTCTGGCTGCGAAAAGTGATTGGGAGCTTGATCATGAAAGATTTGAGGCATTTGTAAAATTAGAATTTGAAAAGATTGATCGATATGGCCTTGACACAAGTGCCATGGGAAGGGTGTTTTTCAATAACATGGTCTTTCAGGTTGTTTTTAAAAAAATTGATGACAGTAAATTGCTTAGACGGGCGGCCTCCTTAATGAAGTATTTAATTGATTTGGATACACATGCCTCACCAAGCTTTCTTGACACTTACGCTTGCATTCTGTATAAATCAGGAAATAGGAAAGACGCTTTAGCTATGGAGCGATTAGCGATAGAGGTTGCAAATAAAATTAAGGATGAAAATGAACGCAATCGAAGAATTCTTTATTTCAATAATGTGATTAAGTTCATGCAGCAAGGAAGAAATATTTGGGAGATTGACCTTTAGTTTATTAATTATGAGATTTCTATATGTCATTATCGGAGTAGTTTTATCCTTTGCGTTGTACGGGCAAAAACCCCCATTGACCTTACAATCCTATGAGAAATGGTCAAACGCAGGTGAAGGCGCACTTAGTCCTGATGGAAAATATGCACTTTATACGATAAATGATTTCGCAAACCAGACCAAAACGTTACGGGTCAAGCACACAAATGGTGTGGACTATATTGCAATAAAAGGTGCTTCTCGAGGTGCATTTAGTGCTGACTCTAAATATGTAATTGCAACGATCCACAACGATACTCTTTTGTGTTTAGAGCTTAAAAGCAAACGCGTAAATAAAATATCTGGTTACCGCTCATTTATTTTGGGTCGATTTGCTCGTGTGGAGTGCATTATTGCTGATAAATGTAAAACTGGATTTTCCATCTTAGATTTTTCTGGTAAGATTATTTTTTCTAACAATACGCATTCTCAATACTATTTGGGCAAGGACAGGGATCTTCTTCTATTTTCAGAACAAGACTCATCAACAAAGATGTTCACTGCCAGTTGGATTGATCCGAAAGCAAATACCATAAAAAGGATTTATATTGGAGAAAACATTGACGGAGTTGTCTTCGACAAAAGCAATACACAAGCGGCTTTTATTGAAGCAACAAAAAATGGCAATAGATTAGTTTATTATTCTTCAGTTCGAGATTCTGTTGCCTATATATATGACAGTCAACGATTAGAAGTTGTTCAGGGAGACTATTGGGCCTTTTCTTCCGACGGCAAAAGATTTTTTTTCTCCCTGCAGGATGATAGTAATACTAGACAGAACTCTCTGGAAAATGATCTTGAAATTTGGAATTATTTAGATGACTACCCACAGTCCTACTACAATGGCAAGGGTATCCTGGGGGATAATATAAAAACCGGATGCTTTTTGGCTACTGTTGATTTATCAACTAATCAAGTATTGCAACTCACAAAAGATGATCAGGTTGTTACACCAGGCACTTTGAACACTTCCGCAGACGATTATTGTGTTATCGAAACTAAGGCCAATCTTAGATCCAGTTCGTGGAATGACGGTCACGGTCGATCTTATTATCTGTGTGAAACAAGAAGTGGAAACCTGATTCCCTTGGAAATGGATCAGAAAAAACCCTTATCGTTTTGGCCTTTATCACCCAAAAGTAGATTTACTGTTTATTACCGACCAACTGATCAGAGCTACTACAGCTTCGAGGTAGCTACGAGAACAAGGCGACAAGTTTTTCAAAACTCAAATGGAATTTTGACGGATTACCGTCGCTTGCATTACTTTAACTTGGGAGATTATCCAAATGGTGTAGCTGGCTGGATGAGTGATGAAGAATCGGTTCTTATTAATGGTTCATACGATCTTTGGAGCGTAGATCCTAGAGGGATTCGCAAGCCTTTCAACCTAACTGCTGGTATTGGAGAGAAACAGAAGATTGTATTTTCTCTGGCTGATCCTGGAATTGCTGAAAAAATTTCAGAGCGCAGCAAGATTTTAGTTACTGGGTTTAATACAAAAAATATGGAATATAGTTTTTACACACTTAATTTTCATAAGAAGGTTATTTTTGATTTATTATCAACAGGTAAACATTATATTGCTGATGCTGGCACCCCCCTGTATTCTAATAATCTTTATAAAACTCCCGGCGGGTACTTGATTTTGAAGGAGCAAGCTGACAAATCACCTAATTACTTTTTTAGTCCTGATTTGAAGAAGTTTACTCAAATCTCAGAGGTTCAGCCTGAGCGATCATGGAATTGGATGACAACAGAATTACATGTTTATAAGGATAGCCTAGGTAACGAACTCAGGGGGACATTGTATAAACCGGAGAACTTCGATCCCACTAAAAAGTATCCTATCATTTTCAATATTTATGAATTCAGGAGTAATTTTCTAAACAAATATTTCTCACCAGAACTTCGTGGGGGAGAATTTAGTATTCCTGTTATGGTAAGTAATGGCTATCTAGTTTTTATGCCTGACATTAAATCCGAGCCAACATTTGGTGGTAAAGCCGCCTTGAGATCGGTGATAGCGGCTGTCGATCATTTAGCACAATATCAATGGATCGATACATCAAGAATGGGGTTGGCAGGTCACAGCGTTGGCGGTTTTGAAGCAAATTACATTGTAAGCCATTCCAACAGATTTAAAGCGGTTCTTTCCGGTGCCGGCATTAGCGACATGATACGCGCCGCAACTGATTTATGGGCAGGTGGCTTAGTTAAACAGGAATTCTTAAAATCGGCTGTATACATGATGAAAGAGGGACTTCCATATGATGTAGACATCTATATCAGAAACTCACCTATTCTTTATGCAAAAAATGTAAATACTCCTTTACTATTATTCCATAACGATGATGATGGAAGTGTAAGATTTGAACAGTCCAGGTCTTTCTTTCTTGTACTCCGAGATCTTAGGAAACCATGCTGGTGGCTAAATTATAAAGGCGATGGTCATGTGTTGACTGGTGGAAAAAAGAAATTGGACTACAACACTCGAGTTTGGCAGTACTTCGACTATTACCTAAAAAATAAACCAGAGCCAAACTGGATGATAATGCACAATTAACCTTGATACAATGAAAATTTCTAGATCTAATTTTTTTATCCATTTGGTGAGCCTATTACTTATCTGTCTCTTTATTTATTCTGCTATAGCGAAGCTTGCGGATTTTGAAAAGTTTGTTAGTCAGATTAAGCAGTCCATGTTGATTAGGCCTTTTGCTATTAATATTGCGATTGGAATTCCAATATTAGAGATTGGAATTGTTGCACTGTTATTTTTTGATAGTACACGCATCTGGGGGTTATATCTGTCTTACTCATTAATGATCTTGTTCACTTGTTATATAATTACTATAACTCAATTTTCGGAGGTAGTCCCTTGTTCCTGTGGCGGGGTATTGGAAAATATGAGCTGGAGTGCACACATGTATTTTAATTTGGCGTTTGTACTGCTATCATGTTCAGCAATTTGCATCCATAGAGCCAAAAACAAAAAAGAGTCTTTATTGCAATAAGATAGGGAACGTCGAAAACCTAGAATAGAGTAGACACAAAACTAAATATTTTTTTAAATGAAGAGATTTAAATTAATTGCTATTGCAGCCATTGCAATTGTATCGTTAGGGGCATTTAAAGGCGCCAGAACCACTGTAGACTACTTTAGCGGCTGGTCTTATACTGCTGGGTCTTGCAAGTATGGCCCAATTGAAATGTATTGGTATAATCAATTTACTGGCTGCCATCCAGATAACTCTGGTCGCATTTGTACTGTCCGTGGTGTAACTGCTTATCAGAATACCGTGGATTGCGAGTATGAAATTCAAGATGGAATTTTGCGAGCTCGACAATAATTTATAAGGTGGCGAAAGCCACCTTTATTCTAAAATCTTATGAAAAATATAATTAATTCACTTTTGATACCTTGGGTTTTATGTCCAATTCTTATGGTTATGCTCTTTGTTAATACTAAGAGAATAAATTCTTATAAGAATCATTTCTCAAGAAATATCCTTCCACATTTTGTTCTAAAGAAGAAAGTAATTGAATTAAAGCCAGGCGATTGGTCAATAGTTGGAGAAACTTCATCTAAAATTTTTTTGTCGGAAATCAAATCGATTAATAATATCTATGAAATAGACTGGATGAAAGATTTGCGGAACTATCATTGGATACAGGGGCCTAAGAATATTAAGTTTGTATCACCAACAATAAAGATTGATTCACCCAATTTTTATATTCAAGATGGGGGATTGCCACTCCTTGTCCAAGGATGCCTTGCTTCGTGGAAAATCAATAAGGTAACTCGACCTGAAAAACGCTTTTCATCTCTTATGGTGCTCACAGACTCGTCCTACGTGATCACCATGCTTTCCCAAAAAAAAGGAATTACAATTGGTATAAAGGAATCAGGAAGTATGCCGATGAAAAAGGCGGTTGGCATTTCGGAGAATAAACAGCTTACGATTTTTGATAATGATGGTATTATGTCATTTTGTAGGGATTTGAAGAAAATTGTTTATCTCAATTACTATAAGAATACTTACAAAGTATATCATCTTAATTTGAATTTGGCATATACCGGCAAAACCTTAGATACAATTTCGGTGCCTAAGATAGTTACATCAAAGGTACGAGAAGAAATTAAAATCTTATACCCGTCACAGCCTGGAAATAAACAGATGTGGATCGACAAGAAAATTATGTATGTCTATTCTTCTCTTCGAGCTGACAATGAGGAGCGAAAAAAAAGTGAACATTCAGCTGTAATTGACGCATATAATCTTGAATCAGGACTATACCTGCACAGCTTTTATATCGATGATCAAAATGGTGAACACCTGAGAGATTTTAGAGTTATCGGCAACTGTGTTTACGCACTTTTCAACAGTGTAATTTGTAAATATGAAATAAATACAATTTATAGAAAAGTTCATAAGTAGCCTTTGCTGGGTTACACATAGTAGCAGAAGTACTTCAAAATATTTTTATATGGGCGCATTGTCTTATAAAATACAGAGGCAGTAAGTGTTGGCACTGTTTTTCTAACATTTTATGTGTTCCAATAGGGTACTGCGAACTGAGCTATTGGAAGATTTTCAATTAATATTAACAACTAATTATGAACGAATTAAGAGATGTTGCAATGTATGATTCTGTCGAGTTGGGCAAGCACTGCATTGGAAACTTAAATCTTGATGTAATTCCTGCGGAGATGACCTTGCTATACAAATTGCAGGATTTGATTGCACTGCACTTTAAAACATGGCGGTTTGAAAGGTTTTATGTAGAGGCTCTTGGTGTGTCAGGTAAAAAACTGAATAGTTTATGTGTTTTGTATTTCAACGCAAGTATTCATAGTTTAATTGATCAGCGTTTGCTTCAGGAAGCGAAATTGTTACTAAAGCAGTCTCATTTGCAATGTAAAACAATTGCTTATGAGTTGGGATTCTGTGATCCAGGGCATTTTGCCAGATGGTTTAAGCGGGTCAACGGATGTGCTCCTGGGGAATATAGATTTAGGTCTGGCAAGAGGGTGATGTTTGAGGTGTCTTGATATATAGCTTGCAGGTTGTTGAGGTATTATTGCCAATTGATATTATCGTTCGGGCGCTGGAAGTGAGCGACCTGGGGCAATCGTAAGATTGAGAGCGTTAATTTAAATAGGCTGCAATGAAAACATTGCAGCTTTTTTTTATTTATGCCGACCGGTTGACGGGCGGTGAAGTGGCTTTGGGGACAGCGTATTTTTCGAAAATTTACGCTGCCGAATTTACGCTGTTCTGGATAACTCCTTTATTTTATTTTGGAAATCAACAGAGTAGCTGCTGGTGGAATTCAAGGTAATCTTCTACATTTTATTCCGTCTCACGACAATGGTCCTCTGGCCATGAAATGTATATACGGATATTTTCAAATTTTGCTTATCCGGATCTAGTGTGTAGATAGTTGAACGGTCGGATAGGGGCTAATCCCCAGTCCAGGTTCAGGATGTTTGATGGCTTGGGTCAAAAAAGTTTAGGTTTCTATTTACATTCTGTGGCTGTGTATTACTTGTATGGTTGGACAGGGCAAAATATCCAAGCGATTGGCAAGAATGTCCAATTCCGAAAAAGCAGAGCACGCTATCTTCGAAAAATTACAGCAGTAGTCGTTTTGGACTTTAGAAACCGGATAATGCTGCTGTGGTTACTTTAAAACTAACTATTCATAAGATAATGAACTTCAATTTTAAATTAGCGAGGAGGATTTTAGCGGCTGCAATTTTGGTTTCCCCTTTTGTCGGACTGGCCCAGCAGGGCTATAAAATGGCGTCGGTACCCCTCCAGACCAGGTGGGCGAAACAGGTAACAGGGGAAAATGTGCTTAAGGAATATCCCAGGCCACAACTGGTGAGGGAAAACTGGACAAATTTAAACGGGATGTGGGACTATGCGATTACCAACAAGGATGCAGCGAGACCTGCGGATTTTCAGGGACAGATCCTGGTACCTTATCCTATCGAGTCCGCTTTGTCTGGAGTGAAAAAGGTGTTGAAGCCAGAAGAGAACTTATGGTATAAGCGGAAAATTAATGTTTCGGCCAAAGCCGGTGAGCGGACGATTTTGCATTTTGGTGCGGTAGACTGGCAGGCTACTGTCTTTGTGAATGGTAAACAGGTTGGCAATCATACTGGTGGATATACCGGGTTTAGCTTTGATATTACCGGTGCGCTTAAAGCTGGAGAGAATGAACTTTTGGTTAAGGTATATGATCCGACTGATCAGGGTATTGGTCCGCATGGTAAGCAGGTGTCTAAGCCTGAGAATATTTATTATACGCCTTCGTCCGGGATCTGGCAGACGGTGTGGATGGAAACGGTTCCGGCTTCGTTTATTTCGGGACTTGTGATTACCCCGGACGTTGATAAATCGGTGGTGAATCTGCGGGTGAATTCAGCTGAGAATGCGGCATTGACGATAGATGTGGACGGCAGAACGGTTAAGGCGAAAAGTAACACAGATGTTGCGATTCCGGTTAAAAATGCCCGGCTTTGGTCTCCTGGCAATCCTTATCTATATGATCTGACAGTACATATGGGAAGCGATGAGGTAAAATCTTACTTCGGGATGCGCAAAGTATCGGTAGCAAAGGATGATGCCGGGGTGGAGCGGATTATGCTGAACAATAAGCCTTATTATAATCTGGGAACGCTGGATCAGGGTTTCTGGCCGGAAGGGTTATATACCGCGCCGAGTGATGAGGCTTTGCGTTATGATATCGCGGCGATTAAGGCAATGGGATTTAATACGATCAGAAAGCATATTAAGGTAGAACCGGCGCGCTGGTATTACTGGGCGGATAAGCTGGGGATGCTGGTGTGGCAGGATATGGTGAACCCGAACCAGGGCTTGCCTGAGGGATCGAAGGCTGAGTTTGAGCGGGAGTCTAGAGAGATTTTATCACAGCTGCACAATTCGCCTTCGATTGTAACCTGGGTGCTGTTTAATGAGAAATGGGGACAGTATGAGCAAGGACGTCTGACTTCCTGGGTGAAAAAGACTGATCCGTCAAGGATCGTGAACGGGCATTCCGGAGAGCTGCTGTACGTGAATGAGAAACTACGCTCGCTTTCCCCTGATGCTTATGTGAATGCAGATATGACCGATGTACACGCCTATCCCGACCCAATGAATAGCTTGGCAATGACTGGCAAGGCCAGGGTTTGCGGGGAATTTGGAGGAATCGGGGTGTTCATACCGGATCACCAGTGGAATACTTCTTCGGCCTGGGGATATATCAACTCCACTCCAGCTGCCTTTAAAGCAAAGTATTCGGTAATGAACCAGCATTTGAAGCTGTTTGAAAAGGAAGGCATGTCGGGATCGATTTATACCCAGCCCTTTGACGTGGAGGGAGAACAGAACGGGATCATGACTTATGATAGAGCGGTGGTGAAGATTCCTTTTGCGGAGCTGCGCAAAATCCATGCTCCGCTAAATCCGGACGTTTTATCTCCATCCTGGATGAAGGACATACCAGATGTTTCGGCCGAAGATGCAGATCTGACTGAACCTGCGCAGCATTACGCTGATGCAGTAAGTGCTTATATGTCCGGGAAACGGGATGCTGTGTTTTTGAAAAGATTGGTCATGATGGCGGGGCAGGTGAATGATCTGGCGGGTAAAGCGAGATTTGGCCAGGAATACGCCAGTACGCTAAAAGCGCCTTATTCAACCGAAGATCTCATTTTTATCGATGGGATGACGACCAAGGTTTCAGATAAAGGTTTTGCAGGACTGCTGGAGAGAGCGAAGACCGACCGTGCGGCACAGGTAAAAGCCATGAATATTGTATTTACAGATGTGATTGCTCCTTTTGTTCCGGATGGCAATGCAAAGCCGGACTGGAGTGCGGTGGAAAAAGCGGTTAAGGCTTATGGCAGCTCAGGAGAAGAGATTTATCTGCGTGCAATGACGATCCACACTTATAACCAGCAGGATTGGGAACAGTACAAGGCAGCAGCAGCTGAGTATTTGGAGAAGTATGGCACCCATGTGCCTGATAATGAAAAAGCGATGTTTAGTAAAGCGATAAAAGACCATGAATAAGCTTTTTAGTGCGGCTATGTTAAGGGCAGTGCTCGTATCTTGCAGTATTTGTATAGTGACTGCACTGGCGCTTTTCTCCTGCCAGCAGGCAGACGATTCACCCGGGTATAAAATCGTCACAATCCACAACGAATCTGGCATGACAGCCAGCTTCTGTGAAAACGGGGCCAGGCTCATGAGCCTTTTTGTGCCGGATAAGTCCGGTAAGCTGACCGATGTGGTGATAGGATTTTCTGATCCTTCGGATTATGATTCGTCAGGTGAGCCATATTTCGGCGCAACGATTGGCCGCTTTGGTAACCGCATCTGCAAAGGGAAGTTTGAGCTGGATGGAAAGGCTTATCAGTTAACGGCCAATAACGGAGAAAATACCTTGCATGGAGGGAAGACAGGGTTTCAGTATCAGAACTGGAAACTGGAGCAGGTAGGCGATTCGAGCGTGGTATGCAGCTTGGTTTCCCCCGATGGCGATAACGGTTTTCCTGGGAAACTAGAGGCCAGGGTTACTTACACGCTCACAGACAAAGGCGCTTTGGAAATGGAGTATGAGGCAGTAACGGATAAACCAACGGTAGTCAATCTGACCAATCACGCTTTTTTTAATTTGAATGGTTCTGGAAGTATTCTCCGGCATAGCCTGATGATTGATGCGGACCTGTATACACCGGTTGATTCTACGCTGATTCCAACCGGAACTTTTGAACAGGTTGCTGGCAGCCCATTTGATTTCAGGAATGCTAAAACCATAGGAAAGAATATTGGTCAAATCTCGGATCAGTTGAGATTTGGCAGGGGCTATGACCATAACTTTGTTTTAAACCAGGGCAAGGCTTTGCCGGCCGCGGTAGCGGTAGGGAATTTGTCTGGAATTGTGATGCGCATTTTTACCACGGAGCCTGGCTTGCAGTTTTATTCGGGCAATTTCATGCAGGGTAAAAACGCTTTGAGAAATGGCGCGGATAATTTTCGTAATGCTTTCTGTCTGGAAACGCAGCATTTCCCAGATAGTCCGAATCAGCCTGGTTTTCCCAGTACGGTGCTTCGGCCGGGAGAGGTTTACAGGAGTAAAAGTATATATGCCTTTTCAGTGGAAAAATAAAGCTGAAAGGATTTAAGATAACCATAGCCATTTTGGTTTTAGTCGAAGTGAAGAACGCGAGGTTCTTTGGTGTTAGGTCAGGGGTCCGCTTGAGAGCGGACTCCAGATCACCCTGGCTGACCAATGGCACAAAAGACCTTACCTTATGTGTAGGATAATGAAAAGTTAGTTAAGGATAGAACGGGGTGCAGCCGCGAGGGCAAATCCCCTTTTTTAAATTGATAACAGTATTCTTTCGTCCCGTTTGGTTTGCGGAGTAAAATAAGCATGATGCTCCGTTTGGTACTGTTGTAATGATCGGGGTTTGGGCAAATTTTTGCCCGACCCTTTTTTAGTGTTTGGTATTTTTTTATTAATTATTTAATGTCAGATTCCTATGATGACAAGAACAATAATTGCAGGTTCGCCTCCGGTGTGGGGCGTTTTATCTTTGGTTTTCGATGACCTGACCGCTTTTTGGCCGGTTTCCAGCTCATGGCTGAAAACTGGTACAGTGTTAGACTTCACGCAGCTCTCACTCCTTTATAGATGTCGTGAATTTCTGGCTGGACTTTGTGGCTCGTGACCGGTTCGGGTCACCATATCTTAAATTTTAACGTTTTAATTTGGCTCTTATTCTTATGTTGTTTTTTGGTGAGATGCATTTGCTCACGGCACTTTTTATCGTGCTGGAGCTGATGATGCTGAGTGTGCAGTTGTTTTTTTATCTGATGTGGCCGAGCGATAGGCACCGTTTGGCTTATCTGGTTTTACTGGTGCTGTTGGTATTTTTCAATGTGACGGCCTTTTTTCCCGATCCTGATATTGGCTGGATCTCGGTGAAGTTGCAAAATATCATCTCTTATGGTACCGGCTTTTTGCTGGGCGCTTATTTTCCCTATTACTTTTATGTTTCTTTCGATCTGCCCGCCCTGCGCTTTCATGTGCGCTATGGCGTCTGGTTTTTTCTGATGCTGCCCTATCTGCTGTGTTTTGGAATTTTTTATCCCCTTTGGGGCGATCTGCAACTTGCGGTGCGTCTTGGAATGGCTGTGCCTGCAGTATATGCGCCGGTGCTTTGGTATGCCATCTTCAGGGCGCTCAGGTCCAGGTTTGGTGGGGCTGACCAGGCCGGATTGCCATATAAGAAGATGGCAGTCTGTTCGGTTTTTCTGGCGGTTTCCCCCTGGGTGCTGATGCCTTTGCTTCCAGTGTTGAAGGCGGTGCAATGGGTGCAGACGCTGTTTTCCAATACGGGATTTTTGATGATCGCGGTGCTGTTTCTCCGGGATTCTCCCCGTCAGGAACGTGCCTGTAGGGAGAAGTTAATGGAACTGGAAGCCCGCCTCTGTTCCAGGAAAGAAGGGTTTGAAAAGGCTTGCCAAGGCTATGGTCTGAGTGAGCGGGAAACCGAAGTCTCGCAGTTGCTTTGTCAGGGATTGACCTATAAGGCGATTGCAGATGTGCTGCATATTTCAGCAAGGACCGTGGATACCCATGCGCAGAATATCTTTTTGAAAACAGGAGTGAACAAAAAAATAGATTTACAGAATAAATTGGGTTCAGCAGACTAAGGCCTGCCGGATTTTTTGGAGTTTTAACAATAATGAAATGAAAGCAATATCAGATGAATCATTCAGGGTGTTGATCGGGGAAATGGAAAAGTTCTTTAACCTGGGGTTGAAATTTAAGGCTTTGCTGCGTCCGATGTTATTTGAGGTTTCCTATAAGAAAGGGAACCGGATTTTAAATGCGGGATCCAGGCAGAAGATCGTGTGGTTTATGCTGCGGGGACTTGCCAGGGAGATCAGGATCAACCCGCACTCTTTTGATGAGAAAACGGTGTGGTTTTGGTTCGGGATGGATTTTCTGTATACTTCCCCCGGATTTTTTACCCGCGCGGAATCCGAAACAACTATTGAGCTTTTGGAGGACTGTGATATGGTCTATATCAGTTATGAGGACTGGGCCAGGCTTAAACGTATCTTTAAGGAAACCGAACCGGTTACCGAAAATATCCGGGGAAAACATGATAATGATCGCAGGATGCATGCAGATGATATCAAGGATTTATCTACGCAAGCGCGCTATCAAAAACACCTGCCGGTTTTAAAAGAACTCTTCAACAGGACCCAGTTAAGCTTTATTGCTGAATTCATGGGGATGGCGGTAGACACCCTTGGAAAACTGCGAAAGCAGGACCTGGGGCTGAAATAACGCCTTTATATCCGGTATTTACCGGATGGAAACAAGCTGAGGGTCTGAACACTTGACGGGAGATGTCTGATTTATTCTAAAATAGCTTTACGAGCTTAGGGTCAATCAAATATCACGGTTATGAACAAGTATTTTAGCCTTCACATTTTATCGGACACCTGCGCCTCCCTGCTGGTGCTGTTGTGGTCGTATTCGCTCGGCAAAAAGCTGATGGCTTTTGCGGAGTTCCGCATGCAGATGACCGATCAGGTCTTTCCTGCCAGCATGGTTCCTTTTTTGGTTTACGGGCTGCTCTTGGCGCAGCTGTTGTGCGCGGCGCTGTTGCTTTTTCCAAAGTATCGCCTTTTAGGATTTTGGAGCTCGCTGTTACTGATGTCGCTTTTCACGGGCTATATCGGCCTTGTACTACTTAAGGCTTTCACTCAGGTACCCTGCCACTGTATCAGCATCCTAGCTGGTATGGACTTTAAGCAGCATTTTTTCTTTAACCTATTTTTTACCGCTGTTGCGGGCTTAGGCTTAATATTCACCTTAAAGAAAGAAAGGAGGGACAAAGGTATGGATACGATCGTATCACATGCCCCTTTACCGGCATGACCCGTTTACAAGAACGCCTGCTTGATCTGCTCCGGGGGCAGGCGGTGAAAAGGAGCGTATTATTTAACCATTTTTTAAAATTAAACATGAAAAAATTACAATTTCTACCTTTGATGGCCTTGGTATTAGGCCTTGGGTTAACGCTTTCAATGAGTTCATTTTCTTCCAATGTAAACTTAGGTATCAACTGGTATCCGGTTTCTACCGATGGCAATACCATCACCAGTTCAACCCCAATCAGCGAACCGCCATCAAATGGTGATGGCTGCGCAAAAAATAACGACCAGAACGTTTGTGCCGTGAAGCTTGATTTGACCTCGACCAGTACGGTTCCCGCTACGGTTAGCGCCGCGACAACTGCCGGTTATTTCCTTGAAGATGCCAACAGAGATTTATAAGATTTTTGGTTTGTAGTTCACATGTGGGGCGCAGCAGATATTTGCCGCGCCCCTTGTGTTTTTATGCCTTGTTATTGTTCGTTGTTTACTATTTGTTTGTTTTTTTCTGGTTTTTCTGGGGTTTATTTTTGTCTTTTATAGGGGGCTTTATCGCGGATTCTGGGGAATGCCGCTGATGCGGATCACTTCATCCGGTATGGGCAGCACGTAGCGGGGATCATTGGCTTTAAGCTCATAACTCTGGCTGCCGATGGTTCTAGACAGTGTTCTAGCAAACCTCGGATCCTTGTTCAGCCTTCTTAAGTCTCCCCAGCGGATTCCCCTGAAAGCGAGTTCTTTTCTGCGCTGGCTGAGTATTTTTCCTAGGGCCTCGTCCGTGCTGTTGGCTGTGAGCGGGATAAAAGGCACCTGGCTGTTCCAGCGTTTGATCAATAGCGCGTTTAGGGTAACCATAGCCTGCTGGTAATTGCCCATGCGCGCCTGCGCTTCGGCTTTGATCAGGTAGAGCTCATCGGTGGCAAGCCCGACAAAAAGGTTGTTTGCGCCAAAGTAAGAGCCCTTAAAAGTGGTGAGCGCACCGTTCTGGAAGTAGAATATTTTTTTTCTCAGATCATTTTCTTCATAACTGCTATATAGCTCAGGATCTACGCTTACCCTGGCAGGGTTAAAGATGACCCAGCCGCCCATGTATTCCATGAAAATAACTTCGTCATTGGTTTTAATCAGTGGATACCGGTTTGCGGCATTCAATGTGTTGTAATCGATGAGTTTACTGGAGATAAGGAGGCTGGAATCTGCATATTTGAGCGCGTTGTCATATTGCTCCATGTTTAAATAAACACGGGCGAGCAAAGCGTAGGCGGCCTGTCTGGACGGGCGTTCAGTGACCAGTGGCTTTTCCGGTAATAAAGGGACGCTGCTTTTCAGGTCACTAAGGATCTGTTTATAGCTTTCTTCGACGCTGGAGCGGACAGCGGTTTTATTGATGTCGGATTCCAGGCGCAACGGGATGCCGGGGTCGGTACCCGAAGAGCCTGCATCATAACTTTTGCAATACTGCTGGCTGAGCTGGTAAAAAGCGTTTCCGCGGTAGAACAGCGCGCTACCCTTGACATTGTTAAAGCTAGTAGTCTCGCTTGCGCCGGGGCTGATTTTTTCGAGGCCTTCGAGCGCAATATTGGCATAGAGAATCCGCTGGTAAGAGTTGTTCCAGTCAGGGGAGGGCTGGTTTTCATAAATGTTGGCTGCCCAGATATAACTGTTTTTTTCCTGCTGATTGGTCAGCAGGTCCCAGATGCTCCCGCTGATGTAAAGGTCATCACTTCCTGCCTGGGAATTGGACAGGGCGCCATAACTGTTCATGACCCCGGCATTGTCCATCAGCGCCTGGAAATCGCTGATGGTATGGGGAATGACGTATTTTTTTTCTGGCTTGATGTCCAGGAATTCCTGCTTGCAGGCGCTGATAATGAAGATCGGGAGGAATAAGAAATATATAGTTTTTGTTTTCATTTTGATATGGGTTTAGGTTAGAAACTGGCCTGTAAGCCAAAAGAAAAAGTCCTCGTGGCTGGGTAAAGGCTACGGTAGGTTTCCGGGTCGAGACCCTGTTTGTTCGCCCGCCAGATAATGCCCAGGTTACTGGCATAGAGGAAAAGGCGAAGTGCAGAGAGGTTTAGTTTTTTAAGCTGAGCAGCGTTAAAGCTATAGCTGAAATTGATGTCGTTTAGTCGGATGTGGTCTGCTTTTTCCACTAGGATCTCTGAATTGGCGTACAGACTTTCCCTGCTGATGTTCGTGTTTGCCGGAATTGCGGGTATGCTGGTCGTGAGTTCATCGCCGGGCTTTTGCCAACGGCCGGCGAAATCGGTATGTCCTGCCCAGCTTTCAAATAGCGCGCTATAGCTGATGCTCGGTCTTCTAAAATAGTAGCCGGCCTTCCAGATGATATTGGCGCTCAAAGAAAATCCTTTATAACCGAAATCATTTCTGATCGATCCCTGAAAGGTAGGCACATCGGTTCCCCGGGTAATGAGGTCAGTGGTTTTGAGGTTTTTAAAATAGCTGGCGTAATCGGTGTTGAGCGTTCCGGCATTTAACACCCGAGGCTGGCCATTCTGGCCGTCAAGCCCGTACCAGGGCAGGCTGTAAATTGTGTTGATCGAATATCCTTCCAGGGCTACCCCGCCAAAAAAGAAGCTATTTAAATCAGGGCTGGAGCTGGCTTTGTAGTTCGTGACTTTATTACTGACCTGACTGAGCAGGAAGCTGCTCTGCCAGTTAATTTCTCCGCTGAGGTTTTTGGTGTTCAGGCTAAGGTCAAATCCTTTGGTGAGCATGTTGGCGTAATTGATTTTGGTCAGTATCCTGGCGCCGCTGCCCGAGAGGATTCCTGATGTTGGATCAAGGATATCATCGCCCAGCAGGTCTTTGCTGTTTTTTCTGAAATATTCAATACTGCCGCTAATGCGTGAATTTTTGGTTGCAAAATCAAGCCCTAAATTTAAGGTGCCGATCTTTTCCCAGCGCAGCTGGGGATTTCCGGTACTGGTCAGCTGGGCATAAAGCAGATTTGTTACGCTATTGGTATTGTAAAAGCCCGTTGGGTATGCGGTAACAGATTTATTGATGTTGCCATTATAGCCGTAGGTAGCGCGGAGTTTGAGGTAAGGCAAGCTTTCAGATTGATAGAAGCCTGCTTTACTGATCTCCCAGCTAAGTCCTGCTGACCATAAGGGAACCCCTTTTTGATTGGTTTTGACACCAAAAAGATTGGAGGCATCCCAGCGGCTACTGACCGACAGGGCATATTGATCCAGGTAGGTATAATTGCCGTTGAGGTAATAGGAAATGAAGCGGTCGGTAATCCCGCTGCCGTTTGCAACTGGAGAGGGGATGCGCTGGGTACCATTGGGACGGGTCGGATAGAGCATTTCGTAGTTGAAGGCGGTTTTTCCTGTGACCAGCTCATCATCATATCCGTAGATCAAGGTGGCTGGCGGGCTGTCAAGTACATTCTGGCGGATTTCTGTACCCACCAGCGCATTGATGCGGTGATTTTCTTCAATGGATTTATTGTAGTTGAGCTGGAAGCGGGCAGAATGGGTGTTTTGCAGCGTGCTGCTTTCATTCAGTATCCCGCCCAGTGGAATGACCCTGGTGCCATTGCTCTGGGTAAACTGGTTGATGAGGTTTCTGGTGTAATAGGTGTCCTGACTGTTGAACCTGTGGTAGTTTCCGCTGATGCGCTGGTACTGATACCTTGCTTCCGCTTCAAGGCCCAAAGGCAGTTTGTATTTTAGGCCGAGGTTGATCCTGGATTCACTAGAGATGGCGTTTTCATCGTGGTTTGCGGCTTCTTCCAGTGGTTTAAACTCCCAGTTCAATAAGCCCAGGGATGGAGCGCTCTGGGCGTAGCTGAGTCTGCCCGCGTAGACGATCGGCAGCGGTGTGCCATTTGGGCCTGCGAGGCTGGCGTAGGGATAGATCGTGGTTTTTCCGGGGGCAGTAATGCCGCTGATGCCAAGTCCGTTGTTTGTTTTTTTATCCTCGAGGAAATATAGCCCAAGGCTCAGCTCGAGATTTTTTAGGGGTTTAAGGCTAGTGTTGCTGCTTAAGGTAAATCGCCTGTAGTTGTTTGAGATAATCGAGGTGGCGTTCTGATCGTAGCCAGCAGAAAGGTAATAATTGAGCTGATCGCTGCCGCCGTTCAGGTTTAGCGCGTACTGCTGACTGGTAGCGTTTTGATAAAGATACCGGTTGGCATCCTTTCGGATATCTAGCTGTTTTAAAGCTTCTATCTGCTGGTTCATTTGATCTGGGCTGATCTGGCCGTTTTTGCCTTTGAAAAGCAGCTCGACTGCGGGAGTGAGGATCGCCCGCTCATCCTGCGCATAGTATCCACGGTCAAAGAGCAGCCGTTCTACCTCGATGAAGTCGCTGGAAGTCATGAAGCCCGGAGAATGTTGCAGGTCCGGTTTTGCTGAGATGCTGAAATTGGTGCTGAGGCTGATCTGGCTGCGCTGGTTAAATTTCCCTTTTTTGGTGGTAATCACCAGTACGCCGTTTCCTGCCCTGGCTCCCCAGATCGATGCGGCGGCCGCATCTTTCAAAAGGGTAATGCTTTCCACGTCGTTTGGGTTTAGGCTGTTCACGTCGCCTTCGTAAGGGAAGTTGTCCACTACGATAAGCGGTTCGGTGCTGGAGTAGATGGTATTGACCCCGCGCACCTGCAAACTGGGTCTAGTGGCGTTGATCGGGTTTTCTTCCCTGAAAATCTGCCTCCGGTCAAAGTTGAGGCTACTGGTTACCCCTTCGAGTCTAGAAAGAATGCCGGTGCTTACGCTCCGGTTAAGCAGTTTTTGATCGATCTGGGTAAATGAGCCGGTTGCCCGCTCTTTGGGAAGCGTGGAGTATCCGGTATTCACCACGATGTCTTCTAACTGGTTCTCACTTGCTTGTAACCGGATAAGAATCCCTGCTACAGGTAATTGATTTACTGCGATCTGCAAGGTGCTGTAACCGACATAGGAGATGATGAGCGTGTCTTTGGCTGATGCTGCTGTAATGGAAAAGCTTCCATCTGCGCCGGTTAAGGTAGCTTTGTTTTGTCCTTTGATCAGCAAGCTCGCGCCACTGATCGGTTTTGATGTGCTGGCATCGATGATGCGGCCTTTGAGGCTTTGTGCTTTTATGGTGTTCAGGCCAAGCAGTAGCAGGCATATAAAAAGGTGTAGGATCTTCATATTGATTTTATTTGAATGAATGGTTAGTCGGTTGTTGCTGCTTTATTTTGGTCTGGCCGGTTTCACGAATGATGAGCACCGGGACCGATCTTTCCTGGATTTTTAAGCTGAGGCCATATCTGGAAAGCGCGACATTGGCCAGCGGCAGATTGTTTTGGATGCCTTTGGGAAGGATAAAATCCACTTTTAACATTTTATCGATCCCGGTTTCATCGATCAGCTGGTAAGGCGTGACAGTGCTGAGCACGAGCGCGGTAAGGGAATCGAAATAATCGTTTTGGAAGTTAAAGTTTTCGGGATTGTCTTCTACCCGCTTCCAAATGGAGTGGTTGCTTTTGAGTTTTTCCGCTGTCTGTTCTTTTGTTCCTGTGGTGGTTAGTACAGCAAAGGTGTGCATCCTGTTTTCGATCTGGCCTCCGATGCCCAGTTGCAAGCTAAAAAACTGGTTGAGGTCAGTCTGCATTTTGGTTTTGGCTTCTTGACTTGTAATGGGGAGGGCGCTGAAAAGGTTATAGCAGTACCAGTTGTTTTGCTTCCAAAGGTTAAGCAGGGAATCTTTTTTTTGCTTGTCTTTTAGTTTGGTGAAGGATTTGTCCATGCGCAGATGCAGGGCTGAGCTGATTTCAAGGACGATAGCAGATGGGTTCTGTTTAGAAAATCCGCTAAAGATTTCCTCTTTATAGGCCTCGTAGTAAAGCGAAGTCAGCTCTACGTTGTGCGCAAAGATGCTGGATTTATGATCAGTAAACCGGCTTTCAGGTTTGTGCTGGATAAGCTCTGGTTTATAGCCGGTGATGCTGGATTGGAACAAGATGTTTTCACCATTTCCTGCATTGCCGCCAGAGAACATGGGTTTTAGCGGCTGGAATGTTGTGCCGGTAAGTTTCATTTTTCCAATGAAGGCTTCTCCTTGAAGAACTTTTTGGATTTGTGCCGGGTTTAAGCTAGAGGGATCTGGGATGGCGATTACTTTGCCCTTTTGAATCCATACCTGATGGGGAAGGCTCGTGGTAGGAAATATCTGGCCAAGGGTAGTATCGCTGATGACTGATTTAAGATTCCAGCCTGTTCTTTTTAGTGTTGCAGCCACCTCTTTTTTGCTTTGATAGGTAACCGGAAGGATCAGCAGGTTCGTATCTTTCAGCGCGGTCTGGATACTGTCAAGGTCGTTTAGCGAACTGATGCAGGGTTTGCACCAGGTAGCCCAGAAGTCCAGGATAATGAGCTTGTTTTTATAGGCTTTCAGGTTAGTGGTTTTAATGCCAAGAGTCTTGGTCTCGATTACCTTGCGAGTCGTACTGTAAAACGAACGGGGGAGGGTATCGCCTATGGATAGTGTTTTTTCGTTTGGCTGGTAAAACTGGCCATGGGCTTTGAAAATTAGGCAAAGCGCGGCCAATACGATTGTTATGATCGTTTTTTTCATGAATATAATATTTGGTTAGTTAATTAAAAGAAAGGGGAACAAAGGCGGAGAGCGGTTTTGAGCTTCCTAATGCTGCATACTCGCTACCCCGCTTTGTTTTATATTAGTGGGGTGGGCAAATAATCAGATTGAAGTTTTTTGGACGGCTGTTTTGTTTGAAAGTTTTCATATTAATATTGTTCATTTGAGATTAATATGAGTCTAGAAATAAATGTCAATTGGCGTGGTACTCAATTCACCGTTCTGGAGGTACTGGTATACCTTGGGTACGATAAAAAGAGCCCACGCCAATTAGCGTGAGCATCTCCACTATCGCCTTGTACCCTATCAAATTACCAGTTTTCCAGATCAAGACTCAGTGTAATGCTTCCAATATTTTTTTAAGAAGAATTACAAAAATAACATTACATAATTATTAAGTATCATTTTAAAGAGACTAATATAAGAAAATATTTTTGTTTATGGTCTAATTAGACCATTATATTTTTTGATAATCCATACACCTTGACCATTCATTAATGATGCTCTGAAATATGAATAAGATGGATGAAAATGATAGAATAAAGGTGTTGTTTGGTGCAAAGCTTAGATCAATTAGAGACGCTCAAAAACTTTCTTTGAAAAAGGCAGACGCCCAGTCAGATCTAGACAGCAGTAATATTTTTAAGTATGAATCTGGTCAGCGAGATCCCCAGTTGACGACCATTATCAAATTGGCCTTAGCTTTAAAAGTTCATCCTAAGGAACTTTTTGATATTGATTTTGGAATTGATTTTACAGAAGGTCCGAAATAAACCGAACTAAAAACTGGATTTTACAAAACAGCCATAATTTCTTTTCGAAATAGCTTTTCTTCTCTAAACAACTTTCGCTGCCCTCGCGCGCATCAAATAGCGTATTTATAATTATTTAGGACTAAGGGAATACCCGTAATTTGTTGATTTACGGGTTTTCCCTTACTTTTTTTTCTTTGAGTCTTGGCACTTTGGGTCACTAACCAAATTGATGTGTGCCTATGAGGATATCTCTACGCTTTGCTTATCCCGGTGTATAGTTGTTGCCAGTTAACCGGCGGGGATGGGTTTTATTTAATCTACTCTATTGTTATGCGTAAGAATACGTTTAAAGTGCTGTTTCGTGACCTGCGTGGCAGGTTGAAGGTTATTGTTGCCAGCGAGGTTCCGCTGGTGGAGAAATTTCGTGAGGTTTTGGCGGAGGTCGCTGCTTTTTTAAAGCAGGTCCGAGATCAAGTGACGCTCGTGGGTTTTGATTCTGTGCTGGATGAAGTGTATTTTTTTAAGTTTGAGAAGCCCGAGTTTTATGCTTTGCAGATTTACCATGTGAGTCTGTTCGGGCTTTTGAATGGGCGGCCTGTTGGGGTGCCGGAGTTGCTCCGGGCTTATTATCTGGATGAGCTTAGGTTTATTGACAGATTTTTTAAGCAGTATGCTTTTTTGTATGAGTATTACCGATCCGGTTTTACGGAGATGGATGAACTGCTGTTTGTGCGGGGCGCGGAGGTGGGTTTTCCGCTTTTGCAGGAGATGCCGGTTTTGGATATGAAGTTTGGTACTGCGGGGGATTATTTTTTTGCGAAGTTTATGGCTTATGAGGATTTGAGAGATTATATTCTAGGGGAGCTGGCGAAGCTGGATGGGTTGCAGTCTCCTGTGTTGTTGGAGCAGAGTGCTGCGCGTTTTGAGTGGTCCGGGGAGGTGATCAATTTGGTGGAACTGGGTTATGGGATCTGGTTGTCTGGACAGGTTGGTGATGGTAAGGTAGGATTGGGAGAGATTTTTAACTGGCTGGAGGAGAGTTTTGGGCTGGAGATCGGAATTCCTGCGAATAGGTTCAGGGAGATCAAGCGGCGTAAGCGGTTGAGCAGGACCCATTTTATGGATTTGTGCAGGGAGGTGCTGATAGCTTATATGGATGAGGATGATGCCTATCGGCCACATAAGGATGGACGTTTGAATTAAGGGTGTGTTTTTATATTAATGAAAAAAGAAGCCGGGCTTTGCCCGGCTCATCCTTTTTAATCCTCGGCAGGATCCTCGCGATCCCACCTTTGTTATCTAACTATTATTTACTTTGTTTGATGCGCAAAGTTTCTTTGTCGGACAATTTGAGCTTTCCTTGTGGGAAGCTTGTTTTTTGCCAAGCTTTTACTGGTCGTCTAAAGCTATTGACACATGGGGCTTCAAAAAGGCGTAGTGATATTTTGTTTTTTTTATCGAGGGGCTTGGATCTGCTGGCTACGTATTAGAGGTCATTAATCATACAACAGCTCTTTATGGATCGGTGCTGGGATCAGCGCTATATCGTTAAGCTCAGATAAACGGCGAAATCAGGTAGTAAAAATTGGTCTGTTTTTATTTAACACTCTGTAATTGAGTTGTTTAATTTATTGGTATTGTTTTTGGCTAATCAGCTTTGAAAAAGGAAATTCTGCTTCAAGTCAGACTATTTCAGTTTTTATGAAAAGCAGTTTTAAAGCCAAAAAATAATGAAAAATTACCTATTCTCAATTTTAGTATTCCTTTCGTGCTTTTGCCATGCACAGGAAAGTTCGTTTAAGCTGCTACGATATGACGAGGATTATGCTTCACTTAGCAGCGACACTGCCTTAAGCTGGTACCAACGCTTAAAATTTAATCCATTATCCAAAAAACACAGTAGCTATTTAAGTATGGGGGGAGAGGTGAGGTATCAATATTTTTATTTTGAAAACCAAGACTGGGGAAAAGCCCCAAAGGACAGGGATGGATTTCTACTCAGCCGTTTCTTAGGTCATGTTGATTATCATCAGGGAAAACATTTTCGTGCTTTTGTACAATTGCAAAGCAGTTTTGCAGGCGGACAGGTGGCAACACCTTCGCCGGTAGATCAGAATATATTAGATCTACATCAGGCATTTGTCGATATTGAAGCCAAGGTAGGCCAGACACAAAAAATGACCCTAAGGATAGGCCGGCAAGAACTGTCTTATGGTTCCCAGCGGCTGATATCCGTACGTGAAGCACCCAATAATCGCCAGTCTTTTGATGGGGCAAAAATAATGTTCAGTACCAAAACTGCGAAAATCGACCTGTTGTACTCACATTACGTACCCGCAAAACCTGGCATTTTTGACGATAGTTTTAGTCATGTTACGCGGCTCTGGGGAGCCTACGCCACGTTCACCCAATTACCTTTGCTCAAAAATGCTGATTTTTATTATTTAGGCCTAAACAATAAAAATGCGGTTTATGACGACGGCGCAGGCACCGAGACAAGACATTCTGTGGGAACACGGATCTGGGATGCTAAATCTGTACTGCAATATGATCTGGAAGGTTTATACCAGTTCGGCCATTTCGCGGGTAAGCCTATTGCTGCCTGGACCTTGTCGACAAATCTTTCTTATCAATTAATGGTTAAAGACCGGGAAATACTACTGGGTTTGAAAACCAATGCGATTAGCGGCGATAGGCATTATGGTGACGGCCAACTGAATACCTTAAACCCTTTATTTCCAAAAGGAGCATATCTTGGGCTTGCAGCGTTAATAGGCCCATATAATTTGCTTGATGTACACCCATATTTAGAATATAGCCTGAATAAAAAAGTAATACTAGCACTAGATTATGATCTATTCTGGCGCATGAACCGTAATGATGGAATTTATGCGGTAAATGGGAAACTACTCTATTCAGGCAGGTCGGCGAGTGATAAGCATATAGGTAAACAACTTGGTGGAGAAATTCGATATTCTCCAAACAAATACTTATCCCTACGACAAGAAATAACCTGGTTCAACGCCGGCGAATACCTAAAGCAAGCAGGCCCTGGCAAAGATATTTTAATGTTTGGCAGCACCATTACCTTTAAGTTCTGACCTGGTTGATAGATCAAGCTAACAGGGTTGATTGTTAGCAACCCAAGTTTTAAGTGAGGCCCGGTTTTTTCATTTACAACCAAAACATCCAAAGCGGTCCAATAGGGACATTGTAAAGCTAAGTGAACGGGCTATCCGCATCGCCAACTGTGTTAGCAGGTATATCTGGGCATTTTTCATCATCCTTGTAAAGCTAAGTCTGAGAATAGGGGGGCGGATGGACCAGATCAAAAAAAGACCAGTAGCAACTGGTAAAAAAAATAAGATATTTCGGCTATACTCCCAGTTATGGCTAATGGCAAGGCAGGCAACTTGCATAATGCCCTCAATGATAGCTATTGCGGGCATACATGCAAAATTTATCAGGGCTATCCCTGAAAATATTCAGCGCTCTATTGCGGGCTGCTGCATATAGATAGGCCGATATCGAACCTGAAAATTCCAGGTTTTCACGATTATGTCAGATATGGACAAATAAGTCCTGCACAACATCCCTGGATTCTTCTCTGTCCTGGATTTTTTTGTAGACATAAATGATCAACAGACTGCTAAAGCGGTCAAAAATTTCCTGAAAGGCCAGTTCGTCCCCCGCCTGATCATTGCCATCAGCTCCAAGTCAGAAATTAAATGCAGCCTGTTCATCAGTTTGTTTATTGCGCCCAATATACATATTGTGCTGTGAATTTCACAGTATGCCGAAAAGAACAGATTTCCATACTTTGGTGATGACAGATCAATTTTTGATAGCATTTATGTTTTACCGCCAGATCCATAGCTCACCGGCCACTATAAAAATTATTCCCGATCTAAAAGCTATTTTTAGAACTAAACTGAGATAGCGATTACGGCATCCTAAGATACCCGTCTATCAGATCCTCGATCTCAGCGCTCACCGGCCTTCTACTGTAATTAACCAATTTATGCTGCGAAGAATTGAACTTTTCAATAAAAGTGGCCTCCGTGTCACTGAATTTAAGATACCCTTGCTCAAAATAGCGTTCCTCTATCGCGCTGGAAGAATCCGAACTGTAAAACCACAGCTTCACCAAAGACTGCGACAACTTATCAAAATACAACCAATGAAACCCATCCCAGCTGTTCCCACCAACAGGGGCACTAGCTAGTTTTATTTTAGTAATCACTAAATCAGGATTTTCAAAAAGATAGACAACTTTATACGCACTGGACATCACCCGCGAAGTTAACAAGCACAGCACAAAAGCTGATAGATAAATTATCCACAACAATAGACTTTTTTCACTTTAATTCCCCAGGTGCTGACCAAAGCCAAAACCAACCCTTAGCCCCAATTTTTTCCCAAAAGCGCTAAACCCGTAAAATTATTCCCTTTCATTCCCAGTTAATTAGCCTTGAGCCCTTGCAGGAGTGATTTACGCTAATATATTTGCACCATGACCGTAACCGTTTTAGCTATCCTGGAGACCGATTTTAAACCTGAAAAAGCACTAGCCAGAGTCATGAACGACCGCCTGCAAAAGGCAGCAAACGAACTCCGCGACAAGCACCTGAAATCCCTATCCGAACGCGGCTTTTCCAGCGACGATCTGGTGGTCTACATCAGCTACAACCCCAAATACAAAATCCGCTACCGTATCGTAAACGACGTACCGGCAAATGTTGAATACTTCGTAGCTGAAACCTGCGGAAAACTGGGTTACATCCTCTGGAGGGCAAACGCAATAGGGGTAAGCAACGAATTCAATAACTAAATCACTATCAAACATTTTAAGCAGCTTAGCTGCCTGTATTCCAGCTCCAGGATTTTCCGGTTAAGCGGTTGCTTACCTATAATTTACCGATGTCAAGAATCATTATCGGCATATCCGAAAAAATACCCTTCGCTAAAATAAACTCAACTGCACCCTCGACACCTTCACCTTCTCAATATCATTCAGCGTAGTCCTGATCAGCTTCTGATTGCAATTGGTACTATCCGTATTTCGGGTCTTATCCTCCATCTCTTGTTCAACACCTTTAAAGCGGTATCAAAAGTCTCTTTCTTAGAAGCAAACTGTTTATTATACACCGAAAGCCCATAAGAAGACCCCGCACAGCCAAAAGAAAAAGCATAAGTCCATACGCCGTTTTCTCCTCTTGCTACCGTAAGGGTACTAAAATCGCCCCAGCGGCTTTGTCTGTTCTTCCAAACTCAGTTTCTTCAACCTCCAAAAACACAGGCTTCACCAGCCAGCCGTACAGATCAAAATCAATCCCAGTGAAACCAAATTCCAAACCCTTACGGTAGGCGTGCACATTCAGCAGGATGTGGTGTAGACTCTTACCGAACCCGGCAAACCAGGCCAGACTTTTTTTATCACCCGAGCTCACCGCCAATAATATCTCCTGCAAAGTATCCCTTTCATGTTTGCATAAATGACGTTCCGACTGATATTTTTCCAGATACGATCCATCAAAGACTTCTAAACTTCTTTCCATAACATCAAGATTTGTTTTTTGATGCCAGAACCGTTAGCTGGCTGCCTTACCGATCAAGGGCCGAGCGCGAGCGAGGTTTATATACCCTTGAGCGGTAAAAGGGCAGTTCAGCTAAATTTGCAGCATAAAAACAAACACTGATTCAATAGCTTGAAACTGTTTGTTTTCAATAAAGAAGTAACGATTTCAGAGAGTATAAGCACTCGTTTTATTCCAAAAGTGCTTGTTTCTCAGATTTGGGACGTTGTCAAAGGTATTTTTTTGCAGAGAGCTGGCGGTCGAGTGGGTTGAGACTTTTCGATGCAAGAATAAAGTCCAGCGCTATGCAATATGATAACTTGTTTAATAACAGTCTGTGTGTTCTTGACAAATAGTTGTGTTTGAAATCTTTTATATTTTGATTTTGTTTTAATTTTTGTAAATGGATTACATATTTTAAGACTAAAACAATATAATTGTAATACTTGTTGTTATATTTGTAATGCTTATAATGAAGATATGATTATTGAATTCAGTGTTGAAAACTTCGGTTCGATCCGTGACAGACAGACGCTCTCCTTTGAAGCTACCCGTGCCGAAGATCTTGCGGAGCATTATTTGTTAGAAGGAACGGGAGAACTCAGGCTGTTGAAGATGGCTATGATCTATGGTGCCAATGCATCGGGAAAGACCACTATCTTAAAGGCATTGGATTTTCTGCGCGATTTGGTAGCTAAACCCGCGGAGAAGAAAAGTGATGAACTTAGTTTTGAACCATTTCTTTTTGATAGCCAAAGCCGTTTTAAGACTTCTTTTATCACGATTGATTTTCTACAGAACAATACCCGATATGCTTATGGTATTGAATTTACTAAACATGCTGTCATCTCAGAACAACTTAGTTTTTACAATCCCAGACTTACCAATATCTACAAAAGGACAACAGACCTAGACCAGCAATATACGGAAATCACCTTTGGGGGTAAAATCAAAAAGGATAAAATACTCGAGAGACAACTGTCAGCAAATACATTGTGGAACAACTCTGTTCTTGGAGGTTTTTTGAAAACCAATATGGAACATCAGGAACTTACTTCAGTAAATAGCTGGTTTTTTGACTATTTAAGCCCGATTATCCTAAGTAGCTCTGAGCTTGATTCCTATGTTACAAATAATATCAATACTGGTACGATTAGTAAAGATCATGTGGTGTCTATTCTTAAGAAAGCTGATTTTCAGATTTCAGATGTTCTGATCAAAGATGAAGAAAGGGATTTACCAGAAGGCTTGCTGGATTTTCTCGAGGAGACTACCAAGACACCAAAGGAGCAGATTGAAAGACTTAGGAAAAAAGGAAAGATTAACAGAAGGTCACTTGAACTTGAGCATACTGTAAATGGCGATAGATACACTTTGCCATTTGAAAAAGAATCAGAAGGCACTAAGCGCTATTATGGATTTGCAGGGATTCTTGCCCTTGCAATGAAGGAGAGTACGAGCTTTTCAGTAGATGAGTTGGAATGTTCGCTCCATCCGGATCTTTATGCACATTTTATTCTCTCATTTATAATGAATGTAAAGAAATCTCAATTGCTTTTCACTACACATAACCGTGAACTCTTAGGTAAAAGAGATATTTTCCGGAATGATGTGATATGGTTCGCAGATAAGGATGAATCTTGCTCTACAGAGATTTATTCACTTGCAGATTTTGACAGCAGCGTAATCAGGGATACCAGCAGCGTATACAATGCTTACAAGATTGGAAAATTGGGGGGAGTTCCCAACCTTGGTGATTATTATATAAATCTGGACAATGAGGGGGAGTAAGGGATTAAAGGCTAGGGGAAAAAAGAAGTTTGCCCTGCTTGTTGATGGAGATGATGAGTTTTGGTACTTTCAAATGTTGAAGCGGAATAATCGCAATCTTTCGGTAGACCTCAAGCCAGAAATACCCCAAAAAAAATCACTAGCAGACCAATACAAGAAAGTAAGGTCGCTCGCTGACGATTATGACCAAGTATTTTGGATCGTTGATCTCGACGTAATAACCGATGAGACCAGAAAGACCAAAAAGGGAGAAAAACCAGCGATGGATGAATTTAGAGAATACACAGAAAAACTTGAAGAGATCGATAATATTAGCGTTATCATCAATAATCCTTGTCTCGAATTCTGGCTTTTATTGCATTTTGAAACTACCGGAAGATTTTATTCCGATTGTGAAAGTGCAGGAAAACAATTGCTCAAACATTTACCCGCTTACCAGAAATCCCAAAAATTCTACACTAAAGAAGGGAATGATATATTTTTACGGCTAAAGCCGCAGCTGCTCACAGCTATTGCAAATGCAAAAAAATTAAAAATCTTCAACTTCGACAACACACAGACAGGATATTCTGGTATGCACAGCTTCTTTGAACTCGATGAAATCAAGGGGATTCTTTAAAACAGAACCGGTAACAATTTCCCGATCAAAAAGCAAAATTAGTTTTTAGCCAAAAATATCCAAGTACATCACCTTTAAGCTGTGACCGCATTTGGCACTAAATAGGCTTCAATTTGGAGCAGTCTGGCTGTGCCGTTCTTTAGCGGATCTTTCTGTAACTTTTGGTGTAAAAAACTTCTTGGTCCGGAACTCTAGACTCCCTGAATGGTTTTTGATTATTTAAAACTGCAACGCAGTTTTGAGCAGACCTGTAATTTCACCTATTCTTTTAAAAAATAGTATAATTGTGTAATTAATTTTTAAGGGAACAAATTAAGAATGAACTACAAAGTGTCATTATTGGAAATGGACAGGATGGCTCAAACAGCAAACTCCAAAAAGCCCAAAATTTCCTTAGAGCAAATGCGCAGCCAGGCTCAGAATCTAAGGAACAAAAGTATCTCAAAAGTGAAGAAGAGTCACTCCTAATTGATTTTGCCCAAAGTGAAAATCTTCTGTACACAGGAGAAATTTCTGAAGAACTGTTCATCAGCGAAGGAGCGGAACAACGCGTTTACCGTTTCGATGACCACAGTGTAATCAAGCTCAACAGCGCCTCTGTTTTACGAATATTGGCTAGACTATTTCAATAGCCTGTTGGTCCATAATTATTTTTTCAAGTCTACCGCTTATGAATTTATGGGATTTAAGATCATTGGAAAAGAGCTTTTTGCAGTGGTAAAGCAGGAATTTATTCTCGCTACAGATGCAACAGACTTGTCGTTACTCCGTGATTTTTTGGCCTTCAATAATTTTAGTCATGTTCGTAATAATGACTACAAAAGCCTGGAGCTGGGACTTATTTTTGAAGACCTCCATGACGAAAATGTGCTTAGCCATGAGGGGCTGGTTTATTTTATTGATACCGTATTTTATCTGACCGCAGCGTTTTATAAATCGGGGTCTAAAAATTAATAACCGGATTTACAATTTTACGCTATCCAACAATAAATATCAAATTCCTTGTAGGCGCTGCTCAAGGCATTTAACTTTTTTAAGCAATCTTATTGCTTCAGCCTGAAAATCGGTATCCCGTCAGATAGTTTTTATCTTTAGCCCTTAAATGATCATCAAGCCAAACCCAAAGGGAACTTACGGAAACATAGATAGCTATTTCGTTGATCAATTCCTCAAAGAAACCTATGCCGGTTGGACCAACATTTTGGATGCCGGAAGCGGAGAACACGCCCCCTATATGATCCATATTGCAGGACCAAAAGACACCAAGTAAAATCTAAAAAGAACAAATCTTAGCGGTACACGATAACCAAAGTACCACAATCCCGACTAAAATAAACCTGGCAGCAGCGGCATCCCCACACATCGGGATATAGCGGATGACAGGACTACCGGAACCGAAGAACCCAGGACACTGCTTTCAAAAAAAACTAAAAAAACTTCTCCAAACACCAATCCAAACATCCCCACCAGAGCAACCCTGATACCTATTTAGGAAGTTTTTGAGGCCTGCTCCAGCCAGCAGAAAACCTCCTTTCTCTTTGAATTAGTCAATTCCTAGAATTTACCCAATTTGTCGCTGGAATATCGGATAATTTTTTTTAGTCATTACCAGTTTGAGCCCAAAGGAAAGCGTGAGAAAAAGAATACCTCGGCGAAGTCGGACAAGGATGTTTCAAATAAACTGAAGACATTTTTATTAAAAATATAATGGCTTAAACCATATTTGAAGTATTATTGTGAAAAAAAAATATTTTGCAGGTATTCTTAAATTATAGCTGGGATAGCGAGCCTCATAAGGCCTGGGTATTGGAGCTAGCCAACAGGCTAACATCTGACGGCGTAGAATTATGTTTTGATCGTTACGATCTAAAACCTGGATCCAATATCAACCATTTCATGGAAAAAATTGAAGCGTGTGAAAAGGTAATTTTTATCATGTCCAGCGGTTATAAATCAAAGGCTGATAACCGATCTGGTGGTTTGGGGTATGAGTACCAAATTATAACCAGTGAATTGGCGTCTGATTTAATCGAAACCAAAAAATTTATTCCAGTACTCAGAGATGGAGATGTAAAAAGTTCCATCCCAACACTATTAAGGTCTTTCCTTTACCATGACATGAGGGAAGATAAAATTTTCGAACAAAAGTATCTTGAGCTTTTGCATTTGATCTATGACGAACCCTTAATCAAAAAGCCTAAACTGGGCAGCAAGCCTCTTCTGGGTACAGAGAACAGCCTCAGACAAGAATTAGCAGATCAGAGTGGACTGAAATCTGTTAAAAAGGTACATGATATTGTAGCAAATTCGGTATACAGGCTTATGGCTGAAATTGAAGGAGAAGGGAACCTGGATCGTGATTCGATGCTTGATAAACTGGAGAACATATATGTAAAATCCAGGGATATGGCCTACGACAGGACAGAATTTACCGAGCCCCCGTTTCACCAGACCGTATCCAAATTGCTTAGCTCATCAGCCAGCGAGCACTTAAGAATTGTTTTGCTGGGCAATACAGCATCCATCTGGGAGGGTATCGATAAACATCGGCAATATCAGGTCAGGACCATTATGCAGGAAATTACCGACAATATGAAAAATCATAGCCAGGCTACACTTGTTTCCTGGGAATTTGAACGTTCGGGCGACCAGGTAGCTATTTTCTACAGTGACAATGGCGTAGGTATGAAAAATAACCGACAAGAAATGAGTAAAAGTAGCCGTGAAAATGGGCTAAGAATTATTGGTACTTTGCTGGATACTTTAGGAGGAGAAATCGCTTTTGAAAATGCACTGAGTAAAGGTTTGAACATCAAAATTACTTTTCCAGCAAAAGATAAACCAATAGGTATTGACCATGAGACACCAAAATCAATGATTCCGCTGAAAATCCATGATTTTACCCCTTACGATATTACCCTAATCAAACTCTTGGCTCAGGGCGTGCCACAAAAAGAAATACCACAGATACTCCAGTCGAAAAATATGCAGCCTTCCGGATTGAGTAGTATTGAAAAAAGGTTGAATATCATTAAATTAGCCTATGATTTATCGGGAAATGCTCAACTGGTAGCGCTTTGTAAAGATATGGGCATCATATAAACCAATGTGTTTTATTGCCGTTTCCCCAAATCAACCTCCCTAACCAAAACACCACTGCCCAGACCAAACTAAACCTGGCAGCAGCTGCATCCCCGCACAGCGGGATATAGCGGATGACACGACTACCGGAACCGAAGAATACAGGACACTGCTTTCCAAAAAAAACTAAAAACATTCTCAATAACCCCTTGATACCCTACATTTTTCCACCATCAACCAAACTTCCGCCAGCGCCAAAACAAATAAACAGTCCGGAGCTTAAACTCCCCAGCTAAAACCGCGTAATCTCCTCCCTATGCAGCTTTCCCCACCTGCTCAGCGCCTGCATCACTTCCTGCAGGGTATCAGCATGAGGGGTAATCACATATTCAACACTGGGAGGAAAAGTATCATGGACCGTGCGTTTAACCAATAAATTTGTTTCCAGACTCTTTAGCTCCTTGGAGAGCATTTTGTCACTTATCCCTTCCACATCCCTGGAAATCTGTCCAAAACGTCTTGCGCCGTTCTTTAAAGACAGCAATATCTGAAGCTTCCAGCCCCCGCTCAAGGTTTCCATCGCATCCCGGATACCCCTCAAAGTCGCCGGATCACACTGGAGATGTTTTTCACTTTTACCCATAACCATTTGTCAACTAATTTACTAACCTCAAGGAAAGCACTAACCAAAGGGATAGTACTTACTATCGGTTAGTAAATGTAGCTAACTTTGCCCAACAAAATAAAGAAAATGAAACATAAAAAAACAGTTTTCATCACCGGCAGCACCGCAGGGATAGGAAAAGCAGCCGCCATCGCCCTTGCAAAGCAAGGGCATAGGGTTATCATACACGGCAGAGATCACCATAAGACTGCAGCAGTATGTGAAGAGATCAAAAAAATCTCAGCCAACCAGAGCATAGATTTTATAGTAGGCGACCTATTTTTGATGAGCGAGGTAGCAAAAGTAGCTGAAACCTTTATCGCCCGTTTCGGCGAACTCGATGTGCTGGTCAACAACGCAGGCGGCATTATGAACAAAACCAGGGAAGAGACCGATGAAGGCGTGGAGAAAACCATTGCAGTAAATTTATTGGCCCCGTTTTTACTCACAGAACGCTTACTGGTCCTACTGGAAAAAAGTGAAGATGCAAGCATAATCAACGTTTCCTCTAATTCACACCGTTTAAATGCAAAACCTGATCTGAGTGACATTGAGCTCATAAACAATTATAACCCCCTGCGTGCCTACGGAAATGCAAAACTCTTTTTGATCTGGATAAGCCAGCACCTTGATGAGCGCCTGAAGGGAAACAATTCCAGCCATATCAAAGTCAACAGCCTGCATCCCGGAGCAGTGGCAACCAATTTCGGGGTCACAAGCAATCTGGGCGGAGTGCTCAATGTCATCTCCAAACTGATCCGGCCTTTTTTTAAAACCCCAGAGCAGGGCGCAGAGACGATAGTCCACCTGGCCACTTCCCATGAGGGCAAAGCCAGCAACGGAAAGTATTATGAGCAAAATAAGATCAAAGCGCCTGCACAAAAATATTATACCAGGGAAAACGAACAGCTGATCTGGGACTACTGCGCCACCAGGATCAAAGGCCTTATACCCTGATCCTTTGGCTAACGGTTGCCATGCTATCATAAATGTCCTTCTGGCTGACCCTGCTGACATTTGTCAGGATTTCAGGTAAAGCGCGCCAGCCGGCCAATCTAATAAGGGTGAACAGATCCTAATAAAATACCAGAAAAGAAATCTAATCATCCTTATTTTTAAAGTAAACATTTCACTACCCCTTTCATCTTCAAACTCATACAGCCCTGAAATCCCATTCTTAAGCCCTTAGTTACTATCTTTGTAGTGAATGATTATCAGGCCAAACCCAAAGGGAACTTACGGAAACATAGATATTTATCTCTTTGACCAACTCCTCAAAGGAACCTATGCTGATTGCACCAACATTTTAGATGCCGGATGCGGGACAGGCAGAAACCTGGTCTATTTTTTAAACAGCGGTTATCATGTCTTCGGCGTAGACAAAGATGAGCAGGCCATATCCCAGCTCAAAAAAACTACCGCAGGCTACCCACTGATCAATCCCGAAGAAAACTTCCACGTAACATCAGTAGAAAACCTGCCATTCGAAAACGAAAAATTCGACCTGGTCATCTCCAGTGCAGTACTCCACTTTGCCGAAAACCTCACACATTTCGAGCTCATGCTCGACTCCATGTGGCGCGTACTCAAAAAGGGTGGCTATTTCTTCTGCCGCCTCGCCTCCGAAATCGGCATAGAATCTTCCGTACATTTCATCGGAAACGGCCGCTATATCCTTCCAGACGGATCAGAACGCTTTTTAGTCAACCAGGAAATGCTTTTGCGCCTGACCAAACGCCTTGGCGGAGAACTTCACGAACCCATCAAAACCACCAACGTACAAAACCTCAGGGCCATGACCACCTGGTGCGTTCGCAAATAGCATAAAGTCTATTAGCTTCCCAATACATAAATTAACGCAAAATATTCTATCGCATGATAAAACTCGAACACTTCAAAACTACCTTAACTGGCCACTTCATTCTCTTGGCTACCTCAAACAGTATCGAGAAAAATGCAGTTAACGCTATTCTGCAAGGTAAAAAGGCAATTAAGATAATACCAGAAAATTTGGGATGTTATATTGGCCTAATAGACAATCAAATAATTGTTCATATCAGTGGTAGCAGTGGAACCGTGGCACAGGATTCCATCGGCAGATGCATCATGGAATTTGTAAGCGATTCAGCCTATCCAAATCCACAAATGGTGATCATGAATGGCTTTTGTTGGGGAAATCCAACTAGAGTAAAGTCGGGTGATGTTATTATTTCCAATACTATCTATTCGATAAATAGTGACGTTATCAAAAACGGAACGAGAGAATATAAGCTAAAATTATACGAAAGCCCACTCGTGGGCAACTACCTCAGTGAAACCTGTAAAAATGGACCAATTGCAAGTTTAGAGTCGCTCATTTCTGAGACAGATTATAGAGATGACATTATTGCAAAATATCCCGCTATTTATGGCGGTGAAATGGAGGGTTTCGGATTTATACCTACCTTAAAAAGCCGAAAAATTCCCTGGTTGATTATGAAAGCCGTATCAGATATGGCGGATGAACAGTTTACAAGGGAACACCAGCTGCAGGCAGCTGAAAAAGCCGCTGGGCAAATACCCCACCTTTTGAAAGAACTTTTTGCGGACTTTGAACAAGAGCAAGCCTCATCAGAAATTCAGCACTTAAAGAACCTGCTAAAAGGAGATGACCTGAAAATCGACAGGAGTGAATTTACAGCTGATTCATTAACAGACTATTTAAACAATACCATTGGTCCCGTCATTGATTCCAAACTCAGTGAATACTTTTTTGAAGCTGGAGAAAACGAACGGGAATTTATAGACGCATTTTGCGACGTAATTTTGGAAATCATCCAAAACTCATTTCGGCATGCTGGCTCGAGCGTATTTGAAATCGGTTTTCGTGCCAAGGCCATAATTTTAAAAGATAACGGAATAGATTATCATCTGTCTGATATCACTGGAGATCGGGGAGGCGCAACAGCCTGGAGAAGGATTGATGAACTTTTTTTGAGTAAGCAAAAGGTAAACTATGTACACAGCAGTCAGAACACACATAAGTTTCAGCTGGAAGAAGTTAAAGATATTCTGCGAAACATTAGAGAAAAATGCAGCATCAGAATTAATCCTGGAACAATCAGCAGAGAACAAACGCGGCACGAAATACTGAATTACGACCCAGCATGCACCGCTCTTTACCTGAAAGCAAGTGAGACGAGAATGTCTTCAAGACTGTTAACGATCATCGAGCAGGCTAAGATAATCCTGGAGAAGGGGTTGACTATTTATATTTCTGTTGATAATAGTTTCCGGGCTAAACAATACAGAGACGCACTTTCGGATTATAGTGAAAGGGTGATTATCCTACAGGAATAATCATGGGACAGAATTGTCACCTATCCAAAAAGATTATGATTCATTGAAATTGTTTCTGCTGAGGATAATATTTCATTAGATACCTTAAAACCAAGAAATATAACCCAACGACTGTAGTTGCCTTCTCCATCAGGTGGAACTGGTAGGGTATACAAAGAGGCGAACTAATCTGGTTACATAACATCCGTCCAAAGCAAAGCCCCAAAAAAGCGGAGAACTCCACGAACTCATCAAAACCACCAACGTACAAAACCTCCGGGCCATGACCACCTGGTGCGTAAGGAAATAAGGCGAACCCTACCAAAGCACCACAGAGCTCACAAAAATAAACCTGGCAGCAGCGGCATCCCCGCGCAGCGGGATATAGCGGATGACAGGACTAAGGTAACCCAAGAACACAGAACCATTCTTTCCAAAAAAAAATCACCCAAAAAAATGCATTATCTTAACCAACCAGTCAAACCGGGTAACCTTTAAAACATCATTCTCAATCATTCGAGAATGACTACTTTTCAAAAACACCTGCCTTACACCCCAGAACACAGAGCCTTTCTTTCTAAAAAAAAAGAAATCACCTGAAACACATCTTCTCCAATTTTAACAAACCGTCCAATGTTAAGTTTTTATTAAATCAAGATAGGAGTGTAGCGAAGGAAGTGGTTCAGCCGTATTTGGATAAAAAATAAACCAAATATGAAAAAACTCATTTTAGCCCTTTCATTTGCGCTAACCAGCGCCATCCTTTTTTCAGCCTGTAAAAAAGACAATCCAGCAGCGCCAGAAACCCCGCCAATAGTAGGTAGCTGGAGCGAAACCCCAGCCTCCCCGAATTTCCAGAGAACCTTATTCTTTTCAGCAGACGGCACATTTACCATGCATTTGACTTATCTCGGCTATGTCCCAGGAGCAGAAACCATCTCCGGCACTTACGCCACCAGCGGAGAGCAGCTTAACCTTAAGGTTACCAAATACGTTCACACCGAACCCAATAAAGCCCCAGAAACCCTCGCCACCAATCCCCAGTTATATGATCAGGCTACTTATAAGATAAATGGAAACACGCTGACCTTTACTTACCTAAGCTATCCAGCGGATGCACCGGTAAAGACCACCGCGACCTTCCTGAAAAACTAAAAGGAAAGACCGATACCAAAAAAAACAATATCAATCCAGTTTCAAAGCCGGTCGCTATAAGACCGGCTTTAAACAGATTTTCTCTAGGTACCATAACTGTCTTCCAGCCAAACTTTCAGCTGGTTGGTTTAGCCCACTCATTTACAGTTCAGCAGTAGCCGCAATCATGATGTGCGGGCTTAACGGCAAAAGCGTAGTGTCCTGCTCTGTCAAAGCAATAAGTTCAAGCAAGCGCGCTTTTCTATGCGGATCGGCCCAGCTCTGAAAAAAGCTGCTGTCCATCCAGGCCATGCCTTCAACTGCATGGATACCCATTACTTTAAAATCACTACTGGCAAATTCTTCCTCGAGCTCACTGGGGGTATGATAGTAAGCCTGGGAAAGAATACCCTGCAAGCCTTCCGGCGCATCATGCGCTCCACTTGCAAGCGCCGAAGTGCACATCTTAAATATCCTGGGATCATGGATCATGCCGGTATTTAAAGCAGCAAGGGTAGAGGCCGCACGGGTAATGGCAAAACCCAGGGCAGTGCCTCCTGCGCGTAGGATTCTCCGGGTTTCCCGTATCGCCTGCAATCTATCCTGCACTTTCTGCAAATGATAAAGCGGCCCGTGAAGGATAACCAGATCAAAGCTGGCGTTTTCGAAGGGGAGCCTGCGCGCCTCACCAACCGCGCAGCTGAAAACATTCCTTCCTCTAGCCTTTTTTCTTGCTTTTTGGACATGTCCGGGCACGGGATCAATCAAATAAACATCATGGCCCAGGGAAGAAAGCCAGGCGGAATAGTGGCCAGTTCCCCCTCCAACGTCGGCAATACGCATAGGTGACTCGCCCAGATACCGGGCGATAAGCATTTTGTTTCTTTCAAATTCGAGCGGCCCCAGGCCGATCTGTAAGCGCGAGTCTTCGCACGATTGGTTATAAAATTCAGTTATTGCTGGATCTATAAGATTCATAAAGTAAGTAGAGCAAATTAAACATAAAAAACCTATCCGGAAATGGGCTTGACCACCCGGAAATCTGGACGCAGAGTCCATGGATGATATGTTTAGCAAACTTTAATGGGACTAAATTATAAAATCAGCAGCTATTCTAAAATAGCTAAACTCATTTTTTTATTTTTCGAAAACATGCCTTCCCGCACCAATATTTTCTTTCCAAATGGGTTTTTGAACGATGGATTTTAATATATTTGCCAGCCCCTAGTGGTAGGGGGCACTTTTTATCAAAATTAGCCTGCTCAGGATTGAGAAGGCTTTTTTTTTCTTAGCCCGTTGAAATTGTTTCTTCGGATTCCAAGCGGAAACAGTATGGAGATTATCTCAGTCTGAACGGAATCACCTACAATAACGGAATCAAAACGATTCATGGGCATATTTTTTCATCCGATCAAATTCAAAGTAAACTATTTATAGCTAAATACCAGCAGTGGTGCCTGGTGGCGAGTAGGCAGGGGGCCTTCTTGGATCCTAAGCTAAGTCAGGATTTATTGGAATGATAAATTTATAAAAGACAGTTGGGGTTTTTCCTCTCTCCGGAAATGATCCAAAAGCAGGCTACCCAGCTCAGGAAAGCCGTCGAAATTCCCAGTTCAGGATCAGCAAGGGTAAAGGAGGATAAAATCGCTACTACTGAAACGGCAGAGGCAAATAAATAAGGAAGATACTTTTTCATATCGCTATATATTCAAAAATCAAACCAAGTAAGCCTGGTTAGATAAGCTGCTGATCAATATTTCATAATACTGACAATTCTACCAAAAAAGTCAGGTTTTGTGTTTTAACCGGTTTAGGTTTTTCCAAAATCCCGGACCGATAACCTAGAAAATAAGCTGGCGTGTGCATTAAACTAAACACTCATTTTGGGTACCTGCTGGAGTACCTGCCTCCAGACTTCTGGTACCCTGTTAACCTCACTGCGCCCATTAACTTTGCTCTCAATGATTAAGGACATGAAAAATCAGCACTGGTCGTGATTGGTTCACGCTGGCATTTAGCCCCTGCCATTATTTTTTATGCCCCAGCAGTCAAAATTTTATTTAAAGACAACATCATGACTTCAAGACTTAATTTAAACAAGATCTTTCCGGACGCCTACCGGATCTTAATCCAAATGGACGAGGCGATTAAAAAATCGGACATCAATCCGCTCTATCTGGAACTGATCAAAATCCGCGCCTCGCAGCTCAACGGCTGCGCCTATTGCTTGAGTAAACACACTGCCGATGCGGTAAAGCTTGGTGAAAATCCAAAACGTATTTTTGTGATCAACGCCTGGAGGGAAGCCCCGGACTGGTTCAGCGGAGAAGAAAAGACCATTTTGCACCTGACCGAAGAAATCACGCAGATCGGCGTCAACGGCTTAAGCGATCTGGTATATGATACTGCAGTGAAGCTTTTCGGCGAAGAAAAAACCGCTTATTTGATCATGGCGATAATTAATATCAACTCCTGGAACCGGATAGGGGTGGGATTGCACCTGCATCCAGTGCTTTAAATACAGTGAGATCCTAAGAGAATACAAGTCCATGATAACTGCCTGTTCAGTAATTAATGCTAAATAACGAGCGCAATTCCGAAAGCCCGGGGAAATAGCTGAACTGACCTTTAAGCGCTTTCAGGCTTTTTTTAGACTGCCCAGTAGATTTTTAGCTAAATTTTTTAGTAAACTTACGTATATTTGATCTTCGAAAATAGGAGAATACATTTTTATGATTGAGCTGGAATATTTTTTTGATGGGGAAAATGGCGCAGTGGAAGTTTACCAGTTGATCCGTTTTGCGCTAGGGGAGCCCTGGAGAATTGTGCTGGATGGAGAACTGCTGGGCAGTCTTGAAAAATTACAGGGCAGCTGGAGCCAGTTGAGCGGTGAAGGGCTAAAGGCGGGACTTTTTAACAGCCTTACCCGGCATATTGATGATCAGTACTTCAATCGACTTCCCGAAGAGCTCTGCCTGCGCTGGCCCAACCAGATCGAAAAAGTAGTGGTCAGCTCAGACACCGAATACCTGGTCATCTGTAAATCCGGAATCAGTTTTAAAAGCTTTGAAGGGATATTTTCCAGATTTGTTCCCGGCCTGCTCAAAGATGAATGGAGCGTGAAATTCCAGGTTTTCAACCACGATTTTTCAGATGACTTTTTGCTGGAAGCAAAGCCCACAGGCAAGGAAAAAGATTCATATGGCTGGGAAAAGGTAAACAGGTGATGCAGCAACTTAGCTTTTTTAACTTTAGCGGGCAATCTACCGGCCTGCCCCTGGAGGTTCTGGAATACCGCCCAGGCTTTATTGACCAGCAGACAAGCAATCTTCTACTGAAAATCTTTATCGAGCGCAGCCCCTGGCAGCAAAAGCTGGTCAAGATGTATGACCGCGAAATACTCACCCCAAGGCTTACCGCCTGGTATGGAGATACCCAGGGAATCGATTACGGGGCAATAGGGAAATCTACTCCAATAGCTTGGACGCCGGATCTTCTGGAACTTAAAACGCTCGCCGAAGGAGCTGCAGGTATTACCTTCAATAGTGTGCTTTTAAACTATTACCGGGACGGCAGGGACTCAGTCGCGTGGCATAGCGATAAAGAAACGGTCATGGGATCCCATCCCATCATCGCCTCCATTTCCTTTGGTGCCGTGAGGGATTTTGACATCCGCAAAAAGGAAGACCACCATGAAAAATACACCGTGCGGCTTGAACATGGCTCGCTCCTGATAATGAAAGGAGACCTGCAATCCAAATGGGAACACCGGATTGCCAAGACAAGCCAAAAAATAGGGCCAAGGATCAATCTGACCTTCCGAAAAATCATTGGTAGTTCTTAGGTGCTATATTTCAGTGAAACTGGTTCTTCTCCAATACGCAGAGAAACCAATAAAACAAATCCAAAATATGTGTTTTTGGAAAAAAAATAAAAGCAGATAAAGTTCTGCTTTTATGGTTTAATTACTTGTTAATATTGGTTTAATTATAATAATTACAACATTTCTAGATTACTACGATGCTGACTATTTGTATATAATTGATTTTCGAGCATTGTTTTTATAAATGAATAAAAATAAGGTTTTTGATCAGTAAGGTATTGAACGACTGCTTTATTATTTTCGATCAATGCAGATTTTTCTATAGCATGATCATTTTTAATAGAAGGCGCCAATACATTCATATCTTGTCCCTGTCTATAATAAAAAAATGTAACGTTCAAACCGGAAATTTGACCTCTGAACGTTCTTTTGTTATAGTTATTCGTTAGGAGAAAGCCGTAGTTATAAACGTTTTTGTATGTATATTTTGCAGTCGTGATCATTGTAGTGTTACTACTTGATGACCAAGTAAAAGTAGAAAAGAAATTCGCAGCAAGACTATTTGGCTCTTCATTATGTTCTAGATGTTTTTCTGGTTCAGGGAAATTTAACTCTGGAATTAGGTAGACTGACATAATTTCATTTATTTTTTTTTCAAAATCCTCTGGAGAAAGCGTTTCAGCTTTGACTTCCTTGATTTTAGCTTCTGCGTTTTTTTTTAGTTCATCGTAATAATCTTTTACTGGCTTTGTAAAAACTTCGAATGTCGCGTTGTTTAGCATAATATTATTTTTTTGGTGAAAATAGCAGGATAAAAATATCACTTTTTTGCTCTAATTAAAATAGCCAATTGTTAGTGCCTAATTTTATTTTAATCATTCATTATATCACTTATTTGAGATTTCTGAGGAAATGGCGAGTTCTATGCTACTTATTAAGTAATTATTAGCCTCAATTGCGCGTCTGAGTGTTATTAGAAACATAAACCCGCCGCGTATCTGATGCCGGGCAATCCTAAAGAGTTAATTTCCCATTGAGCAATCAAACCTGCGGCGAGTTATCGGAATTACTATATTTTTTTCGGGGCCATTACCTCGGCAACGTCCAGAACAGCTCAGGGTTATTGGTTTTATAATAAGTAAACTTCATCCCCGTTTTCTGATTAACTGTCTCTCTTTTCTGCGGCAACTGCACAATCCCATCCAAGGGCAACAGTTCCACATAGGCCACTTCTTTTCCCCGCGCCCAGGTTTCCGTATCATAGCCGCTCTGTACAGGCGTTTCCAGACGGTAGAGATTCTTGGCCATATAGCCCTCGAGATAACCTTCTTTAGTCTGCAGCGCGGTACGGTTCCAGTTTGCGTCCGCATTCAGTACCAGGGGCCTTCCTTTTACCAACCGTTCCCTGACTTCCTGCAAGCCCAGCAGATTGCCCTTTTCGTCCATCACATAGGCATTAAAGGTCGGATCAATCCAGATCCACTTAGAAAGTTCTTTGCTATACACCATATTGATCACATGGCAATCATTGAAATTAGTCTCCTTAGGCATGCAGGTCACAAACCTGGAAGTAATGCCCAAAGCCAGGTAACATTCATTAAGTACCGTAGCCAGCATGCGGCAGTTTACCCCGCGGTTCTCCTCCCGGCAAACCCTGATCAGCTCGGCCGCATTTTTAACAGCCGGGTTATTGCTGCTCCCGTCATGCCGGATCAGATCATGCACCCAGTGCATCAGATTAAAAATTTTAGAGAGCTCATTTCCCTTGCCCGCAACCGAATCCAGCTTTAAATCTTTTCTCATGCGGACCAGATTCGCATCCTCCATAGACTGATAGGTAAATGCCGGTATCTCCCGGCGATCAGAAAGGTTATACTTCCCGGCCCCGCGTAGGGTGTCCAGGTAGCTAACAGGCTTGCGGCTAGATGTCTTCGCATCATATTTCACCTGCGTGCGTGCCGAGTCGGTTCCATTGAGCAGGATAATAAAATTATATTCCCCAACCTTAGGATCAACATCGAAAGATATCGACTCCCGGTCGGTGTAAAAAGTCACCTTTTTGGCCGAAGTCGTATAAACATCCAGTTTTTCCTTAGGTTCAACCGTCCAGGCATTCTTTCTGCGGGGATAATTGTCATCCTTGATATCCACACTGGCAGAAGTGGCCTTCACAACTTTCAATTCCTTTTGTGCAAATGCGGTCGTTACTGGAAAAATTAGTAAAAATAAGATAAAGCGTTTCATTTTTTATTCATTTAAGGTTCATCAATAAAGCTAATGACGAACAGAAAATCCGCATGGTTGCATCGCCCTAAAAATAATAATTTATGGGCTAAGTATAGGGTTGTCAGCTAGATATGTTGTGCGCTTTTGCGCTTGCATGCTTTTGTTTTCCAGGCATAAAAAAGAAATTTGGCCGCCTTACCGGAAGATCAAAGGGATTGCCATACCACATACAAATCAGCCAGGTATAGGGCCAGCGGAAGCAGTGGCCTATGCCGATCACTACGCCAGACTGTCAGGCGTGAAATGGAGAAGCGGGATAGTTTATGAAAAATAGCTATTTTTGCGATCATCAAGCCCATGGTGATCCCCACATTACCCTAAATCAAAGCACCGGTAAAACGATGATGAGTGAAATCAAGACCTATACCATTGACAAGCTTCAGAAGGCACTGGAATCCACCACCGGTCCAAAAGACTACCTCTATGTGGAGCTGGGCAAAGAACCCATATACTCCACCGAACCCTTTCGCGCGGAAACCTACAGCATCGTATTGCTGAAAGAAGGAGAACTGGATTTTCAGGCCGGCCTCACCAGCCACCTGGTAAAAGCCCCGGCACTTGTCACCATAGCCCCCAGTGTGACCAGGAGCTTCAAACGCACCCAGATGAAGCCCGGGATAGAGTTTGTTTTCTTCAAAGAATCATTTCTGGTTGCCCAGCAAGCTGACATTTTTTTCCTGAACAAATTTCCTTTTTTTGAGGATAACGACCACCATGTGATCTCGCCCTCTGGCGCAGATCTAAAAAGGTTCGAGACCCTATACGCCCAGATTGCAGACAGCCTTTCGGCCGGTAAGGGCCATCAGGAAGCTATTGTAAGAAACCTGATCTGCCTGCTGATCTACCATATCGATAACTTCCATCGCGAACACCAGCCCACAGCTGGAACCGATCAGCTTCATCCCCTGTTCCAGAAATTCCGGAACATGCTCACCAGGGACTTTGTCAGGCAGCGTTCGGTCAACTACTATGCAAGCGCGCTCAACGTTACCCCTAAATACCTTTCCCGGGTAGTCAAGATCGCAACCGGGCAGACTGCCGGAGAATGGATAGACAAAGCGGTGCTGCTCGAGGCCAAAGTACTCCTGCAGAACAAAAACCTCAATATTTCCCAGATCAGTGACTACCTGAACTTTTCAGACCAGTCTTTCTTTGGTAAATATTTCAAAAACCTGCAGGGCTCCTCCCCACTGGATTACCGGCGATCGCTGGATTAAGCCCAAAATTTCCCGGCTTATCCCTAACCAGGGGACATTCAGACCAAAACAAGGGAAAGGCCAACCTTTTTTCAGCCACCAGGCCGATGGATCTTTGTAGGGACATCGGAAACCCATTGTCTCCGTGTCTGGAAGATGAAACATATCCCCGAAAAACAAAGAAAGTTTACAGACCAGATCGCCATCAAAACCTACCGTTCGCTCTCGCCGTCAGATTTCATCGGACAAAGCGTAGAGGGAGGTCCCTGGGTGAGCATTGATCAGCAGATCGTGCTTTCCGGAAAAGAAAAAATCACGCGCGAATTCAGCCAGCCCTCTTCGAGTGTTGTGCTGATCATGCTCGAGGGCAAGCTCTCCTATGAGGATAGTTTTGGATTCAAAAGAAAACTGATCAAAGGCACCCTGCTGGCCATGGCCAACGGCTCGGGCAGTTATGGATATACCATCAAAAATGGAGTTAGCCATACCGATGCAGAATTTTTGGAAATCCAGCTTGGCCCAGGGGCAGACTATGACGGTATTGCCTACCTGCTCCATGGCGGGATCCCGGAGCAAAACACCCTTTACCAGATCATCCGGCAGCCCGGGATCAAAATGTCTGGTGGAATATTTAGCAAAAACACCATTTACCCCCTAAGCCAGCCTTCGGGCCAGCTGGTGCTGTTCGTCCTGCGGGGAAAACTGACCATAAACAGTCTGCAGCTGGGTGCGCTTGATACCCTGGTCACGGAAACTTCGGCTGAACCGGAGCTCAAATTCAGCAAAGACAGCGCCATACTACTGATTGAAATCCATAGCCAGGACGAGCCCCGGGCATAATAACCTCCCAAAAACAAAAAGAAAATGAAAACGATAAAACCAGCATTTCTGCTACTGGTCCTGGCGAACTGCGCCTTCTCCCAGGATAACCCGCAAACGTTGAAACTATCCCTGCAAGAGGTAATTTCCCGCTCCAGGGCAAACAATAAAACCATCCTTGCCAGCAAGATGGAAGAGCAGGCCACACTGGAAGAGTTCAAAGACGCCAAAGCCTCGGTGCTTCCTACAATCAGTTCTGCCGGTTCATACCAACGCTTCACCAAGCTGACCCTTTATACCGAAGGGCTGTCACAGAGCCAGTCCATGCCCAGAAAACCCGGGCCGGACGGCGCTGAACTGAACCTGAGCGCAAACTTTAACCTATATGCCGGCGGACGCAACAGATCGCTGACCCTGGAGCAGCAATACCGCTCCTCGCTCTCCCAGGTGCAGACCCAGGAAACCAGCGGCAATATTGCCCTGCAGAGCGCCGCACAGTACCTAGAACTCATCAGGCTTTCCGCCCAGCATAAACTCATCGCCGATCAGCTTAAGAGGGCAGCAACCAGGCTGAAAAATATCAATGCCCTCTATCAAAACCAAAAGGTAACCAAAAGCGATGTCCTGCGCGCGGAAGTGATGCTTTCCAACGCCCAGCTGGCCATGCAGCAGACCCAGAACGATGAGCGCATCGCAACAGACAGGCTGGGGGTATTGCTGGACCTTCCCCCGGGGAGCCGCCCGGAAGCGACCGACAGCCTGGGAGCTGATAGCCTCTCGCTATCAGAGATCAGCCAGCTACAGGGTGATGCCCCAAACAGCTCCTTTGCCGTGCGCAAAACCGCAGAAGGCCTTAAAATCCAACAGGCGAGGATAAAAAGCGTTCGCAGCGCTTATTACCCAAGCATCTCGCTATTCTCTGCATACGGCATCTCTTATCCCAACACCATCTTTGTCCCTCCGGTCGACCAGGCCTATTCTATCGGTTTTGTAGGCCTGAAAGTTCAGTACAACCTCTCTGCGCTCTACCACAACAAACATAAAGTGAGCGCCGAGGAGAAACGCCTCAGGGGGCTTGAGCTGCAAAAAGAGGCACTGGCAGATAATGCCCTTCAGGAGGCAGAAAGCCTGGGCATCAAATACCTGGAATCCTCCCAGCGGATCCTGACTATCCAAAAACAGATCTCCCAGGCCGCACAGAACTATAGGATCGTAAGCGCAAAGTATTTCAACCAGCTCGCGCTGCTCACCGACCTGCTGGATGCGGATAACCTCTACCAGGAATCCCTGTACAGCCTGGTCCAGGCCAAGGCATCGCGTCAGCTGCTCATCTACCGTTTAAAATACACCTCAGGCAAACTATAATAAAATCAAAACCAAAATGACAACAAAAAACAACACCAAGGTAAGCCTGGCCAACCGTGCCTACCTGTTTATCGCCATAGCCATTATCATCACCGCCCTTGTTTACTTTTGTATCCACATCACCGCAAACCTACAGGCCGTGCGCACCAACGATGCCCAGGTGGATTCCCACATCAACCCGGTTTCTGCAAGGGCAGGGGGATTTATCAAAAAAGTCTGTTTCCAGGAGCACCAGCTGGTCAAAGCGGGCGATACCCTACTGATTCTGGAAGAAGGTGAGTACCAGCAAAAACTCAACGAAGCCAATGCTTTTTTAGAAGATGCCAAGGCCCAGCTCACCGTACTTGAGGCCGGGATCCGTGCCGCAGAAACCGCAACACTGCTCAACGGTGACCAGATACAGGCAGCCCGTGCCAGGCTCACCCAGCAACAGGCCGATATCAGACGTTACCGTAACCTGATCAAAGAAGAAGCAGTAACCGGAGCAGACCTGGAAACAGTCCAGGCCAGATATGATGTCGCGCTGAGCGACTTCCACGGCGCGCAGAGCGGACTCAAGGCTGCCCAGGCCAGGGTAGAGGAACTCAGGTCCAGAAAAGCCCTGCTTGATGCCGATCTGAAAAAGAAAACTGCCCAGCGCGAGCTCGCCAGAATCAATTTCGGCTATACTGTCATCACAGCACCCTATGCAGGAAGGATGGGCAGGAAAACCATTCTCGAAGGCCAGCAGATCCAGCCCGGACAGCCTCTGGTTTCCATTGTAAACGAAAACCAGAAATGGATCACCGCCAATTTCAAAGAAACCCAGCTAGAAGGCTTGCGCATCGGACAGGCCGTGAAAATCGAAATCGATGCCATTTCCAAAAAGACCTACAAAGGCAAAATTGAAGCCATATCGGCATCCACCGGCGCAAAATTCTCGCTGCTTCCACCGGACAATTCAACCGGAAATTTCGTGAAGATCGTACAGCGCGTACCGGTAAGGATCAGCTTTGATGAAAAGGACATCCAGGAAGTGAAGCCAGGAATGAACGCAAACGTTTCGGTATATCCCAACTGATATGAAAACACCCCAATATCTCAATAGCTGGATGGTCGGGAAACCAGCCCTGCAGCTGATGCTCTTTCTGGTCATGCTTTCCGGCATCGTACAGTTTGCAGCCTTTGCCATGAGCCAGCAGTATCTCATCGCCGCCATGGGCGCCCAGAGCGAGGACATCACCTTTGCCCTGCAGATGAGTTACGTGGGCATACTGGCCATGCTTCCCCTGCATTTCAGGCTGATCCGTTATTTCCAGGTGAGAAACTATCTGATCTCTGCTATCTCAATGGGCATAGTGCTTAGTGTGGCCTGCATGTATACCACCGACCTGGTGACTTTTGATATCCTGCGCTTTTTCCAGGGATGCGTGGTCTGCATGATCTGCGGCACGATGCTGATGATGTTGAGCACCTACCTGAAAGCATCCTACCGCCAGATTGCCGCGCCATCCATATTCTATGGAACAATCCTGAGCAGCGGTACCCTGATCGGGATCGTTTTCTCCGCCATAGCGCTCAATGACAACTGGAAAGAGATTTACAGCTACCTGATCATCTTTCAGGCCTTTTCCCTGCTGCTGGTGATCATTATATTCAATCCGGATTCAGGTATGAAGCCATTTCCCCTCTATCAGATCGACTGGACGGGTAGCGTGTTTTTCCTCACCGCAGGATGCTCGCTCGCCTACACACTCATCTATGGCAGCAAATACTACTGGCTGAGCGATCCCGGCATCCGCTTTTCCTGCTGTCTGTTTGTACTCATGCTACTGCTGTTTCTCTTCCGCTCGGCTACCCTCAAGCGCCCACTGATCAGCATATCTGCCTTCAGGTACAAAAAGTTCTGGGTCGGACTGATCCTGCTGGCCCTATATTACGGCATCAAAGACAGCCTGAACCTGATATTCGGCTACACTGCAACAGTACTGCAATGGAGCCAGGGGCAGGTCATGACCTTAGGGCTTATAAACGTCGCGGGCGTAGCCTTTTTTATGCTCATAGCAGGTATGCTCATCCTAAAAAACAAGACATTCGTACCATTGATACTCGTGTCGGGTTTTGCGCTGCTGCTAATTTATCACCTCTGGATGTACCGGATTTTTACGCCCGATCTCTCCTTTAGTAACCTGCTTGCCCCCGTTTTTCTGCAAGGGGCAGCCTCGGGACTTATTTTTGTGCCCATCATGATCTTTACCCTAAGCGCCCTGCCACCGTCCACGGGGGTTACCGGTCTCATTGTTGCCGCCTACGTCAGGTTCATCACCGTGCTGAACGTAAGTGCCGGCTTTTATAACCTACAGACCTATTACAGCCAGCTGTTTAAAGAAAGTTTTCTCTCCCACCTGGGTAGTGTGGATTTTGCGGCGGGCGAAAGACTACAGCAATACAAACAGCTCTTTATCGCAATGGGCATGGCCCCCGGACAGGCCGAAAACCTTGCCAACCTGAACCTGAACAAAGCACTTTCCATACAGAGTCAGCTGCTGGGCTATAGAGCCATCTTCCTAACACTGGGAATCATGGTAGCGATAATCCTGGCCTTAATGTTTATCATCGGCATAATCGCAGCCCTTAAGAAAAAATTACAGCCAGGGGTTCAAAGCAAATCCTAAAGAAGCGCGGGAATGGTATATCGCCATCACACAACAGCTGCCTCAGCAAGAGAAAAAATCACGCGCCATCTATAAAATCTTCACACCCAAAGCCAGCCAGTAGCAAAACGGCTTTGGGTTTTTCCTCTCAAGAAACTAAACTTCCATACCAAATTTTTTTTCAATTTGATTCCAAACCAGTAATTTTAACACTAACCAAATCTCCCAGCCATGATCCCAAAAAGTTTTGTTGAAACGCTCGAGCGAAAAACAGACATCGAATCCCTGATCAAACAATATGTTGCCCTTACCCAGATCGGTGCGCAGCTGAAAGGAAAATGCCCATTTTGTCGCAGCCCGCTCTTCACCGTATCCAGGTCCAAACAGATCTATAAATGCTTTAGCTGCAAAAAAGGAGGAGGAGTAGTTACCTTCGTTCAGGAAATAGAAAAGAAAAGTTACCCCGATGCCGTTAAATTTTTAGCCGATTTAAATGGTATGGTTATTCCCGGTTCAGGTATATAGCAATGCCTTAGTGCCAGAGAGAATGGCACGGGCCGAGAGGCTATGCAACAACCGGGATGAATGGGAACCTATACTATAACCAATTGCTTTTTGCAACTTGGCGGTAAGATATTGACCACCCAAACATTGCCGTAGAAGTTCGCCATACCGGACGAAGTCGGTAGGAATAGAGTGGGGTAAAAAAAGCATCTCATAAACTTAACTTCACAGACAATTCCATAGCCTTTAACTGATCAGCTACCAGGATTATGCCTTTGACTTGAAAGCGCTGTAGGAAACGTATCAATAAGTTTTACAAGGCGGCACGCGTCTTAGATATGTATTTTGTTTTCTGTGAATTTAATTTTTTTAATTGGCAATATGGGATGTAAGCTAAGCGGGTTGGGGATGGTCTTATAGTTTGGATTACAAGGATAAATGAAAGCCTAAATTGAAACCAATTGCTATTCGCAACTTAGCGGTAGATATTCACAACCCAGATATTCCCGTAGGAGTTCGCAATACCGGACGAAGTCGGTAGGAATAGGAGTGGGGTAAAACGTCTACACAGTCCTACTATTAATTGATTACTCTATTTATGTTTGATGGATTTTAAGTGAAAAAAAACGTATTTTACGTAAAATTTTCATTTATGTACATTCTTTGCGTATATTTGTTCCAGAATAACGAGGGAATTATGTTAGTAAGGTTTATAGTTGAAAACTTCAGGTCGCTAAGGGATCGCATTGAGCTCAATATAACTAAGTCGGCATTGAAAGGTCATGCTGGAAATTATTTTGAGCATCAGGATAGTAGGTTCTTGGCTACGACAATTATCTATGGGGCAAATGCTTCAGGTAAGAGTGGCTTTTTAAGGGCTTTCCAGGCTTTGGAATTTTTAGTCCTGAATTCGGCAGATTTTAAATTGGATAAAGGAATTGCTCCCTATGAGCCATTTTTATTAGATGAAGACAATCAAAATAATCCAGTAAATTTTGAAATTGAGTTTGTTTCCAATGATATTCGATATTCCTATCTCGTTTCTTACAGCCGGAAGGAAATTGAAGCGGAAGAGCTGAATGTGCATAATGGGAACTATAAATCATTGCTTTTTAGCCGCGAAAAAGGTAAGGATATTAAATTTGGCGATAGTTATAGGGGAGGAAAAAAAACCATAGAACGCATGACTTTGCCTAACCAATTGTTTTTATCTAAGGCAGTAGAAAACAATGTGGAAGTCTTATTGGATGCTTATCGTTTTTTTGATAACAAGCTAAAAGTCTATCCCATTTTGGAAGGTTTTGCAGAAGAGGATTTAAAACGTTTGTATGCTAAGCGTTTGGCCGAAGATGCAAATTCAAGCTTTTCAAGGAAATTCAATGCGCTAATCTGTGCATTAGATACAGGCATAGCTCAAGTTTCTGCAGAGGAAGCAAATGAAGAAATGTTTCGCTTTCCGGCCAACATACCCGACGAGGTTAAGGCAGGTTTTCTTGATCGATATAAATATGATATTAAGACCTATCATAAAGTTTATAAAGGAGGACTGCATGTTGGACAGAAGGCTTTCGATGTAATTGAAGAGTCCTCTGGAACCAAAAACCTATTTGCCTTGGGTGGGGTGATTATTGAAGCTTTAGAGCATGGGCATGTATTGATCGTTGATGAATTGGAAAAAAATCTGCATCCAGATATCACTACTTTTTTGATACGCTTATTTCATCGTCCTGATATAAACCGTAATAATGCACAGCTAATTTTTGCAACACATGACATTACTCAGTTATCCCACGATACTTTCAGAAGAGATCAGGTTTGGTTTGTAGAGAAGGACGAATTTGGGGCATCTAGCATGTTCCGTTGCTCGGACATAGAAGGAGTGCGCTCAGATACGCCTTTGGATAAATGGTACATTGCGGGTAGATTGGGGGCTACCCCTGTGATCCAGGACGAGAATTTTTTAGTAGAGATGCAGGGGGATTAGGTGAAAAGGAGGATTGCGTCACATACACGGGTATTAATTCTATGCGAAGGAGTTACCGAAGAGGTGTACTCTAAGGCTTTGCGTACTGCATTTTTGCCTCGAAATTTGCAAAGAACAGTTACAGTAGATGTGGTACGTTATAAAAAGAACGATCCTACTAGTCTGTTGAAAGAGGCTAAAGAAAGATATAAGCAGGCAAAGAAAGAAAAAATACCTTATAGTCATGTTTGGTTGTTTTTTGACCATGACAACTCTCCCTACTTAAAACCTGCAATAGACGAGGCAATGAGAGAAGGATTTAAACTTGCTTTCACGGCTATCAGCCTGGAGTATTGGTTTATACTGCATTTTGAGGATTGCGGTAAAGCCTTTAATAGTGGAGAGGAGTGTTTGAAATATTTAAAACAGCATTGGCCGAATTACCATAAAACCAAGATTAACCACTTTGTTGAACTGGGAAATCGGTTGACCTTAGCTATTGAGCGTGCAGAGCGATTGGAAAAGAAAAATACGGGAGTGCCTATAGCAGAGGCTCAACCTTACACATCAGTGCATGAGCTCATTACTTTTTTCAGGCAATTGGGTAAATGATCACTTTGTGGATAAATCGCGGATTTTTAAACTAAAATAAATAGTAAATTTGATAATATAATTAGTATGAAAAATAAAAGCTAAAGATTGAAGGGAATCGATATAAAAAGTAAAGAGTTAAGTGTACCACCACTTAACTCCTTGAAATTTATTCGCCCGTACTCGGAAAAGTAGGAACGATACATTTATGATTTTAACGCGAAATAAAGCTTTTTGTTTCGCAATAACAAAAAAACTTACGGGAAACCGTAAAATCCTTTCTTCCGATGTACCTGGAGGTTTAACGTTCCTCCTGTCCTGTACGAAAAAATACGTCACATATTAAGTTTAATAATGCGCTACTTATGTAGCTCCATACTGGGCTTTGCTCTAGCAAGCTGGTATGTTTTACTGTGCACTAAGCACTGGAATTAATAAATAAAACGACGATGGCAACAAATGGAAAGCCTGGCGATAACCGCCGACATGGAGCAGTAAAGGACCGCTCACAAACTTTTAACCCAAAAACACAACAGTGGGTAAAAAGAGATGCTGACACAGGAAAGTTTATGGATGTTAAACAAGATGGTACACCTTTTAAAGGAGTTAGAAAGGAGTCGGGAGCATAGATATGGCATTACTTACAAGCTCTTATTTGAAGAGAGTCTATAATTCGAATTTAACTTCATTAACTGAAAATATCCGGACAAGAAATTTTAGCGCAGGTCTAACATCCAGTTTTGATATTTTCCTTTCGCATAGTTTTCTAGATCGCGATGAGGTTCTTGGTTTATACAAGGTATTGACTAATCGCGGATTTTCGGTTTATGTGGATTGGATTGTCGATCCTCAGCTTGACAGGAATCACGTGACCAGGGAATCGGCATCATTAATCAGGGCCAGGATGAAAGCTTCTAAAACATTGCTACTGGCAGTTTCTCATAATGCCGCAGTATCAAAATGGATGCCTTGGGAGTTGGGGCATGTGGATGGTGATAAGGGTTTTTGCGCCATAACACCAATTTCAAAAGATAATCAGACCAGATCTAGTTATACTGGCTATGAATATCTTTCATTATATCCATATACCACGCTGCAGGATGATACGAATGGAAACGAGCGTTTATGGATTTTTGAGCAGGATGGTGGATACATTGTTTTGGAAGATTGGGTTAAGCACGGGATTAAACCATATAAACGTTAGCCCATGAAAAAGAAAATCTGTTTTGTAATCATGGGTTTTGGGAAGAAAAAAGATCCCCTCACCAATAGGACGATAGATCTTGACGAGACTTATAAAAAGATAATTAAGCCAGCAGTTACAGCTTCTAATTATAACTGCGTAAGAGCAGATGAAATTTCGGAAAGCGGAATAATTGATCGTAGCATGTTTGCCCTGCTGATCAATGCAGAGTTGGTTATTGCAGATATCACTACCTATAATCCTAATGCGTTGTACGAACTCGGAGTGAGGCACGCAGTACGTCCGTATGCTACGATTATTATCAAGGAAGAAGAAGAAGTAAGCCCTTTTGATATTAATCATAGCAGGACGTTAAGCTATAAACACTTGGGGAGTGAGATATCTGCGCTAGAAGCGAAAAGATGTGTAAGGGAGTTGAAGGACCTGATTTTTACTGTTACTGCAAAGCCTTTGACAGACAGTCCTTTGTATTCTTTTATACCAAAAGTTGTTCAGCCTAAGTTAGAGCAGGAACATTTTGATGAAATTATCGGAGAACTTAGGACCAGGGAGGATTCGATTTATTCCTTAATGGAGAATGCTAAGGAAATGATGGTTCGGGAAGATTTCGTTAATGCTGCCCAGAAATGGAAGCGTCTGAGTGAAATGGTTGAAAATGATTCTTTTTTTGTCCAGCAGTATGCACTATGCACTTACAAAAGCAAAACGCCTAATAAACTGGTTGCCTTAACCACTGCGCTAACCATTATGGAGAAATTGAAACCCTTTAATGATGCAGAATCTCTGGGGATAGCGGGCGCAATCAATAAGAATTTATGGCGGGAAACTTCTGATGTTGAATTTTTGAACATCGCCATAGAAACCTATAAAAAGGGATGGAATCTTTTTAATGATTATTATACTGGTGAAAACTATGCAAATTGTTTGGAGCAGAGAGCATTAGTTGAATCGGATTCGAACATGAAAATCTACTACACTATTGAAGCAGAAAGAACCAGAAAGGATGTAATAGATATTGTGTTGCCGATGCTCTCTGTTCCTGAGGAAGAATTGGAGGAGGTAAAATGGAGATCGGCAACGCTTTCCAACTGCTTCAGGTCGCTTGGAGATATATCCAGATCAGAAGAATATGAGAAGAAATTTCTCAACGAGAACCCGGACTCCTGGGAAATTGGCACCTTTCAAACTACTAAAGAAGAACTAATTAAATTGAAATCATAGATGGCATATAACTATAATTTATATATCAGTCATTCGTGGAAGAAAAACAATGAACTGATCAGACTGAGAAGTCTACTCGAAAATAGAGCATATTTTCCCGTTGAGTTTTTGGAAGCGTCTCCAGACCAACCAATCAACTCCCAGAACGAAAGTTATATCAGACACCGCTTGGCCCAGAAAATTGCTAAAGCGGACGTGCTACTGGTTATGGCGGGCATTTATGCAACTACCAGTGATTGGATAGCTTTCGAACTGCAGGTAGCGCGTTCACTGGGCATTCCGATTATTGGAGTTGTTCCATGGGGACAAAGCAATATATCCAGCACCGTAAGATCTTATGCAGTAGATATTGTAGGCTGGAACACAGAAAGCGTTGTTAAATCGGTTAGGTATTATAGTAAATAAAAAGATAATGGCACATAAATGTTTTATATCCTTTAAAACTGAGGATATTGATTACAAAAAATATATACATGATCACCTAGAGGTGGACATGATAGACAAATCTTTGCATATTCCGATCAACTCAACTGATGAAGACTATATCATGAGGAAAATCCGTGAGGACTATTTATCAGATTCAACTGTTACAATTTTTTTGATTGGAAAACATTCTGCAGAAAATTTGCCTTTTGAGAACCAAAATTTCTTGAAGCGTGAACTGCAAGCTTCATTATACCACGGTGTAGACAATACCATGAATGGAATCTTGGGGATAGTCTTGCCAAGTATGTATGATAAGATTTATACAGGAAGTGGAACCTGCAATCTTTGTGGAAACTTTCATAATTATGTAAATATCAATGGGGATTCGGTTATATCAGAATTTGCCTATAATTATTACATACCGAATAATAAATGTGCGTGGAGTGAGGATGATAGATATTGTGTTTTAGTAAAGTGGGATGAGTTTTGCAAGATGCCTAACTATTATATTGATAAAGCGTTCAATAAAAGAGATTCACCAATTTCATCAAAAGTAAAAGTAAGACCATAATGGAAAACAAAAATTACCCAAACTATTATATCGCCGGGGATGAAGCGTCCTTACAAGCCCAGTCAACATATGTTCGCTTTGTAAAATTCGATTTGCTGCTAATGGTTTTCTCAGCACTAATGTGCGTTTATAACTATCAAACCGAAGATTCGAAGCTTGTCATATATATATTATCTGGTGTGATGCTACTAGTTGCACTATTTATATCTATTATACTAAAGTTTAAGAAGTACGAGGATATTTGGTACCGGGGAAGGGCTTTAGCTGAATCTTGTAAAACGCTAACGTGGCGATTCATCATGTGTTCGGAATATTTTGAATCCAGTTTGTCCGCTGATGAAGCAAGTAACAGGTTTATTGACAGGATAAGGGAAATTAATCATGAATTCAATGATTTAACAGGGGTGTTAGCCGCCTCAAAGCTTGCCTTACCAGTGATTACTGGTGAAATGAATAGGATTAGATTGTTACCCCTTGGAGATAGGAAAGCTTTTTATTTAAGTAAAAGAATTACAAACCAGATTCAATGGTACTCGTCAAAAGCCGATAATAATAAATCGAAGTACGAAAATTGGTTTTGGATGGTGATCGTAGCTCAATTATTGGCTTTGTTATCTATTGGATATCTGGTTGTTTGCCCGACTTCGAATTTTAATCTGGTGGGCCTGTTTTCTACCATTTCCGCGACTGGCTTTAGTTGGTTACAGTTGAAAAAGTACCAAGAGAATAAAGAGGCTTATACGACTGCCACCTCAGAACTTAATTTAATCAAAGAAGAAGCAAACAGGTATAATACAGAAATAGAATTTGCGAAGTACGTTCTGGATTCTGAAAATGCGATGTCCAGGGAACATACAATGTGGTTAGCTCAAAAAAGAAGGTAAGAGATGTATAAAGAAGGATTTAATAAAGCGAATATATATGAGAATATCCTGTGGTCTTTTGAAAAAGAAACCGCGGTAAAAAATAGGCCTTGTGTATTTTTAAGCCATAAGCGGGAAGACAAAGCGGCCTGTAAAATTATAGCCAGTTATTTGAAGGATGCGGGTATAGATTATTACCTGGATATTGAGGATAGTAATTTACAAAGCGCAGCTAATTCAAGTGATTCTATTAAGATAACGGAGAGTATTAAGGAAGGGATTAACAACAGCACGCATATGTTGGTCGTTATCTCTGAAAAAACCTATAAGTCACTTTGGGTGCCGTTTGAAGTAGGATATGGACATGCTTCATTGTTGGATCAGGACAAATTGAATGTTGAAAGCAATAAATTAAAACTCTCTGTGCTGACTTTGAGGGATATTTCAGAAGTGAACCTGCCAGATTATTTACAGGTTGCCTACATGATAAAGGGCACTAAAAGTCTTAACGAGTATATCAATAAAATAAATAATAGAATAGGAATAGAGAGCTCATTTTTAAACGAGGTTAGGATGAAATCACACTCTGAGACTATTCACCCGCTGGATGGCGTGTTGAACTGGAAACTCTAAGGCTTTAGAAAGTTTATCCGGAGGGGTTTAACAGAAATCTTAGGCTAAAGCAGCGCCGTTACCAGAAGGGATGATGACAGATCATATTTCTTGGTTATTCAAGGCAAGTTGATTATAAAGTGGTAACTATAATCATCGTATTCATCATGACAATGGGCGGCGTGCTTACTCACTTCTGATAGCGCTGTAGGATTCAAGTTGAGGAGATATCATCCGCAAACTGATTCGTTGTATACGGATGATACTACTACCGATGTACCACACAGGAAAGAGCCAAGGAGAATTTCGGTGAATATGTTCGCAACATCCACTGGATATTGATGCTCAATAGAACCAAGAGCCAATATGTGTATTTTAAGTGAAATGAGTTCGCCGATATTTTGACCGCTGACTTCTGAAAAATTTTTGATGAGCCGCAACAGATAGCTATATAGTTACCGCGATGTGCTATCAAATAGTCCATTCAATACCATTACTGCAAGATAACAAATGATTTGGCTGAACAGGCTTTTACGGGAAACCGTATTTTTTTGTAATAACAATTCATGAATTTAGGCCCATAAATCACACAGTTTATTATGGGCTTATATTTTCGAAAATCACTCAAAGCAGGACCATTTCGCCTCAATTTTTCAAAAAGTGGCATTAGCTACTCTGCCGGGGTTAAAGGAGCTCGCCTGAATATCGGTCCCAGAGGTACCTATGTTACCCTTGGTGCAAATGGAATATATTACAGACAGCGTATAAGTGGAGCAGAGCAACCCTCACCTCGACATATTCCTTATCAACCAATTACCATTGAAAATACTGGACTTCATACCATTACTTCTTCGGACATCGATCAGTTGACCGACGTGGATTCTAAAGCCTTCATTGACGAACTGACCGAGAAGGCCTCGAAGATATCTCTGGTCAAGTGGTTAGGGATTTTACCTATGATTGTTTTTGTAATACTCTTGTCGGTATACTCACTCAAGACCAAAGAGATTGTCCTGCAGCATGGAGGTCCTAGAAATGTTGTTATTATTGATTCCTATGTGGGCTGTAACATCCGGGTTAGGCCTGATGCGAGTTCCGCCATATTGGCAACCGCGAAGAATGCAGAGGAATTTACTTTGCTGGATGCCCCAAATAAAAAATGGTATAAGATTAAAATCAAAGATACTGCCGGATATGTAGCCTCAATGTTAGTGAAAAAGGATCTGGTAAATGACCCCAGAGAGGTTCGTTCAGAGCTTTATTCAATTAATCCGGGCTATTCATGGCAGCTAGGCTTAGGCTTTATATTTTTTGTTGTCTTGATTGTATATTTAGCACGAGTCGATAAAAAAAGGTTTGCAATGGAGCTTCATTATGAAATGGATGACCAGATGGTAACTATCTATCAGGCATTTGGTGATCATTTTCAAGCTTTTAACTCTTCAAGACGCAAGTGGCAGTATTTACATGAACAGCGAAACCAGGATTGGAAACGCAATGCAGGAGCTGGAAGATTAGTCAATCGTGTATCGATTGGCCATATATCGGCTAACCTTTCTCCGAGTAAATATCTGAAAACCAACGTAAAAATACCTTGCATTCAATTGCGCAATACTCAACTGTTTTTTCTTCCTGAACGCATGCTAATCAGACGAGGAAAACGTTTTGCTGCGGTATTTTACCGCTATCTGGAAATCGATGGTGGTACGACGCGTTTTATTGAGGATGAAGTAGTCGCTGCGGATGCACGTGTGGTCGATCATACTTGGAAATATGTAAATAGAAGGGGAGGCCCGGATAAACGTTTCAATAATAACAGGCAACTACCAATATGCTTATATTCTTTATACACATTGCGTTCCGCTACGGGCATTAATGAAGTAATTTCCACATCCAAAATTGGCGCATTTGATGGGTTCGCGAATTTTCTTCGTCAGATTGGCCAGTTACAAGCTACTATGAGAGAAGGTGTGAAAATTGCCTGATCAGCAGGGGAGATAAGCAAGGGAAAATTCCAATACTTTAATAATTATTCGCTATTATCAAATGCTCAGCTACTGCCGGGCATTTTTTGTTTAAAAAACTGATGAATTTATTTACGGTAGCACCTAGGTGAAAAATTTGCCAGATTGAACTCTCTATCTATTATTTCGAGGTACTTTCGGGAACACGGGCACTAAAATATTTTCTGAGCAAATACAGGCTTAACGGTTTAAGCTCCTTTGAAGGATACAATGGGTGGCGACCATCTGCAGTAAAACATTCCAGCGTCGTATCGACAGGAGTACACCATGTTCTACCGATTGAATAGATTGTCAAGGTATCTGGCTTCGTTATTTTTTTGAAATGATTAAGTTTTACCGTATCTAAAGCGATGCTTTGCTTACCATAAATAGGTTTGTCGCAGTCCACTGCTTCATAGTGGTCATCCGCCCAATACATGCATTGTTTTTGGAGATTCAGTTTAATCAAAATAACAATTGCCAGCCCACAAACTGCAAGTATGAGTGCACTCTTATTTTGATGTTGGCTGACCCATGCCCGCATTTTTATTAAAATAAGCTTTTTATGGTCTTCAGATTCATTACCCGTCGGTAGTTCAGGATCCTTCGGTAGTTCGGGATCTTTCAGCTGTTCGGGATCCTTGGTTTGTTCAGGATTCTTTGGCAGCCCAGGGTTTCCACTAGGTTTCCTAAAAGTATCAAATCTGAAAGGCCTGGGTTGATAATCGGTCAGCCAGGCCAGTAATTCCACTACACGGCCGCTCGAATCCTTGTCGGTTTTCAGCATCAGCTGTTGAACCGGTCTGAAGTTAGCTGTCGTGAAAGTGTCGATCGCATTTGCATAACTGCCATTCTGATCCGGCTTCCCGAAAAAATCTTTAAGTATTCTGCTGTCTGACTCAGCATTGTACCTGGACAGGTAAATGTCTAGGCATTCTTTTTTAAGGTTTGCAGGAGTGGGATCCTTCAGGTTGATTGATGGATCGTCAGACTGAAGAATTTCCAGATAATGACTGATAACAAGTTGTTTGTATTCCTCGAACATTTTAAAAGCGTATGGTGGCGCAATGTAGGAGAATTTAGCGAATTCCAAAAGCTTTTTGCGCATTCGATCGGTATTATCGACACGATCGGAATTCGGTGCTTTAGAGGCGATTAGGCGGTATACATTTGCATCATGATTCGTTTCTGAGCTCCGGTTAGCTACCGGTTAAAACAAAAGAAATAGATGATAAAAACATGAGACCAGGGCACGGTAGCCTACAGGTAAAACGGAAAGCTGCCACTGGCTTCCGTGCCCCAGGTCTCAAGCTTTCCAAAAATTTCAGAAGGCCTTCTGAAAAATTACAGCACCCCCCACGGCGGTCGTGGAGGACTACATTTTTCGAACTTTTAAAATTCAGGAACCATGTTTTTTCCTTATTTCATTGCACTTATATTGGGATTAGTGAACCCTTCAACTCAGTCAAACGGTAATTGTCACGCTACAACTCAAGTTAGCACAGCCACTAATGATTCAGACCCTGAAACCGACCCAGGTGATGGGACCGATACTGGTGGTGAGACTGGGCAGACCCCGCCACCTAAGATCAATGACTAAAGCGGGATAGCATAGCAGGCTATTTGGACAGCTTGTCCAAATAGCCTGTTTATTTCTTAAGCTGGCGAGAGCCGGCTTTTTCATTTTATTGTGTGTTTTTTATGTTGGTTTTTGGCACCTATTTATATATTTTATAATTTCGAATAAAAACACAGAACTATTGAGACGCTTTCTCCACCCCCTAATACTGCTGCTGTTATTTTGTTGCTGTAAGCGACCAGCTGAGAAAAAAAAGACTACCATTAATCCTGCTTATGACCAGGCTTTCGAGTACCGGCAACAAGGCATGATCGATAGTGCTTTCCGATATTTCAATATAGCCAAAGATATTTTTTTACAAGAAAGGGATAGCCTTGGAGTAGGGAAATGCCTGTTGAATATGGGGATTTTTTCTACTGATAAGGGCGATTATTTCGGTGGCCAGGAATTCTCGTTGGCTGCCCTTAAATTTTTTAACCAATCAGATACGCTGCAATACGTTTTTATCCGGTCAAATTACAACAACCTGGGCATTGCAAGCTATAAACTTAAAGATTATACCCACGCGCTTGAGTTTTATGAGCAGGCCATCCGTTTTTCAAATGACCCATTGGATACACGCGTTTACCTGAACAACCGTGCTAAACTTTATCAGGAAATGGGGCAATATGATAAGGCGCTGGAAATATACACACAGGTACTTTCCGGGGTAAGCAGGAGTAGAAAAGATTATGCGCGCGCCTTATCCAACGTTGCGATGGCTAGATGGCAACAGAATCCACAGGCCAATGTGCTTAGCGATTTCTTCAAAGCCTTGCAGATCAGAAAAGAAGAGAAAGATAACTGGGGACTGAATGCAAGCTACTCTCATTTGTCTGATTATTATGCTGCCAAACTTCCCTTAAAGGCACTCGCCTATGCCGATAGTATGTACCGGATTGCCGGGCTATTGGAAAGTGGTGATGATAAACTGTTAGCACTGAAAAAAATTATTCGCTTAACTCCAGGTGGACTCGTGAGGCCATACTTCAAGGCATATGAGCAGCTTGATGACAGTCTTCAAACAGCCAGAAGTGGAGCAAAGAATCAGTTTGCCCTCATTCGCTACGAGAGCGAAAAGAATAAGGCCGACAATTTGCTTTTGCAGAAAAAGAACGCTGCCAAAAACTATCAGCTGGGCATGGTTATTTTCACCGCCCTATTGGTGCTGGTGGTTGTTGGCGTTCAGTTCCGTGTACGCAGGAAAAAACTCGCCGAGGCAGCAGAAAAAAAGATACAGGAAAGCGAGCTTAGGACCTCTAAGCAGGTCCATGACGTGGTGGCCAACGGGCTTTACCGGATGATGAAGGAAATTCAAAACCGTATCCATTTGACCGCTGAAAGTTTGCTGGATAAAATAGAGGTGTTATATGAAAAATCTAGAGATATTTCCTATAACCGTCCCACACAGCGAGAGTTGCCTTTTGAGCTCCACATTAGAGATGTACTGAGTTCATTCTCAGGGGAGCAGACCAGAGTGATTATAGTGGGTAATTCGCCCGAGGTTTGGGCGGGTATTGCCATAGACGTGCTCTATGAGTTGGAACAAGTCCTTCAGGAACTAATGATTAACATGAGCAGACATAGTGGAGCTGACCATGTGGTGGTGCGTGTTGAACGCCAGGAAAAAATGGTAAAGATCAGTTACCGGGACAATGGCAAAGGGATGGCTAAAAGTGTAGTTCAAGGCAATGGACTGCGCAGTACGGAAAACCGTATTAAATCGATTTCTGGATCTATTATCTTTGAATCCATTCCTGGGGAGCGGGGACTTAAAGTCTTGATTAGCTTTCCAGTGTAAAACAATTTACCATGATCAAAAAAGTTATTATTGCCGAAGACCATTCAATGGCCAGTATTTCAATTGTTAAAATAATGGAAGACTTGGACATCCCAAAAATTCAATACACTTATTACTGTGATGAGGCACTGATGCATATCCGGAAAGCTATTGAGACCTCAGAACCCTTTGATTTGCTCATTACTGATCTTTCTTTTGAGGAGGATCATCGTGAACAGCATTTAAAGGGCGGTGAACAACTTATTGCTGCAGCCAGAGCAATCCAACCTGGACTTAAAGTATTAGTGTTCTCCGGTGAAAGCCGCCCTGCTATAATTGGTTCACTTTACCGTGAGCTAGCCATCGATGCCTATGTACGCAAAGGAAGGGAGGACAGTGCCGAACTTAATTCTGCTATGAGGATAATCAATTCAGGCAAGCTTTACATGCCGATGGAAATCAGGCGCAGTGTTAATCAGAAGAACAGTTTTGAATTCAGTACGCTTGATGTCACCATAGTTTCGCTTCTCTCCAGTGGAACCAAACAGAAAAATATCCCAGCTTTCCTTCAGGCGAATGCCATTACACCTTCTGGGCTAAGTAGTGTAGAGAAGAGGCTTAACACAATGCGGGAGGTGCTCGGTTTTTCCAATAATGAGCAGCTTATTGCTTATTGCAAGGATTTTGGAATTATTTGATTCCAGGCCTTATTTTAATCGTACAATTTTCACCCTTGGGGGTTCCCGTAGAAATGCCATCTGTTAGTGATCTATTTTTGGTGTACACAAAAAATAGATATCAGATGAAAAAGTATTATGTCAACACTTCGGCACAGTCCAACGGTGACCATGAAGTCCATAACCAGGACTGTAGCTATTTGCCCGCTCAGCACAATAGGAATTACTTAGGTGAATACAGTTCTTGTAGTGGCGCAGTAACAGAGGCAAAGAAAACGTACAAGTCAGCAAACGGCTGCTATTATTGTAGCAATAGTTGTCATACACGTTAACCATTAAGAAGGTGTCTGTACCCAAAGTGCAGGCACCTTTTTCTCATTGTGGGGTTTTTCGCCTTACTCTACCTAGAAAATATTTTCAGATTTATTGCCCTGTTACGGTTTCCCGTAAGGAATAGCAAATGGCCTTGGGTAATTTTGGATTACAATATCAGAGAGATGTAGTATCAGCGCCCGATAGGGGGTGAAGCCTAACTAGCTTCCAACATGCAAATGATTATTACATGGGCGTTCTGAGATTGACCAAATGAGCTTTTAATTTTTAGTGCGCAATTGGCAATAAACCAAAGAAAAGAAACATGAAGAAAATCAATGAGTGCTGTGAAGTTTCATCACCGGCCAAAAGAACTAATACTCATCTAGCTCGAATGAAATTCGCTACAACAAAGCAAATCATAGGCTGTTTCTTAGGGCTAACATCCATCCTGTCGGCTTGCGAGAATAGCCAAGGTGAGGCTGCAACTGTCTTTACTAATGACAATTGTCTGCCAGCAGTGAAATCAGTAGTTGAAGGACTGAATCAGTCGAAAATCAATTTGTTTGTCGAAACCTCGGGAAGTATGTCAGGATTTATGTCTGCAAACGGTACAAGTTTCCAAAACGATATCTGGTCCATTGTAGAAGGACTTCAAAATAAAGTTGGTGAACATTTAAATCTTTTTCAAGTGCGCTCTAAATCAGAGGCCATCACGGGGATTTCAGTTGCGAACTTTAAGCAGAAGCTTAATACAGGTGGTTTTCAGTCAGCCAAATCCACTGATATTCCGGAAATGTTGGACAGTATTTTTAGCAAGGCAGACGATAAGACAGTATCTATATTGGTTTCTGATTTGATTTTTTCGCCGGAAAATGGTAACCAGGCCCAGCACAGCCAGATCAGTACTGATATCAGACAAAGATTCAGCGTGAAAGGCAGATCAAGCGAGTTAATTCAATTATCTTCTGATTTTTACGGCAAAACTAGAGTAGCTTCAAGTCCGTATTACATCTGGATAATTGGGGAGTCAAATCTAGTAAAAGCAGTATCTGCACTTGTCGGAAAAATGATTACAGTTCCAGTCAATAGTGCTGATTTTGCTATATCTCTTCCTCGCCCAAGATACTCTATTTTTCCTGCCTTGAGTCAAGTGACCAACGCTTTGCCAATAGCATGTCCTGTTGATGGAGGCTATTATGTCTACAGAGAATACAGTGATGAAGATGCCTCAGAGGTTAAGTTTTGGCTGGGAATGAATCTTTCAGAAGTTCCTGCTTATATGACCAAACCAGAATACCTCACCAAATACCTCAACGTTTCGGGCGGAACAGTGGTTCAAATTAAGGATGTATCAGCACTTAGGGAAAAAAGTGATAAAGAAATAGCATCTAAGCTTGGTCTTACCCACATGGTACAAATACGTGCTGATCAGATTGGAGAGGAATCGGTTGTAGAACTCAATCTTCAACGTCACCTTCCTGAATGGTTGGATCAAATTAATATCGATAAAGAGGATGGGTTACGCACACAAACTTATGGGCTTAAAAAGATGATAAAGGGAATGGAAGACGCGCAGGATACCAAACAGCTTTCTGTTTTTACAGAACCACTCAAGATTTATATAACCAAACAATAACTAAAGCTAAATATGTGGAATTTTATTTATGACCGCCTGGTACAAATGATCGCAGGGCTTAAATGGTCTGTCTTTCTGTCCCAAAACAATAACAATATCATCAAAGCAACCCAGATGAGAAACCTTTTTAGGAATGATCTTTATAGCATTTCGGGAATGATAATGATTGCAATTAGTATCGTTATGGCAATTGTTTATTACTTCCTGCTGAACCGCAGGGGAGGATCAGGCTATGCCTTCAAGACCAGATACTGGTTAACAGCACTTTTGATCAACTCATTTTGCGTAGCTGTGGTAATGCTGTGTATCAGTATCTCTATGACCAAAGGATACAGTTTACTTCATCCTTTCAAGTATTGCCTTTCGCTGGGTTTTGTGAATCTAATTTATTCAGCAATTCTCTTTTTTGCACTGTCACTTATTTTTAAACGATATTCTGTTGCCAGCACTACACCATTTTAATTAAGATTATGCCAAGATTATTTGTATTTGCAATTGGTGGAACCGGAGCACGTGTGCTCAAGTCACTCACTATGTTATTGGCTTCGGGAGTGAAGACCAAGGGCTACGATATTATTCCGATTATTATCGATCCTCATAAAGATTTACCTGAGCTAAAAGAATGTAAGAATATGCTCCGGCTATATTCCAGAATTCATAAAAACCTCTTTGGTGATCATAAGCCCGTATCTGACCGTATTTTTTTTCAAGTGAATATGCAATCGCTTTCAGAAACAGCAAAAAGTGGTTTAAAGGAAGGATTCGATTTTGATGAGCGCATTGATGAGACATTCGGGGAGTTTCTCTCCTATAACGCGATTGATATCCAGGACAGTAATAGAGACTTATTGGATCTGTTGTATAATGAACAAACTTTGAATACCAAACTTTCTGTGGGTTTCAAAGGTAATCCGAACATAGGCTCGGTCGTACTTAATAGTTTCGAAGACAGCGACTGGTACAGAAGTTTCGAAAAAATATTTGATAGTGGGGACAGAATATTTGTAATCAGTTCAATTTTTGGTGGAACAGGTGCTTCTGGTCTGCCTTTATTGATCAAAAACTTGAGAAAAAGCAAAAATAAAGAGATTAAGAGTGCCTTTATCGGTGCTCTTCCGGTAATGCCTTATTTCAAACTCTCTGAACCTGATGCTGAGTCGGAACACCAGGATATCGATTCCAATAATTTTATTACTAAAACCAAGTCAGCATTGAGCTATTATGAACATCATTTGCAGCAGGTCAATGCTCTTTACTACTTGGCAGATCCGCATGAACAATCGGTTCCATATATAAATGATGAGTCGAAACAGAACAATAAGGCGCATTTAGTTGAGCTCATTGGAGCATCTGCAATTCTTGATTTTGCAGACAGAGATTTTAATGGTGCGTCGGAAAACCAGTTTCAATATTCGCTTAAAATGGGGACTACCGATGTTGATTTTCGAAACATTGGTGAAGGTTTGAACGATCAGATACGTGCTGAACTGATCAATTACCATACTTTCAACAAGATCCACCCTTATATTAAATCTATGCAAAAGGCTACTATAAAAGATACTGAGGGTTTTGATCATGACTTTTTTAGAAGCAGTTTTATTCGGGACCTTGAGGAATTCAATCAGCATTATTTTCAAGTTTGGTTAAGCGGATTGGGAGAAAATGATCGTAGGTTCTATCCATTCAATCTTTCGATCAAAGATGACCGGTTACATAATATGGTAATTGGAAGTGAAGTTGCTGAGCGCGCGATGATGGGGCTGAGGAAGATCGATTATGATACTTCCAATTTTATCAATCAGATGGAATCGGTCAGGAGGAATTTTGCAGCTATTCCTTCCTCATTAAAGCCTACCAGGTATATCGTGCTGGCCGAAGAGGCCATCCGTACAGTAAATGCAAGTAAAATTAAAGTAAATTAACATGAGTGTTTTAAATATATTCGATGCAACCGGCGACCCACATACAGGGTGGAGGCATACCGAAAAACTTAATGAGTCTGCCATAAGCCAACTTAAAGACAAATCAGCAAAAACCACTAATGCGCTAAACGCCGTTCCCTCGCCTTTTTCCAGGCTGCATACATTCGATACTGCATTCAAACTTGTAACCAGAGACCTGAAAGAAGGACAGGATCGTGCATCTGAAATTTACCGGGAACTTGTTTCCGATTGCCTGGACGCTCTAGAACTATGCTTTAATGCAAACTACCATGAATCGCAAGGTGATGCGCTGACTTTTGTGAATTGGCAAATAGCGGATCTGGAAAGACTTCATGGAGGGAATTATGGCCAGCAAGTACTTGCCAAGACAATCAAGACCTTTATCGAGGCAGATTTTGAGTCCGGAAAATTAGATATTTCCATTATTAAATACCGTGGGCTGGTAATTGCAGGAACTTCACCTTTTACGCTAATGTTTACCTCATCCAATCTGGATAAATCCAGATCCGATAGACCGGGTAACCGTTTTCGAAGTGCGAGGTATAATTCCGCCTTTGATCTGGTAAACCCTGGTAGCGGAAAAGTCTATTTTTCAAAAGCCGTTCCTTTTTCCAAGCGGAGTGAGGCTTTTAAAAATTATCTTGTCGGTCTGTTTAATAAGAATAGGCAACTGAAAGAAGGTCGGTCCAAAGTTTTTTGGGATTATCTGGTTGCTGAGGGGGCAGAGCAGATTAGGCTCAAAGATTCGCCAACCAAACCGAACCTTTCTGCAAACGGGGGAGTATTCCGGGTTGGGGAGATACAGCTGGATAGCAATGCCGATGTTTTTTCAGCAGAAATATTCAATGATCATATCATTAGAGTGGAATATCGGCTTAATGAAAGCAGTTTTTTCGTGCCCAGGTTTCTGCACGATCCGCAAGATAGGAAGTTTGATTTCCTATTGCCTTTGAAACCAGAATTCTTCAGCCACTTTAAACCGCAGGATATCCCGAAATTTTTCACCTACGAGCTGCTGGGCGAGCGTGTTCGGGTTAGCTATAATAATCCTGGACTAGAGAAGCCATTAAGTAAAGATTATGTGCTTCAGGGAAAAACAAAAACTGAGGGGAAAATCGTTTGTGTAGGGAAGGAAATGGATTATACCTTTATGCTGGGGATATTCCCTTTTATCAGAGTGATCGGTAATGATGGCTCGACGCTGAAAGGGTACAACGATTTTTATAAAGTTAGCCTTGCAATAGATGGAGGGCTGAACCCTGCTTTATTAAATACGGATAGTTTCGGCCTTGATTTTTTTAGAATTGAACAGGGTGGAGTTGAAAAGATCTCTGGTAATGGAGAACTATATAATGCCAAACGAGAAGTTCGACGTGCCTTTGAAACCCCGGATGCACTGGCATCTATCTATTATCAGATCAACGGAAGTTACTTTGATCTGATCAACATTTCTTTACAGACCATAGGTGGATTAAACCATGTCAATGGCTTGGTTGTACCTAAGTGGAAAGAAAAAAGCCTTGGGGAAAAACAATTTGATTTTTCAGTCGATTTTGGGACTACCAATACTTTTGTTGCGTACACTGATGATCCTGAGCACCAGTCAATGCCAAGACCTTTTGATATCGATATTTCCGAATTACAAATGGTCATGCTTCAGGAAATCCCTGCTGCATCTGGAGGATCTACCCTAACTGAAAGCTTTTGGCGGGAATCGACAACACGCAACCTGGTTAAATTGACCGTTTGTAATGAGTTCGTTCCTCCAGTTTTTCTGCCTGGCGAACCCAATAGTATTTTTAAGATGCCTTTCAGGACAGCTGTTTATCAAAAGAAGAACATCAATAGTTTTAACCTTTTCAGTGACATGAACATTCATTTCGGTTATCAAAAAACTGAAATTGATAGCACAGCAACAGAGAACCAGGAAATTGTAGCCAATTTAAAATGGAATATTTCAAGTCTAAAAGATCTTGGTTCAAAATCCCGCGTTGAAGGATTTATTGAAGAGCTCTGTATGCTTTTTAAATACAAAGTGCTCCTCAACAACGGTAACCCCAAATTTACCAAACTCAATTGGTTTATCCCACAAAGTCTTTCAGAAGCTTCAATTGAACTATACGAAAAAATCTGGGCTGAAAAAGTCAAAAAGATCCTAAAGTCTGATCATTCTCCTAAAAGGGTTTATGAGTCTGAAGCCCCATTTTATTTTTTGGAACGTACCGGACGGATCGAAAACAATGAGGCCGTTTTATCGATAGATATTGGTGGAGGATCTACAGATGCGATGCTGTTTGTCAATAAGCTGCCCAGACTGGGAACCTCCTTTAATTTTGCAGGTAATATCCTTTGGTCCAATGGATATAACCAGTTGAGTAACGATGCAAAGGACAATGGGTTTTATCAGAAAATCAGCGGTCAAATTGCAAAGAAGGTCGATGGGGACATTTTCCTGAAAAACTCCATGAAAGCTTACCAGAGCAAGTCTACTGATGAAATTATCAATTTTTGGATAAATAATGATGATAAAACCAATGTAACCAGCTATCTGAGCGATCCGGAGTTCAAGATTGTTTATTTATTGCATTATTGTTCAGTGCTTTATCACTTGGCTCAGCTGCTCAAATCCAATAATTATCAGGAACCAACTTGCGTGATCTTTAGTGGTAATGGAAGTAAATACATCGATTTTATTTCAAATGAAAAAACATTGGCCCAGATTACTGCTTATATATTTGGTAAGGTATTCGAGAAAGAAGTTAAACGGCCGCAGGTAATATTGCCAGCAGAAAACCGTAAAGAAGCAACCTCATATGGTGGAATATTTAAAGTTAACGAGGTCGAGTTCCGTTCGAAGTCTTATTTGGGAACGACGATTGATTTCGAAAGGGATTCCTCTATCAGGACCTATAACGATGTTGAGAATTTAATCACCGAAATCAAACCAAGTATCAGGGAAAATATCATTCAGATGCTGGATATGATTGAAGGCTTGAACGAAGTGGTGAATTTCAAGACTCAGTTGAATATCGAATTCAGCATCGGGGCGGTGCGTAACTTTATCGAACAACAGCTTGATGCCAACTTTGAAAAAGGCTATGGTATCCGAAAGGAGAAGATTTCTTATGAAGAGAATGTGTCGGATAGTCTCTTCTTCTACCCACTGATAGGGGTGATTTTTGAACTTTCCAAAATAACTAAAAACCAGCTGGAAGAATTTACGCCCAAGATCAGGAAGTTTTCAGTCGAACCAAGTTCAGAGAATACCTTTGAATTCAGTGCACTAAGTGAGGAGCGGAGCTTCAATAGTGTGTTTGAACTGGCGGTTCCAACCAATAATCCAAACGAGGCTACCTTTTCTATTCTGGCGGATGATTCGGTTTATCAAAGGGCTTATACATCCCGGGAATTTGTTCTTACTCCGGTTTGTGAATTGATCAATGTACCCAATGGCCACAAGATTACCATAAAGCAACACAATCTCGGTAAGCTGCGCAAAGATGGAAACAAGTGGATTGTGACCGAGAAATTAAAACTGGAATTTATCTAAACTATGTTATCATGTTATTTCTAGAAGGAATTTCCCTAATTATTATACTCATATTCCAGTTCAGGAGCTACTGGCGATCCATATTGGAGATCGCTGAACTCAAGGCGCTATTTCCTGTGCGGGAGATTGGGCAGGAAGCAGTTACTGTTATCGAAATCAATGGTCAAAGTGTGGAACAGTTGGATATTAACCATTCCAATAGCACCTTCAAAATGATTATTGCTTCTACAAACGCCTATTTGGGTAAAAACAAAGGGTCCGCAGATTTCAATATCATTAAAAGTATTGCTGATCGAAGTACAGAATCCCAGGAAAATAAAGTTTCTTCAAGCCTTTCCCTTCCCCTATATCTCGGACTGATGGGTACTTTCATCGGAGTAATCTTAGGTCTGGCTTCCATCGCAGTTAACGGCTTTAATCTGAATGATACAGATTTTATTATCAAAGAGCTGATCAGCGGTGTGGTACTGGCAATGATTGTTAGTTTGATAGGGTTGGCGCTTACCACTAATCTCAATGCCAGGATATTTAAAACGGCAATTGTTGCCCGAGATGTGAACAGGAACAGGTACCTGAATTTTTTACAGGCTGAACTTTTGCCGAACCTGGATAATAACCTTTATTCAGCATTGGATCAATTCCGGGCTAATATGACAGATTTTAATCTCAAGTTTAGTAAAAACCTTAGTTTTTTTGATAGCTCATTTAACGAAAATATCAAAAATCTAAAAGCAACTGTTACTGGAATGTCAACGCAAATCGAAGTGGTTAACCGGAATACTTCTGTACAGCTGGAATTTCTGCAAGAACTGAAAAAAATAGGATACAATCGGATGGCTGAAGCCAATCTGAGGGTTTTTGATAAAATTAAAGAGGTGGGGCCGACATTAGTTACTTTCATCAGTGAGCAGCAGAAACTTACCAAAAATATGGAGCAGGCAAACCTCTTTAGTGAGCGGATCACCGGACTTATGGACAGGGTGAGCACCTTTGAAAACGGGGTCAATAATCTAGGAAGAGATATTCAACAATCGGATCTCTTGGGTGGCGAACTGATTGGAATAGTCAAAAAACATTTAACCGCTATAGAGCAGAAAGAATATTTAATCAACGATTATACTGCAAGGTCCAGCAGTGAAGTTGAAGGCTATTTAAAAGGTGCGCTTGATCGAATTCAGTTGTTGAAGAACAAAATCGAATTAGATTTTGAGAAGGCTTTTGATTTTGATGCAGGAAATAACCTAATGCAGAATCTTCAACACCTTAAAGTGATTGGTGAGCATACGGCAGGTTTGCACAATAAGATCGAAGGCCAAAGTTTGAGCGGCATTGAAGGTAAGTTGGATGACTTGATCATGCTATTGGATACCAGAAAAGGCAAACATCCAAAAATCTCGGCACCTGAAATGGAGAGCATACAGGAAGAAAACATCCAAGAGGTGATCCAGACCCGTGTGAACTGGTGGAACAGATTACTGGGAAAGAAAAAATTAGAAAATGGCACAGCAGTCTAAGCGCGATTTCTTTTGGCCCAGTTACGTTGACCTGATGACCAGTTTGTTTGTGGTGATGTTATTGCTCTTCATTATCTCTTACATCAGTTTTAGGACTAAAAACGCTGAACTGGCAGCAAGTAAGGTTGAGATGGACAGGATTCGTCAGATAGATAAGGCGCTCCGTCAGCTTGACAAACGATATTTTTATTTGGATCCAGATAATAACCGTTACAAACTGCTAGTAGATGTGGTCTTCAAACCACACAGTTCGGATATCAACACGATCGGTCCCAAAAGTTTGGCTGATTTGCAGCTAGCTGGATCGATTTTGTTTGAAAAAATGAAAGCGCTTTCCGCAGACCAGGATATTAGTTATCTGCTTATAGTCGAAGGAAATACGGAACGCTATAATGATAATTGGATTAACAATCCTGATCTGGGGTACATTACCAGTTATAAAAGAAGCCTAGCGCTCAAGAAATATTGGCAGTCTAAGGGATTTGATTTCAATGTTTTTGCGAACTGTGAAATTTTGGTAGTAGGCAGTGGTTATTTTGGACATTCTCATCAAAAGAACAGCAGGACTTTTACAATTCAGATTACCCCTAAGTTTAAGATCGCGCCAAGCAGGGATTAAAATGAAACAAAAATCATTATTGCTTAAAGTAGGAACGATTGTTTCGCTCTTATTATTTACCGGTTCAATCGTTTTTGCACAAGGTACACTCAGTGTGGTTTCGTGGAATTTAAAAGATTTCGGAAAATCTAAAAGTGTTGAGGATATAAGCCTTATCGCTCGCACAATTGCTGGTTATGATGTTGTTGCAGTTCAGGAGGTTGTGGCAGGTAATGGTGGAGCTCAAGCAGTGGTCAGACTAGCGCGTGAACTTAACCAAAGCGGGAATAGCTGGGATTATGAAGTGAGTAAGATAACTTCAGGAAGTTCGGCTCATAAAGCCGAGAGATATGCCTTTTTGTGGAAGACAGCTCGTGTAAGCCGGATTGGTAAAGGTTGGCTGGAGGTTCAATACGGGACAGAAATTGAACGCGAGCCCTTCTATGGTCGATTTCGGCTAGGAAAAAGAGAATTAACTTTAGTTAATTTCCATGCGATCACCAAATCGAAACAACCTGAACGGGAGGTGAAATATTTCAGGTTTTTGCCTGCAATTTATCCTGCTGATGAGCTGGTTTTCTGCGGGGACTTTAATTTGCCACAGTCCCACAGTGTATTTAACCCATTAAAATCCATGGGGTATTTTCCTACACTTAAAGCACAGAAAACAACATTGCGCCAACGCTGTTTGGGCGGAGACTGTCTCGCATCCGAATTTGATAATTTTTATTATAGGTCGGCAAAACTTCATATGAAAGCTGCGGGGGTCATCCATTTTTACCGGACGATGAAAGATGTATCTAAGGCCAGGCAGGTTTCAGACCATATACCAATTTTTGCAGTTTATGAGCTCTAATCTAAACATTGACAACCCTTGTGAAGATAAGTGAATAACATTTTCACTTTGATAATACGTAAAACTAAATAATTCTATCCCAAATATGAAAGTACTTTTACAGTTAATACTTTTATTAGGCCTCTGTTCTTACCAGAAGCCGGATACACAACAGGTTTATATCTGCATCAGCCCGACGGCAGAAGCATATCACAAATCTAAAGATGGCTGCAAAGGTATAATGGCCTGCACTCATCAAGTGATGAAGGTTTCTAAGGAAGATGCAATCAAAAAATATAAATACCGCGCATGTAAGATTTGTTTCCGATAACCCTATGAGATTTCAAGTACGGGTAGCAAAAAATGAGGTATTTGCATACCTTTTGTTCTTTAATTAGATCCTTGTCATATTCTGGGAGGCTTTTTATTAGTTCAGTTATAAGCTAGTATGTTTTGCAGATCGATGGGACTGTGCAAGGGAAACCGTAAGGAATGCTGCTTTTACTAGGTTATTTTTGTATGCTGCATGGAGCAGTCGAAGCTAAAATAACAATATTATGCAAACAATCGAGGCGATCAAGCCAGGGCCAAAACCCAAACGTGAGGATGGAGAGTTGGACAAACGTAGAAGGGTTACTCCTGAGAAAAAGGAACAATATCCACCTTTAAAGCCCCACAAACACAGACCAAAAGATTAAAATTTTACCCTGTGCCCAATTTATTTTGTGCACAGGGTTGGCCTAGAACTAATTCCCTTCGAATAGCCTGCTGTTGCAATCGGTGCTTTTTAAACGATTTGATGATATGTGATACAGTCTTGCCTACAGAGAATTTTGTTCTGCCGAAAAATTAATGGCCGCCTTTAGACAGGTTGTTTGGTATTGGGAGCAATACTAATTGTAACTGAAAATTAATGTTCATATGGATTGCCCAGGTAGTCCGCAAGAAGGAATAGCATGTCAGAAAGATTCGTACAGAAAAGAATTAGCTTACACAACGAGGTAAGTTCAGGAAAATTAAAAGTTTCCAGATTATTCGAATTACTTAATGATCATCCCTACAGAGAAGAAATCTGGAATCACTACCAGGTTGAGCTGATTAAAGATGATATTATAGTAATTGATCATATAGATGTACTCTATAAAAAGATAAAATTTTTAAATGAGCATTTCAAACGTTTTTCTGTTTTTGCTTATAATAAGGATATTACCATTACCGAAAGCAAAAAGTATATTGAGGATGTAGGCGATAAAGCGCTGATTTTCACCTTGAAAGAATATATTGAGATCGATGAGGTAAAGCAGGATTTGGATTGTATAGCCATTTACGATTCAAAGAATACTTTTTTTGACGAATTCGATATGGCCAAATTTGCAAATAGGCTATATAGGGATGATTTGGCAGATTTAGCAGACTACAATATTAATTATTTTAGGCAATTAGCAGAAACCAATAAAAAATTCAAGAGATACAGGAGCTATAGACTTGTACAAAATAAGAACGAACTTTTTTTAAGGGGAATTACATCTGTAGACAGATATTTTGAGTATGGAATCGATTTTACGTTTGTAGTTTCTATGCTATCCTTTCATAAAGATATGACAAGCAATGAAGGTAATGCCTATGCGATTTCAAGTGCGGCAGTATCGGAATCAAAACTGGAAATCATTATTGCTGATAAAAATCTAAAGGATGCAGGTGAATTTGGAAAAGTAAGTTCTGCAATGGTTATCACTACCAATGATCTTGGCCAGGGCTCTCTTAACTATAACAAAGTGATAAAAGTCGGAGGAGAATTGTTTAATGGTGTATATATTTTTCCTCCAAGCGATGAAGTACAGAAAACCAAACTGGTTCTTTCGCATTCTTCCACTCCATCAACAGTTTTAGCAAAGCTAAAAGAATTTAATACCCTGTTAAACAATACTGATGAATTTATTAAAGAGTTGCAGGAAGTCAAGCAGTTAAAATCGGCTGACGAATTGCGCCAACGGATACTGTTAAAGTTTTCTAACCCAAGGAGTTCTTTTAAAGATGTTCGCCAGCTGAGAGATATTTTCAGAACCGTTATTTCAAACGAAATTGAAAGTTTTGCAAAGCTTTTGGAAATGTGTGGTAAGGCCGAAGAGCTGGATATCGATTATGAACTCAAAGAAAAATTAAGGGTCATTATATCGGATATCCTCCTTTCTGCCCGGAAATAGGGTTTGACAATTGAGGGTAAAGGCGTTGCTTTTACCCTTTATCATTGAACGATCGCTGTATTAATATTTGAGCCTACAAAAAAATAAATACCGTCAGCCCACCATACCTTCTCCTAAAGGCCTCGTCCCACCGGGCAGCGTGGACAAGCCGATCGGTGGGGAAGGGCATAACCCAAAAAACATAGCCTCCAAACCCAACCCAAATAAATCTTTTTAGTGACCTTATTTTTTTTAATCCGTTGTGAAATAATTTTTAACTATTGAAAGTAGAATTGGAATAGTCTAAATAATTCTGTTGCGTAATTGTATTCATTTCTGTTTAACTTATTGATTTATAGGTTTCGTTTATCTTCAGGTCAACTTAAAGAGTTTAGCTGATTCACCAAACATTAGTGCCAGTGACGTTACGCCACATGAAACACCACTACCCACCACTATATGTCATCCCCCTAAACGCCTCTTCCCACCGGACAGCGTCGGTAGGCCGGAAGGGAGCAACCCCAGCGACCCACAACCACTGGACCCAACTTAAATAAACCTGACAAAAGCGGAACCGAAGCGCAGCGAGGTATAAGCGGATGGCAGGACTACCTTAACCCAAGAACCACAGGAACCTGCTTTCCAAAAAAAAATCACTGAGGCTTACCCACATCAGCTAATTTTTCCAAGCCCGCAAACGATACACCCAGAAAATACAAATGAATTTTACCCCAACTGCCCCATGATTTTTTTGATGCTTTTTTCGATCATCTTTTTATCTGCCCAAGTCGTGGCCAGGTCAATGGCGGTATGGAAATGCTGAAGTGCTTTTTGATCATCAACATCCATATATAGATTTCCCAGCAGCGAAAAATAAAGGTGGTTATCATTAAGCCCGAGTTTTTCAGCCGCTTTGATAGCCTCCTGTTTGCCCACAGCCTTTGCCAGCGCAAAAGTCCTGTTCATCGCCACAATCGGAGAATACTCCAAAATGAGCAGATTGTTATAAAGCTGCAGGATATTCTCCCATTTCTCCATGCTGTCCTGTTTATGGGTATGCCAATACGCAATGGCCGCTTCCAGATGATATTTGGTCAGTTTTTCGCCCTTAGAGGCCCTGTTGAGATAATAAATACCCTGCTCAATGAGCGTCCTGTCCCATAAAGTTTCATCCTGATCCTGATAAAGTATGGCCTCACCCGATTCCCCGGTTCTGGCCCCGAATCTCGAGGCATGAAAACATATCAGTGAAAAAAGCGCATTGACAGCGGGAACATCGGTAATCTTGTTCTCAATGAGCAGATAATTCAGCCGCATTGCCTCAGCACAAACATCCTTGCGCAGCGTGGCATCATTCGAAACAGAATAATATCCCTCAGAAAACAGCAGGTACAAAGCGGTCAGTACCGTCTCAAGCCGCTCATTGATTTCAGACCGCTTGGGCTGCTGGATCTTGATACCCCGCTCTTTGAGCTTTTCCTTGGCCCGTTTGAGTCTTTTGTATACCGTATCCTTGCCGGTCAGAAACCCGTCAGCAATCTCCTGCACACCAAAGCCGCACAATAAATTCAGCGCAAGGGAAATCTGCGCCTGTTTGGAAATCGCAGGGTCACAGATGGTAAACATCATCGCCAGTTGACTGTCGTTAATGTTTTTATCCGATAGATCAAGGTCCACCTCATCCTGGTGAAGCTGGGAATCAAGCCTGATCTGCTGGCTGAGCTTTTGCTCGAAAACAGCATTGTGCTTGAGGAAGTTTTTGGTCTTGTTCTTGGCCACCGTATACAGCCAGGCCACCGGATTTTCCGGAATCCCCTTAACACTCCAGGTTTCGGCAGCGGTCAAAAAAGTATCGCTCACAATATCCTCGGCAGTTTGGATATGCTCGATGCCAAAAAGGAAACAGAGTACCGAACAGATCTTCCGGTACTCTGTCCTGAACAGATGTGGAATAAGCGCTGTTTCTTTCATCCAGCCAAATTACGAGCTATTTTGAAATTGGCCGCCACAAATTTAAACAGCCATCCGGATTTCCACATTTCCCCCCAATGCCAATATCGGGCAGCCCTTGGCAATTTCGGCAGCCTCAGCATAATCTTTGGCCCTGATCAGGATCAATCCACCGATCGACTCTTTGATCTCCGCATAGGGACCATTGATCACATTCCCCTCAGCGCCCACAATCACCCCGTCTATATCCCATCTCTGGAGCGGCCTTACCAGCCTGTCCTGAGCAGCAATCCCCCCAAACCAATCCTGCCACTGCTTGATCGAATCCTGCAGCATCTCAGGAGAAGGCTGATCTTCAGGGCTCTTAAAGGCCCTTCTGAAAATCAATAAAAATTCATTCATGATAACTGGTTTTAAGATTAATATCAGAAAATTATCCGAACATACCAACTTTATAGCTGCCCGACGTATTCGGGAAAGCCAGGTTCAGCCTGTTCCAGGTATTGATGGTGGTAACCACAAGGGTTAGATCGATCATTTCCTCATCCGAGAAATGCGCAGCAACCTTACTGTACACCTCATCGGGAACATGACAGGCAGTCACTGCCTCAGCCCAGGCAAGGGCGGCCCTTTCACGATCAGTGTAGTAGGGCGTTTCTCTCCAGGCGCTCAGTCCGTAAAGCCTCTGCTCGGTTTCGCCTTTTGCACGTGCCTCTTTTGCATGCATATCCAAACAATACGCGCAGGCATTGATCTGTGAAACCCTGAACTCTACCAGTTCCATCAGTTCCGCCCCAAGGCTGGATTTTTTAAGGTGGGTACCCATTTCAAACATGGGTTTTAACCCGTTCATTCCCTTAGCGAATAAGTTGATTCTTTCTTGCATTGTTTTCAAATTTTAATTTTTAAAACCTATTGACAACCGGAAGCGGAAAAATTGGACAGATTTTATTTTTATTTTTGTCGAAACGGATATTTTATGTTTAAGTTATTGATAACTAGGTTTATAATTTAACGTTGCGGAAACTATTCCGATACAGAACTGCAAGGCGAAGGCTTTGCCAGAAGGACATCTACCTCCTTAAATTTACTTACCGAAGTAACAGACGCCTTCCTTTCAATCCATACACCAATCATTTCAGATTGCTCCACTTAATTTTAAAATACATTTAGCTCCGGTAGAGTGAGCTGCTCACAGCACCCCGCCGATCTATCAGTTAACAGCGCGGCTTTAGCAAGGATCTTTAGTTTTATCTGCAGAGTTGAAATATCGGCACTCCATCCCAAATGACGATATAGCGTCGACGCTGGTATCGTGTTTCTTGTTTTAACTTGCTGTTTTATAGTGTTTTGTTTATCTGGCGCGGGCTTTGGTCATACCGGGCAGACTAAGATCAACAATTTTGAAACTATGGAACTATATAATTATCTGCTCCAGCATTTCTGCCCACAGGCAGAGCCAGCAGCATCAGCAGTGTATCCTGCCCGGCAGCCTGAAAGCAGCGGTCCTTCCAAAATACGGACCGGAGGGCTCAAAAAAAGGAACCTTGCCCTGCAAAAACTGCCCGAGGGCATATGGCCGGCAGACAACCCATCGGACCACCTTGCTTTCTAAAATCGCTGATTGGCCCAAAGCTAAACTTCGCTCAGTGGTCACTGGCATTATTAACTAACAATTTATATCAATTTAAAAAAGGAGAAAACAATGAACTTAAAAAACACCTCCGCTACCCAAGTTTCACCTGTCACAACAACAGCAGGTGAGGAGCCCGTTCCCTCTCGTTATGCACTCAAGATCGGTGAGATCGAAGTACTGGTGATCAGCGACGGCGTACTGCCGCTTCCCACCCAGATGCTGGCACACAACGCCGAGCCGGAAGTCAGGGCAGAATGGCTGGACAACATGTTCCTGCCCTCAGAAGCTTTCGATTGGGCGCTGAACGTAGTGCTTGTCCGCAGCGGCGAGCAGACCATACTGATAGACGCCGGACTTGGCCTGGACCCGGATTTGCAGTTGCCACGGGCCGGACAGCTGATCAAGCGCTTAGCCGCTGCCGGTATCGATCTTCCCTCGGTGACCGACGTGGTACTGACCCATATGCACATGGACCACGTAGGCGGCCTGCTGGTTGATGGGGTAAAAGAGCGCCTGCATCCGGACCTGCGCATCCACGTGGCCGCGGCAGAAGTAAAATTCTGGGAATCGCCCGACTTCTCCCGCGTGTTCATGCCGCCAGGATTCCCCGAAGCGCTCCGCGCTACGGCCAAAAAATTCAGTGAAGTGTACAAGAGCCAGCTCAGCGTCTTCGATGATGAGTATCAGGTGGCACCGGGCGTAACCATTTCCCGCACCGGAGGCCATACCCCGGGCCATAGTGTGGTCCATGTGAAATCCGGTAAGGACCGCTTGACCTTTGCCGGCGATCTGGTATTCGCAGTCGGTTTTGAACACCCAGAGTGGTACAACGGCTTTGAGCACGATCCCGCCGAAGCTGCCCGCGTGCGCATCGAGCTGCTAAAGGAACTCGCAGCTACCGGCGGACTACTGGTAGCCACGCACCTGCCGTTCCCATCAGTAGGCCACGTAGCGGCAGAAGGCGAAGCTTTCCGCTGGGTGCCCATGTTCTGGGATTACTAAGCAGGACCTGCCCCAACGGGCGCTGTAGGATCGGTAAAAATCAGATCCCCCGGCAGCACTCCGTGCTGAACGCCAGATGGCAAGAAACCAAAATCAACAAAGCGGCGGTTTCCAAACGAAAACCGCCGCTTTTTAAGCTGCGAAAAAGCTACTAAAAAAAATCAAGCTACAGCTACAAAGGATTGTCCGCCCATCAGGCCACCGGACCGGAAGGCCAATCCGCTCTGATCAAGCCACAGGGCAAGGCCCATCAGGAATAACGGCCGAACTTCATCCACCTTTCTCCTGTATTTCAGCCATTGCCACCGTATTATCCAATAAAAAAGAAAACCTATGACTTCAAGACTCAATTTAAACAAGCTTTTCCCCCAGGCCTACCGGATCCTGACAGAAATGGACGAGGCGATCAAAAAATCGGACATCAGCCCGCTTTACCTCGAACTGATCAAAATCCGCGCCTCCCAGCTCAACGGCTGCGCCTACTGCCTGAGCAAACACACCGCCGATGCAATAAAACTTGGCGAGAACCCCAAACGTATTTTCGTCATCAACGCCTGGCGGGAAGCCCCGGACTGGTTCAGCGGCGAAGAAAAGACCATTTTGCGCCTCACCGAAGAAGTTACACAGATCGGCCTGAACGGGCTGAGCGATCTGGTCTACGAAAGCGCGATCAAGCTTTTCGGCGAAGAAAAAACCGCCCTTCTGCTCATGGCTGTGATCAACATCAACTCCTGGAACCGCATCGGGGTAGGACTGCACCTGCATCCCGCGCTCTAAAAGCCCCCGGGGCAACAGGCCGGCCCTACCGGCAGCCCATATCCCCAGATAAAATTCAAGTCCCGCAACCGCCATCGGCAGTTGCGGGATTGTCAATAAAACTGTTTAGCTAATTTTTTTAGTAAAAAATAAGTATATTTGACCTTTGAACTAGCATACCTTTTTAATGATTGAGCTGGAATATTTTTTGGACAGGGAAAACGGTGCGGTCGAAGTTTACCAGTTGATCCGCTTTGCGAGAGCAGAACCCTGGAGGATCGTACTGGAGGGCGAACTGCTGGGCAGCATCGAAAAACTGCAGGGCAGCTGGGGGCAACTGAGCGGAGAGCCGCTCAGCGCTGAACTTTTCGGACATCTTACCCGGCATATCGACAGCCAGCATTTCAACCGCCTGCCTGAGCAGCTCTGCCAGCGCTGGCCAAAGCAGATCGAAACAGTCGTGGCCAGATCAGACGCAGAATACCTGGTGATCTGCAAAGCAGCGCTCAACTTTAAAAGCTTTGAAGGGATCTTTTCGAGATTTGTCCCCGGTTTGCTCCAGGATGAATGGAGCGTAAGCTTCCGGGTATTCAACCACGATTTTTCCGAAGACTTTTCACTCCTGGCTGCCCCTACAGGCATTTCCAGAGCATCCTACTGCTGGGGAGAACTGAACAGGTGAACGCACAGCTGAGCTTTTTCGCACGCAGCGGCAAATCTACCGGATTGCCATCTTATGTACCGAAATACCGCCCGGGATTTATCCGCCAGGAGCAGGGCAAGCTGCTCCTGGGCACCTTTATCGCCCATAACCCATGGCAGCAGAAAAGCGTCAGGATGTATGGGAACACCCCATCGCCAAAACAGCCCGGATAACGGGCCCAAAAGGAAACCTGACCTTCCGCAAAATCATCACCCAGCCTGCACTTGATAACAGGCAGATCACCTTTGCCCGCCCCGGCCCGCTGGCCAAAACAGAATAGCCGGGGGAAATCTATCCATGCCGGACAGGCCAACCCCGGATACCCCTTCAGCTAGGAGAGTAGGTAGAATAGTCTTAAAACCAACCCGAACGGCTCCCTTAATGAAAAGCAGCCTTAAAGGCCGGTCATTTTCCCGACAAAAGTGTGGCAGGCATAATCCACTGGTCCCCCAAAAATTCCTCCGCTGGTCCAAGCGCGTGCAGCATTCGCCCGGTAATTTTGTCCCGTCTTTTTGCGCATGCCAAAAGTACTCCGATTGAAAAAACAAAAAACAAAAAAAATGAACAGCGAACAATTGATCTCTCTTACCAAAGAGCTTATTTTCCAGGCCACCCACTTCAACGTTGAATACGTGGAGCAGATCTATGCAGACAACCTGCTGATAGTAAAAGTCGACAACACTGGCCATACCGAGGTGACCACCAAAGCAGAACTGGTGGCCTTTGTAAAAGGAAACCGGGATGCCCGGACCACGCCTTTCTCCACCAAGGCGGATTTCCATTACGCACTGGTCGATGGGGACATGGGCATGGTGGTGATGACCAGGGATCTGGAACTCAACGAAAAACCCGCGCCAAAGTTCTTCACCATGTTCTGGGCCAACAATAACGGCAAATGGCAGGTAGCCAAAGAATCTTACCTTGCTCTGGACTAAAGCCCTAATTAAAGATGGAGGCTTTCTATTGGTCCACCCTGCAGAAAGCCTTCTCTTGTTCAGATCAACCAGTGCCGGTTTTGAGCCCTTTATACCTAAAACCTCCCGCGGCATCAAACCGCCCACATTGCCCCTAAAATCAGGCAATGGGTCTTTAGCCCCGCTGGGTTGTACTTTGTCCATGGGATCCGCTGCAAAGAACCTGCTATCAATCGGCGCCCAAACCTTGCGCCATCAGCGGGAAACAACAGACCCTTCCCGGTAAGTTTTCTTTAGCTCAGTACCGCGTAATTTCCTCCCGGTGCAGCCTTCCCCATTTGCTCAGTGCCAGCATAACCTCCTGCAGGGAGTCTGCGTGCGGGGCAAGGGTATATTCCACCGCCGGAGGAAAGCTGTCGCGGACTGTGCGTCTGACCAATAAATTAATTTCCAGGCTCTTGAGCTCCTTGGAGAGCATTTTGTCACTTATCCCTTCCACCTCCCTTGAAATCTGTCCAAAACGTTTTGCCCCGTTTTTCAGTGAGAGCAATATCTGAAGCTTCCAGCCTCCGCTCAAGGTTTCCATCGCGTCCCGGATCGCCCGCAAGGTAGCGGGATCACATTGAAGATGTTTTTCATTATCGGCCATAAGGAGCTATTATCTAATTTACTAACCCTTTAGAAAGCACTAACCAAAGGGATAGTACTTACTATTGGTTAGTAAATGTAGCTAACTTTGTCCATCAAGAAAAAAAAATGGAACAGAAAAAAACAGTTTTCATCACCGGCAGCACAGGGGGCATAGGAAAAGCTACAGCCCTTGCACTGGCAAAACAGAACTTCAGGGTAGTGATCCACGGCAGGGACCAGGACAGGACTGCAGCGGTTTGTGAAGAGCTCAAAAGGATCTCAGCTAACCCGGCAATCGATTTTATAGTAGGGGACCTTTTTTTGATGAGCGAGGCTGCCAGGGTTGCAGAAACCTTCATCGCCAGGTACGGCGCGTTGGATGTGCTGATCAACAATGCCGGCGGTATCATGGGACGGACCCGGGAAGAGACAGCTGAGGGCGTGGAGAAAACCCTGGCGGTAAACCTATTGGCCCCTTTTTTACTCACCCAGCGGCTACTGGTACTGCTAAAAAAAAGTGACGATGCCCGAATAATCAACGTTTCCTCCAATTCACACCGTTTGAATGCAAAGCCCAACCTGAGCGACCTCGAGCTCAAGGAGAACTATAATCCGCTGCGGGCCTATGGAAACGCCAAACTCTTCCTGATCTGGATCAGCGGGCATCTTCAGGGGCGCCTGGAGAAAAACAGCTGCGCAAACATCAAAATCAACAGCCTGCACCCGGGAGCGGTAGCCACCAATTTCGGGGTTACAAGCAATCTGGGAGGACTGCTCAATACCATCGCAAAACTGCTCAGGCCTTTCTTTAAAACGCCGGAACAGGGCTCAGAAACAATCGTTTACCTGGCCACTTCCGACGAGGCAAAATCCCTGAGCGGAAAGTATTTTGAGCAGAATAAGATCAAACAACCGGCACAAAAATACTATAGCCCGCAGAATGAGCGTCTGATCTGGGACTACTGCGAGAAAAGGACCACTGGCCTTGCGCCCTAACGCACTGGCTGATGGAAGCCTGATATGGAAGATAAGATTTCTCGGTGAAGCAGGATGACAGAAATAAAAAAACAGGAATCTCAGCGAGCAAACAGGTAAAGATTTTACTATAGGGCTTATCTTCAAATTCATACAGCGCCAGCGCTCCGATCTTTACCGCGCAAGCCTTATATTTGCACCTGAATGATCATCAGGCCAAACCCGCAGGGAACTTACGGAAACATCGACATCTATCTTTTTGACCAGCTGCTCAAAGGGACCTATGCCGATTGTAGCACCGTACTGGACGCCGGCTGTGGCAAGGGCAGGAACCTGGTCTACTTTTTAAACAGCGGCTATGAGGTATACGGCGTGGACAGCGACCGCGAAGCGATATCACAGCTCCGCAAGTCCACTGCAGGTTATCCCCTGATCAGCGCGGAAGAAAACTTCCGGGTAGCAAAAGTCGAGGAACTGCCCTTTGAAGATGAAAAATTCGACCTGGTCATCTCCTGCGCGGTATTGCATTTTGCCCAGAACCTGGTCCATTTCGAGGCCATGGTCGACTCCATGTGGCGCGTGCTCAAGCCAGGAGGCTACCTGTTCTGCCGGCTTGCCTCAGAAATCGGCATCGAATCCGCCGTCCACTTTATCGGAAACGGAAGATACATCCTGCCGGACGGATCCGAACGTTTCCTGGTGAACCAGGAAATGCTCCTGCGCATCACCAAAAAACTCGGTGGAAAACTCCACGAACCCATCAAGACCACCAATGTGCAGAACATGCGCTGCATGAGCACCTGGTGCGTAAGAAAGTAAATCGTGCGCCAGAACAGCTTCAAGCTTGGGCAAGCAACACTTACCAGCAAAAGCCTGTCCCATATCCGGCAGCCGGTCCTTATAGCCAGCACGTAGCCGCTTACGGACAGATTCCTGTACCGGCCGCGGCCGTAGCTCATAAAAAACAGGTATCTCTGCCTTAAAATCCCACTATCTTGGAATCATCACGGCCAAATGGACTTTTTAGACCATAAAACTGGCCCATGGGGCAAAACAGCAGCCGGATAAAAAGCCGAATTTTGCATCAACAAAACTTAAAAGAACATGTGGACAACAGAAAACATCCCCGATATGGAGGGGAAAACGGTGATCGTTACCGGGGGAAATACCGGAATCGGATACCAGACGGCCCTGGCCCTGTATCAGGCCGGGGCAGCGGTGACCATTGCCGCAAGGGACATGGGCAGGGCGGCCATAGCCCTGCAGCAGATGTCAAAGCAGGAGGGCAAAGGCAGCCTGTCCATTCTGAAACTTGAGCTGGCCAGTATCAGACAGGTGGAAGCATTTGCCGATGAGTTTATCTCGTCCAATGAAAAACTCGATGTGCTGATCAACAACGCAGGGGTGATGGTGCCACCCGCATCCAGGACCGAAGAGGGCTTCGAACTGCAGTTCGGCGTAAATTTCCTGGGCCACTTTGCACTCAGCGCAAAGCTGTTCCCGCTACTGAAAAAAGTGCCCCGTTCCAGGATCGTCACCCTGTCCAGCGGCGCGGCAACCCTGGCAGAGGCAATCGATTTTGATAACCTCAGGCTGGAAAAAGACTATGATCAGTGGCGGGAATATGCCCAGAGCAAACTCGCCTGTATCCTGTTCAGCTATGAGCTGGACCGCAGGATAAAAGCCGCCGGTCTGGATATGCTCTCCCTTGCGGCACACCCCGGAGTGACCCGCACAGACCTGCAGCGTCATATACCCATCACGCAGCTTGAAGGCATGCTGAGTGAATTCGAACAGGTCATGCAGCCCTGGCAGGGCGCACTGCCCAGCCTTTACGCCGCAAGCGCCCCGTCTGTAAAGGGCGGCGAATTTTATGGCCCGGACGGAAAAAAAGAATTCTGGGGATATCCGGCGCTCTCCAAACACACTTCCCCGGCGATGAGAGATGATGCCCTGGCCAGAAAACTCTGGGACTTTGCACAGCGAATGTCCCCATCGCCGTTCGATTTTAGCCGGCAAGATGCTTAAATTTACGCCGATACAGATCTGCAAAGCCCAATGAAAATAACCGACATCAGCTCCTGCGTACTTGGACCCGAAATTTCCCAGCAGGAATATATTCCCGAACATTACTTTTTGTACCTGTTGAAGGGCAGTATGAAAGCCTACGACGGCAATAAGACCTACGACATCCTCCCGGGGGAATATTGTCTGGGCCTGAAAAACCACATGGCCCGATATACCAAGTACAAAGACAACGGGGAATTCGAAAAAATCATCATCACCTTCGATGAGCCTTTTTTACGCAGTTTCCTGCGCTCCCATCCCCAGCACCGCAGGACAGGACCAAGGCAGCAAGACTCCTATATCTTCCTGAAGGAAAACAGGTTGATCAAAAGCTTTATCCAATCGCTGGAGCCCTACTATATGGGCGGTCAGCAGATCGATGCCGATTTCGCCGATATCAAGCGCGAAGAACTCCTGGTGATCCTGATCAAAACCCATCCCGAGCTTCTGGCAGAACTGCTGAGTTTCGGTATGCCGGGCAAGATAGATCTCCAGCAGTATATGAACCTGAATTTCCGCTTCAACCTCGGAGTGGACAGATTTGCCTTTTTTACCGGCAGGAGCCTATCGGCCTTCAAGCGGGATTTCCAAAAAACCTTCGGCACCACTCCGGCCCAGTGGCTGAAGGGAAAACGGCTCACAGAAGCTTACTTTCAGCTCGAAAAACACGGCCGCAGGCCTGCAGAGGTATATCTGGAAGTCGGATTTGAGAACCTGTCGCATTTCTCCAAATCATTTAAAGCGGAATTCGGGATCTCCCCACATGAACTGACCAGAAAACAAATTAAAACATTATAGCCCAAAAGATGAAATTAAGATCGATAACCGTATTCTGCGGTTCCAGTTACGGAACCGAGCGCAGCTATGAACAGCAGGCCCGGCAGCTTGGCGCACAGCTCGCAGCAAAAAATATCGGCCTGGTATATGGCGGAGCCGATGTAGGGCTCATGGGCGCCGTGGCAGACAGCGTGCTAAAAAACAAGGGCCGGGTCACCGGCGTGCTCCCGCATTTTCTCAGCGGAAAGGAAATTGCCCACAAGGGGCTTACAACGCTCATACTGGTGGATACCATGCACCAGCGCAAGACCAAAATGGAAGAACTTTGCGACGGCGTGATCGCACTCCCGGGAGGCTTTGGCACAATTGAAGAACTCTTTGAAATGCTGACCTGGGGGCAATTGGGACTTCACCAAAAACCGGTCGGCATACTCAACATCAACGGCTTTTATGATGGACTTCTGTCTTTCGTCCGAACCATGGTGGACAAAGGTTTCCTCAAACAGCTCAACAGCGATATGCTACTGGTCAGTGAGGAAATAGATGATCTTTTGCTGAAAATGGAACATTACATGCCGCCCCAGATCGGCAAGTGGATCAAAAAGGACGAAGTTTAGACCGTTGCGGCCGCCCGAACATCACCATTCCCGGATATCGCTGCTGCTGCACAGCCTTTTCCTGGCCGCTCTTGGGTATATTGTCGCGGGCAGATAAACATCAGGCGACCGATAAGCAGGCTTTGAGGCCAAGCAAGCATCGCTGTGAGTTTTCCCCCACACGGGCCCGTGGCCCTTGCAGGAAAAACTTCAGCTCACGCGCACCAGGAGCCGGGAAAATAAGACACCCGCTTCTTTTTTAATGGGGCAGGGCGCAGTTTCGCATCCCCGGAAAAAGTGCCCTGCCTTTTTAGCGCAGCCCGGGGAGCTACTTTTTTTCTGGAACCAAAAAAGGCTGCTCCTTATTGCCGATAAAGTAGGCCAAAAGCTTGGCCGGCTTGGTCTTGCTCAGATTTCGCGTAGAATTGTGCAGACCGTTCGGTTCTTCCCAAAAGGTATCGCCTTTTTTATAAATGTGCGTTTTGCCCTCAAAAGTAGAGGCGATTTCTCCCTCCAGCACATAGCCCATGGTCGGGATCGGATGACGGTGCGCATTGGAGGCCTCGCCCGGGCCGAAAGTCACCAGTACCATCTTCACCTCCTGATTCTTGATCTGCGGCGTGTTGATCATCCGTTTAAAGATCACCTTGGGCGGAACCTGCGTCACCTCTGAACCTTTTCCCCCATGCTGTGCACTGGCACCCATGCTCAGCGCAATACCGAGTATAAATACTCCCAATAATTTTTTTTTCATGTTTTAAATTTTAATAAATGTGACTGTTGACAATCGGCAGGGCGCCGGCCCGGCGCGAAAAACGGGGGCGTCATCCCTGCCCGTTATCCCGCCCGAAGCCGGCCTTGCCTTCACAGGGCCTGAACAAAAAGAAGGCCTTGGAGTTAAGTGTTTGATAATTAGCGCTGTATTATTTTTATGCAAGTGCCCCCTCTGGCGTAATACAGTCAATTCACAGCTGATCACGATATTTCAATACCCGCGCATCCGGTCTGCACGCGCCTGCTGTTGCTTTATCGCCCGGTGGCCGAAATACCCGCCCGGGAGAGGGCCAGGTGAATATGGAAAAATTATTCCCCTCATTATCAGTCCGCTCCAGTTCCAGCACTTGCAGGAATGAAAGCCGGTAATATATTTGCAGCATGACCGTAACCGTTTTAGCCATCCTGGAGACCGATTTCAAGCCCGAAAAAGCACTGGCCAAAGTAATGAACGACCGGCTGCAGAAAGCGGCAAAAGAACTACAGGCCAGCCACCTCAAATCCCTCTCGGGCCGCGGCTTTTCGAGCGATGACCTGGTGATCTACATCAGCTACAACCCCAAGTACAAGATCCGCTACCGCATTGTCAACGACGTGGATGCCGATATCGAGTATTTTGTTGCCGAAACCTGCGGAAGGCTCGGCTACATCCTCTGGAAGGCCAATGCGATAGGGGTTAGCAGCCAGTCTGATTACTAAAGGGGTGCAGGGCGCCCTGCCGGTATCTTTGCATTTGGAAATACCTGCTCCGCCCGGTTTATCCTCTGTTCTCCCGCCGATCACGACCCTGACGAAAAACATCCCAAAAGATCAAGATCGCCAGATTTCCCCTTTGCAGGGCCCAGGTGATTGGACCATGACAGGATACCGATCGTGATCCCCGCGCTATAGCATAAGCCATATTTTACCTCAGGAGGCCATTTGCAGGCCCTGGACCTTTCATTGCCTGCTGTAAGCGAAAACCAATGTCTGCCAGGTGCGCGCGTTCCAGCGGATCTTTTCTTGTGGCCAGACTACCTTTAAAGACGGCCATTAAATCCCTGGCCTGGCTTTTCAGCAAAGAAACACCATCACCGTCGGATCTGGCCAGTTGGGCAGTGAGGCCCACCAGCTCATTGACATACACCTTTTGCAAAATGCGCCTGTTAGCGCTTATTGCCCTGCTTTGGTAGAGCTCACTGAAAATCCCATCGCGCAGTTCAGTTAGAAAATCCTGTAGCCCGTAGGCACCTTTGCCCTGAGCAATTTCTGAAAGTCGCAGCCTGGCGAAAAGCTTATCATCCAGAAGTGCCTTCAAGGTTTTTCTCTGAACTGCCTCGATCAGGCTGAAATCAACACTTCCCAGACGGTAAAGCCTGTCATCACGCAGCCATTCCGGGGTAGAAAAGAGCTCTCTGTTCAAAAATGCAAGTGCCCTGCGCTGCTTTAGCGCAGGTTCAAAACCATAAAACGGTTGGCCGCTACCGTTATCAGGCTGGAATACCATCCCGCCGATATAGGCCGCGGCATGCCTGATATACCAGTCGTATTGTTCGATCAGGGCTTTATAAACATCCGAAACATGGTCATAGGAGCCCCCGGGTACCTGCGTCCAGTCCATCAGGTTTTTTTTGATCAGTTTCAGGTTTCTGATGCCATAGCTTCCCGCCGCAACCGCGTCATCCCCCAGGTCTTCCCGCTGGTTTTGGGGATATCTGGCGGTAAGATCATCACCTATGCCAAAACGCAGGCGCTTATCGCGGCCCGGACCGGCCCGGAACCACTCTTCGAGCATCTTTTTTTCCTGCTCTTCGCTCAGGCCATCGGGCAACAGGCGGTAACCCCATTCTATCGCCCAGATATCATAATCACCGATCCTGGGAAAAATCCCGCTCTGGCCTATCCCGTCTCCGGGCTGGGCAACATAGTTGAAACGGGCATAATCCATAATGGAGGGGGTATGGCCATGTGCCTCAACCCAGCTGCGGTCGCGCAATTGGGCAATACTTGTGGTAGAGGAGGCCCCCCAGTTATGCCGCAGGCCTACCGCATGGCCCACCTCATGAGAAGACACAAAGCGGATCAACTGCCCCATGAGCTCATCGCTGAAGCGCGGTTTCCGGGCAGCGGTATCGATTGCGCCCGCCTGACAGAAGTACCACTTGTAGAGCACCTCCATGACCGAATGGTACCATTGGATGTGCGATTCGATGATCTCTCCGCTGCGCGGATCCTGCAGGGAATGCCCCATCGCATTGGCCAGCGCAGAGGCTTTGTATACAATTACGTTATGGTGCGAATCATTGATATTGAAAGTGGAGTCCCGTGGATCCACCTCCCTGGCCATAATCGCATTTTTAAAGCCGGCCTTCTCAAAAGCCTTTTGCCAGTCGTTGACCCCGGCAATCAGGTAGGGCACCCATTTTTTTGGCGTTGCAGGATCGATATAGAACACGATCGGCCTGGCCGGCTCGACAAGGACCCCTTTGAAATACGCCTCCCGGTCCTGCTCTTTGGGCTCCAGCCGCCAGCGCCAGATGTTGGCCCGCTCGAGTATATGCCCGTCGGCATCATAGGATCTATAAGCGCTCGGACCGAGCCCGAAGTACCCCACACGCTCATCATAAGCCCTGCCCCTGATGGGTTTCCGTTCAAGCAGCACGATAGAACTGTTGTATTCCCCGCTCAGCGAAGTAGTGCCGGCAGCGTAAGTGCGGGTGCTGGATACCTCGATATGATCGGGATAAGCCGTGACCGAATTCAAAAAAGAACGCTCGGGAGCAAATGCCCCGGGCATTGCAATCATTTTTATATCGCTGGAATAACCAAAAACCTCGTTGTCACCGTTCAGGTAATCGGTAAGGTCGATCACCGTCGAGCCTGCCTGGCGGTTATAGGCCTTGACGGCAAAACGGGCATAAACGGGCTCGAAATTATTCCCGGCAAGCGCCTTTGAGATCTCAGGGTCGTTTCCCTCAGCGCGTTCACCGGTACTGATAAGTTTTAAAGCGACCTTGTCCTTTGCCGATTTTTCAAAACAGAACATCGAATTGCCGATCCAATCGTTCCCATAACTGCATATCCCGCCCAAAGGATTGCGCCAGTCCTGGGCAGACCTGGCGATGCGGTTGACCGTATAAAACAAACGCCCGAACAGACTGTCCGGTATTTCAAACAGGTAGCGGTCCTTTACCCGGTGTACGCGCACAAAGCCTTTGCTGGTCTTGCTCCCCGCAGGAACCACCAGATCATAGGGAAGGGGCCCATTGCCCAGCCCCGCCTGTGCAGGCTGCGCGGTAACGGCAGGTTTTGTGTTTAACTGCTGAGCGGCCCCCCGGGGACCGTACAGCGAAAGTATGGCCACTGTCATGGCCATGGAAATGATCAAGGTTCTCATCTTGCATTAATAAAAGGGTTAACCATATTTTTTTCTCCCTGCAAGGGGTAATGCAGTCCCAGATCGAGGCGCTCATAGAGGTCCTGACAATGTGATGCACCAATCCCCTTGTAAGCCCTGCCGGCAGATTTTAGCCGGTCCATCAACATCCCTGCATGCGCGCGCAATACAGAGGGCAGATCAGCGTCACTTTTGGCCATAGTCTGCAGTAGCAGCAGGAGTTTGTTCACGTAGCACTTCTGCAGTTCCCTTCTGTGGATATCGATGGGCTGAAGGTTAGTGATTTCGCTGAATATCCCTTTAGCCAGATCGGCCAGGAAGACTGCAGCAGGGTAAGTTTTTCCGCCGCTGTGCTCAGCGGTAATGAATTTGGACAAGGTGCCCGCCTCGAGTAGATCGGCCAGCAGACTTTTCTGTACCTTGGCGACCAGATCAAAATCATCCCCGCTGCGCTGATAGATGGCAGGGGCTTTGAGCCAGAGCGGCGTTTTAAATCCTTCCTGCTGGATGAATTCCAGCGCACGCCGCTGTTTGAGCACCGGAACAAACCGATAAACATCGCCCGCCTGGTCACTGTTTTTGCTATCGATGTAAACCCCGCCGATCTCGCCCGCCGCATAGCGCAAATAGCTGCCGTACTGGGCAACCACCGCCCTGTAAACATCCCGGGCAAGCTGATATTCTTGCGGGGACCCCCCGGTCCAGGAGAGCACATTGGGCACGACCCTTTTCAGGTTGGCGATCCCGAGCTTTCCACCTTCGATCGCATCATCGCCCAGATCGCCGCTCTGGACCCTGGGATCAGTAGCGGGCCGGGTATTTTCCGCTGCAGCCTCCCCGGCATATAGCTGTAGGCCAGATCCGGTCCGCCGGGCGATAAGCCTGTCAAGGGTCTGGCGCTCATCGCCCCCGAAAAGACGATAGCCCCAGTTTATCGTCCAGTTGTCGCTTTCAGAAACCCTGGCCACCAGGTTTTTGGCCCCGATACCGTCCTGCGGCTGCGCCAGATAGTTGATCAGCGCCCCATCGGTTATCGATCCGTTAAAGGCATGGCCATCCAGCCAGCTATTGCTGCGAAGGTTCGTCAGCGGCAGGGCCGCAGAAGCACCGGCATTTGATTTCAGCCCCAGAGCGCGGCCCATCTGCTGGGCGATCCGTGCGGTGAGCAAACGGCCCATAAGCTCAGTGGACAACACCGGGCCCCTCCCTGCGGGATCCAAGGGGCCTGCCTGGATGAGATACTGCCGGTACAGGCTGCCCAGCTCATCCAGATAGAAATTAAGCTGTGCCTGCAGGATTTCCCCTGTTCTGGGATCGCAGATCACATTTCCCCACTGATCGCCCTTGCCCGGTTTGAAAACCACGCCGCTGCGCTGTTGCGGTCCAGCACCATCAGAAGTCCCGGGCATGACAACCTCAATGGCATTCAGGAAACCCGCATCTTCAAAAGCCCTGTTCCAGCTCAAAATTCCATCTCTGATATAGCCCAGCCATTTTTTGGGTATCTGCGCATCGAGGTACATCTTGATCGGCGATTTTGGCAGACTTGGCCTGCCCTGCAGGTAAGCGCCCAGATCGGCCGGCTCCAGCCGCCAACGGCAGATGTAGCCCAGATTAGCCACACCGAGCGGGTTATGGTCAAAATCGATATAATCAACCTGTCTGAAAGGGACACGCCGGTCAGCTTGGCGGGCAGCCATCATCTGCCCGGGCAGCAGGATCATCGAACTGTTGAGTTCAAAGGTAAAAGGCGCAAGTGCCGGGTTTGTTTTCGAAAGCGGCCTGTTGTAGGTTCTCACCAGGCGAAACAAAAGCTGATCGGGATAGGCCTGGAGCGAATCAACATAAGAGCGGTCGCTTACCATGGCCCCCAGGCCGCTGGCGGTTTTGATCTGCTGGGAGAAGCCGAACAGCGGGTTGTCCTGGTTCAGGTAGTCACTGAGCTCAATTACGCTTGAACGCCCGGGCACGTTCACTGCCCTGATCGAGAAACGCTGGATGAGCGCCTGCGAATTGTTTCGGGCCAGGGAAGGGCCCATCCCGTTTGCCGAAGTGTCCGAGGCCCTTTCTTTATAGCTTTTCATCCTGATGAGCATCTTATCGCCCGCAGCTTTCTCAAAATGGAAAATAAGTTCTGAAACCAGGTCGCCCGCGTAGCCAAAGGAGCTCTCCGGCGAACGGAAATCCGCCGCAGAACGGCCCAAACGGCTTACAGCAAGGATTTCGCGGCCCAAAAGCGAATCCGGGATCTCCAGATAGTACTTATCTTCCAGCTGATGGATCAGAAGGAAACCCGGATAGGTTTTCACCTTATCGGTAATGAGCAGTTTATAGTCACTGTTGACCGGGCTGCCGGGGCTGGCTGCCGGAGCATCCTTCAGCTGCGCAGCGGCAGCCAGCGAGCAGATCAGCGCCAAAAGGGTAATGAAGACCTTAAGATCAGGTCCTGGAATATTTGTTTTCATGAAAGTGGGTTTAGGTATGCTGAAAAAACAGCATATAACAATTTATTGATAATTCGGTGCCTGCGTGAGATTGGGATTGAGCTGCAGGTCATTGGCCGGGACCGGCCAGATCTGTTTCCAGCCCGCCCAGACAGATCCTTTCAGCACCGCTGCCGCCCCCATGACCGCATCGATCCTCCCGGTACGCTTCAGGTCATAAAAACGGTGGCCGGACTCGCTGAAAAATTCGGTACGTCTTTCCTTCAGGATCGCATCCATGCAGGCCTCAGCAGTGAGGTTCAGGGGGTAATCCCCCAACAGCCCTGGCTGGCCGGCGGGCCTTGCCCGTTGGCGCACCACATTGAGATCCTGCACCGCCCCGGCCACATCGTTCCCCTGTTTCAGCCTGGCCTCAGAACGGATCAGATACTGCTCGGCCAGACGCAGCTGGATTAGAAATTCGGTACCGTTGACAGCGGATCTATATTTGGCCGGAAAATAAAACTGGCCGTTGAGCGGGGCAGATGTGGTCATTTTCAATACCGTCCAGCTGGCCAGCCGTAAATCGCCCGGCTCAAAGCTGTCCAATAACGACTGCGTGATCGCAGCACTGCTGATATTGCTCAGAGCAAGCTGCGTGGGGCTGAGTGCAGGGGCCGTATAATACAGGTGGTAATCCCGCACGACACTTCCGCTGACAGGGGCCATGGCCCAGATGGTTTCTTTACTGTTGGCCAGAAATACCCCCGCAGGCGGCAGCAACTCATAAAGATTGGCATTGGCGATCACCCTGGAGGCCATCTGCTGGGCCGCCGGGTAATTTTCCATATAAAGATATACCCTGGCCAGAAGGGCCGAAGCAGCAAATTTATTGGGGCGGGTACGGTTGGCAGTTGCCGTACTGGTTCCATCCAGGTAAGCCTCTGGCAGCAGGCTTTCGGCTTTCAGCAGATCGGAACTGATCTGCGTATACACCTTTTCCCGGGAGGTCCGCGCGAGCAGATTGTTTACCGTATAGTCCGAACTCAGCGCCAAGGGAACATCACCATAGAGATTCACCAGGTCAAAATAACTGAAAGCGCGCATAAACAGCGCCTCGCCCATCCACTGATTGTAGCGGGACAGGTTTGCACGGTGCGACTCGATATTTTCGATCGCCAGGTTACAGTTATAGATCTGACGGTAAAGGGCGCTCCACTGCAAAGAATTGGCAGAAGTAAGTCCGTTGAGGTAAAACAAGGCCGTAGTCGCCGCAATCCCGTTCACGCTCGGCGACTGGATCTGCCTCAGATCGTCTGCGTAAAGGCCGGTACGAAAGCCGATGGTCTCATACTGGGTATTGCTGCCGCTGTAAAGCAGGCTGCCGGCAGCAGTGCTGAAAATCCCGGTCAGTACCGCCCCGGTAGCATTGTCATTCAAATAAGCGCCTTCGGTGGCGAAACGGTCGGTCGGCAATGGAATATCCAAAAACTTCTTGCAGCCGGCAAACAATGAGCCGATCAGCACCGAGCAGATCAGCATATAGGTTGGGTTGGTTTTCATGTTTCAGTGATTAAAGAGTGAGGTTAATACCCAGATTGAATACCTTTAAAGGAGGCAGCGAGACCAGCGAAAGATTCTCCGGATCCAGGTCCCGGTATTTGGAAATCGTCCACAGATTCTGCCCCTGAAGGCTAATGCGCAGCTGATCGACATGCCATCTTTTCAACATCGCTTTCGGCACCGCCCAGGAAAGGCTCAGGTTCTGCAGGCGCGCATAAACAATGCGCTCATATCCGCCGGAACTCTGCCTGAAATTATTCTGGCTAAAGGCACTGTTCAAAAGATTGGCAGTGGCCTTGGGAACATCTGTCTGATCGCCCGGATGTTGCCAGCGGTCCAGCGCCCAGGCAGTGGTATTTCTGTCCAGGTAGCCCGGCAGGGTGGCCAGCTGGCCCTGGAAATTGCTGCCCATCTTATTCACCACAGCAAAGGAGAAATCCAGCGAAAGGCCATTATAGCTCAGTGAGTTGGTTATACTGCCAAAGTACCGCGGGGAAAGATCGATGTTGATATACTTGTCCTCATTACTCAGACCGGTCAGAAAGGAGCCCTGGACGCCCGCTGCATTGATAAAGTTGTATTCACCGGTCTGCGGATTGACCCCGGCATAGTTATATACCTTCAGGTTGCTTACCGATCTGCCCAGTACATAGTTGAAGTTGGGGGAAAGAAACTGGCTGGGCATGGCAAGGACCTTATTGCGCGGAACGGTCAGTACAGCAGTGGTCGACCAGCCGAAGTGCTCGCCGCGTATGTTCACCGCCGAGAGGCTCAGCTCCAGTCCGGTATTCTCGATGCGTACAGGAGAGTTCAGCAGCACGCTGGCAAATCCGCTGACATTGGAAAGGGGCTGACTGACCAACTGGTCGGAAACCTTGTTCTTATAATAACTGGCATCAATCAAAAAGCGGTCCCTGAAAAAACCGAGCGAGATCCCGTAATCCTGTTTCTTGTTCGATTCCCAGTGCAGGGTACGGTTGGCCAGTCCGTTGGCGGTAAAGACAGTGTTGTTCAGGTACGGAACGCCCGTAGAGTAGGAGGAAAGGTAGCTGTAATTGGCAATCCCGTCCCCGCCGGTAGTGCCGTAACTTGCACGGAGCTTGCCGAAGCTCAAAAACGGCAACAGCGCTTTGATGAACTTTTCTTCCGAAAAGATCCATCCCCCGCCTACAGAGCCAAACCAGCCAAAGCGGTTTTCCGGGGCAAACTTGGTGGAACCGTCATACCTGGCAGTCAGGTTGAGGATATATCTGTTGGCCCAGTTGTAGTTCAGGTTCCCAAAATACCCCATATAACGGGTCAGCGACCTGTTGTAGCCGGTTGTGACCGAAGTTGCGGCCGAAGGATTGTTCAAACGCGCGTCGGCGACAAAACCCGTTCCTGTGATCTGGCTCTGATCGATCAGCTTATCCTGGAAGGTCGCCCCGGCAATAGCGGTGATATTTCCCTTTTTGCCCAGCGGGCGGGCGTAACTGGCATAAGGCTCAAAGGACCAGGTGCGTATATTGTAAATATTGGACGCACTATTCGACTTGGCGGTCGCAGCGAGATCATTCGGGGCAAATACCCCTGAGGGGACCTGGCGCAGCTCATTTCCGGTAAGCAGGTTGTATCCCACAAGCGCTTTAAGCGTCAGGCCCTTCAGGGGCCTGTAAACCAGCGTGGTATTGCCCAGCAGGTTATTGGTCACCCCGCGGTAGTCGGTATGGATATACGAGTAGGGATTGGCATTGCTGATCCAGTTCAGGCTGCCGTCGGCATTAAAATAAGAAGGCGCATTGGGCGCACGTAAAATCGCCCCATCGCCCGAAAAATCATAGGGAAGCATGGTATTCACCGTGGAAGTGTATAATGCCGACACGGTCAGGTTGAATTTTTTATCCCTGGAGCCGGCAGCAAGATCGAGTTTAGCTCCCCCGTCGCGGCTATAGCCCTTATTGCGAAGGACGTTGCCCTGGTCGTTGAAACTGCCGCTCAGCGAATAACTGCTGAGCTCGCTTCCCCCGCTGTAGCGCAGGTTCAGCCGGGTACTCCAGGCATTATGATCGGTAAGCTCTCTTGCCCAGTTGTGCTCTGCATCTAAAGGATAGGTTCCATTGAGGTCTACATCCGCGGCACCGACACTGAGCCCGTCGTTTTTAAGGGCCTCAGTCCTGAGCATCAGATAATCCGCCGTCCCCAGAAGCTCGGGAAAACTTCCCACAACGCTCAGGGCACGTTCCAGGTTGATGTTCAGAGAAGCATCGCCGTTTTTAAGATGGCTGCCCTTTTTGGTGGTAATCAAAATCACCCCATAAGCTCCCCTAGACCCATAGATTGAAGTGGCATCCGCGTCCTTCAACACATCAATGCTCTCGATGTCTTCGGCGTTGAGGTAATTCAGGGCATTTCCGCCCTGCTGGGCAAGGGTGCCAGAGCCCCGGTTATTGCTCAGCGTGGGCAGGCCACCGGAGATCCCGTTGGGATTGAAATTGGTCCCGCCGGCCGGAAAGGGTACCCCATCGACAACATAGAGCGGATCTACATTGTTGAGCCCGTTGATCCCGCGGATCTTTACATTGAAAGATCCCCCGACCTGCCCCGTGTTCTGAGTGATCTGCAGACCGGGAACTTTGTTCTGGACCATCTGGAGTACATTGGGCACAGGGCTTTTGGACAGTTCCCCGCTGGTCAGGGTGAAAGAATTGCCGGTAGCGAGTCTTTTGGAGGTAGTGGTATAGGCCAGTATCTGGACCTGATCGAGCTGGTTATGGCTTTCTTCCAGAACGACCTTGACCAGCCCGCTCGTCTCACAGCTGATTTCTTTGCTCAGATAGCCCAGGTAGCTGAATACCAGACTGGTATTGCCCTGGAGGATTACCGCCTGAAAGGCGCCCTTGCTATCGCTGGTCCAGCTTTGTTTGGGGCCTGTTCCTTTTGCAATGATGCTCACCCCGGAAAGCGGGGTGCCCTGCCTGGTGACCACGCTGCCGGTAATGACAACCGGGGCTTTCTGGCCCCCATGTCTGGGGGCTTGCGCTTTTGGACCGCTCATGCCCTCGCGGTGGCCATCGAAAAAAGCGCCCGCCCTTAGCGGGCCTGATATGATGACCAGAGCCGATATCCAGATTATAACGGGCAGTAGCCGGCAGCACCTGCCGGAGGGATACCAGGGTTGGTACAGATAATAGATTTTCATACTTTTGGTTAGTTAGGTTGTTGAAAAGAATTGGTCGATTTTTAAAACGATGCCTGACGAATAGTATGCGGGATGTGTTAGCGCACATCCCGTTTTTTTCCCAGACCACCATTGGCCCCGCCCCGGCCTTGCCGGTTGAGGTCGGTTTTGATTTTTTTTCCGAATAAATAGCTTCTTGTTAAGTCTGTTTCCCAAAGCAGCAATCTTCACCGGCGCCCGGACCGGGACAGTGCTGTATCTCTGCTAATCCCGGACTGCGCTTTAGCGGACCTTAGCGGCGGTAAATTATCTGCTTTTAATGATGTATCGCGCAGCCCGGCAAAAAGTACCACAAGAATTATGATTATTTATTTTGGGAAACGGGAACTGCCTATTTGGGCCCTGGCCTGAGAAAAAAAAGTTTTCCCTGCAACAAAGATCCGCATTACGTTCAGCAATGGCCTATAGGGCAGACCAAAGCCAGCCGGGAAAACCGCCGCTGCAGCGCCTGGAGGATGTTCATGGAAAAAAACAGCTGGCAGAGGCCCACTTGACCGGGGCGGGAGCACCTGCGGAGATAGTGCTCAAAAACGGACCTGGCCGTCCGCATTGGCCAAGAGCGAAAGGCTAGCGTTTGTGCAGTTTCTTGTAACGCGAAGGGGAGGTTCCGGTTACCAGCTTGAACAGGCGCGAGAAATAATACTGATCGGAAAATCCCAGCTCGGCACAGATCTCCTTGATGCTCATGTCACTGAAATACAGGTACTGACAGGATTCCTGAATTTTGAGCTGGTTAAAATAATTGATCGGAGAGCTGCCTGTCTTCTGTTTGAAAGACCTCAGGTAGTGTGATGCCGATAGGTTCTGCTCGATGGCCAGCTCCTCAACGGTAAACTTTTCCTTCAGGTTCTTTTTCATATAAAGTATGGATTTACCGATAGAACTGGTATTGTAGACATCAGGGTTGACCTCTTTGTAATAGATAAAAGAAGAGATGAAATTCAGCAGCTTGATGTTGATGATCTCCAGATCCTTTTCATCCACACTCTGTTCGAGCAAAGTGTAAATCAGGTTGAACTGTTTGATCCGGCTTTCCACAAAGGGCACTTCCTGGACTTTGAGCAGGCTGCCCTCGGCAAAACGGGAAAAGATGCTCTCGGCAATATCCCCGCTGAAATGCGCCCAGAAAATACTCCAGGGACTACTTTCATGGCTATAATAGTGGTGGGTCACGTTTTTTGGAATGATATAATAGGCGTTTGGGCCCAGAAGCAGTTTTTTGCCCAGAATATCGATATGGCCAAAGCCCTCGGTACAATAAATGAAGATATAATCCCTGCTTCCCGATCTGCGTTCGATATCATGGTTTGCCGCCCTGGGATAGTGGCCGATCGCGGTGAGATAAAAGCTCCTGATAACAGCGTTTCCCTGTATCTTCTTGCGGATGTTCGGCGCAAGTACGATCCTTTTCTGGCCGATAAAACCCTCTTTGATTTTCTTGCGCGGTTGAATGATTTTTTGCTCCATTAAATTTTGATAAAAATAGCATAACTCCTGACCGCGCCGGTTTCCCCTGAACAGCAGGTGCAGAACAGATCTGTGGCTAAAAGCTAACAAGATAGGTCTTTGCCGCCTAAATCCAAATTTGTTTGCAGCTAAGGACGGCAATTTTTTAATCAGAAACAAGCTCAGGAACGGATGATCGTATTGTCCATCTTTTTTTCACCTTTATCCATTTTAAAAAAAAGCGGACTGTTTTAAGTTTACCATACCAAATATAACCGATATGACACCCACACTACAAACTCCCCAAAACCTGCACAGGTTTTACCGGCCCCCTGCAGCATGTCGAGGATGAGCGGACCGATACATCGAACAATCAAAAGAAATCCCTAACCAAATCATTTATGAAGTCATTTTTTACCCATCCCGACAAAAGCAGTCGCTATAGAAAGCCCGTCTGGTCAAATATGCTCAGGCGCGCGCCACTTTTGTTTCTTATTTTTATCACCCTGCAGGTATGCGGACAGACTAAAATAACCGTTACCGGTACCGTTAGAGATACTACGGGCCTGGCATTGCCGGGAGTAACGATCACTGTGGAAAACACCAGGACCGGCACACAGACCGATAACAACGGAAAGTTTGTTATAGATGTGTCCAGGGGCGCAGCGCTACGGGCAGCCCTGGTGGGCTATACCCCAAAACGCATCCTGATCACCCAGGCCAACGTATACGATATTACCCTTAAGGAATCCGTTGTACAGATGGCCGATGAGGTGGTGATTACCGCTATGGGCCAGAAGCAGCGCAAGGAAGCGGTGGTGGGCTCAGTGACCACCATCAAGCCCGGCAGCCTGAAAATACCGGCCAGTAACCTCACCACCGCGCTCGCCGGGCAGGCCGCCGGGATTATCGCCTACCAGCGCAGCGGGCAGCCGGGGCAGGACAACGCCTCCTTCTTTATCCGCGGGGTAACCACCTTCGGTTACAAGCAGGACCCGCTTATCCTGATCGACAATGTGGAACTCACCCCGAACGATCTGGCCCGTCTGCAGACCGACGATATTGCCAGCTTTTCAATTTTAAAAGACGCCAGTGCTACCGCGCTTTACGGAGCAAGGGGGGCAAACGGGGTTATTTTGGTCAGTACCAAAGAAGGTGTGGAAGGCAGGGCCAAAATCAATTTCAGGTCCGAATACTCCTTGTCGCAATCTACCCAGACCCTGGGCCTGGTAGATCCCATCCAGTACATGGAACTTTTCAATGAAGCCTCGCTGACCCGTAACCCGTCATTGCCATTACCCTTTAACCAGACCAAAATAGACAATACCCGAGCTACGCTAAATGGCAGTCCGGGCAGCAATCCTTATGTATACCCGGCGGTCGACTGGATCGATATGTTGTTCAAAAAAAGGGCCACCACCCAGCGTAACAACATCAGTATCAACGGAGGGGGCGGTGTGGCCAAATATTACGTATCGGGTTCCTACAATATTGATAATGGTATTTTGAGAACGGATGTGCGCAACAACAATGAAAACAATGTGAATTTCAAAAACTACCAGTTGCGCTCGAACGTGAACATCAACCTGAGCAAGACCACAGAACTCATCGTAAGGCTATCGGGGACCTTTAGTGATTATAACGGACCGATCACTCTGGACGGCTCCTTCGCCTCAGACCTGTATGCCATTGCCTCGCATGCAAGCCCGGTACTCTTTCCTGCCTATTACCCTGCCGATGCGGCCAATGCCGGTGCAAACCACATTTTGTTCGGCAACGTGGGCGGACCGGACGGAACCAAAAACAACAGCATCCTGTATCCCAACGGAAACCCTTACGCACAGCTGCTCAAAGGACATAAAAACTCCTCAGAATCGCGCATGTCGGCCCAACTGGAATTAAACCAGGACTTTAAGTTCATCACCGAAGGACTTAAGCTCAGGACCATATTCAATACCAACAGATATTCCTACTTTGATTCCCAGTTGGCCTATTCCCCATATTTTTACAGTGCTGAGAGCTACGATAAAGTATCCAATAGTTATACTTTAAGCTGGCTCAACCCTAAAAATAACGTAGCCAATAACGTACCAACCGAGTACCTGGTTTACAGCAGGAGCGAACCGAATGCCAACTCGTTCTTCTATTTTCAGGGTGCATTGGATTACAACCGCAAATTTTCAGACCATACCATTAGTTCAACCCTTATTGCCACCGCGCAGCAGACCCTGTACTCCAGCGCCAAAGATCCAAGGACCAATACCACCACGCTCCCGTATTCACTGCCTTTCCGCAACATGGGGATCGCGGGCAGGGCAACCTATTCATTCAAGGACAGGTACTTTGCAGAGTTTAACTTTGGATTAAACGGATCTGAGCGTTTTTCTTCTGAACACCGTTACGGTTTTTTCCCAACTATAGGTGGTGCATGGGTACCCTCGAACGAGGCTTTCTGGCCTAAAAACGATATCGTTAACCGCCTGAAGATCCGTTTCAGTCATGGCCTGGTGGGCAATGATGCGATAGGCTCACAGCGCTTTTTTTACCTTTCGGATGTCAACCTGAACGGTGGCAACTTCGCACAGTTCGGGATCAACAACGGTAATCAGCTCAACGGGGTCACCATCAGGAGCTATGCAAACTCGAATATCACCTGGGAAACCTCCAGACAGACCAACCTTGCTACCGAGCTTACCCTGCTCAAAAACTTCAACATCATTGCCGAGATCTATAAAAACCACCGTTATGATATCCTGCGCAAACGCAACATCCCCGCTACCGAAGGTTTCGAAACCGATGTGCTGACCAATCTTGGCGAAGTGGATTCCAAAGGGATCGATCTTTCCCTGGATTATAAACAGAACTTCAGTAACGGGCTGTGGAGCTCCATCCGCGGAAATTTTACCTATTCGACCAACAAATACGGCTACATAGAAGAACCCAATTACCCTGAAACCTGGCGGCACTTTATCGGCCAGCCCATCAGCAGGGGTTATGGCTACATCGCCGAGCGTTTGTTCGTGGATGATGCAGAGGTTAAAAATTCTCCGACCCAGCAGTTCAATACCAGTGATGCATACGGTAACAGCATCACAGGGGCGGTACCCCGGGGCGGGGACATCAAATACCGCGATCTAAATGGCGATGGCCGCATTGATGACCTGGATATGGTGTTTATGGGCTATCCGACTACCCCTGAAATCGTGTACGGGGTAGGGTTCTCCACCGGTTATAAGGGATTTGATCTTTCCGCCTTTTTTCAGGGACAGGCCAGAGTATCCTTTTTTATCGACCCGAGAACAACAAGCCCCTTTTTGGAACGCAATGTCGCCTATGTTGAAGGCAGGGCCCAGGTGTTGCAGGCCTATGCAGAGAGCCACTGGTCAGAAGAAAACCAGAACCTGTTCGCAACCTACCCCCGCCTGGGCACCAGCTCGGCCGTGGTGGCCAACAACCTTCAGCCAAGTTCATGGTGGTTAAGGGACGGCAGTTTCATCCGGCTAAAATCGGTTGAGCTGGGCTATACCCTTCCCAAAAGTATCTTAAAGACCTTAAGGCTTTCCAACTGCCGGATTTACCTCAATGGACTTAACCTGGTTACCTGGAGTAAATTTAAGATGTGGGATCCCGAGCTCGGCGGAAACGGCTTCTCTTATCCGATCCAGAAGGTATTCAATTTTGGGTTAAACGTGAATTTATAAGACAAAAAGAAAAAATAGAAGATATGAAACGCTATTATAAATTGATCCTGCCGGTTTTGCTCTGTATTGCCGGGGCATCGTGCAAAAAGTATCTGGATGTTGTTCCCAATAACGTAGGAACCCTTGATTATGCATTTTCGAACAGAAACGAGGCAGAAAACTACCTTTTCGGCTGCTACAATACCTTTCAGACCCTTAACCGCGAGGTGGTGAACAACGTGGGCTTTGTCACCTCTTCGGAGATCATTTACCCCAATCTGGATGACAACCCCTTTAACAAGATCACAGGCCCCGGCTTTAAACTCATCAGGGGAGGGGTTCAAAATGTGTCGAGCCCGGTGATCGACCATTGGACTGGGAATAATGGGGGACAGAACATTTATGTTGCCTTACGAAGATGCAACATCATGCTGGAGAATATAGACAAACCTTTTGATCTGAAAGCGGATGAAAAAAAGCGCTGGATTGCCGAAACCAAATTTTTAAAGGCATTTTACCACTACTACCTCATCCGCCTGTATGGACCTATTGTGCTGATCAAAGAAAACCGGCCAATCGACGGGCCTATCGAAGATACCAAAGTTAAACGTGCCAGCGTTGATGAATCTTTTGCCTATGTGGACCAATTGCTCAACGAGGCCATAACTGATCTGCCATCGGTTGTGGTAAACCCGCTTTTGGAATACGGCCGGGCAACCAAATCCATGGCGCTGGCGCTTAAAGCCGAGGCGCTCACCACAGCTGCAAGTCCGCTTTTTAACGGTAATCCCGACTTTGCCGGTTTCAGGGACAAAGATGGCAGAAATCTTTTTTCCACCACCGTTGATGTGCAAAAATGGAGCCTCGCTGCAAAAGCCTGTAAAGCCGCTATCGATGAATTCGAGGCGCAGGGAGGGACCTTGTACAACAAAGTGCCGACCAATAAGGTTGAAAATGTATCAGATAAGCTCAAACGGGTACTGACCATACAGATGGTGATCGGTGAAAAACGGGACCAGAACCCAGAGCTGATCTGGGGATCCCAGTATGGCTTCGATTACCAGGGCTATGTATTTCCCAAACTCACTTCCGATGCGGTATCCTTCGGCAATGAGCACCCTTCCAACTGGTCGGTACCGCTTGCAACCACCGAACTGTTTTACACCAAAAACGGCGTACCCATCAACGAGGATAATACCGGAACTTTTGATTACGCCAACCGCAACGCCCCGCAGAGCGGTGACAGCGAAAACCAGTCTTACATCAAAATGGGATACGAAACCGCGAAAGCAAACTTTAACCGGGAACCCAGGTTTTACGCAGATTTAGGTTTTGATGGCGGCATCTGGTTTGGTAACGATAAACGCAACGAAAGCGATGCTTTTTATCTCCAGGCCCGCGGACCTTTCGCAATCGGGGGACCAAAAAGCCAGTTTGCCACCAATATCACAGGTTATTGGCCTAAAAAACTGGCCCATTACCTTTCCATTATGAACAATGGCATACAATATGAAACTTTTTACCTCCCGGTCATGCGCCTGGGTGGCTTGTATCTCCTTTATGCCGAAGCGCTCAACGAAGAAGGGAGCGCTAGCAAACAGGAAGTACTCTCATGGGTAGATAAAGTACGCAGCAGGGCAGGTTTACAGGGAGTGGCAAGCAGCTGGCAAAACTACTCGAAAAACCCGGCCAAACCCGATACCAAAGATGGACGGCGGGAGATCATCCATCAGGAAAGAAGGATCGAACTGTGCTTTGAAGGACAATCGGGCTGGGACCTTCGCCGCTGGAAAGAACTGCAGGGCGTACTGAGCAGGCCGCTGCAGGGCTGGAACGTAAATGAGGGCAGTGCGGCAAACTACTACCGGCCCAGGACCGTAGCGGTACCCTTTTTTGGGCTAAAGGATTATTTCTGGCCGATCAAGAACACAGAAGTGGTAATCAACGAAAACCTTGTCCAGAACCCCTTCTGGTAGGCAGGTCTGAGGATTTATATTTAAATACAGATGATGAAAAAGATTAATTACAGAAAAAGCCTTGGTGTGCTGGTATTGGCAACATGCCTGGCCAGCCTGATTTTTGCTTCCTGCAAAAAGGCAGAAGATGGTTTTGAAGCCGTTTCTGATGATATGACAAAACCCGCTCCGGTAAGCAACGTCAAAGTCGAAAATATTGATGGGGCGGCCAGGATCACCTACAGCCTGCCCGATTCGAAAAACCTGCTGTACGTGCTGGCCCGGTATTCCATAAACGATAACCGGGTAAGGGAAACCAAGTCAAGTTACTATACCGATACCATTATGGTTGACGGTTTTGCCAAAGAAAAGGATTATCAGGTAACCCTGTACGCAGTCAGCCGGGCCAATGTCAGCTCGGATCCGGTAACGGTCAATGTGCATCCCAAAACCCCCAATTACATAGCGGTGAACAATGGCTTTGACATTACTGCAGATTTCGGAGGAGCCAATTTCTTTGGACTGAACAAAAACAGGGCAGCCCTTTCGGTGCATCTTTTGGTGTATAACGAGAAAACCAAATCTTTTGATGAACAGGAGCCCGAGTATGTAAGTGCTGATACCATAGATGTATCCATACGCAACCTCAGTCCGGTGCCCTATAAGGTCGGCGTTTATACCAAAGACCGCTTTGGCAATACTTCTGACACGGTGATCAAGACCATTACCCCATTATTTGAGACCCTGCTTGATAAGAGTAAATTCTCGACCTACCGGCTACCGAGCGATGCCACGATCGGATACGGCTGGGAGCTGCGCTATTTCTTTGACGGTAACCTTGGCGATCCGGGATGGCATACCCTGAGCTCGCCAAGAAGCACAGGTACCTTTGGTCTTGGCGTATCGGCCAAAATAAGCCGCTTTGTCATCTGGCAAAGGCCATCGGATTTTTATGGTTACCAGAATACCCGCAAGTTTACCTTATGGGGATCCAATAAAGCAAATCCGGCTGATGTGGCCTTGCCGGTAGGTTCAGCAGAAGGCACAGTAGCCGGAGACTGGGTCAATCTGGGCAATTTTGTTTTTCCCAATCCCCCTTCAGGTCTGGCGCCCAACCAGGCCAATGCCGCCGATAAAGAGTTTGTGGCCAAGGGCGTTAATTTCAGGATGCCCCGTGCAGCCCAGCAGGTACGCTTCCTGCGTTATGAGTGTACCCAGACCTGGGGCGGGCTGGATTATGTCAATGCCATGGAAATCAGCCTGTACGGCAGCCCATTATGATAAGGAGTATTCAATTAAGAAATCAAATTATGAAAACAATATTTAACATCACCCTGATCTGCCTGATATCCATTAGCTATCTGGGCTGCAAAAAGTATGATGAGGATTACAAAGCTTTTTTGGATAATAAAGAGATCAAATATTCGGGAAAAATCTCCAGCGCAGGCTACCATACCGGAAAGCTCAGGGCGCAGCTGGTATGGAACCCCAGTCCGGATCCGAGCATTAGCAAATATGTGATTACCTGGAACAATGGCGCAAGCAGACTTGAAGTACCGGCCACATCGCACAATCCTGCCGATCAGGTCAAAGTCATCATCGAAAACCTCGAAGAGTATGTATATAGCTTTTCGGTGGTCTCTTATGATAACGACGGCAACAAATCCATCGCAACCGAAATCAACAATGTGCGGGTGTACGGGCCGGCGTATATATCCACCTTGCTCAACAGGGGGGTAAACACGGCAGATCCCTACCTGTTCCAGCCCGATGGCAGCCTGAAGCTAAACTTCAACAAAAGAGATACAATGAATGTGTCTACAACCATCCGTTATACCAACACTGCCGGTGCAACAGAAGAAAGACAGTTGCCCCCAGAACAAAATTCGATCCTCATTCCCAACTATAAAGCGGGTACAATCATACAATTCAGCTCATCCTATTACCCCGAAGCGGGATCAATTGATGCTTTTCAGGCTGCACAGTTTTCCGATTTTCCCACCATTGTCAAAATTACCCAGTGCGATAAATCGCTGTTTAAAGAATTAAAACTGCCGGGAGATGTTTCCTCGGAATACGGCTGGATATTGCCACATGCCTGGGACAACATCACAGGACAGGATCAGGGCTTTCACACCGGTGGATCCGGCATGCCGCAATCCTTTAGCGTGGATATGGGAGAGGAACTACAACTGGATAATTTCAGGCTCTGGCAACGCGAAAATGCCCTGTACAGCGTGGGCAACCTGAAAGTGTTCGAAGTCTGGGGCAGTAACAGCCCGGCTGCAGACGGCAGCTGGGCGAGCTGGACAAAACTACAGACCTTCACTTCCTTCAAACCTTCAGGGCTACCAAAAGGGCAGAATACCGATGCGGACAAAGCATTTGCACAGGCCGGAGAAAAATTCACTTTCCCTGGGAATATTGCAAAATACCGTTATCTGCGTTTCAAAGTGCTGGAAACCTGGGGAGGAGAGGGCTATCTCCATTTCAGCGAATTCACCTTTTTTAAACGCAACTGATATACCGTGCTACGCTGCCTAAAAGGCTGCCCCGAAAGGCGGCCCGGCAGCGTCGATCCCGTCCGGCCGCCTCTGCCGCAAGCTTAAGCACACACATACACACAGCAACCACACACACCAAATGAAACCTTTGATTTATACCTTAATAATTCTACTTACCGCCCTCTTTGATAGTTTTGCCCAGTCCGGGCCTTTCAACCTCTGGTACGATAAACCGGCAGACCGCTGGGAAGAGACCCTGCCTTTAGGCAATGGCCGTCTGGGGATGATGCCAGACGGAGGGGTGAACCAGGAACATATCGTGCTCAATGATATCACGCTTTGGTCCGGCGGCCCTCAGGATGCCAATAACTACCAGGCTTATAAAAACCTGGCCGAAATCAGAAGGCTCATTTTGGAGGGAAAAAACGACCAGGCCCAGAACCTGGTGAACCAAAACTTTGTTTGTACCGGACAAGGATCGGGTGGTGCCAACTGGGGCTGCTTCCAGATGCTGGGAAATTTGGATATCGAGTATCAGTACGATGGAAAGGATAAAAAACCGGCCGCTTACAAAAGGGAGCTCGAGCTGAACAATGCCCTTGCCATTACCGATTTTACCATTAACGATGTACGTTTTAAAAGGGAATATTTTACCAGTTTCAGCACAGATGTGGCCATCATCAGAATTACGGCCGATAAACCCGGCAAAATCAACTGTAAACTATCGCTCAGCCGGCCCCAGCGGGGGGAGAGCGAGGTAAAAGGAAACAGGATCGCGCTTTCAGGTCAGCTGGACAATGGCATTGATGGTAAAGGTATGGAGTACCTTAGCTTATTGGAACCAGTTATTTCCGGTGGCAGAATCAATAAAAAAGGAAACTCGCTGGAAATCACAAAAGCCGATGTGCTCATCATTTACCTTTCGACCAAAACCAGTTATAAAGACGATAAATTCAGGCAAAATGCAGCGCTTTTACTTGATAAAGCCATTAAACAGCAATACACCACCGAAAAATCAAAACACCACCGGAACTTTCAAAAACTTTTCAACCGGCTGAGCATCGATCTTGGAACAGGTGAAAACAGTACCTTGAGCACTGATAAACGCCTGGCATCGTACTATAAAAACCCCGAAAAAGATCTGCAGCTACCAGCCCTTTTTTTGCAATATGGCCGGTACCTGAGCATCTGTAGCACACGATTAGGGCTTTTGCCCCCAAACCTGCAGGGACTTTGGGCCAACCAGATCCAGACCCCCTGGAACGGAGATTACCATTTGGACGTGAATGTACAGATGAACCACTGGCCACTGGAAGTGTTGAACCTATCAGAACTCAACCTTCCCCTGGCCGATTTGGTCGGGAACCTGGTAGCCAACGGGCAAAAAACAGCCAAAGCCTACTACAATGCCGATGGATGGATCGCGCACGTGATTACCAATATATGGGGCTTTACCGAACCTGGCGAAAGCGCCTCCTGGGGTGTTGCCAATGCCGGTTCGGGCTGGCTCTGCAATAACCTGTGGGATCATTATGCCTTTAGTAAAGATATCGGTTACCTGAAAAAAATATACCCGATTTTGAAAGGCTCTGCGCAGTTTTACAGCAGTGTACTCATCAACGATCCCAAAACAGGCTGGTCGATGACCTCCCCGTCGGTCTCTCCGGAAAACAGTTTCTATCTGCCCAGCGGCAAAACAGCCAATGTTACCATGGGACCAACCATTGATAACCAGATCGTACGCGAACTTTTTACCAACGTAATTGAGGCCGCTAAAAAGTTAAACCTGGATGTTGAACTGCAGAAATCGCTTCAGCATAAATTAAACCTCCTGCCCCCGGCGGCAAGGATATCCAAAGATGGCAGGATTATGGAATGGATCGAAGATTACAAAGAAACCGATCCTCAGCACCGCCATATTTCACATCTGTATGGCCTTTATCCCGCTTCGCTGATTACTGTTGATGGTACCCCAGATCTGGCCGAGGCCTCGAAAAAAACACTCAACGTGAGGGGAGACGATGGACCAAGCTGGTCTATCGCCTATAAACTGCTCTTTTGGGCAAGGCTGCGGGAGGGCAACCGCGCTTTCAAGCTCTTCAGGGAGCTCCTTAAACCTACCCAGCGCACCGATATCAACTATGGCGCTGGTGGGGGCGTGTACGACAATCTGCTTTCAGCCGGCCCACCTTTCCAGATCGATGGAAACTTCGGCGCCACTGCCGGGATCGCCGAAATGCTCATTCAGAGCCACGAAGGTTACATCAATTTGCTTGCTGCCTTGCCCGATGCCTGGAAAGCCCATGGAAAGGTCAGCGGGCTAAAGGCAAGGGGCAATTACACCGTTAACCTGAGCTGGAAAGACGGCCGGATAACCAGTTACCAGATCTTTTCTCCCAGCGCAGATCAGGTAAAGGTTAAAGTAAACGGAAAGCTGATCCAGGTGAAGACAATAAAAAAAGCAGGATAAACCAGGCAGTTGTACCGCTCTAGTTAAAAAACATGAATACGACCAAAACAAAACAAGATCATACCAAGCCTGCAACCGCTAAGCTCAAACTCATCAAAATCAGCAATAAACACGGCGCGTCCATCTCGCTGAGCAGCTATGGCGCCACGCTGGTCTCGGTAGTGATGCCCGACAGAAACGGCCAGCTTTCAGATGTGGTTCTGGGTTTTAAGCACATTGAAGATTATTTAAAGGATCAGAACTACCTTGGCGCAACCATTGGCCGTTTTGCCAACCGCATTGCCAATGGCCGCTTCACCCTCGATGGCAAGACCTTTCAACTACAGACCAATGATGGCAGGCACGCCAATCACGGCGGCGCATATGGGTTCAACAACAGACTGTTCAACTACCATACAGAAGCCTCAAAAGTCATATTTACCCTATACAGCCAGGAAGGGGAGGGCGGGTTTCCCGGCGACCTGCACTGCGCGGTCAGCTACGAACTGACAGATGAAAACCAGGTAGTGATCCGTTTTCAGGCCCATTCCAACCAGAAAACAATCGTGAGTCTGACCAATCATGCCTACTTTAACTTAAGCGGCAGCGATCGCTCGATCTTTGACCACCATTTATCCATACCGTCTTTAAAAATGCTGGAAATGGACCAGGAATATCTTCCCACAGGCAGGATCATTCCCACCGGAAAAAATACTTTCACAGGACAACAGCTCAGCGAAGTGCTGGATGAAACCAGCGATAAAGGCCTCAATATTTATTACCTGCTGGATAAGCCGGAACCCCGAGCACTGACACTGGCCGCCGAACTCTCCCACAGCGCTTCGGGAAGGCGGTTAAAGGTATTCACCGACAGCTATGGCGTGTTGCTCTACACCGGAGACTTTTTAAAAACCAAAGCAGGGGGGCACCATGGCAGGCCCTACGGCGCAAATGCCGGGCTATGTCTGGAATGCCAGCATTACCCCGATGCACCAAACCAGCAGATCGCACCTGCGGTAACGCTGGAAAAAGGTGCCCTTTACCAGCAGCAGATTATTTATAAGTTCGATACGATATGAGAAAATATTTTTCGGCTGTTCTTTTAACAGTCTCTTTGATTACCCAGGCCGCTTTTGCGCAGAAAAACTACTCCTTGACATCCCCCGATGGGAACATGGCCGTTGACATCAGCAGCGGCAGGCCCCTGGGCTATTCGATAAAGCTCAACCAAAAACAGCTCGTCGGTTTTTCTCCGATCGGCATGGAACTCGACCGATATAGTTTAGCAGGAGCAGAGCTTCCCGCAAAAGCATCAGTGCGCAAAACAGCCCGTTACAATGCCCTCACTTTGAGCTTTGAAGGCTATCAGGTGGTTTTCAGGGCATACAATCAGGGCTTTGCCTACCGGTTTATTACCCGGCTGAAAGATTCGGTAAAGGTCATAAACGAAACGGCCAGCTTCAATGTTCTCCCCCGTGCAGCCGCTGTGCTTCAACAAACCGATAATTATACCACATGGGAAGGCGTTTATGCGCGCTCGGCATCCCTGGATGCGATCCCCCAGGATACCAGGGCGACCACGCCCGCGCTTTTTGCCTATCCAGAAGGTACCAAGATCGTCATTGCCGAATCCGATCTTTTTGATTACCCGGGCATGTATGTTAAAAAAGAAAAATCAGGCTTTGTAGGCGAGTGGGCACAATTGCCCTCACTTGCCCTGCCGGGCAGCTGGGGAAATTTCGTGTCAGTGGTGAAAATGCGCTACCCCTATATCGCCAAAACTACCGGAGTAAGAAGCTATCCTTGGCGCGTAGCCATTATCACTACAGATGACCGGCAGCTATTGACCAATCACCTGATCAGTGAACTGGCCACACCATCAAAAATCAAAGATACCGGGTGGATCAAACCCGGAAAAGCCGCCTGGGAGTGGTGGCATGATGCGCTTTTGCCGGGGGCACCGATCCCCTCGGGAATGGACAACCGCAATACCGCACTCTATAATTACTACACCGATTTTGCTGCAAAATACAAACTCGAATATCTTATGGTCGATGCAGGCTGGTCGGACAATTACGATCTGAGAAAAATCAATCCGAAAAATGACATCGAAGCTGTTATCGCCCATGCCAGAGCTAAAAATGTAGGCGTATTTCTATGGTGCGTGGCCAGTACACTACTGAAAGACCTGGAGAAAAACCTCGATTTTGTACGCTCGATAGGTGCTGTGGGATTGAAAGTAGATTTTATCGACCGCGACGACCAGCAGGCCATCAAGTGGTTTGAAACCATTGCAAAAGCAGCGGCCAAAAGAAAACTGATGATCAATTTTCATGGCTGCAGTAAACCCACCGGACTGGAGAAAACCTATCCAAATATCATCAATTATGAGGCCGTAAGGGGCGCCGAATCCAATAAATGGGATTATAGCATCGATCCCGACCTGCACCTGCTGACTCCTTTTGTCCGTATGCTCGCAGGTCCCTTTGATTATACGCCCGGAGCGATGCGCAACAAGACCAAAGATACTTTTAAACCCATTGATCCCGGACTGCCTTACGCTCAGGGCACACGCAGTCATGAACTGGCCATGTACGTGATCTACAACCAACCACTGGCCATGTTATCCGATTCTCCAAGCGCTTACATGAAAGAGGACACCATTATGCGCTATTTATCATCAGTGCCAACCGTTTACGATGAGGAAAAAGCACTCCTGGGAAAACTGGGCGAGCAGGTGGTAATGGCGAAAAGAAAAGGCAAAACCTGGTATGTTGGCGGCATGGGCAACTGGAGCCGGCACCAGGTGGAGGTAGATTTTTCTTTCCTTCCATCGGGAAGCTATCAGGCCGAGATTTACAGCGATGCCCCCAATGCCGATACCGATGCAGCCGCCTATAACTACCGGACCATTTCGGTAAATAACAAGACCGTACTGCCTTTTGAAATGGCCAGGGGCGGCGGTTTTGCGATAGTCATCCATCCTTAAAAACAGATCGTTTATCTTTAAAGAAATTATACCATATGAAATTATCACTCACTTTACTTTCGGGTTTAATGTTATGCCTGCTGCAGGTAAAATCCCAGACGATTATACCCATAGAGACCAAGCAGAATGCCATTGTGCTACAGGCCGATCCCAAAGCCAGTGTTAAAATGCTGTATTATGGCCCAAAACTGACCTCAGCGAACGACTATGCCAATATATTGACCTCATACAGGCAGGGCAGCGACTATACCGGGGTAAACGACCAGGCGTATAGCACTTCGGGCACAAGGAACCTGTTCGAACCCGCCATTTCTGTTACCCATGCCGATGGCAATAACTCGCTGGATCTGCACTATATTGACCACAACGTTAAAAAGGAGTCCGATAACGTGTCCATCACCAGTATCAGGCTAAAAGATCCGGTATACCAGCTCGAAGTTGCCCTTTACTACAAAGTTTACTATAATGAAAACGTAATCGAGCAGTGGAGTGAGATCAGGAACAGCGAAAAGGGCAATGTAACCCTGCACAAATTTGCTTCTGCCAACCTGTATTTAAGGGGAGGTTCTTTTTTTCTTACCCAGTATCATGGCGATTGGGCAAAAGAAATGCAGCCCGAAGAAACAAAGATTACCCATGGCATCAAAACGCTCGATTCCAAACTGGGAACCAGGACCAACCTCTTCCAGCCATCTGTATTCATGGTATCGATGGATAAACCGGCCACAGAAAACCAGGGGACAGTACTCTATGGCACGCTGTCTTATAGCGGTAACTTCCGTACCGATTTGGAACTCGATCAGATGGATAACTTAAGGATCATTTCAGGCATTAATCATTATGCTTCTGATTATAGTTTAAAGCCAAATGAGGTTTTTACCACGCCAGCTTTTCTCACAACTTTATCAAGCACAGGTAAAGGAACCGCAAGCCGGAACCTGCATTCCTGGGCCCGTAATTACCGTTTGCTGGATGGTAAAGGCACCAGACTGACCCTGCTCAACAACTGGGAAGCCACTTATTTCGATTTCCAGGAGAACAAACTGTTCGGTCTGATCAAAGACACCAGAAAGCTGGGGGTTGATATGTTTTTACTTGACGATGGTTGGTTTGCCAACAAATACCCGCGTAACGGAGATGTTGCCGGTCTGGGCGATTGGGACGAAAACAAAAAGAAACTGCCCAACGGCATCGCCTCTTTGGTTAAAGAAGCCAAAAACAATGATGTTAAATTTGGGATCTGGATTGAACCGGAAATGGTAAACCCAAAAAGTGAACTTTATGAAAAACATCCTGACTGGGTGGTTAAAGAAGCCAAGAGAGAAGAGTTTTATTTCCGTAACCAACTGGTACTCGATTTAAGCAATCCAAAAGTACAGGATTTTGTTTTCGGCGTAGTCGATAATCTTTTTACCCAAAACCCTGAGCTGGCCTATATTAAATGGGACTGTAACGCGGTAATCTATAATGCACATTCGGCAACCCTTAAAAACCAGTCGCACTTCTATATCGACTATGTGCGCGGACTTTACAGCGTGCTTGAACGCATCAGAAAGAAATACCCTACCGTACCCATGATGTTGTGCTCGGGGGGCGGGGGTAGGGTAGATTACGGAGCCCTGCAATACTTCAGCGAGTTTTGGCCAAGCGATAACACCGATCCATTAGAGCGCATTTTTATGCAGTGGGAATATTCTTATTTCTATCCGGCCATTTCCAGTTCCAATCACGTTACCGACTGGGGCAAACAGCCCATCAAGTTCCGTACCGATGTAGCCATGATGGGTAAAATGGGCTTTGATATTGTGGTAGGTCATTTATCACCGAACGATTTAGCTTTTTGTCAGGATGCCATTAAAACCTATAATGAGGTGAAAGGGGTAATCTGGCAGGGCGATCAGTACAGGCTTTCGAACCCGCGTGAAAGTAGTGTGGCTTCGATGTTATATCTCAGTGAGAATAAAAAAACAGGTATTGTGTTCAATTATCTGGTCAACAGCCGTTATGCAGAAGGCAGTAAGCTGCCCATCAAATTCAATGGCCTGGATGCGGCCAAAAGCTACAGGATTTCTGAGCTAAATCTATATCCCGGTACGAAATCCACCTTGGATGCTGCCAAGACTTACACCGGCGATTTTCTGATGAAAATCGGCTTTAATCCCGATGTAAATCAATACCGGACCAGTGTAGTGCTCAAACTGGAAGCGCTGTAAATGCTTATGCCGCTAAGGCGGCTGACCATTATGCATATGCCGCAGGACCTGTCTGGTCCTGCGGTTTTTTGTTTATACAGTAGCTGCCACTGATAATTATGCGTGCAAGGCACCGGCCGGTTAGCCGGGTCAAACCTGTGTCTACCTTCGCCTCAAAGCATGATCTTTTTGAAAGATGATGCCTAAGCGGATGATCATATTGTCCATGTTATTGCGCTGATTATCCATTAAATTGCTTTAACTCACTATTTGATTGTTAGGATTGGATAAGTAGTTTTGGATATCAGATCCTATCGGGGATCTGTCGACCAAATACCAAGTACTATGAGCCATCAATCTGTATCTTACAACAATACCTACATTCTGGGCATATCTTTTATCTCCGCATTGGGCGGGTACCTTTTCGGGTTCGATTTTGCCGTAATATCAGGTGCCTTACCATTTTTACGTACCGAGTTTGCCCTTAATGCCTACTGGGAGGGATTTTTGACCGGCTCGTTGGCCCTGGGCTGTATTCTGGGCTGCGTGATGGCCGGAAATATCGCCGATAGCAGGGGACGTAAGCCCGGACTGATGTTTGCTGCGCTGATATTTGCCCTGTCCTCCATAGGCATGGCACTTTCCCATAACCTGACTGTTTTTATCCTGATGCGCTTTGCGGCCGGCGTAGGGGTAGGCATGGCCTCCATGTTGAGCCCGATGTACATAGCCGAAGTTTCCCCGGCCGAAAAACGCGGCCGCAACGTGGCCATTAACCAGCTTACGGTTGTTTTCGGTATTTTGGTGACCAATTTGATCAATTACAAACTGGCCGATCACGGCCCGGATGCCTGGCGCTGGATGTTTGGCCTGGGTACGATACCTGCGGCACTGTTTTTCGCAGGCGTATTATTGCTGCCCGAAAGCCCACGCTGGCTGATCAAGGCCGGCAGAACCGATCAGGCAAGAAAAGTATTGAACAAAATCGGCAATGCTTATTTTGTAGAACAGACTTTTTTAAAAATCAGCAGCTCGGTGCAGGGCGGTGAAGAGAAACAAAGCTACAAAGCGGTTTTTGCGAAATCCATCCGCCCGGCAGTGGTGGTTGGCATTACCCTGGCTGTTTTTCAACAGTTATGCGGCATCAACGTGGTATTCAATTATACCTCTACGATTTTTGAAGCGGTCGGTGCAAATTTAGACCGCCAGCTTTTTGAAACCGTCGCCATCGGCATTGTAAACCTGGTATTTACCATTCTGGCCATGTGGCAGGTTGATAAACTGGGGCGCAGGCCATTGATGTTGATCGGCTCTTTAGGACTATCGGTCTTGTACATCATACTGGCCTTTCTGCTGCAGCGAAACGCACAGGCAAACCTGCTTTCTGTTTTTGTACTGCTGGCCATTGCCACCTATGCCAGCTCACTGGCCCCGGTAACCTGGGTTTTGATTTCAGAAATTTTCCCAAACAGCATCAGAGGGAAAGCCTCATCTGTAGCCATTGTCGCCCTGTGGAGCGCCTATTTTGTGCTCGTGTTTACCTTTCCCATCCTGGCTGGATGGCTGGGGGCATTCGGGCCGTTTTACCTGTATGCGGCAATCTGCCTGGCCGGTTTCGTATTTGTAAAACGCAAGGTAAAAGAAACCAAAGGCCAGACGCTGGAAGAACTCGAGACCAGTCTTGCCGGACATTGAACACCAGGATTCGCGCTTAAACAACAATAAATATCACAATAGAAATAAGATACCGATCAAAATATGAAAGTCAAAGTTTGGACAGAAGCTGTTATTATCCCGACCTATCAGGCCGGTCTACCGGAAAAGAACCCGGTATTCATAGAAAAACGCGTGTACCAGGGCAGTAGCGGTTCAGTTTACCCTTATCCGGTGATCGAGAAAATTGCCGATGAGAAAACCGATAAGTCCTATCAGGCCGTTTACCTGGAAAATGATTTTGTAAAGATCATGATCCTTCCCGAACTGGGGGGAAGGGTACAGATGGCGTTTGACAAGACCAAAAACCGTCACTTTATCTACTATAACCAGGTCATCAAACCAGCACTGGTCGGCCTGACCGGCCCCTGGATTTCCGGGGGCATAGAATTCAACTGGCCACAGCACCACCGGCCCTCGACCTTTGATCCTGTTGATTCGCTTTTTGAACAAAACCCGGACGGTAGCGCAACGGTCTGGTGCAATGAGGTGGAACGCATGTTCCGCACAAAAGGGACTATCGGTTTTACACTCTATCCGGACAAGAACTATCTGGAGATCAAAGGTCAGCTGTATAACCGGACGCCCTTCCCGCAGACATTTTTATGGTGGGCAAACCCCGCTGTGAAGGTGAACGATGACTATCAGTCGGTTTTCCCACCAGATGTACATGCAGTTTTCGACCACGGTAAACGTGATGTATCTGCTTTTCCCATCGCCAAAGGTACTTACTATAAAGTAGATTATTCCCCCGGGACAGATATCTCGCGCTATAAAAATATACCCGTTCCGACTTCCTATATGGCCGTTTCCTCCAAATATAATTTTGTGGGCGGTTACGAAAACGACAGCAAAGGAGGCCTGCTGCATGTGGCCGATCACCATATCTCACCGGGCAAGAAACAATGGACCTGGGGCAACGGAGATTTTGGACAGGCCTGGGACCGTAACCTTACCGACCAGGATGGGCCTTATATCGAGCTGATGTGTGGAGTCTATACCGATAACCAGCCCGATTTTTCCTGGATCATGCCAGGAGAATACAAGGACTTTGTACAGTACTATATGCCCTACCGTGATCTGGGAGTGGTAAAAAACGCCACCAAAAATGCGATGGTGAATATCGAGCAATCAAGCGGAAAACTAATGGTCAAGGTATACACTACAGGAGTTTATCCCAACGCCAGAATTATACTCAGAGATGGTAAGGAGGAACTGCTAAATGATCAGTACCATGCTGCACCAACGGTATCTTATGAAAAAGAAATTGCTTTTGAGGGGAACCCTGAAGAACTGCAGATCAGCGTCAGTGATGAAAAAGGCAATGTTTTAGTGGACTGGAAATGGGAAGGAGAAAATAAAACCGATATTCCTCAGGCGGCGCAACCGGCAAAGGCACCGGAGGAAATTGAAAACAATGAACAGCTATTTTTGACCGGGCAGCACCTGGAACAATACCGGCACGCCATTTACAATCCATTGGATTACTACCAGCAAGCGTTGGCAAGGGATCCTGGCGATATCCGGTGCAACAATGCGATCGGACTTTTAAATCTGCGCAGGGGCAAGTTCTCAGCGTCTGAAGCTTATTTTAGAAAGGCGATCCAGACCCAGACCGAGCGCAATCCAAACCCTTATGATGGCGAGGCTTATTTTAACCTGGGGCTGTCGCTCAAATTCCAGTGCAAATTTGACGAGGCCTACGATGCCTTTTATAAATCCATCTGGAATGCAGCCTGGCAAAATCAGGGCTACTTTAACCTCGCGCAGCTCGAGCTGCTCAAAGGGAACCTGGAAAGTGCGCTGACGCATATCGAAAAATCGGTTTCAAAAAATACCCATGATGAAAAGGCACTGCATTTAAGGGTAATCATACTGCGCAAACTCGGCCAAAGCCAAAAAGCGCTCTCAGCTATAGCTGCCTGTCTGGAAAACGACCATTTCAACTTTGGTATCCTCTTCGAAAAATACCTGTTGTCAGAAAAGCCCGGTGAGCTCAGCCATATTCACACGCTGATCAGAAAGAATATCCACAACTATATCGAGTATGCGCTGGATTATGCGGCTGCGGGACAGTTCAGGGAAGCCATTCTGCTATTGAGCTCAGGTATCGAACTCCAAGAGGATGTTTATCCCCTGGCTTATTATTACCTGGGATGGTTTTACCATAGAAGCGGCAACGACAAACTGGCCAAAACTACCGCCTACAAAGCCGCTGCTGCAAATCCAGGCTATTGTTTTCCCAACCAGATCGAAGCCGTACCGGCCCTGAACCACGCCATGACCATACATCCCCTGGATGCAAAAGCCCCATATTATCTGGGCAATTTCTGGTATGCCTTCAAACAATACGACGATGCAATAGCCTGCTGGGAAAAGTCGATCGCAATCGATCCATCCTTTCCCACGGTCCAGCGCAACCTGGCTTTGGCCTATTACAACAAAACCGGCCATAAAGAACAGGCGATGGTACTCCTGGAACGCGCATTTGCACTGGATAAAACAGATGCACGCATTTTGATGGAGCTCGATCAGCTGTACAAACGATTAGATAAGGACCTGGATTTCAGGCTTGGTTTCCTGGAAAGAAATAAAAGCCTGGTCGCTCAGCGAGATGACCTTTATCTGGAACACATCGCCCTTTTGAACCTTAAAGGTGAACACCAGCAGGCCCTTGAGCTGCTAAAAAACCGGATTTTTCATCCATGGGAAGGTGGTGAAGGTAAAGTTGCCATGCAATATGTCACTGCCCTGGTCGAACTGGCCAAACAGGCCATCACCCGGCAAGACTACCAGCGTGCTGTGGATTACCTTGGCGATGCGCAGCACTATCCGCACAATCTGGCCGAGGGCAAGCTCTCGGGAGCCCAGGAAAACGACATTTTCTACTGGCTGGGTGTAGCCTTCGAGAAACTTGGCGACAGCACTCAGGCAATAGCATACTGGGAAAAGGCGGCAAGGGGATTAAGTGAACCTGCAGCGGCAATTTTCTATAACGACCAGCAGCCCGATAAGATTTTTTACCAGGGACTTGCCTTGCTCAAACTCGGCAGGGATACAGAAGCAGAGCTGCGATTTGAAAAGCTCATCAGCTATGCCGCCCTGCACATGAACGATCATATCCGCATCGACTACTTTGCCGTTTCGCTTCCCGATTTGACCATCTGGGAAGATGACCTGGACAGACGCAATAAAATCCATTGCCTGTACATGCAGGGACTGGGATATCTGGGCTTAAAACAGATTGGTAATGCCAGTGAATCATTTGAGCAGGTGCTCGCTATCGAAAAGGCCCATTTGGGTGTAGTGGTACATCTGAAACTATTGGAAGGGGCATTTGTTAGCTAAACACCAGTCTGACTTATGGCATTTTGGACGGCTTATTGGTTTTCGCGATGAACTGTTCAAAATGCCATAGTTTTAATGGGTGCCTTGTTTGTGAGGGTGAATGGGATAGTATAGATAAAACGTGCTATACCGGAAAGAAAAAGGCATGGTTAAAGTCTCATTTGGTTTTTGATTTGCCATCGAACAGGCAATTAAGGAGTAGTGGACTAGTGAATCAGGAGTGTTTTTGCCGAATGTATAAAATAAGTTCCCAAATAAATGGAGGCTTTATCAGGAAGTTTATTCATAAAATATCCTTTGTAGTTTATTTGTTGCACTGCTAAGTAAAACGGAAATGTTTGCTCTGGTAGCAAAGTTCTGGTAAGATCAGCTATACCAGGCAAATCCGGGCGCTTAACAATCGACAGGGATTAATTTCTATAGAATTGTTTGTTAATTGTATAATTATTACGTAAAAAAGTAATTGTTTGTAAAAATTTTCTCTTTATATGTATATTTGTGTATGATCAAAGAGAATTTATACGAACCTTATTCAATCAGTGTACATAAATTGGACAGCTACCCGGTCGAAGAGCACGGGCATACTTTTTTTGAGCTTGTTTATGTGATATCAGGGGCAGGCTATCAGCGCATTAATCAGGATCGGACCGCTTATAAGGCGGGTGATGTATTTTTGATCGCTCCCAGAGATTCTCACTGTTTTGATATTGTAGAGCCAACAGAGTTCTTTTTTTTGCGTTTTAATGATATTTACATTAAGACCAATGATATCGTAAAAGATAATGTGCAGCGCCTTGAGTATATTTTGATGAATGCCAATCACAGGCCTGGTTCATTGCTCAGGAACGAAAGCGACAGGCCTATGGTCCGGGCAGTGATCGAGGCAATGGTCCGTGAGCAAATCAATAGGGATGTTTGCTGGGAAAAGATTATGCATCAGTTCGTTAATACCCTGGTGGCGATAGTGGCCCGCAATATTGAAAAATACCTTCCTGAAGGCCTTAGTGATCAGGGAGAAGAGAAGGCCTTTGATATCCTGCAGTACATTCAGGCCAATATCTTCAGTCCCCAGATGATCCGTGCAGAACACGTCAGCGATGTGTTTGGTATCTCGGTGAGCTACCTTGGTCGCTATTTCAAGAAGCATACTGGTAAGACCATGCAGGATTATATCGCCAGTTACAAAGCTAAACTCATTGAAAACCGGCTTCTGCACAGTAAGATGCGCATTGCCGAAATTGCCCTGGAATTTGGTTTTGCCGATGAAAGCCATTTGAATAAATTCTTTAAGCGTCAATCCGGTACCACTCCTTCTGATTTCCGCAGGTCGTAGTCCGTTTTAATGCTGTCTGTTAATAATCCCCTTAGTACAGTTGTATTAAGGGGATTTTTTTGTTTGTCATTGTACTGTTTTTATTTATTAATGAAGCAAAAGTACTGTTTATACGAAAAATAGTACAGTGTTTTTGCGTCTGTTTGTCTGCAATTTTGTTCTGTCAAATGAGAAGCAGGATGTTTCCATTCCTAAAAACAAAAGAGTATGGGCAGTACCGAAAGAATAAAAAAACTCAAAATGCACACCAGAAAGAATATACTGGATGCTGCATTACAAATCGTAAAACAAGATGGCTGGGCGGCTTTGAGCATGCGCAGGACCGCTGGTCTGATCGATTACACCGCACCGATCATTTATGAATACTTCGGCAGCAAAGAAGCACTGATCGGCGAACTGATCGAGGGAGCCATGCTGAAGTTAAGCAACCAGTTGTCCCGGGCCTCAAAGGCTGCTAAAACCCCTCTGGAAAAGATCAGCTCTATGTGGCTGGTTTACTGGGAATTTGCTTTCCGCGAAAAAGCGCTGTACAAAGCCATGTTCGGGATCCAGGTTGATTGCAATGAGCATATCTGCGCAGGGCTGGACAAACTCTGCTCACTGTTTTTGCCACTGATAAAAGCAATGGGCATAAAAACCGGTGAGCTGATCCGCTGGTACAGGCGCTACTGGTCTTCAGTCCACGGACTGATTTCGCTCAGCCTGCTTTACCCTGATGAAGCATTTCCCGAGGACCGCGCGATACTCATCGATGCGGTTGAGGATCTCAACAAACAGCTCCAGTTTGCCGGCCAGTTGAACTAACGAAGTAAGAATAAATAACAGCAGTATATCCAAAAAGAACAGATAAATAAAAAAGATCAAATGAAACACGCAAAAATCATCTCCAGGGCGATCGCCCTGTCTTTTCCCGCCATTACCTTAATGGCATTAACGGGATGTTCACCAAAACAAGACCAGGCCCAGAGCGAAGTGCCAAAAGTAGCCGTAGCGACTGTAGCGCTTACCTCGGCCAATATTTACAGTCAGTACCCTGCCACACTGGAAGGCAGTGGAGATGTTGAACTCAGACCCCAGGTTTCAGGGACCATCTCAGTTGTTTACGTTCAGGAAGGTGCAAAAGTTAAACGCGGACAGCCGCTTTTTAAGATCAATGACCTCCCGTACAAAGAAAACTACAACAATGCCCAGGCCGAGCTAATGGCTGCAGTTGCGGCCGTGTCGGCCGCCAGGATAGAAGTAGACAGGATCAAACCACTTGTAGACAATCATGTGGTAGCCCCCTCGCAGCTCAGTACCGCGCGCGCCAACCTGGATATAGCCCTTGCAAAAGAAAAACAGGCCAAAGCAACAAAGGCTTCCAGCGCAGTTACCTTAAGCTATACCCTGATCAAGGCACCTGCAGATGGATACATTGGAAGAATAGTGAAAAAAAGCGGAAGCCTGGTATCGCCATCAGATCCTGAACCGCTTGTCAAGTTATCCGATAACGCCCATATCTTTGCCTATTTCTCCATAGGTGAACGCGACTTTACGCAACTAAAATCTTCACTTAAGGGAAATACCCTGGAAGAAAAGCTAGCCTCAGCACCGCAAGTGGAGCTATTGCTGCCAGCAGATGAAAGTTATCCCCAGAAAGGGAAACTCGATATGATTGACGGATCTTTTGACCGCTCGACCGGATCAATCCTGTTAAGGGCCAGCTTCGCCAATACCGGTTCGCTGCTCAAACCCGGTAATTCGGCTAAGGTAAGACTTGCCTTTCTACAAAAGGACGTTTTCGCCGTAGACCAGTCCATGACGGTAGAGATCCAGGACAAAGTATTTGTCTTTGCGCTCGACAAAGACAATAAAGTCCACCGAAACCACATCCCGGTAATTGGAAGCTCGGGCAAAGACTACCTGGTAAAAAGCGGCCTGAAAGCTGGCGACCGTATCGTATCAGAAGGACTCGACGGGATGTCAGAAGGCTTACAGGTTAGCCCGGTAAAACAGCTAAAACAAAATTAACCATTCACTAAAAAGACATTAAAATGCTTAAGCAATTTATAGAAAGACCGGTTCTGGCTACCGTGGTATCCATATTACTGGTCATACTGGGGATTGTAGGCCTTAGCGGCCTGCCCCTTCAGCAATTTCCTGATATCGCCCCACCCGCAGTACAGGTAACGGCCATGTATCCGGGAGCCAACGCAGAAGCCATACTGCGCTCAGTCGCCCCACCCCTGGAAGAGGCTATCAATGGGGTAGAAGACATGAGCTACATGAGCTCCTCTTCAAACAATGACGGAACACTGATGATCACCATTTATTTCAAACTGGGCACCAGCCCCGATCAGGCAGCTATCAACGTTCAGAACAGGGTGGCCCAGGCCACTCCGCTGCTTCCCTCAGAAGTGGTAAAAGCAGGGATAGTGACCGGAAAGGTACAGAACGCCATTATCATGGACATCAACCTTACTTCGGATGATGAAAAGTTATACGACCATACCTTTCTCACCAACTATGCCCAGATCAATATCATCCCCGATATCAAGCGCATTCCAGGCGTTGGACAGGCTAATATCTTTGGTTCGAGCAAAGACTACTCGATGAGGGTATGGCTCAATCCTGCCCAAATGGCGTCTTTCGGGATCAGTCCTGCTGAAGTGATGCAGGTAATCAGCGAAAAGAACCAGGAAGCAGCCCCTGGCCGCTTCGGTGAAAGCAGTAAAGAAGCTTTTGAATATGTAATCAAATACAGCGGAAAATACAAAAAGCCGGAAGACTATGGCCAGATGATCATCAGACGAAATAATGACGGAACTATGCTCAGGTTAAAAGATGTGGCCCGCGTAGAACTCGGATCCTATACCTATTCGAGTTTCAATACCGTAAACGACAAGGCCGGTATCTCCATTGTTATGCTACAGCTTCCCGGATCCAATTCAAGGGAAATCCAGGTCGCCATCAGCAAACTGATCGAAAAGGCTTCCAAAAACTTTCCTAAAGGTATCAAATACGAGATCCTTTACAATACCAAGGACTTTTTAGACCAGTCCATCAGCCAGGTTGAGCATACGTTGATCGAGGCTTTCATTCTGGTATTTATTGTCGTGTTCCTTTTTCTGCAGGACTTCCGCTCCACCCTGATCCCGGCAATAGCAGTGCCTGTGGCGATAATAGGTACATTTTTCTTTATGTCGGTTTTCGGCTTTTCGATCAATCTGCTTACCCTTTTTGCCCTTGTACTGGCTATCGGGATCGTGGTTGATGATGCGATCGTTGTGGTGGAGGCCGTGCATTCCAAACTTGAGCACAACCCTGAGCTATCACCAAGGGCAGCGACCGTTTTAGCCATGCAGGAGATTACCGGCGCAATCATTTCGATAACCCTGGTGATGTCAGCGGTATTTCTTCCGGTGGGTTTTATGAAAGGCTCTGCAGGCGTTTTTTACAGACAGTTTGCCTTTACCCTGGCCATCGCCATTTTCATTTCAGCTGTTAATGCCCTCACACTCAGCCCGGCACTGAGCGCACTCTTTCTCAGGCCAGTTCACGGTGATGCAGGCCGCCCGATGAACTTTAAACAGCGTTTCTTCAAAGGCTTTAACTCCGGATTTGAGCATCTGACCCAGCGCTACGTTCTTGGGGTGAAAAAACTCATCAGAGCAAAATGGCTGAGCCTTGGCGGGCTAATACTGGTGATCATCACAACAGTTTACCTGGTGAAAAAAACACCAACTGGATTCATTCCCTCAGAAGACCAGGGCTTTGTGGCCATCGCCGTCTCGCTTCCCGCGGGATCTTCACTGGAAAGGACCGAACAGGTATTCCGCCAGGCCGCAAACCAGGTCAGGGATATGGAGTCCAAGCTGATCTTCAACGTAATATCAGGCTTTAATGTACTCACCCAATCCACCAGCCCTTCTTCAGGTGTGGCCTTTTTCAGGCTGAAAAAAGATGGCGAGCGCGGAGAGATGAACAATATCAACGATATCATGGCAGAATTGCGCAAACGACTTTCCAGGGTCAAAGGCGCTCAGTTCTTTGTTTTTACCCTGCCCACCGTTCCCGGATTCAGCAACGTGGATGCCCTGGATTTTGTATTACAGGACAAAACAGGCGGCGAGCTTGGCAAATTCAGCGGAATTTCAGGTAAATTCCTCTCAGAACTATCCAAACGTAAGGAAATAGCAGTGGCCTTTACCACATTCAGATCCGATTATCCACAATTACAGCTGGAAATCGACCACGAAAAAGCCGAACAGGTAGATGTTTCTGAAAAAGAAATCCTGCAGACCATGCAGGCATACTTTGGCAGTGCCCAGGTTTCGGATTTCAACAGGTTCGGGAAATATTACAGGGTAATGGTGCAGGCCGATAAATCCAGCAGGACCACTCCCGGATCGATTGCGGAGGTGTATGTGAAGAGCAGGACAGGGGAGATGGTGCCCATCAATACCCTGATCAGCCTTCGAAGTGTCAACGGGCCGGAGTCGGTATCCAGATACAACCTGTTCAATTCAATCGGGATGAACGCGATCCCAAAACCTGGTTATTCTACAGGAGATGCGATCAGGGCGGTAGAAGAGGTCGCCTCAGCCAATCTTCCCGCAGGGTACGGATACGAATTTTCGGGAATGACCAGGGAGGAAATCGCCTCCGGAGGACAGTCTGCAGTAATTTTTATCCTGTCGCTGATCTTCGTTTACTTTTTGCTCTCCGCACAGTACAATAGCTATATCCTGCCCTTTGCAGTGATCCTGTCTATACCAACAGGGATTTTAGGGGTATTCGCCGCAATCGGAATGGCCGGAATAGAAAACAATATCTATGTCCAGGTCGCGCTGATTATGCTGGTAGGACTGCTTGCCAAAAACGCGATATTGATAGTAGAGTACGCGCTGCAGAAAAGAAAAGCCGGGCACAGTCTGGTAGAATCGGCAATGGAAGCAGCAAAACTCAGACTAAGGCCCATCATTATGACCTCGGTAGCTTTTGTGGTGGGTATTTTGCCTATGATGCGCGCAACAGGCCCCTCAGCTATGGGAAACCACTCGATCAGCATCGGAGCTGCCGGAGGCATGCTCAGCGGAGTACTGCTTGGCGTACTGATCATACCTGTACTCTTTGTGGTCTTCCAAAAACTCCAGGAGAAATTCTCCGGAGCGAATACATCCCAGGAGCCCTTATTAGCCTCAGGGGCAGCAAATGCGGCATCAAACAGTACAATTCAATAAAAAGTCATGAAAAAACAACTCAATAAATTACTATATCTATCGGGCGCAGCACTTTTGGCCGCCTGCTCAATATCCCGTGACCTGCCAGTCCCCAAAGACGCCGCGCCTGCGATTTTTAGAAACGCCCCTTCAAATGACACAGCCAGCATGGCAGAGCTGCCCTGGAAAACCTTTTTTGCCCAGCAGCAGTTGCGCCAGCTCATCGATAGTGCCATCGCCAGGAATTACGATATGCAACTGGCCCTTAAAAATATCGAAAAAGCAGCCCTTTTAAACACGCAGCGCAAATGGAACAACATCCCCCAGATCGGTCTGGACATCAAGGCCTCCAGCAGCAACCCATCGGACAACAGTCTGAGCGGTCAGACCACACGGTCATTTCTTGGCGCAGGGCATTTGGAAGATTATTCAGCAACACTCAGCCTTTCCTGGGAAGCAGATATCTGGGGCAAGATCAGAAACCAGAACCGCGCCCAGGCCGCAGAATATCTTAAGACCAAAGAAGCCCGCAGCGCCCTTCAGACCAGTATTGTAGCCCAGGTGGCCAGTAGCTACTACACCTTGCTGATGCTGGATGAACAGTTAGTGATCGCAAACCAGAACCTGGAGCGCACCGGCTCTACCTTAAAGGTTATCCAGCTCCAATATCAGGCCGGACAGGTAAGCCTGCTTGCTCTGCAGCAGGCCCAGGCGCAGCACCTCTATGGCCAGCAGCTTCTGCCAGCGATCAGCTCAGAAATTCAGATTCAGGAGCACGCGCTCAGTGTGCTAACCGGAAGTTTTCCAGGGCCGGTTTCCCGTGCGAAGCTAGAGCAGGACAATAAGCCGAACGATAATTTACAAATCGGACTACCGGCAGCGATGGTATCAAGAAGAGCAGATGTGCGGGAAAAAGAAGCCGGCCTGATCCTGGCCAATGCCATGGCCGGCGCAGCCAAAGCCAGGCTCTATCCTTCGCTCAATATCAGCGCATCAGCAGGATTAAATGCCATCCAGGCGAGCGATTGGTTCAATATGCCCGGATCACTCTTTGCCAGCATGGCAGCAGGACTGAGCCAGCCCCTTTTGCAACATAAAAAAATGCAGACCGGCTATAAAACCTCACTCATCGAAAGGGAGAAAAGCGTTTTGGAATTTCGCAAAACCGTGCTTACAGCAGTAACAGAAGTTTCCAATGCCCTGGTGAACCTGGAGCAGAAAAACAAAGAAAGCCTGCTTTTATCCCAGCGCGTAGATACCCTTAAAAAGGCCACTGCCAATGCCAAAATGCTCTTCGAGAGCGGAAGCGCAAGTTATCTGGAAGTCCTGAGTGCACAGGGCCATGTTCTTGAAGCCGAGCTCGAGCTCAGCGCGATTGAAAATGGCAAACGCCGCGCCCTGAGTGAGCTTTATAGAAGCCTGGGCGGAGGCTGGAAATAATGGATACCGCTACAGCCCCTGCAATTAGTGCAGGGGCTTAAAATCCATTTGTTAATTTAAGTTAGACTCAAAAAAAGAAAAAACAGCAAGAAAATGGCGACACCGAAATATACTACCCAGAAAGAAAAAATCGAAAAAGGGGTCATCATCATACCCGATATCAGCGGATACACCCGTCTGGTACGCGGGGTGGACGCACTTACCGGAAGAAGCATCACTTACGAACTGCTATCGGCAATCATATCCAGTAACGAGCTTTCCCTGGAGGTTTCAGAAATAGAGGGCGATGCGGTACTTTTTTACCGCTATGGCCAGCCGCCCCATCTGGGTGAACTTACCTGCCAGTTTGAGCGTATGTTAACAGCATTCAATCACAAGGCTGCAGCCATTGGCCGTAAACTGGGGCGAGTGCTCGGCGTTTCACTCAAAATGATCGTCCACTACGGTACTTTGGCTGAATACAAAATCAATGGCTTTAAAAAACTCTACGGCGAATCGGTGATCGAGGCCCACAGGCTATTGAAAAATTCGGTCAGCAGCGAATCCTACCTGCTCATTACCGACCAGGTTTTTAAAAAACTAAACATTTCCAAAGATACCCATCCAAAAGGGCTGCAGGCCGAACAGGTATGCGAGGTTTATGGCGAACTGCGCAACATCTGCTACACTTATTATGATTATCAGAGAGGCCAGCCCTTGTCAAAAGGGTTTATCAACGCTTCAAAACCAATATCAAAACAAGATTTAGGTATCCCGGCTACCGGCAGCGCGCTCTACAGCAACTAGTTTATAAGGGTTTGCCCCATTCTCCCGAACCCAAATCCTGCTCTCAGGGCTAATTTCCCAGTGATAAGCGAAAAAAAACAAAAGTCCAGATAAAAAGCCCAAATGTCCATTGTATCGGTAGCCCCCAATGAAGAAATTTGGCACGCAGACTGCCATGCAAAAAAAAATATTTTACTCCTTAACCCATAAAGGGTAACGAAAAAATAACCGCAGTGGTCTGTCTGAAAAAAAACGAAAACAAAAAGTGTAGCCCATAGGTACCTTTTCCCTTTCAGGGTTGTATTGTCCCGGTATCGCCAGAGTCCCGATCCACTTACCTAAAACGGTCAGTGCCGAACGGCCCCTGGTGTGGATGCCATATTCCAAACAAGACCGATAACCAACATGAAACCAAAACTGACCCTAACCTTACTATTGCTTTTCAGCCTGATCAGTACCCTTGATCTCAACGCCCAGTCCTTGCCCATTGATCCCTTGCTCAGCCGCGGAAAACTTCCCAATGGTTTTCGGTATTACATCCGCAAAAATAACCGGCCAGCTTCCAGGGCGACCATCTATCTGGTGGTCAAAGCCGGATCGATCCTGGAAACCGATGCCCAGGCAGGCCTTGCCCACTTCATCGAACACATGAGCTTCAACGGTACCAAAAATTTCCCCAAAAACACCCAGCTCAGCTACCTGGAAAAATGCGGTGTCCGTTTTGGCGCAGACCTGAACGCCTATACCGGGCTGGAGGAGACCGTCTACGAACTGCCTATTCCCACCGATGATCCCCAGATCCTGCAAGGGGGACTAAGAATTGTCCGGGATTGGGCCCAGGAAGCTACACTCGCCCCGGAGGATATTGATGCAGAGCGGGGAGTGATCATAGAAGAAATGAGGCAGCGCCTGGGAAGGGGGCAACGCCTGCAGGAAAAACAGTTTCCAATGCTGCTCAATGGCTCCAGGTACGCCCGGCGCATGCCCATCGGAGAACTTGAAGTCCTTAAAAACTTTAAAAATTCAGAAATCAAAAGCTTTTATCAGTCCTGGTACCGCCCGGATCTCCAGGCGCTGATCGTGGTCGGAGATATTGATGTGCCAAAGGTAAAAAAAATGATCACCTCGCTTTTCTCTACACTGAAGAATCCCGCAGCAGCACCAAAGCGTCCCCATTACCAGATCAGCTTAGACGGCAAAAACCATTACCTGGAAACCACCGATCCCGAACAGCCCGCATTCAGCATTGATATTTCTACCAAACATTACCTGAGGCCCTTTAAAACTCAAAGTGACCTGAGCCAAAAGCTCCTGCGGACGCTCTTTTCAGATATGCTCAATGAGCGGCTGGAAAAAGACGCACTGGAACCCGCCCAAAGCTACAGCGGCCTGTCAGCAGGATTCTCCTCGCTTATGGGCGGAATCGAACGTTTCTCCATCCGCTTCTCCACTCCACAGCACCAACTGCAGGGCAGCTTCACCCAGGTATGGGCCCTCATCCACTCAGTTAAGCGCAACGGTTTCAGCAGCGAAGAGCTCACTGCCGCTAAAAAAAGGTTTAAAGCCCAGCTTACCGTTTCAGCAGCGCAGTATTCCCAAACCTCAGCCTATCTGGCAGGACGCTACAAAAAGCACTTCCTCACCGATGAGGCTTTCCCTGGACAGAAAGCAGAAGACAGGCTCTACCTGGATGCGCTGGACCAGGCGAGCCTTGCCGATATCAACCAGCTCGCCAAAGACATCCTCAGGGATCAAAACCGCGATATCCTGCTCACCGCGCCCGAATCCCAAAAGTCGTCCCTTCCCGGTGAAACGCTCATCTCTAAGTGGATCCGCTCTGCGCAAGAACAGCAGATCACATTCCACCCTGCCCAGACTACCGCAAGCAAATCCCCAATGGCTCTTGCCCAAAATGGAAAGATCATATCGAAAATAAACACTAAAAAAATGGGGGTCAGCGAGTGGAATTTAAGCAACGGGGCCAGGGTGATCATCTGCAAGCGTGCCGACCCCACCGGTCAGGTCCTGTTTTTGGCCAATAGTCCTGGCGGCAGCTCGCTTTACCCCGATGCGGACTTTCAGTCCGCTGCCAATGCCGCCTCAATTGTATCTGCCTTTGGGCTCCAGGGCATCCCCCCACAGCAGCTCGCCAGCCTGATGCAAGAAAACCAGCTTTCCCTGCAGCCCTTTATCACAGAAACCGGCGAAGGCATGCAGGGCAGTTTCCCCAATGCAAACATGCAGCGCTTCTTTGAGCTGCTCTATCAGCATTTTACCGCTCCCGCGAAAGACAAGCGGCTATTTGATAAGATCATTTCCGACACCCGGGAAGGAATCTCCCAACGCTATGCCAACCCCGAAGCGGTATTTGCAGATACCATCTCAGCAGTGCTGAGCGCATCCAGCCTGAGAAGGACAGCCCCAACCCAAAGCAAAGTAGACCAGATCAATCTGGAGCGGATAATGGAAATCTACCACGAGCGCTTTGCCAATGCCGGAGATTTCACCTTCTTTTTCGTAGGCAACATCGATACCCTGCAACTGGAAAAATACTGCCAGCAGTACCTGGCCTGTCTGCCCGATAAGGGAATACGGGAGAAAGCCATAGACCTGGGCATACGTACACCATCAGGACAGCTCTCCAAAACCATCCACGCAGGAATAGCCCAAAAAGCCACCGTAAGGCTCATACTAGGAGGAGATTACAGCTACTCGCTGGCGGAGAAACTGAACATATCAGCCCTGCAGGAAATCCTGCAATACCGCCTGCTGAGAAAATTAAGGGAAGAGCAGGGCGGGGTTTATACCCCGCAGGTTGCTTCCAGCAACCGCAGTTTCCCCGTGCCCAGATACAGTTTTACCATCAACTTTAACTGCGATCCCCAAAGGGTAGAAGCGCTTATCGGTTCGGCCAGGGAAGAAATCCGGGCCATGGCCACATCCATCTCCCAACAGGACCTGGACCGCTATAAAGCAGAGCAGCGCCGGGGAAACCAGATGGCCTTAGCCGACAACAACTTTTATATGGGCTATCTCAGCTCGGTTTACCAGGATGGGGAAAGCCTGGACACCTTTGAAAGACTCGTCTCACTTATGGAATCGCTCGAGGTAGAAAGCCTGCAGGCGGCAGCAAAGCGGCTCCTGTCGGCAGAAAACTACCTGCGCTTTGTGCTTCTTCCCACAGCGCAGGGATAAATAAACATAAAAACAATCAACCAACCACCATAAAAAAGCCAATGGGTGAAGTCCAGCCAGCATTACCACTAAACCCGCTCTCAATGAACAGCGAAGACGACTTCAAAGCCGTCTTCCAGCTGCTCAATGCCCCCCTGTGCCTTTATGCGCAGAAAATAACCACCTCGCTGCAGGAAGCCGAAGATCTGGTAGGAGAGGTTTTTCTGCAATGCTGGAGCAGAGGGCAGGTGTTTGAAAGCACCGATCATGCCCGCTTTTTTCTTTACCGCGCAGTACGCAATGCTGCCTTAAACAGAATAAAAGCCTTGGGCAGGGCAGAAGGGAAGCACCAGGCTGCCTCACTTTTTCTGCAGATGAGCGAACAGAGCCACCTGGAGCGCATCATCCACTCAGAGTACTTGGCGCTGATCTACAGAGAAATCGATTCGCTTCCGACCCAGCAGCGAAAGGTTATGCTGCTGAGCTTAAAGGAAGAAAAAAAACTCCAGGATATCGCCCAGGAGCTCAACCTTTCGCTCCAGACGGTAAAGAACTGCAAAACAAGGGCTATGGCCAGACTGCGCATACAACTGGGCAAAGAAAACTGGGCCATACTGTTGCTGCTGGAACTGCTGATAAGGAAATAATCCAAGGTCGAGAGTCAGTAAAGAACGAAAGAAACAAAAAAATAACTTCCACCGGGTACCATTTGTACCCACAGTTGTATTGTAAAAAATGAACGATCAACCTACCTATGAAAACGAACAGCAATCCCGGCACATCGCCCACCTGATTGCAGCCTACGTAAGGGGCCTGGCCAGCCCGGAAGAAACCGCCGAGCTTTTGCTGTGGCGCAAATCCAAGGCAGCCAACGCGCAGCTAATGGATGCGCTCAGCAATACACAAGACCTGCGAAAAAGTTTACTCCACTACGAGCAGCTATCCAGCGAGCAGGCCTGCAGACAGCTGATGCTGCGGATTTCACAGCACCAGAAGCCCCATGACCAGACCAGGGGAAAAAAGCTCCGCATTATCCGTTTCTCGGTTGCTGCAGTGCTCGCGGCCGTAATTTCCGGCGCTGCGCTTCTGATGTACGATCAGTCCAGACAGTCAGCCGAGCAGTCCGGGCAGTTCAGCCAGATCATCTTGGCTGATGGAGAAACCCTGACCCTGGACAGTACATCAACACTCACCGCTTCTAAAACAGGTATCCGTGACGGACAGGGAAAGCTGCTCTGCGGCAGTAGATCAGGCGCTGAAATGCTCGTACTCAATACCCCTGCGGGCCGAAGGACCCAGATCACCCTTTCAGATGGCAGCCGGATCTGGCTGAACTCGGCATCAAGCTTGCGTTTTCCCGGGTTCTTTTCCAAAAACATCCGCGAGGTAACCCTTAGCGGAGAAGCCTATTTCAGCGTATCCCATGACCAGAAAAGACCCTTTGTGGTACAGAGCAACACCCAGCGCATCCGTGTACTGGGCACAGAATTTAACCTGCGGAGCTATCCCGAAGAAGAGACCAAAACTACCCTGCTGCAAGGATCGGTAGCGGTAAAGGCCGGCAAAAGCGGGCAGGCGCTTCTTTTGAAACCTGGAGAACAATCTTTGCTGGAAATCAACGGCAGCCTCCGCAGTCGCCCGGTGAACACCGGGGCTGAAACAGCCTGGAAGGACGGCGCAATAAGTTTTGATGGAAAAACCTTTGAACAGAACATGAAAGAAATTGCAAGGACATACGCACTGGAACTTCGCTTTGAAGGTCCTCCTGCAGACCTGCAGCTTCGGGGAAGCATCAATACCGGAGGGAGCCTGGCGCCGGTCGCTGCCCTTTTAACCTCTGCAGGCATAGATTTTAAGCTCAGTGACCACATTTTGCTCATCCGCGCGAGAAAGGAGGAGACGGGCAGGCATTAGCCCGGGCATCTATCAGGCCCAAAACCAAAGATCCAAAGGCCAATCAAAGCGGTACATATTACAAAAAGTCAAACAAACCAAACTAACCATGAACAATCAACTAAAACCATCAGCCCATGAGGCAGATTAAACTGCTGTGCTGCATACTGCTACTGAGCAGTGCAGCCTTTTCACAGATCGTTACGCTAAAAAGCAAAGCCCTTTCCCTTAGCGAAATCTTCACTGCGATCCAAAAACAGACCGGATACCGGACATCGGGCAGGCTGGAACTTTTAGAGCAGGGCAAACCCATGGCGCTGAACGTAAAAGAAATGCCCCTGGAAGAGCTGCTAAAAACCATCTCTAAGGACCAGGCATTCAACTGCGTGATCGTAGAACGGAACATCATCATCTCGGCCAAGGTGACAGCACCCAAGAAAAACGGTACAGCGGTCCAGCTCCAGTCAGCGCCCATCGGCGCCGAAGTTTTCAAGGGAAAAGTCACCGATGAAAAAGGGCAGCCTATCGCTGGGGTAAACATCACTTTAAAAAACAACAGCAGGATCCTCAGCGTAAGCGATCCTGCCGGTAATTTTTCCATCCCTGCTGGAAAAGGGGAGGTGCTAAGGCTCAGCCACATCGCCTTCACCCCAAAAGAGCTGCCCATTAGCTTTGAGCTGATCCAGGATCCCCAGATCCGCCTGAGCGGCCAACAGCAACAGCTCGCGGAGGTATCTGTCAACAAAGGCTATTATTCCACCACCCGTGCGCTCAACACCGGAAACGTATCCTCCATCAGCGCAGCCGATATCGAAAAACAGCCCGTAAGCAACCTGCTCGAGGCCCTGCAGAGCCGCATACCCGGCCTGAGCATCGTACAGCAGAGCGGAAACCCCGGAAGTAATTTCACCATAGAACTCCGCGGAAAAAACAGCCTCAACCAGAGCAATCCCCTCTTTATCATCGACGGGATTCCCTTCAGTAGCGCATCCATGGGACAGATCGCAGGCAACGTTACCAATTTTCTGGGACAGGTAAATGCCAGTGGTGACGCCTCGGCCGCAGGAGCAGGCGGCCTTAGCCCGCTCAATAGCATCAATCCTGATGATATTGAAAGCATAGATGTACTAAAAGATGCCGATGCGACCGCCATCTACGGCTCACTGGGTGCCAACGGGGTGATCCTGATCACCACCAAAAAAGGCAAGGCAGGCCCGATAAGGATCAGCGCCCGCTTTAATGCCGGTTTCAGCAGTCCCTCCCGGATGCCAGAATTCCTCAGCACCAAAGATTACCTGCGCTACCGCAGGGCCGTGCTCGAGAATGACCGCCGAAACCCCGGACCGGCCGACTATGACCTCAACGGCACCTGGGATACCACCCGGTACACCCAGTGGGGCAAAGAACTCATCGGGCGGGAAACCATCAATACCAATAGCTCAGTCTCCCTTTCCGGTGGAAGCGGGCAGGTCAGCTACAGCCTCAACATCGGCCATAACCAGATCAGTCCGCCCTATGACGGGGATTTCTCGGATAAAAGAACCACATTGGGCTTCAATATCAGTTCAACTTCTCTCAATAATAAGTTTAGGCTAATTTTCAGCGGGAATTATGGCCACGATGCCAATACCCTTCCCGGGCTTGATATCTCCAGCTTTTTGAACCTGCCGCCCAACGCCCCGGAACTTTTGACCCCGGAAGGAAAACTCAACTGGTGGAACCCGACCGCCTCAAATCCTTATGCCTCACTCCATCAGCATTACAGCGCCCTTACGCGCAATATTATGCTCAATGGCAACCTGTCTTATGAAATCAGCAAAAGACTGCTGCTAAGGGCCAATCTCGGCTACTCCGATGTTGCCTTCAGCGAACAGCGGCTCAACCCGCTATCGAGTCTCAATCCCGGCATAGCAGGCATATCAGCCAGCTCACTGACCGGAAACAGCTCCAACAGTTCCTGGATCATAGAACCCCAGGTGGAATACAGCCGCGAGCTTGGCGCAGGCAAACTCACCGCACTGATAGGAACTACCTTTAATCAGCTCGAGAGCCAGGGCACCACCATAAACGCAATCGGATTTGCCAGCGATGCGATGCTGGGAGACCTCAGCTCTGCCTCCCGCTTCTCGACCCGCAACCGCTACAGCCGCTACCGCTACAACGCGGTATTTGGAAGGATCAATTATACCTTTAAGGAGCGCTATGTGATCAACCTCACCGGCCGCCGAGATGGAAGCAGCCGCTTTGCCCCGGGAAAACAGTTCGGGGACTTCGGCGCACTGGGCGCCGCCTGGGTATTTGCCAAAGAGCAATTCATCGCTGAGGCGATTCCTGCGTTGAGCTTTGGTAAACTCAGGATGTCTTACGGGATAACCGGAAACGACCAGATCGGAGATTACCGCTACCTGGATTCTTATTCCGCCAACAGCACCACAACCTATCTGGGCACGACAGGACTTTTTTCCACCAGGGTCTTCAACGATGAATACCGCTGGGAGAGCAACCGCAAATTAGAAGCGGCCATCGAGCTGGGATTCTTCAAAGACAGGCTGAACCTTAGCGCATCCTGGTACCGCAACCGCTCTTCGAACCAACTGGTGAATCTGCCACTTGCTCCCACCACGGGGAACACGACCGTTCAGGCCAACCTGGATGCCCTGATACAGAACACGGGGATGGAACTGCAGCTTTCCAGTACCAACCTGAAAGCTGACCGCTTCAGCTGGAGAACCACCTTCAATATTTCCCTGGAACGCAATAAACTGCTTGATTTTCCAGGCCTTTCCCTTTCCCCTTACCGCACCCAGTACGTGGTAGGCAGGTCGATCAATATCAGCGCCCCGCTATACAGGCTCATTGGGGTGAATCCACAGACCGGCCTTTATGAGTTCATGGGCGCCGACGGAAAGCCAACCTCTTCGCCCAATTCACTCAGCGATGTTATCGAGCGCGTGGAGCTGCGTCCGGATTATTATGGCGGGATGGGCAACAGTTTCCGCTACGATAACCTGGAACTGGACATTCAGCTGCACTTTGTGCACCAACAGGGCAGAAACGTTATTTTCAGCTCGATCGGCAATCTCCCATTTTCCACCCCTTTGAACCTTCCAGGATTTTTTCTGGACAATATCTGGATGCAGCCCGGAGATATCGCCACCATGCAGCGCCTGAGCGGCGGCGGGCTCGCGCCGGGATCTGCCGCGGCGATAGCAGCTTACAATGCTGCAAAACAGAGCGACGGCGCCTTTTCGGATGCCTCCTATATCCGGGTAAAAAACGTTTCGCTTTCGTATAAATTCCCCGAAGGCTGGCTAAAAAAACTGCACCTCAAGCAGCTCAGGGCATTCACCCAGGCGCAGAACCTCTTCACGATCACCCGCTACAAGGGATTTGACCCCGAAAGCCAGGGTTCAATGCTCCCTCCGCTGCGCACCGTTGTCCTTGGGGCACAACTCACCCTATAAACCAAGCCAAGATGAAAACAAAAAATATTAACCAGCCCCTCTTTGTGATCTGTACCATCATGCTCATCACCATGTGCGGCTGCAGAAAATTCCTGGATATCGGAAGTCCGGTAACCGAAACCTCCTCAAAAGAGATCTTTGCCAACGATAACAGCGCCACATCAGCCATGTTAGGAGTTTACGGCGAATTCATGAAGACGGCCAACTTGAGTATCGGGGCATCCATGTTTCTGGGCCAATCGGCAGATGAACTCAGAAGTTATGCCTCGCCGCCCTATTCAAACTACTATACCAACAACTTAGATCCGGTAGACAACAACGATTTTTGGTCAGCTTACTATAGCAGTATTTACCGCTGTAACGCAGTGCTGCAGGGCGTGAGGGGATCAGCAGCGCTCAGCGCCCCGGTCAAGGATCAGCTCATCGGAGAAGCCCTGTTCATGCGTGCATTCCTGCACTTTTATCTGGTCAACCTGTTTGGTGATGTTCCCTATATTGCTACCACAGACTACCAGCAGAACAACCTTGCCCCAAGGGAAGCCCGGCAGCGCGTTTATGAAAAGATCATCACAGATCTGCTGCAGGCCAGATCACTTTTGACGGACGCTTTTCCGGACGCCGCCAATAAACCCTCGCTGGAGCGGGTAAGGCCAAACCGGACCGCGGCAGAAGCGATGCTCTCGAGGGTATACCTCTATGAAAAAAACTGGGAAAAGGCCGAAGCGCTTGCCAGCGCAGTGCTCGCCAAAACCCAGCTCTACCAGCTCAATGCCGATCTTAACGAGGTTTTCAAAAAAAACAGTAAAGAGGCCATCTGGCAGATGATGCCAAGTGATCCTACCAACACCAATGGCTTTGAAGGAAGCACCTACATTCTGATTGCCCCGCCCGGAGCCATCGGTAAATTTTCACTGGCCATCAGCGATCAGCTCTCCTCGGCTTTTGAAAACGCAGACAAGCGGAAAACAGCCTGGACGGGTAGTTTTCTTACTTTCCGTTATCCCTATAAATACAAAATCAGTGCGCTCTCTCAGCCAACTACCGAATACTCGATGGTCATCCGCTTAGCCGAGCTATACCTCATCCGATCGGAAGCCAGGGCGATGCAGGGGAAGCTCCAGGAAAGCATCTCAGATCTGGATATGATCCGCTTTAGGGCAGGACTATCCAAGATCGCCGATACCAATCCGGCAGTAAACCAGCAGGCCCTGCTCGAGCTCATCTGGCACGAAAGACAGGTCGAACTCTTCACCGAATGGGGACACCGCTGGCTGGACTTAAAAAGGACCGGCAGGGCAGAAGCAGTACTCTCGCCCTTAAAGGGCCAGAACTGGCAGGCGACCGATCAGCTTTATCCCATACCCAAATCGCAGATCGACTATTCTCCAGCCTACCAGGGCGCACAAAACCCGGGATATAACTAATACTGATAAATATAGCACAATTAAAAATGAAAAAACTATTTATTGCCCTTCTTTCCCTATCTCCGCTAATGGTTCTGGCCCAGGGCAGCTTTCACATCAAAGGGCATTTTGCCGATGGCAGGACCCAGGGCAAAGTCTACGCCACTTATTCCACCCCGGAATTCACCATCGATTCGGTAGCTGTCCGCAACGGCTATTTCCAGATCGACAGCAAAGCAGTCCCGGAGTATCCGGCAATGCTGACCTTATCTTACTCCCGGTACTCAAAAGGCCCCCGCGACCGCGAAAACCAGACGCTGTTTCTCTTTTTGGACGCTGAACAGGCCAACATGGAAATCACCACTGACTTTAAAGCGGCCACCATCACCGGCTCAAAACTCTATGAGCAGATGCAACAGTACGTTGAATACATCAAAGTCCCCGGAGAACCGCTGGGCATCATGCCCGTCAACGGCATCATCGTCATGGGACAACTCCGTTCGGGCTCGATCAAAACTCCCCAGGAGCTGGCCAACACTGCCCCTGCAAGCAAACCTGACAGCCTGCTCAGCGAGCGCCTGCGGATGGAAAAAATAGCCAACGAAGACCGCAACAACAGGCTTCAGGTAAGGAAAATGCTGCAGATAAAATACATTGAAAGCCATCCCGATTCCTACTTTTCACTCCTTTCGCTCAAAGAGATCGCTGGGGTGTACATGGACCCTGCGGAAATCGAGCCCCTGTTTGCCAAACTTTCCGACCGCTTAAAACAAAGCCCGGCAGGAAGTGCGTTTGCTGCACGGATCCAGGCCGAAAAAGCCAGTCCCACCCCAAGGGTAGATATCGGAGCGGAGATCAGAAAAGCCCTGGCCCAAAGCAAAGCCGGACCGGCTACCCGGTTTAAAATAGGAGAGCAGGCCCCTGACTTCAGGCTCACCTCATCAGAGAACAAAACGATAAACCTCAGCGATTTCCGCGGAAAATATGTGCTGATAGATTTCTGGGCCAGCTGGTGCGTGCCCTGCCGAAAAGAAAATCCCAATGTGCTGGAAGCCTACAAAAAGTTCCGCAAGAAAGGCTTCGAAGTACTTGGCGTAGCCCTTGAGCGTCCTGTTGACCGGGAAAAATGGCTCGAGGCGATCAAAAAGGACAAACTCAGCTGGACCCAGGTGTCCGATTTTCTGCTTTTTGAATCCCCTGTTGTCAAACAATATGGCATCCAGGCCATCCCCCAGAACTACCTTGTCGATCCCCAGGGAAATATCGTAGCGGTAAACCTAAGGGCAGAAAGCCTTCAGGAAAAACTCTCGGAAATATTTGCCGGAAAATAACCTATGAAAGCAACAAACAAATTACCCCTTCTGCTGGCCCTGGCATTGCTAATGCTGACTGCCCGGGCCCAGCAGGCCCCCAACGTGGCAGAAAAAAACAGCCAGCTCATCAAAGGCATACTGCAAACAGTAAACTCCCAGCACTATTCACCCAAAGTTCTGGACGATGTCTTTTCGCAGGTCTTATGGAAAAACACACTGGAAGCCACAGATCCACTGGGACAGTTGTTTATGCGCAGTGATCTGGAAAAGCTCGGCAAATTCAAAACCAGGCTCGATGAAGAACTCAGCGGCAGTATCCGGCCTGGCTTTCTTTCCACCTTATCTGAAATCTATCTCCTGCGCCTGCCGGAGATGGAACGCGACTATCTTGAAGCCCTTGCCCAGCCCCAGAACTTCAGCATCAAAGAAGACACGGGCCCTTCGGGGGGAGAAAAAACAGGACTGGCCAGAAATGCCGCGGAAATCAGACAGATCAGGAGAAAACGCATCAAATACCTGGTGCTACAGCAGTACTATCTGCTCAGCGTCCAAAATCCCCAGACTCCGGATAAATCCGCCCTTGAAACAAAGGCCAGGGAAACAGTGGCCCTGCGCATCAAACGCTCCCTTGAAAGTATGCGCCTTGCGGCTGATCCGGACAAACAGTTCGATGCTTACCTGGACCGCATGCTCAAAGTCATCGATCCACACAGCAGCTACCTGTCTGCCAGGGCAGAAAGGGAGTTCGCCGACCAGATGAGCACCCGTTTCGGCGGGATAGGCATCCAGTTAGATCCCCAGCCCCAGGCTAGCGGAATCAGGATCAGTGGCGTTGATGTCAGCGGCAGCGCTTACAAAAGCGGAAAGGTACAGATTGGGGATATCATTCAGGCGATAGCAGAGGGAGAAGAAGGAGAAATGCGCGAGGTAGCCGGAATGGGCAGTGCAGAGCTGGCCGGGCTCATACGCGGCCAGGCCGGGACCGAGCTGCGCATCCGTCTGGCCAAAGCAGAAGCAGCGACGCAGATAATAAAGCTCACCCGCTCCGCCGCCACTGAAGGCAGCTCCCAGGTGCGCTCAGCGGTGATCAGCCACAACGGACAGCGAATGGGCTATATCGCATTCCCATACTTTTATGAATCGCTCGACCCTTTGACCGGCCGGCACTGCGCAAGTGATCTGGAACAGGCCATCGTTGAGCTCCAAAACCAAAAAATATCAGGATTGATCATCGATCTTCGGGGCAATGGCGGAGGATCGCTCAGAGAGGCCGTTCGAATGGCAACCCTGTTTGTCGGACAGCAGCCCATCGTCCAGATCAAGGACAATAGCGGCCGTATCATCAGCAGAACAGCCCTGGATCCAGACATGATGATGCAGAGCGGAAAGCCATTTTTCCAACAGGTATACACCGGCCCCCTAACAGTGATGATCGATGAGCGCAGCGCCTCAGCTTCAGAGATATTCGCTGCTGCCATCCAGGACTACCGGCGTGGGATTATAATCGGCAGCAGTTCCAGCTTTGGCAAGGGAACCGTTCAGAAGCTCCTCAAGCTGAGCGCACCCCTTGAGGGATCCCTTCAGCTTACCTATGCCCAGTTCTACCGTGCCAACGGATCCTCTACCCAGCTCCAGGGGGTAAGTTCAGACATCACCGTTCCAGATCTGGATGAACATGCCGGAATGCGCGAGCAGGATCTGCCGGGCCCGTTGGCCTGGGACATGGTCTCCCCGGTGATGCCTGAGCCAGCCAGCGGTGAACTGATGCGCTCGGTGATCGCCCGGGGCAAAGCCCGTATCGCTGCCAAAAGCGACTTCGCCGTCATCGCCGAGCGGTCAAAACAGATCGCCATGCTCAAAAAATCCAGGGTCAGCCTGGAATTTACCGGCTACAGCCGACTTGCAGAACGTTTGGCAGAGCTTTCAAAACCAGCGCCTTCCGGCACTGATCCCCAAAAGATCACCATTAGCCCTTCAGCCCAGTCCACAGCACAAAACACACCGCTGCTGAACAGACTCAGCTCAGATGAAGTCATCATCCAGGCACTGCACACCCTGGCAGAGCTCGCTGCAGGCTAAGCGAAAATAAGCGGCCACCGTTCCCCTTATGCCCCGGCAGCCTGCAAAGGCAGCACAAAGGCAAAGCAGTACTGGCCGTATCAGCGTCCCGTTGCGGCCCGGGCAGATCCACTTCCCGGGCCTTTATCCTTCCACAGTATTCCGATTTGGGGCACACCCCCGCGGACGCGGTATTTCGCAACCCCCGCCCGCGATGACGAAATCCCGCCTGTAACCGGCCGTGCCGACCGCTCTTGCGGGTACGTGAAGGCCCCTTGGCGGCTATGGCATCCTTGTTGTTCAGCCAAAGCGCAGCTCAAACAGCGCACAGTCAAACCAATCAAAACATGGAAACCAAGATTGCCTATCCCAAAATGCTCACAGGCCTACAGCGCAGCATTAGAAGATATTATAAAAAACACCCAAACAAAGCCATTGTCTTCCACACCTATCAGCGCACGCTGGAAAATATAGACTACTGCGAGGCTTTGTTAGAAGAAGTCCCGATCGAACAGGAAGAGGCCTTTGCCCTGAAATGCGCCGTTTACCTGGCCTATTGCGCCTATCAGCGCACCCAGTTCCCAGATGCAGCGCAAATGGTCAAAACAGCACAGAAACTGCTCAAACAGATCAACTCCGATCAGCAGCTCACCTCCAGGGTAACCGCCCTGCTTGAAATGAACCCCCATATAGCGCCAGAGTTAACAGGCCAGTTGTTTGCAGACGTGCTCGACCGGCACCTATCCGGCACCGACTTTATCCAATCAGAAAAAGCCCTGCGCAAAGAAACCCTGGCAGGGGAGGATAGAAAAGAAAACAAAAACAACTGGTGGGCATCCAGGCTCAGCCAGCTCGCTGCCCACAGCTACCGGACAGCCTACTGCAGAGCGGCAATGGAGCCACGGTTCCAGCTCAATCTCAACCTGCTCCGCCAGCGCGCGCAGCGGTACGAGAAATCCACCGCGGCCCACACCGGGGATGATACCGTGCAGATGAAAAAACGCAGACCGGCAAGAGGGGTAGAGACCATGTTCCGCATCACCTCTTCCAACAACCAGCGCATGAGCGATATGGCCGATAAGAAAGCGCACATCCTGATCACGGTAAACTCCATCATACTCTCAGCGGTGATCAGCCTGGTGCTGCGAAGGATGGACCACCGCAATTTCCTGCTCATCCCTTCACTGGTGCTGCTGGCATGCTGTATTTCCACAATGATCCTCTCGATACTCGCTACCCGGCCGAAAATCCCCGACGGCACTTTCCGGGAGCAGGACATTGCCCAAAAAAAAGTCAACCTGTTGTATTTTGGCAATTTTTACCGCATGGAGCAAAACCAATACGCGCGCGGGATGCTGAAGGTGATGAACGACAGCAGATCGCTTTACCACATGCTCATTACCGATGTCTATGCCCAGGGGGTGGTACTGGGCAGAAAATATCTGCTGCTCAGGATCGCCTATAGCGTATTCATGTACGGGCTGATCCTATCGATCGCCAGTTTTGTGTGCTTTGCCCTGATGAGATAACGGCCCGGCAGAAAAAAAGGGAAACCGGCAACAGCCGGCTTCCCTTCAACAAACAAAAAATTACTTAAAATAAAGGTAGAGCTATCTGCCTATACCAAAAGCGTAAGCCACCCTGAGCCCAAGGAAGTTGCTGCTTTTACCCTGCTGATAAAATTTGGTATTGCCCTCAAACCTGACCCCGGCATCCAGATAACTGCCGCCGCCAAGCGCCAGAAGATAGCCCAGCCCTGGAGCATAAACGAAAGTTGCCGATTTATCGGCAAAGGCATTTTTGTTGATGATAAAAGCTGCCCCGGCCTCCCCGTGAAGATAAAAGTTTGCAACCGGGAAATATTTGATACCGGCCTTTACCGGGATCAAATGTACATCAGGTGCAGTACCTGTTGAGCGCTTTTCGGCAAAGATGTTGTTGTAGCCCGCATTCAGGGTAAGGTACAGTTCATCCTTTAGCACCGGGGCATCCGCCTGGATCGAACCGCCCAGGTTCCATTTGTAACGGTCCGAAAGGCTTGCTACCGGGATACCTGTTTCGGCACCGATGCTATAACGGATACCCGGAGCCCTTTGGGCCTGAGCGTTAAAAGAAAGGATTACTCCCCAAGCCAGTGCCAATGCCACTGTGATTTTTCTGATCTGTGTTTTCATTTTTTTTATGATTAAATATTAAAACCTGCGCTGCTTTTCCCCTGCCATACGGCCCCGGTCGAAAGCAGCGCTGTACCGATCAGTCCGAAAGTTGTGCCGTTTTTGTAATGTATTTGTTTTCAGTTGATTGTAGAATTTTTAAGCCGCAATCAGTAACCTTATCCCGCCGTTTGACCAAAACTGCTGAAATATAGCGGCATGAAACTTCAATCCCGTTAAGTACCCGCGTGCAGCATTTATCCCAGGCCGCTTTAGGACCATGAGAGAAAACCATTGGACGGTTGCCCCCGTGGCCGGCTTTTTTACGCCTTAAAAAAGCAGTCCGCTTTATTTCGTCACCCTGGGGATTATAACGAAATACAGCGGGAGTTTTAAATGGTTGTTGTAGTTAATGTATTGTTTTACAGCGTTTTGTATGGATGGTATCAATATTGGATGTGCTGCTGCGCAAGAGCAATACCACTTAAAGAGAACAATAGGCCATGGAAACAACTTTTGAAAACCGGCACCCCGCCAAGCAGGTGCTCAAAGACCTGCTCTGGATGACGCAGCAGCAGACCGCAGATACCCGGCTGCATCTGGGACATGCGCTCGCGGGGGCAGGGCAGGCCGCAGAACGCAAGCTACTGGGCCTGCGCAGCGTGGGGGTGAACGAACATTTCCTGCCCGCGGTACTCCAGGCGATGGGCATCAGGAGCATAACCTTTGACCGCCTTTCGGATCCAAGGCCCGTGCTTGCCCTGAACAGACTATTTGAGGACAACCAGGGCCTTGCCCTCAGGGAGATCATGGAGGGTAAAGAAGCGATGCTTCTCCTTCAGCTATTTTTCCAGAATGCCAAAAGCTTTGCTTTTGATGACTGGTCAACCAATCCCCAAATCCCGGAACTCTGGCAGCCCATATTGGACAAGGTACTCCTGCCACTGGAAAAACGCAACCTGGATTTTATTTTTTATCCCGGAGACCCCACATCTGCAAAACCCGGACAGCTCATGGAGTTTTTCTCGCTCCTGGAGTCTTTTTCCGGCTACGGCAAGGTAACCCTGGCCATGGAGGAAAGCGAGCAGGCGGCCCTGAAGGATATATTGTTTCCTTCGTCCGCCCCTGATGCCGCGGGGGAGAACAGTAAACTGCGCTCGCTATTGTTCTCCAGGCATATACACGCATTGTTGATCTATTCCCCCAAGCAGGCCAGCATATATCTCGCCCAGACGCACTTCCGGATCAAAAGGAGGGAAGTACCGGCAGCAACAGCCCTGGCCGGGAATGCCCGTGACCACTTTATTGCCGGATTCACTGCAGGGATACTCATGGGCCTGGGCCATCAGGGCAGCCTGGCACTTGGCCTTACCGTTTTCGGGAGCAACGGCCCCCTGGACAAAGCAGACCAGCACGTGCGCCTGCAGGGATACCTCAGGGAATGGATCAGCGAATTTTAATATTGAACAAAACCGAAAAAAAATCATGAAAGGACTAAACCTAGAAATCAAAAACCCCAGCGCCATCCTTGATCAGCTGGCCCCCTTGGCCCAAAACCAACAGGGCGAGGGAGGGATCTACCTCAGGCTACCCGCGCAGCATGACTACCAAAACCCGCTCAACCTGGAGCAGGAGCACAACATTTTGGGCATGCACCAGGCGCTGCTGCCCGAGCTCCTGTACATCTTTGGCATCAGGAGCATGACCCTGCAAAGCAGTTACGACACCAGCCAGCTCCAAGCGCTGAACAGTCTGAGCGAATCGCTGAAATCGAGCTCCATTGATTCCCTGTTTTCAGATCCGCGGACCATTGAACTCCTGCGCGGGCTTTTTGCCTGCGCAAAAACAATTGCATTCGATGACTGGCAGAATTTTACCCCAGCCTCACAGATCTGGAACAGACTGCTCACCGAGCTCATCGCCCCACAGCAAAGGGTAGACTTTCAATTCATCTTTTACATGGGCAGCGCCGATGGCATGCCCAGTTTCGAGGTAGACCGCGCGCTTGAACTCATCTGGGGATTTGCCAGCAGCGGCGAGGTAACCCTGGCCCTGGATCAAGCAGAAGCGGTCGCCCTCTGGCGGGTGCTCAGCGGGGTAAGCGCACAGGCCGCGCTGGGAGAAGAAACCATTGTATCGCTGAAAAAGAAATACTATGCCATCTTCCGCATACTCCAAAAAGCCTCCCTGCTGGTATATTCAGCAGATACCGCGCTGCTTTTTGCCCCAAAAGAGCAGTTTGTGCTCAATAGAAAAACCGTAGATGCAGCAGTGGAAACAGCAGCACGCGCACGCGAAAACTTTATCCTGGGCTACGCCACAGCCCTGCACTACGGACTGGGCCAGAGCGAGGGCATCGCGCTTGGCCTGATCGTATTTGGCGCCTGCGGCGCTTATGGCAACCTGCCCGGTGCAGCTGAAATTTCCGCCTACATCCGACAATGGCAAGCCGACCTGCAGCGGCCCGAATCAATGAACCTCTATCAATAAAAAAAAGTTTAACCATAAAATCAAATACCATGTTACAAAAAGGAACAAAAGCACCAGATTTCACGCTATATTCCACCCCCGATCAGCGCCTACAGCTCTCCGAACTGCAGGGGAAAAAAGTCGTGGCGGTATTCTATCCGGCCGACTGGAGTCCGGTATGCGGAGACCAGATGGCCCTCTACAACGAGATGCTGTCTTTTTTCAGAAAATACAACGCCGAGCTCATCGGCCTGTCGGTAGACAGCAAATGGTGCCACCTGGCTTTTTCGCAGGACAGAAAACTGCACTTTCCCCTTCTGGCCGATTACGAGCCTAAAGGCGAGGTAGCGCGCATGTACGGCGTGTACGATGAGCTGGAAGGCCACGCCAAACGGGCCATATTCGTCATTGATGAGCAAGGGGTCATCCAGTGGAGCTTCTTGTCCCCACTGGGTATCAATCCTGGTGCGGACGGCATTTTACAGGCCCTTCAGGAGCTCGAAGAACAACCTATCAACAGAAATTAAAAACAAGTCAATATGTCACAAAACCTAAAACCGCAGGTAAGCCTGCGCGATAACATCCAGGGCAACCCGAAAGCCGGGATTACCCTGGTCGAATACGGCGATTATCAGTGCCCGCACTGCGGCCATGCCTACCCGATCGTAAAACAACTTCAGGAGCAGTTCGGCGACAGCCTCAAACTGGTATTTCGAAACTTCCCCTTAAGGAACATCCATCCCCTGGCCGCCGCGGCCGCGATAGCCGCAGAAGCTGCTGGCAAGCAGGGCCGGTACTGGGAAATGCACGATGTAATCTTTGAAAACCAGCGCGATATGCATCCAGGCTCATTCAGTGAGTTTGCCAAAGAACTGGGACTGGAACTCGAACAGTTCGAGATCGACAGAAGAGACAGGGAGATCATCAGCAAAGTAGAAGAAGATTTCGAAAGCGGGATCATGAGCGGGGTAAACGGAACACCAACCTTTTTTATCAACGGAGCAAGATATAACGGAAACTGGGAATACGACGCATTCGCAGAGCACTTAAACACTATGATGAACTAATATGGAAGCAATATTTGGAATAAAGGACGAAGTGAGCCAAAAGACCGCCCAATGCCTGGCTGGGATACTGGCAGATGAATATGTTTTGTACACCAAAACCAAAAAAGCACACTGGAACGTGGAAGGACTTGATTTCCATGCCAAGCACGTGCTGTTTGAAGAGCAGTTCACCAAGCTGGATGAGATGATCGACGATATCGCCGAACGCATCCGTACCATTGGCCACTACGTGAGCGGGAGCCTGCGCGAGTTCCTCTCCCTGACCAGTCTGAGCGAAAAGACCGACAGCAGCAATGACAGCAGGGGAAATATCCATGAACTGCTGGCCGATCACCGGTCCATCATCATCAGCATCCGCGAGGCCATCGGCAGCGAAGATGGAAAGATGCTCGATTTGGGCACCAGCGATTTTCTCACCGGCATTATGGCCACCCATGAGAAAATGGCCTGGATGCTTTCCTCGAGCCTGAAATAAACCGTAAAAGTGCGATCAGCACCAAAAAGATCCTTTTGGATAGCAGTGGCTACCTGAAAGGATCTTTTTTTATGAAAAGCCGGCCAGCAAGATCACCTTAAAGCGCATCGATTCCAAGAATACTCGCCATCCACACCGGCGCCAGGTGCCGGCGAGCCTCAACCATCAGAACAAAACTCTTTTGATCCACATTGCCACTGGTTTCCATCACCGGCCTGATGATAAAAGGAAAAAGCAACAGGCCCAGATAACTGATCAGGTGGTCCAGCGCGGTGCCGCTGCCCGGGCAGGCAGCAAGCTGCCGAACATATACCGACTGCATGATCTCACTGCTCAGACGGATACGCTCAGCGAACCGCTGGGGATTAGACTGGATCTCTCCCAGCACAAACAACGGAAGATTGGGATCATCCAGCATCATGCTGGTATAGCGCTCGGCCAAAAGTTCCAGCTTGGCGTACAGCCCCGTGCTTTCATCGTTCAGCAGGGGCAGCACCTGGGAAAAAAGCTGATCGATACTCTCCTTCATCACCAGTTCAAACAGGTTTTCCTTGCTCCTGAAATAATAATTCAAAAGCGCCAGGTTGATACCGGCACTACCGGCAATATCCCTGACAGTGGTCTGGGCGTAACCCTTTTCCATAAAGAGCGACCTGGCGGTCTGTTTGATCTTTTCGATCGTACTTTGATGGTCTGCTGCAGACTGGTTTGCCTTGGCCATAAAAACGTTTTTGGGCAAATGTAGCATAAAAAAAACACGATGGGGGATAATCACCAGAGATTATCATTTGTCCGCCGGCGGCTCTTTCCCCAGATTCCCTCCTAACGGGGGGCTAAGGCTCCCTGGCGCCGGCCCGATTGAACTCCAGGCAACAAACGCCGGCAAAAGCCATAACAAAAAAAAGCGGTAGATCCCATCCGGGGATCTACCGCTGAGTGGTGCCAGTGCGCATATCAGGGCTATCAATCCCCTTCAGCCGCTGCGATCACCTTTTCGATGCGCCTGTCGGGGATAAACCAGAAAGCCGCCACAAGGGCATAAACTGCCGCCCCGACCCATGGATTCAAAAGACTCAACAGGATGCCCACCACATAAAAAACAACTGATAAGCGGCCCTTGATATCCTTTCCGATCGCATCCAGGATGAGCGAATTGCTGCCCTCGGTCTTTTTGATCATGACCATCAGCAGCAGGTAGGCAACAGCTGCCGCGCAGAGCACCACCCCATAGACCAGTACCGGCCAGCGGGAAAAATGGTGCTCGCCCATCCAGCCGGCTGCAACGGGAAAAAGTGAAAGCCAGAACAGCAGGTTAAGATTGGCCCACATGATCTTGCCGTTCACCCGCTTAACGGCATGAAAGAGATGATGATGGTTGTTCCAGTAAATGCCCACAAATACAAAGCTCAGCGCATAACTGATAAACTTGGGAATCAGCGGACGGAGCGACTCCAGAGTGGTTCCATGGGGAACCTTGATTTCCAGCACCATGATGGTAATAATGATCGCGATCACCCCATCACTGAAAGCCTCGATTCTTTCTTTGTTCATATGTTGATTTTTGATTTGGTATTCTCTCAGCTAACTCCCAGTCCTCCTACCCGGGCCTGCAGGGCCTCCGGTACACGGTCATCCCCGGCACATCAGCCCATCAAAGCCGACACTTTTCCCTTGCTCCACACCTTCGGGCTTCTCAGCGCGGTATCCCAGCCAGCCTCGCCCGTAGTAAGCTGATATGCGCTCGTAAAAAAATCCAGCAGCATTCCATGCGGATCGGCCGATCGGCGCACCGCATCGTAAGCCAGCGAAAAAGCGCCCGAGCCGGCATCATAAACAGCCTGCTCGGGCATCAGTGCAGACAGGTCATAACCGGACTGAACCGGATACACCGAACAGTAAAAAGATGCCTGGGGATCACCCTTACTGCCCAAACTGAAACCGGTTTCACAGATTTCATGAGAATAGGCATCCTGCAGTACGCTATCGGGAAGGCCCGCAAAACTGCCCGGATGCTTCGGCGCTCTGGCCCCTGAGAAAAGCGTCAGCGAGAGATCGAAACCTCCCCAGAACAGCTGTACCGGACTGGCCTTGCCAACAAAGCCCGAGCGGTATTCGAGCAGAACCTGCTCGATGAGTAAAAAAGCCCTGTGCATGGCAGCGACCTGTAGTTCATCATAGCTGCTGTGCGCGTGGTCTTCATCCAGGCGAATCGCATGAGGCATTTCTGCAGGCCGTGGATCAATCCTAATATGGATATCCAGCTCATCAAGCAAGGTAAAGATCGTTCTGTAGAACCCCGCTACAGAAAGCTCCTTCAGCGGCGCGCTGCGCTGGCTGTTCGCGCTGGTGGAAACCCTGAGCAGATGTGCCGCAAAGTCCAGCTCGATCTGAAAAGAGAAATCCCCATAGGGGATACTGTGCGTGGTAAGCCCGCTGACACTGGGATAAAGCGTCACTCCCCAGGAATGATTGATCCAGGGCATGGTCGCCAGTTTGATCTTCCCGATAATCTGCGCCCAGCGATGAAGCGTGGCATAAGTTGCTTTTGCGTCCTGGAAGGACAATAAAGGCCATTGCGTTTTCATATGTTTATCATTTTTTCTAATAAGCTAAAAAAAGCATGCCTTTTGTTTAATGTGTTTATTGTCAGTTATTTATGTTTAAGTAGCTGTATGGCTGACGGCGAAATAACGCGCCTTGATCCCTGCGCACGGCATTTCGTGTCTTTTAACGGATCCAGCCAAAGTACATCGAAACCGGCATCGAGGCCAGCACCCCGGGAACCACAATCGAGAAAACTACTCCCGAGACATAGATCAACCTGTTATATTTCCAGTGGTTCCATCCCATCGACTGAAAAGCGCTGCCGAAACCGTGCAGCAAATGCCAGAAAAGGGAAAAACATCCCCCAAGATAGATCAGCACCTCTATGGGACTACTGAACTTCTCCAGCATCATCTCATACAAGGGCAGTTCATCCCCGGTAGCAAACTGGTTGATGCGGTTGGGAATCCAGAAATTAGAGGTATGCACTATGAGAAATAGCAGGATCAGCGTGCCCAGCAAAGCCATACTGCGGCTATACCAGCTTGAGGAAGAATCATCCTTGTATGCATAGCGCACCGGGCGTGCCCGGCGGTTCTGGCGCCAGAGCAACAGACCCTGGATGATGTGGAGGATAAAAGCGAGGATCAATATGATCTCGGTAGTCCTGATAATCGGGTTGGTGGCCATAAAATGAGCCCAGATGGTAAAAGTATGACCATTATCATTATAGAAAATAGCCGCGTTGACCGAGCAGTGTACAATTAAAAAGCTGATCAAAAACAGTCCGGTAAGGGCCATAACTATTTTTTTTCCGATCGAGCTCGTAAGGGATTGGGTAAACCAGTTCATAAAACAAAAATGTTTGGTTGATAAATATTCTTTAAAGATTAGCGTTTCAGTTTGTCAGCTAGAAGAAGAAAACAGTTTGAATTTTCTTCTTCATGCATCAGCAAGTGCAGCGGTAGGTTGCAGTATATCGGATAATATACAAAGTCTTTACCTCTTTTTTTAGAAAAAGTCCCTATAGCAGAGCCTTTACATAAGCCGCCTCATCAAAACCCAGTAAAAGCACATCGGCCGTTTCCAGTACCGGCCGTCTGATCAGCCGCGGCTCACCCAGAAGGAGCTTAAGCGTTTCTGGACCTCCTTTAATGGCCGCTTTCACCTTTGGAGCAAGCTTTTTGAAGGCCGTTCTGCCGGTATCGAGCACCTGCAGGTAGCCCGCGGTGTTCTCCCAGCCACTGATCTTTTCAGCACTGACCCCGGGCCGGATCAAATCATGGAATTCAAAGGGAATGTTTTTTTCCATTAACCAGCTGATGGCCCTCTGTGTTTTTCTGCACCGCTTAAGGCCGTAAAGTTGAATTTGCATATCTCTTAAAATTAAAACCACTACTATAGCTCCGGAAAAAGGTAAAGTTTCCGGAGGTAAAAAAAACTTATTTGCCGATGGTGATAAAAGGTTTCTCTTTTGGACCAATAAAATAAACCAGCAGTTTAGCTTCCCTGGTCTTGCTCAGATTCACCGTTTCTGCATGCAGGCCGTTAGGATCTTCCCAGAAAGCCTCACCTTTGCGTTTAATTTCACGTTTGCCTTCAAAAGTCGAAGAAATCTCACCTTCCAAAACATAAGCGATAGTGGGGATAGGGTGGCGGTGGGCTCCGGAAACCTCCCCCGGGGCCAGGGTAACCACCACCATTCTCACCTGCTGGTCCTTGATCTCCGGGGTATTGATATTTCTTCTGAAGATGACCTCCAAAGGCGATTTGGTAATTTCTTTTGATTTAGGGCCGTGTTGCGCCTGCGCACCCAAAGCCAGTAAAGCCGACAGGGCCACCAGGCCCCATGATTTCTTTTTCATGATATTAATGTTTGCTCCCGGCAAAAGCGCTGGGCAAAGGCAAAGTTAGCAGCGTAAAAAAGGCAGCTGAGGGTCCAGGGGATACTAATCCAATGGACCAGCGCAGAATGTTTCAAAAAACAGCATTCCCCTGCTCACGATATTCCGCGCCAGGGCGCATGCTGCTGCGATATGTCGCACTTTTTTAAATCGAACTTAATAGTAAATATTTGATAATCAGTTTTTTGTGTTTTTGGAACAGCATTTGGACTCACCAGTAAAAAGAGTCCAAGTTTGTCCAGTTCAAAATAACACCAGTTAATGAGACGAATTGATATCGAGATCAGAAAGGCCGCCAGCGCAGTACAGTTAATGAGCGGCCCTTATTTTTGCCCTCCCGCCTTAAGCCCCGCCGGGCCGGACGATGCCCGCCCGGAAGGCTCAAAGGATAGACAGCTGAGCGCCTGGGGAACTGCACCGCCGGCGTTTTTCGGTATGCTCGGCGTGGGAAAGGTCATGCTCAAAGAAGAATACGACCTGGAACCCCTGCTCAACCTGTGCGAGCAGCTCATGCCCCACATGCCCAAGAAATGGAGTTTCTTCCAGACCCCCGAAGTGCTTACGATCCTGAAATCCTTCTTCGCGCACTGCAAGAGCATCGAGTTCTGCGACCAGCAGCGCGTGATCGAAAACCAGCAGATCTGGAAAGGGATCATGCTGGGCATTATTCGCCCGATGGGATCCTCGGCCCCCGCTTTTCTCCACGCCTGCGCGGCCCCCGCAGGAGAAAGCCAAAGCTCAAACAGCTTTTAACACTTCATCGACAGCTGTCATTTAGCCCGAATAATGCATGCGGTTGATCCCGAGTTTTTTCATTTTTGAATGCAGGGTCGAGGCAGGCAGATCAAGCAGCTCAGCAGCACCGCCCGCTCCACTGATCCTGCCTTCGCAGCCCTTGAGCACCAATAGGATATAGGCCCTTTCGGCCTCCTCCAGGGCGTGATGGACCACCTGCCACTCACCCCCCTGGATCTCCGGCGGGTTGGCCGGAAGATCAATATCGTTCAGGATCTGCCCTGTGGAAAGCAGAATGCTGCGTTCAATCAGATGCTCAAGTTCCCTGATGTTTCCCGGCCAGGAGTAGGCCCGCATGCGCTGCATTACCCCGGCAGAGACCGAGCGAACCATCACCCCGGTAAGTTTGCTATAACGTCCCAGAAAAAAATCGGTCAGGGCTTCCAGGTCCTCCAGCCTGGCGCGCAGGGGAGGGAGTTCCATCGGAAACACATGCAACCGGTAATACAGGTCCGATCGGAATTTACCGGCCGCCACCTCGGCGGCCAGGTCACGGTTGGTGGCGGCAATGATGCGCACATCCACCTGCAGGGTCTCTTTGCCCCCGATCCGTTCAAACTCACGTTCCTGTAACACCCTGAGCAGTTTGACCTGGAGCTCCATAGGCATTTCACCGATTTCATCTAAAAACAGTGTGCCCTGATGGGCAAGTTCAAACTTTCCGATGCGCTTTTCATAGGCACCGGTAAAAGAGCCCTTTTCATGGCCGAAGAGCTCACTCTCGATCAGCTCCGCCGGAAGGGCCGCGCAGTTGACTTTCACCATAGCCTTGGAGCTCCTTGAAGAGCCGTTATGGATAGCCCTGGCAATAAGCTCTTTGCCCGTTCCGGTTTCCCCCGAAATCATGACCGTGGTATCCGAGGCAGAGACCAGATTGACCAGGTGGTAGACCTTTCTCATCTGCTCGCCACTTCCGATGATCTCCGAGGAATCATAGAAAGTGCTTATCTGTGCCTGCAGGTCACTGTTCTCTATCTCAAGCTTACGCTTGTACTGCAAGAGCTGTTCATTGGAAAAGATGTTGGACAGGGCTACCGAGAGCTGCGCGCAGATCCCTTTGAGCAGCGCCGGGCTGATCTGCGCGGTGGCCAGCCAGAAAATACCAAGATCGGTATTCCCCGTCCTAAGGGCCGTACCCATCATATCTTCAAAGCCCATCTTTTGCCAGAAACGCAGATAAGCAGGGGCATTGTCCCGCGCGCCTTCCCGCCCGGGGCTGAAGATCAGGGGAATGGAGTTTGCCAGCACCCTGTCCTGCAGTCCATCATGGATGGCAAACCGCGCCTTTTCCAGTTCGGCAAGCTCAGCTGCAAGCCCAGGAGGAACCTCAAGCTGATGGAAATAACAGCTGATGGTTTTCCAGTCCTCATCGATCTTGCTGATCGCGTACATATCCACCGGAATACTGAGCTTTTTAAACGAGCTGCCCAGCGCATCGATCAGCTCCTGCCTGTTTCTTACCCTGGCCATCGCATTGCTGAAATCCAGTAAAAAGGCCTTTTCCCGCTCCCGGTTGGCAAGCTTTTCCCGGGTATAAATGTTATTGGCCACACTCGAGAGCTGATCACCGATACGTTCGATGATCTTCAGGGCCTGGCTATCAAAAGTGCCGGCATGCTGGGAAAAAACAAGCAGGGCAAACCTATTTCCGCTGGCATCGGGCAGAACCTTGATCAGCGTTTCCCTGATCCCAAGGGAATAATTGAAACGGTACCAGAGCGGTGAGTTTCTCAGATCGATCATCTTTGCATCCAGCACGAGCGGAAAAGGCTCACTCAGCGCCACATCACAAATCCCATCCCCGGTAGGGCAGTCCTGGTCCATCGCCTCCCTGAAGCGCGTGAGGTCTTTGCCATCATGATGCTGGAAGGAAGTAAAAGCGCGGTAGAAACCCGCCCGCTCATCGATAATGGCAATAGCACTGTGCGAAAAGCCGAAAAATTTTTTCAGGCCCATATTAACGATGTCCAGCAGTTCACGTTTATTTCGCACGGCTATTAATTTATTGCTCAGCTCGATCAGCTCACGATCGATGCGCCTGTTCTCGGCAAGCTGCTCATTGAGCAGGATATTGGCCACCACATTGGCCACCTGGGGCGCAATTCCGGTGATAATGCTGGTAAAAGGCCCGGAAAAAAAATCACGCTGCCGGGCATAGACCTCGATATAGCCAATGGTCTTCATTTTGCTTTTCAACGGCACCATCATCCCCCGGCACAGCCCAAGCTCCAGGTATGCGCCAAGATGGGAATTGTCCCGGGAGGGACCGTTGAAATCTTCCAGGCCGAATTCAAACGGCCCAGGGCACCGCGCAGCGGCATCGAGCAAAGCGCGCGGCACTGAAGAATAACCCAATTCCCGCCCGTCCCGCTCACCAAGGCTGCTGGAAAAAGGCATATAGTTTTCTTCATTTCCCTGGATAAGTCCCAGGGCAATATGGACCGGGTTCTCTCTGCTGATCGAGCCGAGCAAGCTCCCAAAGCCTTCCCGGTCACGGATATTGGTCAGCTCCTCGCTCAAAGAGAGCAAAATCCCCAGCTCCCGCTGCAAACCTGCTGCAGCCTTCAGCTGAGCCCTGAAGCCCCCCACAGGGCCGGCTTTTGCATCCAGGCCCCCGGTATACCCGGCGGCTTTTTTGCTGATATCCATTGCTGTTCTGTTTATTTTCGTTTTCATGATCTGCCAATTTTTAGCCCAGGGGATGATAATCCGCCCTGGTGATGGAGAGCTTTTTCATTTTGGAATGCAGGGTAGAGGCAGGGATCTCAAGCAGGTCTGCCGCACCTCCCCCTCCGGATATTTTACCGCTGCATTTTTTCAATATGCCCACAATGTGCTCACGCTCCATCTGCTCAAGGGTCCTGCTGGGCATCACCTCCTGCTGGCCGTTCTGCCCCGATGCATCGGGCAGATGCACAACAGAGAGTACCTGGCCAGTGTTGAGTAAAATACTGCGCTCGATCAGGTGCTCGAGTTCCCGGATATTCCCCGGCCAGGGATAGTCAAGCAGACGCTGCATCACCTTGGGGCATATCGAGCTCACCCGCCTGCCCACACGCCTGGCCGATCGCTGCAGAAAGTAGTGGGCCAGGGCAGGGATGTCCTCTTTGCGTGCACTCAAGGCCGGAAGTGTAATCGGAAATACATGCAGCCTGTAATACAGGTCCGCCCTGAACTTTCCCGCACTCACCTCGGCCGCAAGGTCCCGGTTTGTAGCGGCGATGATACGGATATCCACTTTGATGGTGACCGAACCGCCCACCCGTTCAAACTCCCTTTCCTGGATGACGCGCAAGAGCTTCACCTGAAGGTCCAAAGGGAGCTCACCGATCTCATCGAGAAATATCGAGCCCCCGTCAGCCAGCTCAAACTTACCGGCCCGCTTCTCACTGGCGCCCGTAAAGGCCCCTTTTTCGTGACCAAAGAGCTCGCTCTCGATCAGATGGGCAGGAAGGGCGGCACAATTGACCTTGATCATCTTGCGCCCGCTGCGCAAGGAAGACTGGTGTATCGCCCGTGCAATGAGTTCCTTTCCCGTACCGGTTTCGCCCAAGATAATCACCGTCGAGTTCGAAGGGGCAACCAGTTCCATCTTTTCATAAACCTGCTTCATCGCCGGCCCATCGCCCACGATCTCCGAAAAATTCAATAAGGTACTGATCTGTTCATGCAAATGGTCATTTTCCTTCTCCAACTGCTGTTTATAGCCCAGCAACTGCTCATAGGCACGGATATTGAAAATGGCAATGGAGATCTGGGCACAGATCCCCTTTAAGATCTCGGCATTGACGTCGCTGGTAACCAGCCACAACATGCCCAGGTTCTGCTGTCCCACACGCAGCGCGATTGCAAAGACCATATCTGCACCTGTCTTTTTCCACCAGGCCATCAGCGCACTGTCATCGCCCTGATCATCCCGCATGCGGAAGACAAGCGGGCCCTCGCTATCCAGCAGTCGGCGGTAACAGGGATCGCCAACGGGAAACTTCGCTTTGATCAGCGAGGAATGCCCCCCGGTTTTGCCCCGGTCTGCTGGGCTGTCAAACAGGTAGGGGACCAGCAGGTCACCTTTGTCACCGAGCAGAGAGATCACCGTCTGGCTGGCATCACAAAAACGCGCCAGGGTATCCAGGATCACCTGCTGAAGGTTTCCGCGGGTCCTCACCGCTGCAAGCTCGCTGCTGAAATCCAGCAGAAACGATTTTTCCCGCTCTTTACTTGCCATCGCCTCCATCCCCAGCAGGTTCTGCAGCACACCCGACAGATGTGCCGAAAGCGTCTCAATGATCCCGGTCGCAGATTCATCAAAGGTATTTTGTCCGCGCCCAAACAGCACCAGGCCAAAACAGTTCGTGTCCGAATTGGGCAGGATTTTCATCAGCATTTCCCTGCAGCCCAGCGCCTTTGCATCACAGTACCACTGCGGCAGCGGCTGCTGCCTGGGCAGTTCCATATCAAAAACCAGAGGGAAAAATGAATAGGCGGCAGCGCTGTAAAGCTCATCGGCGACCGGGTAAAAACTACTTTCGGACAGCGCCTGGCCGCAGACCGGCCCCGCATCCGGCAGATCGGACAAAAAGATCCGGTATTGTTTTGCCCGTTCACCGGAAATGGTGATCATCGCATAATCAAAGGCAATGAATTTTTTGAGCGCAGTGCACAGCGTCTGTAGCACCTCTGCCTTATCTTTAAGTACAGATAACTTATGGCCCAAAGCCAGCAGGGCGTCATCGACACGCTGTTTTTTCTCATTCTCTTCATTGATGAGGATATTGGCCACACTGTTGGAAATCTGCGGGGCAATCCTGCGGATGATCGCGATGAGCGCTTTGGTAAAGGTATGATCGGTATCGGAGTAAGCATGGAGAAAGCCAATCGTTTTCCCTTTGTGTCGCAGCGGGGTCATCAGGATTGTTTTCAGTCCGACCTCGAAGTTGGCCCTGAGAAAGGGCGGAGCGCCAGGCTCATCCATCACCTTCTCCAGATCGAACAGTACAGGGCCTGCTGACTGGACCACCCGTTGGATAAAGGGCTCATCGAGTCTAAAATGACTGGCCACCAGCTCATCATAATCCTGATGTCTGACCAGGGGCGAGGCAGAGGGGTTGAGCAAAAATGGGGAATAGCTCTGCCGCTGCTCATCAACAAGGGTAATGATGGAATGGTTAAAATAAAAAAACTCTTTTATACGGGTAGAAAACAGAGCGATCAGATCATCTTTATCCCGCAGCTGGGTAAGGTCTTTGCCCAGCTCGAGCACATAGTGGCGCTGTATCGCCAGACTTTCAAGCTCCTCACCTATAGCGCTGGAAGCCGCCCCGTCCCCCGGGCTGTACTGCTGATGGGGAAATCCCGGATCATAATCCCCGCCCAAAGCAGATAGCCGGGCTACTTTATCTCTTTGCTTTTGAAATTCCATGGTCGGTATGTTGAATTGGCAAAAGCCCTGATAGCGGCAGGCCCCTAAATGCCCGCCGGGAGAGCAGGCTTTCCTGCGGCAAACATTTTCAGTGGCCAACCCCCAAGGGCCGGATGCTGTTATCTTCTCTAATCCATGCAAACATACCATAGCCAGACCGGCAAAAAGGGTTCCAGCAAAATCTAAAAGAAGGGTCCAGCAAAACCGGATTCCCGTGCCGCCGGAACATTGCCAGATATTTTATGGCGGCATCTCTATCATATCGGCCGGGGCGGGCCGCACCGGTCAGCTCAAGGGAGCGCCCCAGGGACATTCCCTGTCTCTGTGGTCCGGGCCAGATAAGCTTTTTGCCTGCTCAGCAATAAGCCCCGGAAGCCTGCCGTGGTTTCCACCCAATAAAGCTGGACACCGCCCGCACCAAGTAGATCGCCGGGCAGGCAGAGCCTACCCATCACCAGCTGGTTCCAGGGAAAACACATGCCGTTCTGCGGACAAAACAAACCGCAAGGGGTTTCATAAAAGTCAAGTTCATATCCCATTTGGTGCATATCGATCACCTGGTGGACCATTTCGCTGCAGATCCCGGCAGCGGACGTTGTGTAGTGGTTCAGTTGCATAAGCATATTTATTGATCTGAGTTTTAAAATAACCAGCCGCAGGCCAGCTTCATCCCTTAAGGACATTCCAAAACAGTGCCGGAGCCCAAAACTGCGCCACGGGACGCTACAGCGCTGCGCTGGGTCTCTGGGAATGGCGAAATACCGCTTTTATTCCAATTGCTCTTTAAATCGGGCGAACGGGCGATTCAATGCTCCGGGCAGTTGGAACATGCGCTCCAGGGCAAACCCAGGCTGGCATTGAAACGGCTAAATTCCAGCTCGCTTTATTTCGTCTGTGAAAGGATTTTTGACGATATGAGGAGACCCGGTAAAGGCTTTTTTTAGCTTAAAACACTGAAAATTAGTCAATTGGTATGTTGGTACGGCGTTTGCCACCGTTTGACCGCCGCTAAACAGGAGAAAGCGCTGATGGTATCACTGCCCTGGCTTTAGCGGTGGGCGGACGGCCAGACCATCAGTCCTGAATGAAAAGCTGTTTAACTTAAAGAAAAACAAAATGAGCACTTTATTTTCAAAACCAGACGGAGACCAGGAAAATGAGCACATGGTCCCCTCGGCCCACATGAGCATTCACGAGCATGACGAAAGCGGGGGAGGCGAGTTTTTGGATGAGGGCCTGAGGATGCATGAGCAGCCGCTTGGCCTGCGCGAAAATACCCCATGAAGAGACCTGAAATGGTTATAAAAGCAGCATGGCAGCAGTTCCATGCTGCCTGCGCGGTATCACTGCTGTCCAACATGCAAAGCTAAGCAATGGCTCAATGAAAGAGTTTATCATGATCTTCCGAAGAGACTACCTGACCAGGGAGAAACAACCTTCGACCCAGGCACTCATCTCACATCTCCTGCATTGGCGAAAATGGTTGAAAACGCTGGAGGAAAGCGGCCGGCTGGCCCGCAGGGTAGACCTGCTGGACAAAGAAGGCCGGATTCTGCGCAAAGGAATTCCGCCGGCCTGCGGTCCCTACACCGAAATCAACCATTCGGTAGGGGGGATATTGTTTATCTATGCCAGGGACTACCGCCAGGTCATCGAGATGTGCCAAGCCTGCCCGGTATTCGCCTGGGACGGGTGCATAGAAATCCGCCGGATTGGTCCCGGACAGCAAAACCAGCCAGCTTCTTTCGATATTTCCTGCGGCCTTTTATCAAGCTCAAAACACAAACGGGGAATCAACCAAATAATCAATCCATAAAAAAAATCAAAACATCAGAAAATGGGAGAGTTCATCTTAATATTCCGCAGAGATTACAAGACAGCTGAGATCCAGCCTACTCCGGAAAAATTACAGGAAAGTTTAAAACACTGGCAGGAATGGTTCGGCAAGCTAGCGGCAGAAGACCGGCTGGCAAGGCCGATACAACGTCTGGACGCAACTGGAAAAATCGTACGGGAATACAACAGCGTAGCCAACGGACCATACATTGAACTTAAAGAGGCCGTCGGCGGGCTGATCATCATCAAAGCAGAAAATTACGATGAGGCCATCGAGATAGCAAAAGGCTGTCCGGTACTCGAACTGGGCGGAAACGTTGAAATCCGCATGGGCAATTAATCACCTTAAATCAAAAGAAAATGGCAGAGTTCATCTTAATATTCCGCAGGGACTACAAAACAGCGGATAACCAGCCCACACCGCAACAATTCCAACAGCATGTAAAGCAGTGGCAGGAATGGTACGCAAGCCTGGCCGAGGCGGACATGCTTGCCAGGCCCCCGCAGCGCATCGATGCGGCAGGAAAAGTCGTGAAGGCGGACACGGTAACCGATGGTCCGTACAGCGAGGCCAAAGAAGCCATAGGCGGATTCCTCATCGTCAGGGCAAACGATTACGATGAGGCAGAAGAAATCGCCGAAAGCTGCCCGATCCTGCAACTGGGCGGCAACGTGGAAATCCGTCAGGGGCTTTGACCCAAATTTTTATTCAGTTGAATGCCCCTGGTCACAGGGGCATTTTTGGTTGTGCCCGGCAGCAGGCAAGTAAACAAGAAAATCACACACCATCATGTACACAGGAAAATCATACCGTTTAAGCGAATTTATCGTCTGGACCAGAAAAAGCATTTATGAGCTGATTATTTTGGCCACCGTCCCGGTAGTGCTCTATGAGCTTCTGGGACAAAAATGGCTTACCATCCCCTGGCCGATAGTGGCCATGCTGGGAACCGCCACCGCCTTTATCGTCGGTTTTAAAAACACCCAGACCTACAGCAGGACCATGGAGGCACAACAGGTCTGGACGGCCATAGTCAATGCCAGCAGGTCCTGGGGCATCATGTGCCGGGATTTTATCGACGATCCGGTAAATACCCGTCAGCTCATTTACCGGCACCTGGGATGGCTGACCTGTCTGAGGTACCAGATGCGCAGCTCCCGGGTTTGGGAATCCACAGACAAAAAACACAATGCGGAATACCGCCGCAATTACATCATTCCCGAGAGGGAGACCCCTTTGATGCAGGAACTCCAGGCGCTTTTATCCCCGGGGGAACTCGGGCAGGTGGAACAGGGTGCAAACAACTGCACCTACCTGATTTCAGAACAGAGCCGCCAGCTCACCGACATCTTCGCACACGAAGGGATATCGATGCTCTGCTACCTGGAAATGCAAAGGTTGATCAAAGAGCTTACCGCCCTTCAGGGCCGAAGCGAACAGATCAAAGATTCACCCTATCCCCGCCAGTACGCCATAATCAATTCGATTTTGGTCCGTTTTTTCTGCGTACTGCTGCCTTACGGGCTGCTCCAGGAATTCGACAAACTCAATGCAGCGGTAAGCGGGATCATGCAGGGACACATGGTCTGGCTCACGATTCCCTTTAGTGTGATCATATGCTGGATGTACACCTGTCTGGGACAGGTCGGGGAAAGCACCGAAAACCCCTTTGAAGGAAATGCCAACGATGTCCCCATTTCACAGCTCAGCAGGATGGTTGAAATCGATCTGCGTACCATGATCTCAGAGCAGGACCTGCCCAAACTGCGCAGGGAAAAAAACAATATCATCCTGTAGTGCCCGATAGAAAGGCACCGGAAAAAACAAGAAAGCGGCCATAGCCATCCCACCCAAAACGCTCCAAGCAAACAGGCCGATGGAATCCCATCAGCCTGTTTTATCCGCGTGGCACTATTGGCCAGAGCTGAGCAGCGCAGCTGCCGCTGCAAGGGCCTGCTCCAAATCGATCCCTTCACAGAGCACGCCAGCGAACAGATCGCCATGCTCATCAAGCCGCCTTGCGGTATTGCCGATATTGAACCCGTACATATCCAGCCCCTGGTGCACCTCATCCCAATGCAGGGGCGTAGAAACCGGAGCGCCCGGCTTTGGCCGCAGTGAATAAGGGCAGGCCACCGTGGCCGCGGGTTTGTTCTGAAGAAAATCAAGATACATTTTTCCTCCACGGGCAGCAACCGGCCGCTGCAAAGAAGTCAGTTCGGGGAGCCGCTGGTTGACAATGGTCACAATGGTCTTAATGAACCCCTGGCTCTGATCATAGCTGTACTTGGCCCCCAGTGGAATATAAACATGGATCCCGGTGGAACCCGAAGTTTTACAGTAGCCCGGAACGCCCAGCGTTTTTAAGATATCGCGCACTTCCAGGGCAACCCGCACCACATCAGCAAAACTGTTGTGCTCATCGGGGTCCAGGTCGATCACGGCATAATCCGGCCTGTCGGGATGCTCCAGGCGTGAAAACCACGGATTCATCTCGATACAGCCCAGTGCTGCCATCCAGATCAAAGTCTGCTCATCTTCACCCACAGCATATTCCCTGTGCAAACCCTCAGCGGTCGAGTAGGGAAAAGTCACCATCCATTCCGGGGCCTTGCCGGTTACGTCCTTCTGATAGAAATTCTGCCCGTGGATCCCATTTGGAAACCGGTTAAGTGACAAAGGACGGTCTTTGAGATAAGGCAGGATAAAACCTGAAACCTGGTGGTAATAATTGATCATATCCCTTTTACTGATCCCGTCCTCGGGCCAGTACAGCTTTTGCAGATTGCCCAGCGAAAGCTCCGCACCATTGATGTATACCTGCGCAGCGTCATTTCCCAAAGGAAGCAGAATCGGTTTTAAGGCCTCAGCAGCCCCCTCGGCAGCCCCCTGTGCCAATGATTTACGTTCAGGTCCCTGCAGCTGTGCCTGAACAATCCCACTGCTGCTGATCACCTCCTCCAGAGCGACCGCTGATGCCTTTTTATCGACCCGCATCCCTTTAAAGGAAGGATGCCTGAAAAAGCCCTCTTTGGTCAGCTCACTGAAAGATACCTCGCAGACCAGTACAGGTTCCAGCCAGCTTGCGCGCTCCTGGCTGATATCAGCCCTCAATCTGGAAGAAACCTGCTCAGACTGGCCGCCGGAAAACGGGTTTAGCTCACGCAGCAGCGGGGTAAACTGCGCCATGAGCTCCTTTTCCAGTTTAAGCGAAAAACCTGTCCCCACTTTGCCCACATAATGCAGTCCGCCATCGCGGTAAAGCCCCAAAAGCAGCGCACTGAACAGCCTTGGCGAATTTTCCTTTCTCATAAAGCCCGCAATCACCACCTCCTGGCGCTTATGGACCTTGATCTTGAGCCAGTCTCTGGAGCGTTTCCCCGGCAGGTACACACTATCCAGCCTTTTGGCAACAATACCCTCCTGGCCCTGTTTTTGGGCAGCTTCAAAGGCCTCTTTTCCTTGCAAAGGGTAAATGGTGCCCAGTCTCAGACTATCCTGACCCTGGGGCCAGGGAAGCTTTTCCAGCAATGCCCGGCGCTGGCTGAGCGGCAGGCCGGTCACCTCCTTTTTGTTCAGGCTGAGGATATCAAAAACATAATAGACCAGCTTCCCGTCCAGTTTATCATGCCAGTTCTGTAGCGCAGAGAAATCAGCTTTTCCGTTTTCGCCGATGACCACGATCTCTCCGTCAAGGACAGCATCCACGGGCCACTTTTTCAGCAGCTCCAGCAGCGGAGCAAAGCGCTCATTGAAAGACCTGCCGTTTCTGGAAAGTATCTCTGCGGTCCCAGAGCTAAGGTAACTGATCGCCCTGTATCCGTCCCATTTGACCTCAAATTGCCAGCGCTCATCATCGAAAGCTTCATCGGCAAGGGTGGCCAGCATCGGACTGATGGGTTTTGGCAGGGCCACAGTAACAGGCCCATCCGGCACTTTTCCACGCTCCACAGTCAGCTCCGGCCGGTCCGGCACTGAATCACCATCGGCTATCTCCTGCAGGTTTTTTCCGGAAATGACCGATCTGTCCTGCAGGGTAACATCATCCAAAGAATCAAAGCCATCACGGTGCTTGATCAAAAGCCAGCCATTGTCTCCCATTCCATGGGTCTTGACCAACGCAAACTCACCATGGAGTTTTTTCCCGTGAAGCCTCACCTTGACCGATCCCTGTCTGAGCTGGCCCAAAAGATACTCCTGCTGTGCCGCTTTGCCCTGGACAGGTTCGATCGGCTCATAGTAGCCTTCATCCCAGACGATCACACTACCCCCGCCATACTCGCCCTTGGGGATATTCCCTTCGAAAGAATGATAAGCATAGGGGTGGTCTTCAACCATCATCGCCAGGCGCTTGCTTTGGGGATCGGTAGAGGGACCTTTGGGGATCGCCCAGCTCTTGAGAACCCCGCCCATTTCCAGCCTGAAATCATAATGCAGGTGAGAGGCGGCGTGTTTCTGCACGACAAATATCAGATGGTCCGGATCGGACGTCCCGTTTTGCCGCGGCTCGGAAGTTTTCGAAAAATCCCTTTTTTGGTTGTATTCGGATAAGCTCATGTCGATAAAATTAATGTGGCCAAGGGCCACTGTTTACATATAAAACAGGCCAAAGCCTCCCTTTGTACTCAGATCCCGTAAATCTGGAAAATGATCTTATGGAGGCTGTAGGCCAGCAGATGGAATTTAAAGAGCACTTGGGGCCTGGAGATATATCTTCCCACTATGGTGGCCGGTTTGTATTTTTCTTTCATGGCATTATAGTTTTTGCAGGCAGCGCGTTCAAAACCCATGCCTTGTATTAAGTGTCTGTTTGTCAGTGTCTTAAATTCGTTTATTATCATTCCGGTCCACCACATCTCGCCATATGCCCCGTCCCGGGACGATATAAAGTGCGTTTTGCCGCTCTCCTTTAGCTGCGCGCTGCCTCCCCGAGCAGCTTATCGATACTCCAGCTATAGCTTCCCACAGCAGCAAGCAGCCAGGCAGCACCGGTAAAGACGAATACCGGATATTTGAATGGCGCCATTAGCCCATTCGATCCGGCCATGAACACCGCGAAGACCAGAGTCAGCAGGGAAGAAGCATAAGCTGCATAACGGGTCTGGAAACCCAAAAAAAGGCAGAATGCGAAAAGCAGTTCCAGACTGGTGGCTATGAGCGCCGCGGCTGAGGCCAGATAGTGGTTTACAAAAGGCATCAGCGACTGGGTATAGTCAACAAAATGCTGCCAGTCGCCCCAGACGGCATGCGGGCTGCCCGCAGGGCCCATGGCCCCAAGACGGTCAAGAACCGGAAAAACAAAACCCGCCGAGAGTGCCAGGCGGAGAAAAAGCTGGGCCTTTTGGCCCTTGTTGTGATCAATATTTATCATAGGTAGTGAAATTGGGTAGCAGTAAAGTGCCGGGCGCACCGCTCCCGGCTTTTTTTAGATTTAAACCAAAAAAGCCGATCCCCTGAAAATCAATCAGGTGATCGGCAAAAGACATTGTCAGGGCGGGTTTACCTCAAATTGCCGGGCTGGGCAATCCACTCCTCATAACGGATGGTTCCCAGGCGCGGATTTTCACCGGGAACCAGCGAGCGTTCATCCAGCTCGACGCCAAAGTACGGAGCATGCTCATCGGCAACAAGTTCACGCTGATCTCCTTTAAGGCCCATATACTTCTGCACAAGGCCGCTCAGCTGGAATTTTTCAGGTCCGGCAACCTCCACAGTACCGTTGATGGGACTGCCAAGGGTCACCTCGGCCAGTGCCGAAACCACATCATCTGATGCGATAGGCTGTATCGGCGCAGGCGAAATATGAACAGTTTCGCCCACAGTGCCCGATTGGACAATGCCGCCGACAAATTCAAAAAACTGGGTAGAATGCAAAATACTATAAGGTATTCCCGATTCTTTGATCAGTTTCTCCTGGGCAAGTTTTGCCCTGAAATAACCGCTTCCCTGCAGCCGCTCGGTGCCCACCACAGAAAGGGCGATATGATGCTGCACTCCCGCTTTTCTCTCTGCAGCTAATAAATTAGTGCCCGAGGTAACAAAGAAATCCATCACCGCCTGATCTTCAAAAGATGGAGAATTGGCCACATCGACCACTATGGCAGCCCCCTCAAGCGCTTCAGAGAGACCCTCGCCGGTCAGGGTATTTACTCCCGATGCAGGCGAGGCTGCAATCACCTGGTGGCCAGCCTGGGCCAGTTTGGTTACAAGTTTTGATCCGATTAGGCCGGAACCGCCGATTACCACAATTTTCATGATGTTCTGTTTTTGTTTAGCCCAGCTATGGGCCGGTTAAAATTTATCCCTTTTCGGGTTATTGTTAAATAAGTACGCGCATGCAGCCCCATTGCTGCCCGGTCAAACAGACTACTCCCGCCCGCCGTCCTGCAGTGTGGCTGATCGGTCTTTCACGGGGACACCGTACCGACGTGGGTTGTCCCGTGCACGAACGGGTGGAAAGTGCACGCCCCATTACAGCCTCCTCTACAAGCTGGCACCCGTCATCTTCGTTACGACGGGCGTAAAGGAATCCTTATACATTTTCCCCGGAACGCCTCCAAGGGTTTCCGGGGCGGTACCCGAGCTGATAAATACATACCAATAAACTAACAAACGCTCAGGCACCTGTAAAGCACGTTGCAATTGGTATGCCTTTCTTGTAAGTTGTTGACTTTCAGGGTTTTGGTTTTTGTTTAGTCATTATCAAAGGGACGGAATACAGTTGATTGATCAGAAGCTGACGATATTTCGCGCGCCTTAGATGCCGTCACGGTAATCTGAAAGCATGTCTTTCAGCCGCCTGCGCGCTTCAAAGATCCGCGTTTTGACCGTGCCCAGCGGCAACCGGTAAGCCTGGGCAATTTCGCGGTACTGGTAGCCTTCAATATAACGCACAAAAGGGAGCCGCAGGGTTTCGGGAAGCATAGAAAGTGCCGAGGAAACCTCAATACTCACAAAGCGTGAGAAAACCCCGTTCGCCTGGGCACTGTAAAGCTGCTCGGAAGGCATCAGCTCTCTGGGGGAGTCTACAACCCGGGCGCGCGAGGTTTCTACCCGGAACCCATTGATAAATGTATTGCGCATGATGGTAAACAGCCAGCCGCCCAGATTGCTTCCCTGTTCAAATTTATGGTAAAAATGCAGTGCACGCAGCAGGGTATCCTGCATCAGGTCCTTGGCCCGGTCAATATCATTGGTAAACCTCAGGGCAGATTCGTTCAGGGCGTCCAGATGTGGGCCGATCTGCCGGTGAAACTGTAAACTATCTATCATCTTATCATTTTATTTTTTTGGCAGGAAAATCCCCGCCGGCAGCAAAAAAACATTAACTGTGCCGCGGTTTAAAGTGTTGATAATAATTTACTTAGCAATGTTTTGTTCTTGGCCGGAACACGCTATTTCGCCGAAAGTGTCTCCGGGCACGAATTAAAGGAATCCCCGTGAAGGCAATATTTCAAAAAATAGCGTAATTTAGGATCTGAACACCCCGCACAGCGCCTTTTAGGGAATAGGCCATGGCCGGGATGCCTGATTTCGCAAACAAAATGAAAACGATCAAAGACACGGCATATATCTGGATGACCGTGGGCGCTGTGATGCTCAGCTCCTGCAGGAAATTTCTCGACATCGAGCTACCGGCCGATAAATTTGCAGCCGAACAGGCCTACCAAAACGACAGTTCAGCGGGAGCGGTGCTTTCGGGTATTCTCAGCTCGGCGGCCAGCTCCCCGATATACGGCTCGCCAAACACCTACGATGCGCTTGGCTTTACCAGTTCACTTTATACCGATGACCTCACCCAGATCCAGACCAACCCGCTCGCGCTGGGCAACAGTACCATATCCCTTTATTATACCAACACGCTAAGCTCGGCCAACGGGATCCAGTGGACCCTGCTGTACCGGCAGATCTATGCCTGCAACCTGGCCATTGAAAACATAGAAAAATACAAAAACAGGCTTGCCAGCTACGATCAGTGGATGGGAGAGGCGCTGTTCTTGCGGGCATTCAGCTATTTTGAGCTGATCAACCTTTACGGAAATGTCCCGCTGGCCCTGGCATCGGACTACAACCTGAACGCCAAACTGCCCAGATCGCCAAAAAGTGAGGTCTATCAGCAGCTCATCGCTGACCTGCGGCAGGCAGAAGCCTTACTGGGCAACAGCTATCTGGACGGCCGCGGAAATGTCAGTCTGAACCGCGTCAGGCCGAACCGACCGGCCGCCTCGGCGCTGCTGGCCAGGGTATACCTGTATACCGGCAATGACCAACAGGCAGAAATACAGGCAGCCAAGGTGATCGGCAATACCGCCCAATACCAGTTGGATGCATTAAACTCAGTGTTTTTGGCCAACAGCAAAGAAACCATATGGGCCCTTGCCCCCCAGGCGCCAGCTGCTGTCAGGGATTACTCCCTATATGACAACGGCGCCCCGTCCATTGCGGCCAACCAGTCCGCACTAGCGCTACTGCTGCCCGCGGCCATGAGCCAGGGACTCGCCAATAGCTTTGAGACCGGAGATGGGCGTTTTGACAGCTGGGTCACCCTGCGCACGACCGCCAGTTCACCCCTGAACGGTAAGTTCTATTTCCCCGCCAAATACCGCTCCAGGACAAATGGCACCGAGTTCAATATCATCCTGCGCCTTGGTGAACAATACCTCATCCGCGCCGAGGCCCGGGCCAGGCAGCACAACATCGCTGGCGCGGTGGCCGATCTGAACCTGCTGCGTTCACGGGCGAGAAACCGGGCGATCCCCGGAGCATTGCCCGATTACCCGGTCAGCATGGACCAGCAAGCGTGTCTAAGCGCAATACTCAAAGAACGCAGGGTTGAACTTTTCAGCGAACAGGCCCACCGCTTTTACGATCTCAAACGCTTTGGGCTCATCGATGCCATCATGGCCAGCTACGCCCCGGGGAAAGGGGGCACCTGGGAAAGCTACAAGCAGCTATGGCCAATCCCGGCAAACGACCTTGAGTTTAATCCCAACCTCTCCCAGACGCCCGGATACCGCTGATGCCTACCGGCCAGACCAGCTGAACATGGCTTACTCAGCAGCAAAGATAGCCTCAAAAAAGCATCCGACGATCCCTCCAAGCATGCTGGGGAAGACATTTTCAGGGTTCATTCCGGCAATAAACAGGCCAGGGCCCGTCTTTTCAGCACGGGCCCTGGCAGATCCAAAAAACCTTGAAGGGTCTTTGACTCAATTTAATGCATTTCTATCCGAACATGCCAACTTTATAGGTACCCACCTGAGGAGGGAAAGCCAGATTGATACGGTTCCAGGTATTGATCGCAGTCACCGCCAAAGTCAGATCGATCAGTTCAATTTCGGTAAAATATTCCTTCACCCTGTCATAGATCGCATCCGGAACATCAGCAGCCGTTACCGCTTCGGCCCAGGCCAATGCAGCACGCTCTCTGTCGGTATAATATGGGCACTCACGCCATGCGCTCAACCCGTAAAGACGCTGCTCGGTCTCTCCCTTGGCACGGGCCTCTTTAGAATGCATATCCAGGCAGTAAGCACATTTATTGATCTGTGAAACCCTGAAGTCGATCAGTTCGATCAGTTCAGCACCCAGGCTAGACTGGCTCAGGTGGCCTGCCATGTCAAATAAAGGTTTCAGGCTGTTTGAAGCCTTGGCGAATACATTGATTCTCTTTTCCATTTTTTTTAAGATTATATGATGTTTGATGAATGACAACCAGCCCCCCGGAAATTGGACACATCAGCAAATTTTTTTTGCAGAAAATCCGGATTTTTGTTTAAGTGGCTGATTATCGGTTGTTTATTTTTTTTCTGTTTTTCGGCGTTTAGATATTTTTTTCATTCCCTTTATTGTTTTCAGACCGCCTACCGGCAATCGGGAGATCCCCTCATCAGGCCACCGCGTTAAGCCCGGACTGGAAAAAACGCCTGAAGGTCTGCGGAGCCATATTGACCTGCTTGGTAAAAAAGCGGATGAAATAACAGGGATCCTCATATCCCAGCTTATAGGCGATCTCCTTGACATTCAAAGCGGTGTGGACCAGCATACGCTTGGCCTCGAGCACAAGCCGCTTGCGGATAATTTCGCTCGGGGTACACTTGGCACATTTGCCAAAACGCTTGGTCAGCGCCTTTGGGGTAATCTGCAGCATCTTGGCATAAGCGGCCACAGTGTGGTGCGTGCGGAAGTGCTGCTCTACCAGACGGTCAAAAAGACGGGTAAAATCAGCTTCAGGGCTGACAAGCTCCAGTTTTGCATACTGGTTTTTCCAGGCCCGCAGCGAAAGCACGATCAACTGCTTGATCAGTCCCCTGACCATGGACTCCTGATTGAGTTCAGCAGCAGCGATTTCATTGCGGACCGCCTCAAAAAAATAAAGTATGGCCACAGCAAGATTTCCATTGAGCTTGAGGCTGAGCTCATCCCGGATGCTGTTGAACAACAATCCCCCATAGAGCAGTTCCTGATCTTCCAGGTCGGCCAGATACAGCTGGCTGGTATAATAGAGCATGCTTCCCCGACTATGGGCATCAAGCTGCAGATACTGATCGGGACGCAAAAAATAGATTTCATCCTCTTCACAGATGTAGGCTTTCAGATCGATGCTGAGTTTGCTTCCCGCCCTCAAGTAAAGGATCTTGGTCATTCCCTTGTGATAAGGCAGCAGCGGACCACCGGAATGGAAATCATAAATACCGAATTTATCCGCATCGGTATGGATCCCGCTTTGTGGATAAAGGCCCTTTATCGGGGCTTCAGAATGATTTTTGTATATCAGGTTCATGATTACATTTTAAATTTATTTGTACAATCTCTTACCGATCACCCATCTTAACTGGCCTGATCCTGCAACACCTGAAAGCACGGCTGCCGCCTGCTCGCCTGGCATTGGCGGGGTATTCTGCATCGACTTTACCGGCTGCCCCGCCAGCGCCTGCCAGTGGCCGGGAAAACCTGCCCATGCTGCGACGAGAGTCCCTGTCTGCCATAAAGAGGAATATGCCCAGGCCCTGTGAGGCCAGCATCAGGCCCACCATCAGGCATCTTCCCACCCGCACCGCAACCGGCCGGCGGATAATTTCCCGGGCAGACACTTTTTCCCTGATCACCAAAAAAGCAATCAGTCCGCTACAGCTTATTTTCAGGATTTGCAGCACATCAAACAACATTGACTCCATAGTATTGCTCTGACCAGTTTAACGATGTTGATCTGGCCCACCATGGACAATACCTGTGCCTTTTTGTTTAATTTATTGATTATTAGTGTTTTGATTGTTTTCTGTCAGCTGATTTCGCCATCTCATATCGCGATTTGGCAAGCGGTCGCGAAATAAAGACACCGGATAGTAAAGCTATCCCCACGCTAAAGACGGCGATAGGTAGCCATACAAAGCTCATCGGTCCTGCCCACCGGCCCCAAAAATCAGCAAAAAGCCATAGCTTTTTACTTTTTGATGCCCAGGCGTTTGATCTTCGAATTCAAAGTCGATGGGGGAACACCCAGTATCTCTGCCGCACCGCCCTTGCCCGATACCCTGTTGCCACAGTACTTCAGCACCCTGATAATGTGCTCACGCTCATTTTGATCGATCGTCTTGAGCAGCTCGGCTTCAGCGCCGGGAGAGGTGATTTCCAGTAAGGGCACACTGAGCTTATGGTCGATGAGCTCTCCGCCGGTGAGCAGCACAGTCCTTTCTACCCAATGTTCCACTTCGCGTATATTTCCCGGCCAGTGGTATTTTCTCAAGCTGTCCATCGCCCCGGGACTGATGCCCAGGAGTTTTTTGCCGAATTTTTTGCTATACCTCCCGATAAAGTAGGGCACCAGCGCGTTAAGGTCCCCGGGACGTTCCCGCAGTGCGGGAACAGCGATAGGGAAAATATTAAGGCGGTAAAAAAGATCCTGCCTGAAACGTCCCGCGGACATTTCCTTTTTTAAGTCACGGTTGGTAGCGGCAATAATCCTCACATCAACCTTGAGCGGAGCACTGCCCCCGATGCGCTCGACCTCTTTTTCCTGCAGCACCCTGAGCAGCTTGACCTGTACCTCCAAAGGCATCTCCCCAATTTCATCCAAAAAAATCGTTCCGCCCTGAGCAAGTTCAAACTTGCCTGGCCTGCGTTCGACAGCACCGGTAAAGGCTCCCCGTTCGTGGCCAAAAAGCTCGCTTTCAATCAAACTCAAAGGCAGGGCAGCGCAATTCACCCTGACCATCAGCTTGTCCCGCCTTGGGCTATTGTTATGGATGGCCCGAGCCACCAGTTCCTTGCCAGTACCGGTCTCTCCCTGGATCAGCACTGTTGTATCACTGCCGGCCACATCCGCGATCAGCTCAAGCACTTTCGCACTGGCAGTGCTATCGCCAATCATTTCAGTGCCGTTATTGAGCGTTCTGATCTCCTGTACCAAACCCGTTTTGTCCAGCTCCAGCTGCCGGCGGTACCGATCGATCTCGAGCAACTTCTCCTTTAATCTGGCCTGGGAAACCATGTTGACCGCTACCATGGCAATCTGGGTGGCCATACTTTCCAGCAGCTGGAGCTCAAGAGCAAAATCAGAGATGCAGGCATCAAAAAACAGCAGGAAACCGACCACCTCGCTGCCCAGCTTCATCACCGTTCCCACCATGCCCCGCGCTTTACCTTCCTTGCAGGTTCCTGTAGGGCAACCTTCGGCTAAAGGCCACAGTTCCTTCAGGGAGAATTCAACAGGAGAGGGGGAGGTCAACAGGCGGGCAAATATGCCCTTCCGGACCCCATAACGCTCACTGATTGCTCCTGGGGGAATTCCTTCGGGCAGGTTATGAAAAAAGATCCGGTGATCAGAGCCGCTTTCATCCAGTACGCTGACCATGAACTTCTCCCTGGAAAAAAGGTCTTTAAACTGACGGGAGATCATTTCGGACAGTTTCCCGGCCGAACTCTCCCTGCGCAGCTCGATACCAAAGCCGAGCAATTTGGATTTGGTATCCAGCAGATCCCTTACCGCCCGATGGACATCTATATGCGAGATCGCCACAGCCAGCATATTCCCCGCCGCCTCCAGTAGCAGGGCGCTTCCCTTGTCAATTTGCACAGGCCGAGTGTAGCATAAGACCATAAAGCCGCTAGCCGCCTGCTCCGGCCCAAGACGCTGCGAGATCAGGCCCAATGAAGGCCTGCCGCTGAGGATGGGTTCAGAAAGCAGTAAATCTTCAGTGAACTGATCCGCCTCTAAGACCACAGGCCCTCTACTGGATACGATTTTGCTGTACAGCGGGTCGGTGAATGGCAAAAAGCCTTCCTTAAGGCGTCTTTGACGAAGCTTTTTGCCCGAAGGCTCAAAATCAAACGTATCCAGGCTGCCCTCACCGGGGCCCTTCAGGAAAACCCGGAGCCGATCAAAGCCCAAAGGTCCGGCCAGCCTGCCGGAAAAGCTTTTGAGAAGATCAGTAAGGTTGTTAATAAGGGCAATATCGGTACTGAGCGCCAATAATAACTCACGCAGGCTTTGCGCATTTACGCCCGGCAGGGGAATTTTTGTAACTGGACTTTTTTTCACTTCAACTATCGATTTAAACAGGCAGGTCCGGCATTCAAAAGCAAGAAGTCCAAACCTGCACGCTGCTGCGGACTAAACTAGCCAGATAAAGCTTACCAAAAAGGACAACATCTGGTCAATTGGTGCCATCCGGGCATCAAAAAAAAGAGCCCCATCAAAATAATGATGGAGCCCCAACGATGGATAGGAATTAAATCTTTGTTTATTTCAATGCCGCTGCAATTTCCAGCCCTGCCTGCTGCATAGCAGCCTTCGTGCCCGGAACTTCAGCCAGCGGATTGAGCAGGCCCCAATCATGAATCATGCCGTTATAACGCAGCGATTTTACCTTCACCCCGGCCTGATCGAGCTTTCTGGCATACGCTTCACCTTCATCACGCAGCACATCATTTTCCGCAACCATTACCAGCGCAGCAGGAAGCCCCGAGAGTTGGGATAGACTTGCCTGTAATGGAGAGGCGTAAATTTCCCTGCGTTGATTTGCATCAGTGGTATAATTATCCCAGAACCATTGCATCATCTTTTTGGTCAGGAAACGTCCTGTCGCAAATTGGTTATAGGAAACGGTTTCAAAGTTGGCATCGGTAACCGGCCATAAAAGTACCTGTAGTCTGATATTCGGACCTTTGCGCGCCTTGGCCATCAGACAAAGCGCAGCAGCCATATTGCCACCCACACTGTTGCCCACCACAGCAAGTCTGGCAGGATCTACACCGATCTGGGTTCCGTGTTTAGCTACCCATTCGAGTACTGCATACTCCTGATTGATGGCCACCGGATAATGCGCCTCGGGAGAAGGGGTATAATCCACGAACACCGCTGCCGCTTTAGCGGCCACCACCAGGTCACGCACGATCCTTTTATGGGTCGGGAAATCCCCAAGCACCCAGCCTCCACCATGAATGTAGATAAAAACTGGCAGGATTCCCTTAACCCCCGCCGGCTTTACAATGTGAACGGTAACCGCGCCAGAGCCAGATGGGACCTTGCGCTCACTTACGGTAATATCGGCATAATCAAATTTCACAGATTCCTGAGCGCCGGTAAGTACCGCCCTGGCTTCTTTCGGGCTCAGCTCTTCTATGGGTTTTCCCCCGGATGAATTGAGCACGCCTAAAAAGGCCTTTACATTACTTTCAATTTGGGGGTCCTTCGCCGGATCTACCACCTGAGCCCTCACGCATCCGATACTGCCGGCCAGTACCGTCACAGCTATCATTAGTTTTTTTGAATAATAGTTAATTTTCATTGCATTTATATTGATTAATATCTATCACAAAGTTATCCTGCACTCACCCGCAGCGCAATGCACCTAAGGTGAACAATACTGTACATTTGTCCCCTCGGGCTGAGATGAAGCCCCCAGTAGACATTGTATTTTAAGCGCTCCGGATACCGGCTGTTAACAGCGCATCCAGGCTCCAGGGATAATGCCTGTCGCGGCTTAAGATTACCGCTGCGGTAAAGAATACGAAAAATGCACTGCCCAGGATAGCATCGCCGATACCGGCGTAAGCTGCACATACCAGACTTAACAGCCACAGCGCAGCCGTCATCTGAGAAGCTCTTTTAATATGATACCCTAACAATAATGCAACGCCCAGGCCAAGGCCTGCCACATCCAGCGCGTAGCTGGCCGCAGCACTTACCCCGGCATCGGGAGCACCGAGCAGCTGGTACAAAGGGAGCTTCCAGCTCCAGAGTTCTTCCATATCGATCCGGGCACATTGACCCTTGCAGGGATCGAGCGGCCTGGCCGTGGCCAAAGCGAGCGCAATTCTTGTTGCCAGCTGGGTATAGGTATAAAGTTTCATGTTTTTTTACGATCTGTTGCAAAACTACACTGCCCAATACACCATCGACTGGACCAGTATGATAATCCCGGGGGCTCCACCCAAAAAGGCCAGCACAGCAAAAAAACATAAGGTGTCCCCAAGAGGGCCAAGGGGGAATAGTACAGCGTTGAACCTGTTTTGTCCATTGCCGCCGCCAGCTGTCCGGACGAACTTTGTCAAAAAAAATTACAAGGAATGAACAGGGAAATCCGGACAAGGCCACACCCATTGACTATCGGTTTTGGCCGGACCTGGAATGAATGGCAATACAGACCAGATTGGTCGGAGCGGCCGGATAACAATCAGCACATTTTAAATACATATAAATTCACAATTAAAAATCAAAACAATGAAAACACAATTCAAATCGATAGCAAATACATTGCTTTTACTTTTCGCTGCGGCACTGTTGCCCTTTCAATCACATGCACAGACACCCAAAATCAAAAACGTGGTGCTCGTTCACGGCGCTTTCGCAGACGGTTCGGGCTGGCGCGGTGTACACGACATCCTGGTGAAAAAAGGATTTAAGGTAACCATCGTACAAGAGCCCCTTACCTCACTGGAGGCGGATGTCGAGGCAACAAAAAGAGCCCTTGACAAGCAGGATGGTCCCAGCGTGCTGGTAGGCCATTCCTGGGGAGGAGTGATCATCAGTGAAGCCGGTGTACACCAGAATGCGGCAGCACTGGTTTTCGTTGCAGCTCACCAGCCAGATCAGGGAGAAAACACCCTTCAATGGGCTACCTCAGCTCCTGTAGCACCCGAAAATGGTATTTTGGCCCCTGATGAGAAAGGCTTTGTTTATTATGATCAGGAAAAATTTCATGCAGGCTTTTGCGCCGATGTCAACAAGGCCGATGCTGCATTTATGTACGCTTCCCAAAAACCGATCTACGGTCCTGCTTTTTTGACCAAGCTCACTGCGGCCGCCTGGAGAACCAAACCATCTTATGCTATTGTGGCAACAGAGGACAAAAGCATCAACCCGGATACCGAAAGAAGACTTTATAAACGCTCCAACAGCAAAACTACCGAAATCAAAGGTAGCCACGTGATCTTTATTTCACATCCCGATGCCGTAGCCAAAGTGATTATCGAGGCTGCAGAAGGAAAATAATCAAAAGCTAGAGCCCTCCGCGGTTTTTTCCATCAGCCGTGGTCCCAGTGCTGCACCGCACTGGGGCCTTTGGCTAATTGTATAATTTGCAGTAATTTTGCAGCACAATATCCTCCTATGAGCTATAATCGACAAACCACACTCAGTTGCGAGCATAATCCCAGTGCCGAATGTACCGTTGAGGCCGCGCTATCTATCATAGGTGGCAAATGGAAACTCAAAATATATAAAGCACTTAGAAATACCCAGGCACTGCGTTTCTCCAGTCTGGCGCGCTTACTTGGTGATATATCCGAAAAAACGCTCAGTGCACAGCTTCGTGAAATGGAAAATGATGGCATTGTTTCCAGAATGGTTTATCCCGAGGTTCCTCCAAGGGTTGAATACCAACTGACCATTTTAGGCCAATCCCTGGAAGAGGTATTCCTGGCCTTAGATTCCTGGGGAAGGGCCTACATCGAGAAAAAAGCCCACCAGGAAATTTAGCTGCTGTCCCACTATCGGCAGCAATAGCTTCAGTCTGCAGGCCTCCGCGGCCGGAACAATTGTCAGCACCGCGTTAAAACAAAAAATAAGGTATTTCTTAACCCTTTGGATTTGAGCAAACCAAACGCCGGGGTTAGTAGCTTACCTCAGGGTAAGTTGTTGATGATCTTGTTGTTGTGTTTTTATTTTGCATAAAAATAATTCACAGAACATGGACAAGCACATATTGATAACAGGCGGATCTTCCGGAATAGGAGAAGGGATCGCCAGACACTTTCACAAAAGAGGCTGGAAAGTACTCATCACCGGCCGCAATACTGAAAAACTTGCTGCGCTGGGCAAAGAACTCCCAGGGCTGGAAAGCCTGGTATACGATAGTCTCAAAGAAGACCAGGAGCAGCAGATCACAGACTTCATCACCCAAAACTGGCAGGGGCGTTTGGATGTGCTGATCAACAACGCCGGACATGTCGCCCTGACACCCATCGACAAGATCAACCGCAGGGACCTGGAAGAAATGTACCGGGTGCACCTGATTTCCCCGAGCCTGTTGACCTCCGCCTGCATCCCGTTTTTAAAGGCAACCGGAGGTCAGATCGTAAACATCAGCAGCAGTCACGGCATCAAGGCTTTTGCCGAACTCAGCGCATATGGATCAGCAAAGGCAGGACTGAACATGCTCACCTCAATCTGGGCAATAGAACTTGCACCCTTGGGCATCCGCGTCAATTCGATCGCACCGGGGCCGACCAATACGCCTGTTTTGGCAAATGCAGGCCTTCCTGCGGAAATCATCCAGGCCATTCACCAAAGCGAAAAAAGCAGCATCCCCCTGCAGCGTAGGGGAAGCGTAGAGGACATCGTGGCCAATACCGCGATGCTCATCGAATCAGGGTCTTCCTGGGTGACCGGGGTCGTCTTTCCGGTAGATGGCGGGGTTTCGGTAAGTTAACAGCTAAAACATAAATTTTAAAAAAACAATACATCATGAACACAGAACAATTAATCTCACTCACCAAAGAATTTATCCATAATGCGACAACCTACAATATGGACTACATCGATAAGATCTATTCCGATAAACTGCTATTGGTCAGAGTAGATGAAACAGGTAAGGTTGAAACCACCAACAAAAAACAGTTATTGGAGTTTTTTCAAGGCATGAGCGATAAAAAAGCAGCTCCATTATCACAGGAGGCAACTTTTCATTACGCTGTGGCGGATGAGAACCTCGCTATGGTCGTGTTAGACCGTACCATGGATCTATACGGCCGTATGGAACGTATGTTTTTTACCCTGGTCTGGGAAAAATCAGCAGCAGGATGGCAGGTGTCAAAAGAGTCTGTTGCTGTAATGCAGGTTCTATAAATACCACCTCAATTTCTCATCTAAACCATAATGGGACGGCTTATCGGCTGTCCCATTTTTGATCAATGACAAGGCTGGACCAAGCCTGACTAAAGCCACACTGTTGGCCGATATATCGTTTTATCGGCCTGAAACCACGAAATAAAGCGCATGAGTATTATTTCGGTTCAATATAAGGTTTTGATATTCAGGTAGTTGTTTTTAAGGCACGGCCTTTGGATTACTGTCACATCTCCATGGCGAGAGCGGGACTATCCGCAGCACAAAACTACAGACTAATGACAGAAGTAAGATTCGAACCCACAGATACAGAACTATTTGCTTTCAACCTATACACCAACAAGCATAAGGTAGGAGAGATCCTGGTTGGAATCCAGACCGGAGAGCTCCGGATCTACCATACATTCCTAAGTGAACCTTTCCGGGGAAAGGGGCACGCCAGAGCGCTGCTCAACGGACTGCTCCGCTACTGCCGATCGGCCAGACTGCGCATCTCCTCGGTCTGTCCCTACGCAACCAGACAGCTCCGCCTGTACCCGGACCTGGTATGCGTTGAATTCGTTCCTGTTAAGCTTGCATACCACAGCACACCAGCAATTGAACATTTAAAACCATAATCCATATCATGAAAAAAAACACCCACACCACCAGCGTCTCCCGGCAGGTTTCCCCACTGTACGCCATATTCTGGTCGGGAACAGTTTCAGGGCTGCTCGATGCCATTGCCGCATGCACCGTATTTTATCTAAAACAGGGATTTTCGCCAGCGGAGGTCATGAAATTCATCGCCACGGGGATCTACGGCCCCGAAGCCTTTGCCGGCGGCACCCCCATGGTTATTTTGGGGATTTTCCTGCATTTTTTCATCGCCTTTGCCATCGCAGGGATCTATTATTACCTTTTCCCCAATTTCAGGATACTGCGTTCAAGGCCCGTACTCTCCGGCTTTATTTTTGGCGCAGTTATCTGGATCGTGATGAATATAATCATCATCCCGCTCACGCAGGTACCTCCAGCACCTTTTGAGACCTCGGCAGCAGCGATCAGCATCATCTGGCATATGGTTCTGGTGGGACTACCCATCTCCATTATAACCAAACGGGCTTTCTCTGCCTACTAGCCGGGCAAAAATACCCGGACATCAAATAATAAAAGGGCATTTACCGCGGATAAATGCCCTTAATTTCCCTTAAGCCCTTTACTGCATTTAAGCACTGATAGCGGATATCGGGACGGTTTCAAGCCGATATTTTCTATGACCGGATTCCAACAGCTGAGCGCAGCGTAGCATCACCTCAACTGTTTTTTCCATCTCCTGCACAGAAAGAGAAGCAAAGCCAAGCCGCAGCGCGTTTTCTGTGCTGAAGGACAACTGGTCATGCTCATCGGTACTGAAATAAACCCCCAGCTTTGCCGCCTCGGCAATAAAGCGCTTCATCGGAAAGCCTTGCCTAAAGGAGAGGTAAACGGCCAGCCCCGCCCTTGGCCTTTCAAACTGGACGTACCTGGACAGACGACCTTCGAGCAGATCACACAGTAAACTGCAGCGGTGGGCATACATCTTCCTTGCCCGCAGGATATAACGCTCCAGGGTTCCTCCCAAAATCATCCTGGTGAGCAGCTGCTCCATATAAGGGTCCCCAAAGGGATCGATAAGCCCCTGCAGGCTGACTGCCCTTTGGATAATCTGTGGAGAGGCTACCAGGAAACCCACGCCCCTGGCGGAGGCAATCACCCTTTCAAAAGATCCGATATAGATCAGTTTTCCATTATGCGGCGAGCTTGCCAATGGCAGGATAGGTGAATTGTTGTGATGAAAATCATAGCCCATATCATCTTCAATGATCCAGAAATCCCTGGCCTTCATCAACTCCAGTATAGCCTGCCGCCTGGTGGCACTGAGCAGTGCCGTAGTCGGATAATGGCAATGTGGGTTGAGATAAAGCACCGCAATTCTGTGGATTTGGAGGACCTGATTCAAATGCCGGCTGTCAATGCCTTCCCTGTCGCTTTCCAGTTCAATCAGCTCAGCCCCGGCATGGATGAATATTTCCCGCGAGCGCTTGTCGGTATGCTTACAGATCGCCACCTTGTCCCCTTTTTTGATCAGTACGCTGGCCGCCAGATACAGCTGCATTTTCCCCCCGCGGGTAATCATAATCTCCCGGGCCGAAATATTAAGTGCCCTGGAATCATTCAAAAAACCGCTCATGGCCTCCTTCAATTCCAGAGATCCCCCTTGAGGCCTTATGCCCAGCAGACGCCTGGACAGCAGGCTGCCATCTTCGCCATACAGGCGGGTGATCTCCCGGTAAGGAGAGAGGGCAGGATCGGGGAAACCATCATCAATGAGGATGTCCGACCTGCGGACCTCCCGCTGGGCCTGGTCATCGGGCTGCCTTTGAAGCCAAAAGTGACCATCCTGCTCTGGTTCCAGGGCGAATGAGGTCCGGGGATGGAAAGACCTGGGTTTGATCAGAGGAAGCTCCAGCATCACGCGGTAACCCTTGCGCAAAATGGTCTCTATCCAGTTTTCGGCAAGCATCTCATCATAGGATTTGATAACCGTTTTCCTGTTCAGGCCCAGCAGCTGCGCCATCTGCCTGGTACCGGGGAGAAAGACACCGGGCTTGAGGCTGCCTTCCCGGATTAACGCAGTCATCTGGTCTGTTATCTGTCTGAAAACAGGGGTCGATTGTTCTCTGTCTATCTCAATCAGATTTTGAAAGGGAAGCATATTTTCTAAATTTTAAGTTCTTTGGATTTGATTTTTGTCTGGAGGGCGCCAAATTTCTATAACCATTTTGCCGGCAGGGTGGCTACTGCAGATAGCACCGCTCAACACCGGTAAGTTAGCCTGCCCAGCTGGTACGCATTCAGGCACTCCCCAAAATCAGGTGGGACTCCCCGGGGAGTTTTGGTCTTCCCATGCCCGGGAGAGCTATTCCCGGCAAGCCTTAAAGCCTGAAGAACCGATCCTGCAAGGATCGGCCAGAGGGCGCCCCGGTCAGCTCTTCCACTGGACCCCGGGACCTGTAGAAGGGCATTATTGCTTCCCCCTGCAGTTTTTTTTTCTGATTGGGTGTTGCGCGCGCTGTAGCTAACGGACTGCTGTGTCATAGTCTTAAATTTGATAGCCCAGACTATAATATCATGCCACTTGTTTAATTATTTGTTGTTCAGTATGTTATGGTATTTTTGAGTGACGGAATACAGTCGGAGAGATCTCTCTTAGCGATATTTCGTAACCTTGGAGAAGCTATCGGTGCTTACCGGGGGCATTGCCGCCGGAATAAAAAAACAGCACGCCCGGGAATGGACGGATCGGACTCCTCGCCCCACCAAGCCGGTCCCTGAAAAGACAACGGAAAGGCTGGGAGGCAGAATATTCGGCCTGGTCCAGCCGCAATACGGAACGTCCGCCGGCCTGTGCAGGATCAAAATGGGTTAAGGAGAAAAACAGGGCCTAACGAAGCTGCTTTACCATAGTGAATTCCAGCTCAGCATTTACCCCAGTATCCTGGCATAGACTTGCACTAAAGCCCAGGGATTCGAAATACTCCTTTTTTTCCCGCTGTCTGACCAAAACAGAAAGTTTCGCACTCCCTCTTTCCATAGCCAGTGCCTCTATATGGGAAATCAGGATCTTGTTGTAGCCTTTCCCTTCGCTGCCCGGTAAATTATAGATTTTATGGATACGGAAATCAGGGGGATGATGGCCATTGAGGGAATAGGAAGCAAAAGCAACCGGGCAGTTTTTTTCCTCGATAAGGATATACCGTTGATAAGCGTTGAGGATCTCCAGTTTGATTTTGGTAACCGAGTGTGCAATATTCAGCCGCTTGATGAGTTCCATCCGTTGTGACCGGCCCATCTGGCCCTCCAGCCAGGTCCGTTCGATTATCGAAAATATATCCTCAACATCGCTGACCGTTCCAACTTTAAGCTTATACATGGTGATTAGGTTTTAACAGACATATGATAAAACCGTGCCTTAAACTAAATTATTGAAAATAAGCTATTTATGTTGTTTTTAAAAACGATGGGATAGCGAGATGGCGCTGATGGACAGCAAGGTGACGAAATATCGTCTGTCTGCGCTTGGCAACCGGCTTTCCCTCCCTCATGGGGCAAGGGTGCAACAAAAGAACCGGCTTTCAGCTCAGAGGCCAGAAGCAGCTTTTCAGCTTATCCCGCCCTGAAACATTGACGATATATCGTCTGCTGGGGCCCAGATAACGGAATTTAGGCTGCTCAAAATTGATGTAGTAGTTTTAAATTGCTGTTTATCAGTATTTTGTTTGTTTGGAATCTGTTTTGTAAAGCAGCTCCTGGGCATATCTGGTTGTGCCCAACTGACAAAGGAACCCTCTGCAAAGGGAACGTTTGGGTTGTAGAGAGCCTTAAAATATCCCCGCAGAGATTCTTTGTCCCATATCAGCCACAAGACATGCGAATATGCAATGAAAAAACATACAATAGTGATCATCGCGATGCCCAACGCAATGGCCCTGGATATCGTTGGGCCAATGGACGTTTTCCACAATGCCAACCGGGTAAAAGCAATGTCAAAGCGAAGGGAAAGCTGTAGCTATGACATCTCGGTAGTTTCTGCCGATCGAAATATGCAGGTACGCACCAGCGCAGGTCTGGTGATCTCCTGCCACCAGAACATTTACGATATCGGCTTCCCCATCGATACGCTCATCATCGGGGGATTCTCGATGGATTATAACTGGGACAGCCAGCCCGAGCTGGCAGCATGGCTAAAGTCGAACCATCACCACATCGGCAGGATAGCGGCAGTATGCCTGGGGGCTTTTCTGTTGGCAAAGGCGGGACTGCTCGATGGCCGCAAGGCCACCACACACTGGATGAATACACACCAGCTCGGGCAGCTTTTTAGCCAGATCTCGGTCCAGTCCGGCCCCATATACGTCAAAGACGATAATCTGTACACCTCGGCAGGAGCATCGGCAGGCATAGACCTTTGCCTGGCACTCATCGAAGAGGACAACGGGCGCGCAGTGGCCATCCAGGTAGCCAAAGAACTGGTCTTATACCTCAAACGAACCGGCAACCAGTCCCAGTTCAGTGCATTGCTGCTTGATCAGGAAGCGGTGAAAAAACCCATACATGAACTGCAATTGTGGATCAGGGAAAACATCAGCAAGGATTTAAGCAATCAGGTGCTTGCCCGGCACGCCATCATGAGCCCAAGGAATTTTGCCAGGATCTTCCGCGCCGAACTGGGGATTACCCCGGCGAAATATGTAGAGAAAATCCGGATTGAGGCCGCAAAGCGCTACCTGGAATATTCCAGTGAGCCACTGGGCCGCATTGCCTCCCACTGCGGGTTCAGCAGCGCAGACGCCATGCGCAAGATTTTCATGAAACTGATCAAAACAACCCCACACCTCTACCGCAGACACTTTGGACAGCTTTAGGTAGATTCCGGCCAATAAAAAAAATAAAAAATGGCGTGGTACTTTCCCTTACCCTGTGCGATTAATAGTTAAACAGTCCGGAAAACAGCTGTTTGCTGCCCCGCTGCCCGTCCAGAAACAGACAGCGCATGGCAGCAATCGGAATGATTTTGACTGTAAGCGGATTGTTCTGGTGTTTAATTTTGAAAGTCGGGCATTAAGGGCTTATCCCATCATAACCAAAAGGCGCAGAGTTGATCCTGTAGCATAAAGATCAAACCGCAAAAGGATATCCTGGAGAGAGTCAATGCCCGAAACGCTTTCAAAACTGGCACGGACCCTTCCCCAGGCTAATATAGACTATTAATTTCAGATGATGGACTTTTTGAACAGAAACGCTTTTTTGCAGCGCAGTATTGAACCCAGATTACTCCAGGCCATGGACGATTTCTCAGCAACACTGGAAGCCGATTTTATCTGGCTGATCTTCAGTGACTCAAACGGGCCGGGTGCACCCCTCCAGGACCATTGCGGGACAGCTCAGACCGGCATGGCACAGGCCCTGCCTCTGGTGAGGACACTGGCCCTTGAGGCAGGGAATCAGACCGGGATATGCCGAGGGGCGGAACTGGATGATATCTCTGCAGCATTGGGCCGGCAGCTATCATCCCTTGCACTCATACCGGTTGCTCTTGAGGGAGAAGGCCGGGCGGTAATCGCATTGGGATTTTCAAACCAGATCGCCCAGCTCCCGGAAACATCACAGCAACTGGGCGCCCAGCTCGTGCACCGCTACAGCCAGCTTCTACTTCGCCAGGCACTTCCCATGGAACTCGAAAGGCAGGAATTTGCCAGGAACTTTGCCCGTGCGCTGGTAGAAGTTCAGGACCATAAACAGCTCAGCTACCTGATGGACAGCATGCTCAAACCATTCATCGGTTATAGTGACTGCACAATCTTTCTGCTTGATTCCCATAAAAGTTCGATGGAAAACCTCTTTTTTGATTCAGAAGGCCATCTTGCTCGCTTTCCTTTCAAACAGTCCCTTGAGGTGAGCACCCTGCCCCTGGACGACCTGATCGACACCGAAGGATTCACGGCCGGAATCGCCTCCCCGCCAGATCTGGAGCAACTCATCCACAGCAGGGCGGTATCTCCGTATCTCAGGGAAGGACACTGGGGAAACGGTAAGGAAAGCATCCTCTTCAACCTACAGGCCCAGGGAGAAGTATTGGGGAACTGTATATTCCTGTTTGCCAAGGGAAAGCCAGTCAATGATGCCATAAAAGCCCATTTACAGGTAATGATCGATCACATTTCAACAACCCTGGTCAAAATAATCGCACTTTACAAGATCAAGATCCAGGGAGAGGAGCGCGAAATCCTGCAGTCGATCAGCACCGATATTGCCTTCAACAGAGATAGCACTACCCTGCTCAAAGTCATCAATTCAAAATTGAAACTTCTCTTTAATTATTCCCATCAGTTTGTCATGGCCGTGGACCAGGACCAGCTGACCGTTACAGGCATGCTGGATGATGCAGACTCGATGGTGCGCTTCCACCCCAAATACAAACAGGTAATCGCCGAACGCATGCCCATCAGCGATCCGGTATTCACCAAGGTGCTCCTGTCCAATGACCCGCTGGTATTCGATCTGGAACTCTTAGCAGCGCGCCAGCAGCTTGCAGATTACATGCAGATGAACCTCGAACTGGGCATCAGGAAAATCGTAATGGCCAGTCTAAGGGTAGGTTCAAAGATAATGGGCATATGGGCAGTATGCCTTGCCGATGGCCAGGAGCTCAGCCCTTACCAGCTCGAACTGCTCAAAGGGGTATCCCATCAGCTTTCCATCGCCGTTGAAAATATACGTAGCGCAGGTGCGGCACAAAAAAAAACACAGGAAAAAGAATTCCTTTCCCAGATAGGCGCCCAGATCACCTGGGTGCGCACAAGAGCGGATATGGGGAGGCTACTGGATTCAACCCTCAAAAACTTCCTGGGTTTCCAGCATGCGGTCATCCTGCTTAAAACCGGTCCGCAAACCTTTGACAGCTTTATAAAGCAGTCCCCTTCGGCCACGGGCGAAGAAAACCACCAGGGCTACAACAATGCAGCTGCCAGCTTTTTTGAGCAGCTCATGGGCATCAGCACTGCCGAAAAATTTGACCTGCAGGAATATGCTGCCCATCAGGTCCCAGAATGCTTGACAGCAGAAACTGCTGCCGGGATAAGATACAAAATCTGCATCAGACTGCGCAAGGACAAAAAAGACCTGGGATTGGTCCTGTTCAGTTTTTCAAGGGGAGCCAGGGCGCAGGAAAATGGATTGGAACTCTACGAGATCCTTTCCTCTCACCTCTCAATGGCCCTGAGCAATATCCTCGACAGCGAGGAAATCACCCGCCGGGAGAATGAGCGCGAACTGCTGTTGACGCTAATGACCGATATTGCCGCCATCCGTACCCCTCAGCAGCTCATCTCCACGATAAGCCGAAGGCTCAAAGGGCATCTTGGCTTCAGGCATTTGGCCATAGGAAGACTCAGCACAGACCGCTCTTCACTCGAAATATTCCTGACCGACCCGGACTCAGCAGCCAGGTTTCAGCCCCGGTACGCCGAAATTGCCTCAGCTAGACTGATGTGCGAGGATGGGGTGATCAACAAAGTATTGGCTGCCGAAACACCGCTGAGCTTTGATCTCAATGTGCTTTCCGGCGAAATGGAACTTCCCCCGTATCTGAAGATCAACCTCGAATCGGGGATTACCCATATGATCGCGATGCGCTTTTTACGCGAGCAGACCCCTTTTGGGACACTTGCCTTCTTTTTTGAAAAAGATCCACATTTGGGATCCGGCCAAATGAGTCTGATCAGCGGCATAACACACCAGATATCCATCGCCGTTTCCAATATCCTGGCCAACCAGGAATTGGAGAAAAGGGTAGAACTGGAAAACAGGATGGTCAATCTGGGCTATGAGCTGCGTTCGGTGAAAGAGCTCAACGTGCTCTGGAAACTGTTGGCAGCAAGGCTGAAAGAGTATTTTCGCATCGATGATTTCATGCTCAGCGTTTTCCATCAGGACCAGCCCACCCATAAGGCGATTTACCGTTCAGAGGATTCAGTTTATACCCGCCACGCTGACTTCAAGGCATTGAATACCGATTACCAGAGCCTGCATACCGGCACCTTCAGCATAATCCTCAACAGCGACAAACCGGTGCTGTTCGAATACCAAAAAGAGCTTGATAGCTTTGAAAAGCTCGGTTGCCTGGAAATCGGGCCGCTTCCGGGCGAATCGGGAACGGTGGGCCTGGTGATGAAGGTTGGACAGCAGCCCATGGGCTTCATGCTGTTCGAACACAGCGATCTGGTCTGGCTGTGCCGAAGAAAACAATTGTTCGAAAGCATCATTTCACAGACCGCGATCGTAATTTCTAACATCCTCTCCAACCAGCGCATCGAAGACCAGCTCAGAGAGATCAAACTCTTCAAACAGCAGCTCGAACAGGAGAAAATCTACCTCACCGAAGAAATCGATAAGATCCACAACCACAATGAAATTGTGGGCCAGAGCGACGCACTCCAGGATGTTTTCAAACTGGTATCCAGGGTTTCCCCAACAGACAGCACCGTACTGATACTGGGAGAAACCGGTACGGGAAAAGAACTGATTGCCCGCGCGATACACAACAATTCACCACGCAGGAACAAGCCCATGGTCAAGGTAAACTGTGCGGCACTGCCGGCCAATCTGATCGAAAGCGAACTTTTCGGACACGAAAAAGGCAGCTTCACAGGCGCAACAGAACGCAGGCTGGGCAAATTCGAACTGGCCAATAAAGGGACATTGTTCCTGGATGAAATAGGGGAGATGCCGATCGATCTGCAGGTCAAACTGCTCAGGGCATTGCAGGAAAAAGAAATTGAGCGGGTAGGCGGGAAAGAAACCATCAAAGTCGACGTGCGCATCATTGCAGCCACCAACCGGAACCTGGAAAAGGAAATTGCCGAAGGGCGCTTCAGGAGCGACCTTTTTTACCGGCTCAACATATTTCCCATTCCCCTGCCTCCTTTAAGGGAACGCAAACAGGACATCGAAGTACTGGCATTGCATTTTGTGAAACATTTCAACAAGAACTGCGGCCGCAATATCACCTCGATCAGCACCCAGGCGATCCAGGGACTGATGAGCTACGACTGGCCAGGAAACATCAGAGAGCTTGAGCATCTGATCGAACGCAGCGTGCTGCTCAACAAAGGAAACGTGCTCAACGAGATCATGCTGCCAAGCCCGCTGGAACAGCTGGCGGTAAAAGCCCAGTTTGAGGAATTCACCTTAAGGACAATAGATGAAAACGAGAAAGAGTATATCCTCAAAGTGCTCAGGTACTGCCGCGGCCGCATTGCCGGAGCCGGCGGGGCAGCACAGATATTAGGTGTTCCCCCGACCACCCTGAACTCCAAGATCAAACGCCTGGGCATAAAAAGAGAGCATACCTCTCCCGAGTATCCCACAGGCGAGGGCGTGGGGCTGAACGGACATTTTCCAGATAACCCACTGCATAAAAACTGACGCTGAAAAGCAAAACAATAAAGAAGATGAAAAAAGTAATACTGATAACCGGGGCCGCCAGTGCCCTTGGGCAGCAAATGGCCCAAAAACTGGCAGCAGAGGGGCACAGCGTCCTCGCTACGATGAGAGATATCCAAAAACACAGCGCCATCGCAGAGCAGCTCAGCTCTAGGGAAAACCTGAGCGTGCTGGAGCTCGACGTGACCGATCAGACCGCCGTCAATATCACGGTAGCCCAGCTGCTCAACCAATACGGCAGACTGGATGTGCTGATCAACAACGCGGCCATCCAGGCAACCGGCCTTGTGGAAGGGTATAGCATCGAACAGTTCCACAAAGTGATCGACACCAACCTGTATGGTCCCCTGCGCCTCTACCAGGCGATTCTTCCCGCCATGCGCAAACAGCGCGAAGGGCTTATCATCAACATCTCAAGCAGCTCCGGCCGTATTTCCAGCCCTTACCAGGTACCCTACAACAGTTCCCGTTTCGCCCTCGAAGGGCTGGTAGAGGGGATGTATGATGAACTCATCGGCCAGGGAATCGAAAATATACTCATCGAACCGGGGCCCTTTATCGGCGGCATTTACGACAGCAGGGGCCTGCAGGCAGACCGGAAAGCAATAGCCGATGAGTACGGCCATGATGCCCAGGCGATGATGGCAGCCTTCAGTGCCAAAGTCGGTAAGGCCATCCAGCTCTTCCAGCCCGAAACTTCCCCGATCGCCGAAGCAGTAAAAGACCTGATCGAAATGGAAAAAGGCAGCCGCCCGCTGAGGACGCCCCTTGATCTGATCGCCCAGGGCATAGACCTGCGTTTCAACGCATCCAGTCAGCAGCTCAGAAAAGATTGGATAGCCCGGTACATGGACTAACAGGGACTTCTTCTCCGGCCTGATCTGCTCGGGCCGCAGGCCGGGGACCATATCAATTTCCCACCGCGAAAGCCGGTATCACCTGAAAAGCTTGCATCGCAAAAATGCCGGCCGGCAAATCCCTTGCGGGCTGATCCGGGCCTGGCCAGACCAGCAAAAAAAACATTTTTCTGCTCCTGCCCACAAGGACGGTCCCCTGGTTATAGGGCAGAAGGGTCCAATGGTCCAATGGCACAATAATCTATCTGGGATCAAAGGCAGACCCAACATCCCTGCGCCCAAAAGGTATTGCCCCGTTACATCCAAAGTCAACCTGCAGGGGCCAATAGGCCAGTGTTTTGGGCATATTGTCCATTGCCTCCGGCACCACCGCACAGGATCTTTGTATCAGCGTAAATAAATTAAACTTAAATGTTATGGAAAACACAACAAATAGCTTAGAGGTCCGCGACTTCAGGACCGATGAACACCTGAGCCCGGCAGTAAAAAACTTTCTCAAAGCGCTCAATACCGGCGGCCCCGGCATCGAGACATTAAGCCCATTGGCCGCCCGTAAGGTTCTTTTTGATGCACAGGCAGCAGTAACAGTAGACTATTCCGGCATTGTGGAGTCCGAGAGAGAGATCAATACCGCCGGCTTTCAGATCCGGCTGAACATCGTAAAACCCGAAGGCACCACAGGACTGCTGCCTGTTTTTATCTACATACACGGCGGGGGATGGGTTTTGGGAGATTACCCTACACACAGAAGAATGGTCAGGGATTTGGTTACCGGATCCGGAGCAGCAGCCGTTTTTGTCAATTATACCCCAACTCCGGATGCCCGCTATCCACGTGCAATCGAGGAAATATACGCGGCAACCAGCTGGGTAGCGGAAAATGGCGCAGAAATCGGCGTAGATGGCAGCAGGCTGGCCATAGCCGGAAATAGTGTAGGAGGAAACATGACCGCGGTAACCTGCTTGAAGGCCAAGGAAAACAACGGTCCGCAGATCAAAACTGCCATAATGATGTGGCCCATTGTCGATGCCGATTTTACTACCGGATCTTATCAACAGTTCGGGAAGGACAGGTTTTTAACCACTTCGTTAATGTCATGGATGTACGATATGTATATCGAGGATCCCGAAAAAAGAAAAGATATTTACGCCTCGCCATTACAGGCTACCACAGATCAGCTCAAAGGTCTGCCGCCCACGCTGATCATGGTTGCAGAAAACGACGTACTGCGCGACGAAGGAGAGGCTTTCGGCAGAAAACTTCTGGAAGCTGGCGTTGAGGCCTCAACAGTAAGGTACAATGGGGTGATACATGATTTCGGCCTGCTGAACGGGCTGGCAACACTGCCACAGACCGTCGAACTTTTCAGGCAGGCTTCTGCCCAACTCAAAGCTTATCTGTGGTAGAACGCTAAACTAAAAAACCCAAGTTATGAAAATCACAAAACTTTCATGGTCGGGACTAATGGTAGAAAGTGGCAATACTAGGATATATATAGATCCCCTTCAGCATGTGGGGGATCTGTTTGCCTTCGTAGGCGCACCAAAACACCCCATTTTCCCGGTTCCCCTTCCTCTGGATGAACAAATAGATGTACTGATCACACACATCCACGCCGATCACTACGACCAGGGCCTGTTGAAAGAAACCTTTGCAGCAAAGTGCACCATCTACGGCCCTGAACCCGTTGTTGCTGCTGCACGCAACGTGCTGCTCCGGGCAAACCTGGTACACCGCTTTGAAACCTTTTATCTCGGCGGGCTCAGCATCACACCAGTTCCGGCGGTAGACTGGGTAGGGGAAGACCAGGTATCCTACGTAATCAGCGATGGACACCACACCATATTTCACGGGGGCGACACCAATTGGCATGGCTACTGGTGGACCTTCGCCGAAAAATTCGGACCTTTCCAGGCTGCCTTTCTCCCTGTTAACGGAGTGAAGGGCTTCTTGCCCGGGCAGCAGATCAAAAGCGAAATCAGCGGCACCATGGATCCCCTGCAAGCGGTAACGGCCAGCAGGATTCTGCGGTCGCAGGTTCTGGTCCCCATTCATTATGGGCTATTTGACAGTCCTCCCGGTTATAGCGAATATCCGCAGGTGGAAGCAGTACTGGATCAGGAAGCAAAAAAACAGCAGGTAGTGATCAAGTTTATGCAGGACGGGGAATACCTCGAGTTAAACACCCCTTAAGACTCTCCGGGGCAGCCGGCAGGCCCAGGTTTCCCTATAACGACAATTAGCTGTTTGCCCAGGCATAATTTATTTCTTAAATAATCATGAAAAAAATAAAGATGTTGATTTTATTGTTATTCTGCTCGGCACTTGTTGCCTTCACGCAGAACTGGAAGGGTGCAAAAGCCCTGAAAAATGCAGGGAAAACGCAGCCCGGCAGCAAAAAAACACTCTATCAGTTTGGACATGCCGATGCATTCGTCAACGGCCTTTACCGCGGAGAACTTCCGGTTTCCGATCTCCGCAAAAAAGGAAGCTTCGGACTTGGCGCACCCGGCCAGGTAGACGGAGAACTGACTATGGTAGGGGGAAGGTGTTACCAGAGCACAGCAGATGGGAGAACCTTCATCGCGCCCGACACTACCAGAACACCATTTGCGTTTGTGAGCCCGTTCCTGCCCGGGCAAACGCATGTACTTAAATGGCAGGGAAATCTCCAGGCACTATATGCAAAACTCGCACAAATGCTAGCTAACCGTAATGGCATGTACGCCATCAAAGTAAGCGGGCTTTTTGAGCAGATAAACACCCGCGCCTTTCCGAAACTTGCCGCCACAGACCATACCCCCCTTGCCCAAATGCTCGGCAAGCAAAAGCTGTTCGAATACCGGCACAGCCACGGCATGCTCATCGGCTATTACCTGCCATCCTACCTTGGAGGAACAAATATCGCTGGGTTCCATTTTCATTACCTTTCGGCCGATTACAGCAAGGGCGGCCACCTGCTCCAGCTCAGCTTTGATGGCGAGCTTCGTGTTGAACTCTGCGAACTGGACAGCTTTCAGCTCGAGATGCCCAACAGTCAGGCATTCCGTGATTTTCCCTTCTCCGCGACAAACAGGGGAGGACTGGAAAAAGTCGAAAAAGGCAACTGACGATCATCCGAAACAGAATCAGTAATGAGTCAGATCAGCTAAATCCCCATGCCAATCGAATGCTAAAACATACTTTGCAGAAGCAGGGACCGGACTGTCTTTTTGCGATGCCGCTTGAGGCAAACCTTCGCTGCATAACAGCTCCTGGGAAGACAGGCTGATGATCAAAGCCCTGTTTCCCCAAGGCAGCCTGCCCGGCTGCTGCGGAGTGAAAAGCCTGCCGCTCTGCCGCCTGCATATCTTTTTTATGGCTTTTCCTTCCCTTAATAATGCATACAGCTGGACTTTGGCCTCCGGGCATTCCAAAAGATCGGCTTTTTTACATTCGGACAACCCGGGTGACTTTCAGTTTGAAACAAAAATAATTATTTTCGCGACCAGTCGATCAAACTACACGCATTAATGGCCTCAAGGGATAACTTTTCCAACGATGATAATCCTCGCACGAGCTTGTTTGCCCGCGTATTTGAGCAGCATTATCAGCCTCTGCTCAAACATGGCGCAAAAAAACTCGGTAATTATGAACGCGCCCAGGATATCGTTCAGGAAACCTTCGTTGCACTATGGAACAGCAATATGCTTGACCGGCCCCAGGAAATAAGCGCCTATCTCTACGGCACGATCAGACACAAAATACTCGATGAATACCGAAGGGATGCGGTCAGATTGCGTTACGCAAACGAACGCGCGAACCAGGTTGAAGAACAGTTTGCAGCCCCGGATCAACAATTACTGGCCAGGGAACTCAAAAAAGTCATTGATGAGGAAATTGCCCGGATGCCCGAACGCATGCGGGAAATTTTTAACCTCAAAAAACAAGAAAGGTTGACCATTTCAGAAATCGCCAACAAACTCGAAATTTCCGAGCAGACCGTAAAGAACCAGTTGCACAGGGCCAATAACCGCTTAAAGGACACACTCATCGCATACGACAGTTCTTTGCTGGTGGTGGGCATATTGCTTTTTGGGCTATTGTCCTGCCTGATGGACTAAATAAAAAAAAATAATTTTTCGCTGTGGTACTTTTCCGTCCAATACACGATCTTGTATATTAGTTATGGAATTAGAAAGAATAGAACTGTTGATATCCAGATACCTCGACGGGGAGGCAACGCCACAGGAACGCGAAGAGGTAGAACTCTGGTATGCGATGATCCAGAAGGAAGATACAGCCCCCATCCAAGAGCAGCTCACCACTGCCCAGGCCTACGAAAAGCTCAGGGAAAACCTCGCCTCTGAACCCAGGCGCAGGCTCCCGGTCATGATCAGATGGGCAGGCTGGAGTGCCGCGGCAGTCTTAGTGCTGTCTTTTATCTGCTGGCCGCTGATCAAAAGGCAATTTAGCGCAGATATCCGCCAGGGAGAGCTGCATGTCAAAAAAACAGGTGCAGTAAAAGGCACACTGCTTACATTTTCGGATGGAACACATCTGGCGATCGATCAACAGCCCTATGGCCGGACTAAGCTCGCAAACGGGTTCATAGCGGATCTGGGTAAAGACCTTCTGGCGCTGGAAAGCTCCCCAGGTGCTAATCCAAACCTTTACCATTCACTTTCCACCCCGGCAAGAAGAAAATACAGCGTCATTTTGCCCGACGGAAGCCGCGTCTGGCTCAATGCCGGATCGAGCTTGAGGTTTCCTTCCACATTTGACCCCCGGGCCCCTCGGCAGATCAGTATCACAGGAGAGGGATACCTGGAGGTTGCCCATCAGCGGGATGGCCGGAATGGGCGGCCGAGACCTTTCATCGTAAATACCGCCGGGCAACAGATCTCTGTACTGGGAACACGTTTCAATGTCAGGGCTTATCCCGGCTCCCCTGTTGTCACCACACTATTCCAGGGATCGGTAAAGGTTAAGGCCAGTAACAGCCAGGTCCTGCTAAAGCCCGGAGAGGCCGCCAAACTGGTTTCGGGAACCCTTAAACTGCAGGAGCATGCAGACCTTGACCGCGCGATAGCCTGGAGGGGCAACCTGTTCATTTTTGCTGATAGCGATCTTAAAGAAATCCTAACCGAGTTTTCCCGATGGTACGGTATAAAGATTATTTACCAGACCAGACTATCAAGGGCAACCTTTTCCGGAAAAATTCCCATGGAAACCGATCTTGGCGATGCACTTAAAATTATTGAACAGGAGCATATCCTCTTTAAGCTCCAGGGTGATAAATTATACGTGCAGAGCAGGCCATAGCCTTTCCGGCCGGCCTGTAATGCCTTTGCCAAGCTGGACTTCAAGGTATGATTATTAGTATTTTTTACCGATCTTGCAGCGGCCAGACAATGCTGTAAGATGAAGTTTTTTAGATTGATACTTGTTCTATGTGTCCTGCATACCGCTTTGGTGTGCCGCGCACAACAGATTTCGCTCAACGAAAGCCGGGCCAGCATCGAAAAAATACTGGAAAAACTAGAAAAGCAGAGCGGATATACCTTTTTTTATAATAGCGCCCTATTCTCCGGATTAACACCCCCCCGGATCACCTTACACAAAGTATCCCTGCAGGAGGCACTTGATGAAATACTAAAGGACACCAGGTTTACCTACTCAGTGGTGGGCAAAACCGTAGTGATCAAGGCCAGCCAGAGCTTCTCCCAGCCAGCCACAACTGCATTTACCCTTAACGGAAAGGTCGTCGACCGGACCGGCTCCGCGCTAGCGGGCGTTTCGGTGATGAGCATCCAGGGAGATGCCCGAAGGACTTTCACCACAACGGCCCAGGGCAGCTTTAGCATTCCCGGAGTCACAACAGATACATACCTACTTTTCAGCTACGTCGGTTTCCGCGAAAAAAAGATACTGATTTCAACCGACAGCCCAGTGCTGGTGACACTGGATAATGAGGATAACCAGCTTGATGAAATTCAGGTAAAGGCCTACAGCACAACCAGCAGGAGACTGAATACGGGCAATTCCTATACCTTAAGGGCGCAAGACATTGCCCAGAGTCCGGCCCCGAGCATATTTCAGATTATGCAGAACCGCATTCCCGGACTAGAGGTCATCCCTTCCACCGGACAGATCGGGGGAAGTTTTGAGGTAAGGATCCGTGGGCTGAGCGGCATCAAAAGTGAAGATCCCCTGTACATAGTCGACGGGGTAAGCTACCCTGCGGGGGGGAAAAACCTCAATCCCAACGGATATACCGGAGCACTTCCCACCCTGGAGAACAACCGCGGCCGCGGCTCACTGGCACAATTGGGTGGAAATGCCCTGAATTACATCAACCCTGAAGACATTGAAAGTATCGATGTGCTCAAAGACGCCGAAGCAACCTCTATATACGGTTCAAGGGGAGCCTATGGGGTAATTCTGATCACCACCAAAAAAGGTATCCGGGGAAACGGCACCCAGCCGGCACTCAATCTTTCCATCGACCGCGGATTTAGCGTAACGGGTACACTGCCGAAAATGCTCAGCACCGCTGATTACCTGATGATCAGAAAAGAGGCCATCAAAAATGACGGGCTGAGCATCGGTCCGACCGATCTGGACCTTAACGGCACTTACCCTGCCGACGCCCAGCAGGACTGGTTCAAAGAGCTGTTGGGAACAAAGGCTTGGCAAACCAGGGTACACGCCCGCTACAGCGGAATGACCGAGCGCACCGGATATTCTTTCGCAGGCAGCTTCAACAAAAGCGGTAATGTTGTCCGCGATAACGGAAGTAACGAAGATGGCGGGTTCAAGTTGGATCTCTCCACCGCCACTTCCGATAGAAGATTCGAGATAAACGCAAGCGCACTGCTCAACTTTACCCGCAATACGATGGTACCCTACGATTTCAGCGGTGACATAGCACTCTTCCGCGCCCCGAATGCACCATCTTATTTCCATGCCGACGGCACGCTCGACTGGTCTGAGGGAACCAATCCCTATGGCTATCTCAATACCGACTTCAAACAGGATATCGGTAACCTGCTCGGTGCTTCAACGGTGATATTCAGGCCGGTAAAGGGACTTTCGCTAAAAGCGCAGTTGGGATACAACCTCCTCAACGGGTCAGAGCTCCGGCAGGTTTCAAGCGCTGTCTTTGCTCCGGCAGACCCCCTGGCAATGGATAAGGCCAATAGCAGCAAAAACCGGTTCAGTATCAGAACCTGGACCATGGAGCCTTTTGCAAGTTATCAGACCCTATTGGCCAGGGGACAGATCACCCTGACCACAGGCGCAACGCTGCAGGATAAGCTTATCGACCAAAGCGTAATGAGCGGAACTGGATTTCCCTCGGATGCGATGCTCAATAATCCAACCGCAGGAGCAACCGTTCTCACCCGGTACAACCACGTAAGCACCCGCTATCTGGGTTATTTCGGCAGCATAAATTATAACCGGGCAGACCGTTACATCATCAGTGCCAGTACACGTTATGACGGATCAACCAAATTTGCGCCTGCAAGCAGGTTCGGATGGTTTGGCTCGGTTGCCGGCGCCTACATTTTTACGCAAACCAGGTTCTTTCGTGAAAAAGTCCCTTTCCTGAGTTTTGGAAAAATCCGTGCCAGCTATGGAAGCTCAGGGGGCGATGCGATCGATAACTTTCTTTACCTGGCGACCTACATCAGCGGCCCGGATTATCTGGGGGATCCGACTTTTCTCACCGGCGAACTGGCCAACAACTCATTGCATTGGGAAAAGAACCACAAGCTGGACCTGAGTGTTTCACTTGGCCTGTTTTCCGACAGGTTGCTCTTTGATGCAGGGTACTACCGCAATAAGGCCTTTGACATCCTTTACGGCAGTCCGATACCCACTGTAACGGGCTATCCACTGGTAGAAATGAATTCCTCAGCGGCAATCCGCAACACGGGCGCAGAATTCAGCCTCTCTTGGGAAAATGCAAAAAACCGCCCATTGAGATGGCAGATTTCAACAGTGCTCACCATTCCCCGAAGTAACCTGGAAGCAATTCCCAGCTACTTTCTGCAGCCGCTCTATAATTTTTCACTGGGCGCATCGCCCCTGAACGTAAAATCCTATAACTACCAGGGAGTCGATCCGCAGACCGGGCGATACCGTTTTATCACCGCTTCTGGCAAACAGGTATCTTCGGTGCTCGAACTGGGCCCGGGCGATAAAACCATAGATGTGGAAATGATGCCCCGTTATTTCGGCAGCGTGAGCAATTCACTGCGTTATAAATCGTTCGGCCTTAATTTTACAGTTGCTGTGGTAAACAAGACGGCCAAGACCTTCCTCAGCCAGGCCATCATCCTGCCAGGGGCCTACAATTTTAACCTTTCGCAAAAAGTCCTGCAGCGGTGGCAAAAGCCCGGCGATATGACCGATGTACCAAAGCCCAGCACAGGTTTTTTGGGGATTCTGGATGCATTGGCCTTCAGTCAAAGTTCAGGTGCTTACCAGCGAATTTACTACCTGAGAATGCAGAATCTGGCCTTATCCTATTCCCTGAACGAAAGACTGCTCCAACGGCTCCATGCCCGCAGTGTCAAAATTTCACTGCAGGGACAGAACCTGTTTACCCTGACCAACTATGCAGACCTGGATCCCGAGAATGCAAGTCTGGGCCAGCTCTCCCCTCTGCGTACCTTCAATGTGGAACTAGCCGTAACATTCTGATTCTTCCCGGGAATTTTCTGCTTCCTATCAGCCCCTGGCGCCCTTGCCGCGGGAACCAAAGTCCATGCTTTTGACCGGATGTCCATTGTCCCGGGGCCTGAGGATGCTGAGCTTTGCCAGCGGAACATTCACAAAAAAAATCCGGAAGCCGATAGGGTATTCCCAGCGCATTTTCCATTGCCAAAAGGTTAGTCCAAATGATCATCTGGTTAAAAATTGTCCGGGCCAGAATGCAGTGTATGATCCCGATAAAATAGATGAACAATGAAAAGCTATCCTGAAAAAAAGTTGATTACAACACTATATATCCTGATCCGAATCCTCTCTTACAGCCTTTGCGTACTGCTGCTGAGCGAACTGATCCGTTATGATGCCGGAAGCAGCTTGCCCGGGCACCTGTTTTCTGAGGATTCACTCACTGAAAAAGCCCAGTCGGCAATGCTGTCGGCAGCTACCTGCATTTTCTTGTGGTGCGCGATAAAACGCCCCGCGACAAGTACACTTTCCATTACACTGTTCTGCTTCACAGCGGCCTCGCTGATAAGGGAGCAGGATATATACCTGGATGAATGGCTTTTCCACGGTTCATGGAAAATCGGAGCCTTTGGCCTAGTAGGACTGGCAATCCTGGTGGTCATACGTCAATTCGGTCCATTTCTACTCGCACTGAACCAGTTCAGCAAAAACTTTGTTTTTGGCCTGATGCTGAGCGGGATCATCACCACTTATCTGTTCTCCAGGATGATGGGAAGAAAAATATTCTGGCTGGCAGTCATGGGAGAGCGATACTTCAGGGACGTAAAGAATGCCGCAGAGGAATCACTGGAACTCTACGGATACCTTTTGCTGCTGATCTCAGGGGTGGAATACCTTTTATTCTTTACCAGAAGCAACAAAAGATCTGATTAGTAATTTAAACATGTGTTTTAAACAATTGTTTAAATTACTATCTTTGCCCAAAAAACTCCTTAGCAATGGTAGAAGTACTTTTGATCTTATTGCTCCCGGTAATCCTGATGCCACAGCTGGCAGCAGGCTATCTGGCCAGACAGCTCGGGCGCAGCTACTGGCTGTGGTTTGGAATATCGTTCCTGCTGCCGATTTTTTCACTGATCATACTCCTGTTGCTCAAGGAAAAGCCCAGAGAAGAAAAGCAGGACTAATGCGCGCACTGTCTGGACAGCTTCCATTGGACCCTTGGCACCCGCTCTTAGGTTGGCTGAAAATCCATTGCCTGGCTTATTCACGCAAATCCCGCGAGCCGACCGGTCAGCCCAAGGAAATAAATCCAGTATCGGAGGGGTTTGTCCATTGCCAGAGGCGCAGTGAGTACAGAGATTTGTGAAACATTTCAAGCCGCGGCATGCTTTTCAACAGGTAGGCCCTGAGGGCACGGAAATGCTTTTATCAAACAGCAAAAAAATGACAGATCTGCTTATCTACAACAGAAGACAATTTATCACCACAGCAGCCATGGCTGCAGGAGGAATCCAGCTGGGAAGCCTTACTGTCGCGGCAGCCAGGGCCGTCCGAGGGGACTCCGATATAATGAAAAGCCAGGCACAGCCATGGAAGTTAAAACAGGTAAACGCCGGCCCTTTGAGCATAGCCTATGCCGAGGCAGGCAAACAGGAGCAGCCCGTAGTTATACTGCTTCACGGCTGGCCTTATGACATCTGGGCCTTTGAAGAGGTAGTTCCCATACTGGTTTCCAAAGGTTATCGCGTGCTGCTTCCCTATGCAAGGGGATTCGGAGAGACCCGTTTTCTTGCCAGGGATACTCCACGTAACGGCCAGCAGGGTGCACTGGCCTCAGATGTGATCGAATTTATGGATACGCTGAAGATTTCCAGCGCCATTATCGGGGGATTCGACTGGGGAGCCAGAAGCGCCAACATACTGGCCGCAGTCTGGCCGGAACGCTGCAGAGCGATCGTAGCCGTTAGTGGGTACATCGTGGTTGACCGGATAGCCAACAGAAAGCCCCTTTCTCCGGATGCAGAACTGGGCTGGTGGTACCAATATTATTTTGCTACGGCAAGGGGACAGGCAGGTTACCGGCAGAACACTTATGCATTCAACAGATTGATCTGGAAACTGGCCTCTCCAAAGTGGGATTTTGATCAGGCCACCTATGAGCGGAGTGCAAAATCCTTTATCAATCCCGATCACGCTGCCATAGTGGTACACAATTACCGGTGGAGGCTGGAGCTTGAAGAAGGTGAGCAGGCCTACCAGGCTATCGAAGATCAGCTGGGTCCCCAGACCCGCATCAGTGTTCCCGCAGTAACTATCGGAAGCGATTTTGATGGAAGCGCAGCCGATGGGAAACATTACAGCGAGCGCTTCAGCAGCAAACATGCGCACCACATACTGAGGGGCATCGGACATAATGTTCCCCAGGAGGCTCCGAGAGAATTTGCAGCAGCGATCATCCAGGCCGCTCAAATGGCATCACGCTGATAGGTTTTGGTACCCTAATTTAAGCTAAATATAAAATGAACGATTTAAAGGAACTTTATATAGAAGCCTCCAAAGAGATAGAAATGGCCAGTATCTTCCAGGCACTCGCCAATGTGAAACGGCTTAAAATCTTACATATGCTGGAAAAGCCCAGTGAATACTTTCCGCAGGATTACCTCGAGGGAAACAGCGTACAGGCTGAAGGGATCAGAAAAGCAATAGGATTGTCTCAGTCAACAGTATCTGAATTTATGTCCATTTTGCGCAATACAGGACTGGTTGCCTCCCGCAAAAAAGGAAAATCCGTGTTTTATAGCCGCAATCCCGTGGAATTTAAAAGGCTTGCCGATCGGATTAGAAAAGAACTGTAAAGAGGACAAAAAAACTTTTAAAATATTTTTCGGTTGGTTGTGGCGTCGGGTCTTCTGATCCGGCGCCTTTTTGTCTTAAAGAAAGCTATATTTGCAGCATGGGTATTTTTTCTAAGACCTGCGAATATGCACTAAGGGCTGTTTTTTACATCGCCCACCAAACCGAGAAAAATGGTAGGGTAGGGATCAGGGAGATTTCAGCTGGAATCGGCTCCCCTGAAAAATTTCTGGCCAAAATCCTTCAGGACCTGGTCAGAAAGGGTATAGTCCAATCTGCAAAAGGCCCGCATGGTGGTTTTTATATGGAACAGGCAGAACGCAGCCGGTACCTTGCCGAGGTTGTAGAAGCCATTGACGGTGAGCGTATTTTCACTGGATGTGCCCTCGGACTGAGTTACTGTTCCGAGAAAAATCCATGTCCTTTGCACCACGACTTCGTAGAGGTTCGCAACAAAATCACACAGATGCTCAAGAATACCACCATTGGGGATTTTAATGCCGACCTGAATCTGGGGATCACAACCCTTAAAAAGTAATTTCAAAGTCAGAAATTTTTAATAAAATAATAAAAGATGTTTTTATCTTTTATTATTTGTTTTTCCATCTTATCTTTGTGCTAAGCTATCAGGGTAACCTTGATAATGGAATAATAAAAGATAAAAAGGTATTAATATATTTTAATTTTCACTGAATATGATCACTGCAGAACAGAAAGAATTGGTTAGGGCAACAGTGCCCTTTTTGAGAGAGAATGGTGTAAGGCTAACAAAACATTTTTATGAGCGGATGTTCCTCGGTAATCCGGAACTGAAAAATGTTTTCAACATGGGCAACCAGAAAAACGAAAAGCAGCAGACTGCTTTGGCTATGGCGGTATTGGCCTATGCCCAGCACATAGATCACCCGGAAGTGCTGATGTCAGCATTAGATGGCATTGGTCAGAAGCACGTTAGCCTGGGCATCAGGGCCGAACATTACGGTATTGTTGGCAAACATTTATTGGCCGCAATTGCTGAAGTGGTAGGTGAGGGAGCTACTCCTGAACTGATGGAAGCCTGGAGTGTTGCTTACTGGCAACTGGCTGATTTGATGTCAGGGCATGAGGCCTCACTTTACAGAGACCGTGTTTCCAAAAAAGGTGGCTGGAGCGGTTGGAGGCCTTTCAGGTTAGAGAAAAAGGTTATAGAGTCTGCCGAAATCACCTCCTTTTATCTTTATCCAGCCGATGGAGGAACCGTGGCAGACTTTCTTCCCGGACAGTATATCAGCCTTCGACTCTTCCTGCCCGAACTAAACCTGCTCCAGCCCAGACAGTACAGTCTTTCATCTGCCCCAAACGGTATTTGCTACCGCATATCGGTTAAACGGGAGCAGGCTGAAGATCCCGGTCTGGATGGCATGATCAGTAACCGCTTACATGATCACCTCAAAGTTGGAGATATCATCGAACTTTCTGCACCTTCAGGAAACTTTGTGCTGCGCGATTCCCATAAACCTGTCGTATTTATCAGTGGTGGAGTTGGACAGACCCCATTAATGGCCATGGTGGAGAGTTTGCTGGAAAAAGGTGAAAATAATTCCATCACCTGGATACACGGATGCAAGGGTAGCCATACACATGCTTTTAAGTCTGCCCACGATTCATGGCCAGACAAACATGCCAGCCTTACCAGCCATATTTTTTACGACCAGCCAGATGAAAGTGCTTCACAGGGATATTATCCGGGTTGGGTAGATCTCAGCGCTATCGATGAGCTGGATAACCGGGCCGACTACTACATCTGTGGGCCAAAACCTTTCATAGAAAAACATTTTCAGGCTTTAAAAGATAAAGGCATCCCCTCAGGCTCCATACATTTCGAAGAGTTTGGACCTCAGAGCCTCCAGTTAAATTAATTGATCAACCCCCACTAAATCCCAATATCATGAATACTAAAACAATTAATGGCATTTACTTGCCTAACAGCAATAGCTCAAGCAAAAATTTTTTACAAAAGATCTGGGAAAGCTATATCGGTTACGCCGATAAACAGCAACCCAATCGAATGCTTTGGTTCTTTTTATCTTTGATGATTAATGGCGTGTTCTTTCTGGCCTCTCCAGCCATTCTCATCTGGATGTTCAATGCTCCCATTACAGTACTGGCGATCACCGTAGTCACTTTTTTCGCTAATCTGATTGCCAATATGGGCGGCGCAGGTATCCGGACTACTCTTAGCTTTTTTTACCTCGGATTAATAATCAACATCGCTTGCATCTTATACTACCTAGTGTAATAAATAATTATAATTAACTTAAGGATTCGCATCAACAGGCAGTTTTCAGCAGGAGGGCTGCCTGTTGATATATATACTTTTCAGGCCCGAAATATAGCCTGCTATCCACTAATCAGCGATATGCCGTGTGTAATTTATTTTTGTTTTGTTGTTAAGTGTTTTAAAATCAGACTGTTATTGATTGGTCTGTTTTTTGAAATAAACAATAAAAATAGAATCTCATGAAAATGGAAATACTCAAACACATTGGGGAAATGGAAACACTCTCGCAGGTAACAGCTGCATTATGGGAGCAGGGATACACAATCGACTTTAATCTGCGCAGTGATCAATTGCCTCAGGGTCAAAATCTTTTAGAGGAATCTCCTTTTAACTTTCAAATCGATCGAAGCTATCGTTTTGAAGGAGAATCAGATCCAGAAGATGAGGCCATTGTTTATGCTATTTCCTCCATTGAGGGGACGTTGAAAGGAATTCTGGTTGATGGATATGGCACCTCGTCGCAAGAAGACTGGCAGCAAATTATTGCCATATTGAAAAAAGCCTAGCTACCCGGCCCGATAATTTTGAACCGCTGAGTAAAGTAATTTTGGACTTCTGGCTAAACCTTTCTTTAGCAACTAGGACTAATTTTGCGTAAAAAAAACAAATGCAGACCATGGAAAATAAAATAACCGTATTGGTAACCGGAGGTTCGGGCTACCTTGGAACAGCATGTATTGTTGCCTTGCTCAAAAGGGGATACCAGGTAAGAACAACAGTTCGGTCCCTTGAAAAAAAGCAATTGGTAATGGATTCACTTGCAGAAGCAGGAATTTCGGCAGGAAATCAACTTTCTTTTATTTATGCTTCGCTGGAAACAGATGAGAACTGGGCTGAGGCGATGAAAGGTTGCACTTACGTGCTACATGTAGCCTCGCCGTTCCCTGCAACAGAACCGGATGATGAAAACGAGCTGATCGTACCAGCCAGAGAAGGTTCACTAAGGGTGCTGCAGGCCGCAAATGTCGCAGGCGTGAAACGGGTAGTACTAACCTCCTCCTTTGCAGCAGTCGGACTCAGCATAGATCCAAAAGGACACCTGTTTACCGAAGCGGACTGGACAGATCTCCAGGGACCGCAACGCGGTTATGTGCGGTCAAAAGTGCTCGCCGAACAGGCAGCCTGGGATTTCATCAATGGCAGCGAAAACGAAATGGAGCTGAGCGTAATCAATCCGGTAGCGATATTCGGACCAATACTTGCCGGGAACTATTCCACTGCAATCGACCATATACTCAAAGGGATTATTGAAGGCCATGTTTCCCAGACACCTCCATTTACCCTTAATGTGGTGGATGTGCGCGATGCCGCTGACATTCATGTACTGGCAATGGAAAACCCATTTGCAGCGGGCCAGCGCTTTCTTGCAGGTACTCCGGATGCGATGAGTTTTTATGATATTGCCGAACTCATCCGAAAGGAAAGGCCAAAGCTCGCCGAAAAAGTGGCAAACCTGGAGCCTATCAGTTCAGATCTCTATATACACCTCAGCAGCGAAAAAGCGCAAAGGCTACTTGGATGGAATCCCCGTTCAAGAGAAGAATCATTGTTAGCTGCCATTGACGGGCTTTATCCTGCCTCAGAATAACTTATTAAGCAAGCGCACTATGGATAGCCAATGGTACACCGGATGTTATGAAGGCAGTGATATTTCTCCTGAGAAAATAATTCCCGAACATTTTTTCCTGTATGTTACCAGCGGCACCATGGCAGCTTATGATGGTGGGAAGGAATATCTGATTAATGAAGGTGAGGCTGTTCTGGCCAGAAAGAACCACCTTATCCGTTACAACAAGGGCGATGCATTTAAAGGCATTGCCCTTGCGCTGGATGAAACATTCCTCAAAGGATTTCAAAAACGGTATTTTAGACAGGGGACGGCAACAGATACCTCAGACTCGTTTTTGCCTATAGTCAAATCTGAACTTCTTAACCATTATATTACTGGCCTAAATGCTTATTACAGCAGAGCGGGAAATCTCGACAGCAATTTTGCCGATGTTAAACGGGAGGAACTTTTACTTATTCTGTTAGGTGCCCAGCCTGCGCTCAGTGGAATCCTTTTCAATTTCTCCAGTCCGCAACGTGCCGCGCTGAGCGAGTTTATGAACCGTAATTTTCGCTTCAATATCAGCCTGAAGCGCTTTGCCTACCTGACAGGGAGGAGCCTTTCCAGCTTTAAAAGAGATTTTTATGAGGCTTTTGGTCAGACTCCAGGAAATTGGCTGACTGCCAAAAGACTGGATGAGGCATATTATCTAATGGATAAACAACAAAAAATCCCATCGGAAATCTATCTGGAACTGGGTTTTGAAAACCTCTCTCACTTCTCCACCGCCTTCAGGAAACGCTTTGGTTTTCCTCCAAGACTACTCAAAGGTTAATAACGATGATTTCATTGCCAAAGAAAATTATATAAGCAGTTGTTTCAAACAAATTAAAACCTTACTTTTGTATTCATCTGATGATATGATGATGAATAGCCCACTCCACAAAAGATCCTTGGCCGATGAACTCTCGGTAATGCTGCGTGAACAGATTATCTCGGGACGCTATAAGATAGGAGAAAAGCTTCCTATTGAACCTGAACTGATGAAACAGTTTGGCGTAGGAAGATCTACTGTTAGAGAGGCCATAAAAATCCTCGCCAATTCAGGATACCTGCGTGTACAGCAGGGTCTTGGTACTTTTGTTGAAGCTCCCGGTGTGGGGGCTGAAGCCATCGATCACCGTTTAAAACGGGCTGATATCCGGGACCTGGATGAAGTAAGACAGTTACTGGAGATGAAAATTGCAGAAAAAGCCGCACTCAACCGCACACAGGCTGATATTGATAAACTAAGGCTTCTGCTCAAAGAACGCGAAGACAACGCCAAACAGGGGAATCTGGCCGATTGTATTGCTGCGGATATCAATTTTCATCTCGCTATCGCAAGAGCATCGGGGAACGAGATTCTAGCTGACCTTTACCAGTCAGCTTCAGTTCACCTAAGCCGGTGGTTTTTGCAGGTCTATTCAGATACGAGCGATTTCATCCAAAGCCAGCAACACCATCAGCACCTGCTGGATTTCATAGTCGAGAAGGATGCCAAAAAGGCCTGGGCGATGGCAGCAAAGATCATTGGACACGTGTCACAATAAAAATTTATCATTAATCATCAGATGATCTGATTATTTAAGCTAAAAGTTACAAATGAAAAACAATCCAGAGCCCACCATTCCGCTGTACCAAAATGCGGTAGTACAGAAAACAGTTTATTCTATTCTGTTTACCATCAGCTTTACCCATCTGCTCAACGATATGATGCAATCGGTAATACCAGCTATTTACCCACTGATCAAAGAAAGGTTTAACTTTAGTTTCACGCAAATTGGGCTGATTACCTTTACCTTCCAGCTCACCGCTTCCTTGCTCCAGCCATTCGTCGGTTTTTATACTGACCGGAAACCACGTCCTTATTCATTGGCAATAGGCATGGCCGTTACGCTACTTGGCCTGATCATACTCTCCATTGCCCAGAGCTTCTTTATTATATTACTGGCGGTGGCCTTGATCGGAATGGGGTCATCTGTCTTTCACCCCGAATCATCGAGGGTTGCGTATCTTGCCTCAGGGGGAAGAAAAGGGCTAGCCCAGTCCATATTCCAGTTAGGAGGGAATGCAGGTTCAGCAATCGGACCATTACTGGCTGCACTGATCGTTATCCCTTACGGACAGTTCCAGATCATTTACTTTTCACTCGCTGCAATACTGGGCATACTGGTACTGCTTAAAATCGGCAAATGGTATCAGGGCCATCTTTACCTTAAACAATCATCTGCACCCAGTCAGGTTGAACATGCTTCCACCGGTATATCTTCCAAACGTACCGTGTTTTCTTTGGCTATTCTGCTGGTCCTGATCTTTTCAAAATACTTTTATATGGCCAGCATGACCAGTTATTTCACTTTTTTTCTGATTGATAAATTTCAGCTCAGTGCTCAGCAATCACAACTTTATCTGTTTGCTTTTCTGGCAGCAGTTGCAGCAGGTACAGTAATCGGCGGGCCTCTGGGTGACCGTTTTGGCAGAAAATATATCATCTGGATTTCCATCCTGGGCGCAGCGCCGTTCACATTGCTATTGCCGTATGTTAGCCTTTTTTGGACGGTTGTGCTTTCGGTGATTATCGGCATGGTTATTTCTTCCGCATTTTCTGCCATTCTGGTCTACGCCACAGATTTAATGCCCGGAAAGGTTGGAATGATAGCCGGACTTTTCTTTGGTTTTGCCTTTGGGATGGGAGGAGTTGGATCGGCATTGTTAGGCTGGCTGGCCGATACTACCAGCATAGCCTTTGTCTTCAAAATATGTGCCTTTTTGCCATTGATAGGAGTCATTACAGGATTTCTGCCCAATATAGCCCACAAGCGCTAACAGTGCATAACCTAAGCACAAGAGCTGGTCCTGAAAATTGGATACAGGATAATAAAATTTACAATTTGAGGAGCGGAGTTACAGCCGCTCCTTTTTGGTATATAATCTAAGTTTTGGGAGCTAATGTAGTAGCCGAAATATCGATATCGCATCACAATCAGCGAAATGTCGTAATATTATATAAATATATTTTGATTTAAATAGCTGTTTTTCAAATCATTATATTTTTGGTCTGGCTTTGGTATAGTTTGATTATATCAACAACCAAATCATGAAGACATGTTATTTTATCCTTATTTTCAGCTGGAGTATCTTCGGCTACAGGCAGAGTTTAGCGCAGCAGAAGCAGACAGACAGCCTCTGGGTAAGTGTGCTTCCGGAATACAACAAAGTGAGCAAAACCCACCGGAAAATTTTCGGGGAGAATTACAGGAAAGAATATGCCCTAAAGACCAAACTGCCGGTCATTCACCTCTCTAAAATTAGCGGCGGGTTAAAGGCAATAGAACGCGGAGGCGGATTTCAGACCCGCTCACTTAGGCTGATAGATGCCGAAGGGCGGGAATGGACGCTCAGGGGAATTGAAAAATATCCGCAGGTACTGCTGCCCAAATCGCTCAGAGAAACCTTTGTCAGCGATATCCTTAAAGACAACATGAGTGCACAGCATCCTTTTGCCGCGCTGATCGTGCCGGTGTTGGCCGACGCTATCGGTGCACCTCACACTTCACCCATCATTGGCTGGGTAGCCCAGGATCCCGGGCTTGAGGCCCTGGGCAGTGAATTTGCCGGGACCATTTGTCTTCTGGAAGAGCGCGAACCCATCGGTAAAAGCGACAATACCCCAAAAATGCTCCGAAAATTAAAGCAAGACCATAACAATACCCTCAATGCTACCCTGTACCTCAAGCTCAAATGCCTGGACGTACTTATAGGAGACTGGGACCGTCACGAGGACCAATGGCGCTGGAGGGCACTGAAATCCCCATCAGGGATCAGCTATATGCCCGTTCCCAGGGACCGCGATCAGGTGTTTTACCGATCAGATGGGCTCGTTCAACGCTTTGCCCAACAATCCTGGCTGCTGCCCATGATGCAGGGCTATGAGCGCGAGATCAAGGACATCAATTGGTTTTTGTGGGAGGGCAGAGAGATCAACAGTAAATGGTTTGCTGCACTAGACCAGTCAAGCTGGGATCAGACCGTAGAAGAGTTTACCAGGGCCATGACAGATGAGCGGTTCGAAGAGGCACTACGCAGGTTGCCTGAACCAGGCTATACCCTGCGGCATGATCAACTGCTTGCCCAACTCCAACAGCGGAGAAAAGCTCTGCCACAGATGATGCGCGAATATTACCGCTTTTTTAACCGGATTGTGGATATTGAGCTGAGTGATGGAGATGAAATTGTGGACATCCGCGAAACCACCTCTAAGGGACTCTCTGTACAGGTAAAAGCCAAAGAAAGTAGCGATCAGCCTGGAAAGCATATCTACCAACGCGACTTCGATCCCGCTGTTACCCATGAGCTGAGGCTTTATTTGCATAGCGGCAGCGATAGTGTAACAGTAAACAGCCCAGACTCCCGTATCCGAGTACGCATAATCGGAGAGCATGGAAATAAATCCTACTTGAGTGCCCAAGGTGGGCGCAGTATACGCGTCTACAGCCGTGAAGACAGTGTTTTCACTTATGGAAACCACTCCAAATTCGTTATGCACCGTGCCAACGATTCACTCAATACGGCCTATGTGGCCAAGGAGCCTTATTCAAGGCATCTGCTTCTACCCATTCTAGGCTTTAACAACGACGATGGCCTGGCCCTGGGAGCATCATTCCGTTACATCCGGCCCGGTTTCAGAAAACAGCCCTATGGTAGTTCGCAAACCTTTTCATTGAGCTATTCTGCAGCAACCTCAGCAATAAGTTTCGCTTATAAAGGAGAATGGACAAAGGTGTTGGCAAATGCGGATCTGGTCATCCAAGCGATTGCCCTGGCCCCGAACAATACCCGGAATTTTTTTGGTTCAGGAAACCAGACATCCTTTGACAGGAGCCTGGGTATTGGCTATTACCGCGCCAGATTTAACCTCTATGAACTGAGCCCCGCACTGCGCTGGGGCAAAGGTCATAGTAGCCTTACCGCAGGCCCAACCTTGCAATATTACAGTTATCATGCCGATGAAAATACCGGGCGTTTCATCGCCACAGTACCGCTTCATTCAGCAGACAGTACGGTTTTCGAAAAAGACAAGGGATTTGCCGGCGTGCAGGTCAAATATAACCTTGATTCCAGGGACAATCCGCTAATTCCCTCAAAAGGCATCCTGGCAAAGATAGATCTCAGCGCTTATCAAGGGCTGAACCGTTATGCCAGCTCATTTGGGCAGCTTCAGGCGAGCATATCCTTTCACCAAAAACTGGATTCGGCAGCAAGGATCGTGCTGGCAGACCGGGTAGGCGCAGGCATGAACGCCGGTCATGCACCATTCTATCAGTCACAGTTTTTAGGCGGACAGGGAAATTTGCTAGGATACAGGCAATTCCGTTTCGCTGGGGATTACAGTTTCTACAATAATTTTGAGGCCCGAATGAAATTGGCAGATGTGGCCAGTTACATATTACCTGGACAAATTGGTCTGATCGGACTTTACGATCTGGGAAGGGTCTGGAAAGACAATGAACAATCCAAAGCCTGGCACCATGGTGTGGGAGGTGGTATTTATTTTGCGCCCGCCTCACTTTCCTTAATCAGGCTGGTAGCAGGCTACTCGAGGGAAGGCTGGTACCCTTACTTCGCATTCAGCTTCCGATACTAGTTTTGGAAGATCCCTATATCGTTCAGGCCGCAATCCCAAAAGGATGCGGCCTTTTTAGCAGTTATAGACGTGATTTATCGAATACCCAGTTTTTTCATTTTTGAATGGAGGGTAGTGGGGGGAAGCCCCATGATTTCAGCAGCCCCTCCGCTTCCTCTAATGCGGCCATTACACTTTTTTAGCACACTGAGGATATAATCCCGTTCATTTTCCTCAATGGTCTTGATCCTGCCGTTATTTAAGGGTTCATTGCCCTCGGCAGCAAAAGAAGAACGGGGAAGGTTGACCTCCTCGATTATGCTACCATTGGACAAAAGAACAGATCGTTCAATAAAGTGTTCCAGCTCCCGCACATTCCCAGGCCAGGGGTATTCCAGCATCTGCCTGAGTACCCCTGCAGATACGCCATTGACCACCTTACGGTATTTTTTAGCATAAACAGCAATGAAATTATCCACCAGGGCAGGTATGTCATCAATTCTTTCCCGCAATGGTGGAAGAAGAATCGGGAACACAAAAAGGCGATAATATAAGTCAAGCCTGAAACGGCCTTCTTCCATCTCTTTTTCCAGGTTGCGGTTGGTCGCAGCGATTATCCTGACATCAATTTTGATGGGCCCCTTGCCTCCTAAACGCTCTATCTCATGTTCCTGCAATACCCTTAAGAGCTTCACCTGCAGATCAATGGGGAGTTCTCCGATCTCATCGAGGAATATCGTGCCTTTGTCGGCCATCTCAAATTTACCTATCCTTTTGTCAAGCGCACCAGTGTAGGCTCCTTTTTCGTGACCAAATAACTCACTCTCGATCAGATTTGCCGGCAAAGAAGCACAGTCTACCACAACCAAGGGCCTGTTGGACCTGGCGGAAAGCCTGTGGATACTTTTGGCGACCCTTTCCTTGCCCGTTCCACTCTCGCCCAGTATCAATACCGAGGTATCAACAGGGGCGATGGTAGCTATAAGGTCCAGTACGGTAAGCATTGGGGGGCTTTGTGCAACTATTCCATCAAAATCCGGACTTTTATCTTTGGCTGCCGATCCGCCAGGTTTATCCTTTGGCAACGGCAGGGAACGCTCGCCGCTGCTCACCCTTACTGCCTCGCCGGTTATCGTATTGTTAAGATCATTTAGTAAACGGCTTAATAAGGCAATATGCTGTTGGTTATAGGTGTCATCTCTACGGTTATAAAATTCATACCTGAGTACCGTACCCTCAGGTAGCGCCGGCAGGAGCAAAGCCGACCCGAAATCATAGGTGTCGGCAATAAGCTTACTTAGCGGATTTTGATTGCAGAGTAAATCGAGGTCTTCAGTATTGAAGTATCTGGCCTTTGTTACAGATAAAGAAGCACCGTAAATCTGTTGCAGTTTATCAGGGGCGCTGCCGGTAACATTTAAAAATTCCCGCTCACCTAATACCTGATATTCATCAAAACCTATTCTGAGAAACCCCAACGTATTAATAACCTGCGCGGTCGCAGTCCTCATGACGATGTTGAAATAGTCGAAGGGAATATGAGCCTGCAGAATATCAGCAATCTGAAGCATTTTTTCACGTAATTCTACTGATGAGCCCTGGATATCCCTTAATTTTCCGCTCAAATCCCTTTCGAGTTGTCTGCGGGACTCAAGACTGTTTTGGTGACGATAAAATGCAACCTCAAGCGTGGTAAGCAGATCATCTTCGCGAAAAGGCTTGACAATAAAGCCAAATGGCATTGTTGATTTGGCCTCTTCAAGCAAAGTGCCTTGGAAATTTGCAGTCAGATAAACAAAGGCCATATTGCGTGCTGTGAGCTGTCTGGCCAGGTCAATTCCATTCAAAGGTCCCTTCAGATGAATATCCAGCAGTACCAGATCGGGCTGCTGTGCAGCTATAGCGTCCAGCGCTTCGGCTACCGATTCGGCAATACCGGTGACCTTATATCCCGAACCGCTTAAGATTAATTTTAAGTGGTGGCCTACGAGCGATTCGTCTTCGACAATGAGTATTTTTTTTATCGACATAGTTTAACAGGAGCAAAGCAATTCAAGTAGATTTTCCTGCCAAATATCAGTAATCCTTCAGAAAATCAAAGATGAGTTTAAAAATAAAAGATCAAGATCTGTGCCGCGTTGCCCCGAATCTCTTCAAGGAACCCTTTTGTTAGCATTTAAAGAGATATCAGGACTAAAAATACAAGGTTGGTAATTACTCATTGCCTTTATAAGGCACTATCAGGGAATCTCTTGAGAGCGACGACGATATTTGATCGGGAACGGATTTGTTTAGACGATATATCGTCTGTTTCTGGTGCGAAACTGTGCGCTGTGCTCCTTTTGAAAGCATGGCATAAAATTCGAGATATCCCTAATGTATCCCTTGAACCCCGATAAACATGATAAGCCAACCTTCACTTCCCCATCTAGCTAGTCAGACAAGGTCTGTACCTGCCGGAAAACGGTTTCATTCTTTAGTTACAAACCCACCAAACCACATTTTGTGGAACAATGCCTTACAATCTGCTAGTGCATCAGTTGCGAAGGAATTTCCAAATATGGTTGGTAGTAGCTTGCAGATGCAAAAGGTCTGCCGTATGCTATCGCTGGTAGCACCAACAGATTCTACGGTTTTATTGCTCGGAGAAACCGGCACTGGAAAAGAGGTTGCCGCCAGAAGTATACACCAGGCCTCCAAACGCAAAGGCCATCCGATGATCAGTGTTAATTGTGGAGCACTTCCTGCGCAATTGATCGAGAGTGAATTATTCGGTCACGAAAAAGGATCATTTACAGGGGCATTTGAGCGCCGCATCGGTAAATTTGAGCTGGCCCACCAGGGGACAATTTTTTTAGATGAAATAGGGGAGATGCCGCCTGAACTGCAGGTGAAATTACTACGGGTTTTGCAGGAAAGACAGCTGGAAAGGGTTGGGGGAAGCTCAACACTGCATGTAGATGTACGTATAATCGCTGCAACCAACCGCGATCTGAGCACCCAAGTCAGTTCAGGAGCCTTTCGGGCAGATTTGTATTATAGACTTAATGTATTTCCCATTACCCTTCCACCTCTAAGGGAAAGAATCGAAGACATTCCCGGCCTGGTTGATTTCTTTCTTTCTAAGTCCAACCCACTGGCGACAAATAAAAGCCTGCAGATTTCAGAAAATGCACTTGCGCAGCTTTGTAGTTACAGCTGGCCCGGAAATGTGAGAGAATTGCAGCACGTACTGGAAAGAAGCCTCATACTCTCAGCTGGAGGAGCCTTAAAACAGGTTGCACTGCCAGAACCAGGTGCTCCGGCCGTCAAAGCTGAAGTTCCCTTTGAGCACAGGACGCTATTGGAAGTTGAAAAGCATCACATTATAAACGTCTTGAGACGATGCGGCGGCAGGATCTCCGGAAAAGGCGGAGCAGCAGGTTATCTTGGCCTTCCCTCAACAACCCTGCATGCAAAAATGAAAAAACTCGGTATCTTTAAGGGGGATTATGCCTAAAGCCTTTGAGCGAATCGCCAATTAACTATGGAATCCTTAATAATGATTAATTTAGTTGGTAAATCTGAGGCGTCAACCTCATTAGTAAGCAAGTGATATATGAAATACAGACTTCCCAGGCAGATTCTTAAGCGTGTCATCTTATCTTTGGCCTGTCTGTGCTTATCCCTGGAGCTATATCCTCAGCGGGCACTCTCGCTTAAAACTGCCCTGGGGGCAAGTGCGGGAGATACCAGCCGGGTAGCCACCCTTATCAGGTTAGGCAAGTTTTTTACCCAAAATGAACAGAACGACTCCAAAAAAATGGATTCGGCACTCCGTTATTTTACTTCCGCAATCTCATTGGCGAATGCGATCAGCTCTACCGATCAAATGAATAGAGCGATCTCAGAAAAAGCACATGTGTATATCATAAAAAAAGATTTCAAAACAGCTGACTCCCTTTTCCGGATTATTACCGATTATTATCACAAAACCGGAGAGAAAGCAAAAGAGGCAGCCTATTGGACTATCTACGGGAATATTCTGCAGTATGATGATCCGCGACTGCTTATTGTCAGAAGCAGCAACTTCAACAAAGCCTATGAACTCTACCGGCAGGGAACCGACCGACTGAGGACTGCCGATGCGTTGGGTAAGGTCGCGGATGCGGATCTGAACCTGGGAAAGTATGATAAGGCGGAAAAAGCCATGCTCACCGTGATCAGTGAGTATAAGGCACTAAAATTTCCCAGGATTTATTATGGTTACTATCTTCTGGCCGAAGTTTACTCCCGAAAAGGAATGCTCCAGAAAAAACTGATCAACAAGATCGAGTGCATGAAAAGTTGTGATGCCGACCCTAACAGGAGTGATCAGGATGCCGCTTTTTTTAGTATTTCCCTTGCAATTTCCTATCAGGAAAACAATAAATTCGCCCAGGCCATTCCGTATTATGAAAAGGGTGCCGAACTGAGCTTAAAACTTAATGACCAGGAAAGCTATTATACGGCCATGAACGGTATTATCGGCAGTTGTATAGCCTTGAAGAACTATAACGCAGCCTTGTCTTATCTCTCGGTTACACCAAAAAAGTTTGCCAATAAAACCCTAGAGCAACAGGGGCGTTATCTGGCGAGAAAAATGCAGCTTTATAATTTCCTATCCCGCAACCAGGATGCACAGGCACTGGTGCCTGCCTTCAAAAAAGTTTTCTCCAGGTTTTATGAGACCCTTGACGCTAACCCGTTTTTTTATATTGTCGACAAGTTCGTTAAAAACTACGACCCATTGTTACAGCATTACGTACAAACCCGTCAGTGGGATAAGCTTAAAGAAGAATTTAACTTTCTTGAGACCTTACCAAGAAAACGGTTTTCTGCCCATTCCAGGATTATCTACTACGGTTATAAATTCAAGCTGGACTCAGTCAATGGTAATCTGTCGGAGGCCCTTAAGGGTTATCAGCTTATTAAAAGCATCCAGGATTCGCTTAACAATGTAGCGACCAGCAGGCAGATCAATGAGTTGGAGGCTGATTATAATTCAATTAAAAAAGACAGAACGATACAATCGCTCAGTAATGATGCTCTTGTGCAGAAAGGAAGACTGGAAAGGGCTAACTGGCAACGTAATATCACCCTGGCAGGAGTTCTCGCCACCATCATCATTGCTACCATTATTTATTTTGCTTACCGTGCTAAGCAGCGGAGTAATGTCCGTTTACAGATCAAACAAAATGAGATCAATACCCAGAACCATAAACTTTCATCCTTACTGGGAGAGATGGAACTGCTGCTGGGAGATAAAGATAGTTTGCTTAAAAGGCAACAGGACCTGCTCAGCGAAAAAGAATGGCTGCTCAGGGAAATCCATCACAGGGTAAAAAACAATCTACAGATTGTAATGAGCCTGCTTTATACTCAATCGGCATATTTACAGAACACAGATGCTATAGAAGCCATTAAAGATAGCCAGAATCGTGTACAGGCCATTTCGATTATCCATCAAAAACTCTACTCCAACAGCAATGTTGCCAATATAGCACTGTCAGATTATATCGGTGACCTTGTCCGTTATCTTAATACCTGTTACGATTGCAGAAGGCGCAGGATTAGATTTACAGAGCAGCTGGATACAGTAAATCTTGATATCGCACAAGCGGTGCCTATGGGGCTTATTCTGAACGAAGCCATTACCAATAGTATAAAATATGCATTTGATGAGCAGGGCGGTGAAATTTCAATCAGTGCACGCCTCAGTGATGGCCAGACAATCTTGCTAAGCGTATCGGATAATGGGCGCGGTTTGCCGCCGGACTTTGATCTCAACGAAAGTGCATCACTGGGCATGGAAATGATGAAAGCGTTGAGCAAACAACTTGGAGGTAGTTTTCAGATAAAAGGAGAACACGGAGTGTTGGTGAGTGTAATTTTTACAGTAGAAAATACATCGATTAAAGTCCTTTCGGGTAAATCATTACCCGTCTAAAAATGCCAATTGTCCAATAAAAAGGCTATTTGTCCATTGAACAGTGAGACAGTTAAAGAGAATTTTACAGAGTTAACATTATTGGCCAGTATCGGATTTAAACAATATCTGGCTTTGTAAAATTTCTTACGATGAAAAAACAATACTTTATGTTGCTGCTGGCTCTCAGCGTTTTCCATTGTACTCTTGCTCAGAGTAGACCTGCATTACCACCCAAAGGCTTTATCAGTAAAAATGTCACGGTAAATGGCACACTCATCCATTATGTAATGGGAGGGAAGGGTAAGCCCCTGGTATTGTTGCACGGCTTCGGCCAGAACTGGTATACCTGGAACAAAATCCTGCCTGAGCTTTCACGTCATTTTACCGTGATTGCGCCAGATTTACGGGGAATCGGAGAATCGGGACGTCCAAAAGATGGGTATACTAAAGTGAATATGGCTAAAGATATCCACGCACTCGTAGAGCTTCTCGGATTCAAGAAAATTAGTTTGGTAGGACACGATATTGGTATGATGGTAGCATTCAGTTATGCAGGGAACTTTTCGGGAGAAGTCGAAAAACTGGCTTTGCTCGATACTCCGGTGCCCGGAATAGAACCTGTCTACACCCAGGCCATGTCATTCTCCTGGTGGTGGGGCTTTTTCTCTTGGCCGGCTTCAGCAGTCTTGACAAAGGGCCAGGAGGGTGTCCTGCTTTCTAATTTTTGGCCTGTCGTTGAACATGTAAAAAATTCCTTCACACTTGAGGAACGTCAGGAATTCATAAGGGCATATGCCCGGCGAGATGCAATAGCATGCAGTTTCAAATGGTTTGCTGCTTTCCCTAAGGACGCGGCTGAGAACATCAAATGGACGCACAACAAATTGACTTTACCCGTTTTGGCTGTCAGCGGCGAATTTTCCGCTACTTTTCTGCCTGAACATATTAAAATGGTAGCTGAGAATGTGAAAAGCAAGGTCATACCGGATGCTGGTCATTGGCTTATGCAAGAAAACAGTTCGGCTGTCCAACAGACTTTTCTGGACTTTTTTAAGTAACTACCCTCCAAATAATGAGAAAGATAAGTATAGCTGACAATGGATTAAATGTAATACACCCAGCGCACTATTAAGGTAATTTCCCTACTAGGCTATTTTAAGCTCTAGTAGGGAGGTTATAAAAGATTTGTATACGAATTAAGAAAAGTGGTTTTCTTTATTTTGTGGCGAAAAGCAAGGGATCAAACTCCATCATTTTGGCTCTAGCATTAGCTAAACGGGTTAGATCATAGATGAAATCCGACGACATGGGTATAGAACTCCACCCGTTAGTAGAAAAGGTTTCGAATTTCGAAGCCTTTTTCTTTTTTAAAACATTTGTAATTAGTTGTTTTATAGCTTTTTACAGGTGATTCTTTCGTTTTAATCTGGTGCGAACTATTTTTGTCTTATTTTCTTTTGACTGGATTTATTGCAATTATTTCCGAATTTTTGTGTCTAAAAGTGATAAAATTTAGCGTTTAGTTTATTTATAAACTGTATTGAAAACAAGTCTGGTTGTTCTTCTTTAGTCATTGTGTTTTGAATTTGCTGAAAAGGGGAGAGGAGTGTTTCTGCGGCAACGTTTAGCCATTCTGTGATGAAAGTGTTTGATTTGTAGGTTATTAGTTCGGTAAATACCGTAACAATGATTTGCTTTTTTGCGTTTACAGGGGCCTTACTTCAAGTCTATACAGTTATTTTGGTACTTATCATCCAAGTTACTTAATTTTATTAATGATGAAATTTCAGCTTAGTTTATTATTTGGGTTTTTGACAGTTCTAGCTTTTGGCCAGAATAAAGGTATGGATACCCTGTCAAAACCCAAAAATGTCAGGGTCGATGGATTTTATTCTTCATCTGATAAAGAACCACATTTGACATCTAAAAATATGCTCGTGTTTACCCCCGATGGGAGAGTTGGAGCAAAACAAGGTGGGACGACGGGCAACGAGCCATTTTCTTGTGCGTTCTATGAAAGCTTTAGGAGAGAGTATATTGGAACCTACCGGGTAGCTGGAGATAGTATTTTTGTCTCGATGAAGTTCTTATTTAAGAAAGGAACTATTCTACATGCCAAATTTGATCGATATAATGCGTTTTTGGCTGGGAAGATAACCGATGGAAACACAATAACGGGATGGAGGGTTGTTCCTCCATTTCCCAATCAGTTAAAGAAAAAGGATTTTGAATTCGGCTTCAACCAGAATTGGATGTTGCCGCAAAAAGTGATTTTTATAAAATCTGATGCAGTTAAGTGTTTGGTTGGGTATTTCAGCGAAAATGGCCGCGCGTTTCGCTTTTAAAGTGTCACCCTGTTTCGCTTCATGGTGGCCGCCTGTTTCGGAGCAAGCTGGCCGCGCTGATCACTTGATCAGATTTTCTTTGTACAGTATTTCTTAACCAAGTTTTTATTTAAAGCTAATTCAAAGCCATAGGTTCGAAAAGACAAGCCTCAGCTAAGCTTTGGGTCGTGAGACGATTTTGAACGCGTTTAAGCACTTTTTTAAGGTGTTTT